>Ga0209517_10000033_pt1 | contig 220039 bp, 194 predicted proteins | sample PeaSoiMetSII2010_FD_187695 | JGI IMG/M metagenome (GOLD analysis project Ga0209517, IMG submission 187695) | Peat soil microbial communities from Weissenstadt, Germany - SII-2010 (SPAdes) (version 2) | ecosystem: Environmental > Terrestrial > Soil > Wetlands > Peat | place: Germany... | reverse complement strand
GCAGATGCGCGCGGCTTTTTCGATCCCGGCCGCATCGTTGTCGAGCGCAACCGTGATCGTGGGATAAGGGTCAAGGCACCGCTCCTGCTCCTCCGTCATTTCCGAACCCATGAGTGACGCAGCCTGGACGCCATGCTCGTGGAACCAGAGCGGCCCCCAGAGCGACTCGCAAAGGATAAACGGCTTCGCGGGGTCGCACCGCTCCAGCCCGTAGAGGAAGGTCTTCTTGAGCCCCTTCCCGAAGAGCCACTTCGGATTGGCATCCGACACCGGCAACGTCGTCCGGCCCGCATAGCCCACGAGACTGCCGCATTCGTGGAGCGGGAAGACGACCCGCCCGGCCATGCTGCCCTTGCCGGGGAAAAAGCCAACGCCGAATGTCGCCGCCGTCGCCTCGGAAATGCCCCGTGACTGGATCATCTCGTGGCGGGGGATCACGTCCTTCAACTGGAACGCGAGCGGATTGTTCTTGGGGTTTACCAGGGCGTCGAACACCTCCCTGGTCATCATGCCGTCATGCGGTTCCACGCTTCTCTGCTTTCCGTTCAGGTTCGGGAACAGCTCCTCGATCCGCTTCGCCGCGGCGTAGGGGGAACACTGCTCCATGAGCGAGACGAAATCGATGACGTTGCCGCCGGCCCGCTGGCCGTTCTTCTTGCACGAATCGGAATGGCAGTACCAGACCGATTTCGCTTCGTTCACGTAGAACGTGTTCTTGCTTCCTGACAAGTGCGTCGGCAAGGGGCAGGTGCCCTTGAGCGAAGTTTGGTTCACCCGGACGAGCTTTACCTGGTACCGGGAGAGGATATCCGCGATGGCGACGCGCGCCTTGATTGCCTTGAAATCCAGAAACGGACGGTTTTCTGCCATAGTGCCTCCTTTCAGAAGGGCTACCCATAACGATACGGGTCGAGGGGAAAACGGCCAGAAGTACAGTTCTGCCGTAAGCGGCATGCAACGCAGTCTTGGCCGTCAACCCAGGTGCGCAGTAACGTTCTCATCAGAAGCTTCAATGATTTCCACCGCACCTTGAAAAGGAGAAAAAACTTCATGCCCGAAACGACGCTCATCGCCGGTACCGACACGTCCGGCAAACTGACCAGGGCGGACTTGGCCCTGATGCCGGCCCCGCATTCCACGCCGACCCACCAGGTGATCCCGCACATCGACATCGTGCAGGCCCTCGAAGAACAGCTTGGGTTCCGCCACATCGCTATCGCCTCCGAGGAGTACGCCGTCACGAAGGACGGCAAGAACTTCTTCGGCGTGATGACGCTCGACCAAGGGATGGACGGCGCCAGCTTCGCGCTTGGCGTCCGCAATTCCCATTCGAAGCAGTTCCGGCTTTCCATTGTGGTCGGCCTGCGCATTTTCGTGTGCTCAAACCTGTCATTCGCCGGCGACTTCAACATCGTCCTCGCCAAGCACTCGAAAAACTTCGCCCTGAAGAACGCCATATCCATCGGCATCGACGAGGCCCAGCGCGGATTCGAGCCGATGCAGATCCAGGTTTCCGCTTGGAAGGAGATCCAGATCTCGGACGATCAAGCGCGGCTTGCCATCTTCAAGGCGTTCATCGAAAACGAGCTCGACGCCCCCAAGCACCTTGCACGGGAAGTGTGGCGGAACTGGAGAGAACCCGCGTATGAGGAGTTTCGGCCGCGGACGGCCTACTCCCTCCAGAACTCCTTCACCAGCAGCTTCAAACTGCTCGATGCCGTGCCGCTGTACCGCGCGACAGCCGACCTCGGCCGGTTCTTCCAAGGGGTCCAGTGATCCTTCGGCGGCTTCGCCATCGTCTCCCTCTTTCAAGGATCTGGACCCCCGTTCCACAGTTCCGGGCGGCGGCGAAAGTGGGACCGTTTTTTGGAGCGGTCTCTGCTATAACGAGCGGCGAGCGCATTTGCGGAATATCGGGATATAAGGGTAGGATCAATTTCCTGCCCTTTTCTCTTTGCGCTGCCGTTACGAAAGATAACCCGAGTAACCCTCAACGATTTGCGAATGGCGGGCTACAGGCGTACATTTAAAGAGTAAAATATCCATTTATTGAATCTCTTTTCATGTTCGAACACATCTTCAAAAACATTGACGACGTTCTCTGGAAAGAAGCAGGTTGCACAACCGAGCTCGACTACACCGAGCAGGCCTCCTGGCTGTTGTTCCTGAAATACCTCGCCGACCGGGAACAGGAGTGGGCGGTGGAAGCGGAGCTGCAGGGCAAGAAATACACCTATATCCTCGACAAGCCCTATCGCTGGGAAAGCTGGGCTGCGCCCAAGGGTAAAGACGGCGAGCTTGACCACAACGCCGCCATGACTGGCGATGACCTCCGCGATTTCGTCAACCAGAAGCTGTTTCCCTACCTCCACGGGTTCAAGCAGAAGGCCAGCGGGGCGAACACCATCGAATACAAGATCGGAGAAATCTTCGGCGAGATCAAAAATAAAATCCAGAGCGGCTACAACATGCGCGAGATCATCGACCAGATCGATGAACTGCGTTTCCGCTCGCAGACCGAGAAGCACGAGCTGTCGGAACTCTATGAGGAAAAGATCAAGCGTATGGGCAACGCCGGGCGCAATGGCGGCGAGTATTACACCCCGCGTCCGCTCATCCGCGCCATTATCCGCGTAGTGAAGCCCGAGATCGGAGAGAAAATTTATGATGGCGCGTGCGGCTCGGCGGGTTTTCTGTGCGAGGCGTTCGATTATATAGACTCCAGAGGCAACCTCACTACCAGAGACCTCGATACACTTCAGACCCGCACTTTCTACGGCAAGGAGAAAAAGTCCCTCGCCTACGTCATCGCGATCATGAACATGATCCTGCACGGCATCGAAGCCCCGAATATCATCCACACCAACACCCTCTCCGAGAACCTCGCCGACATCCAGGAGAAGGACCGCTACAACGTGGTGTTGGCCAATCCGCCCTTCGGCGGCAAGGAGCGCAAGGAAGCGCAACAGAACTTCCCCATCCGCACCGGCGAGACCGCCTTCCTCTTTCTCCAGCACTTCATCAAAATCCTGAAAGCCGGCGGCCGCGGTGGCGTGGTCATCAAGAACACCTTCCTTTCCAACACCGACAACGCCTCTGTGAGCCTACGCAAGCTCCTGCTGGAAAGCTGCAACCTGCACACCGTGCTGGACTGCCCCAGCGGCACGTTTCAGGGCGCGGGCGTGAAGACCGTCGTGCTGTTCTTCGAGAAAGGCGCGCCCACGCGCAAGGTGTGGTTCTACCAACTCGATCCCGGCCGCAACCTCGGCAAAATCAACCCGCTCAACGACGACGACCTCGCCGAGTTCGTCAAGCTCCAGAAGACCCACGCCGACTCGCCGAAGTCGTGGAGCCTGGATGCCAAGAGCATTGATAAAGAAGCCTTCGACCTCTCCGTGAAGAACCCGAACGGCGGCGAGGAAATCATGCACCGCAGTCCGAAGAAAATCATGGACGAAATCGCCGCGCTGGACGCCGAGAGCGCAAAGGTGCTGGAAAAGATAAAGGCGCTGCTATGAGGAATGAGTGGCCGCGCAAGAAAGTCAGCGAGATCGCCAAGCATTCGCTCGGCAAGATGCTCGACAAAGCCAAGAACAAAGGCGAGCCGAAGCCGTATCTCCGCAATCTTAATGTTCGCTGGTTCAACTTTGATCTGTCCGACCTGCTTGAGATGCGTTTCCTGCCCGAGGAGGCAGCCAAATACACCGCCGTCAAAGGTGATGTCCTCATTTGCGAAGGCGGCTATCCGGGACGTGCGGCAATCTGGGAACACGACGAACCGATCTACTTTCAGAAGGCACTTCATCGCGTGCGCTTTCACGAACCCGAGCGCAGCAAATGGTTTCTCTACTACCTACTCGCCAAAGATCTTGATGACACTCTCAAGAACCACTTCAACGGCGCTGGTATTCAGCACTTCACAGGGGAAGCGCTGGCTCAATTTGAAGTCCCGCTCCCACCGCTCCCCGAACAGCAGCGGATCGTCGGCATCCTCGACGAAGCGTTTGAGGGCATCGCCACCGCCAAAGCCGACGCGGAAAAGAACCTACAAAACGCCCGCGCCATCTTCGAAAGCCACCTTCAGTCCGTCTTCAGCCAGCGTGGCAAGGGCTGGGTGGAGACGACGCTGGAGAGAGTGCTCGCTGTCCAGCCCCAGAACGGATGGTCTCCTCCCGCGAAGAATCATTCGGATTCCGGAACTCCCGTTCTGACCCTTTCCTCCGTCACTGGATTCCACTTCAGGCCGGACAAGATCAAGTTTACCTCGGCATCGACTGATTCTCGGCGACGCTACTGGGTCAAGAACGGTGACTTTCTCATGACGCGAAGCAACACGCCAGAGCTGGTTGGCCATGTTGCGATTGCCTCGGGAATTACCGAACCGACCATCTACCCGGACCTCATCATGCGTATGAATCCCGCACCAGACCGTATGATGACCGAGTTTCTCTACTATCAGATGCGCTCTCCTTCACTGCGAAAGGAAATCACCAGCAGAGCACAGGGTGCGAATCCGACCATGAAGAAGATCAGCAACGGCGCAGTGAGAACCCTTTCAATCGCCGCGCCATCAATCGCTACTCAGCGAGCGGTCGTCGAAACACTCAACGCTCTCACCGCCGAAACCCAACGCCTCGCGAGCCTTTACGAGCGGAAGCTCGCCGCGCTGGAGGCGCTGAAAAAGTCGCTGCTGCATTCCGCTCTTGGTGGAAACCTGTGATAGCGCACGGCCATGAACGAAGCAGAAACCAGAACCGAGCACATTGATCCCGCGCTGAAGGCCGCCGGCTGGGGCGTGGTCGAGGGCAGCCGCATCCAGCGCGAATACCCTATTACGCCCGGCCGCATCGAAGGGTTGGGGCGACGCGGGAAGGCGTTGATCGCCGATTACGTGCTGGTCTATCGAAACCACAAGCTGGCCGTGAACGAGGCGAAGGCCTGGGACGAAGAACTGACCGAGGGCGTGGCGCAGGCGAAGAACTACGCCGGCAAATTGGCCGTCCGTTTCGCCTATGCCACCAACGGCCAGGGCATCTACGCCATTGACATGGAGACCGGTAAGGAAGGCGAGGTGCAGCGCTACCCGACGCCGGACGAGCTGTGGAATCTGACCTTCGCCAAGCAGAACGCCTGGCGCGACCGCTTCGCAGCCGTGCCTTACGAGGATAAGGGCGGTTCGCATCCGGGACGCTACTATCAGGAGATTGCGATAGAGCGAGCTCTGGAGGCCATTGGAAAAGGCCAGACGCGCATCCTGCTAACCCTGGCCACCGGCACGGGCAAGACGTTTATCGCCTTTCAGATTGCGTGGAAGCTGTTTCACTCCCGCTGGAATCTGAGTGGCCAACTAACGCGTCGCCCGCGCATCCTGTTCCTCGCCGACCGGAACATCCTGGCCGATCAGGCCTACAACGCCTTCTCCGCGTTCCCGGAGGATGCGCTGGTGCGCATCGCTCCCGAGGACATCCGCAAGAAGGGCAAGGTACCCAAGAACGGCAGCTTGTTCTTCACGATTTTCCAGACGTTCATGAGCGGGCCGCCGAAGGATGGCAAGCCAAGTCCCTATTTCGGGGAGTATCCGCCGGAGTTTTTTGATTTCATCGTTATCGACGAGTGCCATCGGGGCGGCGCAAACGACGAAAGCAACTGGCGCGGCATCATGGAGTATTTTGCCCCAGCCGTGCAGCTCGGCCTCACGGCCACCCCTAAACGCACCGAGAACGCCGACACGTACCGCTACTTTGGCGAGCCCGTGTATGTTTACTCGCTCAAGGACGGCATCAACGACGGTTTCCTCACGCCGTTCAAGGTGAGGCAGATTCAGACCACGCTGGACGATTATGTTTACACTCCGGATGACCAGGTGGTGGAGGGCGAGATCGAGGCCGGCAAGCGCTACACCGAGACCGACTTTAATAAGATCATCGAGATCAAGGAGCGCGAGGCGTACCGGGTGAAGCTCTTCATGGAGCAGATAAACCAGAACGAAAAGAGTCTGGTGTTCTGTGCCACGCAAGCCCACGCGCTGGCCGTGCGCGACCTCATCAACCAGATAAAGACCGGCAGCGATCCGAACTACTGCCACCGGGTGACGGCGAATGACGGTGCGCTGGGCGAGCAGCACCTGCGGGATTTCCAGGACAACGAAAAGACGATCCCGACGATTTTAACCACATCACAGAAGCTTTCAACGGGCGTGGATGCGCGCAACATCCGCAACGTCGTGCTGATGCGGCCCATCAACTCGATGATCGAATTCAAGCAAATCATCGGACGCGGCACGCGGCTCTTCGATGGCAAAGATTACTTCACGATCTACGATTTCGTGAAAGCGCATCTCCACTTCAACGATCCAGAATGGGATGGCGAACCGCTTGAGCCGGAACCGTGCTCCAGATGCGGCGCGCAGCCGTGCGTCTGTGAAGCGGCGCAACCAAAACCGTGTCCGGTCTGCGGCCAGCAGCCCTGCGTCTGCCCGCCCGAGCCCTGTCCGAAATGCGGCCAGCGCCCGTGCGTTTGCAGCAAGAAGGCGAAGGTGAAACTCGCCGACGGCAAGGCGCGCACAATCCAGCACATGATGTGCACCACGTTCTGGCACCCGGACGGCACACCGATGTCGGCACAGCAGTTCATGGAGGCGCTGTTTGGCAAGTTACCAGAATTCTTCAAGGATGAAGCTGAGCTTCGCGCCATCTGGATCGCACCCGACACCCGCGCCAAGCTGTTGCAGGGCCTTGCCGAGAAAGGCTTTGGCGGGGAGCAACTGGCCGAGATGCAGAGAATGATTGATGCCGAGAAAAGCGACTTGTTCGACGTGTTGGCCTATATCGCGTACGCATCGCCGCCGCTCACCCGTGAGGAGCGGGCCATCAATGCCAGGCCGGTGATCAGCACCCGCTTCAACACAAAACAACAGGCTTTCCTCGACTTTGTGCTTTCGCATTATGTGAACGAAGGCGTTCAGGAACTCAACCGTGACAAACTAACGCCCCTGCTTCGCCTCAAATATCACGATTCCATTTCCGACGCCATCAATGAACTGGGAAAACCGGAAGAGATCTGGAATGTTTTCGCTGGCTTCCAAAGATATCTTTACCAAAAAGCGGCGTAGTAATTTGGTGCCACCTTTTGCTGGAGAAGTCTAGACCATATGCCTCAGAAACCTCACCCCAAAAAAGAAGCCGAACACCAGTCAGCCCTTTGGGCGCTCGTAGATCGGTTGCGCGGCGGCAGGCAACGGCTGAGTCTCGATATGCTTGTTCAAACCGCGAGAGAGCAAAAGATTCCTGTAACGTGGCAGGATCTCCGTTCCTTCACCGTTCGGCATGGCGGCGCCAATGCCGTGGTTATTCCGCCGTACGTCACGGACTTTATCTGCGATTACATTATCGATGAGAAGCCTCAAAGTGTCCTCGACCCGTGGGCTGGGATCGGATCGCTACTTCTACCGATTGTTGAAAAGAACGCCATACGGAAAGCACAGGGCATCTCACCAGTTCCGCCGGAGGTCGAGATGGCGCGATCGATGGATGAGCGCTCGGTGGTCGAGTGGACACCGTCAGCGCCGAGCGAAGTACTCGACGAACTGGGCACATTTGACCTGATCGTCTCATCACCGCCGTGGAACCTTGGTACGGTAGCTGAGAAGTTCGGAACCGGGGGAGGCATTGTCGAGGTCAAAGACTCCAAGACCCATGTCTTGGCGCTGAAATCCGCTACACACCTCAGTGAGCATGGCGAGGCGATTTTCGTCCTGCCGAACAGCTTCTTCTTTTCCGCGCAATCGGCCGCAGTTCGAGACGCGCTCCCTAAACTCGGTCTTTTCATCCACACAATCCTTACGCTCCCCGCCAACATCTTCGCGCCATTCACGGTGATTGAATCGAACCTCGTATTCCTGTCTAGAAAACGAGTAGCGGAAATCTTTGTCGGGCGGCTCAATTCGGAGCAAGATCCGACGCCGCTGCTCGGCAATCTCAAGAAGCGAAAACCGGGTGCCGCCCCCGAACTAGGCCGCCTTGTCGCGCTCGAAGGCTACAGAGGATGGCACGCCCTGGTCGCCGCGGAGGAGGAACAGCGGCTCGCTGAACGAAGCGGACTGACTCCTGTCCCAGTTGCGGACATTGTCGATGCGGTCAATCTCGCCAACCGCGGGAAAGCCGAGGTGGAAGCGTTCGCCGATCTGCCAAACAGCGTTTACCTGCCGCTTATTGGGACCTCCCCCGCGGTGTCGGCATTGTCCGATCTGCGCATCAAGCCACACAATTACGCTCAACTGGTCGTCAGCCCAGACAAGGCCTACGCCGGATTCCTCGCCGAGTTTTTCAATTCACCCCTCGGCCGAAAAACGCGAGATGGTCTCCTGAGTGTTGGGTTCATTCCGAAGATCAGCAAACAGACTCTCCTGGGCGGAACGGTTTACCTTCTTCCTTTGGAAGCTCAAAGAACTGCCGTTGACGTCACTCGCCAGGTGGAAGAGCTGCGCCTTCAGCTTGAACAGCTAAAGGCTCAGCTTTGGGGCCGCCCTGTTGATGCCGCAAGGGTTCGAAAGGTGCTTGGCAAGCTCAACCAGAAGGAGGGATTTGACGCCTGGCTTGAAACCCTTCCGTTCCCCCTCGCATCGATTCTTCAGCGCTATGCGGCCAGCATAAACCCTGAACGCAAGGTTGGGCACCTCTTGAATTTCTTCGAAGCCACCGCCCAGTTCCTCGGAACGCTCATGACGAGCGCCATGCACGACGATCAGAACTATTTTCAACAGCACAAAGGAGATTGGTTCGAAGCGGGAAAGGACAATCCGCACTCGCTCGCGAAAAGCAGCTTCGGCGAATGGGTCGTGCGCTGCCAGCGTCTCGCGAAGACTACTCGTCAAATGCTTTCGAGCGAAGATAAGGATGAGCAGAATCGTTGCCTTGGCTTCTACAGGGCGAGTGACCGACACAAAATTGCTGCGATTGCAGACAAGAACCTTTACGCGATCCTTGAGAAGACAAGTCGTTACCGAAATAACTGGAAGGGACATGGCGGCATCGTTGCAGAGAAAGAGCAGGACCATAGGCTTACGCTCCTCCAAGAAGAGCTCACCCGTCTCCGTGGCATCCTCGGAGGGGCGTTCGAGGATTGGTGGTTGATTCGATCACGGCCAAAGGCGTACACCGCTGGGATGCACTACTATGAGGCCGAAAAGCTCATGGGCAGTCATCAGATTTTCAAGCAGGTTGAGATTGCGACATCCGTGCTCATGGATTCCACTGAACTGTATTTCTTCGACACAACGACCCGGCAGCCGCTCCAAACGTTGCACTTCTTCCGCATGATGTCGGTTCCAGAGTCGGAGCAGATCGCCTGCTACTTCTTCACCCGACTCGACAAGAAGAATGTTTGCTGGATCTCCTACCACTTTGAGGGCGACAAGGCAGATCGGACCGAGCCCGACACCTCGGTCCTGAGGCTTATCGAGGAGGTTGAGCAAAACGGTGGAGGATGACGTCTTTGTGCCCTCGATCCGCTCCGGAACCTTCCCCGGCGAACCCCAATGTCTGTGACCGAGGAAGCATTTTGGTTACCGCTCCTCCCACCTGCGTCAGTAGCTGTGTCAGTAGAGGCTGCGAAAACGGGTCATTTCCGGTCGGGCCGTGTCGCCCAGAGTCGCCAGCAACCCATTTGAAGGAACAGGTACTTCGCTGAAAACAAAGGACTAGCGCTTGCGCCCGTCACATCGGAGGTCGCGGGTTGAATCCGGTTTTTCCCAACGCGGCGTGTCCTTCCGGCAAGAGTGCGTGACTTGCTCACGGGAACGCGTCCTCCAGGTCCGGTCGCACGCGCCGCAGCCGGCAAGTTGGCTCGAGTTAACCCGTCAACCTGCGAGGCAGGCCAGGGCGCGCCGCTCCTTGCCGATTGTGTGGGACTGAGAATCCGCCAACGGCCTAGGCATCTTCGAGCGTAGGCAAGCCGGTCTCGAGGCTGAAAGGCCGAGCAATCACGAGAGAACCAATACTATGGACGCCGCCGTTCTAGAATATGGAAGTATACTGAGGAAATCGTTGATTGCGATGATCTCACTTCCGGAGTCGCAGCGCGCGCTATTGATGGCCGTTATTTTGCATCGGTTTTGTGACGACGCCCAGGCTCCCAGCGAATCCTTGCCGGAATACGGAGATGCCCGCGATGTTTGAAATCCTAAAGCTCATAGTTGGGCTATTGAAAGACTCCCTATCACCGTCTGAGATCCAAAAGAAACGCCGTGAAAAAACGCTGAGGGCGATTGGCATCGAGTTGTATGTTCTCTACGCCTCAGTCAATCGAATAATCATCCGGGGTGAAGACATTGTCTCATGCCTTGAGCATGTCATCGCACAATATGACGAACTGGTAGCTGACACGCCTGAATGTGAAGTAATTGGAACTCCAATTTCCTATATTAACTCTAAAGAAAATAGACTTCGTTACTTCAAGGGTGCTGTACAGAGGTTGAGCAGTACACTCCGTCTGCAGGCCGACGAGCTCTGGAGGCTCAGAGATTCAATCAAACGCCTAGCGTGGAGTCTTGAGGTGATCTCTCCAGAGGCGCTTCGACAACTCAGCCTTCTCGTTTTTGCAAAAGGTGACATCATTGACGAGCTGGCTTTTATGGTTGGCCACCAGGCCGACGAAGAAGCCACTCTGCCTCAGACAACTGAAGCACACCTCAGGTCTGCAATGGCGGAAATAGAACGGACTTCCCTCCATGACTTCCGTGCAATGGCCCGACGCGAGCAGCTCATGCACGAAGTATCCGTATTGGCGATCAAACTATCTGCAAGTCCGGACGGCTCACAGATTGAACGGCTGAGGACCTATTTGCGCGATCAAAAACCCCGCGACCAACTCTCGACTATTGAGACGGTCGCACGTTCGTTGCGTGAGGCAATCCTCGCAAATTTCACGGTCCATGATATTCTACTCGGCTTAAAGGACGAGCGCTGGACGCAGTGATACCCGTCCTTCCCGCAGTATTTCGCGTTCGCATTCAGCGAATATCGCGAGCAGGCCGGCCATGGCTCGACCTGCATCACACTGCCCTATGCCGCCTGTCGGATCAGCTCCTCCAGCGCCGCCCAAAGCAGTTTCGCGGCCGCAGCCATCAGATCCCCCTGCGTCGTCGCCGGCAGCGGCATGCCCAAATGTTCCTGCAGCCTTTCCAACCGCTTGAATGGCACTCCGGTTCCGTACTTTAACAGCGCGATCATCGCTACGGCCGTCTCATCGTACTTGTCGGCGCCCGCGGTTTCCGGCTCCTCAGCGGTGAAGACCTCCCCGCACGCGTTGCAGCGTAGTCGCTCCATCTCGAACACGGTGGCCTCCAGCGGTGCGTGGCCCACGAATCGTACCAACGTTGCCGGCTCTTTCTGGCGGTAGATTTTTCCCTGGTGACACTCCGGGCACTGGTCGCCGGAATGGAGCTTGGCGTGTGCGACGGCAACCCGATTGGCGCCGGTAAACGCCGCGGCGCCATTGCGCCCATGCCCAACCGGAGCCGATGCGCCGGCCTCCGGCTTGCCTGCCGGCGCTCCATCCGGCGGCAGAACGGCACGGGGTTTTCTCCGTGCTCCGTTTCCGCACCAGTCTCTCTGCCATGGCATGCAGCGCGGTTTTGAGCTTCCGGCCTTCCGATTCGCTCGGCGGCGCACGCGTGCTGCGATCGATGATCTGATCCAGTTCCTCCAGGTTCACCTCGATCCGCTGTCTCATGGTTGGCTGAGGTACTCGCGGAAACGCCGCGTCAAGGGCAAGCCGAGGACTTCTTTGATCGGGCGGTTCGGCCTGTTCGTCTGGTCGTTCTTGCCGCGCCCGGTGGTCAACCCGAGGAGTTGCCAGTTTGCCGCGCGGTAACAGGCGCCGCGAAAACGTCCGGGATCGATGAAGGTTTCCGCGAAGTAAACCGGATGGCCGTACATCCGTTCCCAGTCGTCGGACATTGATAATGCCTCTGAAGGCGCTCGACCCGGTTGACATCCACCCCGTACGGCGACTGGCGTGGGGCCGGCTTCCACCATTCGCTTGAGCTTGCCGGTGATCGCTTTTTGTCAGCAGCTTTGTCAGCACGCGCTCCAAGTCTCATGTGTTTTCCGCAATTGTCAGAAATTTCGGCCTGCTTCCAAATCCACTGAAAATAGGTTGATAACGAGAAGATATTTTACACATGGGACTTTACACGTATGGTTTCGTAATCAGCAGGTCTCCGGTTCAAGCCCGGAGGGTGGCTCCATCAAATCAATCACTTACAGCCTAGTTGAGACTCTTGGGAGCCGGATTGGTAGCAACCCCGGTAGCCACGCCGCTCTTGGTAGCAACGCGGGTGCTCAATCGCGTCTTCTGGAACGAAGCGGAATCCTTGTACAGCGATTGGATCGACGTGCGCGGCGACCGGCGGCACTACTTCTACACCGGCCACAACCTGATGGCGGTGATTCAGGGCGCAGCGGGTTCGCAACGCTCGCGGCGCATCCCGCGCAACTTGGACGAGCATTATGCGGGGCTATGCCGGGACGACAAAGTGTCGCGGGACGCTATATACGCAACGCCCTGCAATATGCGGCCGGTATCGCAACTCGGCGACATGGTGGATTTCGGCAAGCGCAGCAACCAGACGAACTTCCCGAACTACGAAAACGGATGCTCGTTCTTCCACTCCACCGGGCTGGACGGCGTGCGAATCGCAGGCCGGCCGCCCGCCCGGATGGAAGGCGCCACCTACAAATTCTGCCATCTGGGCACGGATATTGCGCTCGAAGTGCGCAACGGCGTTACTCGCAGGACCCAATAAACTTTCGTGAATTCGTCTCTGGGGCGACAGCGGAGTGAGCGTGGACAGTGTTTGCTCCCCAGTCTGGACACGTTCGAACTTTGCATGCCAACTGGCCCTGTGGTCGAACCTGTCAACGCCCGGTGCTTTCAGAATGATCGGCGCGGTCCGCAGGCACCCGTCTATATGAGCGATCCAGATTAGAGAAGGCCACAAAAGCCTCTGGTGGCGATGAGATCGCGGCCGTGAAACCGCCATCTCGGAGAGTGGACCTACCGGGGCAGGGGGGAACACTACGGCGAGCGGGAGAATCGAGTCTGGGAGCCCCCAACTTCCGGATGCGCCGTGTCATCCAGGACTAACCGCCAGCGAGCATCACTCAATGGGACCGTCCTTCCAGCCCCCTGTTGCCTGGCTACCAATATTGATCCTTAACAAGGGCGACTCGTCTATACTGGTGGCAATTAGTTTAGGGGGATGAATGAAAAGGATGCGCGCTGGTTTTGTCGTCCTCTTCGCGGGACTCCTTTGTGGCTCCTGCGCACATCGCACCCTCGCTGTGAGGACCGCGCCTGCGACGGTGCCCTCGCGCAGGGTTGAAGCCGACAGCGACGTCCACGCGCCCTGGGACGCACCGTTGGATCGGGATGCACGCCAGGCTTGGGTTAAGGCGCGCAGGCTTTCCGCCGTGCGGCTGCACGAAGTTCAGACGCTGCTGGGAACGGCCTCGCCGGCAGCTTCGAGCACCACGCTCAATCCACAGCAATGGACGTCCATCGGCCCGCAGCCGATCGGCACGAGCACGAACCCCGACGCCGGCTCCGTGCTCAACCTCGCCATGGATCTTCACAATCCGGGTACGATTTACGCCGGCACCTATGTGGGGAAGCTTTGGAAGACCACGAATTCGGGCACTACATGGCTGCCGCTGTCGGATACTGGCCCGCTGGTGGATGTTCAGTGGATCGCCGTCGACCCCGTGGCGCTGAACACGGTGTACGTGCTGGATGCCGGTTCGATCTACAAGTCGGCGGATGGCGGCTCGACATGGACGGAATTGCCGCCCGTGGTGACCGATGCGAGCCTGAAGTGCTCCGGCGAGGCCTTCGCGATTCATCCGAGTGTTAGCGCCACGTGGCTGGTTTCGGAGTACTGCTCTGCGTCACCATCGACTTCCGTGATCTATAAGACCACCAACGCCGGCGCTGCCTGGAGCAGGCAGGCGACGATCGCGGGCGAGATCGACAAGCTGGAGTTTAACGCCTCCAGCCCGAATTACACTTACGCCGCCGGCTTCGCGTCCTCCTCGGTACTGTTCGAGATTTCCACCGATACGGGAACAACCTGGACCAGCGCGCCCGGCTCCGGTTCCACGGCTCTTCCTCAATCGGCGCAGTATGCCCCCAATGTGGTGGGATTTGCGTCGGCCCCTTCGAGTCCCAAGACGATCTACTTACAGGTCGATTCCTCCGCGGATCCCGACGTGATCAGCATGTTCAAGACTGCCGATGGCGGCCTCACCTGGAATGCGCTCACCTCATTCCTGGCTGCTGAGGAAAAGCCGCGCACCCCCGGAGTGACCGCCGTGGATCCCACGAATCCCAATACCGTATTCGCGGGGGCGATTCTTTTGGAGCGCTCGACCGACGGAGGGGTCACGTGGGCGTACGCGGACGGAAGCGGGACCAACACACGTCTGCACTCCGACAATCATGCGATGGTTTTCACACCGGATGGCAACACGGTGTTCGAGTCGAACGATGGCGGGGTGTGGACCTCGACCAGTTTTCGCAGCGCCTCGGTAACCTGGAAGGGCCTGAACCAGACGTTTGGAACAGCGGAATTTTACGCGCCATTGGGGATGGACCCGACCAATCCGAACCGCAGCTTCGGCGGTCTCCAGGACAACGGAACCATCATGTACAGCGGCAATTTGGCGTGGGCGGAGGCAGGGATCTTGGGCGACGGATATGGAACCGTAATCAATCCGGTAAACACCAACATCGTCTATGCCGTGAGCAACGTCGGTGGCATTTATAGATCCACAGCGGGAGGAGCGGCCGGCACCTTTGCGCTGCTGCCCACTTCGCCGATCACATTCGGGAATTTAGTGATGGACTTCACGACACCCACCACGTTGTATGCGTTCCAGGGACCCGCTCTCTTTCAATCTTTGGACGGCGGGAACACCTGGCCGAAGTTCGGCCCCCCGGACAACAACACCGTGGATGGTCTCGCCGTGGCGCCGTCGGATTCGAATACGGTGGTGGCGGTGCTGGCGGGAGGAGCGGTGCCTTGGATCACGAAGAACGCCCAATCGGGCGCGGCGGCGTGGCGCGCCGGGCTTCCGCTGGTAACCGTCTCGTCATCGACCAATTTCGAGGGGATCGCCATTGATCCGGCCAACCCGAATCAGTTGTATGCGCTGCAGGGCAATGGCACGTCGGCGGCACCATTGTTGACGAGCAGCGATGGGGGCATGAGCTTGCAGGCCAGGAATTTCGGCCCAAATGTGGTAGACATTCCGCGGGCCCTGGTGGTCGACCCCGATCTGCCCAACACGATGTACCTCGGCACGGCTTCTTCCGTCTTCAGGAGTTCGGACGGAGGCGCTTCCTGGTACCCTTTGGCATCCGGATTTCCGCTGGTGAACATTACCAGCCTGAACCTGCATCGAGGGGCCAGAATCCTGCGCGCGGGCACTACCGGGCGCGGCATTTGGGACCTGGCTGTTCCCACCACGGCTCCACGGCTGAGTAGCGCTTCGCTCACCGCGGCGAGCTCCGGATTTAAGCTGACGGTGAACGGAAGCAATTTTACGGCGAACTCGGCGATCTGGCTGAATGGGAACCCGCTTGCCACCTCGTTCTCGAGCAGCACACAATTGACGGCGGCGGTTCCCACAAGCTCGATTACCCCTTCCACGGTCTGCAACGTGTCCGTCAACACGCCTGGCAGCGGTGGAGGGCTCGCGGATCCCATACTCACCTCGAACGGTCCGACGATTTACCCCGATGGCGTCCAGAATGCGGCCGGTCCGGTCTCGGTGACCTCGGATTCCGCGACGAATTCTTTCACGGTGGGATTGTCGCCGGGTATGTTCGTGGCTTTGTATGGTTCGCAGTTGGCGACGGCTCCGGTGGTGGCCCCGCTTCCGTTTCCAACCATGCTCGGCGGAGTGAAGGTGCTGGTCAACGGAACCGCGGCGCCCCTATATTATGTTTCCGCCAATCAGATTGACTTCGTCGTACCGTGGGAGACCGCGGGTACTGTGGCCAGCGTCGCCGTTGTGTCGGGTGGGACGACCTCGAATACGGTCGCCACTCCGATCCAGACGGCTCCGCAGATTTTCACGACGAATCAGGCGGGGTCGGGACAAGGAGCGGTGCTGGTCGCGGGCACGGCGACGATTGCGGCGCCCACGGGAGCGTTCCCAGGGTCAAGGCCCGCGGCCAAAGGCGAGTACATTTCGATCTACATGGCGGGGCTCGGGCCGGTACAGAATCCGCCCAGTGATGGCGCGATCGACACTGTCCTATCGTCCACGGTGGCGCAGCCCGCGGTACGCATAGGGTGCCCCGGTTCTTCCGGGTTACTTACCTTCTGCAATGCGCCGGTACAGTTCTCCGGCCTCGCGCCCGGATTCGTGGGTCTGTACCAGGTCAATGTGCAGATTCCCGCGGACGCGATGTCAGGTAGTGTTGTGCCGCTCCAGATCACCTTCGCGGCGGGCGCCGGGCGGCCTTCCAATATTGTGACGATCGCCGTGCAGTGATTGGATCGTGCGGCCGCGACAGGCCTCATGCGCACGGCCTCCACTCAGTCTCTTGCGGTGGTGACGAATTGCAGCGCGGGGTTGAAGAAGTGAGCGTGTAAATCTGGGAGTCACTCGTAGCGCCGCTTTTCGACCCGACTCGCGCGCTGCTTTGGGGTGATCCGCGCACATTTCACGAACTGCCCGCGGCGGCCGATGACGGCGAAGCAGGTGCGCCCCCGCTCACGGCAACCTTTGCGAGCCTTTCTCCCTCGCAAAAAAGCAATCCGCTGTCCGTCGGGTGAGAATACCGGCCCGACGGCTGCGGCCGTTCCGGCCAGGGGTTTGGCGTCCTGCCGGTCCATCGTACGGATCATGAGCGACTCGGCTCCCGCGGTGAGCCCCGCGTACACAAGGTGCTTGCCATCCCGCGATATCGCTACGTCCCACACTGCGGAGCCGGGCAGAATCGCTGTCCAGCACGAAGCCGGCGCTTGGATGGCCGGCCCCGGCACCAGACGGTACCACGCCAGCGCAATCAGCGCGCCTCCGATCGCCCCCGCCAGCAGCCAGAAGACCGCGGGTGGGCGCTGAACCCGCGTCACAGCGGGCGCTGTCCCGGTCGGTTCATCCAGCTCCAGCCGCGCGTCCCCGATGTCCCGCAGCCTCTTCTTCCGATCCCGTTCGAGGCAGCGGCGCAACAAGCCGCGGATGGATGGTGGCGTATGGGTGGCAGCGCATTCCAATCTGGCTCAGCCCGCAGCACGGCTGCCAGAATGTCCCGGCGAAATACGAACGCGGAGGGCATCAAAAAGGCCCCCAATGGGTGTACAATCAGGGCCTGCAAGGAAGGGCGAAACGGAAATCCACGGCAAACCGGCGCTGGGAGAGCAACAGGAAACGATTCAGGAAAAGCAATATATGAATACTGCACGCCATTGGCGCATTTTTGTTGGCTTGTTTTGTTGCGGGGCGCTCTCTGCAGCGAGTTATCGCTACCCGCTCGAGATCAGCAGCGCGAATCCGCACATTCTCGTCGACCAGAACAACGTTCCATTCTTGATGGTGGGTGATTCCCCCCACAGCGTCTTTTCGAACCTTTCGTCGGCTGATGCGGCGATTTATCTGGCGGATCGGGCGGCGCGCGGAATCAATGCCTTGTGGGTCAATTTGCTTTGCATTCGACCCGTGGAGGGGCGCCCCGACGCCAGTCTTCTGGACGGAACCAAGCCCTTCACCGCGACCATACCAGGCACGCGCTATTACGACTTGACCACGCCGAATGAAGCTTATTTTGCCCGTGTGGACGAAGTTGTCCGAATGGCGGCGAAGGACGGCATCGTGATGATGATCGATCCGCTCGAAACCGCCGGGTGGCTGCAAACCGCGCTCGCCAACGGTTCCACTCGGTGCCGGACCTATGGGCGCTATCTGGGGAATCGTTACAAGGGCTTTGCCAACATCATTTGGTTGAACGGCAACGACTTTCAGAGATGGGACGTTCCGGCCAACGACGCGGTCATTACCTCGGTCGCGCTGGGTATCAAGGATGAAGCGCCGAAACAACTTCAGACCGTGGAATTGAACTATCAGGCGAGTTGTTCGCTCGACGACCCGAATTGGGCCCCCATCGTCGGCCTGAATCTGGCCTATACTTATTACGCCACCTACGCCAAGGTGCTGGATTGCTACAATCAATCTGCCAAAATCCCGGTGTTTATGGGCGAGGCCAACTTCGAATATGAGAGGAACGGCGACGAAGACGGCGGCACGACTCACGTTCTCCGCATGCAGGAATACTGGACCATGCTCTCCGGGGCGACCGGCCAGCTTTACGGCAATAAGTACATTTGGCGATTCCTGCCCGACTGGAAGAGCTATCTCGTCTCGCCCGGCGTCGTTCAGTTGGGCTACATGACGAATCTGTTTCAGACTCGAAAGTGGTTTGATCTGACGCCCGACCAGGGGCACGCCTTTGTCACCGCCGGCTACGGCCGGTACATTTCCACCGGTCCGCCGGCTACGGCGGCGACATCGCGATTCGCCGACAACGATTATGTAACCGCGGCCGTGACGCCCGACGGAACGCTGGGGATGGCCTATCTGCCGCAAGGCGGGACGATCACCGTGGCCATGAGCAAGCTTCAGAATGGCATCGCTGCCCGCTGGTTCGACCCCACCGACGATGCCTTCCAGGCCATTGCCGGCTCGCCGTTTTCCAATCAGGGCATGCACGAATTCACCACGCCGGGCAAGAACGGCGCCGGCGACCGCGACTGGGTGCTGGTGTTGGAAGCGGGCGCCCGTCCTTAACGAGCGCGGCCTCAACAATCCTAGAGGGCTCGATTTCGAAATCCATCGATTGGGTCGCGACGCCGAACTCACCCTTGGCGAACTTATCGGTGACGACCACCTGCTGGCGGTATTCGCCGGGCCGCGACGAACTGAAACGCGAGCGCCGGCCGCGGCTCTCTCGGTTGCGCGGCTGGAGCGGCAGTCGATTCCGGCGTCTTCCGCCGCGCGGTCGCGATTGGCCCGCGGGTGCGATAGGCTCGTCGAGCGCAACGCCGCGCCTCACGACTCGGGCGAACGACGGCATCCGGCGGGCCGGATTCGCATGTTGGCGCAGCCCTCGCCTCCCGCTCCCTCCTCCGTGCGATCGCCCCATGGGGGAGCAGAGCGCATCTTGGCGGGCAGCCGAGCCTCCGGAGGGAGGCGGCCGCGGCGATGGAGGTGGCCCTGACCCCGGTTGCTGACAACGCCCCGTCAGTCCAGCACAATTAGCTTCTAAGTTGTTGATTTTATGGAGCTGGCGGAGGGATTTGAACCCCCGACCCTCTGATTACAAATCAGATGCTCTACCAACTGAGCTACGCCAGCCGATGCGGCTCGATCTGATGCCATTGTAGCCGAGTTCGCCCCGCCTCCACGAGCCCTGCGCGGGGCGGATGCCGATTTCTTAACCTCCTTAACCTTGCGCCCCGGTTTACCCTGAGAGTATGGAGCTTTCTCAGCGGCGCGCCTGGCTCGCGTGGGCTTCCGTGGGCCTGCTGGCCCTGCTGTGCGGAGTTCTCGCCGTCCTTCAGTACCGCTGGATCGGCGAGATCACCAGCGCGGAGCGGACCCGGTTGCGTACGCAGCTCCAGTCGCGTCTGAACGCGCTCAGCCGCACGTTCAACGAGGCGATCTCCACCGCGTGCGGCGCTCTCGTGCCGGAAGCCGCCCAGGTGGAACAGCTCGGACGCGAGCGCGCTTACTCCGCGCAATATCTGCGCTGGAAACAGTCTCACGAGCCGCTGTTCCACCGCATCGCCCTCGCCGTGCCGGACAGCGGCCCACTCCGCCTCCTGCTGCTCGATCTCGACACCGCGGCTTTCTCGCCCTCCGATTGGCCGCCCGAATGGAGCGCCACCCGCGACCAGCTCATGCGGCGGTTCGAAGGCGGTCCGGTGCCGATGGCCCAGGGCGTCCCCGTGATCTTCGAAGTCCCCCGCTTCGAGGCGGCGCCGGATGGCCGCGGCGCGCGCGAACAGGAATGGCTGCTCGCGGAACTCGATGCCGGGCAGGTCGCCGCCACCCTTTTGCCCCAGTTGTTGAACCGTTACCTCGGAGAGTCCGGCAGGCTCGACTACGATGCGGAGGTGGTGGACAGCGCCAATCCCGCCGTCGTCATCTACGATTCGGAGCCCGGCCGCGAGCGCGCCATCCGGGGCAGTCCCGATGCCTCGGTCGGGCTGCTGAACACCTTCGGCTTTGGACTGCGCGGCGGTCGCGGCGGCCCCGGGCGCGGGCCGATGCGCATGCCCCTTTCTCCGCGGGATGGCCCGCATGACGTGCGGCGCAGCGCAAGTCCTGGAGCTTCTCCGGATGTCCAGGAAGGCATAGGCCGCGGATCGGGCACGGAACCCCCGCCGCCTGAAGGCGGACCGGGCCGCTGGCGGCTGCTGGTCCGGCACCAGGCGGGTTCCTTGGACGCCCTCGTTGCCTCGACGCGCCGCCGCAACCTCGCCATTTCCGCCGCCATCCTGCTCTTGATCCTGGCAACCATCGGCGTGCTGGTGCGCTTCTCGCGCCGCGCCCATCAGCTTGCGGAGTTGCAGATGAACTTCGTGGCCGGCGTCTCGCACGAGTTGCGTACGCCGCTCACCGTCATTCACACCGCGGCTTACAATCTGCGAGGCCGCCTGGCTGGCCGCCCCGAGCAGGTGGAGAAGTACGGCGCCCTGATCCAGGCCGAGAGCGCCAAGCTCACCATGCTGGTGGAACAGGTTCTGCACTTTGCCAGCGCGCAGGCGGGCCATGTCATCCGGGCCCGCGAGCCGGTTGCCGTCGATCGCCTGATCGATGACGGCCTGCGGTCCAGCGGCGCCGCGCTCCGAAGCGCCGGTTTCACCCTCGAGAAACAGCTCGATCCCGGACTGCCCCTCGTGCTGGCCGACGAGATGGCCATGCGCCACGTCCTCCAGAACCTCGTGGACAACGCCTTGAAATACGGAGTCGAGGGCGGCAACTGGATCGGCGTGTTCGCCTCCGCCGTCTCGGACCGCGATGGGCCGGCCGTCGAGATCCGCGTGGCCGATCGCGGCTCCGGAATCCCCCAGGACGAGCAGGAGCACATTTTCGACCCGTTCTTTCGCGGCCGTCAGGCCGTCCGCGACCAGGTGCATGGCACCGGCCTCGGCTTGAACCTGGTGAAGAAGATCGTGGAAGCCCACGGAGGCAGCATACGAGTGAAGAGTGAGCCGATGAAGGGAACCGAGTTTATCGTGCGGATTCCCGCCGCCCCGCCGGAGTTACAGAATGAGCTTGCGCATTCTCCTGATTGAAGACGAGCCGGGCCTGGTCCTCACCATCTCCGATCTGCTGGCCGCCGAGGGCTACGAAGTCGAATCGGCCGCCGACGGCGAGGCGGGGCTCTCCAAAGCTCTGGAGGCCCGCTTCGATCTCGTCGTCCTCGACGTGATGCTCCCCAAAAAGACCGGCTTCGACGTCTGCCGGGAGTTGAGGCAGAAGGGTATCGACACCGCCATCCTGATGCTCACCGCCAAAACACAGGTGGTGGATCGTGTCGTGGGCCTCAAACTCGGAGCCGACGATTACCTCACCAAGCCCTTCGATCCCGCCGAGTTGCTGGCGCGCATCGAGGCGCTCCTGCGGCGCGTGCACAAAGAGAACCGCATCCCCGTCCGGACGTTTCAGTTCGACGACGTCGAAGTCAACTTCGAGCGCGCCGAGGTGCGCAAGAACGGGGAGCGTCTGAACCTCGCTGCGAAGGAACTGCAGCTCCTGCGCTACCTCGTCGACAACCGCGAGCGCGTGGTGCCGCGCGAGGAGATCCTGCAAAAAGTGTGGGAGTACTCGAGCGAAGTCTCTTCCCGCACCATCGACGTGCACGTCGCCTGGCTGCGGCAAAAGCTCGAGCAGGATCCGCAATTCCCCAAACACATCCAGACCATCCGCGGCAAGGGCTACCGCTTCACGGCCTGATTTGTTAAGCCACCGCAAACTCTCTATTAAGGAGGTAAAGCCTCGCGCCGCGGGTAGAACGCGCCGCGTTCGCGGGCCGTCGTCCCTCTTAGGATCCGGCGCGATGCCGGACCACAAGGAGAAAAATATTGATGAAGACTCTCTCGAAAGCGATGATTTTCGCGGCCCTCTCGACCAGCGCGGTGTTCGCCCAAGGTCCCTTCGGCGTGGTAACGTCCAACGCGCCCCCCGACCCGGCGGCCATGGTGCAGAATCAGGTGGCCCGCCTCACTTCTCTGTTGAGCCTGACCACGGCGCAAGTCAGCCAGGCAACCACCATTTTCACCAACGCGGCGGCCGCCATCACGCCGATTCAAACTGCTCTCAACTCGTACTGGACCGCGATCGAGACAGCGGTGAAGAGCAACGCGACCGCCACCATCGACTCGCTCTCCGCTTCCATCGGAACCGCCACCGGCCAGATTACGGATATCCAGAACAAGGCCGACGCGGCGTTCTACGCCAGCCTCACGGCCGGCCAGCAGGCCAAGCTGAATTCCTCCGGCGGATTCGGCCCGGGCGGTGGCCCGGGAGGAGGCCAGCCGGGGCCCGGCCCGCATATGTGAGTCCCTGAAATGCATGGCCGGTACGTCATCCGGCCATGCTTGCTTTTCCCCCGGCGGGGCGCCAGTCACTCGTGCCGCAGCACCCGCACGGGCTCCGAAGACGCCGCGCGCCGCGCCGGCACGAACGCCGCCGCCAGCCCGATAGCCGCCAGCACGCACGCCGTGGCCGCCAGCGTTACCGAGTCCGCCGGCTTCACTTCGAACAACACCGACGCCACGGTCCGCCCCGCAACGATGGAAAACGGCAGGCCGAGCGCCAGGCCGAGGCCCACCAGCAGCAAGGCATCGCGCAGCACCATCCACAGCACCGTGGAACGCCGCGCGCCGAGCGCGATGCGAATGCCGATCTCGCCGGCCCTCCGCGCCGTGCCGTAAGCCACCACGCCGTAGAGCCCGATGGCCGCAAGCGTCAGCGCCAGCGCGCCGAAGAATCCGCTCAGCGTGGCCAGCAGGCGATCCTGGAAGATGTCCTCGTCGATCTGCTGACGGATGGTCCGCGGATCCGTCATCGCCACCTGCGGCCCAAGCTTCTCCAGTTCGCGGCGCAGCGCCGGAACCAGCGCCCCCTCGGGGGTCTCCGCCCTCACCAGTATGGTGGGCGGCCAACCGGCGTCCTTCTGCTCGAACGGCACGTACACCGTGGGCCTGACTCCTTTTCGCAGCCCGTAGTGCGTCATGTCGCGGACCACGCCGGCAATGTACGTGGGCTCGCCGCCCTCCGGCTTGCTGTCGTCGAAACTCACCAGGCGCCCCAGGGGACTCGCTCCGCCCGGGAAGAACGCGCGCGCGAAAGCTTCGTTCACCACCGCGACGCGCCGCGAGATCGCGGTATCGTTGCGGTCGAAGTCGCGCCCGAGGATCGGCATGCTGCCCAGGGTTTCGAAATGGCGGGCCGATGCGTATTGCATCTCTACCACGGCCGGCTCCTTGGCCGTCCGCTCCGAGCCCGGCACGCGAATGGTGGAATCCGCGCTGCCTGACCTGTAGGGGCCGGGAAACGCGTAGGCCACCGAGAGCACGCCCGGCAGGGCCTCCGCTTGCGCCAGAAATCGACGGCGGACTCCGGCCACGTCCGCGCTCTTCAAAAAGGAGCAGACTGGGCGTTGAGTCGCTGAATCCTACCGCCCCGGCCACCGACCTGACCCGCCCCATGCGGTCTGGATGCCGGTCTCACGTTCCAGATCCACCACGTGCCAACTGCGGGCCGTTACCTTTTCGAGTTTGGGTCAGGGTCTTGCCGTCCGCTGAAACGACATAGTCTTCTGCGATAGTGCCTCAAAATCCCTGGGCAGAAACCCTGAGGTGCCTTCCGTCGATTCGCTGTCCGATTGGCTCCGTTGGCTTTCCGGTCCCCAACTCTCACCGGCACTCGCCCTTCGGCAAACCACCGCTCAGCCGTCCACCTCCCAACCCATTGCTGCCAAATCGCTTATCGCCAATTACACTTTTGGGAGACGAACTGAAATGTCTAACTATGCAACGTTCCGGTACGTCTAGGCCAGTACTTTGCGCCATATGCTTCTTCGTTTCCTGTTGCATCCAAAATGCGAGAGTGATAAAATTCCGCAAAGCTTATCTGGAAGGGAAATTCCAGCTTAGGACAATACGCATGTTGAGACTGACAATCACTCTACTTTCGAGTGTCTTCTTGAGCAGCGCCTCTGCAATCTACGACGTTAATCAGACGGTCGGCGCTGGCAGAGTGACCGGCTTCATCGAAACCGATGGAACGGTCGGGGTTCTTGGTGCCAGCAAGATTCTCGATTGGAACTTGTTGTTGAATGACGGCACGACTACGTTTGACCTCCTGGGGCCGTTGAGCGGCTCGAATTCCGCTCTCGGTCTTGTAGGCTCCGATTTGTCGGCAACAGCGACCCTACTGCTGTTCAATTTCAGCGGCTCCGACAGCGGCTACGTTTTATTTCAATCCCCGCATCTGTTCACGGGTAGTGACTTTTGGTGCTTGGCAAGTTCAAACGGAGGGTGTTCCTCCGAGCCTATTGGAGAAACCATTAATGTCTCTCCTGACCCTAACCAATTCACGAGCGTCTCTGGAACCGTAGTAGTTGCCAGTGTTCCAGAGCCTTCCACTCTCTGTCTTCTGGGTGCCGGATTTGGTGTCATTGGATTCAGCAAATGGCGGAATGAATCCCAGCGAGGTCGTCGGTCGCAGTATTCCAGCACAAAAACTGGGGGCAGGCGTTGAAGTCCGACCGGCATCTGGCGTGCTATTCTGATACGCCATGCCGGAACCCGCTGCCACACCGGACATTGCCGCCGAATTGAAATTCGTGCAGGCCATCTTGGAAGCCGCTTCGTTCGCCGCCGAAAAGCACGCCACCCAGAAGCGGAAGGAAGCCGCCGCCGAACCCTACATCAATCACCTCCTCGAAGTCGCTCATCTGATTTCCACGGCGATTTCCGAACCCGACACTGGAACGCCTGCGCACGGAAGTAGAACTCCGTGGCGTCGTCATCATCTGCGGCGTCATGGTGTTATCCCCTGTCCGTTTTCGGGTGGAGGGACGATTGCCGGGTCGTTTCATCTCTACTCGAGCTCGGTGCGCGCGCCGTTCCCCGGCTGGAAACGCACCTTGCTCACGAAGGTGCGCGCCGCCACGTCGCGAAACAGGTCGTTGCGCTGCCGCAGGTCGAGGTACAGCGGGTACGAGGAAGTGCCCCTGCTCCATCCCCCTGTGGTCGCCATCGAAACCAGCTCGCCGGGGCGCGCCACCGGCAGCATGCGCAGCATGAGCGTATGAAACAGCGAGAAGATCGCCGTGTTGGCGCCGATGCCCAAAGCCAGCGACAACACCGCCGCCGCCGTGAATCCGGGACTGCGCCGCAGCCCGCGCTCCGCATAGCGGATGTCCTGCGCCAACCCTTCGATCCACGGGATGCCGCGCCGCTCGCGGTACGTCTCCATCGTCTGGGCGACGCCGCCGAATTCGCGCCGCGCGGCGCGCCTGGCCTCCGCCGGGCTCATGCCGGCGCGGCGAAACTCCTCTTCCTGCATCGCGAGATGAGTGGCGATTTCATCGCCCAGTTCGCGATCCAGACGGCCTCTGCGGAACAGCGCCAGGAAACGTTGCCGGATAGCCGCCATCGCACGCCCCTACTCGGCCAGCCGCACGAACCGCTCCATGATGGCGGCCGTGCGCGCCCAGTCGTCCGACTCTTTCCGGATCTGCTTCCGCCCCTTGCGCGTGATCTCGTAGAACTTCGCGCGCCGGTTGGCATCGGAGGCGCCCCACCGCGATTCGATCCACCCCCGCTGCTCCAGCCGCAAAAGCGCCGGATACAGCGTGCCCTGGTTCAGGTCGAGGGCGCCGCCCGAAATCTGCTGGATTCGCTTCGCCAGTCCGAACCCGTGCTGCGGCCCCATGGTCTCCAGCGTGCTCAGCACCATCAGGTCCAGCGTCCCCTGGAGGATCTCGGATTTGGGATCTTCTTTAGGCATCCAAGAGGAGTATGGCTCTCTTCCTTTTGGATGTCAACAGGAAACTGGCTTCTCCATCCCCTCGGCGATCTCCAGCAGCTTCCTCGCGGTGTTCCAGTTTCTGGCCGTTCCGGAGGTCTTCAGGATCCTCTCGAGCGTCGGCCACGTCAGTTTTGGGCGCGCCATGCCGTTGGGATAGTAAATGTAAAGCTCGCGGCCGGCGATCCTGACCTCCTCGGGATCGGCTTTGATCCGGAGCACCTTTTCCCGCGCTTCCTGCCCCGGATCGGAGGCCAGGAACGTTACCGCGAGCTTGCCCGGTTCGATGCCGCTCCGCCCCGCGAACGGGTTTCCCGCAATCGCATCTCTCAGCTCCGGGATGGTGCGGACAATGACGTCGCAGCGGAAGCCGAAGCTCTGCTCGATCGCGTCTTCGATCCGCCGGGACAGCGCCGCGAGGTTCCGCCCCTGGGTCCGGAAGATGACGTTGCCGCTGTTAATGAAGGTCTGCGCGTCGCGCAGCCCCAGCGACTCATACAGCTTCCGCAGCGCGTCCATCCCGATTTTCTTGTGGCCCGCGAGGTTCACGCCGCGAAGCATGGAGACGATTACCGGCATATCGAGCGCCCGCCGCTACATGCCCGCCCAGCCGGGCTGCTTGGTGGTCCGCTCCACCACGTTCGGCCCGTACTTCGCCGCGATGCTGCGTACCTTCGATGCGTTGCCCAGCAGGACGAACGTCAGGTTTTCGGTGCGGTAGTAGCGCTTCACCACGTCGTTGGCCTGCTGGAGCGTCACCGCATCCACCCGCGCGAAGAACTCGTCCACTTCGTCCCGCCCCAGGCCGAACAGCTCCAGCTCGCCCAACACGGTGGCGATCTGGTCCGCGGTCTGCACGCGCTGCGGCGGGAATGTGCCCTTGGTGTACGCCTTGGCGGAAGCGAGTTGCTCGGCCGTGATCCCCTGGTCGTGGAGCCGTTTCAGAACCTCCAGCGCCAGGTCGATCGCCTTTTCCGTGGTCTCGGTCTTGGTGTAAGAGCTGATGTACAGCCCGCCTGTCAGCCGCGCCATTTGAACCCGCGAGTTCGCGCCGTAGGTCAGCCCCGAGTTGACGCGCAGCTCGTCGTTGATCATCGACGTGAAGCGCCCGCCGAACAGCGTATTCACCAGGCCGAGCGGGACGCGGTCCGCGGTCGCCCGCCGCACGCCCGGCTGGGCGATCACGAAATACGTCTGCGTGGCATCCGGCTTGTCGATCAGCAGCACGCGCGTGCCGCTCGCCGCCGGCGGCTTGTCTTCCATCCACGCATAAGCCGTGCCCGGGGGAGCCGCGCCAAACGTGGCCGCCACCCGCGCCTTCGCCGCCGCGGGGTCGAAATCCCCCGCCACGATCACCACCAGGTTGCGCCCCACGTACTGCCGCTTGTGGTAGTCGATGATGTCCTGGCGGCGGATGCGATCGAGCGACGCTTCGTCCGGCACGCGCCCGTACGGGTGCGCGCTGCCGAAAAAGAAGTTGTGGTAGTACTGCGTGATCGCCGCGCCCGGATTGTCCTTGATCGACTTCAGCGCGTCCACGCGCCGGCCCAGCGCCTTGCGCACCTCCTCCTCGGAATACGCCGCGTTGAGCACCGCGTCCGCCACCAGTGCCAACCCCCGGTCGAAGTCTTTCTTCAGGAACTCCGCCGAGATCGTGGTGGCCTGTTCGTCCGTCCCGGCCATGAAAGTTCCGCCCAGCCCGTCCAGCTCCTCGGCGAACTGCGTCGCCCCGCGCGTGGCCGTGCCGCGCCGCAGCAGCTCCGCCGCAACCTCCGGCAGCCCCGCCATTGCGGCCGGCGCCGATTCGTCCCCGCCCTTCACCAGCACCCGGAAGCTCACCAGCGGCAGCCCGGTCCGCTGCACCAGGTAAACCACCGTCCCGTTGGGCAGCACTTCCCGCGTGTATGAAGGCAGCTTCACCTGCCCCGCCAGCCCTCCGCACAGGGCCATCGCCAGCATCAGCCGTTTCACTGTCCCACCTCCGCCTTCTCCGGAACCAGCGTCGCCACAGTCCGGTTCTTCGCCGTGAAATACTGCCTGGCCACGCGCTCGACATCCGCCGCCGTCACCGCTTCGATCCGTTTGTCGGTGTCGTAGAGCGCCGCATAGTCGCCGTGGAAAACCTCGTACGTCCCCAACAGGTTGGCGCGTCCTTCGATGGTCTTCAACGACCGGTAGAAGGCCGCCAGCATCTGGTTCTTGGCCTTCCGCAGCTCCGCCTCCGGAACCGGCTCGCTCCCCAGCCGCGCCAGCTCTTCATAAAGCGCCTTCTCGGTCGCCGCCGGGTCCACGCCCGACCGCGGCTGGATGATGAACTGAAACAGCGTCGGGTCCAGGGCCTGCGGCACGCCGCCGCCGACCGAAAGCGCCAGTTGCTCGCGGTCCACCATGCGCTGGTACAGCCGCGAGCTTTGCCCTTGCGTCAGCACCGTACCGGCCAGTTGCAGCGCCGGCGTGTCCGGGTTCTTCGTCTCCGGCACGTGGAACAGCACCATCTGCAACGGCAGTTGCGCCGGCTTGGAGAGCGTCACGCGCCGCTCGCCCAGTTGCGCCGGCTCCTTCGTGCGCACCGGCGGAGGCGGCTCCTGGCGCGGAATCGGCTCCAGGTACTTGCGCGCCAGCCCCATCACCTGGTCGAAGCGCACGTCTCCCACCATCACCATCACGCAGTTGTTCGGCGCGTATCCCATGCGAAAGTGATTCTTCAGATCGTCCATGGTCCACGACTCGATGTCCGAAGGCCATCCCACCACCGGCCAGTGATACGGGTGCGCCTCGAACGCCGTGGCCATCGCCAATTCCCGCAGCATGCCCATGTTGCTGTTGTCCACCGACGAGCGCCGCTCCGAATACACCACGCCCCGCTCGCTCTCGATGATCTTCGGGTCGAACGCCAGGTCGCGGATCCGGTCCGACTCCATGTCGAACATCAGCTCCAGCGCCGAGCTGGGGAACCAGTCCGTGTACACCGTCACGTCGTTGCTGGTGTACGCGTTGTTGTTGCCCCCGTTGTTGTCCATCATTTTGTCGAACATCTTCGGGCCGTACTTCTTCGCGCCGTTGAACATCATGTGCTCGAAGAAATGCGAGAGCCCCGTGGCGCCAGGCCGCTCGTTGCGCGACCCGATCCGATAGAAGAAGTACATCGCCACGTTGGGAATTCCGTGATCTTCCTGGACGATCACCTTCATCCCGTTGGCCAGTGTGCTGGTCCGCGTGTCCTGTTGGGCGCCCAGCAGCGAAGCCAGCAGCAGCGCCCCAAGTATCGTACGCATGCGTCCAAATTACCACGTGGGACGGCGATCTGGTCGCGGCTACAACCCGAAGGCTGTGCGGATCTTCTCCAGGAAGCCCGCCACCTTCACCCGCGGATCGCCGCCGCCCAACGCCTCGAACGGCACATAGCCGCGGTAACCGGAGCGGTCGATGATCGCCTTGATCTTCGCCAGGTCCGTGGGCTCCTCTTTGCCGTCGCGCCCGACGTTCTCCTTGATCTGCCACGACACCGCGTAGGGCACCAGTTTTTCGATCTCGGCGTATGGGTCGCCCGAGCGCAGGCTGCCGATATCCAGAATGCAGCCGAACCAATCGGACCCCACCGTGTCGATCACGCGGATGGTCTCGGCGGCCGTCTTGAGAAAGTCGTTGTGCTGCTGGATCGCGATCATCACGCCGTGCTGTTTGCCGAACGCCGCGCACTCTTTGAAATCGGCCGCCATCCATTCGAGCGCTTCGTCAAAGCTATGCCCATTGGGACGCGCCGCGCCGGAAAAGACCCGGATCACCGGCGCGCCCAGTTTGCTCGCGGCCACGATCCAGTCCTTCACCAACTGCACGTCCTTCTTGCGCGCGGTTTCGTCCGCCACGGCGAAGTCGTTGCGCACGCCGGTGCCGCTGATGGCGACGCCGTTGACGAAGGCGGTCCGCTTCAGGTTGTAGATGTACTCGTCGGTTGGGACGTTGGGATAACCGGGGAAGTAGTATCCGGTCGCGTCCAGGGCGTCGACACCGTGCTGAGCGCAGAAATGGACGGTATCCGCGAGGGTCATGCCGCCCTCGCGCAGGGGCCTGTCGAAGGAGTAGGCGTTCAGTCCCAGTTTGAGCTTGACTCCGGATTCCCGCGAGACCCTGGCCGGTGCCGGAATGGCTGGCGCGGGAATAGCGGCCGCGGCCGCGAGGCCGGCGGACCGGGTCAGGAATTTGCGGCGATCGATCGTCATCATAAAGATGCCCTTCCGCTTCTGAATTGGTTTTGCGTCTGTCCGAATCCAGTGTACTACCGGGTCGGCGACCCTCGTCCGAGCAGGCTACGGTTTAAACAGGCCCTTGAGGAAATCGAGATTGAAGGTCAAGCCCACAAATGAGCCCACGTGCAACGAAGTAGTGGTCTGCGGCGCAGTGCTGTCGATGGGGTTCTGGAAACCATTGGTGCCGAGTTTCGGCACACGGCCCAAATGGGCCCCGTAGACCAGTTGCACATTGCGCAAGAACTTGAATTCGCTTGAGCCGCCCAGGAAGAAGTCATCGGCGGGGCTGGTGAGCGACAGGCCGATTGTGGGCACGGGAAAGGCCCAACTCCACGATCCGCCCTTTGTTTGCGTGTCGCGCTTGGTCCAGTAGTAACTGAACATCAGGACCGGCAGGATACGGGGCCCGCCGGCAACCTGAAGCGTTTGGTACGTGGGCGTGCATGTGGTGGTGATCATCGTACTCGGAGAGGTTGTTGTGGTGGTGGTGGTGCCGGTGGTGGTGCCGGTGGTCGTGCTCGTGGTCGATCCCGTAGTGGCCACACTCATAGTAGGGTCGCATCCGTCGGGGAGATAACTCCCCGTAGCGGCACGGGAAAAACTTGGCGTGCGGACCGTACTCCAGACTACACCGGTCGCCAGGTTATACCGGTATAGCGAGTGAACCTGGGGCCACGCGTCGCCGTCGAGGGGCTTGAGACTTGTCTTTGCAGTCACGGTCTGCTGCTGGGTGGTCGGAGTGGTGCCCTTGACCACGGTGACAGTATCGGTCGTGGTAGCGACGCCATAGCCGCTCACTGAGACCGAATAGATGGTTTCGCCCGCCAGGCGGTCGGTGAACTGAAGCACGCGGTCGACGTAGGCGTATGTCGGCGGATCGCCGGCGGTACAGGATGGAGGCTCTGCCTCTACCTTAAAAAGAGCTTTTTGGCCGCCACTCGGAGCCGTTGCTTGAGTCACAAGCGGCCGAACGGGATCGGCATCGATGTACGTACCCGCTTTCGACGCGAACGTGGCGCGAAGAGCCTGCGGGTCCTGGTTGTAACGCTGGCCGAGAACCACGACATACGGGATATCGTTCGTTGTGAAAACCGGGAACTTTTGGAAACGCTTCAGCAGCCAGGGCGCCGATGCGTCGCCGGTGCTGTTGAGCGTGTAATAGACCGGCTTTCGCTCCTCTCCCACCACAAGGACGCCCGCGCGCAATAACTGCGGCTTCGTTGTGCTCTGTATTTTGGCCGTCAGTTCGGCCACTTGCTTTGTCAACGTGTCCACCTGGTCCTGCAAGCCGGCATTGTCGATCGTTTTCTGAAGATCCTTGATCTGGCTGCGCAGATCCCGAATCGCCCGCTGGCGCTCGTCGATAGCCGATACCGCGACACTCAGCGACATGCCGGTGTAAGCCTTGATCTCTTCCTGGATTTGGGCGATCCGCTCGTTCTTGTCGGCGATCTGGTCCTGGAATAGTTTTTTCTGCTCCCAGGAAAGCGGCCAGTTGAGATTCGAATAATATCTCAATTGGCCATTGAGTTCATCGAGCTTGGCATTGTCGCCGATGGCAGGTGGAATCGGACCTGTCAGATTGAAGTAAATGGCGCGCACACTTCTGTTCTCAGTGATCTTGCCGTTAGGTCCCGTCCGCTGAATCTGGATTTCCTTCGGTATCGGAACCGGTTGGCCAGTGTATGTTTGGGGGAGGGAGCATCGCAGAACCTTGCCGTTACCGATCTCGTCGGAGAACTGGTAGGTAAGGGTGTAGGTAGGAGTGATTCCACTTGGCAAGTTGAAATAGAGATTCTCTCCGGGCTTGAGGGCCGGAACCTCATCTTTAGTGCGGCCCGCGCCGTCAAACGACACGGTCGGCGGCCTCGACACTTCGGACGCTGGAACGTAAGGCGTAATAGCTGCGGTAAGTGCGATCAGGAGAAGGTAACGCATACGTTACTCCGTTCATATTACTTAGCGTCAGGCACGGGGAAAAGAGGCCATCATCCCTCAAACGTTCCGTCGAAACCGCGATTATGACCTTTTGCCGCCAACCGGCAGCAGCCGGAAATCCCGGTCACACACGATCGGAATATTTTTTCGCGGCCCGGGAGACACTGCCTGCCAATGCCGGTAATAGGTTGATTCGGTTGATATTACGGCAGGCAGCCAGCCCCTCCGCCGGTCTGAAATCCGGACCTGGCTGCGCATTTCGAAGCCTGGAAATTTCGGAGCGGATGGTAAAGTGTGTATGGGTTCAGTGATGCGGGAATTCCGATAGCGGAAGCGGCCGCGGAACCGTACGCATGCTTACGGTAGTCTTTCAGTAAGTCATTTGTTTTCATCAAAGGCACCGCGAAAAACCGTATGCATGCATACGGTTTGTTAGACTTGGAGCGAGGGGAGAAGGAGGCAGTATGACTCAACTCTCTGGTCGCGTGTTGTTCTGGACGCCGCGCACGCTGTCAATCGCGTTCATTGCGTTCATCAGCCTGTTCGCCCTGGATGTATTCAGCGAGGGCCTTGGCTTCTGGCAAACCGCGCTCGCCCTCGCCATGCATCTGAGGCCGACCGCCGTTCTGCTGATCATCCTGGTGTTTGCCTGGCGGTGGGAATGGATCGGCGCGGTGCTGTATGCCGCTGCCGCGACGTTCTACGTGTGGACGGTCCTGCCGAGGCACCTGCCGGTGGCCGTCAAGCTGAACTGGATTTTGGTCATAGCCGGCCCCGCGGTGGTCATCGCGGCGCTGTTCCTGGCTGGTTGGCTGAAACGGGCGGAGCTTCACCCTCAGACGCCCCAAAGGTAGTCGTCGCCCTGAATCATCATCTCGGCCGACCCGCGGATCTCCTCGCGGCCGCGCTCCAGCGCCTTCTGGTCCAGGTCGAACCAGCGCTGGCTCTTCACGATGCGCCGCAGCGCCGCGTCCACCTGCTCCTGTTCCAGCAGGCCGGTGGCCTCCAGCAGCGCGCCCAGCACCACCATGTTGGCCACTTTCGAGCTGCCCAGTTCGTCGGCAATCTCGGTGAAGGGCTTGGCCACCATGCGCACGTCCGGCCGCCGGCAATCGTCCGGCAGCGTTTCGGCGTTATACAAAATGGTCCCGCCCGGCTCCACCGTGGGCAGGAACTTGCGCAGCGCGGGCTCGTTCAGGGCCAGCAGGACATTGGGCTTCGAAACGAGCGGCGAATCGATCGGATGGCTCGCCAGCCGCACGTGGCAGTTCGACGTCCCCGAGCGCATCTCCGGTCCGTAGGAGGGCAGCCACGAAACCTCGTAGCCGGACTCCAGGCCCGCCTCGGCCAGCACTTCGCCCAGCATCAGCACGCCCTGTCCGCCGAAGCCGGCAACCTTGATGCGGGCGTCGAGCGGCAGCGCGGGAGTGGCGGCCGCCTCGAGACCGCCGCAGTCGGGAAGGCCCGTGCCCCATGGCACCGGCGGTGGCGCCGTACGGGGCACCGCATCCTTCGTGCGGTCGCGGTAGTTCGCCACTCCGAACTCCTTGGCCATCTCGTCGCGCACGAACGCCTGGGCCTCGAGCGGCGTCAGCTTCCAGATCGTGGGACACGGCGAAAGCACTTCGACGAAGGAAAATCCGAGCCCCTTGACCTGGTTCTCCAGCGCTTTCTTCACCACCCGCGCCGCGTTCATGATCTGCTTGTTGCTGCCCAGCGCCACGCGCTCGATATACACCGGCGCCTCCAGCGAGTTGAGCAGCTCGCACATGTGGATAGGATAGCCGTCGTTGGCCGCGCTGCGGCCGTTGGGCGTCGTGGTGCTCTTCTTCCCCAGCGGTGTGGTGGGCGCCATCTGCCCGCCCGTCATCCCGTAGATGCCGTTGTTGACGAAGATCACGGTGATGCCTTCGCCGCGGTTCGCCGCGTGAATGATTTCCGCGGTCCCGATGGCCGCCAGGTCGCCATCGCCCTGGTAGGCCACCACGATGCTCTCGGGACGGGCGCGCTTGACTCCGGTGGCCGCCGCCGGCGCGCGGCCGTGCGCCACTTGCACGTTGCCCACGTCGAAGTAGTAATACCCGAATACCGAGCACCCCACCGGGCTGATCAGCACCGTGCGGTCCTGGATTCCCAACTGGTCGATGGCCTCGGCCAGCAGCTTGGTTACGATGCCGTGGCCGCAGCCGGGACAGTAGTGCGTCTGGTGCTGCAGCTCCGCCTTGCGCTCGTACCGGTCGTAGAAGCACTCGGCTTTTTCGTGAATGACAGCGTAGCTAGCCATGGACCAGCGCCTCCTCCGCGGCAAACGCAAACTTGCCTTCCACAAACGCCAGCACTTCCTCCGCCGAGGGAACGTTGCCTCCCACGCGGCTGTAGAACTCCACCGGCGTCCGTCCTTCGAGCGCCAGCCGCACATCTTCCACCAGTTGGCCCGTGCTCATCTCCACCACCGCGAACGCCTTGGCCCGGCTGCTCAGCTCGCGGATCTGCAGCGTGGGGAATGGGAACAAAGTGATGGGCCGAAGCAGCCCCACCTTGATCCCGTGCGCCCGCGCCTGTTCCACCACGGCCTTCAGCACGCGCCCGACAATTCCGTAGCCTACCAGGACGATCTCGGCATCCTCGGTGCGCCAGCACTCGGCGCGCGCCACGCGCTGCTCCGCCTTCCGGTACTTCGCCTCCAGCTTGCGGATGTGCCGCTCCATGAGATCGGGCTCGAGGTAGATCGAGGTTATCAGGTTATGGCGCGTCTCCGCCGTGCCCGTCACGGCCCAATCCGGCGGAGCGGCCGCCGGCCTCGGCGCGGCGAACTGGACCGGCTCCATCATCTGCCCGATGTAGCCGTCGGCCATCACTACCACCGGGTTGCGGTACTCGTCCGCCAGGTCGAATGCCCAAGTGGTGAGGTCGGCCATCTCCTGCACGGAGGCGGGCGCGACCACCAGCGTGCGGTAATTGCCGTGCCCCCCGCCTTTGACCACCTGGTTGTAATCGCCCTGTTCCGGCGCGATATTGCCGAGCCCCGGACCGGCGCGCGTGATATCGGCCACCACGCACGGCAGCTCGGCCCCGGCGAGGTAACTGAATCCCTCCTGCATGAGGCTGATGCCCGGCCCGCTGGAGCCCGACATGGCCCGCACGCCTGCCGCCGCGCTGCCGAACAGCATGTTAATGGCGGCCACTTCGCTCTCGGCCTGCACGAACACGCCGCCGGCCGGCGGAAAATACAGCGCGGCCGCTTCGGCGATCTCGCTGGCCGGCGTGATGGGATACCCGTAGTAGGCCCGGCAGCCCGCCAGCACCGCCGCTTTCACGATGGCTTCGTTGCCCTTGGTCAGTTGTTTCTGCATCGCTCGCCTCCGCCCTATGCGGCTGCCACCAGCCGCAGCACCCTGATCCCGCCCGGCTCGGGGCAGGCAAAATAGCAAATGCCGCATCCCGTGCAGCCATGCCCGAGATACTCGGCCGGATGGTAGCCGTAGCGGTTCAGATGTTCCGCCAGGCGCAGCACTTTGGGCGGGCACGCCTCCACGCAGAGGCCGCACCCCTTGCACTCTTCCGAATTCATCTCGACCATGCCGCGGTCGGGCTTCCCGTCCGTCATACTCATGACCTCCTACGCCACCAGCGTGCCGCGTGCGTCCGCGTAGTGGGCCCGCACGGCGAATTCGAACAACTCATCGTGAAACTTCGGATGGGCAATCGCGATCAGCGCCCGGGCGCGCTCGCGCAACGTCTTGCCCCGCAGGTATGCGATGCCGTGCTCCGTCACCACGTAGTGCACGTCCGAGCGGGTCGTCACCACCCCCGCCCCGGGATCGAGCACCGGCACGATCCGCGAGACCTCGCCCTGGTGGGCCGTCGAAGGCAGCGCGATAATCGCCTTCCCGCCCCGTGAACGGCCCGCGCCGCGAATGAAATCCGGTTGCCCGCCCACGCCGCTATAGGGCGCCGTCCCGATCGAGTCGGCCGCCACCTGCCCGGTCAGGTCCACCTGGATGGCGGAATTGATGGCGATCATCCGGTCATTCTGCGCGATCACGAACGGATCGTTGACGTACGCCGTGGGGTGGAACTCGAACATAGGGTTTCGGTCAATCAGATCGAAAAGCCTTTTGGACCCGAACACGAATCCCACGACTACCTTTCCCGGATGCAGCGTCTTCCGCGCACCGTTGATGACACCCGCTTCGATCAGCGGTACTGCTCCATCGCAACACATTTCACTGTGGATGCCAAGATCCTTCCGGTCGGCCAGGCAGGCCCAGACCGAATTCGGCAGCCCGCCGATGCCCATTTGCAGCGTGGCGCCGTCCGGAACCAGCGAAGCCACGTTGCGCGCGATGCGCTCCTGTACCGGGCTGGACGCCGCGGGCGGAACTTCCAGCAGCGGCCGCGACGTCTCCACGATGGCCGAAAGCCGGCTCACATGCAGCGTGGTATCGCCCATGCTGCGCGGCATTTGCCGGTTGATTTCGGCGATCACGTGGCGCGTGCAGGAAGCCGCCGTGAGGGTGCAATCGACGCTCACCCCCAGGCTGACGAAACCGTCGGCATCGGGAGGCGAAGCCTGCAAAAACACCACATCCAGCGGCATTTCGCCGGAGCAGAAGAGGTACTCGATGTCGCTGAGCGAAATGGGCGTGTAATCGGCGCGCCCGGCGTCCACCGCCTCCCGCACGTTGCCGCCCATGAAAAAGGCGTTGTGCCGGAAATGCCCCTCAAACTCGGGTTGGGTATAGTCCCCGGTACCTAGCGTCAGCATGTGGACGATTTCCACGTCGCGTAGCTCGGGCGCCCGCCTGATTAACGCATTCAGAAGGACTTGTGGAGCCGCGCACCCAGGGTGAACGTAAATGCGGTCCCCGGAACGGACCAGTTCCACCGCCCGTTCCGCCGTAGAGACCTTTGAACCGTAATCCATAGCCCCACTTCGAGCAGGTGCTTGCTCCCATAGTTATTATAGATCCGGCATAATGAGATCTTCAAGTCTAAAGCAAGCCGCAGCGGCGCCACAAAATCCCACCTTGAAATAGATTAAAATTTGGCTTCTACCGAGTGGATATGGCGGACGAGACCATCCTGATCGTCGAGGACACGCCGGTTAGCCTGAAGCTGACCGCCGCGGTGCTTCGGGCCGAGGGCTACAAGGTTCACATTGCTTCCACGGCGGAGCAGGCGCTGACGACGCTGAGCACGATCCGTCCCGATCTGATGCTCGTCGACATCCGGTTGCCGGGCATGAACGGGCTGGATCTGACCAGCCATGTGAAGGGGCAGGACCACCTGAAAAATACGGTCGTGCTCGCGCTTACCTCGCTCACCGCTGAGGAGGTGGAGCATCGGGCGCGGGAAGCCGGTTGCGACGGCTATCTCACCAAGCCGATCGACACTCGGGTGCTGGCGGAACGCGTTCGCGAGTTCCTGGACCGCCGCGACTCCTCGTCGGTCATCCCGGCGGACTCCGAGACGGATTTGCCCCTTTCCTTGACGGAACCGGAGGTGGAGGACCTGCGGCGGAATTTCTTGGAGGATGGCATCGTGGAGGCCCGCCAGTTCCTGGCGAGCGCGGAACACCGGTTCGACGTGCCGAAAGCCAGACGGCGCCTGCGGCAGTGGGCCGCCACCGCCGGCCTACTTGGCTTCAGCAAGATCTCTGGCTGCGCTCTCGAAGCGGAGACTCTGGTGCAGGCTCCGTCCCCGGCCGCGGCCAAGCTCGGCATCGCTTTCACCCACCTCGTCGATGCCTTTGCCGATGCCGCCCAGGCGGCCACGAAACTACCTCTGCCGGATTCCGTGACTCGGAGGCTTTGGGGAAGACGGATTGCGCTCGTGGGCGTGGCGGAAGTGGAAGCCGAACGCTTATGCGCTGCCCTCGAACGGGTGAGCGCCTACGCGAGTTTGTTTGAAGGCAACGAACCGGCACTCGGCCCCATCCGCGATTGCGCGGTGGCGCTGGTGCACGTGCGGCCCGAGACTCTGGCGCTGCCGTGGCTCCAGCCGGAGTTCCGCCCGCCGGTGGGAATGCTCATCCTGTTGATCGGCCGGCGGGAGTTGCTTCTTTCCCTGGACCCGGCCGTCCGATTACAGGCCTGCGATTTTCTGATCGACACCTGGCAGCCCGATGAAGCGCTGATGCGCCTCAGCTTCGCCATGTCGCGGGCCCTGTAGGGCCGGCGAGCGCGAGCGCTACTCGAACTTCTTCCGGAACTCCTCGAATTCGCGTCTCAACTCGGATAACACCGCCTCCAGGGCGGCGATGCGCTCGCGGTCGGAGGGCCGCATGGGCTCGCCGGCGGGGCTAATGGGTGCGGCGCGCGCCTCTTCGGCCACCTCGACGTCACCCGAGAGCAGGTGCGCGAAGCGCGGCTCCTTGAATCCGGCCTGCCGCGCCAGTTGCTTCACGAACTCGATTTCGGCCAGGCGATGCAGCGTGCTTTCCACCGCCTCCAGATCGTCGAAGGTGAACAGGCGCTCGGTGCGGCCGCGGATTTCCCCCACGGTCTGCGGCCCGCGGAGCATCAGCACGCACATCACCGCGGCCTCGCGCCTTCCCAGGTTGAACTTCTCGGTGAAGCGCTGCGAGTGCTTCGGAACGCGGACGTCGCGGCCGGTGATCCGCAGCGCAAGGCCCTTCTCGCGAAGACTGGCCAGCGCGTTTTCCACCGTTTCGTCGTCGTAGGAAACTGCCGGCTCGCGGTTCGATTTCTGGTTGCACGCGTTCACCAGCGCGTTCAACGAGAGCGGGTAGTACTCCGGCGTGGCAACCTCTTTTTCCATGAGAGACCCGAGTACCCGCACTTCCACCGGATCGAGCTGAAAGTCCATGCTCTCAGTTTAGGTGTTCGCCGGGTGGCGCCGGGCGCGGGTGTTGTGGCAGAATACCCCTCATGCACTCAGCCATCCGAATCGGGTTGATCGGAGATTTCAACCCACAACAAAAGTCCCACCACGCGATTCCCGAGGCCCTGGCAGCGGCTTCGGAAGGAGCGGAGGCCGTCTGGGTCCCCACGGATTCCATCGGCAAAGGCGAGCCGCTGGCGGGGTTCGACGGTTTGTGGTGCGTGCCCGGAATGCCGTACCGCAGCGCCGCCGGCGCCATTCAGGCCATCCGGCACGCCCGCACCACCGGAACGCCGTTTCTGGGCACATCCGCGGGATTCCAGTACGCGCTGATCGAGTTCGCGCGCAACGTGCTGGGGCTGGCCGACGCGGACCATCAGAAGACCAACCCCAAAGCCGCGGCGCCGCTCATCTCGCCTTTGGTGAGCGGGCTGCTTGGCTTGCAGGCGCGCGTCCGGTTCACCCCCGGCTCGATTCTCCGCAGAGCGTATGGCTCCCCGGAAGCGATGGAGCAATACCACTGCAGCTTCGGGCTCAACGAGAGGTACCGGCGGTTGCTGCAAGGCCGAGGCCTGATGGTGACCGCGGTGGACGACCAGGACGAAGTCCGCGCCGTGGAATTGGAAGGCCATCCGTTCTATGTCGCCACGCTCTTCCAGCCCGAGTTGCACGCGGGCACACCGCTGGTGCATGCGTTGGTGGCTGTGTGCCAGCGGCTGCGCCGCGGCGCCACCAAGGCGTCATAACCCGGCCACCCGCGCGGGCGCTCTCCCGGGCTGCTGTCCGTGGGGTAACATGAGGTTCTGGGCGGGACGGAGGATTTCATGCGCCATGCAACCCGTTTCCTGATCCTTGCCATCCTGATCATCGGCGTCGCGCCGCTCGGTGCGGCCAATGCCGACCGCGATTTCTCCGGCAAGTGGGTTCTCGACCCGGACGGCAGCAACCTGCGCGCCTTGCCGGCGCAACCGGACGAGCGGCTCACCATCGTGCAGGAGGGGGATGCCGGCATTCAGTGCTCCTCCACGGCCGCCAATGGAACCGTGTCCCAGTGGACCTATAAGCTGAACGGCAGCGAGACCCGGTACCGCATACGCGGCGAGTCCATGAACAGCGTCGCGAAATGGGAAGGCGACGCGATGCTGATCAACACGCTGGTCTCCGGACCGGCCCGATACACCGTCATGGACCGCTGGAGATTGTCCCAGGATCACTCGGCCCTGACCATCACCCGCCAGGTCGTCCGCGGCACGGCGGAATTCGAGGGCACCCTGGTGTACCGGAGGGAAGGCGCCCAACCGGAACTGCCGGCACTCTCCCGGCGGCTGGAGCCCACGCCTCCGGAAGGCCAGCCGGCGCCCGGCCCCGGTTCGAATGTCACCGTCCGTGCGGGCACCCGGATCCTGCTCACCCTGCTGAACAGCCTGGATACCAAGCATTCGCGCGAAGGCAATCGCATTTACCTCCAGACGAGTGTTCCCGTGGGCGTCGACGGCCGAATCGTCATACCTGGCGGCAGCTCGGTGACGGGGACGTTGACCAAGGTGAAGCAACCGGGCCGTTCCTCGGGCAAAGGCGAGTTGTACATCCGGTTCGATTCGATCATGCTGCCCAACGGCGTAACGCGCGAGTTTCGATCCAGGCTGTCGTCCGCCGAAGGCGCCGGCCAGGTGGATGACAAAGAGGGCAAGATTACGAGCGACGGCCCCAAAACGGACGTCCGCACCATCGCCGAGGGCGTCGGCATCGGCACCACGGGCGGCGTGATCGCGGGGAGCGCGGCGGGCCACCCCATGGGTGGCGCCGGCATTGGCGCCGGCGCCGGGCTCGGCGCGGTGCTCCTGACGCGAGACCGCAACCTGGTGCTGCCCAAGGGCACGTCCGTCGAGATGACGCTCGACCGCGACCTGAGATACGACGTGAGCGAATTGAAGTAAGGGGTGATGCGGTTCGGCTGACGCGAGATGAAGGACGCGTTCGTAGCAGGACCTTGTCGCTCAGACCGGGTCTGGCTGGCGTCGGCTGGCGAGGCATCTACGGATCGGGCATTATCGTCTGCTTCCCCCGACTCGGCCCGTTACGGTCGCCAAGCGGACTTGCGGGGACTAATCCAGAAGCCGCGTGGGACGCTGAGACTTCCATCAGGGACACCTGCCCCGATCAGAATAGATCCCACGTCCTGCTCATCAGTCGACTCAATGTGCGAGCGCTTGACGGCGCGAGCCCTCAAAATCGTTAAAGCGCGAACCCGGCCATGGGCTCACCCATGTATCGGACCTCCTTTTATGGGGCGGCGGTCTGCGGCTCGTCGGGACAATAAGTCCGCCTTCGTGCCCGAATGGTTTCTAGGCTCCTGTTAATCTGATCAAGGTCTAGCTGATCCTGAACCACGACTTTCTCAGCTACCTCGAAGATCTGTCGGACAACGGCGCTGTATGCTTCTAGGGCGGCTTGCGGATGCGTGTGGGAGACACGATTGTCGCGAGATGGGTTCTGCCGTTTGACGTCCATGACCATGTGCAAGAGCGTGTAAGGGCCGTCTTGGGAATCGCGATCAAACTGAAAAATTGCCAGGCCGCTGTCAGGATCAATAAACCAGTCTTCATCGAGAAGGATGGATGCGATGACCTTGGGAACGGCTAACTTGAAAAAAAGATCGAAGCGCTCGCTCTCTAGGCGCCCAAGGTCGCGCAAGCCGGACCTGCCTTCGAGCAAATCCAGCAATACTGGCTGCTTTTCGATGTTCTCCTGAAGAAACTGGCGTAGCATGTGAAGGTAGTCAGGATGCATTGCGGGCGGCCCTATCTGCGTCGTGAACATCAATGTGAACCCGTTTAAATGCTCCTTGCGGCCTTTGAGTGGGATCAGCGGCTGCCGCTGCCATTCAAACAAACGTCGCATTTGCCTTGACGACCTGCCCTGGAAATGGGTCGCGCTGTTTGAAGAGAAATTCCTCGAGGTCGAGGTTGATCACATCGAAGGGAAACTGAAGCCGGAACTTTTTCCGGATATCGAGTCGTCTCTGGCGCTCACGAATCTGGCTTTCGTCCGGTTGGTCGGTTTTCTCGCTCAACGCATCTTCGGCTTCGATTTGGGCGTCTGCGACTGGGTCTTCATCAATCACAATTGGTGTGAACTTTCCGGGAAAGCCAATCGCTCCCGGAATTCGCCGTTGCGTTTCCAAGATTTGCTCATCGGTGCGGTCGAAAAAGACGACGTTATCGAATCGTCCATCATTCTTTGTAATGATCCTGGCGACATCAAGCATCAGGACATCGATGGCGCCGACTGCGCAGAAGGTGAAGTAGCGGAGGCCGCGCTGCTGACTCGCCTTGCGATTGGCGCGGATGGATCGGAGGCGTCGTCGCGCATAGGGGAGCCATCCCTCGAGGCGCACGAAATGTTTCAGAGGACAATCCTCGTACTTGAAGATTCCCATTCGTCTTTACCATTTGTCCAGAAGATCAAGGAGAAGTTCTCGGAAACGGGTTCGTTGTCGCTCCCGGCCGCTTTCCCGCAGCGCCATTTCGAAAACGGCGAGAATTGCGCGCGCGAGCGGCCGTTGATTCTTCTTGGTCTTAAGGGACTCCTGGGGAGGCAGGTTGAGCGTAATACCCTTGGCCGTTTCGGTGACTTCAACGGTCGGCTCATCCTCCGAGGCCGCGGACTGCTTTAGATTCACGGGTGAGCCGACATGCGTTTTTAGCACCTGTTGGAGATGCTTCGAATGAGCCTGCTCCTTCGACTCGGCACGAGCCCCAGATCGTACCTCTATTTGCTTATAAACGTCAGGAAAGATCTTCTTTTGCAGGATGTTGTGAACGTAGGATTGTAGGGCTTTATATTGAGGATGGAACTTATTGAAACTATCGCGATCGATATTTAGAGCGTCTTCCAACCCCTCGGAAACGTAGACTTCGCCAGTCAACCAGCGGCTGCGCGGCCCCTCGTTTATGCGGTAGTCGAGCATCGAGGTATCGTAATACCCGACCGCAACATCCTTGATGCGGATCATGATGCCACGAAACTCGTCCGGGCGGAGATTGAGCCCTTCCTGGACGACTATGTACCCGTGAAACACCAGATCCCTACCATAGATAGTCTGGCGCTGCTCTTCAATGAGATGTGAGGTATAGCCGCCAGGGTTGTTCTGCAGGCGTACCGGCTTGGCGAGCTCGATGTTATCGATTACGACATTGAAGCCGTATTTCTTCAGTCGTTTATGATCTTGGGTGATGAGGTTGTCAGGAAGAACGTTCGCGCTTAGGTATGGCAGCGGACACGCTGCGGCGAGTTCCCAAAGGAGCCGCCAGTAATCACCGAGTTCCTGCAACGATCGCTTGGAGGAGATTATGTCGATTGCCTTGCTCCAACTGGTGGGGACGCGCTTTGAATTCTCAAGAGATACCTGGAAGGTCTTGATGAACGTAGGATGCAGGTCATCGGCCAGTATCCGGGTGCCGCAGCGGACGCTCCCAGCATCGTACTGCTCAAACTCATAGTTGCCGGCATAAATTTCTTCGGGATAGGCCGCATCCCTGGCTTCGGGCGTCGCAACGACCTCCGGATCCTCGGCGTCAAGCCGCTCTTTCAGCCGGTCAAATAGCTGGATACGTGCTCGGAAACCGGGGGACTTGTCCTTCGGTTTGGAGGTAATGACAAACGCTCCGCACATTTGCGCAATGCCAAGCATCCCAATCCCGAAACGACCGATGACCGGACGATCATTGATGAGCGTTAGCTCGGATGGTCGCTTTTGGCTATTGCCGATACCACCCTCCATCAGCTGCTCGAAATCCGACTTGCTAAACCCGTCTCCATCGTCTTCAATGGAGAGCTGGTAGAAGTTCGGATAATTGGTGTTGATTGTGACTGTAGCGGCGTTAGCGTCCCAAGCGTTGCTTACGAGTTCCCGGAGAGCGCTGGCCGGGCTTCGATAGAGGCCGCGGCTGAGATGGGCGAGTGCTTTCTCATGGACCTTGATCTTGGGCATAGGCTAGGTCTTGCGCATTATGAGAATATTTTCTTCCATGTTCTTCGACTTTGTAGTCGACCACCGATTGCGCCAGTGCTCTATTGTTGCGGTTTTGAAGCCCACTTGATTGGAGATTTCGCTTATGATCTCTGCGGTTGGAATATGTACACCAAGATAGGAAGATTGGTCGCCCACAACATACGCGCAGACACCATCCTCCCTTAGAAGAGGTGGAATAGTCGAGAGATGCTTCTTGATACCGCCAAAATATTCTTTCGCAACAACTGGATAGTAGCGGGCGAATCCATAATCTTTATGTTCGACCTTTCCTTGGATTTCTTTCACAACCGCCATCACGCGATTATTGCCGGCCACGGCGTCACCATCCGAATCCGTTACGTAAATGCCCTTGCTATGTGAGCGGATCATAGCCTTCTTAATGGCTCGTAGCGATTCGATGTCTGAAACTTCGTCCAGAAAGGCAAGCTCCAATCTACTGTTGCGGGTGTAATCATGTTCCGCGGGGTAGGGCGGTGATGAGATTACTGCGGCGTAAGGGGCGTGTTTTGTGACTTGGCGTATGGCTCCGCAGGCACGAGAATCTCCTTGAACGACGCTAACAGTACTTCTGGCGAGACCCGCCACCCTGCCCAGGTCAGATGCTATAGTCTCTACACGCGCTAGGAAACCGTCGAGAACATTGTGATTCTCTTTCGCAGGCCCACAATAGAGCTCAGGGCCGAACTTGATGTTCGATGCAGCCGTCGTGATTTCCGTGATGAGGGCGAGCATCAGCGCGTTCTTGTAGCGAGGGGTGATACGCAAGGATTGGATGCTCCTCTTTAATGCAAGGGCCTTGCGGAGAGGCTTCTGGCTCATCCAGCCGCGCTCTATGAATCCAGTTGAATCGAGGTAGCGATAGGTCGGGTCATCCAGATACCGCTTGGACCGAACCTCCTGCAGGTACCCAGCGCGGGCCTTAGCGGCGTTCCCGCGCAGACGGTCAACATTAAGGGTCCAGTCGGACTTGACGCTGGCGGCGAAACAGCTTGCTGGGTTGGCATCTACACCAACTGCATTGATCCCTTTCTTGAGGCATTCCACAAGCGTTGTACCGCTGCCGCAGAATGGGTCAAGGACCCAGTCGCCCTCCTTCACCGCGAACTGTTCCAACAGATGGCTGACGAGGTGGTCCGAATAGCCGAGGATGATCCGGTACCAGTTATGGACTTCGCCGTTGAGAATCTTTTGCGGATGGACGGCGCCGGCGACCGGTAATTTCAGCAGAGATTCAGCCTCGTCTTCTGGTCACAAAATCCGACCGATCATGAACCCCAAGAAGAACGAGTATAGCACTCTAACCGACAGTTTTAAAAGAGTTGCAGAATTCAGATTACTGCATGATTGGACCGTCGCGGAATTCGGCGAAGGCAATCTGCCCAGGAACCGTCTGGTGAGGACCACGCGATTCCCAACGGACGCTGGTCCCAGGTCGGTTAGCGATCGAGCGAATCACGGTCACATGGCCGCAACGCAGTTGTTTGGCTCCGCTTCCTATAGGCGCGCACAAAATTACTCCCCACAAACGCCCCTGGTTTTCCGTTGGCTCGGCTTCAGGTCGGCCTCCAGCTGCGATTGCTCCCGTGGAGTCCCCGGTGAGCGGCCGGGCAGTCGTGGACGCGGTTCACAGTCTGACGCACTCCGGAAGTTGCCTCGTCTGCCACGCGACGATTCCGGCCTTCGCTACCAGGATGAGGCGGGCGCCATCGCCGGAATTGTCGTTGAATCTCGCCATATCTGCCGTTCGGCGTGCTTGCGCGGCATTTGCAGCACTCCAGGCGTATCGCCGCCTCACGCCGGCATCCGGAATATAATAACCTCCCCGCGCCACTCAATTCCGAATCCGTGTGATGCATCGTTCCGGGCTGTCCAATCCAATAAATAATCAGGTGGATCTCATACCCGCGGGATTTGGCTTTGCGAAGCAGGTCCGCACTGGACCTGCGATTACCGTGAGAGCGGGCACGCTTCCCTAGGCGGCATGCGCAGTCAATTCGCGGATTATTTCGTAGTTTTCGCCCGACGGGGCGCCCGGCAGCCAGCGGATCTCGAATCTCCGGCCATCGGCACGCTCCATCACATTGAGACTTTCGCCGTCGATGTAGAAGACGGAAAGTCCGGCCGCCAGCGTCTCGGCGAAAGCTTCGCGGCACGCTGCCCGCACCGCATCGTCAAACTGGGTGCTACTGAAATCGTAGGCGGCAACCATACTTAATCATACACACGGGCCTTGGTTAACCCTGTGAAATGACGCACAATGGCAGCGCTGGATCAAGGGCCGCCTACGCGATCCTCGCCGTCTTCACGTTGACAAACTCGCGGATGCCGTAGACGCGGAGTTCCCCGGCCGTATCCCGAGCGCTTCACGCCGCCGAAGGGGGGCGCGGGCCGGAAGCCACCATGCCATTGACGAACACCATGCCCGCCTCGATCTCGTCGATGAACCGGCTGCGAAGCTTCCATGGAGATGGGCCCGGATCGTGACCTGGCATACACACCGGTGGCAACGGGGATGGCTCGGGCAGAGTAACGTCAGGGTATACGGCGCCGGAGCCGGCGGTGGCGCTGAAGTTAGTCAGCGGCCGCCGTTCGCGTCGTCAACGACAAAGCCATTCAAAACCGAGGTGTGAGCGAAATCCGCCGGGAAGCCCGGGGTCGAAAGCCGAAGGTTTTCAATAAAGCCGTACACATCAAGATTGACAGTGAACTTCTCGGCCTGCCCGAAAACGATCAAAAACGCCGGGAATCCACCTCCGCGCCGCCGTTGAGGGCATATGAGCAACCGATTGGCGACGTAGTGGCTTGCGCGCCTATAGCCGCTTGCCCTTCGATGTAATTGACCGTTCCAGGTTGCGGGGGTATGGAGCCCCAGGCGGGGCCGGATAACAGCGCAGCCAGGAAGAAGCCTCCAACAGCTTTCAACCTTGACCGCATCATAACTTCTCAAGACCTCTACTTAGTGGATGCCGTGCCGGAACGCCCGGTTGCTACTGGCCGATGAGTAGAAATGCACAAGGATGGATAGTATTTCGCCACGAGGCGCGGCCCGGGCGGTTCCAGGTCAAACCCACGTTCCCACTAACTCGTGAATGGCCCGCAGCCGCCGCCAGAACTCATCCAACAGATCGAGCCTCAGCGCATTCGCACCATCCGACAGCGCCTCTTCGGGCCGGTCGTGGACCTCGACGAAGACTCCGTCCACCCCTGCCGCTACTGCCGCGCGCGCCAGCGGCTCGATGAACTGCGGCTGGCCGCCGGACGCGCCTCCCGCCCCGCCCGGCAACTGCACGCTGTGAGTCGCATCGAAAATTACCGGCCAGCCGGCCTCCCGCATGATCCGCAGGCCGCGCATATCGACCACCAGGTTGTTGTAGCCGAACGACGAACCGCGCTCGGTGAGGAGCACTTGCCGGTTTCCGGTGGCCGCCACCTTCTCGGCCGCCCGATGGATATCGTGCGGCGCCACGAACTGCCCCTTCTTGATGTTGACCATCCGCCCGGTTCGTCCCGCCGCCGCCAGCAGGTCGGTCTGCCGGCACAAAAACGCCGGGATCTGCAAAATGTCCGCCACCCCGGCCGCGGGCTCCGCCTGCCACGCCTCGTGGATGTCGGTGAGGATTGTGAACCCCTCGGCCTTCACTCCCGCCAGAATGCGCAGGCCCTCGCGCAGTCCCGGACCGCGGTAGGCATTGCCCGAGGTGCGGTTCGCCTTATCGAAAGAAGCCTTGAAAACGAATTCGCCCACGGCCGCGCGAATCCCCCGCGCCATGCGGTGGATGTGCTCCTCGCTTTCGATCACGCACGGGCCGGCGATGAGGACCAGGGGCCGGCCCCGGCCGAACGCGCTGAACTCAATCGCCACGCGAGTACTGGGGCTCCTCCCGCGGCTGCTCCCGCGGCTCCTCCTGCACCAGGGGCATGAGGCGGCGCCGCCGGTGCTCGTAAGAAGCGCCGATGAACGCCTTGAACAACGGGTGCGGCTCCATGGGCTTGGACTTGAATTCGGGGTGGAACTGGCAGCCGAGGAACCACGGGTGGTCGGCGATCTCGCAGATCTCCACGTAGGTGTTGTCCGGCGTTTCGCCGGTTATCCGCAGGCCGGCGGCCTTCAAACGGTCTTCGTATTCGCGGTTGAATTCGTAGCGGTGGCGGTGGCGCTCGGTGATCTCGCGCTGGCCGTACGCGCGGTACGCGTGGCTGTCCGGCGCCAGGCGGCAGGGCCACGCTCCCAGGCGCATGGTTCCGCCCAGGTCCTCCACGCCTTTCAATTCGCGCAGCTTGAAGATCACGCGGTGCGGCGTGCCGGGGTTGAACTCGGTGGAATCCGCATCGTCCAGCCCGCACACGTTGCGCGCGTACTCGATCACCAGGGTCTGCATGCCCAGGCAGATTCCGAAGTACGGCACCTTGTGCTCGCGCGCGAAACGAATGGCGTTGACCATGCCTTCGATGCCGCGCTTGCCGAAACCGCCGGGCACCAGGATGCCGTCGTAGTCTTCGAGTTGGCGGTCCCACTGCTCGCCTACTATGCCCTCGGCTTCCACCCAGTTGATGTTGACCTTCAACTGGTGCGCCAGGCCGCCGTGCAGCAGGGCCTCCTTCAGGCTCTTGTACGAATCTTCGTATTCCGTGTACTTGCCGACAATCCCGATGGTGACTTCGTCCTGCGGATTCTGGAGTCGCTCCAGCATGCCCTTCCAGGCGGCCAGCTCGCGCGGCCGCGCCTCGAGCCGCAGGAGCTGCATGACGATTTCGTCCACGCCTTCCGAGGCGAACACCAGCGGGACCTCGTAGACCGATTTCACGTCGCGCGCCGTCACCACGGCTTCCACGTCCACGTCGCAGAACAGCGCGATCTTCTCCTTCATCTCCTGCGAGATGTATCGCTCCGAACGGCAAATCAGAATGTCCGGCTGGATACCGATGGCGCGCAGCTCCTTGACGCTGTGCTGGGTGGGCTTGGTCTTCAGCTCCTGGGCGGCGGCGATGAACGGCACGAGCGTTACATGGACGAAGATGCAATTGCCGCGCCCCTGCTCGTGGCGCATCTGGCGGATGGCCTCCAGGAAAGGCAGCGATTCGATATCGCCTACGGTGCCGCCGATCTCCGCGATCACCACGTCGACGTCGTTGGCCACGCGCTTCAGGGCCGCCTTGATCTCGTTGGTGACGTGGGGGATCACCTGCACGGTTTTACCGAGATAATCGCCCCGGCGCTCGCGCGTGATGATGGTCTCGTAGATGCGGCCGGAAGTGACGTTGTTGCTCTGGGTCAGCCGGGCGTGGGTGAACCGCTCGTAGTGGCCGAGGTCCAGATCGGTCTCGGCGCCATCGTCGGTGACGAAGACCTCACCGTGCTGGAAGGGGCTCATGGTTCCCGGATCGACGTTGAGATAGGGATCGAATTTCTGGCAGGTGACCTTCAGGCCGCGGCTCTCCAGCAGGCACCCGATGGAGGCCGCGGCGATCCCCTTGCCCAGCGAGGAAACCACTCCGCCCGTGACGAAGATGTACTTAACCATTCCTGAACACCCCCTCAAACAAGCCGGACACCCGCTCCAGATCTTCCGGGGTGTCCACCCCTAGTGATTCGTATTCGGTTTCCACCACCCGGATGTGGTATCCGTTTTCCAGGGCGCGCAACTGCTCGAGACGCTCCGCCTGTTCGAGCGGCCCGACCGGCAGGGCGGAATATCCCAGCAGAAAATCGCGCCGGTAAACGTAGAGCCCTACGTGCTTGAAGTAATGTTGCCCGGGCGGCACGGGCAATTCCGCCTGAGTTTCTCTTCGATAGGGAATCGGGCACCGTGAAAAATAGATGGCATCCCCGTTGCGATCGGTTACCACTTTCACGACATTGGGATTGTGGATCTCGGCCGGATCCTCGATGCGCTTCTTCAGGGTGCCCATGACCAGGTCCGGGTCATGCACCATCGGCAGGATCGCGGTATCGATGGCCGCCGGGTCGATCAGCGGTTCGTCGCCCTGAATGTTGACGATAATCTCCGCATTTTCCGCCGAAGCGGCTTCCGCCACGCGATCGGTTCCGGACGGATGGTCGGCCCGCGTCATTTTGACCCTGGCGCCAAAACTTTTTGCAACTTCGTAAACCCGCTCATCATCAGTGGCAATCAAGGTGCTTGTGAGATACCGGGCTTGGGAGGCACGTTCATACACGTGCTGGAGCATGCATTTGGAGGAGATGTGTGCCAGAACCTTGCCGGGAAACCGGGAGGAAGCAAAGCGTGCAGGAATCACGCCCAGAATTTTACGCGGCACAGGCGATGATACCACAAAACCCCTATGCTAAACTTGGGTGAGAAAGGCGTGCCAGCTATGCTGCCGTCCTATCGCAAGCTGTTTGTGTATTGCACCATGGCTCTGGGGCTGGCGGTTCGGGCGTTCGCCCAACCACCGGTCACCATCACGCCGCGCCCCCAGAACGTGCCGAAAAACGAGGTGCTCCCCAAGGCCAATATCCGGGTGGACAGCACCCTCGTGCTCATTCCGGTCACGGTGACCGATCCGCTCAACCGTTTCGTGACCGGGCTGGACAGGGAAAACTTCAAGGTCTTCGAGGACAAAAAGGAGCAAACCATCTCGCAGTTTTCGAGCGAGGACGCGCCGCTTTCGGTCGGGGTGGTTTTCGACTGCAGCGGGAGCATGGGACACAAGCTCGAAAAATCGCGCCTGGCGGTGGCCCAGTTCTTCAAGACGGCCAACCCCGAGGACGAGTTTTTCCTGGTGGAATTCCACGATTCCGCCGACCTGGTCCAGCCGTTCACCCGCAACCTGGAGGATATCCAGAACCGGCTCACGTTTACGCAGTCGAAGGGACGGACGGCGCTGCTGGATGCCGTGTACCTGGCCCTGCACGAAATGAAGAAAGCCAGAAACCCCCGCAAGGCGCTTTTGATCATTTCCGACGGCGGCGACAACAACAGCCGGTACACCGAAGGAGAAATACGGAACCTGGTGAAGGAAGCGGATGTCCAAATATATGCGATCGGAATTTATGAACCGCTCTCGGGCAGGGGCCGGACGCCCGAGGAGGCCGGCGGGCAGGGATTGCTGACGGAGATCTCCGAGCAGACGGGCGGCCGCCAGTACCCGGTGGACAACCTGAACGAGTTGCCGGATATCGCCGCGAAGATCGGAGTGGAATTGCGGAATCAATACGTGCTGGGCTATTCGCCGGCAAATCTGGAACGGGACGGAAAATACCGTCACGTGCAAGTGAAGCTCGTCCAACCTCGAGGAATGCCGACCCTACGCCCCTTCTGGCGACAAGGCTACTATGCTCCGGCCCAATAATCGCAGGACAGGCCTCGTGGCCGGTCTATGTTCCCTAGCTCTCGCCAGCGCGATGGCGGTGGTTGCCGTTCAGGCGCAGCAGACGAATCCGCCGGCTTCGCCACCGGCGGCTACTCACCCAGCGGGGCAGGAGGAGTCCGGGGCGATCTTCAAGGTCGGAACGCGCCTGGTAGTCTGCCACACCACGGTGGTGGACAAGAACGGCCACCTGGTGACGGACCTGCCGAAGCAGGCCTTCACGGTCTACGAGAACGGCGTGCAGCAGCCCATCAAGATCTTCAAGCGCGAGGACGTTCCGGTGTCGCTGGGGCTGATCGTCGATAACAGCGGCAGCATGCGCGACAAGCGGGCCAAGGTGGAAGCCGCCTCGCTGGCGCTGGTAAAGGCCTCCAATCCCGAGGATGAAGTCTTCGTCGTCAATTTCAACGACGAGGCGTTCCTGGACCTGCCTCACGGCAAGGACTTCACCAACAACATCCAGGAAATGGAAGAGGCGCTCACGCGCATCGATTCGCGCGGCGGAACGGCCATGCGGGACGCTATTCGCATGTCCATCGACCACTTGAAGGAAAAGGCCCACAAGGAGAAGAAGGTGCTGGTGGTGGTCACGGACGGCAACGACAACTCCAGCGTGATTACGCTGGAGAACCTGGTGAAGGCTTCGCAGCAGAGCGAAGTCCTGATTTACTCGGTGGGCCTGCTGAGCGACGAGGAGCGGCGCGAAGCCAAGCGCGCCGAACACGCCCTCAACGACCTGGCGACGGCCACCGGTGGCGAAGCGTCCTTCCCCAAGGAGGTTTCGGAAGTGGATCGGATCGCCCGCCAGGTGGCGCGCGACATTCGCAACCAGTACACCATCGAGTACACGCCCACCAACGAGGCCATGGACGGCTCGTACCGGCAGATCAAGATTGCGGTGAACGCGCCGGGCAAGCCCACGGTGCGCACGCGCAGCGGCTACTACGCCACGCCCGACCAGGGGGCGCCGCCCAAATCTTCGTCGTCGTTCAAATAGGAATCGGAATGCTCCGCGTTCTGTGGCGCATCAGCCGCGGCTACCGGCTGCGGCCGTGGCGCAGTCCGTATCTCCGCTGGCGCATCGAAACGTATTGGGGAATACCCGCCGCTCAGATCGGATTCGCAGAGTTCTGGAGATTCGCCTGGCGGCGGCGCAAAGACCTGCTGCGCTACCTGCGCTGGGCGGAGCGGCAAACCTGAGGTGGAGCAGGCGGCCCGGTTTGTGCCGCCTGCCCTTTGACCGGCGGTTACTTCGCGGTGCCGGTGGTGGAACCGGTCGTGGGATTCTTCGCCGGGTTCTTGTGGTGCGACTTCTTGACTACCTTATTGGAGGCCTTGGAAGTCTTCTTGGTGGTTGTGGCCGTGTTCGACGCGGGCGGATTGGCCGGCGGATTCTGGGCCGGCGCCGGCGCCTGCCCGAAAGTCAACGGCAATGTGGCAGCCGCGAGTGCCAGTGCGAGTAAGCTGTTCTTCATTTTTTTTCTCCCTGGCGGGCCGTTTCCTCTGTGCCCGCTCACAATCCCATGATGCGGCCGGGGCGTCCGAAACACGATAGCCTGCGCAGGCTATGGAAGCTGCCGAATTCGGGGCGATAGCGGTTAATCCTTTTTAAGCTTCGGATTTAGCCCGTATCGGGGATGTGAGCCCGGCGCCCGGCGCGCGATACTGAGAACGCGATGCTCCCGAAGCAGATAACTCATCAGAACATCTTCCGGGTGCTGATCGGCGGTTTCAGCCTGGTCATCGTGTTCCTGGTGGCCGCCGCCATCGTAGGCATCCGGAACATCGAATCCATCCGGCAAAACGCGGCCAGCCTGTTGCGGGAGCAATCCGTGACCAACCGCCTGATCGGCGAGCTTCACAGCCGGCAGACCAGCCTCAGCGAGGTCTTTTCGGTGCTGGCGCGCGACCCCGATTCGGTGGACTACGACCACATCATGAGCCAGCTGGACGAAGCCGACCGCGATATCGACCGCATTGCGGCGGAGGGAGCGCAAACGCCGGAGTACCGCTTGTGGTCGCGGCTGAAGGAAACCTCCGCGCAGTTCTCACACGAAGCGCGCCGCCTGCTGACCACCGAGGACGTGGAGACCTACGCCTCCAACGACCTGTTCCGCGATCACGAGGACTTCATTTCGGTGGTCGCCCGCCTGATCGAAGCGGAGTACCAAAAGGCCAGCGCGGCGCAGACGCAGATCGACAAGCGGTCGTCGCGGCTGTTCATCGCTTCGCTGCTGTTCGGCGCCACCAGCATCGTGCTGGCCCTGGTGTTCGCCGCGGTCACCGTGCGGATGGTCTCGCAGCTCATCCGCGGAATGGAGTGGCAGACCGCCGAGCTGGCGCGCGTTTCCTGGCACATGCTGGAGGACCAGGAGGCCACCGCCCGCCGGTTCTCGCACGAGCTGCACGACGAGCTGGGCCAATCGCTGACCGCGGTCAAGGCCAATCTGACGGCGCTCGACTCGGGCGGGCAGGTGAACCGCCCGCGCCTGGAAGACTGCCTGCGGCTGGTGGACGAGGCCATCGGCAACGTGCGCCAGATGTCGCAGTTGCTGCGGCCCACCATTCTCGACGATTTCGGACTGGAAGCCGGCCTGCGCTGGCTGTGCGAGGGCTTCGGCACGCGCACCGGGATCGACGTGCGGCTGACGTCCAACTACTCGGGGCGGATGTCGGATGAGACCGAGACGCACCTGTTCCGCATCGCGCAGGAGGCGCTGACGAACGTGGCGCGCCACTCGGGCGCCGCGCATGTGGAGATGAATCTCGCCTCCAAGGGCGATGAGATCGGGCTCACCATCCAGGACGATGGCCGTGGGATGCCCGCGGCGCCGGCAGGGCGCGGCATGGGTCTGACCGGCATGCGCGCGCGCGCCCGCAGCGCCGGCGGGGATCTGGCGCTGCGCTCCAAAGCCGGCGAGGGTGTTGTAATTGAAGTGCGGGTCCCGGTCCGGAATGAAACGCATACGAATCCTGCTGGCTGACGACCATGCCGTGGTCCGGCAAGGCTTCAAGATGATTTTGGGCGAGCAGCCCGACATGGAAATCGTGGGCGAGGCGGGCAACGGCCGGGAAGCCGTGGAGCAGGCCGAGAAAATGCGGCCCGACGTGATTGTAATGGACGTCTCCATGCCGGAGCTGAACGGCATCGAGGCGACCCGCCGGCTGGGCACCTCGACTCCTCACGCGCGCGTGCTGGCCTTGAGCATGCACAAGGACTCGGTCTACGTGCGCGAAATCCTGCGAGCCGGGGCGCGCGGCTATTTGCTGAAGGATTCCGTGGCGGCCGACCTGGTCTCCGCGGTGCGCGCGGTGGCGTCCGGCGAAGGCTACCTCAGCCCGGCGGTTTCCGACGCCGTACTCGACGACTACCGCCGCCACGTGACCAACCCTATCGACCAGCTCACCAGCCGCGAGCGGGAAGTGCTGCAAATGCTGGCCGAAGGCAAGACCAACAAGGAGATCGCCGGCGTGCTCAACCTCAGCGTCTACACAGTGGATGCCCACCGCGGCCACATCATGGAGAAGCTGAATCTGCACAGCATCAACGAGCTGGTGCGGTTCGCCGTGAGGAACGGGCTGGTGGACTGACGCGCAATAGAGCGCGTGCTCAGTCGTGGCGCAGGGCGCGGATCGGGTCGATCGAGGCGGCGCGGCGGGCGGGGACGCTGGTCGCGGCGGCCGCGGCGATCGCCAGCCCCAGCACGACGGCGGCATAGGTCCGCGGATCGGCGGCGGCGACGCCGTACAACAGGGTGGACCCGTAACGGTTCAGGGCGAGCGCGCCGCCGAGTCCCACGGCGGTTCCGATCGCGACCAGCAGGGCGCCTTCGCGCAGCAGGAGGGCGAGCACGCGGCGCGGCCCGGCGCCCAAGGCCATGCGGATGCCGATCTCCTGGGTCCGCTGCGCGACGGCAAATGCGATAACGCCGTAGACTCCCACCATCGCGGTGAGGAAGGCAATGGCGGCGAAGCTCGCCAGCAGGATGCCGTTGAAGCGCGGGCCGGCGGTGATTCGGCGAATCGCCTCGTCCAGCGTTTCAAATTTGGCGAACAGGCCGGGATCGAGCGACCGAAGCTCGGAGCGGATCTCGGATGCCAGGGCTTGCTCGCCGGCCAGGCTCCGCACCACGAAGAGAAGCTGCGAGGACTGGGCGGCGCCCGGGTTGTTGACGAACATCTGCGGCATGGGCGGCAGGTTCAGGCCTTGATTCTTCGAATCCGAGACGACGCCGGCCACGGTCTTCCATCCGCCCTTGGCGTTGCCTCCGATCTGCTTGCCGACGGGATCTTCGCCGGGGAAGTACGCGCTCGCCGCGGCTTCATTGATGATCGCGGCGGTGTCCGGATGGCGGTAATCGTCCTCGGCAAGGAATCGGCCGCGGATCAGCCGGCTGCCCGCCGCCTGGAAGTAGTCCGGCCCGACGCCGCACACGGCGATGCCGTCGCCGCGATGAAAGGGCTCGGGCAGCGGCCGGTCGGAACGCGAGAAGGTGATGAACATCGACCCGCCAGAGAGGGGAGTGCACTGGGTGAGAGCGGCCGCCTGGGTTCCCGGAAGACGCCGCATATAAGTGAGAATGCCGCTGGCCACCGTTTCGGTGTCGCGCTTTTCGAGCTTCGTTCCGCGCAGCGAAAGCGAGACCGACAGAAGGTGGTCAGGCTGGAATCCGAGGCGGTCGTTCCGGAGATGCCAAAGCGTTTGGAGCAGCAGGGCGGCGCCGGAGAGCAGCATCACCGACAGCGCGATTTCGGCGGCGACCAGGGCGCGGCGCAGGACGCGGTATCCGCCCGCGATTCCCGGCCGGCCGGCCCCCTGCAAAACGGCGTGGATATCGACGCTGCCGGCGCGCAGGGCGGGCAGGCCGCCAAACACGAGCGTGGTCGCCAGCGAGACCGCGAGCGAAATGCCGAACACGCGGGCATCCACGGCGACCTCGCTCAAGCGCGGCAGCTCATGGGCGGCGAAGTGGACGAAGGCCGAGAGGGCGCCCGCGACCAGCGCCAGGCTGGCGATCCATCCGAGGGCCGTCAGGAACACCGTCTCGGTGAACAGTTGGCGGACCAGGCGGGCGCGGCCGGCCCCGATCGCGGCCCGTACGGCAAGCTCGCGGGAGCGCGCCGACCAGCGCGCCAGCAGCAGGTTGGCGACGTTGGCGCACGCGATCAGCAGCAGGCAGCCCACTGCGCCGAGCAGAACGGCGAGGAGCATCCGCGCATTCCCCACGCGGTGTTGCTGGAGCGGCTCGACCACGAGGCTGTTGTCCGCGCGGAAAAAAAGCGGCGCATCGGCCTTGCTGGCGGCGAAAAGCGTCTCCAGGTTCGCCCGGGCCTGGGCCACGGTGACGCCAGGCTTCAGGCGCCCGAACGTGGCCCAGGTCATCATGGTGCGGTCGTGATGGCTGGCCGTGGGCGAGACTGGCAGAGTGGTGAGGACGTCCACCTGGACATCCATGGGGAAGATGAAGGACGGCGGCAGTACGCCGGCGATGGTGAAGGGCTGGCCATCGAGCGCGATGGTTTGCCCCAGGACGTCGCGGCGCGAGTGGAAATGATTTCGCCAGAACTGGGCGGTCAGCAGAACGGCTTTCGGCCCGTTGGGCGGTTCCTCTTCGGCGGTGAAGGTGCGGCCGAGCGCTGGGACCGTGCCGAACGCTTCCAGGAAATTGACGGAGACGCGCGCGGTGTGGATTTCGGCGGGGTCGGGAGCGTTGACAATCGCGGTGGCGCAGCAGTTTGCCTGCGTGGCGGCCAACTGCTCGAACACGCGGTTATCGCGCCGCCAGGCGACGTAGTCGGGCGAGGGGAGGAACTCGCCCTTGATGCTGGGGAAGCGGATCGCGACCCACACGAGCCGTTCCGCACCGGCATAGGGCAGGGGACGCAGGAAGACGGTATCGGCGATGCTGAAGACGGCCGTCGAAGCGCCGATGCCGAGCGCCAGCGAGAGCACCACGGCGATGCTGAAGCCGGGACTGACCCGCACCGCGCGCGCGGCGTATCGCAGGTCCTGCAGCACGTGCCGCAGCCAGGCGAAGCTGTACACTTCGCGGGTGGCCTCCGCGACCAGCCCGGGATTGCCGAATGCCTGGCGGGCCCGCACTCGGGCCTCCTCGCGCGTTAGCCCCTGCTCCATCAGCCGCGCGGTTTCGATTTCCAGGTGCGCCTGAAGTTCCGCATCGAGGTCCCGATCCAGCCGCCGCTGGAGGAATACGCGCCGCCACATGGTTTTACTCCTGAACCGGTTTCATGGTGCGGGCCACGGCGCGCACCAGTTGTTTCCACTTGGATTGCTCTTCGATCAATTGCTTCCTGCCCCGCGGCGTGAGCCTGTAGTATTTCGCGCGGCGGTTGGCATCCGACGTTTTCCATTCGGACGAGAGCCAGCCGCGAAGCTCCAGCCGGTGCAGGGCGGGATAGAGCGACCCGTGCTCCACTTGCAGCACGTCCCGGGAGCCGGCGCGGATGGCCTGCCCGATGCCGTGGCCGTGCTCGGGCGCCCATTGGAGGACTTGCAGGATGAGCAGGTCGAGCGTGCCTTGAAGAAGATCGATGCGATCGGTCATTAGTAGATATCCTACCATAGAGCTTCTACCAATGAGCCGGGTGCGGCAATCGAACTGCGCGCGGTATCACTCTCCGCGGAGGATCTCCAGCGGGTCGAGCGCGCCGACCCTGCGGGCGGGCGCCGCACTGGCGGCGAGGCAGACGAATGCCAGGATGGCGCCCGCGCCCAGAATCGTCACGGCATCCATGGGACGCACCCCGTACAACTGGTTCTCGACCAGGCGTCCCAGCGCCCACGATACCGGCATCGCAATCGCCATCCCCGCGCCCGCCAGCGCGGCCGCCTCGCGGATAATCAAGCCTCCGGCGGCCCGGCGGGGCGCGCCCAGAGCCAGGCGGATGCCCATCTCTTTCGTGCGGCTGGCAGCCGAAAACGAGAGCACTCCATACAGGCCGATCATGGCCAGAAGCGTGGCCAGGACCGCAAAAACCCCGGCCAGCTGCGCCAGCATGCGTTCGCCGATCAGCAGCCGATCGAGCTGGTCGTCAACGGTGCGAAGCGAATCCAGCGTCAGCGTGGGGGCCGCTCGCCGGATGGCGGCCCGGATCGACAATGCCGCCGCCTCCGCCGAGCTGCGCGAACGCACATAGAACGTTGCCCCGGCCGGGCCATCCTCCCAGAACGGAAAGAAGATCTCGGCTTCCGGCTGGCGCAGCCCGAAATCGTGGAAGCTCTTCACCACACCGACGATTTGGGCCGCAGCCCGCGTGTCCGGCCGGTCGCCGATGCCCACGCGCGTTCCAATGGGGTCGCCATCCGCGAGATATTGCTTGACGAACTGCTCGTTCACGATCGCCGAGCGGAGCGGTCCGCCCCCGGCGGAATAGGAGTCGCGCTCGTTAAAGTTCCGGCCCTGGATGACGGGCGTCCCCAGCGCCTCGAAGAAGCCCGGATCGACCGCGTTCATCCCGATGTCTTCCGTGATAATGCGCTGCCTCGCTGCCTGCACGGTGACCGGGTTGTTCCACCCGCCGCCGCGCAGGATAGCGTTGCGGGCGAGCCCAGCCTGCTCGACTTCGGGCAACTCCCGCACCACCGTCTGCAACTGCCGCAGAAGCTGTTTCGCCTTCTCGGGGGAGTATCCGTTGCTGACCGGATCGACGCCGAACGTCAGGAGATTGGCGCTGGAGAAACCTGGTCCCTGGGCGCGCAGGCTGGCCAGCGTCCGTGCGAAAAGACCGGCGCCGATCAGCAGAACGAGCGCCAGGGCGTACTGGCCGACGACCAGCGCCTTTCTCAGTCCGAGCCCTCCGGCCACCCCGGCCGGCCGCTGTTTCAGCGCGGCGACGGGGTCGATGGATGCCGCATGCAGGGCCGGCGCGCTGCCGCACAGAAATGCGATCGCGACCGTCACTGCCAATGCGAACAGCAGAACGCGAAGGTCCGGACCGGTATGCAACCCGACCCCGGTTGTGCCCTGCGGCAAAAATGAGAGCAGCGCGCGGCCGGCCAGGGGCGCCAGCAGAACGCCCGCCAGGCATCCCGCCGCGGCCAGCAATGCGCTCTCGGTGAGATGCTCCGCCAGAATTCTGCCGCGTGTAGCGCCCAGCGCGGTCCGCAATGCCGTCGCGCGGGCCCGCGCGAACGCCCTGGCAAGCGAAAGATTGGCCACATTCAGACAGGCCAGAGTGAGAATCAGGGCAGTGGCGCCCAGCAGGATCAACATCGGTTCCCGAATCCGGCGGCGCAGATCGGAGCGTCCCTGCGCGGCCGGCAGCACCTGGAGCCGCGACGCCAGGTACTCTTTCATTTGCGCGGCGGTCACCGGCGGCCAGCCCTCGCGCCGCGTGTCCTCCCGCAAGTAGGCCTGGAACCACGGTTGCAACCGAGCCGCCGCCTGTTCCCTCGCGATGCCCGGCTTCAGGCGGCCGAAAATGTGCAGCCACTTGGTCCGCCGGTCGAACAGCGAGTCCCAGTGCGGCGTGGCCTCCCGCTTCATCATGATGGGAATCCAGAGGGCCGGCACAGAGCCCCAATCGACGCCGTGAAACCCCGGCGCTGCCACACCCACCACCGTCATGGGGTAGCTGTTCACCAGAACGCTCCTGCCCACAATTCCCGGGTCCGCGCCCAGCCGGTTCCGCCAGTAATCGTAGGAGAGCACCACCACGGGATGGGCCTGCGGCTCGAGATCGTCGGAGTTTTCCAGAAGCCGGCCCAGGGCGGGCCGCACGCCGAGCACGGGGAAGTACGAGCCGGAAACCAGCTCCGCATCGACCGGCTCCGGCTGGCCGCCGCAAGAGAGATTGATCTCCGTCGGATGGCGCGCGAACATGTCCTGAAAGATCTCGTTCCGGCTGCGCAGATCGCGGTAAAACGGATACGGAAACAGATTGTCGCTGCCCACGCCGCCGCCCACAAACAGGCCTTTCCAGTTCAGCAGCACCAGTTCCTCGGGCTTCTCGACGGGAAGCATCCGCACGAGCGCCTGGTCGGCCAGGGAGAAAATGGCCGTATTGACGCCGATCCCCAGGGCCAGCGACACGATTGCGGTCGCCGTGAAAACGGGCGAAGCCCGGAGCTGGCGCAGCGAGTAGCGGATGTCCCGTTGGACATGATCGAGCCACATCCACCGGGTTGACTCGTAAAACTGCTCGCGCCTGTTGGTGACGTTGCCGAAGGCGCGGCGGGCGGCGGCCATCGCCTTTCCGGGGTCCAGCCCCTCGCCGATCAACCGGCCCGCCTCAATTCGGATGTGGGCCTGGATCTCCTCATGAAAGTCCTGGTCCGTGCGGCGCGCCTTGCGAAACATGGCTCAACTCCCGGCCCGTTCCGGCCCCAGCACCCGGCCGATGGCGGCGGCCAGGCGGCGCCACTCGCTGGCTTCGTGCGCCAGTTGCGCGCGGCCGTGCCTGGTCAGTTTGTAGAACCGGGCCTTGCGGTTGTTATCGCTGATGCCCCATTTAGCGTCGATCCAGCCCTTGGTCTCCAGGCGTTGCAGCGCCGGATAAAGCGAGCCGTGATCCACCAGGAGAACCTCCTCGGACGTCTCCTGGATAGCGCGGGCGATGCCTTGCCCGTGCTGTTCGCCGAAGACCAGGGTGCGCAGGATGAGCAGGTCGAGCGTGCCCTGCAGCAGGGTGATGCGTTCGTTGGCCGAGTCCCGTGTAGACATTCGACCCGAGTATGCGCCTTTTCGGGTCGAATGTCAACCCGAGAGTTGGCTTGGTCAACGCAGCGCTATCGCGGCCAGTGCTCCCGGCAAAAGCGCAGGACCTTCGGTCTGGTGAATGGCGATGCGAGTACGCCGTCCTGCACCAGTTTCAGAGTCGGCTTTGAGCACTTCTCCCGAACAAGTGCCAGTCCCGCCGCGATCTCCGATTCAAGCCGCAGGGCATCGACGATCATTGCGTCGCCATAGAAAATCGCCGAATCGTGCCGTATAAACGGATGATCGCCGGGCCGGAGGATGATCGTCTGATCCTTGCTGTTCCGTAAGGTGGTGACGCTGACGATGGCGCACATATGCGTCTCTGGATCGGGCTGTGTCACGACAATCCAAAGGTGCGGCGTAACATGCCCGCCGGGTGCGGGCATGAGGAATGTGTCGCCGCACTCCATCTATGCCGGCTGGAGCATCGCTTCCGTGGCCGCCAGCGACTCCAGTTCGGCTTCCACGGCCGCGATCTCAGTCTCGGTCTTGTTCCCGGCCCGCAGGATGTCCCTGTACTGAATCGGGATGGCGCTTCCTTTGGGGTCTTGCCACTCCGGAAGATCGTGGGAAAGGCGTACCAAATCCCACCGGTTCATTCTTCCGTACTCTGCGTAGATCTCATCGATTAGCGCTTCTTCGGCACGGGAGAGTTCGGCAGGTTCCGGCTCTGCGATGAGGGCGACTTCCCAATCCTGGGGAGTGGAGATGTAATGATGCCAGATTGGATCGGCGCCCGGAGCAGGTTCCTCGCGGATCAGATCGTATATCCGGCTGACGACGGGCCCATTGTCCATCGAAACGTATCTGTCGGTTGTAACCGGCCTGCCCCACCGCAGCAGCGCCTCCCGATCGAGGAGGTACAGCATCTTGATGAGCTTGATGTAGCTCATGCGGTCGCCGCGGAGTTTCAGGAAGCGAGCCGCCGCCTCGGTCGCTCTTCGTTCGTTAAACCGCAGCACCATCAGCTTCATTATCATTGTAAGGCATCGAGTGGGTCCGCGGAACCGCCGCACGGTTCTAGCGCAGTCTTCCACCATGTTGCGTGGCCGGCAGCGCCGCCTGGCGCCACATGATAGCTTCAGACCTGGATGGCAATCGGAAATTACTGGGAGTGTGTGATCCCCGAGGGCACAGACACGCCGTTGCAGCGGATTGTCGGTGAGAGCACCACGCTGGCTCGGCAGCACTTTTCTTCCTGGCGGTTTAAGCCGGATGGCGAAGATCTCGGAGGCGCCGATTTTGCGTGCATGGGATTCGCCACCGGCGATATCCGCGCCATCGTTCACCTCGTGAAGCCTCGTAGCGTGCCCAGTTTCTATTTGCACAGCGCGTTCCCGTGGCTCGCCGCCGGAGCCTCCGCGCGCCTCAGGCTGTACGACTCCGTCACGAATCACTTCGGCCTTGAAGGGTTCATCGCTGCCGGCATCGATAATGGCCCGTCCGTAATATTCTTCGACCCGCTGTACGCGCTGAACAAGGGCAAGTACGAGATTGGGTCGCAACACAATTTCGCCCTCGCCGCGCTCTCGCTCGATTTGAAGCTCGCCGCACCAGTTCCCGTTCGCATTACGAAGGACCACGCGGGAGTCGACACGAGCCGGGCCGAGATCCTGGTGCGGGCCGCTCAGGACGCCTCGGATTACTACGTTTTTCAAGGCCCGGTCAGGACCATCCGGAAAACCGACTTCCTGGACCGTCCATTCCTGGTCTTTCGGACGGCCGTTGTGGACCTGGACGGCGACGACTTGGCCGTCGATATCTATGTGGATCGCGCCCGGTTTCGGTCGCGCACCGTACCGACGGCCGGAGACATGGTTTCCGGAACGCTCTGGCTTCAGGGCTGTCTCGAGGATTCAGGCGCGTAGATTCGGGTGCAACAGGCGTACCCGGGATTATTTCCCGGTCTGAATGGGTATGACCGTGCAGGATTCGCAGCTTGCCCGAGCCATCGCCCGGCGAACGCGGTTAGACTATTGCTGTATGAAATCCGCTCGCTGGACGATCCTGGCGCTGGCCTCGTGCCTGTCCGCGCAAGAGATGGCTTACCGCAATCCGGACCTGCCCGCCGAGAAGCGCGCGGCCGACCTGGTCTCGCGCATGACGCTGGAGGAGAAGGTCCTGCAAATGCAGAACTCCGCCCCCGCCATTCCGCGGCTCGAGATTCCCGCCTACGACTGGTGGAACGAAGCGCTGCACGGAGTGGCGCGCGCCGGCCTCGCTACCGTCTTCCCGCAGGCCATCGGGCTGGCCGCCACATGGGACACGGACCTGATGCACCGCGTGGCCGACACCATTTCGACCGAGGCCCGCGCCAAGTACCACGAGGCCATCCGCAACAACGACCACAGCCGGTATCGCGGGCTCACGTTCTGGTCGCCCAACATCAATATCTTCCGCGATCCGCGCTGGGGACGCGGCCAGGAGACTTACGGCGAGGATCCGTACCTTACCGCGCGCATGGCGGTGGCGTTCATCCAGGGGCTGCAGGGCACCGACCCGCATTACTTCAAGGTGATCGCCACGGCGAAACACTACGCGGTGCACAGCGGGCCCGAATCCTCGCGCCACAGCTTCGACGTCGAGGCGGGCGAGCGCGACCTCAACGAAACCTACCTGCCGGCGTTTCGCGCCTCCATCGTGGAAGCCAAGGCCGATTCGGTGATGTGCGCGTACAACGCCGTGGACGGCGTTCCGGCTTGCGCCAGCACCATGCTGCTGCAAGACGTCCTGCACGGGAAGTGGGGCTTTCAGGGATTCGTGGTGAGCGATTGCGGCGCGGTCAGCGACATCTTCCGCGGGCACAAGTACAAGCCGTCGATGGCCGAGGCATCGGCCGCCGCGGTGAAAGCGGGCACGGACCTGACCTGCGGCACCGAGTACCGGTCGCTGGTGGACGCGGTCAAGGCCGGCCAGATCACCGAAGCCGAAATCGACCAGGCGCTGGCGCGGCTGTTCGTCGCGCGGTTCCGCTTGGGCATGTTCGACCCGCCCGAGCGCGTGCCCTACGCGCGGATTCCATACTCGGAGAACGATTCGGCGGAGCATCGGCGGCTGGCCCTGGAGACGGCCCGCGAGTCCATCGTGCTGTTGAAGAATGCGAAGGGAGTGCTGCCGCTGGGCGCTTCGGTTCGCCGCATCGCGGTGATCGGACCGTCGGCGGACGATCCCGACGCGCCGCTGGGGAACTACAACGGGATTCCTTCGAGCATCGTGACGCCGCTCGAAGGCCTGCGGCGGCAGTTCGCCGGGAAGGCCGAAGTGCGGGCGGCCTTGGGCAGCACCTACACCAGCGTGAGCCAGGCGCTGGTGCCGCCGGATGTTCTGTCGCCGCCCGCCGGTGGCGGCCAGGGCCTCCAGGCCGAGTACTTCGACAACGCCGATCTGGAGGGCTCGCCGAAGCTGAAACGCGTGGAGCCGCGGATCTACTTGGACTACGAGATGAACGATCCCGCCGTGGTGGCCGCCGTTCCGCGCCGCGGGTTCTCGGTGCGATGGACCGGCTCGCTGCGCGCCCCGTACACGGGCGAGTACGTGATCGGCTTTCAATCGGGCCGGGTTCTCATCGACGATAAGGAAGTGGCGGGGCCCGCTACCGAGATGGGCGCCCGCGGGTTCCGGCAGGGGCGCTTAACCCTGGAGGCGGGACACGATTACAAGTTATTGGCCGAATACCGCCAGACGGGCCCCGGCACGGGAACGGAGCTGGTGTGGATCCCGCCCTCCGGCCCGCTGCTGGCCGAGGCGGTGGAAGCGGTGAAAGCGTCCGACGCCGCGGTGGCGTTCGTCGGGCTGAACGCGAATCTGGAAGGCGAAGAGATGCGCGTGAACATCCCCGGCTTCGCGGGCGGCGACCGCACGAATCTGGATCTGCCCGAGCCGCAGGAGCGCCTGGTGCGGGCCGCGATCGACACCGGAAAGCCGGTGGTCGTGGTGTTGACGAGCGGCAGCGCGCTGGCCGCCAACTACGCGGCGGAGCACGCGGCGGCGGTGCTGGCGGCCTGGTATGGAGGCGAGGAGGCAGGCACCGCGATCGCCGAGACGCTGGCCGGCGCGAACAATCCCGCCGGGCGGCTTCCCGTGACGTTTTACCGCGGCACGGACCAGTTGCCGCCCTTCGACGATTACTCCATGAAGGGGCGCACGTACCGCTATTTCACGGGTGACGCGCTCTACGGCTTCGGCTCCGGACTGAGCTATTCCACGTTCCACTATTCCAAACTCGAGGCCAGCCGCACGGCCAGGGGCGCGCGTGTTTCGGTGCGGGTGAAAAACGAATCGGCGCGCGCGGGAGACGAGGTGGTCGAGGTCTACGTGAGCGGCCGCCAGCAGGCCGGGAGCGCCATTCGCCAGCTTCGGGCGTTCCGCCGGATTCGGCTGGCGGCGGGCGAAAGCCGCGACGTGGAGTTCCTGCTGGCCCCGGAGGATGTGCCGGAGCCGCGCATGCGAATCAGCGTGGGCGGCGGCCAGCCGCTGGCGAACGTTCCGCACGTGGAGGCAACGCTGTGATCGCAACCATCAACCCCGCCACGGGCGAGACCCTGCGGACGTTCGACGCCCTGACGGACTTCCAGATCGAAGACAAGCTGAGGCGGGCCGAGGCCGCCTGGCGGGCGTATCGCCACACCAGCTTTGCCGAGCGCGCCCGCTGGCTGGCCGCGGCGGCCACGATCCTGGATTCGGAGAGGGACCGGCTGGGGCGCATCATGACGCTCGAAATGGGGAAAACGATCGGGGCGGCGCGCGGGGAAGCGGCCAAGTGCGCGCTCGCCTGCCGCTACTACGTCGAGCGCGGCGAGCGGTTCCTGGCGGACGAGGCCATCGACACCGGCGGCGGGCGAAGCTATCTCCGCGCGTGTGCTGACCGGCGGCCACCGGCTGGACCGGCCCGGCAACTATTACGCGCCGACCGTGCTGGCGGACGTGCCAACCGGCTCGCCGGCTTATGGCGAAGAGCTGTTCGGACCCGTCGCCGTGCTGTTCCGCGCATCGGGAATCGAGCAGGCCATCCGGCTGGCCAACGACACCGAGTTCGGACTGGGCGCCAGCGCGTGGACGCGCGACGCGGCCGAGCAGCAGCGGTTCATCGACGAGATCGAGGCCGGCATGGTGTTCATCAACGGCATGGTGGCTTCCGACCCGCGCCTGCCGTTCGGCGGAGTGAAGCGCTCGGGATACGGCCGGGAACTCGGCGTCTACGGCATCCGCGAGTTTGTCAACGTGAAGACGGTGAGAGTGGCGTAGAGTGTCTGCTGCGGGCTGGCTTTGGCCGCGCCAACAGCGCCGGTGGTTTCCACGGTGGAGGCGGAGGAGGTCACGGCCGCTAGCGAAACGGCGAGACCTGGCAGACGAGTCACCCGCTTCGGCTTCCACCCACTACAATCGTCTGTATGATCGCTCTGCTGCGCGGCGTGTTGTTCGAAAAGCATCCGAACCAGGCTATCGTGGAGACCGGCGGCGTGGGCTACGACGTCACCATCCCGGTCTCCACCTTCACGCATCTGCCCGAAGCCGGCGCCGAGGTGCGGCTGCGCATCCATACACACGTGCGGGAAGACGCCTTGGCGCTCTATGGATTCCTCACCCAGGACGAGAAGGCGCTGTTCGAAAAGCTGATCGGCGTGAGCGGCATCGGCCCCAAGCTGGCGGTCACGATCCTCTCCGGACTCGCCGCTCCCGACCTGATTCGCGCCATCGGACGCGGCGAGGTGGACCGGCTGGTGCGCATTCCCGGAATCGGCAAGAAGACCGCCGAGCGCATGGTGCTGGAGTTGCGCGACAAGCTGCCGGCGATCAGCGGCGAAGAGCCCGCGGCGGCGTCCGGCCCGGCGGCGCTTTCCGCGGTCGAGCAGGACGTGCTTTCGGCGCTGCTCAATCTGGGCTGCGGACGGCCCCAGGCCGACGCCGCGGTGCGCAAGGCCAAGGCTGCCGGCGCGCCCTCCGATTTCGAGCCGCTCTTCCGGCGTGCGCTCGAACTGGTACGTTAAGCTGGTAGCACATGCCCGACCGGCATCTCATTTCCGGCGATCCCCAGGCCGAGGATCTGGCCTTCGAAGCCGGCCTTCGCCCGCGCCGCCTCGCCGACTTTACCGGACAAAGCAAGCTGAAGGAAAACCTCTCCATCGCCATCGAGGCCGCGCGGATGCGCGGCGAAGCCATGGACCACGTCCTGCTCTACGGGCCGCCCGGGCTGGGCAAGACCACGCTGGCCTCCATCATCGCCGAGGAGCTGGAGGTGACTTTCACCACCACGAGCGGCCCGGTGTTGCAGAAGAAGCTGGACCTCACCGGCATCCTCAGCAATATCCGGGCGCGCCAGGTGTTCTTTATCGACGAAGTGCACCGTCTGCTTCCGGACGTGGAAGAGATGCTCTACTCGGCGCTGGAAGATTTCCGCGTGGACATCCTGGTGGGCGTGGGTCCGGGCGCCCGCACGCATTCGCTGCCCATGCCGAAGTTCACGGCGATCGGCGCCACCACGCGGCAGGGCCTGGTGAGCGCGCCCCTGCGCGGGCGTTTCGGGCTGGTGCTGCGGCTCGACCCGTATTCGGTCGGTGAGCTGGAGGCCATCGTCAAGCGCTCGGCGCGGCTGTTGCAGGTGCAGGTCGAAGACGGCGCCGCCGAAGAGATCGCGCGCCGCTGCCGCGGAACGCCGCGCATTGCCAATCGCCTGCTGCGCCGCGTGCGGGATTACGCCCAGGTGCGCGCCGACGGGCGAATCACGCTGCCGGTGGCGCAGACCGGGCTGAACCTGCTCGACGTGGACCGTTACGGGCTGGACGAAATCGACCAGAAGATCATGATGACCATCCTCGAAAAATACCGCGGCGGGCCGGTGGGCGTGAATACCATCGCGGCATCTATTTCCGAGGAGGCCGACACCATCGAAGAGGTTTACGAGCCGTACCTGATCCAGCTCGGATTCCTCAACCGCACGCCGCGCGGCCGGGTAGCCACGGATCTGGCCTTCGAGTACTTCCAGGTGAAGCCCAAGCTGCGCCGCGACGACCAGCCGGCGCTGTTTTAGCCCGCGATGAAAACCGTCTACCTGGGCCTCGGGTCGAACGTCGGAGACCGCGAAACGAACTTGCGCGAGGCCGTCGCGCGCCTTTCGTCCCCCGAGCTGCGCGTGCTCCGCTGCTCGCCCGTCTACGAAACCGAGCCGGTGGACTTCACCGCGCAGCGCTGGTTCCTCAACCTGGTGGTCGAAGCCGAAACCGATCTGTTCCCCCGGCAGCTGCTGGCGCGCACGGCGCGGATCGAGCGCAGTCTGGGCCGTATTCGCACCGTAGCCAAAGGCCCGCGGACCATCGATATCGACATCCTGCTTTATGGCCGGGCGGTGGTGCGCACCGCGACTCTGGAGATTCCGCATCCGCGCATGGCCGAGCGGCGCTTCGTGCTGGCGCCGCTGGCCGATCTCGCGCCCGCCCTGCGCCACCCCGTGACGCGCCAGACCGTGCGCGAAATGCTGGATGCCGCTCCGCCCGCAACCGTGCGCCGCGTCGAGATGCGGGGCGGCCGCCTGTTAGACTCGTAGTTCAACAGTGGAAGACCTTCTTGCAGCCCTGAAACGGTACTGGGGCTACGACTCGTTCCGCCCGTTGCAGGAACGGATCATCCAGAGCTTGCTGGGCGGCACCGACGTGGCCGTCGTCATGCCGACCGGCGGCGGCAAGTCTCTGTGCTACCAGTTGCCCGCCCTCGTGCTGGGCCAGACCGTGGTGGTGATCTCGCCGCTCATCGCCCTGATGCAGGACCAGGTGGCGCAACTCGCCGACATGGGCATCCCGGCTGCGGTGGTGAACAGCTCGCAGGCCGCCGAAGAGCAGCGGGCCGTGATGCGCGCGGCCGCACAAGGCGCGTTCCGGCTGCTCTACATCTCGCCCGAACGGCTGGCCCGCGCGGATACCGTCGCATGGCTGCAAAAACTTCCGCTGGCGTTTTTCGCCATCGACGAGGCGCATTGCATCTCGGAATGGGGGCACGAGTTCCGGCCGGAATACCGCCAGCTCAGCTCCCTGCGCCAGAATTTCCCCGACCGGCCCATCGCGGCGTTCACCGCCAGCGCCACGCGCCGCGTGCGGCACGACATCCTCGAGCAGCTTCAGCTCCGCGATCCGCACAAGTACATTGCCAGCTTCCATCGCGCCAACCTGCGCTACATCGTGCACGAGTGCGACAAGCGATCGCACTCCAAGGCGCTGCTGGCGGCCTTGCGCGCCTATGCGGGAGAGAGCGTGATCGTGTACGCTCCCACCATCGCGCTGGTCGAAGAGACCGTCGATTCGCTGGCCGACCGGGGCATCGCGGCCACGCCCTATCACGGCCAGATGGAGTCCGCCACGCGCCGGCGCAACCAGGAGCGCTGGATGAACGACGAAGTGCGGGTGCTGGTGGGGACCATCGCGTTCGGCCTGGGGATCAACAAGCCAGCCGTGCGCGCGGTGATCCATATGTCGCTGCCGAAATCGATCGAGCAGTATTACCAGGAAGCGGGCCGCGCGGGGCGCGACGGGCTGCCCGCCGATTGCCTGCTGCTCTGGCAGCCCAAAGACGCGGGCCTGCTGGCCTACTTCATCGAACAGGTGAGGGACCCGGCCGAGAAAGAGCGGTCCTGGCAGCGATACCACACCGTGCGCCGGTTCGTGGAAAGCTCGCGCTGCCGGCATTTGCAGATCTGCACGCATTTCGGGCAGGTCCCCAAGTGGCAGCGCTGCGAGATGTGCGACGTGTGCGGGAATGTGCCGGAGTGGCTGGTGGCGCCGGTGGAAGAGGCCGAGGCGCCGAAGAAGAAGCGTCGCCGGAAGGAGGCGGCGCGGCCCGTGCCGCCGCCTCCACAGCCGGTCGCGGCTTCGCGGCCAGCCGTGCCTCCGCGGCCAGCCACTCCACCACCGCCGCCGCCAACTGAAATCGCGGAGCCGGCGGCGGATCGCGAGCTGGTGGAGTTCTTCAAGGAATGGCGCCGCCGGACGGCCCAGCGCGCCGCGGTGCCACCCTACGTGGTGCTCAGCGATGTCGCGCTCGAAGACCTCTGCCGAAAGGAACCCTCCAATCTGCGGGAACTGCTCGGCGTCACAGGAATCGGGGAGCGTAAGGCGGAACTGTACGGCAGCGAGATCTTCGCCGCCTTCGAAGCGTTCCGCAACGGCGTGCGGGCCGCCGCGCGCGTTCAATCCCAGGTCTCTCCGGCCGAAGAGACCATGCGGCTCCTGGCCGAGGGCAAGACCTTCGCGGAGATCGCCGAAATTCGCGGCCGCCAGGTCTCGACCGTAGTGCATCTGGTGGCCGATCTGGTGGAGAAGGGCCGCCTGGACTACCGCATGGATTGGGTCGGCGCGGAAGACCACGAGCGCATCGAGGAAGTGGTGCGCAGGCTGGGTCCGCAATGGCTGAAGCCGCTGCGGGAAGCGCTGCCGCCCGAGATCACCTACGAGCAGATCCGGCTGGTGGTGGCGTTCGTGCGCAGTCAGCCTTAAGCATGCTATGCTGTGCTATGCTGGCTCCATGAAGGAAAAACTTGCCGACCGCATTCGGGACCATGCCCGCACCAGGTATATTGAACCTTCCCGGCGCCGGGGCGAGTTAACTGTCACCATCGTCGCGGGAGAAGTCGAAAAGGAGCTTGGCCTTCAACACCTCACCCCAGCAGTTTGCAGCGCATTGAAGGGCAGGAAGTTCCTGGAGCGAAACCACGTGACGCTGGAGAAGTGGGAAGGCCCTCCATCGGGCCAGAGCACGACTGTGAAGTTCACCTATCGCTTGGATGATAAGCAATCGGCGGCCAAGCCCGGCGAGTCGCCTGTTCTGCGGCTATTGGAGTTGTGGGGTATTGGAAAGGAAGTGTTCGAGAGCTTGGGGGGCGGCGAGGCATACCTCCGCAGTCTGCGGGAGCCGTTCTATGCACCAGGGGACCCAAGGAACGACTGGTGAGCCGCATCTATTTTGACGCAATGCTGTTCATCTACGTTTTGGAAGCCCACCCGGAACATGGAGGCCGCGTTCGGGAGATCCTGGATGTCGTGGGGCGACGCAAGGACACACTCCTGACCAGCATGCTCACGGTCGGCGAAGTGCTGGCGGGAGCCTATAAGCGAGGCGCCACGGACATTGTAGTCAACACCAAAGCCCTGCTCCGCCCGCCAGTTGTGGAACTCCTTCCGTTTACGCTCGAGACTGCCGAACACTATGCTCGGATTCGCGCCTTTAACCGCGTCAGCGCCGCCGACGGCATGCATCTCGCCTGTGCCGCGTACGCCGGAGTCAACCTCTTCCTGACCAATGATCGCCGCCTGCGCGGCCTCGTCATCCCCGGCATCGACTTCATCGCCGGTCTGGACGTGAACCTCTTCTAACCAGCCTCAGATGAACATCTCTTCGTCCTGGGTCGCGGCGTCCACGGACGATTTGCGCTGGCCCTTCACCAGGGTGGACATGGCGGCCGAAATGCCGGCAGCGATGCCGTTCACCTCGCGCACCGGCCGCGATACCGCTCGCTTGACCGACTCGCCCACTTGCTCCACCTGCTCCACCGTGCTCTGCACGGTCTCATCGATCTGCTCCAGCCGCGTGCGCGCGCGATCGGTCGCATCGGTCAGCACGTTGCCGAGCCGGTCCACCTGCTCGCGTCCTACACGCGCTATGCTGACCGCTTCCCTGGTGATTTCCGAGATTCGGGGGCGGGCCTCTTCCACAATCCGGTTGGTATTGGCCAGCACCTGCTGCGCCTGATCGAATGCCGGGCCCACCTTATCCAGAATGGGCCCGATCCGGTTTGCCGCCGTTCCGAATTTGTCGATAATCGGCCCGGCTTTTTTGATCAGCGGCTCGCCCTGATCCAGCGTCCCGCTAAACCTGGTGAGGATGGGTTGCGCGCGGTCCGACACAGCTTCGACCTTCCCTTGCATCTTGCGGACGGCGCGCTCGATCATCACCGCCGCGAATGCCTGCACCACGAACGCGAAGCTGGCCAATACCACCGCCACCGCGATGACGATGCGAAAAACGTCGTCCGGCATGCCAAGAGGTCCTTGCTCCGACTGGCCTCCCTAGTGGGCCGTGCCTTCGGAGGATGGCGGCTGGCCAACGACGTCGCGATAGGCCTGCTTGCCCGCCTCCATGGCGTCGGCAATGTTGTCTTTCTGCCGGCCCAGGACGTCCCTGCCCTTGTCCACCCATTCCGAGGCGGTCTGCTTGATGTCCGTGCCGCGCTGCTTCAAAAAGTCCGTGCCTTCACCGGCCTTGTTCTTGATGAGTTCCCGGGTCTCACGACCGGCTTTCGGCGCGAACAGCATGCCGAGTCCGACGCCCACTCCCAGTCCCAGTAAGAAGCTGGAAAGCCCGTTCTTGTCCATACGTCCTCCTATGAAAGCGGCTCTCGATGGGCTGAAAAGCCGTCATCTCGAGCCAGTTTTCAGTATACTCCCCATAAGAATCGGAATCATGGATGAACCGAAAGTTCGACGTCTGCCGGACGACGCGCTGTGGTCATACGCACTGAAGATCCTGGCCGGAAGGGCGCATTCCACCGGAGAATTGCGCGAAAAGCTACGCCGCCGCGCGGAGCGGGCCGGGGATGTCGACGGCATCCTGGCGCGCCTGAAAGACCACGGCTACCTCGACGACCGCCGCTACGCGGAAGCCTACGCCGCCTCCCGCCTCTCCAACGAGAAGCTCGGCCGGGGGCGCGTGATTCGCGACTTGCGCCGGCATCGCGTGGCCCCCTCCCTGGCCGAGCAGACCGTGCACAAGGTCTACCAGGCGGTGGACGAAGCCGCCCTCATCGAAGAGTGGGTCCGCAAGAAATACCGGCTCGCCGCGCGGGAAGGCCTGTTTCAGGACCAGAAGGACGTGGCATCCGCGTATCGCAGGCTGCTCCATGCCGGCTTCCAGACGGGAGAGATCGTGCGGGTGCTCAAACGGTTTGCCCGCGATCCCGACCTGCTGGATTCGTTTGAGCCTCCGGATCCGCTGGAGGAATAACGCGTCCGCCCGGCCGGCACGGCGAATCAAAATGTGATGCGGGCGTTGAGCTGCAATTTACGCGGCTGATTGGCCTGCGAAGTCACCGTGCCGAAACTGGCCTGGTCCGGGTTGGTTCCAGGCGTGCCGAAGCGGACCGTGTTGTTCACGTTGAAGGCGTCGGCCTGGACGGCCAGCTTGACATTCTCGCGAATCGCGAACTCGCGGCGCACGCTGAGGTCGATCGATGAGTTGAACGGCGCATTCAGGCCGAAGACTCCGCTCCTCGGCAGGTTGCCCACCGTGTATGCCGCAGGATCTACGAACGCGGTCCGGTCCAGGTACGATGTTGGCGAGGATCCCAGGACGTTGCCGCTCCCGTAATTGCCGTTGATGCGGATGTTCCCGTTGAACGCGGGGTTGTAGTTGGGAAAGCAGGTACCCAGAATGCCGCCCGCGTTACAGCCCGTGCCGGTCACGGACAAGGGCGAGCCCGTGGTGAAGGAGACGATTCCGGAAACCGTCCAGCGGCTGATCAGCGCGCGCGCCGCGGCGCTGCCCGGGTTCAGCATGTGCCCGGCGCCGAAGGGCAGTTGGTAAGCGGAGCTTGCGGTGAACACGTGGGTGTGGTCGATGGCGCCGCGCGCTCTTTCCAGGGCGCGGTTGAAGGGGTTCCGGGGAGTGCCCAGCAGATCGTCGAGTTGCTTGCTGAAGGTGTAGCCCCCCGAGAAGGTCAGGCCTCTGGTGAACCGGCGATTGAACGTGGTCTGGAAACCCTGGAAGTTAGACTGGCCGAGGTTCGCCCACGGGTCGCTGATGGCGCCGTATTGCGGGAAGGGGCGGAGCATCTGGCCGATGGTTCCCGAAAAATTGGAGAAGGGCAGCGCGATGCCCGGGATAATGGCTTGCGCCGCGGCTATGTTGGCGGTGTTGGCCGTTGCCGTGAGCAGCGAGCCCAGGGCCAGGTACTGTAGCGGCGCGGTATTGACCACCGCCCCACCAGGGCCGGCGCCAGGCAGGAACTTGCCCAGGCTGGCGGTGTAAGCGACCCCCAGCGTCATGTTCGCCGTAAGCGAGCGCTGAATCCCGAAGTTCCAGTTCTCGTAATACGGTGGCTTGCCGCCGAGCGCCGGGTCGCCGTAGGTGACCGTCTGCGCGCCCGTGGGATTCGCGGTCGTGAAACCGGTCCCGTAACTCGGATCGAGGAACGGCGGCGGCTGGAGGAAAGCGGGAACACCGCTGTCCCAGTAATATGCCGGAACGTTGTTGCCGGCGCTGGTTGAGCTGTTGGTGCCGGTGTAACCGAGCTGGCTGAGTCCCTGGCGTGAGTTGGTGCGCCCGCCGACGCCGCCGGCGTGCACGTACATGATCGCGAAGCCCGCACGCAGCACGGTCTTGTCGCCGAGACGGTAAGCCGCTCCGACGCGGGGGCCCAGATTCTTGTAGTGAGTGTCGATCGGAGTGCGGCAGTTGCAGCTGTCGGGGCCGCTGCCGGCGAACTGGAGCGCGCCCAAGTGTCCCCCGGCGGCCGGATTGGCCAGGTTCGGGTTGAAGAAGGACATCAGGTTGTCCACTTCGTAGAACGTGCCGAACAGGTCCCAGCGGAGGCCGAGGTTCAGCGTCAGCCGCTGGCTGACCTTCCAGTCGTCCTGGATGTAGGCGGCGTAAGTCTTATAGCGGCCTCCGGTCTCGCCTATGGCGTTCTGGTTGATGCCGCTGCTGCTCACCGCGCCGAGCAGGTAACTGGCGTAAGCGTTGCCCGTGGTGGACACCAGCGTTCCCGTGGAATTGTAGCCGCCGGTTTGGGTGTTGGTGAAGTTGAACGAGCCGACCAGCGCGAAGTTCTCGTTGTCCTGCAATGCCTGGAACTGGAAACCGAAGGTCAGCGAGTGGCGGCCCTTCACCCACATCACGTTGTCTTGCGCGGTGAACGTGTTGGCGGCTTCGTTGAAGAAGTGGGCGTTGGTTCCCTGCCAGCCGCCGGGCGCATTGGCGCCGCTGAAATTGATGTCCGGAAAAGTCAGGGAGACCGGGCCTGGCGGCAAGCCCTTCAGGCCGGCCTTTTGCGGATACGCCCCCGCCTCGGTGGGGTTCTGTAGCGGGATCCAGATGCGATTGGCGGAATAACTGAATTGATTCAAAAGGGTGGGCTTGATGGTGAAGGTGTCGTGCAACTGCGCCATTTTGACGTCTTCCTCCACGATGCGTCCCTGCGTGTAGGGCTCGGGCAGCACGCCGGCTCCCGTCTGGGCGAGGCTGCCGGTGAAATTGGTGGCGTAATGTCCCATGGCGTAGAACCCGAAGAGCCGGTTCCGGTCCGACAGGTTGGCATCCACTTTGGCGGTCATGTTCCAGGTGCTCAGTTGGATGGGCAGGCTGGCCAGGTAGTTGTTCTGGATGTTCGCGTTGGTAGGACCGGGAAGATAGGATGCGAACGATTGCGAAATCGGAGAGATGCGGTTGCCAGGGATCAGGTTCCCGGCGAACGGCGCCCGCGTGCAGATTGCGCCGGCGCAGGTCTGGGACGCCGGATCGTAAATCACGGCCGGAATCGCGCTGAAATCGCCGGTCCGCTCGGCGGCCGTGGGGATGGACTGCAGGTTGGGGATGGATCCCGAGTCGTAACGGTATCCATCGTAGTTGGTAAAAAAGAAAATCTTGTTCTTTTTGATGGGGCCGCCGATCAGTCCGCCGAATTCGTTCTGATGATCCGGGGGTCTTGCCGCGGGGAAGAAACCCCGCGCGTCCAAATCCGTGTTGCGGAAGTATTCGAAGGCCGCTCCGTGGAACCCGTTGGTGCCCGATTTCATGACGTAGTTCTCGACGCCCTGGCCTTCGTATTGGGCCTTGGCGCCGCTGGTCTCGACCTGGAACTGGTCCACGGCGTCCACCGAGACGGCAAACGCCAGATAGCGGGTGTCGCCTTGCGTTCCGGCGCTGGTCAGGGGCATGCCTTCGAGATAGACCTCGTTTTGATACGTCTGGCCGCCGTTGAAGGCGGCCGTGGAGGGGCCCGCGGCCTGCGTGCTGGCGTTATTGACGCCGGGCACCAGCGCGACAAATTGCGAGGGATCCCTGGGAACTCCGTTCATGGCCAGGGGCAGCGCCGCATAGAGGCCGTTCTCCATGGACGAGCCCATCGTCGCATCGTCGGTATGCAGCAGAGGCGGCGCGTCCTGCACGGTGATCGACTGGGTGGCCGCTCCCACCTGCAACTTCGGATTCAATCCGACGGTTGCCAGCGCCTCGACGGCCACGTGCTGCTGGGTGAGCGTTTGAAATCCCTCCATCTTGACCGTGACCGTGTACTCGCCGGCCTGGAGCGGAGAGAGCACGAAGAACCCGGCATCGGTCGTCTTGCGGCTGGTTTCAACTCCCGTTTCCACGTTCGCCGCGGTAACCGAAGCGCCGGCCACGACGGCTCCCGAAGGATCCGTGACCGTTCCTTCAATCGTTCCACTGCCGGCCACTTGCGCCGTCGCCGTCGCGGCTGACAGGAGCGCGGCCAGCAAGCAGCATGAGAATACTCGCATGGTGATCCTCCCTTGATTCACGTTCCGCGCCCCGCCCCTGAACGGGACGCGCCAATTCCACTGAGCGGCCATCATCATACTGCAACACGGAACGCGCGCGGGTAAAATCCTGCCGCGTGATTGTGTTTTAGCATGCGGAATGGGAGCATGCCCTCGGAGGGCAAGCGAATCAATCACATGGCCGGCTTTGCGAGGGCTGCGGGCGGACCTGGGCCGGCGGGCTTCGTTTTGCGTGGCGAAACCGCCACGCCGCGCGAAGCGGTCCGGTGGTTCCCGCCGGACCACCCGAGTCCCAGCTTGAGTACAATGCCGTTTGGAGGAAACATGTTCACCGCTACCGCCGATCTGATTCTCCCCAGCACCGTCACCGGTTCGTTTCCGCGCCCGCGCTGGTTCGACGTGAGTATGTGGGGCCGCCCGCTGGACACCTGCATGCTCGACGTCCGCTTCCGCGAGAAGTTTCAGGATGCCATGGCCGTGGTGATCAGCGACCAGGAACGCGCCGGGCTCGACATCCTCACCCACGGCGACTTGCACGTCGACGAGGACATGGCCGGCCGCGCGTGGCATCACTACCCGTTGCAGCGCTGGGCCGGCTTCGAAGGCGACTACCTCCAGCCCGAGGAAACCACCGCGCCGTGGCTCCACTACCCGCCCGGCACGCTGCTGAACGAGATCTACACCGGCTGGCGCTGGCCGCGCGTGGTGGGCAAGATCGAACACCGGCCGCTCGACTATCCCAAACTGTGGCGCATCGCGCAGGCAAGGACGCGCAAGCCCGTCAAGTTCGGCACGTGCTGCTCCCAGGTCATGGCGCTCTTCCTGGACATCCACACTCCCGCGTACAAGGACAAACGCGAGGTGATCTGGGACATGGCGGAGGCCATGAACCGCGAGCTGTTGGCGCTGCGCGATGCCGGCTGCCGCTGCATCCAGATCGAAGAGCCCACCTTCCATTTCATGGCCAACACCTATGGCAAGGATCACGAGCAGGTGAAGTTCATGATCGACGCGTTCAACCGCGAGGTCCAGGGGCTGGACGACGTGGAGTTGTGGATCCACACCTGTTGGGGCAATCCCAACATGCAGCGAGTGATGGAGGACACCAGCTACGCCAACTCCATCGAGATCTACCTGGAGCGGTGCCGCGGCGATGTGTGGACGCTGGAGATGAAAGACCGCAACCAGCGGGATCTCGAGCTGTTCGAGCCGTTCCGCCACGACCTTAAAAAGAAGATCTGTATCGGCGCCGTGAGCCATCGCGCGCTACAGGCCGACCGGCCGGAAGACGTGGCCGCCGAAATCCGCAAAGCCCTGAAATACATCCCGCCCGAGCGCTTGATCGTGTCCAGCGACTGCGGCTTCGGCCGCCAGGGCTGCAACCGCGAGATCGCCTTCTACAAGGCGAGCGCCATCGCGCAGGGATCCAACATCGTGCGGCGCGAGTTGGGGCTGCCGGCCACCTACGTGCCGGCCGCGGATCCGGTCCTGCAGATCGATGTGGTGCCCGGAAGGAAAGGCTGAAGGCATTTGGAGCGGGGTACGGGAGTCGAACCCGTCTAAATCAGCTTGGAAGGCTGACGCCCGACCGCTAGGCCAACCCCGCCTGCCAATCGACATTTCAACTTTATCACAGGCGGCGCGGTCACTCGTGCCGGGGCACCCTCATCCTAGTTCTTTCGGTGAGGCTCGATCTCGTGCTCGGAGATGAGCTGGCGCACCGTGGCTTCCAGCTCGGCAACGCGTCCGGCGAGGTCGTCGATGGCCTGCCCCTCGGGGTCGGGAAGGCGGCCGTGCTCGAGGAGGCCTTCGGGACGCACGCGAACGACGCGGCCGGGAACGCCCACCACGGTGGAGTTGTCGGGCACGGCGCGCACCACCACGGAGCCGGCGCCGATCTTGACGTTGTCGCCAATCCTGATGTTGCCCAGCACCTTGGCGCCGGTGCCGATGACCACGTGGTTGCCCAGCGTGGGATGGCGCTTGCCTCGCTCGTTCCCGGTCCCGCCCAGGGTCACGCCCTGGTACAGCAAGCAATCGTCGCCGATCTCGGCGGTCTCGCCGATGACCACGCCGGACCCGTGATCGATGAAGAAGCGCCGTCCGATTTGCGCCCCGGGATGAATCTCGATTTGCGTGAAGAAACGGCTGATCTGCGAAATCACGCGAGGCGCCAGCGGCACGCGCCAGCCGTACAGCCGGTGGGCCAGGCGATGCAGGAGAATGGCGTGAAAGCCGGGGTAACAGAGAAAAATCTCGATCACGCTTTTGGCGGCGGGGTCTTCCCGGAAAATCGTGGCGATCTGTTCTCGGACGGCTTGAAACATGAGTTAATGCGCCGCTGAGGGCGCACCCGGAGAGTCCGCGGCCGGCACGGGAGGGCGGGCTCCGGAGGGCATGGGAGCCAGCATGTCCTCCTTCCGCTTGACCAGCGTGGACGTATTGAAACTGGCGGCCTCGAAGCCGTGGCCATGGGTGATGGCGTCGGTGGGGCAGGCTTCGACGCAGTACCCGCAAAAGATGCAGCGGTTGTAATCGATGTTGTAGACCTTGGCGTAACGCTCGCCGCCGGAGATGCGGACGGTCGCGGTGTTCTCGGCGGCTTCGATGTAGATGCAGTTGGAAGGACAGGCCGCGGCGCAAAGGAAACACGCGACGCATTTCTCCATCCCGTTGGCGTCGCGCTGCAGAACGTGAACGCCGCGATAACGCTCCTCGAACTTCGGCGGCTCGTCGGGATAGTTCTCCGTCACGGTGGGAGACATCATTTCCTTCAGCGTGACGCCCATTCCCTTGGCGATGTTGGCAGCGGTGCCGAAGATGTCGAGCTTGTTGGCCATGGACTCTGCCTCTATTCTAACTTGCCGGTACGGCCGAAAACCGCTCGCCATCGCGCGGCTCGGAATTGCCACGGCTCCCGCCGGGAGCCTAATTGCGGGAGCTTCAGCCGGCTTTCCACGCCGGAACATTTTCGCCCGGCCGGAACGGGTGGACGCCCGCCCTGCCGCCCAGCCACTCGATCTCTTTCTTGTTCCAGCCTTCCATGACACGGGAAACCGTGCCGTCCGGCTCGATCAGGAACATGGTCGGAACGCTGGAGATTCCGAACGCGTTGCTCACCGGAAAGCCGTCTTCCTCGCTGTCGAGCAGGGTGGGGAGCCTCACGCCGAATTCGCCTTTGAAATCGCGCGTGTCCCCGGCATCGTTCTGCGAGATGCCGTATATGGGCAGGCGGCCGGGGGAATGGATCCGATCGAGAAACGGCAGCGTGAACTGGCACACCGGACAAGTGACCTTGAAGAATGCCAGAAGCACCGGGGAGGCAGCGATCAATTCCCGAATCGCGGCCTCGCCGCCGTCCAGCCGCGGCAGACGGAAATCCGGCGCGCGGACGCCTGCGTGCAGGAGCTTGTGCTGGTGGCGGGCGGCCATAATTTGAGTGTACGACGGTTGGGCTACAACTCCCGAATGAGCTGCTGAGCGGCGATGAGCAGCGGGTCCCACGCCGGCGAGAATGGCGGCGAATAGGCCAAGTCCAGTTGTTCGAAATCGTCCACCCGAAGGCGGCTTTGGAGGGCGGTGGCGATCACGTTGATCCGCCCGGCCACGCCTTCCACGCCAATCACCGATCCGCCCAGCAGCCGGCCGGTGGCGCGGTCGGCCACCAGTTCCACGGTGGCGTTTTTTCCCTGGAAGTAGCGCGGCCGTTCGCGGGCTTCGATGCGCGCGCTGACGGGCGAAAAGCCCTCGGCGCGCGCCTGCGCGTCCGACAGGCCGGTGACCGCGAAGCCCATTCCGAAAATGCCCACGATGAGAGTGCCGGTGACGCCCGCGAACCGTTCGCGGGCCCCCGCCGCGTTTGCGCCGGCGACACGTCCGGTCTTATTGGCGGTAGTGCCCAACGGAATATAAGTGGGCCGGCCGGTGACCAGGTGGGTCACCTCGGCGCAATCCCCCGCCGCGTAAACGCCGCGCAGGCCCGTCTCCATGCGATCGTCGGTGCGTATGGCGCCGGAGCGGCCGATCTCCACGCCCGCTTCCGCGGCAATTTCGACGTTGGGTTTGAAGCCGGCGCCCAGCACCACCATGTCGCAAGCCACGCCCGCCACGCGGTCCGCTTCGATTGACTGGACGTTGACGCCCGTCTGCAATTCCACGCCGTGGATTTCGAGTTGCCGGCGCATCGCCGCCGTGAGGTGCGGATCGCCGCGCAGCAGAACGTCGGACGACCGTTCCAGCACGGTCACCGCGAGACCATTGCGCCGCAGCGCGTCGGCCACTTCGAGCCCCGCATATCCCGCGCCCACCACTACGGCGCGCCGCGGCCGCCGTTCGCCGAGAAAGCGGCGCATGCGCCCGGCGTCCTCCAGCGTGTGGAGAGTGAAAACGTGCGGCTCGGCGGCGCCCTCGATCCCGCCCGAAACGCACCGCGCGCCGGTTGCGATCACCAGGCGGTCGTACTTCACGCGCTCGCCCGATTCGAGCGCCAGCTCCCGCCGCGGATGCGCGATGGAGACCACCCGCGCCCCGGTGCGCACATCGATCCCGCGCTCCTTGCGGAAGTATTCGGGCGTGTAGACGATCAGCTCGCGGGCTTCGCGGACGCGCCCCTCGACGAAGTAGGGCAAACCGCAGGCGCCATACGAAACCGTGGGGCCTTTTTCCAGGACAATGATTTCCAGGCGCGCATCGATGCGGCGCGCGCGGGCAGCCGCGCTGAGGCCCGCGGCCACGCCTCCGATGACTACCAGCGCCATCGGGAGTCACTCCTCCAGCACGAACCGCATCGGAGGCTAATCCTCGTCCTTCATTTTTTGCACGAAATCCAGGATGTCGAAGGTCTTGATCTTGCGGTCCGGATAGAAGCTGTTCACCGCGTCCTGCTCGTCGTTGAAGATCTCGAAAACCGTGGCGAGCTTGGTCATCACCAGAAGCTGGATGCTCCGGCGCGTGAGCTTCAGCAGCTTGACAGCCCCGTCGTGCCGGCGCAGGCTGGTGGCGCTCATCACCAGCGCGCCGAGGCCGGTGCTGTCGATGTAGTCGACGTGCGCCAGGTTGAGCACTACATTGCGCGTGCCGGCGGCGGTCAGCGCGGCGATCTTGTCCCGGAAGGCGGTGGCCTCCGGACCGGCCGTCATGCGGCCGGTCATATCGAGAATGGTGACGCCTTCGTGTTCGCGTTGTTGAAGATCGAGAGACATGGCGGGGCGGTTCAGACCGGCATCTTCATGCCGGTCATGACCTCCACTTCCTCGATGGGCACCATCTCGATGGCGTCCCACGGGCAGCCGTCGAGGAACGCGCCGTCGGGACCCTTGCTGGTGCATTTCTTGCAGCCGATGCACAGCACGGGATCGACGTCGATGCGTCCAAAAGGCGGGTGGTCTTCATCGGGGATCCAGTACATGCAGTCGGCCACCGGGCAATACGGCACGCACGCGGGCGAGCCCGCGCAGCCGGTGCAGCACTCGGTAATTATCGCCAGTTCCTTGGGCCGTTTCTTGCGGGGAGTGAGGATCCCCTCGGACTTCGGCTCCCTCTTGACCACCGCCGTTGGCATGCAAAGGATTATGACACAGGGCGGGAGGGATTCTCAAACGGCCGGCTTCACCACCAGCTTGCCCACGCCGTCGGTGTAGTGCTCCGCGATCGAGAACGCCTCGGCGATGCGATCCAGCGGGCGGGTGTGCGTGATGAGCGGCGCAAACCACGCGGTCCGCTCCACCAGCAGGCGCAGGGCGGCGGGAGATTCGGTATTGGAACGGCGCACGTTGAAAACCGCCAGCTCCTTGCGCCGCATCGGCGAGACTTCGAAAGGCACAAAGCTGTCGGAGTGGATCCCCGTGAGCACCACGCGGCCCCCGTGTCGCGCGGCGCGGATGGCCTGGTTGGTGGTGTGCTCCTTGGCCGCGCAATCTATGGCGCAGTCCACGCCGCGCTGGCCGGTGTCGGATTGAATTTGCGCGGCGGCATCGACCTCGGCGGGGTCGATCGCCTCGTCGGCCCCCATCTGTTTGGCCATCTCGCGGCGGTGCGCCACCGGCTCCACGGCCCAGATGCGGCCCGCGCCGGCAACTTTCACACAGGCCAGCGTCAACAATCCGATGGGACCCGCGCCGAACACCGCCACGGTCTCGCGGGGTTGAATCGCCGCGAATTTCATGGAGTGCATCGCCACCGCGAGGGGCTCGACCACCGAGGCCAGCTCGAGCGACAGGTTGCCAGGAATGGCCATCACGTTCGCGGCTGGCAGATTCACCAGATCGCGAAAGAATCCCTGGTTGCCCGGCGTGCTGAGGAAACGGATGTTGACGCACAGGTGGTGATTCCCGGTGCGGCAGAATTCGCAGTGGTAGCAGTAAAGGGCGGGCTCGAGCGCCGCGCGGTCGCCGCGCGACCAGCCCGTCACGCCGGCCCCGGCCTTCACCACGGTGCCGGCGGGTTCGTGGCCCAGCACCATGGGATAAGCGCACGGCGTGTCGCCCACGCCGCCATCCGAATAGGAATGCAGGTCGGAGCCGCAGATCCCCACGGCGTTCACCCGCACTTGTATCTCTCCCGGACCGGGATCCTGGATGTCTTGCTGCGCCAGGCGGAATTCGCGCGGCGCGGTCAGTTCGGCAACCTGTAGTGTGTGTCCCACTGCCCCATTGTAAGATAGCCGTAGGCATGCTCAATTTTCGCCAGTTCGAAGCCGGGCCGGACCCGTTCGGCCGCAAGTTCCAGGTGATGTTCAAGTGGCTGCAAACCGCCATCTCGCTGCGCCACGCCGACACCGTGGACGTGAAATTCATCCTCGTCGACGAGAGCGGTGCGCGCACGGAAAAGACCATCGCGCTGCCGCACGCCGACCTGCTGCGGGTGAGCCGCGAGTCGGGCCGCGAACTGGATGACCCCTGGTGTGCGCGTCTCGCGGCGCTCCACCTGCTGCGCCTGGTGGAGACCGGCGAGGACATGGAAAAGGACCTCGTCACCGTGGCGCTGTCCGATCTCCAGCGCCACGCCTCGGAGATTGCGCGCATGGAGCGGCCGGAGGCGCACGTCGCCTGATTGGCACCGCGAACCGCTGTTTTCCAGTTTGAAGACAAGGCGTACGAGAAGCAGGCGCTGGCCCTGCTTCGGCGCTTGCCGCCGTTGGATGGCGATCCCCTGGTGATCTCCTCGGTTCGCGGCCTCCGCGACCGGCACGGCCCGGTGCATGCCGGCGCCTTCCTGCGCGCTCGGCGCATCGCCTTCGATTGCGCGCGGCCGGAGTTTCCCCGCGTTTTCGTGCATGAGCTGTTTCACTTCGTCTGGTTGCGGGCCGGCAATGTGGTGCGGCTGGCGTTCGAGGATCTGCTGCGCCGGGAATGGCAGGCCGGGGCGCGCGGCGAACTGGGATGGTCGGCCGAGTGGCGGAAGGCCGCGCTTCGCTCGCCGGAAGTGCCCGAGCGCAGCCGGCGCTGGCGGGAATACTGCTGCGAAAGCTTCTGCGATACCGCGGCCTGGCTGTATTCCGGCGCCACCCGGCACGAAGAGTTTACACTCGAGCGACGCTGCCGGCTTGTGCGCCGGGACTGGTTTCGGAAGACCGTTGAATCCCGCAAGTTGTCGATATAATCAGATAGGGAAGGAATTTGTGTGTCTTCACCGCGTCTCGTCCTCGTCGCACTGACCGCGTTCGCTTTGGGCGGCTTCCTGGAAAGCTGCTCTTCGACTCCGCTGACGGTGAAGGCCGCCGTCAAGCCGGACAAGGAGCGGCATCCGGCTCCGGATTTTGCCTTGAAAGACGCCGACGGCAAGGTGGTCCACCTTTCCGATTACCGCGGCAAAGTCGTGCTTCTGGACTTCTGGGCCACCTGGTGCAGCCCGTGCCGGGTCGAGATCCCCTGGTTCATGGAGATCGAGCGCAGGAATAAGGACAAGGGTTTCGAAGTGCTCGGCGTGGCCATGGACGACGAAGGATGGGAGGCCGTAAAGCCTTTCCTTCAGGAACTGAGCGTCAATTACCGCATCGTGATCGGCAACGATTCCACCGCCCAGGCTTATGGCGGCGTGGATGCGCTGCCCACGACTTTTCTCATCGATCGCGAAGGAAAAATCGCCGCCGTGCACATTGGCCTGGCGAGCAAGAAAGATTTTGAAGATGGCGTCCAACAGCTACTCGAAGGTACTTCGGCCGGTGCTGTCCGCACTGCTCTGCCTTCCTCTACTCGCTCAGAATAGCGGTTATCTCACCGTCGGCGCGCCGCAGAAAGTCGCGGGCAAGCGCGGCGCGGAGGTCCAGGCGAAGATACCGGTGACGGTCCAAGCCGGATTCCACGTCAACAGCAATACTCCGGCCGAGGAGTACCTGATCCCGTTGAAACTCACCTGGAAATCCTTCGGCGCGTTGGAAGGCGGGCAGATCAAGTACCCGAAACCGTCGCTGGAAAAATACGAGTTTTCCGAGAAACCGCTTTCGGTGTACACTGGCAGTTTCGACCTGATCGCCAATTTCAAAATCGCGGCGAACGCTCCCGCCGGGCCGGGCGCGGCGGCCGGGCAACTGCGTTACCAGGCGTGCAACGATCGCACCTGTTTCCCGCCTAAGAACGTCGAGATCACCGTGCCGTACCAGGTGCAATAACTGACTCTGGCGCAGACGGCACCCCACTCCACGCCCTCGCCCGAGGCGCTGGTTTACAGAATGACACTCAAGAGTTGAATCAGGCGCGGTAAGCGGGCCGGGAGTGCCGGCCCGCCATCGTGGGGTGTCAGGCCGTGGCGACTTTGACAGCAGCCGGTTGCGCCCCGATCGCCGTCAGATCCGCCGCCAGTTGCGTGAGATCGAAGTTGTTCGGCGCATTCTGGTTAGCGGCGATCCAGTCACTGCTCAGGGCGGCGTACGCCTCGTCGCAGTACGCGTCGAAGAAGGTCCACGTCATGCGCTTCGTGGCACCCCAGGTGATGACCGTGAGGCCGCGGGCATCATACTGGACGATGGGGATCGCGTGTCCTCCCCATGAGCCCGGCGCGCCTTGCCCGGTTGGTCCACCGGGAGGCACCGTCCAGACTGTCTGGTTCTGCGCGCTCACCGGCAACTGGACGCCGATGTAGCAATTTCCGAAAAGGTAAATAGCGTCTTGCACTTCTACGTGGTTCTTGGGTTCGACAGACACAAACGCCTGGATCGGGTGACCGGCGATCCCAGTCTGCCGCCAGTAGTTGAGCACGTCCAGAATGACGGCGCCGTTGTCGGTGCTGGGATCTCCGGGCTTGTACCCTCCGACGGCTTCATAGGCTGTCAGGATCTGTTGATCGGTCGGCGTATAGCCCACAGGTTGCGCATTAGTGGTCCACTCCTCGATCATGTGGCCGGCGCAGGCGCAGGTGCAGTCGCCGAGGTTGTCGTTGAGCATCATGGGCCACTGCGCCACTTTTTTGGTCCAATCCTCCGATTTCGGCGGCGCGGGCGGCGCCGTAGCTTTCATGTAGTTGGAGAATTGAAGGGTCCGCGCATCGTAGCGCGCAGCCTGTTTACCCAGTTTAATGGTTCGATTTCCGACTTTGAACGATTGTAGGGGCATGTGTTTTTCCTCCGTGCCTGATAGGGAGTATACTCCGCGATTGTCCCCGTGAGCCCGTTTTCTTTTGCCATTTTGTGAGATTTGGTGCAGGTCGGCGATAAGTAAATGGACCGGCGCGCCGCGTCACGGGTTGGCTGGGTTCGCCCGCATTTTCCGCGCGCCCGAAAGGAATGGTAGAGTCGTATCCGATCATGGACGAGAAAACCCACCCCCAGCGCGAGATTCTGCGCGTCATGCGGCCCATGTACGCCCGCCAGTGGCTGCTCGGACCGTCTCCCCGCCACTCCGTTCCCGAGGAGGAAATGCCGCCCGGCACGGCTTATCGCCTTATTCACGACGAGCTGATCATGGATGGCAGCTCGCGCTTCAACCTGGCCACGTTTTGCGGCACGTGGATGGAGCCGGAAGCTCAGAAGCTCATGTCCGAGACGTTCGACAAGAACATGATCGATAAGGACGAGTATCCGCAAACCGCCGAGTTGGAAATGCGCTGCGTCCACATGCTGGCCGAGCTCTGGCACTCGCCCGGCCCCGAAAGCGCTCTGGGCACCTCCACCATCGGCTCCAGCGAGGCCTGCATGCTCGGTGGCCTGGCTCTCAAATGGCGCTGGCGCGGGAATGCGCGCAAGGCCGGCAGGCCCACCGACCGGCCCAACATCGTCATGGGCGCCAATACCCAGGTCTGCTGGCACAAGTTCGCGCGCTATTGGGATGTGGAGGAGCGCTCGGTTCCCCTGGAGGGTGACAGCTTCGTAACGGATCCCGAACGCGCCGCGGCCATGTGCGACCAGAACACCATCGGGGTGGTCGCCGTGCTCGGCAGCACCTTCACCGGCGACTATGAGGATGTCCAGGCTTTGAGCGCCGCCCTCGACCGTCTCCAGGAGAAGACCGGGCTGGATATTCCGATCCACGTGGATGGCGCCAGCGGCGCCTTCGTCGCTCCCTTCCTGCAACCGAAGCTCACCTGGGATTTCCAACTGCCTCGCGTGAAGTCCATCAACACATCCGGCCACAAATACGGCCTGGTGTTTCCGGGTGTCGGCTGGGTCATCTGGAGGGAAGCTTCCGATCTCGATCCGCAGTTGATATTCAACGTCGACTATCTCGGCGGCAGCATGCCGACGCTGGCCATCAACTTTTCGCGCCCCGCCAGCCAGGTGGTGGCGCAGTATTACAACCTGATCCGCCTTGGCAAGTCCGGCTACCGCGCAGTCCACCAGGCCTGCCAGGACGTTGCGGTTCACCTCGCCAAACAGATTGCCGCCATGGGCCCCTTCAAGCTGGTGAGCCACGGCACCGATCTCCCGGTGTTCGCGTGGAAACTCGAGGAGGAAGCGCACTGGTCCCTCTACGATCTGGCCGATCGCCTGCGCGACCGCGGCTGGCAGGTCCCCGCCTACCGCATGCCCGCGAACCGCCAGGACCTGGTAGTGCAGCGGGTAGTGGTGCGCAACGGATTCACCTGCGACCTGGCCGACATGCTGGTCCGCGACATCCGCCGCCACCTGGACTGGTTCGCCGCGCAGCCCGGCTTCCGGTCCACGGCGCAAGCCGCGCAGTTCCACCACTAGAGGCAGCCAACCGCCGCCGCGCGGTCGCCCGGTGGCATAATTGAACGATGACAGACGATCGTAATCCACTCAGCCGGCGCGGCTTCGTCAAGGCTGCGGCCGGAACGGCCGCCACGCTCGGCGTCGCGGACCCGGCCCGCGCAGCCACATCCGCGGCAGACGTGAAAGTGGGCCTGTACAGCATCACCTACGGAGGCGTCTGGTATCGCGGCGACGCCCTGAGCGTCGAGCAGGTGATCGGCCGGGCCAAAAAGTTCGGATATCAGGGCGTGGAAATCGACGGCAAGCGTCCCCATGGCAATCCGCTCGACATGCCAAGAACGCGTTGCCAGCAACTCCGCAAGCTGGCCGGCGACCAGGGCATCGAGATCTACGCCGTGTCTGGCAATAACGATTTCAGCAGCCCCATCCCGGAGCACCGCGAATCCCAACTGGTCTACACTCGCGAGCTGATGCGCATGACCGCCGATCTCGGCGCGAAAGTGATGCGCGTGTTTCTCGGCTGGCCGGGCGTAACCATGCTGCCCGGCGGCGGCAGCCGATACGACATCGCGCAAGCTGTGTGGAAGGCGGAGCACAAGGACTTCTCCGACGAACAGACCTGGGAGTGGTGCCGCCAGACCCTGGTAGAAGCGGCGAGGCTGGCCGGCGAGTTCGGCGTTGTCCTGGCTTTACAGAACCACCCGCCGGTGATTGCCCGGGGCTACCTCGACTGTCTGCGGATGGTGAAGGACGTCGCATCCCCGCACCTGAAGATCTGCTTCGATGCGAGGCTGGAGCACACTCTCGACGAGGCGGCCGTACGCAAGGCGGTCAACGAGGTTGGCCCGCTCCAGACGCTCTGGCATTTCGGTGGCGAGTACGATCGCGGCCCTGATGGGATCGTGTTGAAGGGCGACGAGAAGTGCCTGGGCGAGATGCTCGGCCTGCTGGACGTCGGATACAAGGGGTACGCCGGCTTTGAACTGTGCCATCCGCTGCCGGTGGTTGACGGCCGGACGGTCGGGCTGGATTTTGTGGACAAGAACGCCCAACTGGCTTGCGATTATCTGCGCGGCATCCTCGCCGAGGCGAAGAAGCGGCACGCCGCCGGCGCCTGACTGCCTGCTGCTAAGCCGGCGTGCGATATCGATTGAGAGCGTCCTCGTCGATGTCCAAACCGATACCGGCGTAAGGCGGCGCCAGTATCTCGCCATTCTCGAACCGGTACATCTGTTTGCTGCCGAGGACCTTCAGGCCCGGCGCCCACTGCTCTTCGGGGACGAGCGGCGGGCGCACCATGGTGATCTCCTGCCATGGCGAGTTCATCGCCAGGCCGGCCTGCATCCATCCCGCAAGCGTGAGCCCCATGTAGCCGTGCGGGATTGCCGTCACGTGGAACGCTTCGGCCAGCGTGGCCACTTTCTTGCACATCAGGATTCCGCCGGCCTGGCGCGGATCCGGCTGGAGAATGTTGTAGCTGCCCCGCACGAGGCATTCCCGGTACGCGTCCAGGGTGCTGTAGCCCTCACCTCCGGTGATGAGTATCTTCACCATGCGATTCAGCCGGGCGGGGCCGTCGAAATCGTCGCGGTGGAACGGCTCCTCCAGCCAATAAACTCCGATCTCCTGGAGCGCGCGGGCGACCCTGAGCCCGGTTTCAAAGTCCCAGACCTTCTGCCCGGCCATCGAGACGGGCATCTGCGCCGTCCGGTCCACCATCAGGTGAAAGTCCTTGCCGTTGGCGGCCAGGATCTGCCGGCACACCTCGACGTCGTCCATCGGATCGGGCCGCCAGATGCGGATCTTCATGCCGTTGAACCCGGCCTTGCGGAGGCGCACCGCTTGCGCGACCTGCTCGGCGGGCGGAACGTGCGATTGGTCCGCATTCCCCAGCCACACACAGGTGACGTAGGCCTTCATGCGGTCGTTGCGCCCCGACAGGAGTTTGTAGGCAGGCTGTCCGGCGATCTTGCCAATGGCGTCCCAAACGGCGTGCTCCACGCTGCCGTCGCGCATCAGCCCCGCTCGCAACAGCTCTTCGATGTTGAACAGGTCCTTGCCCAGCAGGATGGTCTTGAGCCGGTCGAGCGCATTGGGCGCGGGGCCGGCGAACGAGTATCCCGTCACCCCGGCATCGGTCGCGATCTTGACCACGTTGAAGCGATGTTCAATGCCGGCTTTGTCCTCGGCCGGGCTGACCGGTATGTCGATCCGAAAAAGATCGATGCCGGAGACCTTCACCGGCTTCACCGCCGCCTTCAGCTTGTTCAGCCCGGCAAGCAGGCCGGCCATTTCCAGAATCTCGCGGCGTGTGCGCAGCATGGATACCTCCTCTAAGTGCCGGCTGCAAACGAGTAACTTCCCGGCTGCACCTCGAATACCGCACGATCGTCTTCCATGCGGATGAACTTCACTCCGCGGGCCGCACTTGCCGGCGCGCCGCCCTCCGTCACGCCGGCGCCCTCCTTTGCGGGAACCCAGACCGACGCCGTCGTGTTCGCCGGAATCGTCACGTCCATTACCAGTCGCCCGCGCTCGCGCTTCCATTGACTCACGATCAAGCCGTACATCGACTTGTGCGATGTCTTGACAAAACTCAGCCCGCCCACGGGATACGGCCGGATGATGATGTGCTTGAAGCCCGGGTTTTCCGGATCGGGGCGTATTCCGCCGAGGCATTCATACATCCAAACGCCCATGTCCCCGATTTGCATTACGTGATTGCCGGAGTTCATCGCCGGGTCCGCGGTATCGCCGTTCCACAGTTCCCAGACTGTGGTCGCGCCTTTGGACGCCATGTACCCCAGCCCCGGATACGTGGTTTGGGTCGCGATCTCGTAGGCCACATCCGCGCGGCCGTTCTCCGTCAGCGCGCGCATCAGCCACTGCGCGCCCACAAGCCCCGTGCCCACGTGCCCCTTGCTCACGTTTTCGATGTTGCCGATCAGTCCCTCGAAAACGCTCTTGCGGTTCTCCGCGGGCGTCATCCCGAACGCCAGGGGCAGGATTCCCGAGGTCTGCGTGCCGTTGCTGTACATTCCGGTCGCCGGATTGAAGAACTTGGTGTGAAACGCCGCCTTCATTTCGTCGGCGAGGGTGTCATACTCCGCCGCGTCGGACTCCTTGCCGATCAATCGGCCGAATCGCGCGACCTGCCGCAGCATGAGGTAGTAATATGCCGTGGCGAGCAGCGTCCCATCCGTTTTGCGCGCCGGATCCTGCGAGTGAATCAGCTTGGGATCTTCCGGCGGCACGCACCAGTCGCCGTAGGTGTCCTTGGGCATCAGGCCTTCCTTCACGAACCCGCGCATGTGATCGATCCATTTCTTGATCGGACCGAAGTTCCGCTCGATCACCCGCAGGTCCCCGTATTGGTCGTAGAGCATGACGGGAATCTGAACGAACGTGCTGGGCCACGTCACGTCGTCGTTGTACATGGGCCAGTATGCCGGCGCCACATCCGGGATGCTGCCGGAGTCCCGCTGCGAGTCCGCCAGGTCCGTCTCCCACTTGCTGTAAAAGGCCGCGACGTCGAAGAGGTAGCTCTCGCTTCGGCTCACCACGGAACGGTCGCCGAGCCAGCCCTGGCGCTCATCGCGCTGCGGACAGTCGGTCGGGATACTGCGGTAATTCCCGCGAACGCCCCGGAGAATGTTTTGGTGAATCCGGTTCAGTAAGTCATTCGACGAGGTAAAGTCCGCGATCTGGGGCATGGCATCGTGCACCACTCGTCCCTCGATCGCTGCCTCGGTCGGTTTACCCGGATACCCGGTAACTTCGACATATCGGAATCCGTGGTAGGTAAACCGCGGTTCCCACACCTCCGGACCGCCGCCCCGCAAGATGTACAAGTCCGTCGCGCGCGCGGAACGCAGGTTGTCGAGATACAGCTCGCCGTTGTCCCGCAGTGTCTCCGCATGCCTCAGAGTCACCTCCGCCCCGCGGGCGCCGGTCACATGCAGCCGGCACCAGCCCACCATATTCTGGCCTAAGTCGAAGATATAGACGCCCGGACGCGGGTTGGTCACCTTCACGGGCTTGATCGTCTCCATCACACGCAGCGGCTCGGACATCTGCGCCACCATGGCGCCGGAAGGGCCGTCCACCAGCCTCGCCGGCTGCCATTTCGAGTCGTCGAACCCCGCGCGGTCCCAGCCCGGCGACTCCGCCCGTGCATCGTACTCTTCACCGTCGTATTCGTTGTTGGCGCGGATGGGCCCTTCCGTGGTGAGCTTCCAGCTCTCATCGGTCGCCACACGATCCGTCCGGCCGTCCTGGTATTCGATATTCACTTGCAGCCGCGCCTTGGGGTATCCATAGCTCCGCATGCGCGTGGGAACGGTTTTCCGCATCGCCCAATAGCGTCCGTTGCCCAGCATCAGGCCGACCGCGTTCTTTCCCTGGGCCACCTGACGGGTGACGTCGAACGTCACGTAGAAAACCCGCTTGTCGTATTCCGTCAGGTTGGGTGAGAGTACATGGTCGCCCACCTTGCGGCCGTTTAAGTACATCTCGGACAGCCCCAAACCGGAGACATATGCGGTTGCCCGCTTCACGCCTGCGCGCGCTTCGAACTCCTTCCGCAACATGCGCGCCGGCAGCGCGCGCTCCTCCGCGTAACCCACCTCGCCCCACGGCGCCATGCCGTAAGCGCCAACGTCCTGAACCTCGGCGCCCTCGGCGGTCCAATTCCGATCCGTGCGCACGATCAAAGGATCGCCTTGGCGGAAAGTCACTCGAAATGCTCCGATGAGCCCGGATTGGCCGCGCCGCGCGGGCTTGGCCGCCACCAGAATCTCGTTGTCGCCGGCCTTCAGAAACCGCTTGACGTCCCAAACCTCGGGCGACTGCACCGTGGTTCCGCGACCCACGGGAGCCCCGTTCAGCGACAGTTCGAAGCCGCTGTCCGCGCCTACCACGCACTCCGCACTGGCCACCACGCGTCCCGCCGGAATCGACAGCTTGGCTGTGAAGTTCCGCGGGCCATCGCCCGAAGCCCAGATCCACCGCGCCTCCTCCAATTGCCGGAAAGGGCTCCGCGGATCTTTGTAGACGCTCTCCTGGTCCAGCCCGATCCACTTCGCCTTCCAATCGTCCGGACTCAACAGGCCTGCCGACCAGGACGCCGGAGCGCTCCACGCCGATTGCCTGCCATCCTGGTCCCAAACCTGCACCTTCCAGAACGCCTGCCCGCCCGATGCCAGCGCCTTGCCCGCGTAGGCCACGTGGATGGACTGCCCCGAGTTCACTTTTCCGGAATCCCAGAGGTCTCCCTTGCCGGCTGCCAGATCTTCGGCGGTCGAGGCCACCACCACGCGGTACGCGCTTTGCCTGGCGCCCCGCGCCTTCGCGTCCTGATCTGTGATCACCCAGCTCAGACGCGGAACCACCACATCAATCCCCGACGGGTTGACGCGATACTCGCACCGGAGTTCCTCGGGCCTGACCTGCGCGGTCGCGGCGCCGGAGCTTCCCAGGAAGCCCAATAAAACTAGTAGCTCTAAATTCCACTTCATGGTCGAAAATGTTCTCCTCCCGCCGGTCGTCATGGCTGGCCAGCCGGTGGGCACACCACAAGTCTATTGCCTTTCACACCTGCGCGCAGCCCAAACCGGCTGAACGGCTGTTAGAATACCGGACAATCCAATATGAAACTGACAATTGCCCTGACGCTCCTCTCGCTGCCCGCACTCTCCGCGGCCGATTGGCGCCTGGCGGAAAGCCCGCTGACCACGCCGTGGACGTCGCTCGTCACTCCCGGCCGCGCCCTGCCCGAATACCCGCGGCCGCAAATGGCGCGCAAGGACTGGATCAACCTGAACGGACTCTGGGACTATGCCATCCGGCCCCAACAGGAGACCGCCGCGGCGACCTACGACGGCAGCATCCTGGTGCCGTTCCCGGTGGAGTCGGCGCTCTCGGGCGTCAAGCGGCCCCTGACGCCGGAGCAGCGCCTGTGGTATCGCCGCACGTTCCCGGCACCGCCGCTCAAAGGCAAACGCCTGCTCCTGCATTTCGGGGCCGTGGATTGGCGCGCCGAGGTGTGGGTCAACGGGAAAGCCGTCGGCAAGCACGAAGGCGGCTATGACCCGTTCACGTTCGACATTACCGATGCGCTGAAGGCGAAAGGGCCCGACGAAATCGTCGTGGCCGTATGGGACCCCACCGACTCCGGCCCTCAGCCGCGCGGCAAACAGGTGCTGAATCCGAACGGCATCTGGTACACCGCGGTATCCGGCATCTGGCAGACCGTGTGGCTGGAGCCGGTTCCCGAGCATTACATCTCCGAGCTGTCCACGATTCCCGATCTCGACGGCCGCAAGCTGCGCCTGACCGTACGCTCCGCCTCCTCCGGCGAATTCACCGCGATGATCCGGCTGGCCGGCAAGACAGTCGGAAGGGTCTCCGGAAAGCTCAACGAACGCTCCGAGGCGCCGCTGTCGGAGATCAGGCCCTGGTCTCCCGATGCTCCCACGCTCTACGACCTCGAAATCTCCCTCCGCGGCGGCGATCGTGTCACCAGCTATTTCGGCATGCGCAAGATCGAAGTTCGCCCGGACGCCGCGGGCTTCAACCGGTTGTTCCTGAACGGCCGGCCGCAGTTCGCAATCGGCCCCCTCGACCAGGGCTGGTGGCCGGACGGCCTCTACACCGCACCCACCGACGAGGCCCTCCGCTTCGATATCGAAACGCTCAAAAAGCTCGGCTTCAACATGTGCCGGAAGCACGTGAAGGTCGAACCCGCGCGGTATTACTACTGGTGCGACAAGCTGGGATTCATGGTGTGGCAGGATCTGCCAAGCGCCATGCCGAAGGGCCACGGCAGCGCGAGGCGCGGCGCCGCCGCCGACACCGAGTTCACCACCGAGGAGGACGCCATCTTCCGGCGGGAGTTGGAAGCGCAGGTTCGCAACCTCGGCAACACCGCGAGCGTGATCGCCTGGGTGCCGTTCAATGAAGGCTGGGGCCAGCACGACACCAACGGCATTCTGAAGTGGGTCAAATCCCTGGATGCGACGCGCCTGGTGAACGGACCGAGCGGATGGGAAGACCGCGGCTTCGGCGACATGAAGGACATGCACCAATATCCCGGTCCGGCCATGTATCCGGCGATGCCGGACCGCGCCTCGGTGCTCGGCGAGTTCGGGGGATTGGGCCTGCCCATCGAGGACCATCTCTGGTGGAACAAGCGCAACTGGGGCTATCGAACCTTCGAGGATCGCACCAAACTCCAGGCGGGCTACGAGGAATTGATGGACAAACTCGCCGCGCTGGTCAAGCAGGGACTCGCCGCCGCGGTCTACACCCAGACCACCGACGTGGAAGGAGAGATCAACGGCCTGATGACCTACGACCGCAAGGTCATCAAGTATGACGCGGCGAAACTGGCCGATCTACACCGCCGGATCATTCTGGCCGGCAGCCCGGAGCGTTAGTGCTTAGCCCTTTGCCTTATCCGCGTTTATCCGTGTTTATCCGTGGCCAAACTCTTCCCCGCTCGCGAAGCCCGCCGCGCCCCCGGCACCTTGCCGATTCGAGGATCCCTGCCGGCGATCAGCTCGCAGGCGCGCAGCGCGGCCTCCTCGAAATCCGGCGCATCGGCCGGAAGGACCTGCCAGCCCGTTATCTTGCCGCCGAGCACCTGAACGGATCGCATGTTCGGGAACTCGCGGCGCAGGCTCTCGTGGTGCTCTTTCGTAGTGGCGAGCCACACCCCATTGTCCGCAGTCGCATCGCGCCTGTCGCGCAAGATGAGGACGATCTTTTCCCCAACGTAGACCGCCAGGCAGCCGAACATGGAGCGCGTCGTGGGCGACAGCGCGGCGATCGCGTCGAGTACGAACTCGTGCGGGACGGCCTTGCGCCGCGTGACGCCCAAGAGGGCGTCGTCCAACGGGCGGGAGACCGCCTTGCGACGAGGTGCCGGCATCTCGCTCAGCATACCTGATCTATACTCGACGCAGGGAGTCTCCCCTGAATGCAATCGTTTTTGAGCGATCTTGAATACGCGCTCCGCACATTGCGGCAAAGCCCTGGCTTCACCGTTACCGCCGTGGCGGCGCTGGCCATGGGAATTGCCGCGAACACGGCGATCTTCACCGTGGTGAATACGGTGATCCTGCGCCCCCTGCCCTTCGCGGATTCGGATCGCATCGTGAGCCTCGGCCGCCGCGGGGGTCTCACGGCTTCCATACCGATGTTCACCTGGTGGGAACAGGACAACCCCGGCCTCGAGAATCTGGCCGCCTGCCTGCCCGGCGCCAGCATGAATCTGAACGGCGGCGACAAGCCCGAGCTCGTAGCGGCAACGCGAGTTTCGCGAAACTACTTCCGCCTCTTCGGTGCGAATCCGATCCTGGGGCGGACGGCGACGGCGGAGGAGGACCGGCCCGGAGGCCCCCGCGCGCTGGTGATGAGTTTCGGCCTGTGGCAGCGGCGGTTTGGCGGCGATCCGTCGATCCTGGGCCGCACCATCGCTCTCGGAGGAGCCCCTTACACGGTAGTCGGCGTGCTTTCACCGGGCTTCACCGCATACCCGGCAGCCGATGTCTGGATGCCGCTCCAGGCGGATCCGCACAGCACCGACCAGGCGCACGTGCTGCTGGTTTCCGCGCGGCTTCCCCGCGGTGTCAGCCTCGCCGAGGCCAATACGCGGCTGGCCGCGATCGGCAAGCAGTACGTCGAAGCCCATCCCCAACAGCTCGTCGGGAACGACGACCAGGTCGAGGTCTCCCCTCTTCGGCAGCAGTTGACGGGAAACATCCGGCCGGCGCTGCTGATCCTGCTGGGCGCGGTCGGGCTGGTCCTGCTGATCGCCTGCGCCAATGTAGCGAACCTGCTGTTGGCGCGCGCCACTGCGCGCCAGAGGGAAATCGCCATCCGCGCAGCTTTGGGAGCCGGCCGCGCCCGCATCGTGCGGCAACTGCTCACCGAGAGCCTGCTGCTGGCTCTCGGCGGCGGCGCCATAGGCCTCGCGCTGGGATCGTGGGGCGTGCGAGTGTTGCTCCATCTGACGCCCGGCGACCTGCCGCGCCTTCAGGAGATGGCGGCCGTACCGGCACTCGATCCGCGCGTGGCGGGATTCACCTTGCTGGTCACGGCGATCACGGGCGCGCTCTTCGGCCTGTTTCCCGCCCTGCAAATTTCCCTCGTGGATCTGGCCTCCGCGCTGAAAGAATCCAGCGGGCGCGTGGGCACCGGCCTGCGGCAGAACCGGACCCGCAGCCTGCTGGTTGGGGCCGAGGTGGCGATTGCGGCGGTCCTTTTGTGTGGGGCGTTGTTGCTGATTCGCAGCTTTGCGGCCATGCACGCCGTGAGCCTGGGTTTCGAGCCTCGCAATCTTCTCACCATGCAGGTGTCGCTGGGCGGCCCGGGGTATGCGAAGTCCGGCGTGGTCGACCGTCTCGCCCGGCGCGTGGTCGAGCGGGCTGAGCAAATCCCCGGCGTGGAGTCCGCCGCCTTCGCCAGCGCGCTCCCGCTTCAGGGCCGCCAGGACATGCTCTTCAGCATCCCCGGAAGACAGCCGCTCCAGGGTTACTACTTCACCGGCGACGTCCAGTGGCGCATCGTCTCGCCGCGCTACTTCGACACTCTGCGGATACCGCTTCTCTCCGGCAGGTTCTTGCGCGATCAGGAGCCCGGCCGAACCGTGGTCATCAGTCAGGCCATGGCGCGCAAATACTGGCCGGATGCCAACCCCGTCGGCCAGACCATCGTCATTGGTCCCCGGCTCGGTCCGGACTACGAGGCGGGCCCCACCGAGATCGTCGGCGTGGCCGGCGACGTGCGCGAGCGGCTGAATATCGATCCGGCGCCCGTCATGTACCAGGCGCCATCGCAGGTTCTCGACGCCGCCATGGCGCTGGTGAACCGCCTCCAGCCGGCCGGCGTCCTGATCCGCACGCGGCCCGGGGTCGCGCCGATGAGCGTGAGCCCGGCCGTTCAGCAAGCGCTGCTGGCGCTCGACCAGCTCCCGGCCTCGGACGTGCGGACCATGGACCAGGTGAGCCGGGACTCGACGGCGCGGCAGAACTTCAATCTGCTGTTGCTCGGCTTGTTCGCGGCCATGGCGCTCCTGCTTGGAGCGGTGGGCATTTACGGCGTGATGTCCTACAGTGTGGAACAACGGACGCACGAGATCGGCATCCGCGCCGCCCTGGGCGCCGGCCGCCGCGACACGCTGAAGCTCGTGCTGCTCGGAGCCTTGCGAACGGCGATAGCAGGTGTTGCCGTGGGTATCGCGGCATCGTTCGGACTTACCCGCCTGCTCACATCCCAGTTATTTGGCGTGAAGCCATCGGACCCGTTGACCTTTGCCGTGGTGCCGGCCGTTCTGATTGCCGTGGCGCTCTCGGCCGCCGGTATTCCCGCGCTTCGAGCCACGCGCATCGATCCGCTGACGGCGCTGCGCCACGAGTAAGGACCGGCGGGAATAGAATACGCTACGGCCGGTCGGTCAATAACCCACCGAGGAAGAACCCGAACCCGAGAATCGAATCGCAATGCGGGCAGGAGTACATGATCTCCTTCTTGATCACGCCGGAGACTTCCCGTTGAACACCTTCGGGGGTGGAGATGTCGGCAGACTCCCTCCGGGTCTTGTCCAGGGTGACAACCTGTTTACAGTAAGGGCACTTGGGCATGCCGGAATTTTACCAGGATGTGATTGCGGCCGCCTCCGCGGCCCGACCCGCCCGCAGCCTCTACTCGATGACCGCCTGGGAAACGGCATTGTCGAAATCGTACTGCAGCGACCGCCCGGGTGTTTGCACGAACAGCACGGCCACCATCTGCTCCTTCCGGTTCACCCACCAGTAGGTGCCGTAGGCGCCGTCCCATCCGTAGCTTCCGTTTGGCTTGCGCAGCCTGGCCTCCACCGCATTCACCACCACTTCGCCTCCCAAGCCAAACCCCACGCCCTTGGGCGGCCGGCCGATCTGCCCGTTGAACAGGTCGCCAACGTTGTTGCTGAGCATTGTCTCGACCGTCCATGGGCTGAGAATGCGCTTGCCGTTCAGTTGTCCGCCGTTCGACAGCATCTGCGCGAATTTGAGGTAATCTTCGGCCGTCGAAGTGAGGCCACCCGCCCCGGAGAAATACGCGCGCGATCCGATGGCCAGGGTCGCTCCCTTCTCCAGCCCGTTGGCCGTCTTGCGGTAGATCGTCGCCACGCGCGCGGCATCCTTCTCCGGAATGTTGAAGAAGGTATCGTTCATGCCGAGCGGTTCGAACAGCCGCTCCCTCAGGAACTGGTCGAACGTCGAACCCGAGACGATCTCGACGATGCGGCCCAGCGTGTCGAATCCGGCCGTTCCGCTGTACCGCCACTGGGAGCCCGGCTGGAAATCGAGCGGCAGCGAACCCAGGCGCGGGATGAAATCGGCCAGCGTGTCGGTTGGCTTCCTGGATTGCTGGAGCTTCTGGAAATCCGGGGCCGTGATGCCGCCGCTGGCCAGCCCGGAGGTGTGGGTCAGCAGATCGATGATGGTGATGTCGTGGTTCGCCGGGATCGTGAAGTACCGCTCGCCCGCGCCCGGCGCGGAGTCAGACATCGGCACGGCTCCGCGCACCGCCTCCACCGCCACTTTGGAATTCTTGAATTCCGGAATGTATCTGGCTACCGCGTCGGTGAGCTTCAGCTTGCCTTCCTCCATCAGGATCAACACTGCCGCCGCGGTAATGGGTTTGCTCGAGGAAGCCAGCCGGAACAACGCCTCCTTGGTCATCGGCTTCTTGGCTTCGAGATCCATGAGCCCGTGAGCTTCGAAGTGCACCACGCGCCCGCGGCGAGCCACGATGGTAACCGCGCCGGAAATGTCGTGCGCCTCCACGCGGCGCATCACCATTTCGTGGATGCGCTGGAGCCGTTCCGTGGACAGCCCCACTTCTTCGGGCTTGGCAACGGGCAGAGACGCCGCGGCAAGCGGCAGTAGAACGAATGGCACGAGTGAAACCGAACGTAACACCGAGGGCATGATCGCTCCTTCTCTCATCCGGCTACGCCCAGTCAGGCCAGCCGGCGGATTCCAGAACAGAATAGTAACGCACCACGCCGGACGATGCGCGCCCTTCAACGCCTTGCCTTTCACCTTGACGGCATAACATCAGCCGGCAGTACCATCTTTTTCAGCAAGCTCCATCCGGACGCCCTGCGTTCCTCGCCTTCCAGACAGAGGCCGTCTGCCCTGTCCCCACCGCTTGGCGAGGCGAAACTGGCTCCGCGCGAAAAAATGCAACCGCGGGATCAAAAAGGATGGTGGTTGATATATACCGATACCTGCTGGGAAATCCATCCGCCGGGGCAGGCTGGAAAGCCACCCGGAAACTGAGAATGCGGGAGGAGGAACAAACATGCCTACGATTTCGATCTGGGAGTCGATGTTTGGTCGTTCAAGGCGTGAGCCTCCAACCAGATCCTCCTGAACCCACGCTCCGCGTGCGTGTTTCAATCGCTTACGCACCACCTCACGCAAAACGCGCCTGCCCGAATTTCTCAGTCACCGATTTTCCGGATTTATTTTCTCTTTGTTTTCAGACTCAATTCACCGAATTCCCCGAGCAGCCCTGAACCTGTGTGCCACCATGAGATCGAAGGAAGCCTGTGAGAACTCCACCAAGTTCCCGAAATCGGAAAGGCCGCCGCCGGACAGCCGATCCGGCCAAAAACGCAAATGCATTTGCGGAAAATAGGCCGGAAACAGACCTTATCTCCTTTGTTTCCGGCAAACGCGACGCAAATGCATTTGCGGTCGATCGGCCCGCCAGCCGGGTGACGCATTTTTAGCGAAAAAGACCCCGCCCCCGTCTCGCCGCCCGCTATCGGACAATCCCATTGCAAAACCCGCCGCTACCGGATACAATTTCAGCCACGAAAGAACAGGGCCCTTATGGACCGGGGAAAGCAAATTGGGAATTCCGGGAAGGGGAGGCTTACTCATGACGGTTAACCGAATGGCGCTCGTGCTCTGTGCCTTAGCGCTTCTATGCGGCTGCATCTTCGGCCAAACAACAACTGGGACCCTGCTCGGGACCGTGGCGGATCCTGGCGACGCCTCCGTGCCAGGAGCACAGGTCGAGCTGAAGAATGTTGCGACCGGGGCCGTCATAACGACGACGACCGGGGCCGAGGGCATCTTCCGCTTCAATAGCCTGGTTCCGGCGACATACAACCTGACTATCAAGCCCGCGTCGGGTTTCAAAAGCTACTCGGAGGCTAATATAGATGTCACGGCCAACGAAGTCCGCGACCTGGGAAAAATCACCCTGGAGCTGGGTTCGATCACGGAACAGGTGTCGGTGACCGCGGAAACCACGCCCGTGCAGACCGCCTCGGGCGAGAACTCGAAGCTGGTCGACAGCGCCCAAATGAACGGCATTACCTTGAAGGGCCGCGATCTGTTCGGCCTCCTGGTGATGATGCCAGGGATGCAGACCACCCAGCAGGATACCACCAGCGAGAACTCCATTGGATCGGTCCGCATCAATGGGGGCATCGCGGGCCTGGCGAACTTCACCGTGGACGGTATCGCGGACACGGACACCGCGAACAATACCACCCTGCACTACGAGCCGAACATGGATTCCATCGCCGAAGTCCGCGTGCTCACCGCCAACTATCAGGCCGAATACGGCCGCAACTCCAGCGGCACCATCAGCGTGGTCACCAAGAGCGGCAGCCAGGAGTTCCATGGCAGCGCGTGGGCCAACAAGCGGCATGAGATGTTCAATGCCAAGAGCTTCTTCCAGAACTACAACGGCCAGCCGAAGAGCGTCTACCGGTTCTTCGTCTGGGGCTACTCCATAGGCGGGCCGGTGTACATTCCGAGAGTGTTCAATACGGAGAAAAAGAAACTGTTCTTCTTCTTCTCGCAGGAGTACACCAAGCAGAAGCCGGCCACCCAGAGCGGGTATGCCAATGTGCCGACGGCGGCGCAGCGGGCGGGCGATTTCTCCGGCTACACCGACCAGAACGGCGTGCCGTATCCGATCTACGACCCCACCACCGGGAACCCGGTCCCCAACAACAATATTGCGGGCCTGGCAGCTTTGAATCCGGCGGCCGCGAAGTTCGGCCAGGCGATCCTGAATTTCCTGCCTCTTCCGAACATCTGCGGCCAGCCCGGCGTTTCCTCCACCGGCTGCTTCCAGGACGCCCAGTTCGCCAGCCAGCGATACCAGCGCAATTATTACTGGCAGTTCAACGAGTCGCACCCGCGGCGCAACGACACCGTCCGCATCGACTACAACGTGACCTCCAAGCTGAGCACCTGGGTCCGCTATATCAACGACTACGACCTGGACCAGACCAGCGGCAACATCGCTCTGAAGAACTCGCAAGGCAACTTCGTGCCTTGGTCCGCGGATCACCCGAACCCCGGGCATGGCTATGGGGTTGGGATCACCTACACCATTTCCCCCACCATGGTCAACGAGTTCACCTTCGGCAAGAGCTATAACTCCTGGGACTATTACGCCCACGACGCGTCGCAGACCGATCGTTCCATGATGGGCAATCCTCCCTCGTTCGACAACTTCGCAACCGATCCCCTCTTTACCAACGACGTGAATAAGCAGAAGCCCGCCGGGCTCGGGTCGGGTAGCGTGTTCTATCAGACCGCGGTTCCCAATATCGCCTTTGGCGGAGGCCAGGAGCCCAATGAAGTCAGCTTCTCCCCGGGATGCAGCGGACAATGCCCTTACTCCAACTGGAACGACATTTACAGCTTCAACGATAGCCTCAGTAAGGTGGTGGGCAAGCACAACCTCAAAGCCGGCTTCTACTACGAGAAGACCGGCAAAGTGGAAGTGGGCTCCGGCAGCCAGGGCTCGTATCTGGGAAGCTACAACTTCGCCAGTTCCACGGCCATGCCCAACAATACCCAAGACGGCTTTGCCAACGCCTTCCTGGGGGATTTCAACAGCTACAGCGAAGGCGGCCGGTCGATAGGCAACTTCTGGTACTCCGAGATGGAGGCCTTCGTCCAGGATAACTGGCGCGTCAGCCGGCGGGTGACCCTCGATGCCGGCATGCGTTTCAGCCACGTCCTGCCCACCGAGAACCTCAACGGTAATAATGCGGCCTGGCTGAGGAGCAGCTACAATCCGGCGCAGGCGGAACGGATCTACCTTCCGGGCTGCACGGTTTCCACCGCCGCCAGGGCCTGCCCCACGGCGGACCAGGTGGCGGTCGATCCGAAAACCGGATACACCACTTACTTCGCTCTTCAAGGCACTCTCGTGCCCGCCGCGGTGGGCGGTTACTCCACCACTCCGAGCCCTACCCCGGGCATGGAAGTATCCACCAACAACAACCCCAATCTTCCCCTGAAAATGTATACCCATGCCGCGCTGATTCCCGCGGTCCGCTTTGGGACGTCCTGGGATGTGTTCGGCGACGGCAAGACCGCCATCCGCGCGGGCTTCGGTCAGTTCGTCAACCTCACCGACAGCCACTTCGCCCAACTGGCTTCCGGCAACCCGCCCGTGACCATCAACCGGACGATCTACTACTCCACCATCGACAAGGTTCCGAGCTTCGCGAATGTCGCGGCCATTACACCGATCGCTCCCCAATACACCATCGGCAACCAGCCGGTGCAGGAAAACTACAATGGGACTTTCATGATCCAGCAGAAGGTCGGCTTTGGAACGGTCCTGGAGACCTCTTATGTCTTCAATTTGAGCAAGCACACTTGGGTGACTCACCAACTCAACCCCGTTGCCCCGTACTCGGAATACAATCCCGCCAACAACAACCCGACCGTGGATTATCTTCCTCCCAATACCAGCGGCAAAGCCCTCAGCGACAATTATTTCCGGCCGCTGGCCGGCCTGGGCGCACTTACCTCCAACGACTTATCGGGGAATTCCAATTACAACTCCCTGCAAGTGGCCGTGCGGCGCGCCATGACCAGGCGCCTGTCTTACGGATTGGCTTACACCTGGTCGAAGACCATGACGGCTTACGGAGGGTATCCGACTACCGCCAGCCCCTACTTCACGGACAAGTTCCGCAATTACGGGCCTTCGTATCAGCCCACTCCGCACGTGCTGGCGGTGAACTACATCTACGAGCTGCCTGACCTCGGAAAGAGGATGAATAACAGGCCGGTGGGATGGGTCACCGACCATTGGACCGTCTCCGGCATTACCCAGTGGCACAGCGACATCAAGACCACCGTACCGGGCATCTCCTTTACCGGGACTACTTCCACCAACCCTCAAATGAACTGGACTGGCGGGTACGAAGGGGCCAGGATGGAGGTGGTCGGGAACCCGCAGCTCTCGTCGGGCCAGGTGTCGTTCGCGGGCAATACCTCGCTGGTGCAAGCCCCCGGCGCCAACGCCAACGGGACGCCCGGCAACCAGATCCTCAATGAAAGCGCATTCGTGATTCCCTTCCCGTGCAGTTGGACTCCCGGACCGACTCCGCAGCAAGGTGTGGGGCAATCCATGTCCTGTTACGGGAACGCCGGACCCGGAAGCATCATCACCCTCCCCGATACGCGGATGTTCAACAACGACGTCACCTTGACCAAGGTCTTCCCGCTGAAGAGCGAAAGGCGGGTGATCATGTTCCGGGCGGAGGCGTACAACGTCTTCAACCATACGCAGTTCAACGGGGCCAACATTACTCCCAGTTACTCCTGGCCCCTTTGGCAGAGCGGCGTGCTGCAGCAGACCAACGCCAACCTGGGCCGTTACACCTCGGCCTTGAACCCGCGGCAGATGTCGATGTCGCTGCGCTTCCAGTTCTGATCGTGCGGACCGGGCGGCGGGCTCGGCGTGCAACTTCGCAACCCGCCCTCCGCCCTACCGCAAATTGAACTTCTTCATCTTGTAGCGCAGGGTGTCGCGCGTGATGCGCAGCAGGCGCGCGGCCTGCGTCTGGTTGCCGTTGGTCTTCTCCAGCGCGCGGGCCAGCAGGCTTCGTTCGTTGTCTTCCAGCGACAGGCCGTCGCTGGGGATTTCCGTGTTCGCGGACGTGATGGCCACGGGCGAAGCCGGATCCGGCCGCGAAATGGCAATCGGCAGGCTCTGAACCGTGATCAGGGCCGATTCCTCCAGAATCATGGCCCGCTCGATGGCATTGCGCAGCTCGCGCACGTTGCCGGGCCAGTCGTGCGAAAGCAGCAGCTTGGCCGCCGCGTCGGTCACCCCTTCGATGTTTCGCTTGAACTTGCGGTTGTAGTGCTCGATGAAAAAGCGCGTCAGCGGCACGATGTCGTCGGCCCGCTCCAGCAGGGGCGGAATCAGGATCTGGATCACGTTCAGCCGGAAATACAGATCCTGCCGGAATGCGCCCTCCTTCACCGCTTCGCGCAGGTTCTTATTGGTGGCGGCGATCACGCGCAGGTCCAGCTTGATGTCCTTCAGCCCGCCCAGCCGGCGGAAACTCTGCTCTTCCAGCACGCGCAGAAGCTTGGCCTGCAGCATCAGCGGGATTTCGCCGATTTCGTCCAGAAACAGCGTGCCCCGGTCGGCCAGCTCGAAAATGCCGCGCTTCTGCGAGCGCGCGTCGGTGAAGGCGCCCTTTTCGTACCCGAACAGCTCGCTTTCCAGCAGGGTTTCGGGGATGGCCGCGCAGTTGATCGCGATGAACGGCTCGGCCTGCCGGACGCTCTGGTAGTGCAGGGTCTTGGCGATCAGGTCCTTGCCCGTGCCGTTCTCGCCTTCCAGCAGAATCGTGGTGGCCTCGCTGGCCGCCACCCGCCGCACGAAATTGATCACCTCGCGCATGGCCGGCGATTCGGCTATGACCTCGCGTTTCTGCGGCGCCGCCTCCTCGGTCACGTCTTTGATGGTCGCCACCACCCCGGTAAGCTGGCCGTCGCCGTTGTACATCTGGTTGGTCCGCATGACCACCAGCCGCTCCATGCCGTTGCCGGTGTGCAGCCGCACGGTGCAATTGGGTGCGGCCGGAGGCTGGTTCAATCCCACCAGAACCCCGCATCCGGGCTCACACGACGAGCAGTGGAAAACCTCCTGGCAGTGTTTTCCGAGCATCTCTTCGGCCGACATGCCGAAGAGCTTCTCAGCCGACCGGTTGACGCCGGTGATGAGGAAGTCCGGGTCGTACAGGACCAGCGCGTCCGAAAGCTGGTCGAACACGGACTCCAGTACACTGGTCTTCTGCCAGCCTGGTGTGAGTTTGGACATCTGGGTTGATTCTAATTATACCAAGGACCAATTCTGCGCCAATTGGCTCAGTTAGCGGCGACTTCTGGGGGGAATTAACCCCACCCGGCGTTGGCAAATCCCCCAAGGGTATCGGAACACGGCAGATATGGGGTGGAGATGCAATTGCTACCTCGACATGCGGAGGCAACATGTCCCGTTTGAAACTGATCGTGCCCGCTGCTGTTGTGCTGGGCGGTTTCCTGATTTGCTCGACGGCCACGTACGGCAAACCGGAATACACCAAAGCAACCAAGAAATCCTGTTTGTTCTGCCATTCGAAAAACGAGCCTGCCAACAAGGATGCCATGGGCAAGAACCTGACCGAGGCGGGCAAGTACTATCAGGAGCACAAGTCCCTGGACGGTTACCAGGAAAAGAAGTAGTTGCCGGAAGGGTGGGGAGTCGTCCATGATCCAAACGGTTCAGCTTTCCATTGCCGACTGCGTCTATGCAGCCGCGCTTCGGGAGGCCCTGGCCCGAAGTTGCGCGTGGCATGTCGAAACCGTCGATCGCCCGGACCTCTCGCTACATTGCGTGCTGGTTCTGGATGAGTCGGCTTTCGATCGGCTGCCCCTCCCCCTATCCAATCCGCAGCGGGTGGTGCTCATCACCCGCAAGGACCCCCAGTCACTGGCCCAGGCCTGGGAGGCGGGGATCGTTTCCGTGGTATCCCAGGAGGATCCCACCAATACCGTTCTGCTCGCGATCATGGCCGCCGCCCTGCGCGCCGCGAAGTCTCGCGAAGGCCCTGCTCCGAGCGGAATTTGCCCCAGTTCGAGTCCCGTCACTGCGCCAATACCCCCACAAAGCCGGGGTTCTGCTGTTAAGCGTTGCAAAATCCAATAGTTTAGACAGGCGCAGACATGGTCTTCCACGTGCACTACCTTGAGTCCGGGAGGGAAAAGAACGTGGAACGCTCTTTGGCAGAATTAGAGGTTATTGTCCGAAACCGGATCTGCAGCGTATGTACCGAACGCACCATCGACGGGCAGTGCGGTCTGGAGGAACCTTCTTCCTGCGCGCTGTTCCGGCTTTTTCCGGAGGTGGCCCGCGCCATCCAGTCGGTTCAGAGCGACGACATCCAACAGTACATCGATGCGATCCGCCGGCAGGTCTGCTCGGTTTGCGAAGGCCAGGCCGCCGATGGCTCCTGCGAGACGCGGCAGCAGGTGAACTGCGCGCTGGATGCCTACCTGATTCCGGTGGTGGACGCCATCGAGGAGGCCACGGGAAGGAACTTCGACAGAAAGAACGTCGGCCTGGGCGCCGGAGCGACTGTCCGCATCAGGCCGGAAATCCGATTGTGAAGCTTACCTGGAAGGTGACTTATGAACATTAATCTAACGCCGTTTTTCGGAATCGACGTCCTGCTTCTGGCGGTGGTGGCCGCGCTGTTTGCGTGGCGACAGGCCGTCGCCAGGAAAGAAGATGACTCTCTGCACTTGCAGCACGGCACCATTGCCGAACAGACCACCGTGGCCACCAAGCTCGAAAAGATCGACAAATGGGGCAAGCTGACTACGGTGATCGCGGTGGTTCTGGGGCTGATCGTTGGAGGAGTGTACCTCTATCAGTTCTGGGTGAATTCAAACAGCGTCCCAGGAATGTAACCGGAAGCATAAAACATGAACCGGGCATATTCCAGCATCATTCTGCGGCTCGGTTCTGCCCTCCTTGGCCTGATTCTCGGGGCCGTCGGCGCTAGTCTCCAGGCGGCCGATGCAGCGCCGCCCGTGGAATGCTCGTCCTGCCACGATCAAGGGCAGAAACTCGAAAAAAGCGCTCATACGGGGCTGACCTGCGATACCTGCCACGAGTCCCACGAAAAATATCCCCATCCAGCCAATATCCCCAAGCCCGCGTGCATCACCTGCCACCAGGACCAGGCGGGGGACTATGCCAACGGTGTCCACGGCCAGGCGCGGAAGAATGGCAATGAAGGCGCGCCCGATTGCGCCCTGTGCCACGGTAGCGCGCACGAGTTGCTGCCGCCCAAGTCCGAGGCGTTTCGCACCGCCGTTCCGGACACCTGCGGCATGTGCCATACCGACGTGGTGGAGCAGTACCGCAAGAGCGTGCACGGCCAGGCGCTGGCGCGCGGCGTCACCCAGGCGCCGCTGTGCACCGATTGCCACGGCGAGCACAATATCATCAAGCACACCAGCAAAAACTCGCCGGTGAACGCGGCCCAGATCCGGGATACGTGCGGGAATTGCCACGGCGACGTGCGGCTCACCCGCAAGTTCGGACTGCCCACCGACCGCCTGGTCAGCTTCGATTCATCGTTCCACGGCCTGGCCGCCAAGGAAGGCTCGCAAACCGTGGCGAATTGCGCTAGCTGCCACGGAGTCCACAACATTCTGCCCTCCTCGGACCCGAAGTCCACCATCAACCCCAAGAACCTGCCCGCCACCTGCGGCAAGTGCCACTCGGGCGCCGGCACACGGTTCGCCATCAGCCAGGTGCATATCGCCGAAGGCAAGGCCGAGCCTGCCGCCCTCCGCTGGGTGCGGGAATTCTATCTGCTCGTGATTCCCGTGACCATAGGGCTGATGCTGCTTCACAACGGCGGCGACTGGGTCCGGAAACTCATCCGCCTGCGCTTCGGCGGAACAATGGCCCGCCCTGTCCCCGCCCGCCGGGACACCGAAATTCGCATGCTCCCCTTCGAGCGGGTGCAACACGCCGTGCTGGTGATCTCGTTCTTCACGCTCGTCTGGACCGGCTTTGCCCTGAAATACCCGGACCAGGCCTGGGCGCGGCCGCTTCTCCTGATGGAGGGCACGCATTCGATGCGGAGTCTGATCCATCGCGTCGCGGCTGCCGTCTTCATGGCGGTGACCCTCACCCACCTGATCTCCCTCATCGCCAGCCGCAAGCTGCGCCACCACTGGACGGAGATGATGCCGAAAGTCAACGACGCGCGCGAGGCCCTTTCCAATTTCGCCTACAATCTCGGCCTGGGCGACCAGCCGCCGGAACGCTCCGCCCACAGCTATATCGAAAAGGTCGAGTACTGGGCCGTGGTCTGGGGCGCCATCGTCATGATCGCTTCGGGGGTGCTCCTCTGGGCCGACAGCCTGGCGCTCAGGCTCCTGTCGAAGACCTGGCTCGACCTCGCCACGTCGGTCCATTTCTACGAAGCCCTGCTGGCCACTCTGGCGATTATCGTGTGGCACTTCTACTCCAGCATATTCGACCCCGACGTCTACCCGTTGAATACTGCCTTCTGGACCGGTCATAGTGTAAAGAAGCCGGAGCCCTCGACAAAGGAGCACCGGCCCCAGAAGGCCAGGGCAACGGGAGACTGACTAACGAATGACACCTGAAAACTCCGATCGCAAGCGCCGGGGCTGGCTGTCCCCGGTGGTTCATCTCTGTAACAACTGGATCAGCATGGCAGGCGTGGTGATCGTCACCACGGCGACGGTATTCTGGCTGTTCCTGCTGCCGGTTACGTTGAAAGGGGAGACCGCCAATCCTTACGTCGGCATCCTCGCCTTCCTGACCCTCCCGGGCCCTTTCTTCGGCGGCCTCGTCCTGGTCCCGCTGGGTATGTGGCTCAAGCGCAGGCGCGAGGGCCGGGCCGGCATCTACCCGCCGGATTTCCCGGTGCTGACCTGGGCGAACCCGGAATTGCGCAGGCTGGTGTACTTCATCGGCGCCACCACGGTGGTGAACATCATGATCGCCAGCCAGCTCAGCTACTCCGCGGTGAACTACATGGACTCGGTCACGTTCTGCGGCCAGACCTGCCACACCGTGATGCAGCCCGAATTCACCGCCTACCAGAACTCGCCGCATTCCAAGGTCGAGTGCGTGCGGTGCCACATCGGGCCGGGCGCCGGCTGGTTCGTGCGGAGCAAGCTCTCCGGTGTCGGACAGGTGTTCGCGGTGGTCTTCAATACCTATCCCCGCCCTATTCCGACGCCCGTTCACAACCTTCGTCCCGCGGCCGAAACCTGCGAAGCCTGCCACTGGCCGCAGAAGTATGGGGAAGACCGCATCAAGGTGATCCCCAAGTACGCCGACGATGAGAAGAACTCGCTCACCAAGACCGTCCTGCTGATCAAAATCGGGGGCGGCAACAACGGCATCGGGATTCACGGCACGCACCTGGGAGGACCGAACTCCCGGATCTTGATCCGCTACGGCCATTCCGACGAGGCGCGGCAGACCATTCCCTGGGTGGAATACTCGGTCAACGGCCAGAAGACGGTGTACGCCACGGCCGACGCCAAACCGGATGGCGCGGGCCTGGCCATGCGCGAGATGGACTGCATGGATTGCCACAACCGCCCGTCCCATACCTACGACCTGCCGGATCGTGCGGTGGATCGCGAAATGAACTCGGGCCTGATTTCCGCCTCGCTGCCGTTTGCGAAAAAGAAGGCGGTGGAGCTTCTGAAGGCCACCTACGCTTCGCGCGACGATGCCGCGCAGAAGATACCGGCGGCCTTTGCCAAATACTACCAGGACAGCTATCGGGCGTTGTGGGCCCAACGCCAGCCGGAGATCACCGCATCGGCCCGGCAGGTGCTGGCGATTTACAACCGCAACATCTTCCCCGACATGAACGTCACCTGGGGCAAGTACCCTCTGAACATCGGGCACACCGATTATCCCGGCTGTTTCCGGTGCCACGACGGCGGCCACAACGCCAAGGACGGCAAATCGATCACCCAGGATTGCGCCGCCTGCCACAACCTGCTGGCGATGGACGAGACCAATCCCAAGGTGATCACCGATTTGGGGATTACCGAGGCGAGGTCGCCGGAAGCGCGATAGCGGGCGAGGCCGGTCACGAGCCGGACTTCAGGTACCGCTGGACAATCGCCTCCGAGCGCGGCGCGAGCGCCGGTGACTGATTGTCCAATGTGCGCAACTCCCATTTGAGAATGTCCTTCAGCTCCGGTTGCCGGGAACGGCACTTCGTGAATGCGGCCGGCATCGCGCCGGCCGCTTCGTTATCGTCGCCCTGGAGCAGTGTGGTTACCGCCAATTCCAGGTCTGCGTAGCACTGCTTTTCATCGAAGAGGCGCAACTGCACCTGCTGAATGGGGCTGACATCGAAGGCCCAGGCGTTCTGTTCCTCGGCGCTCTTGACCACCGGGTCTTTCAGCCAGCGGACCGCGTCCTCCTCGCGGCCGCGGGCATTCTCGAGTTTGCCCTGCAAACGGTAAATCTTGGCGGCCTCGATTGCCGCGAGCGGGAACTGGGTCAACCGGCCGTACGCTTCGAGTGCCTTGTCGTATTCTTCGTGGCGAAAATAGAGATCCCCGAGGTTGTGGCTGTAGCGCGGCGTCTCGGACGAGAGCTGCACGGCTTTCTCGTATTCCTTTAAAGCCGAGTCGCGATCGTCCTCCAGATCCAGGATCCGGCCCATATCGAAGTAAGCCTCGGCGAGTTTCGGCTCGCGCTTCACTGCCTCCGCATACTCGGCGAGAGCGCCTTTCCGATCCCCCAGCCGGTATTTCTCGTCTCCCGTCAACACCTTCAGATAAGCGCAGCCCGGGTGTTCCCGGCTCGCCTCGCTCGAGCGCTGCTCGAACCGCACGCGGTCGGATCGGAGCGCATCCAGTTCGACCGCATCCAGACCGCAGCCGGCCTTGCCGCTGAGGGGATTGAACCTTTTCGCCGACTGGAGTGCGGGGCGCGCATCGGCGTATCGGCCAACGTTCAGCAGATCTGTTCCCTGTTTCAGATAGCGCTGGCCGTTCGACCACATCCCGTACAGCGCGAGCAGCAAAGCCGCGGACAGGGCGCCGGCCGCCCATCGCCAGGGGTGACGGCGGACCGCCATCTGCGCCACCTGCACGCCGACCGGCGCGTGACCGCACAGGTCGCGGATCGACCCGCGCAGACCCTTCACGACATTGTCGAATCCCCGGTCGTTGGTTTTCCAATCCTCCACCGGCACACCGCCTTTGGGCAGCGCCTGGAGGCTGCCCAAAGGCGATGTCTGCCACTCGCAGCGCTTGAGGATGACCGGGACCACGCGCACGCCGCTTTCGTGGCGGCGGTCCAGAGCGCGCTTCATCTCGACGTCGTTACAGTAGTCGGAGGTAAGGAAATCCGCGCTGACCAGCAGGACGATGACGTGAGCGGCGTCGAGGCTTTCGTTGATTTCGTGGTCCCAATCCTCGCCGGCAACGATGCTCCGGTCCTCCCACGGCTCGATCAGGCCCTGCCGCTCGAGCTGGCCGAGATAAACGAGGAACCTCTCGCACAGCTTGTCATCGTGGTGCGAATAAGAAACAAAAACGCGGAGCGGCGGAGCGGGGCGTGCTTCGGCCATCGTTCAGTTGGCAGCCTTGCGCGCGATGGGAAACGGCTCGCCGTCGATTCTCGATAAGGGCAACTGCCGTACGCCCCATTTTTGTTCCGTCAACCTGGGCACCTGGCTTTGCACGAACTCGGCCAGGCGGGTGATCAGTATTTCGCCTTGCGAGTTGACCTCCGCCTGCCGCAGGCCGTCGAGCAGCGCATAAGTGAACACACCGTGATTCTGGTAGCCGTCCATGGCCATCTGGCCGCTGTAGGACGCGGCGAGCACGGCGCGCCCGGACATCAGAGCGACTTTCTCGATGGCCGCCTTCTCGCTGGCCGTCGCCCGGCTTTCCAGATATCCCCCGGCGCCGCAAGTGTCCAGGATCAGGGCGCTCTTATTGGTCGGAATCTGCTTGAGCATCGCCTGGATCGCCTCCCGGTTCAAGCTCTTGGCCAGCAGGTCTTTTTGATTCGGGTATTCGGCCTCCCACGGAATGAAATAGTACTCGCCCTCGACCGCCATGCCGTGGCCGGCCAGATACAGCACGAAAGTATCTCCCGGTTGAACCGTCTTGGCCGCCTGAGCGACCGCGTCTTGAATGTTCTTGATAGTCGCTTGCCTGTCGATAAGCGGGACGGCATTCACTCTGCTGTACAGCCCCTTGCCTTCCTGCCCTTTGAACGTCGCCGCGATCATGTCCGCGTCGGCAGCCGCGAATTTGACGCCTTCGGATAACGAGTTATCCGAATAGTGCGAGATCCCGGCCGCAATCAGGTAGAGACTCGATCCCTGCGCCGGCAGGCTTCTGGTGATCCGGACCGTCTTGGGCTGGCCCTCGATTTTGCCATTGGCGCTGTACGCCGTGATGGCAAGGGTATGGCCACCGTTCCCCACGGGAATGTAACGGTTGATGGTGTCGCCTCCCGTGCCGGCGATGTCGATGGCGCGGCCCGTGATTTCAGCTCCGTCGATGCGGTACACGACGCGCCCGCGGCCGCCGCCCATCTCCTTGATCTTGAACTGGAGCAGATATTCGCCGGTGACGGTCGCCTGAGCGGGCGAGATCAGCTCGATTTCCGGAGGAAGCCCGCCGGAGAGGATCCCCGAAATATCGCCAATGCGATTGCGTTCCGCGAGAACGGCTTCCGCGCCGCCGGGCTTGAGGATCTCGGCTACCAGGTCGGGCCGGTAGAAGGTTTCGCGAAGCTGGTCCACCTTTACGAACTCGCCGGCCTGGTCGGGCCCTCGGTTCATGTGATAGCCGATGAGAGCGTCGCCGCCGCCGTGGAAGGTGAAGAACCCATCCGGATTCCAAGCCACCCAGCGCTGGAGATTGTGGTCGACGAAAAGCGCTAACACTTCTTCGCCTTTGTCGAACGTGTACCACCGCACCGTGCCGTCACCCAGTGTCGCAACTACGAAGCGCTTGTCGGCAGTGATGTTCACGCCCCAACCCACGCCCTGAAGTGGAATGCTCCAGATCAGCTTACCTCTCGGATCGAACCTGCGAATGAAAAACTCGCTCCCGAGGACGAAACCGTCGTTGCCCGATGAGATCGCCAGGCTTCGTGCCTCCTCGCCCTCTTGTAGCTCGATAGAGTGGCCATCCAGTGTAGGATTAGTACCGTTTCGCCATCCATTAATGGCAAGACCACTCGTTGTAGGAGACAACAGTGAGGGTTTTGGCTGGGCGTCGGTTTCCAGGCTCTGGCCTGAAACGGAAAAAGCAATGTTGTGGTGCGACGATGTGATTCCGTTGAAATACGACGAGGCGAGTTCAATATCGTTGCCGTCCGGCGAGAGGCGGGGGAACGCCGGTTCGCCGCGGTACTCCAGTTCATCCGGGGTGCCCCACTTCGCGATGCCATTTCGATCCAGAACGCCAACCGTACCGTCGGATGAGCAAAAAGCGATGGCACCGCCGCGAAGCGCACGAATGTCCAGGATAGTGTCGCCTGCCGCGGGGAAGCTCTGCTGCTTTCCTTTACCAGCGTCACTCCAACAGAGCACGCTGTCCACTTCGCCACTCCTCCGGCCGGTTGCGCAAAGCGTTCCTCCGTCCGCCGACCACAATGCCGCCGCAAGATTATAGCCGTCGGGCGGCGTCTGTACCTTGTATTGAAATCCCAGATCCTGTCCCGAGAGAACATCGAGCGCCGCAAGGTCGTTGAAACCAACCACGATCAGCTTCCCATCGGGCGAGAAGCGAGCCGACCTTGGGCCCTTTCCGCTCCGCGGCTTCTCCTTGTGCAGCAGGCGGAAATCAGAACTGTACAGCCGGACGAAACCGTCGTCACCTGTCGTTAGCAATCTGCCCGAGTTGTCAAACTCGATCCAATAAGGGGAGTCGCCGTACGTCGCGTCGCGGGTCACCTCGGAATAGTTGGCGGTGGCGAACACACGAATTCCGTTGGTCCCGTGAAGCGCCACGGCGAGGTAACGGCCGTCCTTGGAATACGCGAGATGGTGAGCAACCTCAGGGAGGCCGTGTATGGCTCTGCGGAGCGCTCCACTTTCCCGATCGAAGATGTAGATTGGAGTGTCTACGGAGTTCTCCGGACCTATAAATCCTCCTACCGCTACGGTTGTTCCATCGGGAGACATAGCGACAGCGTAAAGCATGCCGTCCCGGAAATCGCCGATGGGCGGCCGCAGGATTTTCAGTAGTTTTCCAGTGCCTAGATCCCAAACTCGCGCAGTTTTGTCAGAAGATGCGCTGACCAGAAACCGTTCGGCAGCATCAAGGTCGATCCTCCATACGGCCGCCGTGTGCGACCCCGTTTCAATCCGCAAATAGGGCTTGACCGGCTGAGCCTGAGCGCATATCCCAGCCACAAGCACAAGCAGTACGAACCGCATAGCAGTTACCCTCGGTTCTATTACTATATGCCTGTTTTCCGAATTATAAAAGGTGGGGCTACTGCCCCGCCGCCGGCGCTCCGCCCTGAACTCCGTTGGGGAAGTATCCGATGCGCGCGTGGACCTTGGCGGCCGGCAGATTCGGCAGCTCTATTTTGATCCTGCGGAAGAGTTTCGGCCGGTCTTCGGGCTCCACGTCGGGGATGTAGCGAAGCACGTATTGCGTGGTGATCTCGCCCGAAATACCGGCCACCGAGTTGATGATGCCGCGCGACAGTTCCGCCGCGTACCCGCCGGTCCCCACCGTCAGGGCGTAGTTTCCCGCATCCTGAGGGTTGGAGAGATAGCCGGAGACGTCCTTGTAGAGCGTGTTCAGCGGTAACTCCGTGTGGCCGCCCGTCTCGGTGGTGAGCCGGTCCAAGGTGGCCTGGTCTTCGTTGACAAAGCCGAATGCCTGGGTGCTCACCGCGTAGATGGTCACCAGGTTGCGCTGCGCCAGCTCGAGAACCTCATCCAGCGTCTTCTTGCTGGCGTTGTCGTGGCCGTCGCCTATCACGATAATGATGCGCCGCGGCTCGTAGGGTTCGCCGCTGATCAGGCTGCGGTCGGTACAGGCCTTGTAGATGGCGTCGTAGAGGGCCGAGCCGCCGCCCGGCTTCATCAGGCGAATCTTGGCGGCCAGTTTCTCCGAGTCGGTAGTGGTATTGACCACCATCTCGGCCTCGTTGGAGTACGAGATCAGGTAGCCGGAATATCGCTTGTCGCCCGGCAGCAGGTTCCACACCAGCTCCAGCATGGCGTCCTGGTAGGTCTTCCAGTGAATGCGGCTGTTGTTGCTCAGGTCGACCAGGAAACCCACCACGATGGGCTGCTTCTGCTCGTGGCTGAAGAAGCGGATGCGCTGGGGCTTGCCTTCGTCCAGTACGCGGAAATCCTCCGCCACCAGGTTGGAAACGAAGCGGCCCTTGTCGTCGGTGACGGTCACCGGAACGATGACCTCGTTCACCTGGACCTGGATCCGGTGTTCGGGCTGGTCCGGCGGGGTTTGTTGTGGGGGAATCTTTTGTGTCTGGGGAACGCCCGGCAGGCACAACAGGAATCCGCAAATGCATACCACTACGAGTGCGCGAAGCATGGACATCACAGCTTGGTCCTATTCTAGCGCGTGCCGGGGCCGGCGGGGAGACTCAATCTTTGACCGCCACCACGTCCACGGCAAAGCCCGCATCCATGGAGGGCAGGCCTTCGAACAGCAGCAGCGCTCCGGCCGGCGGATGGGCGGCATCGAAGAAATCCGGACGGATCTTCCGCACCTGCTCCGTGATTCGCGCGGCCAGCGAGTAGTAGTGGGTGTAGGCCACATCGCGCGTGGAGACGCCGGCCTGCTCCAGGGCCTTCTGGAGGCGTTCGAGGGCCAGGCGCGAATCCTTCTCCTCGTAGCCGAAGGAGATCTGGGTGCCGGTCAGCACCACGTGCGGGGCCCCCACCAGCGCGATCCGCGATTCCCCGGGCGCGCGCGGCAGCCCTTCGGGGTCCAGCAGGGTAAGGCGCGCGCCGGCGCCGGAAGGCGCACCGCCCCGAATGCGGGCCACGGCTTCGCAGGCCGCCAACGCCTGGTAGGGAGCGCGCTGCGTCTGGACAAAATCGACGGCGACGCGCGGATATTCGCTGGCCACCATCTGGCGGCTCGCCTCCACGTTGTCGAGCGAGCTGAGGAAACAGGTGACGCGCACCACGTCGGACGGCTCCGACCCCGACGCTTTCACCGCCTGGCGCAGCGAGGCCAGAGACCTGGCGGTCAACGGCGCCACGGGATCCAGAGGGTTATCCGTTACCGCCGCCTGGGCGGAAAAGAATGCCAATCCCATGGGATCGATCGCCTTCTTCGAGGATGCGATTACCTCCATCACCACCTGCGCGCCTTCCAGCGGCAACCCGCCGGCCCGGATCAGGCTGAGGACCGGGAGCGGCTGGCGGCGGTCGGTGAAGACTTCGCTCACCAGGTCGCGGACCCGGCGCAGGTCTCCGGAGCCGGCGACGAAGGCGCGGATCTTCAAAACGGTGTCGCTGCCGGAGGCGTGCGCCAGCGCCTTCAGGGCGTCGCGAACCTGCTGCGAAAGCAATCCCTTGGCGGAAAGGGGCGTGACGTAGAAGTTCAAATGCCGGGTCTCGCCGGTGACCACCGTGGGCAGTTCTTTGGGGAGCTGAAGAGTCTGGGTCTCCTCTTCTTTCTTCTTTTTCTGGGCCGAGGCGAGAATGGCTAACCCGCAGACCAGTACCAGCAGCGGAAAAGCTCTCATCGGTAGGCGCCGAAAATTTTAGCACGGCGCGCGGAGTGCGAAGCGAGGCATAATGGACTCTATGAAATCCGCTGTCTGTGCCCTCGCTATTCTGGCGGCGTTCGCCTGCTCCGCCGCCGCCGAATCGTTTTCCGGAACGGTGGTCGACGTCATGTGCCGCGGGAAGGATCTCGCCAGCCACACCCGCGAATGCGCGGTTACCTGCTCGAAGAGCGGCTACGGCCTGGTCACCGCCGAAGGCAAGTTCCTGAAGTTCGACGAAGCGGGCAACGCGCGCACGCTTTCGGCGCTGAAGAAAAGCAGCAAGGAAAAGGACCTGAAGGCCAAAGTCTCCGGCACGCTGTCGGGCGACGTGCTGAAGGTGGAGACGATCGAATTGCAGTAAGCCGCGCCGGGCGGGATGCCGCGCTACTTCGCCGTGACCCGCAGGCGGATCGGCTCGGGCGAGGCGTAAGAGGACGGCTGGCCCGATCGCGTCTCGACGGCGCCGGCCACGTAAATGAGCTGATCGCCCGGCTCCGCGCCCGGCAGCGCCTCCACCGTGAAACTGCGGCGCGATTCGTCTTCGGTGATCAGCACGCCGTTCAGGCCGACGTCCAGGACGCGCACGCGCGGCGGCAGGTTGCGGACCTCCACCGGCACGCGCCCCCGGAAGTCGCCCTGGCGCGCGACCGAAACCGTGATCTCCGCCTTGCCGCCGGGAGCGAGCGTGACCTCGCGAGTCTCCGCGGTCATCACCACGTCCGGCCGCGGCATCACCGAAATCAGCTTGAGCGGATCTTCGGGATTGGCCGCGTGCGACAGCGTCTCGCCGCCGGACTGCGCCCGGCCAACGGCCTTCAGCGGAACCGCCGCGCTCAGCCTGGCATCCGCGCCGGCGCTCAGCACGATTGTCGCGGAAACCTGTCCCGGCCGGATTTCGGCGCGCGCCGCGTGCAGTCCGGGCGGCAGATCCTCGAGGGAAACGGCGATCGGCGCATCGAAGCCGTCCATGCGGAACGCCGTGATGGTGACCGGAACCGCGCCGCCCACCGGCACGTTGGGGTTCCGCGGGCTCACGGTGAGCCGGAAATCGGGACGCGGATGCCGGACGGTGAGGCGGTACGCGAAGGCTTCGCCGCCCCCGCCGCGCACGTCCCGAAGGCGCACCACGTACTCGCCGTCGGCCGGCGCGGTGAAGTGCAGCAGCGAGTCGCTGCCATAGCCGGGGCCGCCATCGTCGTTGCGGTAATACAGGTGCGCGACCGGCAGCCCGTTGGGCGAAAACTTCGCGCCCGGCGGATGAATCTGCACTTTGTAAACCGGCGAATCCACGGCGTGCGCCTCGGTCGAAGTGTCGAAGAAGGCCAGCCGCTGGCCTCCGAATGCCTCGAAGACCGTGTCGTTGTCCGGAGAAAGCGGCAGGTCCGTCACGCGAATAATCTCGCCGTCGATCATGACGTAGTCGCCGGCCTCCAGGCCGTTCCATGAGGCGATTCGTATGCCGCGTCCCACCGAGTCGTGATCGCGCAGCGTAATCGAGGTCTCCCACACGGGCCGCACCACCGCGCGCTCGATCGGGTTGCCGTTCGCATCCAGCACTTCGAGGAACGAATCGAGATCGCTGCCCAGCCGCCTGGCGTTGACTTCGAGCACCAGTTGCTCGCCCTTGCGCGCCTGGAAGCGGTAGCGGTTCTCCGCGCCGGCCGCCGCGATTTTGCCGTTGACCGTAACCGGAACGGGTATCGCGCCGCCCTGCGATTCGATCTCGGGCTCCGCGCCGAGGGCCACGCGCACGCGGTTGAAAGCGTGCTCAGGCCGCAGCGCGAGCGTGTCTTCGGACTCGGGCGAAGGCTTGCCTTCCACCTTCTCCTTTGCCGCCACGTGGTAACCGCGGAGCGAGATCTCTTCCGCCGCGCCCTTCCGCAAGCCCAGCGGATAGGTGCCCAGTACCAGCGGGAATTCGCCCGCGATGATGCGGTAGAAGTGGCTCGCCCGGCCGCCGTGCTGATAGTCGCTGACGCGAACGTAGTACGTCCCGGCCTTTTCAAATCGATGCGCGAACATCACCTGCCCGGCGGCGCCGTCGGTTCCGAACTCGCGCACCACGTTGAGCTCGTCATCGAGAATCGTGACCACCGGTTGCAGCGTGGAGCCGATCAGCATCGCCCCGTTCTCGAAATCGATTTGCTGGCCGGCACCAACCTTGATCTTGAAGTAGTCGACGTCTCCGGGCTTGGAGATCACGCCGGTCAAAACGGCCGGCAGGAATGTCTCGAATGCCGTCTCGGGCGTGTCGTTCGGCTCCAGGTCGGGCGCTTCGCCGTAGTAAGGCTCGATGAGGAACCGGCCTTCCGGGCTGGTGCCCAGCGGCGTGAGCAAGCGGAAGCTGACGGGGCCGACCTCGGCGTCCGGAGAGATCTCCACTTCCACCGTCACCTGGTTGCGCGGAGGCAGCGGGCCCAGGTCGATGGTGGATGGCGTGCCGTTGGAGCCGAGCCGGATATCGGGCAGGTCGGGCAATTCCTTCACGCGCAGGACGCGGCCCGTGACGCCCGGTTCGCTGAAGTAAACGGCGCTGGCTTTGGCCAGGTTCAGCCCTTCGACCGTCATCTCGATGGTGGTGCCGCGGGCCGCCCCCAGGGGCTGCACGGAATTGAGAGTGGGCGGAGTGATGCGGTTGCCGGTGGAACGATCGCCGGCGGCCAACAGGCACGTGCAGGCCGCGGCAACCAGCGCGCTACTTCGCAGCCAGGACTTTGTCATGATCGACCTCGTAAATTTCCAGCAGGCCATTGAAGAATCCCGCCGCCAGGGACTTCCCGTCGGGCGAGAATGCCAACCCGAAGGCCCAGTCCGGCCGCCCCGCGATGGTGCGCACCTCCGTCAGATCCGCAGCCAGAAACAGCTTGACGCTGCGATCCGCCGAGGCCGATGCCAGGTACTTGCCGTCGGGCGACCACGCCAGCCGCAGGATGGCGTCTTCGTGCGCGATCAGCGTTTTTTCGAGAGCGCCCTCTTTGTCGCCGAGGCGCCAGATGCGGATGGTCTTGTCGAGTCCGCCCGCCGCCACGCGCTGGCCGTCCGGCGAGAGCGCGATCGAATTCACGGCGTCGGTGGAATCGGAGAGCGTGTAAAGGCGCGCGCCGGTGGCGGCATCCCAGATTTTGACGCTCCGGTCGGCCGCGCCGGTGACGATGCGCTTGCCGTCGGGGGTGAACGCCAGCGCGGTGATGGCGTCGATATGGTCGCGCAGCGTGCGAATCTCCTTGAGGGCGGCGACGTCCCACAGCTTGATCAGCCGGTCGTAGCTCGCGGTGGCGAGCGTCGAGCCGTCGGGCGAAAAAGCCACGGCATAGATGCAATCGGAGTGGCCGGCGATGGTGCCGGCGACGGTTTGCGCGGCCACATCCCAGATCTTGACTTCGCCCTTGCGCGCGGGCAGTCCGCCCGCGGCCGCAAGCCGCTTGCCATCGGGTGAGAACGCCAGCGCGCGCACGGCTTCGGCATGGCCGGCGAGCGTCGCGTTGCCCAGCCGCACTTCTTTGTAGCCGCCGAGCGCGAGCCCCGAGCCATCCGGCCGCCACGCGATGGAATAGATCTGCGGCCCCGGCGCGGCGAGGGCGGCGAAAGCCAAAAAGTAAGCAGCAATCTTCATCAGTGACTAAACAAGAACTCTTTGCTCGTGAGCATGGCCCACACCATGTCTTCGAGCGCCTGCCGGTGGGCCTCGCGCCGCGTCTCCTCGGCGCCCTTGGACTCCCGGGCCTTTTCGAGCGCCGCCAGCAGCGTCTGCCGCTCTTCGTCGCCCGGATATCGGCTGAACGCCGAAAGAAACATGTAGTCGAGAATCCGCCGGTCGGAGAGTCCGAGCTTCAGGAACAGCGCGATGGTCCCCTCGGGCGCACTCAGCTTTTTATTGAGCGTGTCGCCGTTGATGATGTGCAACGCCTGGCCGATGGTCGGGTCGCTCGACCGCTCCGCGGCGTCGCAGAGGATGCGCGGCGGCCGGCCGAACGACGCCAGAAACTCCGATTTCACCTGCGTGTCCGGCAACTGCAAGGCGCGCGTGCCCGCGGGGTATCCGGCAAACGCCGCCGGCGAGCCGGTCACTTGCGACATCGCGTCCAGGATCACTTCGGCCGCCAGGCGCCGGACGATGTGCTTCGAATAATAAACGTTGTCCGCCTGGTTGGTGGCGTTGGCTTCGCTCGAAAGCTGGTAAGCGCTCGAATCCATGATCAGCCGGATCAGCCGCTGGATGTCGTAGCCGTGCCCGGCGAAATCCTTGGCGAGCGCGGCCAGCAGGTCCTCGTTCGACGCCGGGTTGGTGGCGCGAAGGTCGTCCACCGGATCCACCAGCCCGCGCCCCATGAAGTTGGCCCACACGCGATTGACGACGGTGCGCGAGAACATGGCGTTGTCGGGCGAAGTGAGCCACTCGGAGAACACCGCCCTGCGGTCTTCGGGTGAATCGAGCGAAATGCCGCGGCCATCCAGCGGCGTGGGCGGGAGCGGCCGCGCCAGCCGCGGATGCAACACGTCGCCCGAAGTCTTCGTGAATACGATGTTTTCGCCAGCGCCGCTTTTCACGCCGATGCGCGCGAACAGGTTGGCCATCTGGTAATACTGCGTCTGCGTCCACTTCTCGAGCGGATGGTTGTGGCAGCGCGCGCAGGTGATGCGCTGGCCGAGAAACGCCTGCGTGGCGTTCTCGCTCAGCTCGATGGGATCCTTGTGCAGCACGAAATAGTTGAGCGCGCCGTTCTGCCTGGTGCTGCCCGAGCTGAGGAAGATTTCCCGGGCGAACTGGTTCCACGGCTTGTTGCGCTTGACCGAGTCGCGGATCCAATCGTAGAAGGCCCACATCGCCGTGGAGTTCAGGCGGCGGCTCGAGACCAGCAGCAGGTCCGACCATTTGTACGCCCAGTAATCCACGAACTCGTCGCGCTCCAGCAGGCGGTCCGCCAGTTTCGCGCGCTTGTCCGGCGACGCGTCGGCGAGGAAGTTTTCGACCTCCTCGGAAGTCGGCAGGATTCCGGCCGCGTCCAGATAGGCCCGGCGAAGATACGTCGCGTCATCGGCGATCTTCGAGGGCGCGATGTGCAGGTTCTTCAGCTTGGCCAGCACCAGGTCGTCGATGAAGTTGCGGCGCGGAAAGCGGTCGTAAGCCTCGGCGGAGGGCTGGCTCGGAAAGGGCACCATAAGCCGCGCATACAGCACGCGGCTGGAGTACCACAGGGTCACCGCGGCTTCTCCGGCGCCGTTCATTTTGACGCGGCCCCAATCGTCCACGGTGGCCACGCCTTCATTGCTGGAGCTGAACTTCACCCAGCGGGTGACGTCGTCGGTGTGGCCATCGGAATAGCGCGCGCGAACGGCCACCTGCTGCTCGGCGCCCGGCGCGAGCACGGCCGCCGCGGGGAAGACTTCCAGTCCGCTGATCTCCGCATCTTTGGAACTCGGAGGGGGCGCGCCGGCCGCGATCCACTCCCGAATGACGCGGTATTCGAGCGAGTCTGCCGCGAATCGCTTGCCGCCCCCGTGCGGAATCGCGAAGGAAGGCTTGAGGAGCATCAGGCTGGCGGGCGGATCGGCCAGGGACACGCGGCGCCCCACGCCCTGGCGGGTCAGCGTGTCGTAATCGGCGTCCGGATCGTAGCCGCGCAAGGTGAGCTTGAATCCGTTCTTGCCGGCGAGCGCGCCGTGGCACGCGCCCTGGTTGCACCCCATCTTGGTCAACACCGGGATGACGTGGTTGCGGAAGCTCCAGGTGAAAGGCGCGCGGGCATCCTTCACCTGCACCGTCACGGTGGCGGCGATTCCCTTGGCGCGCGCGGTGATGCGCGCCTCGCCGTCGCCGGCCGGCCGTACCAGGCCGTGCTCATCGACGGCGGCGATCTTCGGGTCGGACGACGACCATTCCGCCGAGCGCGTCCAATCCTCCTGGCGCTCGCCGACGGTGGCCTCGGCGATGAGCTGCTGGCGCGCTTCGGGACCGGTCAGCTCGACGGACGGCGGGAGAACGGCGAGCTTCTGCGCGAAGGCCGGCAGGGCGAGACAAAGGACAATGACGGCTCTCACAGCAACTCCCGAATCGGTTCGGTGCCGCGATCGACCAGCGGAATCGGGCGGCCCTGCGCGCCCGGCAGTTCGACTTGCAGGTCGATGCCGAGCCCGCGGTAGATGGTGGCCGCGACCTGCGCCGGGGTCACCGGGCGATCCTTGGGCGCCGCGGCGATTTCGTCCGACGACCCCACGACCGTTCCGCCTTTGAGGGGACCGCCGCCCATCAACATGGTCCAGCACTGCGGCCAGTGGTCGCGCCCGCCGGCCGGGTTGATCTTGGGAGTGCGGCCGAATTCGCCGGTGGCCACCACCATGGTGTTGCTCAGCAAACCGCGCTCGGAGAGTTCCAGGAGCAGCGATGCGTAGGCCATGTCGAACATGGGGCCCACCAGGTCGCGATAGCAGCTGATCGGGCTGAACGGCTTGGAGCCGTGGATGTCCCAGGTGATCTCGTCGAACACCGTTTCGAACATGTTCACCGTGACGAAGCGCACGCCCGCTTCGATCAGGCGGCGCGCCAGCAGGCAGCTCTGGCCGAAGCGGTTCATACCGTACTTCTCGCGCACCGCTTCCGGCTCGCGATGCAGTTCGAACGCCTCGCGGGCCTTTTGCGACGACATGAGCGTGTAAGCCTGGTGAAAGGTGGAATCCAGCAGGCGCGCGTCCGCCGACGTTTCGAATTCGCTGACCGACTTATCCACGAGGTCGCGCCAGTTGCGCCGGCGGTCGACGCGCAGCGGCGTCAGGTAATCCGGCGGCAGCATGTCCGGCACCCGGAAATTCGGGTCGGACGGGTCGGCGTTCAATACAAACGGATCGTAAGCCTTGCCGAGGTAGCCGGCGGTCTGCCCGTGCGGCATATTCCCGCCGGTATTGCCGATGGGCCGCGGCAGCAGCACGTGGGCCGGGACGTCGCCCTTGGGCCCCTTGAGCTTGCAGAGCACGCAGCCCACGTGCGGATGCTCGATGCCGCCCTGAAACAGGCGCCCGGTCTGCATCATCTGGTGGCCCGTATCGTGGACCGCGGCGGCGGTGTGGTAGACGCCGCGGATCAGCGAAAACTTGTCCGCCTGCCTGGCGGTGCGCGGGAAATTCTCGGAAATCTCGATGCCCGCGACGTTGGTTTTGATGGGCTTGTAGGGCCCGCGGATCTCCACCGGCGCGTCCGGCTTCATGTCGAAGGTGTCGAGCTGGGACGGCCCCCCGATGAGCATCAGCAGGATGCAGTTGACGCCCGAGGTGTCGGCCGCGCCCAGGGCACGCAGCGCGAACCAGTCCGTGAGGCTCAAGCCCAGCGTGGCCAGCGCGCCGGCGTGGAGAAAATCGCGCCGCCGCAAGCCATCGCAGAATTCTACCGGCCGGTCCGCGTCCAGACGAAACACATCGATCCCCTCCCCGGTCGTCTGATTCTATCACCGATGGGGATCGAGGTGGCTGGTGGCGAGGCGTCCGCGGCCGTCTCGCTGGTCAGGTGCTTGGGGAAGGAGCGCGGAACGCCCTTCCCCCCGGCGCACCCCGGCTATTCGGCACTCCGGCTGCGCCGCCGCAAAAAAATCAACACGCCGAAAGCCACCGCCACCACGGCGCAGATCACGCGAAGCATCGTACTATCCATTTCGAAACACTCCTTTCCTGTCTCACCTTATCGGCCGTTTACATGTTTTCGATCGCGGGCAGAAGATCCCGTATCAGACGCGTCAGTACGGGGCCCACCGTCACCACGAACAGCGACGGCAGAACACAAAAGAAAATCGGAAAAACCAGTTTGACCGCCAGCTTGGCGGCGCGCTCCTCGGCCCGCTGCCGCGCCATCACCCGCATGTAGTCGGAGTGCCCGCGAAGGCTTTGCGCGATGCTGGTGCCGAAACGGTCCGTCTGGATCAGCACCGCCACCAGCTTTTTCAGCTCGTCCACCCCGGTGCGCTCGGCCAGATTGTGAAGCGCCTCGGCGCGGCGCTTGCCGGCGCGCATTTCGAGATTCTTCACCGTGAATTCGTCGCAAATCTCCGGGTAGGCGAACTGCAGCTCTTTGGCGACCTGTATGGTGGTCTGGTCGAGTCCCAGGCCCGATTCCACGCACACCACCATCAGGTCCAGCGCGTTGGGAAGCCCCCGTTCGATGGCGCGCTTTCGCCGCCGGATGCGAAACAGCAGGTAGTTCATGGGCGCCATGTAGCCCATGAGGCCGCCGCCGCCGTACAGCGCCAGCAGGTTGCCTATCGAGGCATGGGTGCGCGCGCCGGCCAGGACGCCGGCGCCGAAGAAGCCCACCGCCAACACCGCGCGGATGCCGCCGAAGGTGCGCGCCGCACCCGGATCCCGAAACCCCGCGCGGACCAGCAGGCGCTTCAGCCGCGGCAGATCCTTGGGCGATGCCGGGACCCACGAGCCCACGCGCAGCACCAACTCGTGCCAGATCAGGCTGGGCGATGGCAGGAAAGGAACCACGGTCTGGTTCCGAGGGGCGATCCGCTCCACGGCGCGCGCCCTCCCGTCCGATACCCACAGCCCCAGGAACAGCGTCACGGCTGCGACGGAAACGAAGACCACAATCGCTGCCAGCAAATTACACCTCGATCACGACGATCTTGCGGATGATCAGATAGCCGGCCGCCAGCAGGCCCAGCGCGCCGGCCACCAGTTCGTGCCCCATCGGGTCGTCGATGAAAAACATGGCGTATTGCGGGTTGACCACAAACATCAGCCCGGCCACCGCCAGGGGGATGGCCGCCAGAATCCGGCCGGACATCAGGCCCTGGGCGCTGATCGCGCGCACGCGGGCACGCAGCTTGAAACGCTCCCGGATGATATGCGCCAGCTTGTCGAGCAGTTCCGCCAGGTTGCCGCCGGTGCGCTTCTGCAGCAGGACCGCCGACACGAAGAACTGCACGTCCATGGAAGGGATGCGCTGCGAGAACTTCTTCAGCACGATCTCCAGCGGCTGGCCCAGGTTCTGCTCTTCGAACGTGCGGCGGAACTCGGTGGCCAGCGGCTCGCTGAATTCGCGATGGACCATTTCGAGCGACACCGAGAAGGCATGGCCCGCGCGCATGGAGCGCGAGATGAACTCCAGGCAGTCGGGGAACAGCTCTTCGAACTTGCGCACGCGGTTCCGCGCCGTGCGCCGGACATAAAACAACGGCATCCAGGCGCCCAGCGCTCCGCACCCTATGGCCACGGCGGGCTGGCGATTTTGGGTCAGCAGCGTGACGAGTGCGAACGCCGCCAGGAACGCTCCCACCGAGCGATGGGTCAAACCCACGGCTCCCCACTTGAGCCCGGCGGTCTCCAGCAGCCGCTCGGCCGCCTGCTTGAGCCGGATGCACTCCAGCAGCCGGGTTGCCAGGCGGCCCCGAACGTCGTCCGCCATGCGCATCAGGACCGGCTGCGCGCGGTGCGCCGCCGCCATGGCGGGCTCTCTCCCCGTGAGGCGGCGCAACGTCTCCAGGCGCACGCGGCGATCCGACAAGGCGCCGGCCAGCACATACGTGACGATGCTCGTGAGGAAGGCCAGAAGGAAAACCGGGAAGCTCATGCTCCTCCCACCGGGACGATTTCGTCGAACATTCCGACCGGCAGCCGGATTCCGGCCGCGATCAGCTTTTCGTTGAATTTCGGAAGGATGCCGGTGGCCGCAAACCGGCCCAGCACCTTGCCCTCGGGCGAGAGCCCGCGCTTCTCGAACACGAAAATGTCCTGCAGGGTCACCACGTCCGTTTCCATGCCGGTGACCTCCGTGACGCTGGTCACGCGCCGCGAGCCGTCGCTCAGCCGCGTGGCCTGCACGATGATGTGGACCGCGGAGGCGACCTGCTGCCGGATGGCGGTGAGATGCATGTTGGCGTTGGCCAGCGACACCATCACCTCCAGGCGCGAGATGGCGTCGCGCGGGCTGTTGGCGTGCACCGTGGTCAGGGAGCCGTCGTGGCCGGTGTTCATGGCCTGCAGCATGTCGAGCGCCTCTTCGCCGCGCACCTCGCCCACGATGATGCGGTCCGGCCGCATGCGCAGGCTGTTGACCAGCAACTGGCGCTGCCGCACGGCCCCCTGCCCCTCGAGGTTCGCGGGACGGGTCTCGAGCCGGGCCAGGTGGGGCTGCCGCAGTTGCAGCTCGGCCGCGTCTTCGATGGTGACGATGCGCTCTTTGGGCGAAATGAAGGCCGAGAGCGCGTTGAGCAAGGTGGTCTTGCCCGCTCCGGTGCCCCCCGAAACGATGATGTTCAGCCGCGCCTTCACCGCCGCTTCCAGCAGCTGCATCATCCCCGGCGTGAGCGAGGTCCGCTCCACCAGGTCCGCGGGCATCAGCTTGTCGGTGCTGAAACGGCGTATGGAGAGCAGCGGACCATCCACCGCCAGCGGCGGAATGATGGCGTTCACGCGCGAGCCGTCGGTCAGGCGCGCATCCACCATGGGATTCGATTCGTCCACCCGCCGGCCGACCTGCGACACGATCTTGTCGATGATGCGCAGCAGATGCCCGTCGTCGTGGAAGCGGACGTTGGTCTGCTCCAGGAGGCCTTTCCGCTCCACGTAGACCTGCCGGTGGCCGTTGACCAGGATGTCGGAAATGCTGGGGTCCTGCAGCAGCGGCTCGAGCGGCCCCAGCCCGAACACCTCGTGCAGCACTTCATCGCTGATCTGCTGCTTTTCGGGGGCGGTGAGGAGCGTCGGCTCGCCATCCACGATGGTGAGGACCGCCTGGCGCACCTCGGCCCGAATGCGGTCGTTGTCGATGCTGGCCAGGGCGTCGAGGTTGATGCGGTCCAGCAGCTTGCGGTGAAGCGTGAATTTCAGTTCCTGGTACTCGGGCTTCAGCCCGGTCTTGCGCGCGGCACTGCGAAGAAGACGCTGCTGCCAGCCCGGCTCCCCCCAGTCCCCGGTCTCGGACGTGTTGGTCATGGTTGTTTGGCCTTGTTCTCCTCCGCCGGCGGTTCCAGGAACGGGAGCGGCATCTTGGGCACGGGCGCCGGGCCCACGACCGGCATGGCCGTTTCGGGCGTTACCACGACCACCAGCTCGGTCTTCGACTTGGTGACCGACCGGCTCTTGAACAGCGCCCCCAGAAGCGGGATGTGGGCCAACCCGGGCACGCTCGAGAGGTTTTCGATTACCCGGTCGTCGATCAGCCCTCCGATGGCGAAGCTCTGGCCTTCGCCCAGCTCGATATCGGTTTCCATGCGGCGCGTGGTGAGCGCCGGAATGTTGATTCCCGAGATCGTGACGCCGTTGGCGGAGTCGATGGTGGAAACTTCCGGTTTCACGTGCAGCCGGATGGTGCCGTGCGGGGTGACCTGCGGCAGGAAGGAAAGCCGGATGCCGTATTCGCGGAAGATCACCGAAATGGCGCCGGAGGTGGCGCCGTTCTGGGCGACCGGGATGGGAAATTCGCCGCCCGCCAGAAAACTGGCTTCCTTTCCGTTGGCCGCCACCAGGTTCGGTTCGGCCAGGATCTGCAACAGGCCGCGCGATTGCAGGTCTTTGATCAGAGCCCCCAGATTCAGATCCGGCCGGAAAGCAAAGATGTTCAGCATGTCGGAGAGCGAGAAGGGACTGGCGCCCGCCGCGCCCACCTGCGCCACGCCGCCCGACGGAAACTGTCCGGTGCTGATCCGGCCCGTCGTGTTGAGCGCTCCCGTGGAGAGCAGATTGACCCCGAACTCCGCGTCCGCCGTGCGGCTCAGCTCGGCGAACTTCACGTGCACCACCACCTGCTTCTCCACCGGCGGGGGCGCCACCACGATGTTGCTGACGGCCCCTTTGACCGAGGCGGCCACCAGCGCCAGCGCCCGGTCGGCGACGGCCTGGCTGCTGGCCTTCCCCACCAGGGACAGAGACTCGCGCGAGGCGCGGACATCGATTTCTTCTCCTGGAAACGTGTCTCGAACCAGTTTGCGGAACGGCTCGAGGTTGGGCTCGACCGTGACCTCGTATATGGTGCGTTCGCCCGTCTTCGACCAGACGAACAGCGTGCTCTGCCCCAGGGCCTTGGCGTGAAACAGGATCTCGTGGCCGGTGGCCGTAACGGCGTCCACGATCTCGGGACTGCTGGTGGCGACCCGTATGATGCCGTCGGGGCAGTCGATCACCACGCCCTTACCCACCGCGACCGTCATTTCCACGGTCTTCTGCGGCGGTGTCTCGAGAGGCGCTCCCGGAGCGCCGAAGGCCCATAGCAGGACCCACGGCCCGATCGTTCGACCAGGAAATCTCATCGCGTCCCCGTTCTCGATACTGCCTGTTCCACACTCTTCTGGTTGCCGCGAATCATGATCACGTCGTCGGCGGTTTGCACCAGGACCGGAGCCGGCTTCACCTCCGGCGGCGCGGGGATCCGGGGGCTCGTGGGCGGCTTGCGGGGCGCCGGAGCCTGGCTGGCGGCCGGCGGCGCCGCGAGCCGCTCAATAGCGTAGAGTTCGCGCAACTGGCGGCCCTGGGTCGGCGTCACCTGCCGGTCCGTCGAATTGCGCAGGACAAGCTGAATGTGGCCCTCGCTGTTGGCCAGCGTCACCGACTCGGCCTGGGCGGGCGTCACCAGCAGGGTCACCACCGCGGCGTTGACCGGCTGTCCTTTCCCGTCCGACTGGATGGTCTGCCCCGCGGAAAGCACGGGCACGTTCTGCAGGACCGTAGTCGTGACCGTATCGTCCCGGCCCGGCGGGTGCCCGGTCACCAGCACGTCTACCCGCATACCCGGCAGCACGAACCCCGCCACCCCCACCACGTCATTCACCCGAACCGAAATGGCGCGCATTCCCGGCGGGATCATGGGCCCCAGCCCGACCCCGCTGCCTTTGGCGGCGATGCGAGCCTCCACCACCGGCTCATCGGCTTCGATGGGGCTCACCACTGGCCGTTCCAGGACATCTTCCTTGCGCGAGAAACCGCCCTTGGGAAAGAGGCTCTCCGGGACCTCGGTGAGCTTCACGGACTCCGGACCAATCACCACGCCCAGCGGCAGTGCCAGAGCCGCCACGACCAGGGGCTTGCCGGGCTCGCCCCGCCGTCCACCGGCGTGCGCGGTAACGCGATAGAAAACGGTGGCGACCAGCAGCGCCCACAAAAGGCTGCAGCCCACCACGATGCCGAATCTTCGATCGATCCGCATGGTTTACCTCCCCGCCAGCAGCGCCAGCCACGCGCCCAGCACGATCGCGGGGGCGTATGGAATGGCTCGCCGGCGCCGGTCCCCGATCAGGCTGGCCGCGGCCATCAAACCTCCGATGATGCTGGCCAGCAGGGCGGCCAGCAGAATTCCCTGCGGTCCCAGCAGTGCGCCGAATGCCGCCATGAGCTTGAGATCGCCGCCTCCCATGCCGCCGAGACAATAGAAGACCAGAAACACCGCAAACCCCAGCGCCGCTCCGCCGGCTGCGGCCGCCAGCCCGGTCCACCCGCGCTGGACCGTATGCCAGATCAGGCCGGCCGCGATCGCGCCGAGACTGATCCAATTGGAGATGACCCGGCGGCGCAGGTCATCCACCGCCGCGATGCACCCCAGAGTCAGGGCCACGAATGTCCTCGCGTCCATATTCACCTACGAAACCACGATCGGCGGTTTCGCCGTTTTCCTTTACACCCGGGTCACGTCGGATCAGCAGGACCGAGACCGCATCGCGGTCGGCCACCCGCCAGCCGGGGTCGCCTTCGAGCACCACGCCCAGCGGCCAGTCGAGCGGAAGCAGCGCGATCTCAAAGCCATAGCGGTCCAGCGCGCTCCGCCACCGGGGGCCTACCGCCAGCAGCGCCTGGTAGTCGCCGCCCACCCCCGGACCGTAAAAATCGCTGCGCCCGTCGAAGAACACCCGCTGCCGGGGGTAAAGGTGAAAAATGAGATAGTCGGCCCACTGATCCGAAGTCAGGATGTGCGGCATGGCGCCGTCCGGCTCGAGAAGATCCCGGTTGCGCGCTACGGCCGAAACCGGAAACCGCGCCGCGGGAAAATCCGCCAGCCCGCCGCGCGGCAGCACCGCCAGGAGCACTACCGCCGCGAACACCGCGCTCCACGGGCTCACCCGCCGCGACCGGCCCAGTTCCTGCGACAGGACCCACCAGACCCGGATGGCGGAACGCGCCGGCCGGCTCCCGGCCGCCCGGGCCCACGAGTCCGCGCATTCCGACGCGATCAGCGGCGCCGCCGCCACCGCGAAGAGCGGAACGTGCCGCGCCGACCGGAGCGCGGCGAAGCCCCAAGCCATCACCAGGGCCCCTTCAAACCACTGGCCGCGCGCAAAAGCCCGCGATGCCAGCGCCGTGCCCAGAAGCAGCAACGCGGCGAAGACCAGCATGCTCTCCGAGCGAATCTGCGGCGATTGAAACTCCTGCACATTGTTGAGGATCCAGGAGGAGCCGAGGTACTTCAGGATGTGCTGGTGCAAGTGCCAGCCGTACGGGTTCACCAGGGTCGCAGCCGAACACCAGGCCGCCAGTGCGCCGTAGCGCCGCGCCGCCGCCCATTTCCGCTCCGCGCCGCGGATGGCCGCCAGCATGGCCACGACCGCCAACCCGCAGACGAATCCTCCGTGCAGGTTGGCCCACAGCGCCGACATCGGCGCCAGAACCCACACCCGGGCGCCCGGCGAGCGGCGGTCCTCATCCAGCAGCCACAACGCGAGCGTCAGGAACAGCGGGGAAAACATGTGCGGCCGCGCCAGGTGGTGCACGGTCGAGGCGCTGACGGCGGCCAGCACCACCGCCACCGCGATCCACAACCCCGCGCCGCGCCGCAACAGCCACATCAGCAGGATTGCCCCGGTCGCCGAGAGCACGATCGCGGTGAAGACCGCCACGGCCTCCAGCCCGTGCCAGCGGTGGAGCAGCGCAAAAATCACATCCGCGAGCCATTCCCAGGCGTACCAGGGCTGATCCGGGCGCGAGAAGGAGAACAGGTCGCGCAGCGGGACGGCGCCGCTGCGGAGAATGAAGTCGCCCGTGCGGATGTGCCACCCGGTATCGCCATCGGAGAGCAGCGCCAGCCACGAGGCCGGTTGGCCAAACTCGGCCGCCAGCAGAATCGCCACGAACAGGTCCGCCAGCGACGGCGCCAGCAGAGCACCGGCGCGCCCGAAAGGCCGGCCCGACGTGTAGGCGGATGCGCTCGGCATGGTCTGTTCCCTATATCGGCCGCTTTGGGCGGAGCTTTAGCCCGGTCAGACGAACCCGCTGATAAACTAAGAGAAGATGCGGAAGTTATTGATCCTGACCGCGCTCCTCGGCGGCTCGATCCGCGCCGATACGGCCCTGGTTCTTCCCTTTTTCAACCATTCCAAGGCCGCCAACCTCGGATGGATCGGCGAAAGCATCGCGGAAAGCGTGCGGGACTCCCTGGTCTCGGAAGGGCTGCTGGTGCTCGACCGCGAGGACCGCCTGGAGGTCTACCGGCGCCTGTCGCTGCGTCCCGGAGCCGAGCTGACGCATGCCTCCGTAATCAAGATCGGCGAATCGCTCGACGCCTCAAACCTCATTTACGGCTATTACGAGGTGCTGCCGGCCGAAGCCGGGAAGGACCCGGCCAAGTCCTCGCTGCGCATCCTCGCCCGCATCCTCGACCTGAAGCACACGCGCCAGGGCGCCCCGTTCGAAGAGGTGGGCGCGCTCGAGGACCTTGCGGCGCTGGAGGTGCACCTGGGCTGGCAGGTGCTGGAGTCGCTCAACCCCAAAGGGGCGCCCGCCGAGCAGGACTTCCTGAAGGCCCGCCCGCGGGTGCGCATCGACGCCGTGGAAAGTTACATCCGCGGGTTGATGTCCACGGCGCCCGATCAGCGCCACCGCTTCTTCACCCAGGCGGCGCGGCTCGACGACCACTACTCGCAGCCCTGCTTCCAGCTCGGCAAAACCTATTGGGAAAAAAAGGACTATAAGGTCGCCGCCGGTTGGCTGGAGCGCGTGGCGCGCACCGACCCCCACTATCTCGAGGCGCAGTTCTTCCTGGGGCTCTCGCGCTACTACAACGGGGACTTCCCCGGCGCCGAACAGGCCTTCCAGGTGGTTGCGGCGAGCGTGCCTTTGAACGAGGTCTACAACGATCTGGGCGCGGTCCAGGCCCGCGGCGCCGACCCCGCCGCCGCCATCGCCAGTTTCCAGAAGGCCCTCGAAGGCGACAGCGCCGACCCCGACTATCACTTCAACCTGGGCTACACGCTCTGGCGCTCCGGCCAATACCCGGCGGCGGCCGCCAGCTTCCGCGAGGTGCTGGCGCGCAGCCCCGGCGATGCCGAAGCCACCACCCTGCTGGGCCGCGCCCTGATGGGAGCAGGGCCGCGGCCGGGCGACCCGAAAACGGAAACACGCGAGCGCCTCAAGACCAACTACGAAGAGACGGCCTACCGCCAGCTTCAGGCCGAGCTGGCGAAACACTAGCGCTCCCGCCCCGTGCTTTTCAACCCATGTACCAGCCGCCGTTGACGTTGATGGTCTGGCCGGTCATGTAGCCGTTGCCGGCCAGCATCACGGCCACATCCGCGACCTCCGCGACCGTGCCGAAGCGGCCCACCGGAATCAGCTCGGGCCGCGCGTTGGGATTGGATGTCACCATCTCGGTTTCGATCAGCGCCGGCGCGATGGCGTTCACCGTGACGCCCTCCTTGGCCAGCAGCCGGGCGTAGGCCCGCGTGAGACCAAGCATGCCGGCTTTCGACGCGGCGTAGTGCGGCCCCACCACCGTGCCGGCCTGGGCGGCCACCGAGGAGACGTTGACGATGCGGCCCCAGCGCCGCGCCCGCATTCCGGGCAGCACCGCCTGGGTCACCAGGAAGCAGGAGGTGAGGTTCACCGCGATCAGCTCGTTCCAGTCCTCCTCGGTGATTTCCTCCATTCGCTGGACGCGGGCGATCCCGGCGTTGTTCACCGCGATGTCGATGGGCCCCAGCAACTCCACGGCCGAGCGCACCATTGCGCTCACTTCGCCGCTGCGCGACACATCGGCCTGGACGAGGGCGGCCCTTCCGCCGCTCCTGCCGATGGCCAGTGCGGTGCTCTCGGCGTCTTCCCGGCGCTCCCGGTAGTTCACCGCCACGCGGCATCCGGCGCGCGCCAGCGCCAGCGCGATTTCCCGGCCGATGCCCCGGCTGGCTCCCGTGACCAGCGCCACCTTTCCCGTGAGATCTTCCATGCTTTCCAGGATACAGGCCGCATCCTTTTTTTAGGGCGGGCATCCCATTCCCTATGAAACGAACAGCAAGCGCCGAGTGGCGCGGCGATTTGAAATCGGGCAAGGGCACCATCTCGGCGGCAAGCGGAGCGCTTTCGGCCACGCCCTACTCGTTCCACACGCGATTCGAGGATGCCAAGGGCACCAATCCCGAAGAGCTGCTGGCGGCGGCGCACGCCGGCTGTTTTTCGATGGCGCTCTCGGCACATCTCGCCGGGGCCAACCTGGCGGCCGAGAGCATCCAGACCACCTGTACGATCACGCTCGAAAAGCAGGCCGACGGCTTCGCCATCACGGAAAGCCACCTGGAGCTCGCGGCGCGTGTTCCGGGTGCCACCCAGGCAGCCTTCGACCAGGCCGTCCAGGCCGCCAAGACGGGCTGCCCGGTGTCGAAACTGTATCGCACCAACATCACGCTGACCTCCAAACTGTTGTAGAAGTCACACCGGCGGGAATGCTCGCGCCGCGGGACCGCCGGACATGCTAAAGTGGAGAGCGTTTGATAGCTTTCGCGAGTCCGGCTGAGTGTTTCTGAGCGACGGCAGCGTCGCCCCGCTTGTGTTTCCTCCCCGATGAGCCGCTTTCAAATTGTTTGGAGGACTTTGTGAAGAATATTTTCGTGGGCAACCTCGATTTCAGCGCGACGGAAGAGTCCGTCCGGAGCTTGTTCGAGCGATACGGCGCCGTCAACAGCGCCAGAATCATGACGGATCGCGACACCGGCCGCTCGCGCGGGTTCGCCTTCGTGGAGATGGAAAACGAGACGGAAGCGGACCAGGCGATTGCCGCGCTGAACGGCTACGGGCTGGGTGGGCGGACCCTGAATGTCAACGAGGCGCGTCCCAAACCCGATCGCGGCTTCGGCGGCGGCGGGGGGGGAAATCGTTTCGGCGGCGGCGGTGGCGGCGGGAGGCCTCCGCGCAGCGGGAGCGGCGGCGGGGGCGGTGGTGGCCGTCCCGGCGGCGGCCGGCGCGAGCCTCGCTGGTAATCCGGGTTGGTAATCGGAGCCGGGGCTATCCGCCCCGCGTGCCGTTCTCGAGAAACGCCCGCAGGCGATGACTGCGGCTCGGGTGCCGCAGCTTGCGGAGCGCCTTGGCTTCAATTTGCCGGATGCGCTCGCGCGTCACGGCGAAGTTTTGTCCGACCTCCTCCAGGGTGTGTTCGCTGCCGTCCTCCAGGCCGAAACGCATCCGGATGATCTTCTCTTCGCGCGGCGTCAGGGTTTTCAAAACCTGGGCCGTCTGCTCCCGCAGATTCAGGTTGATCACCGCATCGGAAGGCGAGATCCCGTTGTGGTCGACAATAAAATCGCCCAGGTGCGACTCCTCCTCTTCGCCGATCGGGGTTTCGAGCGAGATCGGCTCCTGCGCCACGCGCAGGACTTTGCGCACCTTCGATACGGGCAACTGCAACCGCTTGGCAAGTTCCTCGTTGGTGGGCTCGCGGCCGAGTTCCTGCACCATCTGGCGTGAAGTCCGGATCAGCTTGTTGATGGTTTCGATCATGTGAACCGGGATGCGGATAGTACGGGCCTGGTCGGCGATGGCGCGGGTGATGGCCTGCCGCACCCACCACGTGGCGTAGGTCGAGAACTTGTAGCCGCGGCGGTACTCGAACTTGTCCACGGCCTTCATCAGACCGATGTTTCCCTCCTGGATCAGGTCCAGGAACTGCAGCCCGCGGTTGGTGTAGCGCTTGGCGATACTCACAACCAGCCGGAGATTGGCCTCGATCAGCTCCTTTTTGGCGGCCTCGGCCTCGTTGTGCGACTTGGTGATGATCTCGAGGGTGCGCCGCATCTCCGACGCCGATCCGCCGGCCTGCTCCTCCATCTGCTGGAGCCGCTGCACGAAGCTGCGCTGCTCTTTGCGCAGGTCCTTGATATTCTCCGCGCGCCCGCCGGGCCAGGTTTCCAGCTTTTTCTGGACGCGCGAGATTTCCCGCTCGAGCGGCTTCAATTCCTCCACCGCCCGACGGATGCACTCGATCAGGTGCCGGATCACGGGGCTCTGGAACTTGATGGCGCGCACCAGGCGCGAGGTCTTCACCACCAGCCGGCCCAGCTCCCACAACTGCCTGCGGTACTGCTTCGGCTTCATCCCCCGGGGAATGGCCTGAAGCTTCTGCCGGCATTGCAGGACTCTGCGGTAATGCCGCGTGATGTCTTCGATGCTCCTGGCGAACTCCAGGCGCTTCTCTTCCACCAGCTCATCGGTCAGGATGGGATCGGCGATCTGGATGACATCCCGCGCCGAGATCATGTCCTTGGCCATCTCGTCGGCCATGGCGATGACTTCCTGCACCACCAGCGGCGCGCGCGTCAGGGATTTCAGGACCGTGTTCTGGCCGCGCTCGATGCGGCGGGCGATCTCCACTTCGCCTTCGCGGGTCAGCAGCGGAACGGTGCCCATCTCCCGCAGGTACATGCGGACCGGGTCGTTGACCTTTTCGCCGATTCCGGCGGGCAGCTCGAGATCCAGAAGGTCGTCGACTTCCTCGAGTTTCTTTTCGAAATCCTTGGCCTCTTCCAGGATCTCGATTCCGGCGCCGTCCAGGCCGGCCAGCACGTCGTCCAGTTCCGGGCCGCCGGGAATGTCTCCGGGCAGGACTTCGCTCACCTCGTCGTACAGGACGTAGCCCTTTTCCTTGCCCATCTGTACGAGCCGCTGCAGGCCGTCGAATTTGTCGTCTATCGCCACGGAAGCCCCGTACTCCCAGCGGAGGAGAAGTCCAAGACATTGTACACCACGGCGCGCCGCGGAGTGGACCGTCGAGCGATCATCTGGGCTCCCGCGCGGCGCGCTCCACGCGCTGCAACTCTTCGGTGAACCGGAGCGCTTGCTCCCAATTGCCGGCGCGCTCGGCTTCGCGGATTTTCAGCTTCAACTGCACCCGGTTCTGCTGGTCTTCGGTGCGGCGCATGCTTCCGACCGCGGCCAGCACTTCTTCGCGGGACGGCTCCGCATCCTCGCGCAGCACCGCTTCGGCCAGCAGGTTCTGATCGGCTTCCTCCAGGCGGGCGTTGACTTCCTCGAAGGTCACCCGCCCTCCGGACGCATCGATGGCGAACACCGTCTGGAAGATCCGGCGCGAAGAGAACCGGGTGATGGCTTCGATCGATTTCAGCTCGGGCAGAATTTCGCCGCACAGCTCCGGGGAAAGGAACAGCGCGTTCAGCAGCATGCGCTCGTCGGCGCGCATCTCGACCTTGGGACGATCGAAGGATTTTTCCTGGCGCCGCTCGGCCACCGCCTTGCGGAAACTGTCGAGCACCATGCCGCGCTCCACGCCGATATATCCCGCCACGTCGTTGGCGATCGCCATCCGCTCCAGGCGGTCGGAAATGCGCTCCACCGCGGGCATCAGGAACTTCAACACCGCGACCACGCCTTCGGTGGTGCGCACGTCGTGAGCTTTTCGCGCGCGGTCGGCCAGCCAGTAGAAATACGGCTGCGCGCCTTTGAGCCGCTCCTCGTAGGCCGCGGCGCCGCGCTCTTTGCAGTATTCGTCCGGATCGAGGCCGCCGTCCAGTTCCATGATGCGCACGCTCATGCCTTCTTCGAGCAGCAGGTTGATGGAGCGCTCCGACCCGCTGGCGCCCGCCGCGTCCGGATCGAAGTTGACCACAATTCTCTGCGAAAGCCGCTTCAACGCCTGCACCTGCTGCGCGGTGAGCGAGGTTCCGCAGCTCGCCACCACGGCGCGGAAGCCCGCCGCCGTGACGCCGATCGCGTCCATATAGCCTTCCACCAGTACCGCCCGGTCCTCCTTTCGGATGGCGTCCTTCGCCCGGTGCAGATTGTAGAGCACGTAGCTCTTTTTATAAATCGGCGTTTCCGGCGAGTTTAAATACTTCGGATTGTCCTCGGCGGCCAGCGCGCGCCCCCCAAAACCGATAATCTTGCCTGATTCGTTGTGAATGGGAAACATGAGACGGTTGCGGAAATAATCGTAGAAGCTGCCGTCGTCGCGCCGGCGGACCAGCCCGCTCTGCTCGATCTGCGCGGACGAAAACCGCTGCTCCAGAACGCGCAGGATGGCGCGCCCGCCCCGCTCCGCGTACCCCATGCCGAACTGCTCCACCGTCTCGGGCGCCATGCCGCGCTTCGCCAGATAGGACCGCGCCGCCTCTCCCGCCGGCGACTGGAGGTTGGCCCGAAACTGCTCCCCGGCCAGCTCGTGCATGTGGAAGACCGCCTCGCGCAGTTTGGCGTCCTCGTCGGCCACCAGCGAGCGCTTGGGCATGGGGATGCCGTTGCGCTCAGCCAGCGATTTGAGGGCCTCGTAGAAGCTGATCCCCTCGTACTTCATCACGAAATCGATGACGTCCCCGCCGGCTCCGCAGCCGAAGCACTTGTAGATCTGGTGCACCACGTGGACCCCGAAAGAGGGCGTCTTCTCGTTATGGAAAGGGCAGAGGCCCACGTAGCGCTGCCCCCCGGCCTTCTTCAGCCGCACGTACTCCCCGACCACCTTTTCGATGCTGATCGAAGATTTGAGCTGCTCCTTGAAGTCCACGGCGCCCCTTCAGGTATTATCCCGCATGGGTTCCGCCCCTCCGGATGAGCAATCGGTAAACACGGCGAGCCTAACCGAGGATAGCTTGACCGGGGAACCGACCCGCAAGCTACACTCCTATTGAGCCGCCATGGGCCTGTTAGACTCATTGACTCCGCACGCTCGAGTGGCCACCGCGGTGCTGCCATTCCTGATCGCCCTGGTGCTGCGCGTGGCCCTGGGGAAGAGCCGGATTACCAGCCTCCTGGTCTCCGTCAGCACCGTCTGGTTTGCCGTCAATGTCCTGATGGCGCCGTACTCGGTGGGAATGCGGCAGGACATCCAGGACCTGCAGCATTTGTTCCGCTAAAGCCCCGGCGGCGAAGCCGTTCGCCAGGGGGGCGTGAAATCCGCTACAATAACTGAAGAAAGAAGGAGGCCGTATGGAACCCACTGGCATTCAGTTCGCTGGTGCTCTTGGTGGTCTTGGCTTCCCGGAAATCCTGGTAATTGCCATCGTGTTCGTCGTGTTGTTCGGCGGCAAGAAGCTCCCGGAGCTGGCAAAGGGTTTAGGGGAAGGCATCAAGAATTTCAAGACCGCACTCAAGGAAGAAGAGACCAAGGTCGAAGAGAAGAAGCAGGTGTAAGCTTCGAGGAACAGTCTCGCAATGTGAGCTGGTTCCGTCTCGGCTTCAGACATCCAGAACAAAAGACCCCGCGGGCCTGTGAGGCTGCGCGGGGTTTTTTATCCAGCAAGTCGAACAGGAACGTTACTTTTTCTACTTTTTCTTGGGTGGAACGATCGCGTCCTTGGCGGCCTTGGCCACGCGGAACTTCACGACCTTCTTGGCCGGTATCTTGATCGTCTCCCCGGTCGCCGGGTTGCGCCCCGTGCGCGCCTTGCGATCCACGCGCACCAGGCGGCCGATGCCCGGCAGCACGAACACGCCATTCTTTTTGACTTCGGCAATGGCCATGCTCGCCAGGCCGTCCAGCATGCCGCGAGCCGTCTTGTTGTTGACCTCGCAGCCCTCCGCCAGCGCTCGCACCAACTGCGTCTGGGTCATTCGTTGAGTCGCCATATTTCTCCTTCTGATTCTCCCGTTTAATTTTTCGTTACGGAGCAACGCCCCGCGCATTCACCATCGAACAAGGTTGAGCCCGCGGCGTTCGCTCTCGAACGGCGCGTCTCGATCGATATCAATCATACGGGAAGGGCTTGGTGATGTAAAGAGGAATTGCGCAAAAAAGGCCGGTTTTCCTAGGTTTTTTGAGGCGAGGCTCGCTGGAAGGGCCGATTTACGGGCTTTCTACGAACCTCCCGTCCTGCCGCCACTCCAGTTCGCCTTCCGTGAACGCCGCCGCAGCCTTATTTTTCAGCACCCGCAAGCGAATCCGGCGGTTTGTCACCGGATATAGCGCGAGCCGTGCGGCGGAGTACAGCTTGAGCGCGGAGCCGCCCGCGCTGATCTCGGCGTCTTCGCCGGAAGCGTCGCGCCGCGTGCGCGTCTGGTTCAGAATGAGGACGCAGGCGCTGGTCTTGCGAACCGTGGCCGCGAGACGCCGCAGTCCGGACGCCAGGACCCGCCCGTACAAGCCCTGGCCGGCCTCGCCGATAGCGGATTCCAGCTCGAGTTCCGGCACCAGCGCCGCGGCGGAATCGATGACCAGCGCGTCCAGCCCGTGGGAACCGGCCAGCCGGCGGGCGATTTCGAGCGCCTGCTCCGCCGATTCGGGGCACAGGACCGGCATTTTTTCGATCGCCACACCGAGCCATCGGGCGCGCGCCGGGTCGAAGGCGTGCTCCGAATCGATCCACGCGGCGCTCGAGCCTTGCCCCTGGATGGAGGCCACGATCTGCGCGGCCAGGGTGCTCTTCCCGCAGGCTGCCGGGCCGTAGAGTTCCACGATCGATCCGCGCGGCAGGCCGCCGATGCCCAGCGCCCGATCAATCGCCCGAAACCCCGTGGGGATGGCGCGCCCGGGCTGGTCCGTCATGCGCGAGAGCTTCAGGCGGATGGTTCGCTGGCGTTGCTCTTCGGTCATCGGTCCTGTGGCCTTGTGGGGCAGGTTGGCAACCTGCGGACCGATTGTCAATCGGTCCAGGCGAGCCATGCTCGCCTGTTCGCGCCGTCGCGCTACGTTTCTGGCGCCAGAGACGTCCCCACAGGGATCGCCCTGCGCTCATCGGGACGCTCTTGTGTCCCATTGCCCGCGCCCGGGCGCCACGCTCCTACTTTCGCGCGGGTACCGCTTTGGGTGGTCCGGTAGCCGCCGCGGGCGCAGCCGCTTCGGCGGTTGCCGCCTCCGTCTTGGTCAGGCCCAGAACCTTGCGAAGCTCGGTGTCCACGGACTGCCGGATATCCTGGTTGTCCTTCAGGAACTGGCGCGCGTTCTCGCGCCCCTGGCCAATTCGCTCGCCCTTGTAGCTGAACCACGAGCCGCTCTTTTCGATCAGGTTCTGCGCCACGCCCTGATCGATGAGGTCGCCTTCCTTCGAGATGCCCTCGCCGTAGATGATGTCGAACTCGGCTTCGCGGAACGGTGAGGCGACCTTGTTCTTCACCACTTTGACCTTCGTGCGGTTGCCGATCACGCTTTCGCCGTCCTTGATGGCCGCAATCCTCCGGATGTCCAGCCGCACCGACGCGTAGAACTTCAACGCCCTGCCGCCGGTCGTGGTTTCGGGGTTGCCGAACATCACCCCGATCTTCTCGCGGATCTGGTTGATGAACACCAGGCAGGTTCGCGACTTGTTGACCGAGCCGGTCAGTTTGCGCAAGGCCTGGGACATCAGGCGAGCCTGTATGCCCATGTGGCTGTCGCCCATCTCGCCGTCCAGCTCGGCCTTGGGGACCAGCGCGGCCACCGAATCGACCACCAGCACGTCGATCTGGCCGGAGCTGATCAGGTGCGAGGTGATTTCCAACGCCTGCTCCCCGTAATCCGGCTGCGAAACCAGGAGATTGTCCACATCGACCCCCAGTTTCCGGGCATACGAGGGATCGAGCGCGTGTTCCACGTCGATAAATGCCGCGATGCCTCCCTTCTTTTGCGCCTCCGCGATCACCTGGAGCGCGATCGTGGTTTTGCCGGACGATTCCGGCCCGAAGATTTCATTGATCCTCCCGCGGGGGAGGCCGCCCACGCCCAGGGCGGCGTCGAGGGAAATCGACCCTGTCGAGATCACCGCGACCGGCACGATGGCATCCTTCGACCCCAGACGCAGGATCGAGCCCTTGCCAAACTGCTTTTCGATCTGGCTCAAGGCGACTTCTAAGGCGCGCGAGCGCTCTTTTTCGTCCATGCGGGATGAAACTCCTGTGATTCAGTGAAAGTAGTATTGTAACAGCGGCAGCCAACAACCAGCGGACGCTATAATCAATCCAGAGGATGTGTTGGATGGCACCCCGCCTTTTCTCACTTTTCCTGATACCCGCGCTGCTCCTGACGGCGGCGTCCAAGAAAACCATTGGCGCCGGCCACGGCGAAAATGAAGATCTGAGCCTCACCATGACGGTCTACGTCGATCCCGCTGACGTCAAAGAATTGATCGGCTCCGACCTCGGCGGACATTACGTTGTGGCCGAGGTAAAAGTCGAGCCCAAGTACGGAAAAGAGATCGCCATCGACCGCGACGACTTCGTGCTTCGCACCGACAAGGACGGCGAGAAGGCTAAACCCTTTGTCGGCGGCCAGATCGCCGGGCAGGATGCCCTCGTCGTTTCCGGGGGCGAGGTCAAACAGCGTCGCAGCGGGTGGGGTATTGGCGGCGGTCCCATCATGATGGGGAGCGGCGGCGCCCACGACCAGGGGCCCACCAGCGCCACCATGAAAAGCGACGACCAGGCGAACCCCGTGCTGAAAGTGCTGGACGCCAAGATCCTGAAGGAGGGCAAGACCAGCGAGCCGGTGTCCGGCCTGCTGTACTTCGCCCTGGAAAAGCAGAAGTTGAAGGACCTGGAACTTCAGTTCGGCGGGCGCGAGAACCGCATCAGTTTCCGATTTAAGTAGGTGGACAGGCCGACTATGAGAATTCTGGTGGTCGAGGACGAGAAGCGCATCGCCGACTTCCTGTGCCGCGGCCTGGAGGGCGCCGGCCATGCCGTGGACGCCGCGCCCACCGGCGCGGCCGCGCTGGACCACGTTCACTCCACGGACTACGACCTGATCATCCTCGACCTGATGCTGCCCGACATGGACGGGCTCCAGGTGCTGGAGAAGATCCGCAACCGCAAGATCGGCCCCCCGGTGCTGATCCTCAGCGCGCGCGGGTCGCTGGACGACCGCGTCAAAGGCCTCGAGCAGGGAGCCGACGACTACCTGGTGAAACCCTTCGCCTTCGTCGAGCTGCTGGCGCGCGTGCGGGCCCTGCTGCGGCGCGGCCAGCCCACGCCCGAGAGGCTCCTGGTGGCCGATCTCACCCTGGATTGCATCCGCCGTAAAGTGATGCGCGCGGGCGAGAACATCGACCTGGCGCCCAAAGAGTTCGGCATTCTGGAATATATGATGCGCAACCGCGGCCGCCCGCTGAGCCGCACCATGATCGTAGAGCACGTCTGGGACATGGACTACGACGGCCTCACCAACATCGTGGACGTCTACATCCGGCACCTGCGCAGCAAGATCGACGACCGCTTCCCGCAGAAGCTCATCCAGACCGTGCGCGGCATTGGCTACATGATCGAGGCTCCCGAAAAGCAGGCGGAGCGGCCAGCCGAGCCGGTGTCCGAGCGCCCGGCGTGAAGTTCTTTCGCAAACGCGATCTTCGGCGCATCACCCGCGGCCTGCGCTTCCGCCTCACCGCGACCTATGCGCTGTTCTTCACCGCGCTGCTGACCGGCGTGGCGGCCTATTTCCGCTACACCCTCGTGCTCACCCTCGATAACCAGGTGCACGAAGTCCTGAACCAGGAATGGGCGGCCATGAAGGGCTACCTGCGAATCGACAAGAGCCCCGAACTGGGAAAGAACGCGTCCAACTGGTACTTCGCCGAAGACGACCCGGATGAAGCCACCATCGTCGCCGACCTCAAGAAGATTTACATGATCGCCGACGAGAACGGCAACCTCATCCAGGACGCTTCCACCAAAGAGCCGGAGTATTCCACCACCTACGACGAAATCGGCATCGATCCTCCGGCCCTGGTGCAGAAGAGGGTCCGCGAAGCCCTGGATGCCATGGCGGCGCAGAAACACGGCACCCCGGGAAAAACCTTTTGGGACGAACGCCGGAATCCGCGCGGCGAGCGGTTCCTGATCCGCGCCGGCATCGTGTTCGACGAAGGGCATTTGACCCCCGGCCTCCACCTGCCCTACTACGTGGCCATCGGCGCTCCTCTTTCCGAAAGCGACAAGATCCTGCGCCGCTTCACCTTGAGGGACGTCGCCATTATTCCGGGCGCGCTCTTCCTGGGCTCGCTTCTCGGGTGGCTGATGACCGGCCGCGTGCTGACGCCGGTGGTGGAGGCGGCGCAGACCGCGCAGCGGATCTCCGGTTCGAACCTCAGCCTGCGCATTCCTGGGCGCCAGTCCGGCGACGAGCTGGACTACCTGGTCCTCACCTTCAATCGCATGATCGAGCGGCTGGAATCCTCCTTCCAGCAGATGAAACAGTTCTCCACCGACGTGTCGCACGAGCTGCGCACTCCCATCACCGCCATCCGCGGCCAGCTCGAAGTGGCCCTGTTCACCGCCGAGACCACCGATCAGTACCGCGAAGCCATGTTCAACGCGCTCCAGGATATCGACCGGCTTTCCCAGATCGTGCGCGCGCTGCTGCTGCTTTCGCAGGCGGAATCGGGCCAGGTGGTGCTGCAGAAGGTGCGCCTGAATCTGCGCGAATTGGTGGAGGACCTGGTAGAGCAATTCCAGATTCCCGCGGAGGAGGCCGGCGTCCGGCTGACCGCCGAGTTGCCGCCGGAATGCCCCGCGGAAGTGGACCGCGTGCAGATCGAGCGCATGATCACCAACCTGCTCTCGAACGCCATCAAGTTCACGCCCAAGGGCGGCCGGGTGCGCATGGTGCTGAACCCGCTTCCGGACCGCATCGAGATCGTGGTGGAGGACACCGGCCACGGCATCGCCACCGAACACCTGCCCTATATCTTCGACCGCTTCTATCGCGTGCCGGGGTCGGGCACCGCACCGAGTCCGGAACAGGGGCTGGGACTGGGACTGAGCTTCGTCGCCTGGATCGTGAAGGCGCACGGCGGAAAGATCGAAGTGGACAGCCAGTTCGGAGAGGGCACTCGTTTCCGCATCTCGCTGCCCGCCGCCGGCGTCGGCTCGGACTCCATGGAATTGACCGGCCGGCCGGCGGCGCTGCCTTAGTTTTTTTGTGAAATTCGGAAACGCAATCTATTGGAGAGACGTCACTTAGCTCATCGGAAAAGAACGATAGGGATGCACCACCTGAGATGCCTTGCATGGGCGTTCCTGCTGTCCTGCCGGCTCCTGGCGTTCGCCGGGCCACCCGCGGAAGCAGTTAGCGTCACCATTAAGACTCTGGATGAGACAGGCCGGGCCGTACCCGGCGTGCGGGTACAACTCGAGATCGGCCCAAGCGTTGTCGCCTCGGCCGAGACGGACCAGCAGGGAAATGCCGCATTCACCGGACTCGAGCCCGCGCGCTACGACGTCACCGCCTCTAAAGAGGATTACGAGCCACTGCGGAAGAGCGGCCTGGATCTTTCGACGGCAGCCGGCACGTCGGTTGAATTGACCATGGTCGCCGCGCTGGCCCGGCGGGAGAGCATTGAGGTCAAGGGAGCGGCAACGCCCCTGGAACAAGGCTCGCCGGCTTCGAGTGAATTGCCCGCGCAGGTTGCCAAAGAACTTCCCGGCCACCCCGCTACCGTAAGCGATGCGCTGCCGTTGCTTCCCGGCGTGGTGCGCACGCCGGGAGGGGGACTGATGCTCTCCGCTGCCGGCCAGCACCGCAGCGCCATGATCGTCAATTCTGCCGATGTGACCGACCCCGCCACCGGACAGTTCGGATTGACGGTGCCCATCGACAGCGTCGAAACGCTCAATTTCTATCAGACGCCGTTCCTGGCGGAATACGGCAAATTCACGGCGGGCCTGGTCTCGGTGGAAACGCACCGGGGAGGAGACAAGTGGAAATGGGATTTGAACGATCCGTTTCCGGACTTCCGCATTCGCAGTTGGCGATTGCGCGGCCTCCGCGACGCGACCCCGCGGCTGAATGTGGAAGGGCCCTTGATTCCCAGGCGGCTGTACTTCTCCGAAGGATTCGAATACCAGGTCCGTAAGACCGAAGTTTACGAGCTCCCGTTCCCTTATAATCAAAAGACGCAAACCGGGATAAACTCCTTCGCGCAATTCGACTGGGTCGCGTCGGACAAGCAGTTGCTGACTGCCACCGTCCACATCGCCCCGCAGCGCCTGGGGTTTGTGAACCTGAACTACTTCAATCCGCAAGTCACCACGCCCGACGCCGGCACTCAAAACTACACCGCCACCGTGGCGGACCACCTGACTTTAGGCGGCGGCTTGCTCGACAACACGTTTTCCGTTACCCGTTTCGACGCTCGCGTCTGGGGTCGTGGCCCGCAGGACCTTACCATCACGCCGGGCGGCAACAGCGGGAACTACTTCGCGCAACAGGACCGGCACGCTTCCCGCTTCAGTTGGATGCCGGTATACGACTTCGCCGCCGTCCACTGGCTGGGGACGCACCAGTTCAAAGCCGGCGCCACTTTGGCGGAGAGCGCCGATAACGGCCAGATCACCGAGCATCCCATCGATATTTTGAACGCCGCCAACCAGCCCATCGAGCGCATTGCCTTTACCGGCGGACTGCCGTTTCACCAGCAGGACACCGAATACGCCTTCTTCGGGCAGGACCACTGGCTGGTGGGGCCGCGGCTGGCAGTCGATCTCGGCCTGCGCACCGAGTCGCAGGAGCTGTCCGAGAGCTTCCGGGTCGCGCCGCGGGCGGGCATCTCGTGGAACCCCTGGTCCAGGACGGTGATTCGCGCCGGATTCGGCCTGTTCTACGACCGGGTGCCGCTCAACGTTTACTCCTTCGATCGCTACCCCAATCAAGTCGTGACCATGTTCGGCCCGGACGGCCAGGTCGCGGCCGGACCATTTCTCTATCAGAACGGTTTGGGAACCGTGGATGTCCGGACTCCCTTCGTCTTCCAGGAAACCGTGGCCGGAAATTTCTCGCCTCGCAGCGCCAACGGCAGCGTGCAGTTGGAGCAAACTCTGTCCGAGCGCCTGAAAGTGCGGATCGGCTACATGCAGAGCCAGGCGTCGGGGCTGGTCATTCTGAACCCGGTGGCGCCGAATCCGGCTACCAACACCGGCGCCTACCTGCTCTCCGGCAGCGGGCAATCGCGATACCGGCAGTTCGAAGCCACCGCGCGGGTCCGGCTGAACGACAAGGGCCCGTTGTTTTTCTCGTACGTTCGCGCGCGGGCTCGCGGCGACTTGAACGATTATGCCGGTTACGCGGGCAGTTTTCCCGTCCCCATCATCCGCCCCAATCAGTTCGGCAATCTGCCGGCCGATCTCCCCAATCGATTCCTGGCCTGGGGCCTCATCCAACTTCCGCGCGGATTCCGAATCGCTCCGTTGCTGGAGTTCCGAAGCGGGTTCCCCTACGCCGTCACCGACGCCGCGCAAAACTACGTGGGCGTCCCCAACACGAACCGTTTCCCTAACTTTCTCTCGCTGGATTCGCGATTTTCCAAAGACATCAAGGTTAGTCCGAAATACAGCGTCCGGTTCTCGGTCAGCAGCTACAACCTGACCAACCATTTCAATCCGGAAGCGTTTCACGGGAATGTGGCCGACCCGGCGTATGGACTCTTCTTCGGCCAGCGGGGGCGGCGTTTCACCGCCGATTTCGATGTCCTCTTCTAGACCTCCACTCACCGCCGTAACGGTGCTCGCGCTCCTTCTGGTCACGGCGATGGCCGTGCTCATCCATGGCTATCACCTCGGCGCGGACGATGCCGCCATCTATGTGCCGGCGATCAAGAGCGTGGCCGACCCGAGCCTTTATCCGTTCGGCTCCGAATTCTTCATGTCGCACGCCCACCTGTCGTTCTTCCCCGACATCGTGGGCGGCTCCGCGAGACTGACGCGCCTGCCGATCGACTTCGTCATTTTCGCGTGGCACGCCGCCAGCATTTTCCTGCTGCTGCTGGCGTCGTGGCGGCTCGCCAGCGTGTGCTTCCTGAGGGATTCCGCGCGATGGGGCGGCGCCGTATTGCTCGCCGCCCTGCTGAGTGTTCCGGTGGCGGGCACGGCGTTGTTGATCATGGACCCGTATCTCACGGCGCGGTCGCTGTCCACTCCGGCCACCATCTTCGCCATCGCCTGCTTTCTCTCCAACCGGCGCAAACAGGCGCTGGCGTGGCTCCTGTTCACGGCATTGGTGCATCCGCAGATGAGCGTCTTCGCCGCGGCGTTCCTGGGCTGCCTGGAGTTGGCGCGCCGCCGGAACGGCCGTTCCGAAAACGCCGCCGCCCTCGGAATGGCGGCGTTTGTCCCCTTCCTGTTTCCCTTGCACGCCGCCCAGGGAGCGGCCCGCGATGCCCTGGTCTCGCGCACGTATTTCTTCGTGTACCAGTGGGCGTGGTACGAGTGGGCCGGCATCGTCGCTCCCCTCGCCCTGTTGTGGTGGTTCTCCTCCATGAGTCCCCGGGGCACGACTCCCGCCTTTCGGACCCTGGCGGGCGCCATGATCCCGTTCGGCCTTCTGTTCACCGCGGCCGGCATGGTGGTAGGGTTCCCCGCATGGCTCGAGAATTACACCCGCCTGCAACCCATGCGATCGTTCCATCTCGTGTACGTGGTCCTGTTCGTTCTTTTAGGCGGGCTGATTCAGGAGTATGCGCTGAAGAGCAGCGTCAAGCGCTGGCTGGGCCTTTTCATTCCGCTGGCGGCCGGCATGTGGTTTCTCCAGCAGAGTACATTTCCCTCCAGCTTGCACGTCGAGTGGCCGGGTTCCCACTCGGAGAACACCTGGAATACCGCCTTCCTGTGGATCCGCAGCCACACCCCGAAAGACGCGGTCTTCGCGCTCGACCCCGACTACATGCTGAGTCCGGGAGAGGACATGCACGGTTTCCGCGCCGTCGCCGAGCGGAGCGTGCTCGCCGACAAGGTCAAGGATAGCGGAGCGGTTTCCCTTTTTCCGCAGCTTGCCGACTCCTGGAGAAGCCAGACACAAGCGGGAATTGGCTGGCAGAATTTCCAGCAACAGGACTTCGAAAGGCTGGCGTCCGAGTTTCCCATCACGTGGATCCTCACGAGGAGCCCCGGTCCGAGCGGCATGGCCTGTCCGTATGAAAACCGGGATTTCGCGGTTTGCCAAGTCTCGGCTCCATCCGGCCTGCTGCGGGCCCACAATTAACAAATTCCGATCTCGTTCGTCTCTATATCTGCGGGCGATTACGTACTTGCGAGGGGAACAATACCCCGGCGACGTGCGTCTCCCTAGTGAACCGGCACTGTGGCCCATGCGAAACAGTTTCGTCTGAGCGCTTCCTTCTGGGAAGCCACCCGTATCGCATTGGATTCGCTCCGCAAGAACAAGCTCCGCAGCTTCCTGACGCTGCTGGGGATCATTCTCGCCACCACCACCCTGATCGCCGTCACGGCGCTCATTCACGGCATGGACGTGTACATCGCCGAGAAGGTGTCGAACATGGGCTCGGACGGGTTCCGCATCGTGCGGATGGCGTGGTTCGGCCCCTGGGATCCGAAAAAGTTCTTCGAGATGGACAAGCGCAACCCGCAGATCAAGCCCGACGAATTCGAGTTCCTCAAGGAGAACACCACGCTGGTGCGGAACCTTGGCATGGTGTCGTCGCGGCGCGCCAACCTGATCTCCTACAAGGGCGAGACGATGCAGGACGTCAACCTCCAGGGAATCACCGACAACATCCCGGCGATTAACAACGTGCAGGTGGAGATCGGGCGGGCCATCTCCTACGAGGAGGTCCGCCGCCACGCGCCCGTGGCCTTCATCGGCAACGACGTCCGCACCAAGTTCTTCGAGGGCAAAGAACCGCTCGGCAAAATCATTTCGGTGGAAGGCAACCCGTACGAAGTGGTGGGCGTCGCCAAGACCCTGGGAAGCGTGTTCGGAAACTCCCAGGACAATTTCGTGATGATCCCCATCGAGAGCTACTTCAAGACCTACGGAAGCCGGACCGGGATCGCTCTCATCGCCAAAGCGGTCGATCAGCCGCACCTGTTCGAGGCCCAGGATGAAGTGCGCGCCCTGTTGCGCGCCTACCGCCACCTGAGGCCGAACCAGGACGACAACTTCAGCATCTTCGCCTCCGAAACCATCGTGAGCCTGTGGGAGAGCCTCACGGCGGCCATCTCCGGCATGGCCATTGGAATCGTCTCGGTATTCATGATCGTGGGCGGCATCGTGATCATGAACATCATGCTGGCCGTGGTCACCGAGCGCACCCACGAGATCGGCATCCGCAAATCGCTCGGCGCGCGGCGCACCGACATTCTCAACCAGTTCCTGGTGGAGTCTTCGATCCTGTCGGGAACCGGCGGATTCATGGGTGTTTGCGCGGCCTGGGTGGTGGCGGTGGTGGTCCGGACCTTCACCGCGGTGCCCATGGCCCTGCCCTGGACTTCGGTGCTGATCGGCGTGGGCCTCTCCGCCACGGTGGGCCTGTTCTTCGGCATCTACCCGGCGCGCCGCGCCTCGCGGCTCGATCCCATCGAAGCTTTGCGAGTCGAAAGGTAACTATGACCAAACTGGCGCTCGCCAACGGCGTGGTACTGGCATTCCAAACCATCCGGTCGCACAAGCTGCGCGCGTTTCTGACGGTCCTGGGAGTGATTATCGGGACCGGCACGATCATCGGCGTAGCCGCGATCCTGACCGGGTTCGACGCTTCGATCGCCAGCGTGCTGCGGAGCTTCGGCCCCAACTCGATCATCGTTTTCAAGTTCGGAGTAGGGCCGCGCACCGGCCGGTTGAGCCCCGAGGAGCGCGCGCGAAAGAACCTGACGTATCAGAACGCCGCGGATATCCGGGAGAGATGCAAGTCGGTCGAGGACGTCTCCACCATGCTGTTTCCCAATCACGGCCCCATCAACGTCCACTACAAGGGCAACGACATGTACGACGTCGACCTCTTCGGCGTGGAGGAGGCCTACGCCCGGGGCGGGCAGGTGGATCTCCACCTGGGGCGGTTCTTTGTGGACGCAGAGAGCCGGCGAAGGTTGCCTGTGGCGGTGATCGGACAGGGTATCGAGAAGGGCCTGTACGCCAACCTCGACCCCATCGGCAAGACCATCCTCGTGGATGGGCACGAGTTCATGGTGATCGGAACCATGCTGCGGCCGGCCGCCTCGTTTTTCGGCGACACCGACAACCGCGTGCTGCTGCCCTACGGAACCATGCAGAAGATGTTTCCGAATGCGCGGGAGAACGCCATCGTGGTCACCGCCAAGGAGGGGCTGCTGCCCGAGGCCATGGATGAAGTCCGCACGGTGCTGCGGGTCGACCGCCGCGTGCCCTACGGCAAGCCGGACGATTTCGCCCTCTCCACCGCCGAGCAGATGGTCGCCGATTTCCGGCAGATCACCGCCATGACGTTCCTGGTGATGGCGGTCCTCAGCTCGATCGGCCTGCTGGTGGGCGGCATCGGCGTCATGAACATCATGCTGGTCTCGGTGACCGAGCGGACGTACGAGATCGGCATCCGCAAAGCCATCGGGGCGCGGCGCGCCGACATCCTGATTCAGTTCCTGCTGGAGGCCGCGGCGCTGACGGGGCTGGGCGGGATTGCGGGCATTCTCTTCGGCTGGATCATCTCGCTGATCAGCCGGCTGGTATTCACGTCGATTCCGGCCAGCGTGCCCATGTGGTCGGCGGTGCTGGGCATCGTGATGTCCGTAGGGGTGGGGCTGTTCTTCGGCATCTGGCCCGCGAACAAGGCATCGCGCCTGGACCCGGTGGTGGCCTTGAGGTACGAGTAGCGGCTTACTGCCGCTGCGCTTCCATGGCGGTCCGGAGCGCCTGAAGATGCGCTTCCGATCCCGTGAACATGTCGCTCGGAAAACGGCTGTAACTCAGGATCTCGCCGTAGATGGCTCCTTCCATGCTGGTGTTCAACGCCAGGCCCGCCAGGTACTGTAGCCGCAGGTTGCCGTCGCGATTAATCTGCGCCCCTTCCAGCCACGGCTTCAGGTCGGATGCGCGGCCGGCGTAAGTCCCGATGAGGCCGTACAGCGAGCTGAACCCCACCTCCTGGAGAGACCCCGCCACGGCCTGGTAGTCGGGGCGATCCAGGCGCGCCTGCAAGGCTTCGATATCGATCCGGGGAGGCTCCACCTGCCCCAGCGCAACCGTGTCGTAGCCGCCGCCGTTGGTGTTGCCCCACAGCGTGCCGTAAGGAAAGGCGTCGAAGAATGTGGCCAGCTCGCTCTTTACGGTCTGCGCATCGCTTTCGTACAGCGGCACCCACTGGGTCACGATCCCGCCGGGGTTCAGGTGCTCTTTCACCAGCTCGAAGTACTCCTTGGAATAGAGCGTGGCGCTGCCTTTTACCCAGGGATGGATGGGATCGGACGTGATGATGTCGAACTTCTCGCGCGTGGTGAGAACGAAATGCCGCGCGTCGTCGTAGACGATCTGGACACGCGGGTCGTGGATCACGTCGTAGTTCTCCTTGGCGAAGTACCGCGTGGCCGTCGGAGGAATCAGGGGCTCCATCTCGCAGATCACGATGCGCTGAATTCCCGGGTGAATCACGAAAGTGCCGGCCGTAACGCCGGCGCCGAATCCCACGATCAGCACGGAGTGCGGATCGGGATGGAACAGCGCGGGCATGTGCCCCAGCATGCGCTGGAGCTTCATGTCGTAGGGCTCGGTGGAGGCTTCCACTTTGCCGCTGACGTGGAACTGCACCGCGCCGTCGTCCCACCGGGAGATGGCTATCGAGGCGTTCCTGCCCTCGCCCGAGTAGAGGATCTTGGAGCGGTTGAGGGAGGTCATGATGCGGCGGCCGTAGGCGATCAGCATGGGGGGTGCGCCGGACACCTGGGAAGCCAGCACTCCGCCGACGGCGAGCGCAACCGTGAGCGCCGCGGCGCCGGCCATGGTGCGGGCGCGGCCGACCGCCGGCGCCAGCACGAACACAGCGCCCGCCGCCGACAGGAGAATGAGCACCCGCTCGCAGCCCTGCGTGCCGATCCAGGGCACCAGCAGCATGCTGAAGCCGAGTGCGCCGACGATCGCGCCCGCGGTGTTGGCCGCGTAGACGCCTCCCACCAGGCGGGCCGAATCCGTATCGGGCGTGGCCGCGGCGGCCAGCGCCAGCGGGAAACTCGCGCCCCACAGCAGCGCCGCCGGGAGAATGGCCCACAGGCAGCGCACCACATCGATCTGGAACGTGTACCAGGGGCTGGAAGACAGCAGGCTGTTGATGGGCCAATACGGCAGCGACGTGCTGAGCATCCAGGCGGTCCAGGCGACGGCGGCGATCAGCAGCAGTTGGCAGTAGCCCAGGGCGTTCCTCGGCTGGATGGCGCGCGAAAGAAAGGCCCCACCGCCGCTGCCCAGTCCCAGCCCGACCAGGAAGACCGCGAGGATGATGGAGAAGGTGTAGACCGTGGCGCCCAGCAGCAGGCCCAACAGGCGCGTCCAGATCACTTCGGCCCCCAGCGCCGTGGCGCCCGAGATCGCGATGGTGACGTAGACCGGCCAATATCCGGCGGCGGCGAGGCCGGACCCGCCGGATTCCGTCGACGTAGCGGGCGCCCCGCGGGTGCGGCCCGCGATCGCGAAGCTGCCCAGCGCCACCGCCACGTTGATCGCGGCGGCCGCAAACGTGGCCGTGGCCATGTCGAATTCTCTCAGCAGGTAGAAGCCCGCCAGCACGCAGCCGAACACCGCGCCCGCCGTGTTGCTCCCGTAGAGCAGCCCCATCCACGAGACGCCCTCCGGGCTGGTTTCGAGCCAGCGCGCGGCGGCGGGCAGAGAGGCGCCCATCAGGATGGTGGGCGGCAGCAGGCAGCAGGCGCACAGCAGGGCGCGGAAGATCACGGCGGGCAGGCCGTGGCCCACCGCGGCGATGTAGATGCCGTCCAGCAGGGGCATGCCGAACAGCACCAGCACGCCGCACAGCGCGATCCCCAGCTCCACCTTGGCGTAAACGCGCAGGGGATGTTGTCTGCGCGCCGCCATGATGCGCGGCAGCGCGATGCTGCCGATACAAAGCCCGCCCATGAAGGTGGCCAGCAGGAAGCCCAGCGACACCGCCGTGGAACCGACCACCAGTTGCAGCAACTGGTACCACACGATTTCGTAAATGAGAGCGGAGCAGCCGCTGCCCGCAAACAGGACCAGCAGCAGCGGCAGATAGCGGGCGGGCGCCGCGGCGCCCACGAGACTCGGCGCCGCCTGGGTCTTAAGAATTGTTTTGCTCATTCGAGGGGACTACAGTTGCATGATAGCGCGGCGCCGCGGCAACTCGCGCCCGAGTTCCGCGGCGGACTTCACGAACAGCAGAATCACGCCATGGGCTCGGCCAGCGCCGTGCGGATGGCTTTTTCGAGCGACGGGCCGATACGCGGGAAGCCGGTGAACACGGCATCGGGCAGCACCCGGCGAACCAGGCGGGCCTTCTCCGGGTCGCCTTCGACGAGCACCAGCGGGATCTTTCGAGCGGCCTGGTGCCCGCGCAGCAGCGAGCCCATCCATCGCCCGTAGCAGGGCATGCGCACCAGGTCGATCACCACCACGCCGGGCGGATTGTCGCGGATGTTCCGCAGGCCGGTCGCGCCGCGCCGCGGGCAAACTTCCGCTTCGAAGGTTGCCCGCTTCGGCCGGCTCGTAGTGGACGACCACGGCGCGCGGCACCGCTCGCGGCACTATGCGCCCCGCGATACGCCGTTGGGGGACAGCCGCCCCCGGATCTGGTTCATCACGTCGGATGCCAGGAACGGCTTCCTCAACACCGGGAAGTTGTGCTCTTCACAGAGCGCTTCCTCTTCCGGCGGCAGGATGGTTCCGGTCATCACGATCACCAGCATCTGGGGCACGGATAGCAGGAATTCCACCCCCAGCTCTACCCCGTTGCCATCCGGCAGCATGTAATCCAGCAGCGCCGCATTGGGCTGGTGCTCGGCGACCAGGCGCTTGGCTTCGGTGGCCGTTTCCGCGGTCAGCAGCGTCCAGCCGTCGTTGGCCATCAGGCGCTCCAGGAAATGCAGCAGATCGCGGTTGTCGTCCACCAGCAGGACCGTGGGATTCACGCCCGCGACCGCCGCGGCATCCGCCGTCCGGATGTTCAGCTTCTCGCCGCCTTCGGCCACTTCGACCCACACATTCGCCCCGGGGCTCACCTGGTTGGTGGCCACCAAAGTCGCCAGCGGCTGGGTGAGGTGGCGGTGGATGGTCCGGTTCAGCTCCCGTGCCCCGTACTCCATGCTGGTGCCCTTGTCGAGGAGAAACTGGCGCGCCTCCTGCGGCACTTCGAGCGTGAAGGAACGATTGCCCAGCCGCGTATTCACGTGGTTCTGTAAATCGGTGATCTGTTTGTCCAGAATCGCGGCCAGCGATTCGGCGGTCAGCGGCTGGTAGGTGATGATGCAGTCGATGCGGTTGACGAACTCCGGGGAGAAGCGCTTGCGCACGGCCACCAGCGCGATGCTCTGGAGCTTGCCGGACAGGTCGGCGCGCTCCGCGCCTCTCACCGACTGGAATCCGAATTCCGGGTTGATCTCCCGCATCATTTCGCGGGAGCCGAGATTGCTCGTCAGAAAGACCAGGCTCTTTTCGAAATTCACGATGGAGTTATCGCCGAGCCGCAGGATCCCCTTGTCGAGGACGCCCAGCAGCAGGCGGGTCATGGAAGGCGCGGCCTTTTCGATCTCGTCGAACAGCACCAGCGATACGGGACATTTTTCGCTGGTGACGGCGTTCAGCTTCTGCTGCGTCAGCATGGGCTGCGTCTCGCGGTGACCCAGGTACCCCGGGGGCGCGCCGATGAGCTTGGCCACCTCGTGCTCCATCTGGAACTCCCCGCAGTCCACCTTGAGAACGTTCTTCTCGCTGCCGTGCAGCACTTCGGCGAGTGCTTCCACGGTTTTGGTCTTGCCCGTGCCCGTGGGACCCAGCAGCAGAAACACTCCCACCGGGCGGCCTTCCGGGGCCAGGCCCGCCTGAAACATCTGGATGTATGGCACGATAACCCGCGTGGCAGTGGGTTGGCCCACGACTTTTTGCGACAGGACGGCCGTGAGGTCTTCGGCTACCTCCGAAGATTGTTTTCGGGGCCGGTTCTGTGTGCTTTTTGGCTTATCCAACGCTCCCTCCAATTTGATTATAGGAGCCGAGGGAGTCCTGACCCGGGTTCGCCGCCTTTGTTCGGGATGCTGTGGCTCTTTCATGAAATCGCCTTTTTCCGAGCAATTACAACAGATTACGAGCAACCGCCGGGAAGAGGAAAAAATATCTCAAAGTCTTGTGACCGGCCGAGTGCGTATCCTATAAATATCATGTCCCGAGGGGAAAGGGGGTGTTAAATGGGATACCAACTGGTACTAAAATACCTGGATTTGCGGGGAAGGCGGCGGAGGCTACCTGTGCCGGAACGTGATTCTGCCCTTGGTGAGGTCGTAGGGGGACAACTCCAAGGTCACTTTGTCGCCGGCCAGGACACGGATGCGATTTCGCCGCAGCCTGCCGGCCAGGTGGGCCAGCACGACCCGTTCGTGTTCCAACTGGACGCTGAACAGGCCGCTGGGAAACTTTTCTAAGACCGTACCGGTTACTTCGATACTATCTTCTTTGCTCATAAACCTCCGCGAACTGGGGTGGGCGGGCCGGGCTACACGGCGCGGCCCGCCGGATCTTCACTAGGCCGCCGTGACGTTGGTTGCCTGCAGACCCTTGGGGCCCTTGGTCACTTCAAACTCCACCCTGGCGCCTTCATCCAGGGTTCGATATCCCTGCGTCTGAATCGCCGAAAAATGAACGAAGACATCTTCTCCGTTCTCCCGCTGAATGAAGCCATAGCCCTTGGCTGCGTTAAACCACTTCACCGTACCTTTTTCTTTCATCTGCCTTTATTCCTTCTATACTGAAATGCACTCGGAGCCGCCCGATTCCCGCTCACGCGAAAAAAGGGGGTGCGGATGGACTCACGCAACCCCCTCTTCTGTTACGAACGGAAATCAAGAGCCAAATGCCACTCCATTATACAACAGCGCGCCCGATTCAACAGCGAATCGCAATGCCCCAGTTGCGCCGGGGAGGGGGCTGGGGTGGAAGGTGGCGCGGCGGAGCCTGCCGGCCCCCCAAGCGGCTAATGGACCGGATCCTCCACCCAACTCCTGGCCGCCCCGCCACCTCCGCCCATCGAAAACGCCCTGTCACTCTGTCACCCCGTCACCGCCGAGCCCAGGGCGCCTCCGCCCGAAAACGCCCCGTCACCCACTCCCGCCCCTCCGCGGATCGAAAACGCCCCGTTCACCCTGTCACCCCGTCACGGTCCGACCGCCCGAGGGGACGAGGAGCAAGATGACGGAACGAACCCAATCCCAAAAAAGGACACTCCGAGATGAAACTCCTTCCTCCGTGGGCGCCGGCCAAGAGGCCATCCCGCTAAAACCGCAAATGCAGTTGCCTTCTTTCGCCGCCTCTCCGGCGCAAACAAGAGACTTGACCCGGCTCTCATCGCAAGTGCATTTGCGGTTCTCCGGTTCGGACACCGGCCCGCAGGCGCGCGGAGTATTCGAGCGCCGGGCCGTGAATTCCATCCGATATCAGGGTAACGCGCCGAGTTCGGCTGGCGAAGCTAAGATATTGAATCTATTGAGCAAAATTGTTGTGACCAGGTTTTTCGGATGACCGAAGAGAGCTTCCGCCCGCCCCGGAGCCCCGCGGTCCAAGGTATCCTCCGGCACACCGGAGGCGAGAAATAAGGATATTCGAATCAGATATTTAGATTTTGAGGTCTCCGGCTCGGTAACATCCGGGCAGGCGCCTACGCCTAACCACTCACTATGACCAAGAAGCTGCTTTTTGTAATGACAATTTTGCTTGTCGTTGTATCTGTCGCACTGGCGGCCGATGTAACCGGCAAGTGGACCTATGAACAGGCCGGCAGAAATGGCGGGCAGGCTCGACCGGTGACCATCACCTTGAAACAGGATGGCAACACGCTGACCGGCTCGGTACCCGGGTTTGGCGGCCGCGGCGGCGGTGGTGGTGGCGGTGGCGGCGGAACTCCTCCTCCTCCCACGGAAATTACCAATGGCAAAGTGGACGGGAACAACATCTCTTTCGAAGTGAAGCGGGATATGGGGGGCCAGACCATGGTGACGAAGTACGAAGGCACCGTGTCGGGCGACGAATTGAAGCTGAAGATCACCCGCGACACCCAGAACGGGCCGCAGACCAACGAAGTGACTGCGAAGAGGGGCACCACCTAGAAGGTTTCAGACCGATCCAGCCGGCTTGCCGGTGTTGAGAGTTGAGCGGCCTCCTTCCCACCGAAGGGGGCCGCTAATTTTTTGGGGGTCCGAAAACCGTGGATATCCGGTAACATCCGCGGGGCGGGAGACGCCCTTTGCTTGATGACCAAAAAGCTGCTTTTCGTTACCACAATTCTGCTTGCCCTCGCGTTTGCCGCCATCGCGGCCGATGTTTCGGGCAAGTGGGTGTTTGAACAGGCCGGCCGCCAGGGTGGGAATCCCGTTCAGGTGACCCTCACTCTGAAGGCCGAGGGTAGCAAACTCTCCGGCACCGTAGTACGTCCGGGCCGCAACGGCAACATGGAAGCCCAGATCACCGAAGGCAAGGTGGATGGCAACAACGTCTCCTTCAAAACCTCCCAGGACATGGGCGGCAACACGATAGTGACCGAATACACCGGGACCCTGTCCGGCGACGATCTGAAACTGAAGATCACTCGCCCGGGCCGCGACGGCAGCCCGACCACGACCGAAGCGACCGCAAAGAAGTCCACCACGTAGTCGCTTTTCGGATACGGGGTGAATCCGGCGGTTTTCGCGCGCAGTGAGGCGCGGAAGCCGCCATTTGTTTTTTGGGGCGGCGGGCGCCGGGTGTCACAAATCCTCCCCTGGGAGCATTGATATTTCGTGAGTCCCCGAATCAAGGCCATCGATGCCCGGCGAACCCGTGAGACGCCCTTCGACTTCGAGGCGGTCTTCCACCTCCATTACGAGCGCATCGCGCGCGTGATTGCGCGCATCGTCCGCGACCCCGCGCGCGCCGAGGAACTTGCCGTGGAGGTGTTCTGGAAGCTGTGGCGCACCCCGCGGGCTCAAGGCGAACACGCGGGAGGATGGCTCTACCGCGCGGCGGTGCGTGCCGGCCTGTACGAACTGCGGCGGCAACTGCGCCGCGCCCGCTATGAGCGCCTGCTGCGATTCCTGCCCGGTGTATCGACCCCCGAAGAAGTTCATGCCGCCGCCGAGGAGCAGCAGCACGTCCGCCTGGTCTTGGCCGCGCTGGACCCGCGCCAGGCGGAACTGCTCCTCCTCCGCGGCCACGGCCTGAGCTACAACGAGGTGGCATCCGCCCTCCAGTTGAAGCCCGCCTCTGTGGGGACCTTGCTCGGCCGGGCGCAGAAAGCCTTCCGAAAGGAGTATCTCGAGCATTATGGCGAACAACGCAATCAACGATGAGCGCTGGGTGGCCGATCGGCTGGCGTCCCTCGAGCCGCCGGCCGGATGGCGCCCGAGCGCCGCCGCGGGCCTCATGCGATTCCACCAAAGAGAACGGGCCGCGCGGATACGAGGACGCTGGTGGATCGCGGCCATGGCGGCGATCGTGTTGGGGTGTGGGAGCCTGCTGGCGCTTCATTCCTTCCGCCCCGAGCCGGCCGGAATCGCGCGCCCCGCAACGCCCGGCAGCTTCAAGGAATCCGGCTCCAGCACCGCTCCGGTCACCTGCGAGGTCTACACCGACTACGAGTGTCCCCACTGCGCCCAGCTATACGCGGAGACGATTCCGCTCCTGGTTGCCCAGTACGTCGAGACCGGCCGGGTCAAGCTGGTGCATCGCGACTTTCCCCTCCCGCAACATCCGTACTCGCGGCTGGCGGCCCGCTATGCCAACGCCGCGGGACAGCTCGGACAGTACGGCCTCGTGGTCAACCGGATCTTCAGCACCCAGGGAGTCTGGAGCTTGAACGGCGATATCGACGCGCAGGTGGCCGCGGTGCTGCCGCTCGATGTCATGGAGAAAGTCCGCGGCCTGCTGAACGATCCGAAGCTGGACGACAGCGTCGCCGCGGATATGGAGATGGCGCGCGAAGACCGCATCAATCAGACGCCGTCGCTGGTCATCGTGGCGAGGGGCAAGCGCCAGTTGATCGCCGGCATCCCTCCCTTCAGCCTGCTGAAGAGCTACCTCGACGATCTGCTGAAGTAGCGGGTCCGCCGGGTCGGCCATCCGAAAGTTGTGCCGAAACGCCCTTTGGTTGAAGTCGGGGATCCCGGCGTTTTCGATCCTCAACCTCGCTAATAGCAGGTAGAAATTTCAGCTAGAACTCGCATTGGAAACAAGTTGTTTCGATAGTGGAAGACTCGATCAGCGGCTGCCCTTATCGCTAATAGGCTGCTGAACCTTTTGCGAAAGCCTGGGAGGCTCGGAATGTAGGGCAGGATGCTGTCCAGGATGCTGTCCTGCCCTACAGCGCCAGCGCGTGGGGTTCTACTGAATCGCGACCTGCACCGTGTTCGCGGAAATGCCCGAGGCCGTGACCTGCAGCGCCACCGTTCCCGAACCCGCCAGCGATGCCGGCAACAGCACGTTAATCTGATCCACGCCGCTATAGCCTGCGCTGCCGGCATACAATACCTGCGCGCTTACTCCGTTCACGGTTACCGCGACGTTGGCCAGTCCGGCCGCCTGCACGCCCGTGGCGTAAATCGTCAGGTAGACGTTATCGGGCGCCGAGCCCATGTTGATCGGCGCAGCCGAGAACGAGCCTTGCGCGTTCACGGCATAGGCCGGCTCCACGGTTTGCGTCCCGCTCGACGAAACGCGGACCGCATAGCCCGCGATGAGGGCGTTCCCGTTCACCGTGAACACCGCGGGCGCGACGGGGGCGATCACAACGTTGCTTGCCGTCTGGCTCGATCCCGGCGCCGTCACCGTCACTTTAGCCGTTCCGGCGGCGACGGTCGAGGGAACCTGAAACGTCACCTGGCTGGGCGAAACGAAGATCAGCGGCGCACTGGTAGTCTTTCCCGCCGCGTCCTGGATGGTAACCGAAACGCCATCGAAGGTGGTGGGCGAAGGCCCCAGGATTTCGTCGGCCGCGGGCGCAAGATTCTGACCCATGGCGAACGCCAGTCCGCCTTGTGCAATCGAAGTCACGCTGGGACTTGCGGCCGAGAGGATCGAAGGAACATTGGGCATCGAGGTCGAACTGGGGGCGAACGATATGCCGCGCAGGATCTCACCGGCAACGGCGGTGCGCAAGGTCGTGAAAGTCTCCGCCGCGGCGCCGGCAGCGGTAGTATTGGCCAGCGTATCGGTGATGGACACCAGCTTATTGGGGTCGGCGCCCTGGTCGCCGTTCGCGCTCACGGTGGATGTAACGGCGTAGACGGTCACGGTTCCGTTGGAGTTCACAATGCCTGTCATGTTGCGTAGACCGGCGGTGGCGGGGTTGAGCGCGGCCGGGTAATTCGCGATCGAGTAGGGCTGTCCCAGGTTCAGGCCGTTCTGAAGTACGTACGCCATCTTCCAGGCGCCGCCTGACAGGATCCACTTCTGCAAGCCGGCGGTCGTGCTGCCGGCGGCATCGGCGAGTACGCCGTCGCCCTCATCGGCCACATACAGCGTGGTAGCGTTGGCGAACCAGATCCCGAAAGGATAATCGTTGGTGGCGCCGGCGGTCTTGGCGGCGGCCGTCGGAAGTCCCGGCAGCACCGTGATGGGCGCAGTGGCCGCAGTGGCCGGCGTGGGCAGGCTGCCAGCGTTGCCCACCTGATACACCGTATCGATGCCGTTGCTGCCGCTGCCCTTGGTGACGTACAGCGTGTTGTTGAAGATGGCCATTCCGCGGAAATTATTGTCCTTGCCGGCCTTGTCAACTTGGGTGTAAAGCGTGCCCGTGGCGGGATTGATCACCGAGTCGATATTGAAATTTCCTACCTCTGTCGGGGCCGTGTTTGCCGCCTGCCCGGGCGTTGCGATTTCGACGCCGGTCGAGGCCACGACGTTGTCCGGCGTCCCGGCTCCGTTGTTGGAGTTGCCGACCATGTAGTACAGCCCGTTGGCCAGAATGGCCGCCCGGCCATTGTTGCCACTGTAGGCGTTGGTCGGCGTGACCTGGATCGCCCCGTTGGCACCCACCTGCGCGATGGCCCGGAAATAACTGCCTCCGGACGGATTGGTTGGATCGTAGACCCCGGGCGTATTGGAGTTCGAAACATCCACCGTGTTAGGCGCCGCCACGTAACCCATGAAGGTGAGCACGCTTCCATCCAACGACAGATTCAGTCCCAGCTCGGATTTGGAGCTGAAGCTGGTTACAATCATGTTACTGGGGACCGCGAAGCTGTTGACTGTCGTACCGGACGGAGTGAGCTGCTCGAGAAAGATGGGCGACGTGACCCCGAAGCTGCCGTCGACTTTATTGTTATTAAAAACGTTGTTGGCGCTGCTGGTGGACGCATACGCGCCGTTATCGGTGGCCTTGAGCCCGCAGGAGCCGGCCGCCGCGGCGTTGGCGCTCGCCGGACAAACCGGCGGCAATTCCGAGCCCACGACAACGGTGCTCGGATCGCCGGTATAGACGCTGCGCGAGAGCACCAGATTCCCCGGGGTGAAGCCGGAAAAAGTACTCTGACCCGAAATCACGATGTTGTCAAACCGCCAGTTGCCCGAGTTGTTGTTCAAGGCGGTTCCCGATGCGCCGATATCGTCGGCGCCTGTCGAGGCGTTTACCATCTCAACCGCGAACCTGGGATTGTTTGCCGCATTCGGATCGCTTATGGTCGCGCTCAAGCCGGTGAACCAACCCTGCCCGGCGCCCCCGGTGATACTGACATACGACCCCTTAACCGTATTGGCGGAGGTGCTGTTGGTCATGAGGGCCAATCCGGCATCGGATCCGGAGAGGTTCAGCGGCGCATTTTTCCAGGTGACGCCATCCGTGGTGTATTGGAGTTGCAGGTTCGCCTCACCCTGGTTCGTCGCATACCAGTCGAAGCTGACAGTGATGTTGCTATAGCCCGCTGTGCTCGCGGCGAACACGACGCCTTGAGTCCCGATAGGCGCAAGGCTCGACCAGCCATTCGCTGCCCCACCGCCGGCAGCGGCCTGCGCACGCACGCGCCAGATTTGGGTGAGATCCGCAACACCGTTCACGCCCGTGTCTCCCGTAGATCCCACAAGCACGTCGTCGGTGGTTACTCCGACACTTGGGGTCGGGTAAGTGGCCATGCCAATCGAACTGGCGGTACCCGAACCGGTGGAAGGAGCCGGGCTGTTGTTAACCGCTATCGCATTGTTCTCGAAGGTCCAGGCGGCGATGACGTCGGCTTGAGCAACTGACAGAGATACAGCCATCAATGCTGCGATCGATACGATTTGTCTCATACAGAATCCTTCCTTTTTGCCGATAGATAGAGAATAGGGAATTGTCAAGATATCATGCGGGACGGGATGCTACTGTTAAAATTCCGTTACAGTTTCGAATAATTCAGGTCTCGAAGAGTGCGTTGGCGCGTCTGCCCGTACATTATCGGGGGACGGACCTTGGATTTCGATCGCGCCGCACGTGGCCGTAAACGACGCTTTCAATCGTCTGAATACAGCCCCGTTTTTCTCCCCGGAGTGCCCAAGTCTACTGCAAGCGAGGACTCAGATCCTGAATAACGGCGCATGCGGAAGTTGACGGGGCTACCCGTGGCCGTATCCTGCCTGACGGCGGCCTGGGAAGTGCCGGGACGCCGTTCCTTAATTGAACCGTATTCACCTACCCCGGATACTTGGGCGAATAGAGCTGGCTCCGCGTCCGCACGCCCAACCGGCCGCCGATTACCCACGGCTCGCCGCGCGGCGACAGGTGGGCTACCAGCCGCTGGCGCCAGAGAGCCAATTCGCTCCGCGACCGCGCGTCCCCGGCGAGGTCGGCGCGCTCGTGCGGGTCTCCTTCCAAATTGAAAAACTGCTCCTGTCCGGTCGTGGCGTGGAAGATGTACTTCCGTTTCCCATCGGTCAGCGCGTTCCAGTGGTTTTCGGGGCTGTAGCACACGTCGTGCTCCAGGTCGATCCACTCGCGCCAGGAAGCCCCGCTGCCGCGCGCGATGGGCAACAGGCTCACGCCGTCGATCTGCTTCGGGGGCGCCGCGCCGGCCGCATCCAGCAACGTCGGCAGCACGTCGCGAAGCTCCACTGGATGATCCGGCGCGCGGCCGCGCGCTTCGCCGCCCAAGCCTTCCGGCCAGTGCACGATCATCGGAATGTGCGCCGACGATTCGTAGGCGTAGCTCTTGCGCCAGAGGTAGTGGTCGCCCAGCATGTCGCCGTGGTCGGCGGTGTAGAGGATCAACGTGCGGTCCCGCCAGCCGCGCTGGTCGAGCGTCTCCAGAATGCGGCCGACCTGCTCGTCGACGAAGCTGGTCGACCCGTAGTAGCCTCGCCGCGAGTTCTCCACCGCGGCCGCGCCCAGGTCGCCGTGCCAGATGTCCGGACCATCGCCCGATCGCGCCCGGTACTTCTCCGCCCATGCGCCCGCATGGGCCGGAGGAAGCGGTTGCTGGTAGCGGTCCAGCCATCGCCGCGGCGGATCGTAGGGACTGTGCGGCCGCTCGAAGGAGACCTTCAGGAAAAACGGCTGCGTCCGCTGATAGCCGCGCAGGAAGCGCACGGCGGTGTCGCCGATCCACGCCGTGGGGTGAAGCCGCTCGGGCAGCGCATACGGCCTGGCTTCGTAGCCGTTCCAATCCAGGCCGGTCGCGTCGGGATCGCCATCGGGAAACTCCGACCAGAACCAGGCGCGGTAATCGCTGCGGAAATCGGCGGACTCCACGCGGCCGGACTCGTCCAGCAGCGTGCGGTCGAAGCCGTGCAGCGCCCTTTGCGGATGCCAGTGCATCTTGCCGATCCCCATGGTGTAGTAACCGGCATCGTGCAGCAGGCGGGGCAGTTCCACGGGATAATGCCCGGCCACCACGCCGTAGCCCAGCATGCCGTGATTCCACGGGGCCATCCCGGTGAGCAGCGCCGATCGCGCCGGCGTGCAGGTCGGGGTGGAGGAGTACGCGCAGCGGAACATCACGCCGCCCTGTGCCAGGCGGTCCAGATTGGGCGTGTGGATGGCCGGGTTGCCGGCGGCCGCGATGCAATCGGCGCGGTGCTGATCGGCCATGATCAGGAGAAGATTCGGGCGATCCCGCAACTGCGGCGCCGCGGCCGCAAGGGCGCTCGTCTTCAGGAAATCGCGGCGTTTCACGCAATCACCTTGGGCGTTTCGGTGGGCGAAGTTCCTTCCGGGTCGTTGGCCGTCGCGCCCGGCGGCGCCTGGATCGGGCCGCGCAACAGCGGATCGCCGCTGGCGTGCATCCAGCGGTCCAGCCGGCCGCGCATTTCGTCCAGCGCCGCCCGCGCCGAGGAGTCGGCCGCGACATTGCGCGTCTCGTTCGGATCGAACACCAGGTCGTAGAGTTGCTCGGCGTCCACCGTGCGGCCGCGCCAGTTGTTGTCCAGCCACAGCGTCTTGCTCGGGCTGTCGTCACAGTTTGGCAGGTTGGGATGGACGCGGCCGTCGAAGCGGCGGATGTACTTCCACCGGCGCGTGCGGACGGCGCGCTGGGGCTCGTACGCCGCGTGATAGTTGACCTCCGCGAAGATCTCCTCGTGGATTTCGGCGGCCTCGCCGCGGATCAGCGGCAGCATGGACCGCCCTTCGAGCCACTTCGGCCGCTCGATGTCCAGCAGGTCGCAAATGGTGGGGAAGAGGTCGAGGTGCGAGACCATCGAGTCGATGGCCTTGCCCCCGGAGAAGCCGCCCGGCCCACGCAGGATCAGCGACACGCCCATGCCGTGGTCGGTGAGGTTGCACTTCATGGCCGGGAAGGGCACGCCGTGATCGGTGGTCGACAGCACCAGCGTGTTTTCGGCCAGGCCGTTGGCTTCGAGCGCCTTCAGCACCACACCCACGCCTTCGTCCATGACGCGCGCGCTGGCTTTGAAAGCGGCCATGTCGGCGCGGGTTTCGGCGGTATCGGGAATCGGCGCGGGCGGCTGGCAGAAGCGCGGGTCTTCCGCCGGTCCTGGCCGGCGGAATTCGCGGTGGGTTTCGAAGAATCCCACGTCGAGGAAGAACGGCGCCGCGGGGCGCTTGCCCAGAAACTCCGCCGCGGCGGGAGCCACCTGTTCGGTGTGGTTGCCCTGGAACGATGACACGTGGTCGTAGCCGATGGTCTTGGGGTCGGCGGCGATGTGCTGGAGGCCGATCAGCGCCGACTGGTAGCCCGCCGCGCGCAGCGTGTGGAGGATGTGCCGCCGGTAATCCGCGAGCGCGAACCCGCGGTGGGCCAGGCCGAGCATGCCGTTGTTGTGCGGGCACATCCCGGTGAGCAGGCTGGCGCGGCTGGGCGAGCAGGTGGGCGCCGCATTGAACGCCTTGCGAAAGATGGCGCCGCCCTCGGCGAGCCTCTGCAGGTTCGGCGCGGGCACGGCATGGCCGTACGGCTGCAGGTAGCGTCCCGTATCGTGCGAATGGATGTAGAGGATGTTGGGCCGCGGCCGCCTGGTCTGGGCCAGCGAGCTTGCGGCGGCGCCGGCCACCCACGTGCGGAAGAAGCCGCGGCGCGGAAGATCTTCGAGTGCCATCACTCTATATGCTATTCTTCCCGCCGCCCGCCCGTCAGGCGGCCAGGCGCGCCGCGCCGCCTACCGCTGGATCCGCGCCGACCCGCCCTTGGCGAACGCCCGAACCTGGTCCAGGGTTGCCATCGTGGTGTCGCCCGGGAACGTCGTCAGCAGTGCCCCGTGGGCCCACCCCAACTTCACCGCCTCCTCGGGCGATTCTCCCGTGAGCAGGCCGTAGAAGAAGCCGGAAGCGAAACCGTCGCCGCCGCCGACGCGGTCGTGCACATCCAGCTCGGCGGTCGGCGCCGTATAGGTCTTGCCGTCGATCCACGCCACCGAGCTCCAATGGTGCCGGTTCGTGGAGCGCACGTCGCGCAAGGTGGTCGCCACCACTTTTACCTGCGGGTGCTTTTTGGTCACCCGGTCCATCATGCCGAAGAACGCGCTGGGATCGAGCTTGGACTTGGCCGCAACCTCCGGCCCGGGAATCCCCAGCCCCTTCTGCAGGTCCTCCTCGTTCCCCACCAGGACATCCACGTTCTTCACGATGCGGTCCAGCACCGCGACCGCGCGGTCCTCGCCACCGGAGATGCTCCACAGCTTGGCGCGGTAGTTCAGGTCGAACGACACCACCGCGCCCGCGGCCTTGGCCGCCTGCATGCCCTCGATGATCACGTCGGAAGTGGTCGCGGACAGCGCCGCGAAAATCCCGCCGCTGTGAAACCAGCGCACGCCGCCGCCGAAGATCGCCTTCCAGTCGAAGTCGCCGGCTTTCAGGCGCGCCGCCGCTTCGTCCGACCGGTTATAGAACACCACGGGAGCGCGCACGCCGTGGCCGCGATCGCTGTACACCGCCGCCATGTTCGGACCGGTCACGCCGTTGTGCTTGAAGCGCTTGTAGAAGGGCTTCACGCCCATGGCGCGCACCCGCTCGGCGATCAGGTCGCCGATGGGGTAATCGACCATCGCGCTGACGATTCCGGTGGCCAGGCCGAAGCAGTCCGACAGGTTGGCGGCGCAGTTGAATTCGCCGCCGCTGACGTGGATCTGGCATTCGGTGGCCTTGCGGAACGGGATGATCCCGGGGTCCAGACGATGGACCAGCGCGCCGAGCGAAACAAAATCCAGCGCGCCGTCCTCAGGGATGTTCAAACCATGGCTCATGTGTTCTCCTCCATCAACTGCCGATTTCGTAATGCCGAAGAATTTCGCTCCAGCGCCCCTGCGCCTCGAGAAGCAGCTGCACCACTTCCCTCACGGCTCCCTGGCCGCCGGGCGCGGAGGTCACGAAGTGGGCCATTTTCTTCACCTCGGGACGCGCGTTGGCCGTGGCGATGGCCAGGCCCACCCGCCGCATCGCCACCACGTCGGTGAAGTCGTCGCCGATGTAAGCCACCTCGCTCGGTTGCAGGCCCGAGTCGGCGAGAATCTCCTCGAGGATCGGGATCTTCTCCGTGTGGCCCTGGTAGATGTACTTGAACTTGCACTGCCGCGCCCGCTCGACGGTGGCCGGCGAAGACCGGCCGCTGATGAGGCCCGTCGAGATTCCCAGGCGGTTCAGCCATTGCAGCGAAATGCCGTCCTGGGAATCGAAGCCCTTGGTCTCCACCATCTTGCCGTCGGGCCCCGGCACATTGTACAGCTTGCCGTCGGTGAGGACGCCGTCCACGTCCATCAGCAGCAGGCGGATTTTCGAAGCGAGTTCGTTGACGTTCCAATCCGCGCGGATCAGCGAGCGGCCTTCGACTTCCTTCGGCATCCCGTTACACCGTGTAGGTGCCGGCCGAGACCGTGCCGCCCTTGCCCGTCCAGTTGGTGTGGAAGAACTTGCCGCGCGGCTGATCGACGCGCTCGTAGGTGTGCGCTCCGAAGTAATCGCGCTGCGCCTGCAGCAGGTTGGCCGGCAGCCGCTCGCTGCGATAGCCGTCGAAAAAGGAAAGCGCGGTGGTGAATGCCGGCGCCGGCACGCCCGACTCCACGGCCTTGGCCACCACGCGCCGCCACGATCCCTGGCAGCGGTCGATAAGCTCGTGGAAATACGGATCCAGCAGCAGGCTCCTCAGGTTGCCATCGCGGTCGAAAGCTTCCTTGATCTTGTCCAGGAACGCCGACCGGATGATGCACCCCGCGCGCCACACCAGCGCGATCCCGCCGTAATTGAGATTCCAGTGATATTCCTGGGCGGCCTCGCGCAGCAGCATGAAGCCCTGCGCATAGGAAACCAGCTTGGATGCCAGCAGGGCCTGCCGGATGTCTTCCACAAACGCCTTCCGGTCGCCCTCGAACCGGAACTCAGGCCCGCTGAGGATCTTGGAGGCGGCCACCCGTTCTTCCTTCATGGCGCTCAGGCAGCGGGCGTACACCGCTTCGCCGATCAGCGTCAGGGGCATCCCCAGATCGAGCGAGCTCACGCTGGTCCACTTGCCCGTGCCCTTCTGGCCGGCCGTGTCCAGGATCTTGTCCACCACCGATTCGCCGTTCTCGTCCTTATACGCCAGAATGTCGCGCGTGATCTCGATCAGGTAGCTGTCCAGCTCGCCCTTCAGCCAGTCGGCGAAAACGTCGTGCATCTCCTGGTTGCCCATGCCCAGTCCCTCTTTGAGAAGCTGGTAGGCTTCGCAGATGAGCTGCATGTCGCCGTACTCGATGCCGTTGTGGACCATCTTGACGTAGTGGCCCGCGCCGTCCTCGCCCATCCAGTCGCAGCAAGGCGCGCCATCCGGCGTGCGGGCGCAGATCGCCTGGAATATGTCCTTGACCAGCGGCCACGCTTTGGGGCTGCCGCCGGGCATCATGGAAGGCCCGAAACGCGCGCCCTCTTCGCCTCCCGACACGCCCGTGCCGACGTACAGGAAGCCCTTGCTCTCCAGGTCTTTGGTGCGGCGGATGGTATCGGGGAAATGCGAGTTGCCGCCGTCGATCAGCAGGTCGCCCGGCTCCAGGTGCGGCAGCAGCAGGCCGATAAAATCGTCGACGGCTTTCCCGGCCTTCACCATCAGCATGATCTTGCGCGGCCGCTTCAGCAGGCCGGTCATTTCTTCGATCGAATGGGCGCCGACGACGTTCTTGTGGCCCTTGGCGGCGTCGTTCAGGAATTCGTCCACCTTGGAGACCGTGCGGTTAAAGGCGACCACCGTGTAGCCGTGGTCGCTCATGTTCAGGATCAGGTTCTGCCCCATCACGGCCAGGCCGATCAGGGCGATATCTGCTGTCGGTTCCATAATCTTGCTCCTCAGGATGCCGCACCCGACCCACGCAAGCAATCAGGAAATGCCGAGGGTCCAGGGGACGGGCGACGTTCGGAAAATCGGATGATTCCAGATGACAATCTCTCTTATAACATGGGGCCGTCGGCGGGGGCAAAACAGCGGGGCCGTACAATGGAGGCGTGCTCGCCCGCGTCATCCAAACCATCGAGCGCCACGGCATGCTCACCTCCGGGATGCGGGTGGGAGTGGCCGTGTCGGGCGGCGCGGATTCCGTGTGCCTGCTCCACGTGCTCCTCGAACTGGCGCCCCGGTGGGATCTGACGCTGAGCGTTCTGCATCTCGATCACCAGCTCCGCGGCGCCGAATCGCGCCGGGACGCGGAATTCGTGCGCGATCTCGCGGCTCGCCTCGGCTTGCCGGCGATAGTACAAGAGGCCGACGTTGCCGGCACTCCCGGCAACCTGGAGCAAGCGGCCCGTTCCGCGCGTCTGGCCTTCTTTCGCCAGACCATCGCCGGCGGCGCCGTGGATCGTGTCGCCCTGGGCCACACCCGCTCGGACCAGGCGGAAACGGTGTTGTACCGGCTGCTCCGCGGCGCCGGCACGGCCGGCCTGGCGGGCATCCGGCCCGTCACCCCGAGCGTCATCCGTCCCCTCCTCGAGGTGGAGCGCGCCGAGGTGCTGGAGTTCCTGCGGGCGCGCTCCATCGCCTGGCGGGAGGACTCCACCAACGCCAGCCCGCGATTCGCCCGCAACCGCATCCGCCACGGCCTCCTGCCCCAACTGGCGCGCGACTGGAATCCCGCGATCTCCCAGACCCTGGCCCAGCTGGCCGATTGGGCCCTGGCGGAGCAAAGCTACTGGGACGCCGAAATCGAACGGCTGGCCGCCGCCTGCTTCGTGGCCAAAGCCGATGCCCTCATATTGCCCGCCGGCGCCCTCGGGGCCTTGCCCCTGGCCGCCGCCCGCCGCCTCGTCCGCCGCGCCATCGAACAGGTGAAAGGGGACCTGCGCGGCATCGCCTTCCGCCACATTGAGGCGGTGCTGGCGTTGGCCTCCCGTCAGGAAGGAAGCGGGCGCTGCCAGGCGCCCGGCGTCGAGATCCGCCGGTCGTTTGACTGGCTTCGTGTCGGCCGTCCGGGAGCCGGCTGCGGGGAATCCCGCAACTGCCGGGTGCCCGTGGCCGTTCCCGGTACCACGCGGCTGCCCGGAGCCGATCTCGCGATTTCCACGGAACTGATTGAAAAATCGGAATCTTCCGAGGTATCCGATTCCGTATATAATGAAGGAATGGCGTGCCTGGACTGGCACAAGGTGTCCGGTCCCCTCGAAGTCCGGAACTGGCTTCCGGGCGACCAGTACCGGCCCGCGGGCAGCGCAGGCGAGGAAAAAATCAAGACTTTGTTCCAGCAAGCCCGTATACCTTCTTGGGAACGGCGGCTTTGGCCGATATTGACCGATGGATGCTCCATTGCCTGGGCACGGCAGTTTGGCGCGGCGGCGCAATTTGCCGCAAATGCCGGCAGCAAGGTGATCTTAAGAATCCGGGAGACGCCCCTCAGTTGACGGAAATCAAAATCGGAATCGGGATGGGACGGAGCGGCGTCTATACCATTAGGGCCGGGAGGTTTCGTGAATTCTAGCATCAAGACATTAGTTTTTTGGGTGGTCCTGATTTGCGTGGCGGTGCTGCTGGTCGCCGTCGTCCGCACCGGCCAAAGTCCCAAAGAGGAAACCATTACATTCACCCAGTTGTTGGATAAAGTCCAACAGGACCAGGTGGATGAAGTCACCATCAGCGCGAACGACGTGCATGGGCTTTACAAGGGCCGCAGCCTGGGCTTCGCGACTTTCGTTCCCACCAACTATCCCAATCTTTACGATCAGCTCCGCGATCACAAGGTCAACGTCAGGATCAAGGACACCAGCTCCGGAACCTGGATTTCGCTCCTGGTGAACGCTTCTCCCTTCATCGTTCTGCTGGCATTCTGGATCTTCATGATGCGCCAGATGCAGAGCGGCGGCAACAAAGCGCTGAGCTTCGGCAAGAGCCGCGCCCGGCTGCATTCCACGCAGCAGAAGAAGGTCACTTTCAAAGACGTGGCCGGAGTGGAGGAGGCCAAGGAAGAGCTTCAGGAGATCATCGAATTCCTGCGCGAGCCGCAGAAGTTCCAGAAGCTGGGCGGCCGCATTCCCAAAGGCGTGCTTCTGATCGGCCCTCCGGGAACCGGCAAGACGCTGCTGGCGCGGGCCATCGCCGGCGAAGCCAGCGTGCCGTTCTTCTCGATCTCCGGCTCGGACTTCGTCGAGATGTTCGTCGGCGTGGGCGCCAGCCGCGTGCGCGACCTCTTCGAGCAGGGCAAAAAGAACGCGCCGTGCATCATCTTCATCGATGAAATCGATGCCGTCGGCCGCCATCGCGGCGCCGGCTTGGGCGGCGGTCACGACGAACGCGAGCAGACCCTCAACCAGTTGCTGGTCGAAATGGACGGTTTCGAATCCAACGAGGGCGTCATCCTGGTGGCCGCCACCAACCGCCCCGATGTCCTCGATCCCGCCCTCCTGCGCCCCGGACGCTTCGACCGCCGCGTGGTGGTGGGCCGTCCCGACGTGCAGGGACGCGAAGCCATCCTTCGCGTGCACACCAAGAAAATCCCGCTGGGCGACAACGTGGACCTCTCGGTGCTCGCTCGTGGAACTCCGGGCCTCGCCGGCGCGGACCTCGCCAACCTGGTGAACGAATCGGCGCTCAATGCCGCCCGCCAGAATCGCAAGGTCGTCATGATGCTGGATTTCGAGCTGGCCAAGGACAAGATCCTGATGGGCGCGGAGCGCAAGTCGATGATCCTCAGCGAAGCCGAAAAGCGCAACACCGCCTACCACGAGGCCGGCCACGCCCTGGTGGCCGCCGTGCTGCCCAATGCCGACCCGCTGCACAAGGTGACCATCATCCCGCGCGGCATGGCGCTGGGTGTCACCATGCAGTTGCCCATCGACGACAAGCACTCCTACAACCGGGAATATCTCCTGGCGCAACTGGCCATCCTGATGGCCGGCCGCATCGCCGAAGAGAAGCACATGCACCACATGACCACCGGCGCGGGCAACGATATCGAGCGCGCCACCGACCTGGCTCGCAAGATGGTCTGCGAGTGGGGCATGAGCGAACTCGGCCCGCTGAGCTTCGGCAAAAAGGAAGAGCAGATCTTCCTCGGCCGCGAGATCGCCCAGCACCGCGACTACAGCGAAGAGACCGCCATCCGGATCGACGAGCAGGTGAAGAAGCTGGTGCAGGGCAGTTACGACACGGCCGCGCAGATCCTCGAGGAGCGGTCCGAAGCCCTGGTCCGGATCGCGGAGACGCTGCTGGTCCGCGAGATTCTGGACGGCAACGAAGTCATGCAGATCATCAAGGGCCAGGCGCTCGATCCCGTGGCGAAGACCGGCTCGAAGGACTCCGAGGACCACACCCAGCAGGTCCTTCGGCCCGAGAGCGGCCGCCGCGTGACCGGTCTCTCGGAAGGGGAGCGCCCGCAGCCCGCGTGATTCCCGCGTTTCCGGTCTACCTGTTCGACATCGACGGCACGCTGCTGGACTCGGCCCGCGACATTTGCGGCGCGGTCCAGCAGGTGCTCGAAACCACCGATTGCTCTCCCGTCACCTTCGAGTTTCTGAAAGGCTACATCGGCCTGCACCTGATCGACCTGTTCACCGACGTTCTTCCGCACTACGGCGCCACCCAGGTCGATGAGCTCATCCGTCAATACCGCGCCATCTATCTGGCGCGTGGGCACACGCAAACGCACGTCTATCCCGGCGTGCCGGAGGCGCTGGCGGCGCTCCCCGGCCGCAAGGGGACGGCCACCACGAAGGGCACGCCCACGACGCGGGCCATCCTGGAGCAGTTCGGCCTGATCCGTTTTTTCGACCACGTGCAGGGCACCGACGGTTTCCCCTGTAAGCCCGCGCCCGACGTCATCCTGACCGCGCTCGCCGCCCTGGGCGCCGATCCCGAGGAGTGCCTCATGGTCGGCGATTCCCCCGCCGACATGGAAGCCGGCAAGCGCGCCGGAGTGAAAACCTGCGCGGTGCGCTACGGCTACGGCCAACCCGAAGCTCTGGCGAAATACGAACCCGATTACTGGGTGGACGATCTGCGGGCGCTCTCACCTCTGGTTACCCAGTCGCTTACCGTTTCTTTTACCGAGCCGGTAGAGGGCTCGGAATAAGCTCTTGGCGTCAAGGATGGATTTCGTTCCAGTGCTTCGCGGCGGTGAACTGGGACAAGTGCTTTGGATTCGTGGTCGCAATCAGCAGGTAGGATGAAGGGGCTCCAAAGGCAAGAGCCTGCGCGGCAATGATCACATCAATGTCGATGGCTTTCGGATCTGCGGTCGGTTGTCCCTCCTGCCGTGCCTTCGCCCACAACTCGGCCGCCAGCCGCAGGGCTTCATCGGACAGTGGGACGTAGCGCCCTGGTGTTGCATTGATGAATGCGTCGAGCCGGCCGATGCTGAACGTTTTCTTCGCCCGCAAGAGTTCGCGCTTAAGTTCGTAATAGACAATGGCCGGAACGAAGACGCGGCTTCCGCTCAGAGGACAACGGGAGAGCCATTCCGTGACAGCGACAACTTCGGCGCTGCGCTGTGGGTGGGTGAGAAGACCGAGGGGGCCCGAATCGAGAAAGAGAACCTGGCTCACGGATAGAGGAGAGGCTCCCCTGCCGCCGCCCGGGCTTCGTTCATCGCTCCCTTGAACTCGGCCAGCTCTTGCTCTGCGGATCGAATGTCTTCCGGGTTCTGCGTGGAGTCTTCAAGCCTCCAGCCGGCGAAGAGTTCCAGTGTAGCTGTGTCGATGGAACCGTTGCTCGCCGGCTGCGCGAGGGGCGGCGCCGGTGTCGCTTCACCCGGCGATGTTGTCTGGCGTTTCATTTCGTCCCGGCTCCAACTCAATCGTACCAAGGAATAGTCGGAGAAAAGAAGGCTCTGTCAGCCGAACGCTCGGTGCCAGTGGCGTAAACGTTCGCCGGTCTTCGTTTTTGGGGAGATGCACAAGGGGGGCTTTGGCGGAGCGGTTCAAGACCCCTCTGGTGGGGGGAGCCGCCCGCTTTTGGCGGCGTGGAGGGAACCATCCCCCCAGCCCCCCGGCCCCCCTCCCTCCAACTGGTATCATCGGGTGTGGAGGTCCTAATGGCGGACGAATTCAATCGCCGGAACTTTCTGAAAGCGGCGGCGCTGGCGGCCGGGCCAGCCATCGTGTCGGGGCGCGCGGCCAACGACAAAGTCAACATCGGATGGATCGGAGTGGGCACGCGGGGCTATGCCGCGCTCGACTGGATGCACACGGCGCAGCCCAACGACGTCAAAATCACCGCGATCTGCGATACCTATCAGGGCTACATCGCCCGCGCCAAGGACCGCATGCAGACCATCTGGGGCAGCACGCCTGCCACCTATGTCGATTACCGCGAGCTTCTGGCCGACAAGTCCATCGACGCCGTGTTCATCATGACGCCCGAGCATCTGCACCACGACATGGCCATCGCCGCGCTCCGCGCCGGCAAGCACGTCTACGTCGAGAAGCCCCTGGCCCACACCATCGCCGAGGGCTTCGACATCGTCAAAGAATGGGAGAAGTCCGGCAAGATCATGCAGGTCGGCACGCAGAACCGGAGTTCCTCACTTTACAAGAAGGCCAAGGAGCTGGTGCAGCAGGGCATGATCGGCGACGTGCATTACGTGCGCGCTTTCTGGTACCGCAACTCGCTCGACAACGATCCCGCCTGGCGCTACGTCATCCCGCCCGAAGCCACGCCCCAGAACACCGACTGGAACCGTTTCCTCGGCGCCGCGCCCAAGCGGCCGTGGGATTCCCACCGCTACTTCCAGTGGCGCCTCTACTGGGACTATTCCGGCGGCATCTCCACCGACCTGCTGGTGCACCAGACCGATATCGTCAACTTCATGCTGAGCAAGACGGTGCCCCGCTCGTGCATGGCCTCCGGCGGCATTTACCGCTGGACCGACAAGACCGACGACCGCGACGTGCCCGACACCCTCAGCGCGGTCTACGAATATGCCGACAAGTTGCAGATCAACTACAGTTGCTACTTCGGCAACGTCCACTACGGCTACGGCGAGCAGTTGTGCGGCAACGAAGGCACCATCGAAGTGATGAACCGCCAGGACCTCTACTTCACTCCGGAGACCTTCGCGGGGAAGGCGCCGCCCAAGGTCGCGGCGCGCCAGCCGATCCACCTCAACGGCAAGGCCGACTTCGGCGAGGTCGACGGCGTCATCAACCATTTCAAGAACTTCATACAGTCGATTCTCGGCAACGAGAAGCCCATCGCGCCTCCGCCCATCGGACAGCAGGCCGCGATCTCCGGACACATGGCGACCCTTGCTTTCAAGAACCAGAAGAAGATCATCTGGGACGAAGCCGCCAACAATTACCATTTCGCCTGATCGGAACCGCATGGCCGCCGTTGCCCCAATGGCCGCGCCGCCGCGCGCGAGCCGCAAATCTCCCTGGATCATCAGCCGGAATGTGGACCTGTCCCTGGTGATCGGCAGCGCTCTTGCCGGCTACCTGTACCTGCTTCTCTATACGGCGTTCCACGTGCCGGTCACGCTGCTGTGGTGGTTCTGGTCGGTGGGTTTCGATGGCACCCACATTTTCGGAACCGCGTCGCGCACGTTTTTCGACCGCGAAGCGCGCGCGCGCCAGCGGAAGCTTCTGTTCGGCAGCCTGCTGGTCTTCTTTTCGCTGGGCCCGGCGATGGTGCTGGTGGGCGCCAAAGGCTGGCTGGCGCTGCTGGTGGGCGTGTGGGCCTACTACCACGTGGTTCGCCAGCACTATGGGTTCATGGTGCTGTACAAGGTCAAGAGCCGCGACCTGGCCCCGCTGGACAACACGCTGGATCGCGTATTCCTCGGGGTGATGATGGTGTTCCCTCCGTTCCACCGGTTCTTCCTCCATCATCCCGAGGAGTTGGGCCTGCACCTCTCGCTGGCGAAGCTCGAGATGCCGCTGTGGGCCGCGGTGTTCGCGGTCGCCGCAGTCTATCTGGCGCGCCAGTGGATGCGGTTTCGCGCGGGCGAGTCCCCGAGCGTGCCCAAATACCTCCTGCTGGCGGCCATCATTCCGCTGCACTGGCTCACGTTCGCCTATATGAGCTGGCAGGCGGCCGTGCCGACGGTGACGGTGGTGCACAACCTGCAATATCACGCCATCGTCTGGTTCCACAACCGGAACCGCTACGGCGTGAGCGGCGGCGAGGTCCAGCATGGACGGATTCCATCGGCGGTCGGCCGCAGCCTGCTGGCATATGCCGCCATGGGCCTGGTTTTCAGCCTGCTGTACCGCGTGCCCGGCTTCATGCTCGGCCAGGTATCGGATCTGGCCTTCGGTTTCTTCTGCGGTTTCGGCCTCACCCACTACTACCTGGACAGCCGCATCTGGCGCGTGCGCCACGACCCCGGCCTCCGCGAAGCGCTGCAGTTGGGCTAAGTGCGTGTCACTCCGCCCGCCGCTGCGCTCCCGATTCCGAGCGGCGGCCCCATTTCTTCACAGGCGTTTCATGCAAATGCGTCGGGCTGGCTCACCCTGGGCTTGTCCGCAAAATCGGGCTCGCTGAACACCTTCTCGACTGCCCAGTAGAGTGCGATCAAAACCGCCGCTGCGGCCGCGATCAGCGCGGGCAAGCCCATGGGCGCCGTGCGGCCGAATTGCGCCAGGGCGTCCCGCCCCCACGTGGCGCCGTGCGGCGCGAAGAACAGCGCGGCAAGGCTCGCCACATACCAGAGTCCGGCGAGCGAAAGAAAAACGGTGGTGAGGATCCGGCGCGGGATGCGGGCGAAGCCTCGCCAGTCGGCGAGCACACAGAACAGGATCGTCAGCATCACCCAACCGAGAATGGCCGCCAGCGTGACGGCCACGACCCGGGGTTCGGAAACCGGAGCCGCGTGCCGATGGACGCGGAAGCCGGCAAGATATCCCAGCACGTGCGCGGCGAGTATCGGCCCCATCATGGTCCACAAAAGAGCGCGCCTTCCAACCGGAAGCGCCCACAGCCAGCTTGTCCTCGTGCGCGGACCCGCCCAGGCGATCAACAGCCAGAAAGGGGTCAACAGCCATTGGCCGCTGGCCGTTTGAACGCCCATCATGGTGACGAAAAACAGGTACTGCCAGGAACAGACCGATCGCCAGACCGGCGCCCAACGGAGTGCCGCAAGTGGGGCAGGCCTCCCGGCCCGCCCAGCCACCTCGAGACCCGCACTGCTCACCTGGAACGACCGTGGAACGGCTGCCCAGGCCCGGACGAAGAGCCCAACGCCAGCCAAAGCGCAAAGCGGCGGGACCAGTGCGACCGGATGCTCCGCCATCAGCGCGCCGGCGGCCGGTACCACCACGAAAAGAGGATAGAGGATCCACTGCGGCCCGGCGAGTTCCTTCAGCCAGGCGGTCTGCGCCACGGCGGCCATTAGGGTACACAGGGCTCCCACCGCCAGCGGCCTCGCCGCCAACGCCGAAAACCCTCTCACGGCGACGATGCCCGCGGCGCCCGAGAGCGCCGGTATCCAAATCACCGCCATCAGGGAAAGCGTGCGCGCCAGAAGAAGATCGCGGGCTTCAATCGGCAATGCCGCCTCGAACCGGCTGGCGCGCCGGTGCGGCATCCCGCCGAAGAGACCCATCATCGCCATCAGCGCGCCGAGCTGGCCGATCGGCCCGGGCCAGGCCCAGACCACGGCGGTTACCAGCGCGAGCCATCGCAAGGCCTTCCACGCCGGGTCGCGCCGAATGAGTTGGTAGATCATGGCGTCCTCTCGCGCTCCCCACCCACCAACTCGATAAACAACTCTTCGAGCGGAACCCGCACGCATCGAATGTTGTTGGCGGGCGACAAGGCCGTCAACCGGCCGCGCACGGCGTCGGGGTCTCCTTCCACCACGACGTGCCAGTCGTCGAATACCGCGCGGACACGGAGACAGCCGGGAAGGCTTTCGAATCGGGCGGCGTCCGGAACCGAAGCGCGCGGGATCATGGCGACGCAGACGTCCTCGCGAATGCGGTCGAGATCGCGATCGATGCGCCCCTTGCCCTCGTTCAGGAGAACGATGCGTCCGCCGATGCGCTCCACGTCGCCCATCTGGTGCGAGGAGAACAGGATCGCCGTGCCCTCGCGGTTCAGCAATTGAATCGAGGTCTCCAGGAACTCGCGCCGGGCTACGGGGTCCAGGCCGCCGGCGGGCTCGTCCAGCAGGAGCAATTCGGGGCGGTGGCACACCGCGCACAGCAACGCGGCCTGACGCGCCTGGCCCTTGCTCAGGCGGTGGATCCTGGAGGATGGCGAAAGCGCAAAGCGGTCCAGAAGCTGGCGTTCCAGCGCGTCGTCCCACCGGGCGAAGAGGTAGCGGTGAAATGCGATCAGCTCGGCGATGGTGGATCGCGGCGGGAGGACCTGCTCCTCGGAAACGAAGCCGACGCGCCGCTTGACCGCGACCGGGTCGTCGAAGGGCGAGACGCCGAAGACGCGCACCGCGCCGCCGTGCGTGGAGAGCAACCCCATGGCGATGTGGATGAGCGTGGTCTTGCCCGCGCCGTTGCGGCCCAGCAAGCCGACCACTTCGCCTTCGGCCATCGAGAAGCTGACATCGTCGAGGACCGGCACGCCTTTCTGAAAGGATCTGGAGACGTTCCGAAATTCAAGAACAGGGGTCATACTGTCTCTTTCTGGTCGCGCGCGCCGCCAGTCAGTTCCCGGTTGGCGCTTCGGAGGAGGTCCACCAGCTCGGAGAAACGGAGGCCGGCAAGGTGAGCCTGCGAAAGCAGTTTGCGGCCATCCTGGCGGATGCGTTGGAGCTGGTCTTCACGGTCGATTTCAGGCAGCGCGAGGCAAACAAAGGTGCCGCGCCCGCGCTGCGTTTCGAGGAAGCCAAGCGCTTCCAGCTCGTCGTAGGCCTTCTTCACGGTGAGCGGCGCAACTACGATCCGCTCGCTCAGCTCGCGGTGCGAGGGCAGCTTCTCGCCGGCCTTCAATCTCCCGCCGGCGATCGCCTCGATGATCTGCCGCATCATCTGCCGGTAGATCGGCAGTTCGTCGGAGGGATTGACGGTGATCTGCACCTATAGTGATATATATCACTATATCACTTGCGTCAAGGGGAGAAACGTTGGCAGGCTGAAGCCTGCCCCACCCTTACAGCGAGTTCAGGTAGGCGATCAGGTCGGACATCTGCGGCGCGGTGAAGCGCGGCCAGGGCAGATTCCTGCGGCCCATCAGGTCGAGCATGCGCGGCCCGTGTTCCCACAGCGCGGACACCAGGGTGATGGCCGAGTAGGCGTCCTTGCCCTTGCTCAGCGTGGGGGCTCCGCTCGACGCGTCGTTGTGGCAGGTGGCGCAGCTCTTTTCGGAGAACACCTTTTTGCCGCGGCCGCTGTTGCCCTCGCCGCGGAAATACTGGCGCGCCCAGACGTAGGCCAGGAGCTGGCGCATCTCCTCCTGGGAGAGCGTGGGCGGCGGATTCTTCATCTTGGGCTGGTGGTCCCACATGTCCACCGCGATCTCCGTCAGGGTCTTGTTGTGCAGGCGGTTCTCGAGCGCCAGCGAGCCTTTGTGGCAGCCCGCGCAGCCCTTGCTCTGGAACAGCGACTCGCCCGAATTCGTCGGCGGGAACTCGAAATTCTGCGCCAGGTGGCGGGTTTCCGGCAGGTTTTGCAGGTACACCAGCATATCGGTGAGTTCCTGCGCGGTCAGCGCCACCCAGGGTATCTTCTTCTGGGAGAAGGCGCCGCGCATCTGCGCGCCGTGGTTCCACATCTGCTGCGCCATCACAATGGGATCGGCCAGCGACTCCCACTTGGCCACGGGAGGCGCGCCTGCCGCGTTCGACGTGGCGATGCCGTGGCACCCGGCGCAGTGCTTGGCGGCGAAGATCTGCTTGCCGCGCCCGGCGTCGCCCGGCTTTTCGAAATAATGCGCGGAAACGAAATAGGCGAACAGGTCGGCCGCCGCTTCCTGGCTCAGCGTGCCCTTGACGATGCCCTGCTTCTTCATCGCGGCCCACATGTCGGGCGCGTGATTCCACATGAGACTGGCCATCACCGAAGGAGTGAACTCGCGGTCCACGCGGCGCGCCAGGTCGGGCGCCAGCGCGCCGCCCTTGCCGTTCAGGCTATGGCACTGGATGCACTGCTCGCTGGTGAACAGCTCCTCGCCGCGGCGCGCGTCACCCGGAATGATGGTGGCGGCAAGCACGCTCGAGGCCCACAGCGCACCCGCGGCAATCACTCGAACCGTTAACATGGCTGTCTCCTATCTGGTCACCCTGAGTCCGGTCTGGAATATGTGCGTCCGGAAACCCTCGTATAAGTAGAACGACTCCCCGAAGCCGTAATACTGCCACTCGGTGTTCCAGTATACGTGCTTCTGGAGAGGAAGCGATAGTTTGACCAGCGGCTGATAGTCGTGGGTCGGGCGGCTTCCGGCGGAGAGAAACAGCGATCCGCCCAGCGTGAGCTTCGCCCCATTCAAGCCGGGGAGGGCCACGTCGATGGCGGAACTCGCCGTATGCGCGTTGTCGCGGTACGACGAGGTGCCGGGCGCCAGGAACAGCCCCAGGTATTGAATGTCGCTGCGGAGGGTGGAGCGGTCGTATTCGCCCATCATGCTGATGCGTTTGGCGCTCGCCGGAGTCCAGTAGACGGCCAGGGAGTTGCTGCGGCTCTCAAAGTCGAGCTTGATGTCCGGAGCGGGGTTCTGGTTGTTGAGCACCTGGAAGTTGGCCTGGAACATCAGCGAGGTGGTGGCCTGGTAGCGGGCCCGCGCCCGTGCCCGGCTGTACTCGTTCAGGCTGGTGCGGAAGTAGATCCGGTCGCTCGAGGCGCCTTCGTAATCCAGGTTGACCGAGAGCTTCTGCGACGGGCGGAACGTCAGCCCCGCGAGCCCCACGGTGCGGCTCAGTTGGCCGGAGACGAGGGTGCCCAACTGGCTGAGCTCGCCGGCCAGGACCGAGGCATCGCCCCAGATGTAGCGGAAGCCGCCGCGCAGGGTGATCTTCGAAGTGAGGTCGAACAGCACGTCGGTCTGCTGCTGGTTGTAGTTGACGTACTGGCCGTAATTGAGGGCGGCCTGGAGGTTCTGGTTGGGGCCGGCGCCGCCCAGCAGGAGCTGCTGGGTGACCAGGGAAGAGGAGGCGTCGTGGAAGCGGTCGGTCATCCACGATTCGATGACACGCAGCCTGCGCATGGGGCGCAGCTCGAAGCCGGCATTACCGGAGACGTGCGGCTGAATGGCCGCGCCGGTGCCCAGGTTCGACTGCCCGACATAGAGCAGCAGCGCGGCGGCATTCTCGAAGTTGCCGTAAGCCAGGTCCTGATAGTTCACCGTGGTCTTCGGCTGGCTGAAGAGGAACTGGCTGTAGACATCGATCCAGGAGGCCGGCCGAGCGGTGAACAGGCCCTTCTCGTAAGTGCCCGATCCCCGCACGCCGTAAGCCTGCGACAGGCCGGTCAAGGAACTGGCCGCCCCGAACGGAAGGGGCGTGGTCCGGCTGCCCAGGTTGATCCCGCTCCAGTTGGCCTGTTGGTCGTCCGTGAAAGAGGTGTCGCCAAACTCCAGCGTGAAGTGGAAGCGGTTGTACTCGATGTGTTCGCCCCAGCGCGCGTTGCCGGTGCCATCCCGGAAGGTGGTGGGAACGGCGAACGAGTTGTTGGCATCCTGCACCCAGGTGTCGATGCCGTGGCCAGAGCCGGAGTTCCGTTCGTAATCGACGTACGTGCTGAAGCGCTTGCCCGGCGACACGTCCAGATGGAAGCCGGCCATGCGGCGGTGGATGTCGAACGACTGCTGGTCGAACCCGGCGGGCGCCAGCGGGTTGGAGTACGAGGGGACGGCGTTGAAGTAGGCGATGTTGCGGTAGTCGAAAGTGAAATCGTAAACACCCTGCTTGCGCGCGTTGACGCGGGCGGTGTTGTTGGGGTCGCCGCCCCACCCGTAGGCCTGCGCGTCGATGCGGTCGAACAGGCGCTTGTTGGGATCCTGGATGGTGAGGTCCACACCGAACAGCTTGGGACCTTCACCCAGGTTCACGACGCTGCGGTATTCGTCGGAGCTGCCGTGGATATCGGTCAGCCAGCGGTAGCCGAAATCGAGGCTCCCGGAGATCCACTGCTCGGCGGCGGGGGGCGCGGGGTTTTCGGCGGGCTTGGCTTCGGTCTTGGCGGGGGCCTGGTCCGGCTGTGCGGGGGCCTGCGGTGTGGCGGCCTGCGCCGGCTTGGCAGCCTGGGCTGGCGGGGCGGGAGCTTGCTCGGGCGCGTCCTGGCCGAAGGCAACGCCGGCGACGGCGGCGCCGATCAGAATCAGAGCCAATCGCAATCTCATCTGGTTAACCCCCGGTCGACGTAAGAGCCGTGCACCTTCTGGTGGCAGAGGTTGCAGTTCTGGAAGCGCGGCTCGCGCAGGTCGTGAAAGCCCGGCGGCGCGGTGGCCAGCGTGCCGTTGGCGGGAAGCTTCGGGCCGGGCACGTTGGAATGGCACTCCAGGCACAGGAAGCGCACTTCGTGCCGGGTCAGCATGCGCGGGTTGGCGGAGCCGTGGGGTTCATGGCAGGCGGCGCAGCCTTCGAGGCGCATCGGAGCGTGCTCGAACACGAATGGCCCGCGCTTGTCGCCGTGGCACTTGAAGCAGCCGGGTTCGTTGGCGTTGGCGGTCTGAATGGAACGCGGCAGAAGGCTTCCGTGGGGGTTGTGGCAATCCACGCAGGCCATGGCGCCCTCGGGCAGCCGGTGCCGGTACGGCCTCTGGAAACTGGCCCACACGTCGGCGTGGCATTTGGCGCACAGCTGGTTGACGCCGGCGGCCTTGCGCTCCACCAGGCCGTTGGGCCCGTTCTTGTGGATCGAATGGCAGGCAACGCAGCTCACCTGGTTCTTGGCATGACTGCTGTTAATACGCCCCACGTGCGTGGGTTGATTCAGATGGCACGTCAGGCACACCTTGTCTGTCTCCGCGGGCCTGAGCTTGGCGGGATTCTGGATGTCGGCCGCGTTCATGCTCTCGGCGTGCTTGCTTCCGGGGCCGTGGCAGGATTCGCAGGCTTTGGTTTCCCAGCCGCGTTTCTTGTCGGTTTCCACCAGGTGGTGAGGGTTCTTCTGAAAGGCATTGAAGATGTCCTCGTGACACGCCTGGCAGGTTTCGGAACCGACGAATTCCGCCGGTTTGGAGTCCTTGGCAGGAGGAGCGGGAGCCGCCTGTTGTTCCTGGGCGCCCCACGCACTTGCGATAAAAAATACGGCCCCAAAAACGGCCAGCCGCGCCGCCGGGCCCAGGGGGCTCAGCACCCCGCGGGCGCGACGCGCCGCACAATTTGCCCTGTCCGTTCCCAGGCCGAACAGCGGGAAGAAGGTCGTCATTTCTTAAATTGTAATCTACTGCCCTGCGCTGGCCCACGCCGTGGAACAAACCGATCCCAAGTTCGGCGAGAGCTGCGATGTGTGCCACGTGGCGGCATCGGCATAATAGGCCTTGTCGTACTTCGTGAATCCGGTCTTCTTAGCCGCGCTCAACAAAGCCAGCGGCCCGGCGACCGCCGCGAGATAACGGCCGACCCCGAAACCCGGAGAAGCAATCCGCATTGAATCCTCCAGCTAGCAAAAAAAGCATCGAGCCACCGGGCGCGGATGGACCCGCCCGGTGGCCGTACGGTACTGCCGAACTACCGAAACACCGAACTACACTTACCGCCCGAGGGTCACTTTCCGGCGTGCACCTGGTCGACGTCGAAAGCCGCGCCGGCGGCGTGGCACACATCGCAGCTCTCGCCGAACCTGGGATCGGTTTGAGCTACGGCGTGGGCCAGCGCCGATAGGTTCTGGTGGCAAGCCGTGCAGGCCGAAGTAGTGGCCGGCGCCGGATTCAAGGGGCCCTGCGTATCGGCCACGTTGTTCTTGCCGATGGGGAACACCGTTTCCGAACTGTTGACGTGGCACATGTAGCACTTGGCGGTGTCGGCAATGCCGCCGATCGGGGTCATGGCCGGAAAGCGGACGCCGGTGTTGGGAATGGCAGCCGGGACGGTAGCGAACGCAGCGCCAAAGTCGTTGGTGCTTCCGCCGAATCCCACGACGATGTAGTCGGTTCCGTACTGGGTCCTCATCACGTCGCCGGTGTGGATCTTGTGGATCAGCATGGCGAAGTTGACGCTCTGCGGCGGCAGGGTCCTATACGCGGTTACCACGGCGCTGGGCCGCTGCGAGAGGTCGTTCTCGCTGGGGTTGTGGCACAGCACGCACATCTCGATCTGGTTGCGGTTTTCGCCGTGCAGCGAGAGGAACGAGTGGCAGCCGTTGCAGTTGGCGATGCTCACCACGGTGCGGCGCGGCACTACCGGCGATCCGTCCACGGAGAAATTCACGACTTTATTGATGGCGCCGTAATCGGTGGTCATCTGCTGGGTGGTGCCGGGCAGCAGGGTGATGCCGCGGCGGCCCTCGATGCCGATGGAATAGGTGCCGGTGGCCTTGGCCGGTATGGAGTGCGTGAAAGTGTAGGAGCAGGTTCCATCGTTGCTGCAACTGGCCGTGGGAACCACGTTTTCGGAAACGTAGCCCGGAGTGGTGACATCGGAACCGAAGCTGGTGTAGCCGTAGTCCGAAGTGGGGCCGGCCATCACCAGGTACAGCCGGTTGTTACCGCCGGTCATGGCGCTCATGGGAATGCCGGCGCCGGAATTGTCGCGGATAGTGAAGGTCACCGTCGGCGCCTTGCCGGCGACGCCGTTGGCCACGTTGGCGATGGTGAGATTAATGCCCGGCGCGGTGGCGGACTGCGTGGGGATGGTGTGCGCGCCCATGATGGAGGCGTCGAATTCCAGTTCGCCCTTGGGGATGTGGCACTGGCTGCACTGGCTATCGTCCACCTGGGGGAGATTGACGTGATTCTGGCCGCTGGCGAAGTTGACATCGTCGTGGCAGGCGCCGCAAGCGGCGCGGTTGGGGTTCTGAAGCCAGGCGTTGGCTTGCGCTGCGCCGGTAGTGGACTCGTGGCAGAAGGCGCATCGCCGGGCGTCGGAAGGCAGGACCACGGTGGACCAGTCGGCAACGGCGTTTTGGAACCCGACAACCTGGTAAGGGGTGCCGGCTTGCACGCTGGGGAGGCTGCTGCCCATGTGGATTTTGTGGGCGAACACCTTCATGTCCAGCGTGTTGCCGGTATTCGGGTCGGAGGTCTGCGGCTGGTGGCACATGATGCACAGGTCCAGGCCGCGGCGCGAACCGCCGTGGAAGGCCAGTTGGTCGTGGCATTTGTTGCAGGAGGCGGTGCGGATGACGTCGCGGGGAGAGGGCTTTCCGCCGGCGGGCACGAAGTCGAAGGTGGCGGAAGCGTAGTCCGTGCCGAGGTCGAATTCGGTGAGGTTCCGGCTGCCGTAAATCCCGATGCGGTGGGTGGCGTTCGGATCAAACGGCGCGCCCGCCGCGGTCACGGCCTTCTGCTTGAAGGTGTAGACGTACTCGCCGAGGCTGGAGGCTTGCGTTGTGCCGCCGGAGTCCGCGGCAGCCTGGGTGGCGGTGACTTTCCCGTTGATGCTGGTCGAGATGCGGCTGGCGTACGACACGTACTGCTGCTGCCCCGCGGGGATATACGCCGCGAGGAAACTCACCGAGACCGCGCCGGGAGTGACGATTCCCGCAATATCCAGGGGCTGGCCCGTGGGATCGGAGATCTTGTAATCCACACTGATGGTGCCGTCCGTCCCGATCTTGGCCGAGACGATCGAGATGGCAAATCCCGGCAGCACGAAATTCACCGTGGCGGGATCGGCGTAATATGCCTTGTCGAACCTGGAAAAGCTGTTTTTCTTCGGTGCGCTCATCAGAAGCACCGAGCCGGCGATTATCACGAACGTCAGGGCGTAACGGCCTGCCGCGAAAACTATCGAAGGAATCCGCATACCGATTCTCCACTCCAAGAAAGCTTGACCGCGAGAGCTCCCGAGACTGGCAAAACACCCCTCCCAGGGCGAAATGCTGTAAAGCTACCGGGCTACAACACCAAAGCACACACCAGTCCAAACCCGGGTGTACGGAAATCGGACAACGAAACCTTTTGTTTTCTGTATGTTGGAAAATCCAGCAGTTGGGTGCGGAACTCGGCGGTTGTCAGGATGGGTGAAAATCCCGGACATGGTTGGGTGAAATTGCGCTAAGCGGGGGGCCAGTTCCGGTGCTCGGATTCTGGGCGGAAGAACCGTGCCCGGTGTGGAGCGCGTTTTTCAAGATAAGCCACCCCTGGGTGACGCAACTTTACGGCCCCGGGGCCGTCACCGGGACGGATGAAAAAGCGCTTTCCCGCCGCGGGACCGTTTACCGGCCGATTGGGATTTTTTCTCGGCCTCAAGCGCAATTGATTGAAAACAAACCCTGTTGGCAGAACACGGTCGGGCCGGAGCGGGAAATGGGGTTATGATGTGGCTGTGACGTCGTATTCATCGATGACTCGCAGGATTCTGGCCGGCGTGCTGCTGGGCGCCGTCCTGGCCGGCGCGCAGACGCAGCCCTCCTCGTCCGCTCTACTCGACCAGGCCAAGGCACAGGCGGCCGAGGGCCAGCGCGCCGTCTTCGCCATTTTTCACGCCTCATGGTGAGGATGGTGCAAGCAACTCGATAGGTTCATCGAGTCCCCCGGCATCCAAGAGATCTTCGAGAAGTACTTTGTCACGGTTCATTTCGCCGTGCAGGAAACCAGCGAGAAGAAGGCGCTGAACACACCCGGCGGCGATCAACTGATGGCCCGCCTCGGCGGCCCGTCCGGGCTGCCGTTTTTCGCGTTTCTGGATGCCCAGGGCACGCTGATCGTGAACTCGATCCGGCCGGGGGAGGGCGGCAAGCCCGGCGGGAACATCGGCCACCCGGTCGAGCCATTCGAGATCGACTGGTTCCTGACGATGCTCGGCAAGGCTGTTCCACGCATGACACCCGAGGAGACTGCGACGCTGGAGAAGTGGCTGCGAGCGCAGAAGAAGTAGGCATTCGCCGCGGAATCGGATTTCAACCGCCCGGTCACTCCCGGAACATTTCCAGGTCCGCGGGGGGATAGGTGATTCGAGCGCCTTCGACGCGGGCGAAGGCGGTGAGATGGTGGAGATCGGCTTTGCCCGCGGCCATGATGTGCCGGACGGGGATCCCACGGACGGTGAGGGCGTCGGCGATCAGGGAGCGGTGGCAGCGCCAGGGGAGTGACTCGGCGCACATGATGGCGGCCACATGGGCCTGGCCGAGGCGCTCCAGGCCTGCCAGGTTTTCGGCGAATTCGGGGGTCTGCATGTAATCGGCGAATCCGCGGAAACCGGGATTGCGCCAGCCGGCGTTGATGGAGTCTTTGCGCGCGTGGCGCAGGCCGCCGAGGCCGGGCATGTGCAGGTATTGGATGCCCGCGGCGGCCAGAGACGCGGGCAGGGATTCGCGGTTGAATTGCGGGTTGTGACGGGAGCGCGGCACGGTGCGGACGTCGATCAAAAGCTCGACGCCGTGGGCGGTGAGCATCTCGAGCAGATCCGCGAGCGGGCGGTTGGAATGGCCGATGGTCAACACACCACCGGACTCGCCGCACGCTTTGCTCATTTCCGTATTATAAGTACCACGACTGCTTAAGCAATATCCTGAGACGGAAGACGTCATTACTCGGCGAAAGTGGCTTGCCTTCATAAAAACTCAGGTATATTCAGATCTTGTTATCGGATATTGCTCACGTTCCTGCAGAGAATCTTTGCTCATGATCTGTCACCTATCCCCCGATGAGTGAGTCGCCAGCAGTTAATCCATGAAAAGCGCACGGATGCAGGTCGCGCACAAGCGTAACCTGAAATATGTCGACCGCCCCATGACGCGTCCTGGAACCGGCCGCCGGGCACCGGGGCTCGTGGGCAGGGGCTCGATTTCGAAGCGCCGCGGAATGCCGCTCTGGTCCTGAACTGAGAGCCAGGGCGGCGATATATAGTACGAAAGATCCCTTGCTTTGACCAGCGAGATCAATCTATCCTGGTATTGTCGTCGGATACCGCTCCGGATGTCAGGATCTGAATGCCGACTATTTACCCCTCTCGGGACGAGTGGATTCAGCACCACGTGGACCAAGAAGTCCGTCTGGAATTGTTAGAACACCTGTACGCGGAAAGGGACGCTCTGGAAGATCTCATCCATTGGTTCGAAAAGTACCAAAGGGTCACTCCCAGGCGACCGGCCTCGCGTTTTCCTTGGACCTCTGGGGCGAAGTGCTCGTAAGATTGCGCTCGATTGCGAACTTGACCAGGCTGACCAGGTCGGGCACGTTTAGTTTGCGCATAAGACTGGCGCGATAGGTGTCCACGGTCTTGGGGCTGATTTCGAGCCGGTCGGCGATGTCCTTGGCGCGCAATCCGTCCACCAGGAACTGAAAGACCTCGAGTTCGCGGGGGCTGAGACCGGCCAGCGGGTCTTCGGCCCGGGCCGCCCCGCCCTTGGCGTAGAGGCCGGCGCCGCCGAGCAGGGGGGAGACCCAGACGCCGCCTTCCCGGACATAGCTGATGGCATCCAGCATGTGACGCGAGGGTCCGTCCTTGAGCAGGTAGGCGTCGGCGCCGGAGAGTAAAGCTTCGCGCACGGTGGCTTCTTCGCGGCTGACGGAGAGGACCATCAACTTGGTGGCGCAACCGGAGGAGCGCAGGCGGCGGATGGTCTCGACGCCGGTCATTCCGGGCATGTGCAGGTCGAGGATGGCGAAATCGGGTTTAAGCCTGGTGATCATGTCCAACGCCGAGGGACCGTCAGCGCATTGCCCGACAATGTGCAGCCCATTGGCGGTGCACAACGCGGCAATGCCTTCGCGCACGATAGCGTGGTCGTCGGCGAGTACCAACGTGATCTCGTCTGCTGGTTTCATCGATTCCTCTTTGGCGGGACAGGCCGAGGCACGCTGTCCACCTGTCCTGCTGTGAATGGCGCGGAGACCTCCAGTGTAGTTCCATTGGGGCCGCTTTGTATACGCAATTGGCCGCCGAGCGAAGCGGCCTGCTCGCGAATGGAGCGGAGCCCGATTCCGGACGCAACGCCCGCCGGGGCCGAGAACAGGCGCTCGGCGTCGAATCCGACGCCGTCATCCCGGACGGTCAGGACCAGCACGCCGCTATCGTGCCGAAGCGTCATCTCGACGCGCCGGGCACGGGCGTGGCGCACCAGGTTGGAGAGGGCTTCCTGGGCGGCGCGGTACAGCAGCACCTTGACTTCGAGGGCGGGGTCGTGAGGCAGCGGTTCGAGTTGCAGGTTGACCTCGAAACCCTGGGGAACGCCGCTGATCTCAAACAGTTGGGCGAGTGCGGTTTCAAGCGACAGCCGTTGCCACTCGGGCGGAAGCAGCCGTTTGGAAATGGAGCGGACGTAATCCAGCGCCTCGGTGGCGAGCATGGAGATGTGCGACAAGGCCTGCTGGACCTGGGAGGGCGGGTCGGAGGATTGCCTGGCAATGATTTCGAGCTGCAGGCGGATCGCGGCAAGGGTCTGGCCCAGGCCGGTGTGCATTTCGCGGCCGAGGCGCTCGCGCTCGCGCTCGATTTGGAAGAGCGTTTGCGCGCCGGTTGCCTGGCGCAGACGGAGTGTGCGGGTAGAGAGCGCGCGCTCGACATTTTGCAGGCGGAAGTAATTGCGGAGGAAATCCCACTGCACGTCGAGAAGGGCGGCGGCCTCCCCACGGGCGGTGACTTCGGCCTGCCCGGCAAGCTCGGCGGTGATCCACAGGCTGTCGCCCTCCTGAAGGACCGGGGAGAAGCGCGCGGTGGAAGTGCGTTTCAGGAGAGCGGCGGTTCCGGAGGGCGCGACCGAGCGCATGGCGTCGGCGAGGTTGTCCGCGGGTCCGAATGCGGCGCGCGCCGCTTCGGTCATGAAGAGGACCTGCCCCTTCCGGCCGCACTCCATCAGGAGCGGATCATCGCCCGCGCCGCCGGCATCAGCCTCCGAGTTAGAGCCGTGGTTCAACCGGATCTCTCCTAAGTCCGTTGGGTCTTTCGGATTCAGAATGCCAGTAAAGACACCTATTCGGCAATTCCGGCAAGTACTTAGTACGTTTACGTCCAGTGGCTGCGAGTCTGCCTTGAGAGGTGCGCGGTACTTGCCTAGTACCTTAGTTACTAAATGTAGTACTTGCATAGACTTGCGGTTACGTATTATAAACGGATCACGGATGAATAAAGCGATCGCGTTTGTACCGAGAGCGGCCATCTTCCTGGCGGGCGCTGCGTTAGGCGCCTTGGCGCTCTCCCGCAAAGAGGGTGGAGCCGATGCGTCGGCTGCCAGGGAACTGAAGAAGGAGCTGGCCGGCCTGGAGGGCCGGCTGGCCGAGCAGGAATCGACTAACACCAACCGGTTCACACAGATCGAGGCGCGCTTGGACGAACACTCCGCGAAGCTGGCGGAGGTTCCTTCGACCGCGCAGATCGTCGCAGCCATGGAGCAGTTGCTCTCGAAGACCATGGCCTCGCTGGACGAGCGGCTTACCACCCAGGCCCACTCCATCGAGGTCTTGAAAACCACCGTCTCGCAGACCGACAGCCTGCTCGAGCGCGTCCTGGAATCGCTGGATTCCTTACAGACTTTCACCGACCCGTCGGAGTTGACGCAAGACGCAATCCTCCAGCGTCCGGTGTGATATCGGAGAAGATTCTTTTCCGAGGCGGGGTACGGATTGTCCCTTCATTCCTTTACTTTTCTCCGATCGCACAATCAGCATACTCCGGTTTGCTCGAGAGGAAGAAAACGTCTATCCTCAGGAGAACTTATCGATGGACCTGGCAAAAGTGCTCCAGCAACTTCACGAGGAATTGCAGCATCTGGATGCCGCAATTCTAAGCCTCGAACGTCTCCAGAGGAAAAACCGCCGCGGCAGGCCACCGACCCTGCTGGCGGATGCCAGGGCCGCGATTCGCGGCGAGGCGCAGGAGAAGGCAAAGGCGCCCCCGAATCTGCCCCGCCCGGTTAAGCCACGCCCTTGACCGAAGTCAGGAGTCAGGAGCCACGAGTCAGAATTTTCGACGCTGAAATTTCCGGCTTGACGCGCACGCCGATTTGTCATACAATGTTTGAGAAATGCCCCGTACAGATTCTCTCGGCCAATTCGAGCAGTTGGTCCTGACGGCGGTTCTGCTGCTTCGCGACGACGCCTACGGGGTCACCATTCACGGCAAAGTTCAGGAACTGGCCCGGCCCAAGGACATCTCGCTGGGGGCGGTGTATGTCACGCTGGACCGGCTGGAGGACAAAGGCCTCCTGGTGTCGCAGCTTTCGGATCCGACGCCGGAGCGGGGCGGCCGCGCCAAGCGCTGTTACCGGCTGGAGGCGCTGGGGGAGCAGGCGTTGCAGGAGTCGGCCGTGACGGCCAAACGGATCTTCGACGGGATCGCGCAGGTGTGGGGCAAGGAGTGGGCCAAGGAATGGGGGAAGCGGTGGGGTAAGGAGGCGGGCTGATGGGCGCGCCTCCGCATAGGATTGCCGAAGCGGTTGTAGGGTTTCTGTTGCCGCCGGCCTGCCGCGAGGAGGTGCTGGGCGACCTCCACGAGCGATCGGCGGGCACCGTGCGGTATCTCGCCGAAGCGCTGGGAGTGGTGCCGCTGGTGATCGTGAGCAGAGTGCGGCGCACACTCGACCCGCAGGTGACGCTGATGGAGGCGTTCGTCCTGTACTTGTCTTTCACGGGCGCCGCGGAATACCGGGATCGGGCATTGGTGAGCGGCTCGTGGGGCCTGACGCGGCTGGCGATCCCGGCGGCGGTGGCGCTCCTGGCACTCAAGCTTTACGATGCTTACGCGAAGCCGGGCAAGCGGGGGCCGCTGGCCGGCGCCGTGGAGACCGCGTTCGCCCTCGGGACGGCGTGTTTGTCGCAGGCGATACTTCAGTTGGGGAGCCGGGACCTGGCGCTGCCACTCTGGGTAACGTTTCGCGGCGCGGGGATCAGCTTGCTTCTGCTGACGCTGGTGCGGGTGTTGTTTCCGCCACTTCAAGACCGGCCGGTGGGAGCCGCCGGACCCGCGTTTTGGGTGAGGCAGACGGGAGAGCCGATGCGGATCACGCCGGGCGTGGCACGCATGGTGAAAGGGGCCGGGGCGGTTCTGCTGCTGGCGGCGGTTTATCTGCTGTTCAGGCGGGTGTAGCCGGGAGCGTGGATATGGATTCGAACAGGAAGACTCTCGTTTTTTGGATGGTGCCGATCCTGGTGGCCCTTGCTCTGCTTGCGACGGTTCGGACCACCGGGTCCAGCGCAGCGAAGGTGAGCTATTCCCAATTTCTCCGACAGGTGGAGGACGGACAGGTGGCCGGCGTGACCATCACCGCAGGCGGCTCGGGCGCGAACCGGGCGATGGCCGTGCTGAAGGGCGGCCGAACAGTGCGCACCGTACTGCCGCGGGACTACCGGGACGTGCTTGCGGCTTTGCAGGCCAAGCTCGTCAACGTCGAGATTCAAGAAAACCCCGCGGCCCTCAACATACTCATCAACGCGTCGCCGTTCCTCGTTCTGCTGGCCCTTTGGGTTTTCCTGATGCGCAGGATACGGGACAATCCTGAACCAAGTGGAAGTCCGGGCGGATCTTTTTAAAACGGCAAGTCCTCGCCGGTGATGCCGCCGGCCGACTCGTCCTCCGGCGGGGCGCCGGGACGCTCGAAGAGGATCTCCTTCTTCGCTTCCCAGAACTCGAGCCGGTCGAACTTGTAGCCGTCGAACTGCCGCAGGAAGAGCTGAGCGCCGCAACCGGGCACGTAACAGTCGTCCTTGCCGGGCTTCGGGCATTCGCCGAAGATGCACAGGCGGCCGCGATAGCGGTCCGTGCCGGGCTCGAAGATGTGAACATCCACCTCGAAATGCGGCACGCCGATATCGCGCTCGACCTGGAGCCGGCTCCGCTTGCCGGAAGGCCCATGGGGATCACGCTCGACTGGTTCCGTTTCTTTCTGACCGAGGACCCGCAGTGGGACTGGACCACCATCACGCCTGCCAGTTGAGCCGCCCGTTGGCGTCGAGCGCAAAACTGCCGCTGCCGCCTTCGTGGCCGGTGTCGGTTGCGCCGGCGGCATAGCCGGAAGCTGCCGGCGAGAGCACGCCGGCCGCGCTGCCTCCCGAAAAGCCGCCGCCGCCGGTTCCCTGGAATCTTCCGTTCCAGCCACGCATCGGAAGTCCGATGAATATTTTGACCCGATCGCCGGAAGGCGGATGCGTAACCGTAGCGGTGATGCGGGAGGGTCCGCCGGCTGGAGCGACGGCGGCGGAATCGATGGTGGTGTCAGGGAGCGAAACAGAGGTCAGGCTCTCGCACGAGCGCACGGGAGCGGCATTCGCCACCAGCGGCTTCGGTGGGGCGCCGGAGGCTGGGGCGCCGGACCGCGGCCTTGCGAACGGCCCGGGACGGCGGCCCCGAAAATGACCGAAGGCCTGCCCTGGATACCAACCCAGGTCGGGCTTTCAGGCCATCTTGCCCCACTGAAGAATTAACTGCTGGCGAGGGCTGAGTCCCAAAACGGGGACGGGCTGCGACGCTGAGGTAAACTTTGTCGAGGAGAGACGGTTGCGCACAGAGTTTCCAACGCGGTGGACCAGGCGATTGTCGATTGAGTCCTTCTGGCCAAATCAGCTCATCATCCCAACGTTCCCAACGTGGCGCCGATTGAAGAGTGTTTGCGCGTGTGGTACACTCTTCGTCCATTGGCCCGGGATTTCCGCGCCACAAAGGAGGAGGGTAGTGACGACTAGACAATTTGCATCACGGGCAGCGGCAGGTGCTGTATGTTTCGGAATCTTGATCGCGGGCCTATCGATCCGCTCCCCGCGCGTACAAGCGCAGGACACCGAGGCGATGCTCAGCCAGATAGGTCTCGCGATAGCGCCCGTCCCGCTGAATCTGGCCGGAAAAGATCAGCAGTTGGTGGGACTGGGCAGCTATCTGGTCAACGCGATAGGCGACTGCAATGGTTGCCACACCGGTGGCGGGCCGCCAAACTTCAATTACGCCACTGGCGGAAACCCATACTTTGCGTCGACGCATCTTTTTCTTGGAAGGCCGCTTCCCGTGCCGGCGAAGGTCGATCCGACGGTCTACCTGAGTGGGGGCCAGGACTTCGGTCCAGTCGGGACTCCAACCGGGCCTTCCATGTACGGAGGACCAGACATGATCGCAAGAAATTTGACACCCGACAAGACTGGGCTGCCGGAAGGGGGGATGACCCTTGCACAGTTTATGCAGATCCTGAAAACTGGCACGGATTTCGATCACGTCCATCCAATCTGTACAGCAGATCAACTGGCAACAATTGCAGCAGGCACCACGCCGCCCCCGATCTGCATTCCCACTTCACCCGACAATAATACCAACGGCGATCTTCTCCAAGTCATGCCGTGGCCAACCTTTTCGAACCTGACCGACTACGACATCCAAGCCATCTACACGTATCTGAGCGCCATTCCCTGCATCGACAACAGTGTTAGTCCGGGGCCGGCAGGCGACCCCAACGAGCTGCGCAACGACTGCGGGACACCAGCTACGCCTGGGGCTGAACTAACGATCGGGAAACCGTTGCGCAGGTGGCGGCGTTAAGACCCGCTGGTCTGATCGCTGACTGGCGCGTGCGTGGACAGCCGCTCGGGGCCGGATCCTGCCGGCCCCTCTAGTGGTCCAGTTTCTCCTTTCCGCAGTGGCCGGGCAGCTACTCCAGATCGGGCAGATCCTCGCTCGGGACCAGCAGCCGGATCGACCGGCTCTCCCACGGTGTGCGCTCGATGAGGCCATTGGCCTCCAACCGCATCACCATGTCGTGAACGGAAGGCGGGCTCACGCGGAAGTACCTCTGCATGTCCATCTCCGCCGGCGGGCACCGGTGCAATTTCGTGTAGTAATGGATGAAGGCCAGATACTGGCCCTGCTTGCCTGTGAATCGCCGGGTCACGGGAGAAGATCAGAACGGCACGTCGTCGTCCGTGATGCCCTGGTTGAAATCGTCCGGCGGCGCTTGGGGTGCGGCCGGCGCGGGCGGCGCGGCCGACGGCTGGGAGCGCTGGGCGGAGCGGGGCATGGAAACCGGGCGTTCGAAATCGCCGGAGCCAGGGGGTCCGCCGGGCGAGTCGCCGCGGCCACCCAGGAGGATCAGCTCGTCGGCCACGACTTCCGTGAAGTAACGCTTCTGCCCGTCCTTGTCATCGTAACTGCGAGTCTGGAGGCGGCCTTCCACGTAGACCTGCTTGCCCTTGGTGAGGTAGTTCGCGAGATTCTCCGCGCGCCAGATGGTGACGTTATGCCAGTCGGTCTCTTCCTTCCATTCGCCGGTCTCTTTGTCCTTCCAGCGGCGACTGGTCGCCACCGTGAAACTGGATCGGGCCACGCCGCCGGGGGTGAACTTGGTCTCGGCGTCCTTGCCGAGATTCCCCAGCAGGATCACTTTGTTGACACTTCGGGATGCCATATTACCCTGAACTGTAACACAACCGGTCCGCGGCGTGACCGGTCATTTTGCGTCGCCGGCGGCGGCCGGTTTCACCTCGCTCAAGCCGGCCGCGCAGGTGGCTAGCGCCGCCCGTGCTTCGTCTTTGGGGAAATAGGGCGAAACAGCGGGGAGCGCGCGCTCCAGGTATTGCCGCGACACTCCGCAAGAGCCGCCAGCGACCGCGGCAAGATGCCGCCAGGCTTCGGCGTCGGCCCGCATCTGTCCGGTGATCTCGAAGTTGAGCGCGCTCGAGAATTCGTCTTCGGCGAACGCGTAGCCCTTGCGGCGGTAAAGGAGAATTCCCCGGTACAGGTGCGCTTCGCCGGATGCCAGATCCTTGGCGCCGGCGAACGCGGTACGGCTGGCGAGGTTGTAATCGGCGAGCGCGGACTCGGTCTCGCCGGCGATCTCCTTGGCGCGAGCCCGCAAGTAGAGCGCCCGCGCGTCGGAAGCATCGGCTTTCACCGCGGCATCGAAGGTGGCGATGGCCTCCCTGGCTTCGCCCGCCAGAAGCTGGGCGCTACCCAATTCCACCAGTTCGGACGCCCGGCCGGCGGGCGGGCCGAGTCGCGCGGCGAGCGAGGACGGCACGGCGGGATGCAGAATCTCCATGGCGCGCCGGTAGGCCGAGGCGGCCTCCTGGTAGCGGGCCTGGTCAAAGGCCCGGCGGCCGGCGATCCACTCCAGCCAGCCCGAGGAAGATCCGGCAAACTCCTTCGCGGCGCCGGCGAGGTCGCCGTTGCGCAATGCCATCCAGCCCAGCCACTCGCGCCCGGTCCGGAGGACGGCCTGGCAGAATTCGGCAGGCACCACGGCAGACGAGCAGACCGGGTTGGATAAGGCGGCGGCGATCTGGTTCCGGGCAAGCTCGGCGCCGTCCGCGTCGGTCCCGGCTTTCAGGCGCGCAATGGAGGCGAGCACAAGAAGACCCGAGGAGATCGGCTCCGGCGGCTTATTTCGAGTGGCGGTTCGGGCCGGCCAGGACTGCATGGCCCGGTCGAATTCGGACGCGGCGTCGGTAAATTCGGCGGCATTGCCCGTGATCGCGGCGCCCGCCAGGGTGCAGTAGGCCTTGCGGAAGTGGACCATCGGCAGGTCGTCGGGCAAGGCGGCCGGCAGGAAAGCCGCCAGCGCCTGAACACAAGCAGTGGTATCGCGCAGGTCGGGCACCGCGTTCAGTTGGACACGGTCAAAGGCCGATTCCGCCTTCGAAAGCAGGGCCGGCCGCTGGTCGCTGGCGCCATACGCGACGGCGGCGCCCCACAATAGGAGCATCCGGATGCGCATCTGCCATGCAACGTAGCACACCGAGCACCGTTGTACGGCAGTGCACTGTGTATCCTGAAACCAGGAGCCCTGCCACGTACCGCTACATCGACGTCAGCCTTCCGGTCCCCCTCGATCAGCCGTTCACCTACGAGCTGCCCGAGACGCTGCGGCACCGCGTGCAGCCGGGCAGCCGCATCATCGTGCCGTTCGGCCCGCGCAAGCTGACGGGGGTCATCCTGCGCTGCCACGACGAGCCGCCCGCGGTTGCCACGCGGGAGGCGCTGCGGCTGATCGACGCCACGCCCGTGCTGGATGCGGAGCTGCTGGCGCTGGGCCGGTGGATCGCCGGGTATTATTGCGCGCCGCTGGGGGACGTTTTGCGATCCATGCTGCCGCTGGCCTCGGAAATCCGGCGCGGCAAGATCTGGTCGCTGACCGATGCCGGGCAGGACGCCGCGCGCCAGCTTCTGCTGGACTCGGCGCCCGACGACCCGGTGGCGCAGGTGCTGCGGATGCTGGAGAAGCGGCCGCTCTCGGCGGCCTACCTGGCCAAGGCTCTGCCGCTGGCCGACAAGGCGGTGCGGTCGCTCCAGCGCAAAGGGTTCATCGCGGCAGAGCAGGTGCAGACCGAGCGGGATCCGCTGCGCGCGCCCGCCGAGCGCCTGCGGGTGGAGCTGGCGGGGAGCGCCGCGGATGGCAAGCTGACCAAGCCCGAGCGCGAGCTGCGGGCCTTCCTCGAGCTGCACCCGGGCTCGCACAACCTGAAAGACCTGGAGGATGCCGTCAAGAACGCGAGCGCGGCGGCGCGTTCGCTGGCGCGCAAGGGGATGGTCACGCTGCGGCCGGAGAACGCGGCCATCCGGAGCGGGCCGGTTCGCGTACGGCACGCCATGAACCCGGCGCAGCAGGCCGCATTCGACGCGATTCGGGACGCCATCGCCGCCAAACAATTCCAGACCTTCCTGTTGCACGGCGTCACCGGGTCGGGCAAGACCGAAGTGTATCTGAACGCCATCGAGGCGGCATTGGCGGAAGGGCGCGGGGCGCTGCTGCTGGTTCCCGAGATCGCCCTGACCCCGGCCATGGCCGGCCAGTTTTTCTCGCGCTTCGGCGACAAGGTGGCCATCCTGCACAGCGCCTTCACCGACGTGGAGCGCTCCGAGCAGTGGCGCAGAATCCGCAGCGGCGCGGCTTTGGTGGTGGTAGGCACGCGGTCGGGCGTGTTCGCGCCGGTGCGCAACCTGGGCCTGATCGTGGTGGATGAAGAGCACGACGGCAGCTACAAGCAGGAGGAAACGCCGCGCTACCACGGGCGCGACGTGGCCATCGTGCGGGCGCAGGCGGCGGGCGCGTGCGTGGTGCTGGGGTCGGCCACGCCGAGCCTGGAAACGCGCTACAACGCGGAGCGCGGGAAGTACCGCATGCTGGAACTGCCGGGGCGGATCGAAGAGCGGCCGATGCCCACGGTGGAGCTGATCGACATGCGCCAGGAGTTTCTCGAGACGCGCAAGCAGTCCACGTTTTCGCGGAAGCTGCTGGAGGCGCTCGGCGCCCGGCTGGAGAACGGCGAGCAGACTATCGTCCTGCTGAACCGGCGCGGCTTTTCGAGCTTTGTGGCGTGCCGCTCCTGCGGCCAGAGGGTGGAGTGCATGAACTGCTCGCTGACCCTCACCTACCACAAGCGGGACCGGCGGCTGTTGTGCCACGTCTGCGGGTATGCCGAGAAGGTGCCGAGCGTCTGCCCCAAGTGCGCCAGCGAGCATATTTACTTTCTGGGGCTGGGGTCGGAGCGCGTGGAGGAAGAGCTGCACCAGGCGTTTCCCGCCGCCCGCATCGCGCGGCTGGATCGCGATACGGTGACGGGCAAGCGCCAGTACGAGACCGTGCTCCACGATTTTCGCGAAGGCTTTTACGACGTGCTGGTGGGAACGCAAATGATCGCCAAGGGGCACGACATTCCCAACGTGACGCTGGTGGGCGTGGTGTCGGCCGACGTCGGACTGGGGATGCCGGACTTCCGCGCGGCGGAGCGGACCTTCCAATTGCTGACGCAGGTGGCGGGCCGCGCCGGCCGCGGCAGCGTTCCTGGAATCGTCCTGGTGCAGACCATCAACCCCGACCACTATGCCGTGCGCATGGCCGCGGCGCAGGACTATCAGGCTTTCTACGAAAAGGAGCTGACGTTCCGCCGCATGATGCACTATCCGCCGTTCACCGCCATGGCCAACGTGCTGGTCCGCAGCGAGAAGCAGGAGATGGCCATGCGGATGAGCGCGGAGCTGGGAGCGCTGCTGGTTCCGCCTCCCGAAAAACTGAGGATCCTGGGACCGGCGGAGGCGCCGGTGGCGCGCCTCAAGAGCGAGTACCGCTACCAGTTCCTGATCAAAGCGGCCAGCCGCAAGGCGCTGAATGAGCTGCTCCAGCGGATTCGCTCCTTCGCGCTCGACCACAAGTGGAACGCGACGGCGCTGATGATCGATGTGGACCCGCTGACCTTGATGTGACGCGGCCTTAGTCGCCGGTGAGGAAAGCGGCTGCGCATTGGACCATGCGCTCGGGCGTGTTGCCGACGCTCTCGACTACCGCCACGGTCAACTGGAGCGCCGGACGGACGGTCTTGCCGTCCTTCAGACAGGAATAGGAGCCGGATAGCTGTTCCGAAAGCACTTTAGAGAGATTGATGGCTTGGGTTTTCGGAATGGTGAGCAAGGCCACAAATTCCTCCTTGCTCCAGCGGCCGAGAACCGCGGTAATCGGGAGGCTGTTGCGCAGCCGTTTGGCGAATGCGCCCGCGAGTTCCCCGGCCACGTCCGGGCCGAAGTGGACCTCGGCCAGGCGCATGCCGCTCACCCTGGCCAGCAGCATGCAGTACCCGATTGGCGAGGCGCGGATCCGCTGCTCGATTTCCTGGCGGTTGAACAGCTTGGTGAGTTGATCGATAGACGATGCCACCTCCAGCGAATCGATGCGCTTGTGGAGCATGCGGATCTCCACTTGAAACTCGGCTATGGCAAGCTGGTGTTGTTTCCGGATCTGCTCCAGGCTGTCCTCCATGTTGCCGGCCACCGAGAGCAGCGTCGCGCGAATCCCGGACGCCTCGGGGAAGGTCGCTATGTCCCGCAGACGGCTCATGGCGTTGCGGAGCCGCAGCTCTTGATCGCCATCGGTCTGCGACAGCGAGTCCAGGATCTCCTCGAGCGCGCGGGTCGTGCTCACCAGCTCTTCGCGCATCTCGTTGAGGAACTCCGCCGCCTTGTCGCGATAATCGCGCAGCAGGCCGCGCAAGGTGGCCTGGCTCTCCTCCAGGGCCTCCGGCGTGCCCGGCGAAAGCGACTCCGCCAGAGCAGCCAGGTATTTTCGCTGGGGTTCGGTAATCTCCTTGTCCAGCTCGATCGTATAGTGGCTCAGATTCTGGATGGCGGTTTGGTAGCATTCCACCGCCAGGGTCCGCTCCTGGTGGCAGCGCTCCAACTCGGACATCGAGTTTCGAATCGAGATCATCAATGCCTCTCCCCAAGACTATCGGCGGCGCGGGAAATTTCTTTAGGCTTGATTTTCCCTTTTTATTCGCCCACAATGAACATGAGGACATACATGGCACTGACCAAGCGGCAAAAGCAGGTGCTCGACTTCATCGCCGATTTCCTGGACGATAACGGCTACTGTCCGAGCTACGACGAGATCGCCCGAGGGCTGGATCTGGCTTCGCTGGCCACCGTGCACAAGCACATTTCGGTGCTGGAGGGCAAGAATTACCTCAAGCGCGGGTTCAACCAGAGCCGCTCGCTGGAGCTGACTCCGAAGTACCTTCAGGAATCGCGGAGGACCAGACCCGCTGCTCCGGAAATCCCGTTGTTGGGGCGCATCGCGGCGGGATCGCCGGTGGAGGCCGTGGAGCACCGGGAGACGCTGAATTTCGCCGATTTTGCGGGCAACCCCAACACTTACGCCCTCGAGGTGAGCGGGAACTCGATGATCGACGAGCACATCTGCGACGGCGACCTCATCCTGCTGGAGCGCGTGGCCCAGGCGAGGGACGGCGACATCGTGGTGGCGCTGGTAGCCGGGAGCGACGCCACGCTGAAACGGTTCTACCGCGAAAGCGGAGACACGATACGGCTCCAGCCAGCGAATTCCGCTCTCAAGCCGATTCTGGTCCCGGCGCGGGACGTGATGATTCAAGGCCGCCTGCTGGCGGTGCTCAGGAAATATAAATGAAGATCAGGCAGTGACGCGGACTCGCAGTTCCTGCTCGGCGCGCAGCCAGTCTTCCGCGGGCGAGCCACCCTGACAACCGCGGGCTTCCCAAAACGAGTAGGCCAGCGTGGCGATTTCTGCGTTGCTCGGTTCGGAAACGTACACGGGGGCCTCTGCCAGGGGGGCTGGTTCCGGCGCCATCGCCGGCTCGACGGCCCCTGTGGGCGCCCCGGCGGAATGCTTAGCGCGCTTCGAAGCGGGTTTGTGGCGCGCGGGGACAGCCGCGGCATTGGAAGACACTACCAGATCGTTTTCGGGATTGCGTTTAGCCATGTAAGTTAGCGATTCTCCCTGCTTGAGTATTCCTTACGATTATAGCCGAATTCCGGTGAAAAAGGCATTAAATCTTTCTATCAGTTCAATTACCAGAGTGTCATTTCAGACCGCGGCCTCCCGGGGGTGTATCTAAGGTGTATATTGAGGATAGGTTGCGAGTAAGTGCCATACTTGCGTTAGCGCTGGCGCTCGCGGCGCAGGGCGCTGCGGCATCCAGGGTGATCGTCGTCGACATCGATAGCGTGGTGCACCCGATCACCGTGGACATCGTGGCCAGCGCCATCGAGCAAGCCAAGCAAGAGAATGCCATCCTGCTCATCGTCCGGCTCAACACGCCCGGCGGGCTGATGGACGCGATGCGCGAGACCATAGAGAAGATCGCCTCCTCGCCGGTCCCCGTGGCCACTTATGTCGCGCCCAGCGGCGGGCGTGCCGCCTCGGCCGGCTTTTTCATTCTGGAATCGGGAGACATGGCGGCCATGGCGCCGGGCACCAACACCGGCGCGGCCCATCCCGTCTCGCTGGGCGGCGCCGAAATGGACGCCGTCATGAAGCAGAAGGTTGAGAACGACGCTTCCGCTTACATGCGCAGCATTTGCGTCAAGCGCGGGCGGAACGCCGCGCTGGCCGAAACCGCGGTCCGCGAGAGCAAATCGTTCACCGAGCGCGAGGCGCTGGACCAGCACCTGATCGACCTGGTCGCGCCCGGCGAGCGCGAACTGCTCGCGGCGCTCGACGGCCGCACCGTCACGCGCTTCAACGGCACCACGCAGACGCTCCACACGGCGGGCGCGGACATCGAAGTCTATCAGCTCTCCCCGCGGCAGAAGCTCATCTCCGCGATCGCCGATCCCAACATCGCGCTGGTGCTGCTGTTCATCGGCGCCATGCTGATCTACGTGGAGTTCAGCTCGCCCGGAATGGTGGCGCCCGGCGTGTTCGGGGCCATCTGCGTGCTGCTGGGCCTCTCGGCCATCTCGGTGCTGCCCATCAACTGGCTGGGGGCGGCGATGCTGCTGCTGGGGTTCGTGCTGTTTGCGCTGGAAGCCAAGTATCCCACCCACGGCGTCCTGGGAGTCGGCGGAGCGGTGTCCCTGCTGATCGGCGCCGTGACCCTGGTCAACAGCCCCATACCGGAGATGCGCGTCCACTGGCTGACCGCCATCGCGCTGGTGCTTCCCTTCTCCCTGATTACGCTGCTGCTGGTGACGCTGGCCGTCCGCGCGCGGCGCGGCAAGGTGCAGACCGGCTCGGAAGGCATGATCGGCGAAGTCGGCGCGGCCATCACCACGCTTGCGCCCGGCGGCATGGTATTTGTCCACGGCGAGTATTGGGTCGCCGTGGCGCTCCAGCCCGTGGCCGCTGGAGCGCGCGTCAAGGTCACGGCCATCGACAAACTGAAGCTCACTGTGGAACCGGTTCCGGACCGTACTGGAGGCTGAAAATGGACGCACTTCCGTTTGGCTCGATTATCATTATCTTCATCGTTCTGTACCTGCTCAGTTCCATCAAGATTCTGCGCGAATACGAGCGCGGCGTGATCTTCCGCCTGGGACGCGTGCTGGAAAAACCCAAAGGACCGGGAATCATCTTCGTCTTCGCGCCCATCGACCGCATGGTGCGCATCTCGCTGCGCATCGCCGCGTTCGAAGTTCCTTCGCAGGACGTGGTCACCCGCGACAACGTGACGGTGAAGGTGAATGCCGTGATTTACTTTCGCGTGATCGAACCGCAGCTCGCCGTGCTGGAGGTTACGGATTTCCTCTACGCCACCTCGCAACTGGCACAGACGACGCTGCGCAGCGTGCTCGGCGAAGTCGAGCTGGACGAACTGCTGAGCCAGCGGGAAAAACTGAACGTGCGGCTGCAATCCATTCTCGACCAGCACACGGCCCCCTGGGGCGTGAAAGTCACGGTGGTGGAAGTAAAGCAGGTGGACCTGGCCGAGCAGATGATCCGGGCCATCGCGCGGCAGGCCGAGGCGGAACGCGAGCGGCGCGCCAAGATCATCCACGCCGAGGGGGAGTACACCGCCGCCACAAAGCTGGCCATGGCCGCGGAGGTCATCCAGAAACAGCCGGCGGCCATTCAGCTCCGCTACCTGCAGACGCTGGTCGAAATCGGCACGGAGAAAAATACCACAATCGTATTTCCGCTGCCGCTCGATATACTCTCATCTTTGGGGGGCGCGCTCGACAGGTTCGCCAGAGCCCCCGGGCCAGGAGCCGGAAATCCGTAAGACATGAGAAATCACGAGACGGGCGAATTCGAAATGGTGGTGGGCAACCGCCAGTTGTTGAGCGGTTTTTTCGTCATCGTGCTCCTGTTTGCCGTGGCCTTTGCCATGGGCTATGTAGTGGGTGAGAACTCCCGCTCCGCCAAGCCGCAGCAGGCCGAGGCGGCCGGGTCCCCACCGCCGGCAAAGGCTTCGGAAACGCGGCCCGAGCCGGTGCCCGTCCCCCCGCCGCAGGAAACGCCGCCGGCGTCCAAGGCCGCGGACTCCCCGCCGGCCGAAGCGCCCGCGCAACCCGTTACCCAGCCCGCCCGCGAGGCCACGCCGCCCGCCGCCCCCCCGCCTTCCGCGCCGTCGGTGTCCGCTTCCGCCTCCGACGCCGCCGGCGATTTGGCGCCCGGCGCCTACTGGCAGGTCATCGCCACCGCCAACCGCGATTCGGCCCAGGCCATGGTGCAGACGCTCCGCGACAAGGGCTTCCCCGCCACCCTGAGTCCCGGGCCGAACAGTCTCACGCGCGTGCTGGTGGGCCCGTACACCGACACGGCCTCCATGGGACGCGCCAAGTCGGAGCTGGAGAGCGCCGGATTCAATCGCCTGGCCACGTTCCGGAGATAAGGTGGCCGACCCGCTGGTACAGATCGGCCCCTCCGCGCGGCCCAGGCTCCCCGAATTTGCGCGCAAGCCGCGCACCCATTTCGAATCGCTCAACCGGCTGAAGAGCCGCCTGCGCGCGCTGCGCCTGCACACCGTTTGCGAATCCGCGCGCTGCCCCAATATTCACGAGTGCTTCCATCGCGGCGCGGCCACCTTCATGATTCTGGGCAACTGGTGCACGCGCGGATGCGGCTTCTGCTCGGTTCCCAAAGGCAATCCCGCGCGCCAGGACATGCGGCTCGACCCCGCCGAGCCCGGCAACGTGGCCGAAATGGCGGCCCGCATGCAACTCCGCTACGTGGTGATCACCAGCGTGAATCGCGACGACCTGGAGGACGGCGGCTCGCACCACTTCGCCCAAACCGTTTGCGAAGTCCGCCGCGCCCTCCCGCAGGCGCGCGTCGAGGTGCTCACGCCCGATTTCTGCGGCGACCGCGCGGCGGTGGCGCGCGTGCTGGATGCCGCGCCGCACGTCTTCAATCACAACATGGAGACCGTCGCGCGCCTCTACCGCCGCGTGCGCCCGCAGGCGGATTACCGCCAGTCGCTGGAGGTGCTGGCCTTCGCCCGCGCATACGCGCCGGATGTGCTCACGAAATCCGGCTTCATGGCCGGGCTGGGAGAAACCGAAGACGAAGTGCACGCCCTGCTGCGCGATCTGCGCGCCGCGGGCACCGATGTGGCTACCATCGGGCAGTATCTTCAGCCCACCAGGCGCAATCTGCCGGTGGCCGCATTCATCGAGCCGCGCCAGTTCGATTCCTACCGCGACTACGGCTTGTCGCTCGGCTTCAAAGCGGTATTCAGCGGGCCGCTGGTCCGCAGCTCCTACATGGCCGAGGCGGTCAGCCAGGAAGCCTCCGGCGCCGGAACGGAACCGGGGCCGTCCGCGAGCGCATGTTGAACTGGGCCCTGGCACTGGCTTCCGCGGTGCTCCTGGTCTTCACCTTCCCCAAATTCAACGTGACCATGCTGGCGCCGGTGGCGCTTACGCCTATGCTCGTGGCCCTGCTGCGCGAGCCGCGCCCCGGGCGGCGTTTCCTGCTGGGCTGGACCTCCGGCATCGTCTATTGGTTCGGCGTGTGCTACTGGATCCAGTTCGTGCTCTCCTTTCACGGCGGAGTGGGGGATACGGGAGGTTGGGCGCTGTTCTCCCTCTTCGCCGTGGCGAAGGCGCTGCACACCGGCGTTTTCGCGTTGCTGGCCGGCATCCTGATGCGCCGCTGGTGGGCCATTCCCGCGGTGGCCGCGCTCTGGGTGGCGGTGGAGGTCACGCACGGCCCGCTGGGATTCGCCTGGCTCGCGCTGGGCAATGCCGGAATCGGGATGTCGATTCCGCTCCGCCTCGCGCCCTTCACCGGCGTCTACGGCCTGTCGTTCGTCTTCGTGATGCTGTCGACGGCGCTGGCTCTGCCGTTCCTCGGCCGGCCGCGCCGCGAGCTGCTCTGGCTGGCCGCGCTCCCGCTGCTGCTCCTGCTGCCCGATATGCCGCCGGCCGAGCGCGGCCACGACACCGCGATCCTGCTCCAGCCAGACATCTCCGAGACCCAGGAGTGGACCTCGGCCTCGGTCGACTACATGCAGCGCCGGCAGGTGGCCCTCACGCTCCGCGCCGCGCTCGCCGATCCGGAGACGCCGCCCTCCATCGTCGTGTGGCCCGAAGTGCCCGCGCCCCTCTACTACTACGACGATCGCCGCTTCCGCGGATACGTGGATTCGCTGGCCCGCACCATCCGCGCGCACGTGCTGCTCGGCGTCGTGTCGCACGCCCCGGATGGCGCGCCTCTGAATTCCGCCACGCTCGTGTCCCCCGAGGGCGTGCCCGTCAGCCGTTACGACAAGGTGAACCTGGTCCCGTTCGGCGAGTTTGTCCCGTGGCCCCTGGGCGCGCTCACCCGCAAGATCTCCACCGAAGCCGGCGATTTCGCCGCTGGAACGCGCGTGGTGGTCTCACCCGTGAACGGCCACAAAATCGGCGCCTTCATCTGTTACGAATCGGTGTTTCCGAACTTCGTGCGGAAATTCGCGGATGGCGGCGCGGAGGTGCTCTTCAACATCTCCAACGACGGCTGGTTCGGCAGGAGCGCCGCGCGCCAGCAGCACCTGGAAATCGTCCGTATGCGGGCGGCCGAGAATCGCCGCTGGATTCTGCGTTCCACCAACGACGGCATCACCGCCACGATCGATTCCGCAGGCCGGCTGCGCGGGACTCTTCCCCTCTACGTGGAGGCGGCTTCGCACTCCGGTTTCACCTACATTTCCAGCCGCACCGTCTACACGCGTTTCGGCGACTGGTTCCCCGCCCTGTGCGCCGTCCTGGCGCTGCTGTGCCTGGTAGGCGGCCGGCTCTTTTATTAAGACTTGTGTCTGCACAGCTTGCAACGGGCAGTCCTTCCTGCTCGGCCAAATAGTCATCGAATCGGGCGTAGCTGCAAAGCCACCGGTGGCTGGCCGGGCAGTTGATGCACGGATCGAATTCGTCATTGTCACGGAGCATCGGGGGGCGGGCCTTTTGGATATCGTTATTTGCGAGATCCAAAGCGCGGGGTTACTTTTTCTTGGGGCTGGTTGGTATTCGAAAGCCGATGGCTCTGGTGATGGGCGGGTGCTTTAATCTCTGGATGTCTTTGACCACCTCGACTAGAATAGACGCGTGCTGTTGCAGGGCGCCGGCGTGTTTCTTTTGGTCGGCTTCCAACTGGTCGATTTTGCGGGCCAGCTCTTTGTGACTGGCCAGGAGCTCGCGAAGTTTGACGAAGGCGCGCACGATGAGAATATTCATCTGCACGGCGCGGTCGCTACGGAGCACGGAGGAAAGCATCGCCACGCCGTGCTCGGTGAAAGCATAGGGCAGGTAGCGCCGGCCGCCATAGCCTGAGCTTGAGGTCGCAAATTGCGACCTCGAGTTTTCAGCCTCTTCAGTGGTCAACTGGAACATAAAATCCTCGGGGAAGCGGTTACGGTTGCGGCGCACTGCTTCATTAAGGCGTTTGGTGGGCACCTGGTAGAGCTCGGCCAAATCGCTGTCGAGCATCACCTTTTGGCCGCGGATAACGTAAATCCGGCGTTCGATGAGTTCGACGGGCACGGGCAGCGCGTCGGCAGAGGAAGAGATGAGTTTTTTCGCCATTCTTTTTTGAAGAATTAATGATAGCGCCTGGCTCAGTCGGCCCAGTTGGATCGTGGTTTACGGTAGAAGCGTGAAAATGCCCTGGGCTGGAGTCCGGAGACTTCGGCTGGCGGCAGGAGTCCTCGGCGCCGGCTGGGGCGCAGTAATATGCTTTGCTGTCATGGTCTCGACCGATAGCGATCAGACACTCAAACTGTTGTATCCTCTGTTTCCGGTTCTCGGGTTTTTTGTACCCTGAGGCGGAATCAAGGTTCTGGCGTGGATTATCGCGGGATTCGTGGGCGATGACGAAAAAAGGGGGGCTGGCTCTAATCCCCCAGGTTGAGGAATTCGTTTGCGATGGGGTTGACCCAGATGCGCTTGAAAATCACTTCCGGCTGCTCCAGTTTTAGCGGCCGGCTGCGCTTGCCGGCGGTCGTTGCCTTGGCCGGCAGTTCGTTGTTGGTGAACCAGAACAGGCAGATGGCTTGGGCGAAACCGATGGGGCGTCTGGCTGCCGCCGATTTGGTTCCTTCCCCGTGCGCCTCCGCCGTGAGTCATAATAGGAACGGGCTAGCCGCCTCGACCGTGTCTTAGCAAAGGAGCTTTTCATGTCCGAAAAACCTCTCGACCGGAGAGATTTCTTCAAAACCGTAGGCTTGACGGGGCTCACCCTCGGCACCACCGCCTCCGCACTCGCCAGCAAAACCGGAACCAAGATGACCGGCGGCCGCGTCATCGGCGCCAATGACCGCATCAACATCGGCGTGATCGGCGTCGGCGGACGCGGCTCCTCCGACGCCCAGGACTTTGCCCGATACGGCGAACAACATCCCAATTCCTGCCAGATCGTGGCGGTCTGCGACGTCTATGAGAAGCGCAAGCGCGCCGCCTCCGAACGTCATAAAGTGAAGGGCTACCTGGATTACCGCGAGTTGCTCAACCAGCCCGATGTGGACGCCGTGATCATCGCCACGCCCGACCACTGGCACGCCAAGAATGCTCTCGACGCCCTCGACAAGGGCAAGGACGTGTATCTCGAAAAGCCCATGGTCCACACCAACGAGGAAGCCCGCCAGTTGGTGGCCACCGTCAAAGAGACCAAGCGCATTCTGCAGGTGGGCTCGCAGACCACCTCGGCCGACATCTGGTGGAAGGCCAAGAAGGCCATCGCCGACGGCATGATCGGTCAGATGCTCATGAGCCAGGGCTCCTACCACCGCAATTCGGTCGAAGGCGAGTGGAACTACACCATCGAGCCCGACGCCGGCCCCGAAGGCAAGGGCGACAACTTCATCGACTGGAACATGTGGCTGGGGTCGAGCTTCAAACTGGCGCCCAAGCGGGCGTTCGACGCCGACCGCTTCTTCCGCTTCCGCAAGTATTGGGACTACTCGCTGGGCATTGCCAGCGACCTTTTCTATCACGTCATCGCGCCGCTCAACATCTGCTGGGATGAGCCCCAGTTCCCCGTCAAGGTGATGGCCACCGGCGGCATCTACGTGTTCAAGGAGAAGCGCGAGGTCCCCGACACCTTCCACCTGATGGCCGAGTACGCCAAGGGCCATTCGCTGGTGCTGAGTTCTTCCATGGCCAACGATACCCATATCCCCGGCCTCATCCGCGGCCACGAAGGCACCATCATCATGGTGGATCACGGCCAGTTCGAGCGCATGGTTCCCTTCATCACCGTGAAGCCGCAGGTGAAGCGCGCAGTGGTGCCCGGATCGCAGCCCCGCCAATTCCGCGAAATGGCCATCGGCGGCGACGCGTACGAGAAGAAGTTCGGCGTGAAGGACATTCAGATTCCGGTCGACCAGAAGGACATGATGACGGCCCACATCGAGAACTTCCTGTCGTCGATCCGCACGCGCGAGAAACCGCACCTCGACGTGGAGACTGGCGCGAAGGCCGTGGTGGTGATCAATCTCGCCGCGCAGTCCTATCGCGAAGGCCGCACCATGTACTGGGACGAGAAGCACTGGAAGGCCTCGGACCGGCCGGTGAAAGCATAAAAAGCCCGGTGTGTTTTCGGATCACGCCAGGTTCAACTTGCCGGCGGCGGCCGCTCGGGAAGGCTGACGGACATCGCCGCAGGGACCAAAACTAATCCGGCGGCGTCGGGTTCATGTTTAAAGTGGCACTCCCGAACTGCTACTTTTTCCATATTCCCAAAACTGGCGGCATATCGACCTGGCAGTTGCTCGAGCGGTCCTACCCGGAGGCGAAGATTTGCCCCGGACGGATGTGGGACGACATCATCCAAATCCCACGCGGGCAGTTGGCCCAATACCAGGCGTTTCGGGGACATTTCCTGAATTTCCTCGAGCCCTACATCGGCCGCAAACTCGAAACATTCACCGTTTTGCGCGATCCGGTGGAACGAACCATCTCGCACTATTACCATGTTCGCCGCTCTCCGGAACACCCCTTTCACCGGGAAGCGAACACGCTTTCACTCAAGGAATTCTGTGTGCACCCCCGAACCAGGCATATGGTTCAGAACTACCAGAGCGGATATTTGGCCTGCCCGGACAACAAGAGTCCGGGAGAACTCGCCGGCAGTATGACCGGGGAAGATCTCGCCGCATACAAATTGCAACTGGCGCTTGACCCGGCGCCGGACGCGTTCCCGGCGCCCGGCAAACTGTATGAAGCGGCGATCGATCGCCTGGGGAGTTTTGTCGCGGTGGGCATTACAGAACTGTTACAGGACTCGTTTTCCCTGTTCGCCCGCGCCCTGCGGCTGGCTGCCCCGCCCGTTTTCCCGATCCGAAACGCCGCGACGAATCGTCCCGCTGCGGTCGACCTCGATACGCAACACATTATCCGCGCGAGCACGGAAGTGGATCAGGCAGTATACGAGGTGACAAGGAGAGCCGTCGAGCAACAACTGGATGTTTTTGGGACGGGGCCCTACCCGTATGTGGCGGAAGACCAGTCCGGACACCTCAGCGCCCACGGGCTCCACTACCAATGAACTCCGCCTTCGCGGCCACGAGACGCGAAAAAGCTCTATTCAGGTAGCCCATGGGCCCCCGATCCCATCTCCGAGCGCTGGAAGCGGAGAGCATTTACATCCTGCGTGAGGTCGCGGCGGAATTCGCGCGGCCGGCGCTGCTGTATTCCATCGGGAAGGACTCTTCCACGTTGCTGCGCCTGGCGCAGAAAGCGTTTTTTCCGGCCAGGCCACCGTTCCCGCTGCTGCACGTGGACACCACTTTCAAGTTTCGCGAGATGATCGAATTCCGCGACCGCACGGCGCGCGAGACGGGGCTGGATCTGATCGTCCACACCCCCCCTGCCGCGCGGGACGGCGCGAACCCGTTCACCCTGGGCACGCAGAAATGCTGCCACCTGCTGAAGACGCGCGCGCTGCTGGATGCCATGGCCCAATACGGGGTCGATGCAGCCATCGGCGGGGCCCGGCGGGAGGAAGAAAAGTCGCGCGCCAAGGAACGGGTCTACTCCTTCCGGGATGCCTATGGCCAGTGGGATCCCAGGAACCAGCGGCCGGAACTGTGGAACCTGTATAACGGGCGCATCGACAAGGGCGAAAGCAACCGCGTCTTCCCGCTTTCGAACTGGACGGAGCTGGATGTCTGGGAATACATCGAGCTGGAGCGGATCCCGGTGGTTCCCCTGTACTTCGCCAAGCCCCGGAGGATGCTGCTGCGCGGCGAAATGCTCATCCCCCTGGATTACGACGTGCCGCCCGAGCCGGGCGACCGCATCGAGACGGTGATGTGCCGCATGCGCTCGCTGGGCTGCACCTATTGCACGGGGGCGATCCGCTCCACTGCCGCGACGCTGCCGGAGATCATCGAAGAACTGCGCGGTTTCCGGCGCTCGGAGCGGGAAAATCGGGTGATCGACCACGACCAGGAAGGCTCCATGGAACTGAAGAAGCGGGAGGGCTACTTCTGACCAGGGACCTGCTGCGCTTCACCACCGCCGGGAGCGTCGACGACGGCAAGTCCACGCTGATCGGGCGGCTGCTGCACGACGCGCGCGGGGTGTTCGAGGACCAGCTCGAATCGGTGCGCAAGGCCAGCCGCGGCGACGGCAGACTCGACCTGGCGCTGATCACCGACGGGCTGCGCGCCGAGCGCGAGCAGGGCATCACCATCGACGTGGCGTACCGCTATTTTCAGACGCCGCGCCGCAAGTTCATCATCGCGGATACGCCGGGGCACGAGCAGTACACGCGCAACATGGCCACCGGGGCCTCCACGGCCGAGCTGGCCGTGATCCTGGTGGACGCGCGCAACGGCGTGCTGCCGCAATCGCGCCGGCACGCCTGCATCGCCTCCCTGCTGGGCATCCGCAGGGCTGCGGTCGCGGTGAACAAGATGGACCTGCTCGATTTCCGGCAGGACGTGTTCGAAGGCATACGCGCCGAGTTTGCGGACGTTCTCGCCAGGCTCGGCTTCGAGCAGCCTGTCTTCATCCCGGTGAGCGCGCGCGATGGCGATAACGTGGTGACGCGCAGCCCGCGCACGCCGTGGTTCCGAGGCCCCAGCCTGCTGGAATACCTGGAAACCGTGGACGCGGCCCCGGGGCCCGGCGAAGGTCCGCTGCGTTTTCCGGTGCAGATCGTGATCCGGCCCAATCAGGATTTCCGCGGCTACGCCGGGCAGGTGGTCTCCGGCCGCCTGCGCGTGGGCGACCCGGTCCTCGTGCTGCCGTCGCGCCTGGAGACCCGCGTCACGGCGATTGCGACGCGCGAGGGCGATCTGCCGGAAGCCGCCCACCCGCAGTCGCCGGTCGTGTGCCTGGCCGATCAGCTCGACATCGGCCGCGGCGACATGCTGGCGGACCCGGCCGCGCCGCCCACCGTGGCGCGCGAGTTCGCCGCCACGCTGATCTGGATGGCCGCCGAACCCCTGCGCCCGGGCGCCGCTTATCTGCTGAAGCACACGACGCGGCAGGTATGCGCGGATGTGCGCGCGGTGCGGCACGCGATCGATATGCGGACGCTGGAACCGGTTCCGGCGCCATCGGAATTGCGCCTCAACGATATCGCCGAGGTGGAGATCGAGACTCACCAGCCGATCTGCTTCGACTCCTACCGCCGGAACCGCGGCACCGGCAGCTTCATCCTGATCGACATGATTTCCAATCGCACGGTGGCGGCTGGAATGATCCTCGACTCCACCGCGCGCGCGGACGCCGCGGGGCGGGCCGTGGCCGCGAAACACCGCGGCCTTACGGTCTGGTTCACCGGGTTGAGCGCGTCCGGGAAAACCACCCTGTGCAATGCCGTGTACCAGCGCCTGGCGGCGCGCGGCTGCAAGCTGGAACTGCTCGACGGCGACACGGTGCGCAAACACCTCAGCAAGGGCCTGGGGTTTTCCCGCGAGGACCGCGACGAAAACATCCGGCGCATCGGCTTTGTGGCCGGCCTGCTCACGCGCAACGGCGTGATCGCGCTGGCGGCGGCCATCTCGCCTTACCGGGCGATTCGCGGCGAGGTGCGCGCCGCCATCGGCGATTTCGTGGAGGTATACGTCAACGCGCCGCTGGAGGTCTGCGAGGCGCGCGACCCCAAGGGCCTGTACCGCGAGGCGCGGGCCGGTCAGCTTCCGGGATTTACGGGCATCGACGATCCTTATGAGCCGCCGCTGGGCGCCGAGGTGGAATGCCGCACCGACCGCGAGAGCGTGGAGGAGTGCGTTCGCAAGGTGCTGGCAGCCGTGGACCGCGCGCTTTCCGGATACTAGAACAGCAGCATCTGCTGACCGGATTCCCGTAACCGCTCATGCTCCAGACGACGCGCCTCTTCCTCGCGGCCCCACGCTTCGAGAATCCACACCATCTCGCGGGCGGGTTCAACCATCGAAAGGCGGTCGTCCAAAGCGTCCGCGGCGGCGTACCAATGCTGCATCAACTCGTAGCATTCGGCGAAACGCCTTTGTTCCCTCGTCAGGCGGCGGCCCTGCCGCGCGAGGCTGCAAATCTCCGGCCATTCGGTAGCGTGGAAGAACGCGTGCTGTACCGCGCGAATCGCGTCGCCGGACTGCGGCTGAAGGGTGGCGCCGGGTTCGGTAACGATCAGAGTCGAGCAGCGGCCCCCAAAAGTGAGACGCGGCTCGACGCCGGCGCACACGATCAGAAGCCGGCGCGCGGAGCAGAAATCGCGCAGCCGGTCCAGGTTGCTCTGGCAGTCGCCCTCCAGCAGGAGTCCCAGTTGAGCGCCCAAATCGCCCGCCAGCGACGCCGGGCTTCGCCCCGCGCAGTCCAGGAACAGGACCTCGTCGAAGTCGTCGCGGAAGGCGTTCACGAATTCCCCGGCGAGCGCGGCACTGGCGACGGTCTCCGTTCCGGGCCGGTCCGCTATGGCGATGCCCAGCGCCTCGAGGTCCGGACGGAACGGTCCCGCCAGGGGCCCCGAGCCGCGGATCCAGCGCTTCAACTGCCGGAGACCGTTCAACTCGAACTGCGGCGCCAGCACGCGCGGTGGCACGCAATCGTCGCACTTCACGAAACCGATCCGCACGCCTTCCTCCGCCGGCTCCTTCAGCAGCGCGTCTTCCCACTCCGAACGCGGCCAGGGGCGCCGCAGCGAATGGCGCGAGAACAGCACCAAAACGATGTCGGCCATTCGTCCTTCGCGCGCCTTGGCCGCCAGATCCTCTCCACGGCGCAACTCGCCTTCTTCGCGGAAGATGCGCACGTCGGCGCCGCGTTCGAGGAACTCCGCAATCAGGACGGCGGTCTCGCGATCCTCGGCTGCGTGGCACAGAAAGATCGTGGTGGTCGTCAGAGCTTGCACGCCCGGGAGGAACCGTCTCTCATGATCGCATGATCGAGACGTTGGGTTCGTCCGCGCGGGATTCTCCCCGCCGAATCTACCGCGCGGAGTTCTCGACCAGCATCAGCTCCGTCGACTCCTGGTCATACCGCGTGTAGAGCACCGCTCGATTGTCGGGAGATGCGGAGAGTCCGAACGAGACCCGTTTCTCGAGCGTGCCGAGCACCGTGTCACTGCCGCCGGCAAAGCGGCGAAGCAACAGCTTCGCTCCGGCCCTGTCGGAGTCGATGTAATAGATCCCCGCGTCCGTCACGTCGAAATCCCCCCAAGTGGCGATCTTGGGAATCACCATGGTTTCCTCGCCGCCCTCCAGCGGAACCTTCCAGAGAGCCCAAGTGGCTCGATCATCCCGTTTCGAGTAGTAGAGCGTCTTCCCGTCCGCCGACTCGATCGCGCCGTACCCGCCGTTTCGAGTCACTCGCACGGGAGTGGCCGTCGGATCGGGTGGCATTTTCCAGACCTGAAACCCGTCCTGCCGGTTCGACGTGAAGTAAATCCATTTGCCGTCGCGGGACCAGCTTGGGGCGCTGTCGTGTGCGGGATTGTTAGTCAGCCGGAGCGGTGCTCCCCCGTTCGGTGTCGTAAGGTAGATCTCCTGCTGGCCCTCTTGATTCGACAGGAAAGCGATTCTCTGGCCATCGGGAGACCAGCGGGCGCCCCCCGTCATGGTCCCACCCATCGACGTCAACTGCGTCTGGTTGGATCCGTCTGCGTCGCACAGCCAAACCTCATGAGGTCCGGAACGATCGGTAGTGAAGGCGAGCTTCTTCCCATCGGCGGAGAATCGCGGCTCGATGTCCCGGCGCGTCGAGAAAATGAAGCGCTCCGGCGTGCCGGGCTTGCCGTTCGCGAGCGGCAGCCGCCATATGTTCTCGTCGCGTACCCAGTGCATGTAGACGAGCTTCCCTTGCCGCGAGATGGTGGGAGCTTCCCCGCCTTCCCCTCCGGCCACCGGCTCCGCTTTCTCGCCGGAGGCCGACGCCGGGATAACCATGAGGTTGGCGACGGAAGTGGCGCCGGCGCCGCCCGAAGAGAAAACCACCTTCTTGCCGTCCGGCGTCCACGCAGGCCGTCCGGATGCCCGATTCTCGAAGGTAAGCCGGCGCGGTTCGCCCTTGGCTTCCAGTTTTTCATTGAGCGAAAGCAGGTAGATCTCGCTGTTGGACCGCGTGAGCGCGCGCGCGAATGCCAGCGTGCGTCCGTCCGGCGAGATCGCCGGCGTGACATCGCCCGCCCATGCCTCGGCGGAAGGCTGGGTGAGCCGCCTCATATCACCGCTGTTTACCGATAGAACGAAGATCCCGTGTCCGCCATCCGGCGTCTCCCGCCGCGAGAGAAACAGAGACTGCCCGTCTTGCGACCACGCCAGTCCCGGGACGAACGCTCCTTCCGCCACGGTCCGCTCGGAACCGCCCAAGGCTGGAACCAGCATGATCGCCCCGCGCGAGTTGCCGAGATTGCGATAAAAAGCTATCTGGCGGCCGTCCGGCGACCACGCAGGTGAGCGGTCGTTCAACGGGTTCGTAGTGAGCCGGAGGGGAGTTCCCGGGCCCAGCAGTTTGATGTAGATGTCGATGTTATCCTGCTTCTCGCCGTTCCACGCGAAGGCAACCTGGTTCCCGTCGGGCGAGAAGGCGGGGTCGTTGACCATGCCGGCGTAGCTGGTCAGCGGGACCGGCGGGATCGCCTGCGCGGCGGGCGCCTGCCAGCGCCGTCCGGTCCAGACACCCGCCGCGGCCAGGACCACCGCCGCCGCGGCCACTACTATCCACGCTGTCTTTCTCCGCTTCGGCCGGGCCGGTTCCGGTCCGCTCAACGTCCCCGATTCCGACTCCGCCTTCAGCTCTTCCAGCGCTACTTTCAGGTCCGCCATCCCCTGGAAGCGCCGCGCCGGATCCTTGCGCAGGCATCGCAGGATGATCCGCTCGAGTTCCTGCGGCAGGTCGTCCACCAGTTGTCTCGGCGGCTTCGGTTCCTCGCGCAGCACCGCGCTCAAAGTCGAAACCGTCGTATCGCCGCGGAAGGCCCGCGACCCGGTCGCCATTTCGTAGAGCACGCACCCGAAGGAGAAGATGTCGGATCGCGCGTCCACCGGCCGCGACTCCGCCTGTTCGGGCGACATGAAAGCCGCCGTGCCGACGATGACGCCCTCGTGCGTGCGCATGGTGCGCGTCTCTTCGTCCTGGGCCCGGGAGTCCGGCCCCTGTAACTTGGCGAGCCCGAAGTCGAGCACTTTCACCAGGCCCGTTCCGGTCACCATCACGTTCGCGGGCTTCAGGTCCCGGTGGACGATTCCGCCCGCGTGCGCCGCCGCCAGCGCGTCCGCGATCTGGACTGCGATCTTCAACGCCTCGCCCACCCGCATTCCCTTGCGCGGGATCGCCTGGTCGAGCGTCTTCCCATCGACGAACTCCATGGCGATGAAATCGACGCCGTTTTCCGCCGCGATATCGTACACGTGAACGATGTTGGGGTGGTTCAGCGCGCTGGCCGCCTTGGCTTCCTGGACGAAGCGGCCCTTCCGATCCGCATCGGCGACTTTGCCGGCCGGCAGCACCTTGATGGCGACAAAGCGGTCCAGGTGCGTATCACGGGCCTTGTAGACCACGCCCATGCCGCCTTCTCCGAGCTTTTCGACAATCTGGTAATGCAGTAGCCGCTGGCCGATCATGGCGCCATCCGATTCAGACTCTTGATGAAGTCTACCCCGCGCGCCGGACGGGGGCAACAACCGCCTTCAGCACAGGCGGCCCGCCTCAATACCTCACCGTCCGGTCCACCCGCCTCACAGGGCTTTGTACAACGCCACGAGGTTGGTGACTACGGCGGTGTCGCTCTCGGCCAGGTCGTCCTCGATGGCGAGTTGCTGGCGCTGGGCGTCCAGAACTGTAAGGAAATCGGCCAGGCCGCGGGTGTAGAGTTCGTTGGCCAGTTGGGTGGCTTCCCGGCTGGCTCGAGCCGCTGCCTCGAGATGTTCCCGCCGCTCCTGCTCGCGGCCATAGGCGGCAACAAGGTTCCGGTAGTCGCATCTGACGATGCACCTCCGTTATCTTGGTTCGTCAGGAACGCCCTTCGGGGCTGAAACCAGACTTAAATCGCTATGCCACACGCGGGTCGAATCGTGTGCCGACAGCAGGCGGCGCTTGTTTAAGACCGCGTTACCCGACGGCTGAAGGAATATAGCAATTCGCCATGCACAGCCGCGTCGCAACGGAAGCGGTTACTTCCGGTTGGCGGGATTGGAGATCCAATTCATAAGGCCATTCAAATCCTGGGTAAAGTATGGCCCGTACTCGACCGTGTCGCCGTCGTGGATATGGAAGCTCTGCAGACCGTTGGCGTGAGTGGGCGAGTTCTCATTCCAAGTGGTGATCCAGGGGCCGCCGCTGCTGCCCTGTTCCATATTGTCGTTCGACAACCCGATCACATTCGAGCCGTCGCTCCCCGCATACTGGCCAACGGCATGGTCCATGGTGTTGCCATTGAAGGGGGGGTTGGGCAGAGCGGGATACCCGACCGCATCCCAGGAGCGGTTCGAGGTCGGTGCATTCCACAGCGTGCCCAACCATCCGATCATGTTGCCCGGAGCGGAGTCGATCCATACCATCCCATAGTCGTACGCACGGTTGCCTTGCTGGCTCCAAGCCGTCCAGCAGGCGATGTAGGAGTAGTTGAACTTGTAAGCGGGGTCGTTTGAGGCGCGCTTACCGTATGACGGATAGAAGGTCATGTTGGCTGACCAGCCTCCCTCATAGACGCAGTGCCCTGCGGTCAAAATGACATTGGGAGTAATCAGGGCCCCCGATCCGGAGAAGCCGCTTCCGCCTTGCGTAAAGAACAACTTCCCGACTGTCCGGTAGGGATAGCTGAGCGGTTGCGACACTGCTTGCCCGCCCGTGCCCCGTGGTTCCAGATTCGGGGAAGGATCCTTCTCCTCGCCGTGACTATGGGCGGTGTGGCCGGGGGCGCCCTTTGGCGGCGCTGGCGCCTCCGGACTAGGCCGTGCGCCAGCCGGCGGCTTGGGCGTGGGAACCGGCTTGGCGGCAGCGCGCCGCTCCTCAGTCCAGTACTCCTCTGTGGATGACTCGTTGCGATCTCCGCTCGCGCCCCGAGCGGCCCCGACCGGCTTATTTTCCTTTGTGTCTGCCATGGCATCCTCGCTAGCCCCAGACTATACCACATGTGGAGCCGTTGGGAGCAGGCACATATGGACGAGGCCGAACGCCAGATCGCAACTTCCCTGTTGCAGAAACGGTAGGTTTTGAAACAGCGTGCGGGCCCTTGAAAAATCAGGCGCTCGACTGTCGCAGAATCCTGTCTCAAAACTGGCACAGTATCGGGTGTTCAGCCGCACTGTGGAACCGTCAGCGTGCCCGTGGATGCCATACCCACCCATAATCCGGCGTTATGTCCACTCCCGCCTGCGGAAAGTCACGGCCTGGACTTTTGACGACCACGCGCCATGTTTTCCCCGGCCCCCGACCCCAATTTAGCCCCCGCTTCCGGCCGACTCCTCGCCGCCGGCCCGGCAAGAGCCGTGCATTTCGAGTCCTTCGAAACCTCTACTCCGGCAAGCCGCAATTCCTCAATCGGATAGCTCGTTGGGAGGCGGCGCAATTCGCGGTCTGATGTGTATGCAGGGGATAAGCCAGGCATTGCATCGCTTACACGTTTGTCCGGGCAACGGACCTGACCCGCGGGGCTGGTTCCGCGGCTCACGCGGCTTCAGCGTCACCTCGAAGCCAATCCGCTCTAGCCGCCGCGCCAGCCGCTT
>Ga0209517_10000028_pt1 | contig 229189 bp, 195 predicted proteins | sample PeaSoiMetSII2010_FD_187695 | JGI IMG/M metagenome (GOLD analysis project Ga0209517, IMG submission 187695) | Peat soil microbial communities from Weissenstadt, Germany - SII-2010 (SPAdes) (version 2) | ecosystem: Environmental > Terrestrial > Soil > Wetlands > Peat | place: Germany... | reverse complement strand
AACACCCTGAATACCGGCGGCGGCACGACGAATGCCGTTGTGGTTCCGACCAGCGCTCCCACGAACTGGTTTGCCTATGCCAGCAGTATCACGGCCGCGCAAAACTGCCTCTATGGATTGAACGGCGTTTCGCAGAGCTGCACCATCGCCGCCTACGATCCGCTCCGCGGAGACCCGTTCTTCGAGCTGGATATGCGGCTGTCCAAGAACGTCAAGATCGGCGAGCGCCTCAGGTTGCAATTTGTCGCGCAGGCGTTCAACCTGACCAACCGCGCCAACTACGGGAGCGACTTCAACGGCAACATCGCCAGCCCGTCGACCTTCGGCCACCCGGCCGGATTCATCAACCCGAGCAGCACGGTGATTCCGCGTTCGCTCTGGAGCGAGTACGGCGTTCGCTTTATGTTCTGAGCGGGGGCCTCTTCCTACCGGAACAGCAACGGCGTATATTCGGCCAGGAACTTCCGCCAGATGGTGTAGTTGTGAACGCCGTCCATGGCGCGGAAGGTGTGCTTGATCTGGTGCGCGGTCAGCAGGTCCGACAGGCTCTTCGACCTGCCGAACAGCGAATCCTGCTGGCCGCACCCGATCCACAGAGCCTTCAGCTTCGCGTTGGCGGCCTGGGGGTCCTTCAGCAAGTCGGCGAAGCGCGTCTCGAAATCGCCCGGAACGGCGCCCGAGAACGACGCCACCGCGCTGAACAGATCGAGGTGTCCCAGGCCGATCCGCAGCGACTGTCCTCCGCCCATCGAAAGTCCCGCGACCGCACGGTTCTGCCGGCCGGGCGCCACGCGGTACTGGGCCTCCACCGTGGGGATCACGTCCTTCAGCACGTACTCTTCGAACAGGACGTCGTTGGTTGGCGCTCCCTGGGCGGCCGGCACGCCGAACGGGGTCGCGTGGCCGAACGGCATCACCACCAGCATGGGCACGATTTTCTTGTCCGCCAGCAGATTGTCCAAAACGAAATTGGCGTTGCCCGCCATGGTCCAGCCGGCGGCCGTGTCGTTGGAGCCGTGAAAGAGGTAGAGCACCGGGTAGCGGCGCGCGTTCTTCGCGTACCCCGGCGGCGTGTAGATCCAGATGGCGCGCGTCTCGCCGTTGATGGCTTTGGATTTCTCCCAGTTGATCTCCACCGCGCCGTGCGGAACGTCGTGCGCTTCCCAGAAGGCGGGCGGATCGCTCTTCACTTCGACCATGCTGGCCGACGTGCTCGCCCGCAGTTTGATGCGCGGGTTGACAGGGTCGGCCATGGCCACGCCATCCACGGTGAACGAGTAGATGTAGATGCTGGGCTCGAAGGGGCCGAGCGTGACGCTCCACACCCCGCTGTCGTCCTTGGTCAGTTTCGGCGGCTGGGTGGTGCCCAGCCAATCGCCGGTCAGGGTCACCTCCGACGCCTTGGGCGCGCGGATGCGGAAAGTCACTCGATGATCGGGGAGGACTTCCGGCGAAACCACGGTAGCCGGTCTCTGCGCCAGCAGCGCGAGGCTGGTGAGAACGAAAACAGTTGACGCTGGAAACGCACGTTTCAGGTTCACTGGATTTGGCTCCTGAGTCTGATTGTCGCAGGCTTTGCCGAAACCCTGGCGGCGGCTGCCGAAAAAAGATCTTAATATGGGATGGAGACAAAACCATGTACCGGATTGCCGTTTTCTCCGTCCTGATATGCGGGCTGGGCTGGGCGCAGCCGGCGAGCGATTCGCTGCCCGCAACCTCCAACGTGCGTGGAGCACAGTACCCGCGCGTCTACCCCGACCTTCGCGTCGCGTTTCAGATCAAAGCTCCCGGCGCGCAAAAGGTGCAGTTGCAGCCGGGCGGCGACGACAATGGATTGGGCAAAGGCCCGTTCGAGATGGCCCGCGGCGACGACGGAACCTGGAGCGTCACCACTCCCCCGGCCGTGCCGGGATTCCACTACTACTGGTTCGTGGTCGATGGCGTCGCCGTCAGCGACCCCGCCAGCGAAACTTACTTTGGTTACGGCAAACAGTGCAGCGCGGTGGAAGTGCCCGAGAAGGGCGCGGACTATTACCTGCCGAAGGGTGTCCCCCACGGCGACGTGCGCGCCCACTGGTATTACTCGAAGACCACGGCCGCGTGGCGGCGCGCCTACGTCTATGCGCCCCCCGACTACGACCGCAACGCGCGCACGCGGTATCCGGTCCTGTATCTCCAGCACGGCGCCGGCGAAGACGAGCGGGGCTGGACCACCCAGGGCCGCGCGAATTTCATCCTGGATAACCTCATCGCCGCGGGGAAGGCGAAGCCCATGATCGTGGTGATGGAGCAAGGCTACGCTGTCAAGCCGGGCGCCGCGCCGTCGCAACCCGGCGCAGGCCGCGGCCCTCAACAGCCCAGCGCCTTCGAAGAGGTGGTCATCAACGACCTGATTCCCATGATCGACGCCGCCTACCGCACGCTGCCCGACCGTGAGCATCGCGCCATGGCCGGCCTGTCCATGGGCGGCGGCCAGGCGCTTCAGATCGCTCTGACCCATCTCGACAAGTTCGCTTATATCGGCTCGTTCAGCTCGCCCCTGCGCGGCGGCGCCGATCTCAAGACGATCTACGGCGGCGCGTTCAGCGACCCGGCCGCGTTCAGCAAGAAAGTGCGCCTCCTGTGGTTCGGCGCGGGCACGGGTGAAGAGCGCATGTACAAGCCGGCGCTTGCGATGCACCAGGACCTCGAAACGGGCGGAATCAAGAATGTTTTTTTCGAATCCCCCGGCACGTCCCACGAGTGGCAGACCTGGCGCCGCGACCTCAACGACTTCGCTCCCCGGCTGTTCCAGTAGCCGGCCCGCTCCGCGCTAAAATCTACCAATGCGCACTGTTGTCCTGTTGTTCCTGGCCGCCGCCGCCGCGCTGGCCGCGGGCGTGCCTTACCTCACCGAACCCACGCTGTGCCCCACACGGCCCGAGATCGCGTTCGTCTCCGGCGGGGACATCTGGGTGGCGCCAGCCAAGGGAGGCGAGGCTCATCTGCTGGTCACCCATCCCGCCGAAGAATCGCGCCCGCTCTATTCGCCCGATGGCGCGAAGCTGGCCTTCGTCTCCACGCGCACCGGCAACGGCGACATCTACGTGCTTACGTTGGCTACGGGCGACCTCAAACGGCTGACCTACGACGATGGCATGGACCAACTCGATGCCTGGTCGCGCGACGGCCGCTGGATTTACTTCTCCAACGGCACGCGCGACGTCGGCCGCAAGAACGACATCTATCGCGTGAGCGTGGATGGCGGCACGCCCATGCCCGTCAGCGCCGACCGCTTCACCAACGAGTTCCAGGCGGCGCCCGCGCCCGATGGCGCCACCATGGCGTTCGCCGCGCGCGGCAATGGCGATCAGCAGTGGTGGCGCCTGGGACACAGCCACCTCGACGAATCCGAAATCTGGCTGCGCAAAGATGGGCCGCCGGCCGCCTACGAGCGCATCGTCGATCTGAACGGCCGCAACGTCTGGCCCATGTGGATGCCCGACGGCCGCCAGCTTTATTTCATGTCCGATCGCGGCGGCGCGCAAAACATCTGGACCGTGACAGTGGGGCAGTCCTCCCGCCCCGCCGCGCCGCGGCAGGTCACCAAGTTCACCGCGGGCCGCGTCCTGTGGCCGTCCGTGAGCTACGACGGCAAGGCCATCGTGTTCGAGCACGATTTCAAAATCTGGCAGCTCGATACCAAGAGCGGCGAATCTTACGCGCTGCCCATCACGCTGGTCGGTTCGGTGGCCGGCCCCGGCGTCACGCACCTCACGGTCGGCCAGTTCAACGATCTGGCCCTCTCGCCGGACGCCCGCAAGATCGCGCTGATCGGCCACGGCGAGATCTTCGCCGCCTCCGCCCGGGATGGCGGCGAGGCCATCCGCGTCACCCGCACGCCCGGCCCGGAATCGCAAGTGACCTGGTCGCCCGATTCCACCCGCGTCGCGTATTCAGGCCAGCGTGACGCCGTGAACCACATCTTCCTGTACGACTTCCCGCATCACGCGGAAACGCAGTTGACCCACGACGCCGCCCCCGATGGCGGAGCGAAATTCTCGCCCGACGGCAAGAGCCTCGCCTTCATCCGCAACCGCAAAGAGCTGCGCGTCATCGATCCCGACACTAAACAGGAGCGCTTGCTGGCTTCCGGGTTCGTCGGCGGCGGCTTCGGTTCCGGCGGGTTCGTCTGGTCGCCCGACAGCAAGTGGATCGCCTATTCCATGTCCGGCGATCACGCGCTGCGCAATGTGTACGTCGTCGGCGTGCCCGCCGGGACGGCGGCGCCAGCGGCCCCGCGCCAGGTCAGCTTCCTGGCCAACACCAACGTGGGCGCGCTCGCGTGGAGCCCCGACGGCCAGTTCCTTTTGTTCGAGACCAGCCAGCGCACCGAGACCCCGCAGGTGGCGCGCATCGACCTGGTGCCGCATCAGCCCAAGTACGCCGAGGATCTCTTCGACGAGCTCTTCAAGCCTGAAGCCCGGCCCGGCCGAGGCGCCGCGGCCGCCGATGCCAAGCCGCCGGTGAAGGTGGAAATCGAATTCGAAGGCATCCGCGAGCGCATCTCCATGCTCCCCGTCGGCCTCACCGTTGCCCAGCCGCAGATCAGTCCCGACGGCCACTGGCTGCTGTTCTCGGCCGCCGTGGGCGGGCAGTCGAACCTGTATCTGTATCCGCTCGAGGAGGGGCCCGGTGCGCCCCCCGGGGCCGGCCGCGGCGGTCGCGGAGGCGGCGGCGAGCGCGGTCCGCGGTCGTTAACTTCCACCGCGGGCCCCAAGACGCGCGCGCAGTTTTCGCCGGATTCGCGTGAGGTATATTTCCTCGAGTCCGGGCGCCCGCAAGCCATCACCATCGACACGCGCACGGCCCGCGCGATCAGCGTCACGGCGGAAATGGATGTCGATTTCAACCAGGAGAAGATGGCCGCGTTCGAAGAGGCTTGGGCGGGCCAGCGCGATGGCTTCTACGATCCCAAGTTCCACGGAGCGGACTGGAACGCGGTGCGCCAAAAATACGCCCCGCTGATCGAGGGCTGCCAGACGCCCGACGAGATGCGCAAGATTCTCCGCCTGATGATCGGCGAGCTGAATTCATCGCACTCCGGGATCTCCGCGCCCACCGCGGGCGCGCCCGGCGGCACGGGCACGCCGCGCGCGGTCATCGGCCAGCTCGGCTTGACATTCGATCGCGCCGAATACGAAAGCTCCGGCAAGTTGAAGATCACCGAAGTGCTGCCGCGCTCGCCCGCGTGGCTGGCGAAGATCCAGCCCGGCGAAGAACTGCGCGCCGTCGACGGCGTGGCCGTCGGGCCACACGTGAACCTCGACCAGCTTCTGGAGCACAAGGTCGACAAGCGCGTCTCGCTCACCATCGGCACGCGCGAGGCCGTGGTGCAGCCGGTGGCCTCGCTGGCCGACGAGATCTACCGCAAGTGGGTCGAGGACAACCGCGCGTACGTCGCGCGCATCAGCAACAACCGCCTGGGCTACGTGCACATCCGCGACATGTCCGAACAGGCGCTGTCGCAGCTCTATCTGGATCTCGACGCGCAGAACCGCGCGCGCGAGGGCGTCATAATCGACATCCGCAACAACAACGGCGGCTTCGTGAACGCCTACGCCTTGGACGTGCTGGCGCGCCGCCCCTACCTGACGATGACCAACCGCGACGGTCCTCCGGGCTCGGCGCGAACCGTGTTGGGCCAGCGCTCGCTCGAACTGCCCACCATCCTCGTGGTGAACCAGCACTCGTTGTCCGACGCCGAGGACTTCACCGAGGGTTACCGCACCCTCAAGTTAGGCAAAGTCGTGGGCGAGCCCACCGCCGGCTGGATCATTTACACCGGATCGATGGACCTGGTGGATGGCACTGTGATGCGCATGCCCGGAACCCTGATCACCGGCGCCGACGGCAAGAACATGGAGAACAACCCGCGCCCCGTCGACGTGGCGGTGTCGCGTCCCATCGGCGAATCGTACACTGGACGCGACTCCCAGTTGGACGTGGCCGCGCGGGAGCTGCTCGCGCAGATCGACAAGAAGTAGAACCGGCCCGCGCGTCAGCAAGGGGCCACGCTAGAATCCATCTCGCGCAGGATCGCGGCAAACCGCGGATCCGAGCGCAGCGTGCGGTACTCCGGAAAGTGGCGCGCATGGAGGATGAAGGGCGGCTCGCGCTCGTCCCACGCGCGCCGGGCGAATGCCAGCGCCTCCTCGCGTTGCCCGGCAGCCTCGGCCGTGAGGCCAAGGTGCGCAGCCGGGACATAAACCCGCGAGGCGAGCTCCATCAGTTCGCGATGCAGCGCGCTCGCCTCCGTCCGCTTCCCCCATTGCCCGAAGACTCCCGCCAGGCTGGTGAAGGCGATCGAGTGCCGTCCCGACATCCCTACGGCAGCCTCCAACGTGGAGACCGCCTCTTCGAATCGTCCAGCCGTTTCCGAGACACCGAGCGCCCAGCGCGCCACGAACGACTCGGGGGCCTGTTGAACGGCCCGCCGGGCCGTCTCGATCGCCTCGTCCATGCGGCCGGCCGTACAGAGACAGCATGCCAGGATCATCGCCACGTACGCCGACAGCGGATCGATGTCGAGCGCCCGCCGGGCTTCCGCGATGCCCCGCTCGAAGTCCCCGCGGGCCCACTGCAAATAGAAGAGCGCGTACCAACTGCGGCCCAGCGCGTAACTCGGATTGAGTTCCAGCGCTCGCTCGAACTCCTGCCCCGCCATCGTGCGGTTGTTCTCGAACACCAGGGTCGCGCACCCCAGCATGGTGTGGCCCGCCGCGGAACCGGGATCCAGCTCGATCGACCGTGTGGCTGCCGCCATCGCCTGTGCTTTCGACTCCGAGCCTCGCACAAACCCGGTGATCGCCAGCCAGGTCGACGCCTCGGCGATGCCGGCCCAGGCCAGCGAGTAGCCCGGGTCCAGTTCGACCACTTTCCGGAACAGGTCGAGCGCGGGCGGCATGCTCGCACCTCGGCGAGTCAGCAGCGCACGGCCCTTCAGGTAGAGCTGATAGGCCTCGACATTCGGCGTCGCTTGTCCGACGAGCCGATCGTCCTTGACCCCGGCGAGGGTCACCGTCAACCGCTCGGCGATGGCCTTCGCGATCTCGTCCTGAACGTCGAAGATGTCCTTCAGCTCGCGGTCGTAGCGCTCCGACCAGAGCTGATAGCCGTTCTGCGCGTCGCTCAACTGCGCCGTGATGCGCACACGATCGCCGGCCCGCCGCACGCTGCCTTCGAGCACCGTCGTCACGTTCAGCTTTTGGCCGATGGTCCGCAGATCGTCGCTCTTGCCCTTGAACGAAAACGCCGACGTGCGCGCGGCGACCCGCAAGCCTTTGAGCGGCGTGAGCGCGTTCAGAATCTCTTCGGCGATGCCGTCGCAGAACCAGTCCTGGTCCTTCGCGGCGCTCATGTCGGTGAAGGCCAGCACCGCGATCGATGCCGCGCGCGCCGGATGCGGCACCGTGGGCGCCGGCGCGCTCTGGCGCATCAGGCGGCGGAGGTCGATAACCATCTCCCGCATGGACTGGTAACGCTCGGCTGGGTCCTTCTCCAGCGCCTTTTCCACCACCGCCCGCAGCGCGGCCGGAACATCCTCGGGCAGCGGGCTGACCGCCCCGTGGATGATGGTCTGCAGCACGGCCAAGTCGTTCACGCCCGCAAACGGCCTCCGTCCGGCGAGCAGTTCGTAGAGCACCACGCCGAACGAGAAGATATCGCTGCGCGCGTCCACGGGCCCGCTCGAAGCCTGCTCCGGTGACATGTAGGCGATCGTGCCCACAATCATGCCGGGGCGAGTGGGCTCCGCTGCCAGCGTGCGAGTCGCGTCCTCGGGAGTGGTGTCGGTCAGCTTGGCCAAGCCAAAGTCCGCCAGCTTGGCATAGCCGTTCCTGGCCACCAGGATGTTGGCCGGCTTGATGTCGCGGTGCGTCATCCCGGCCGCGTGCGCGGCGGCCAGCCCGTCTGCCACGTTGGTCAGCAGTTCGACCGTCTGCCGCCAGGTGCGCTTCTCAGCCCTTGCCCAATCCTTCAGGGTGCCGCCATCGACGAACTCCGTGACCAGGTACTGCCGGCCCTCGAACTCACCTGCATCGTGCACCGTAAGAATGTGCGGATGGTTCAAAGACGAGGCCATTTGCGCCTCCCGCTGGAAGCGGCGCCGCGCGGCCGCGTCGGCCACATCGCCGGAGAGAAGCTTGATTGCCACCGGACGGTTGAGCTTGGTGTCGTAAGCCCGGTAGACGGTGCCCATGCCACCTTCTCCAAGCTGGGACTCGATCCGATACGAACCAAGCTGCGTACCGAACTCCACGGCCATAGGCCTTCATTCTACTGCGGCTCCGCCGCTCGTCCTACCGAAACATTCTGGACGTGCCACCGCAGGGATTCCGGTCCTCACGGGCCGTGAGTTCTCCGCGCAGGATCGCGAAAATACACCCCTCGTGGCCCTGGTGAATCACACCTTCGCCCGGCGATTCTTCGGCAGCGAAAACCCCATCGGAAAACGCTTCGGCGATCGCGGCCAGGCTTCCAGCGCCCGCTACGAGATCGTCGGCGTGGTGGGCGATGCCAAGTATGGCGCCGTCCGCGAGCGGACCCGGTCCATGGTCTTTCACCCGCTGTGGCAGGAGCCGCTCAGGGCTTCGTACGTGGCGCACCTGCGCACGGTGTCCGAGCCCGCCGCGCTGGTGCCCGAAATCCGCCGTGAGCTCCAGGCGCTCGACGGTGACGCGCTGATGAGCGAGATCCGAACCTTGCCCCAGGTCATTCGCGGCCAGTTGCGCCAGGACCGCATGTTCGCCACGCTGGCCGGCTTCTTCGCCCTGCTGGCGCTGGCCCTGGGAGCCATCGGGATCTACGGGATCGTGGCGTACCGGGTGGCGCGCCGCACCGCCGAAATCGGAGCCCGCATGGCGCTGGGCGCGCAGAAAAGCGATGTGCTGTGGCTGATCATGCGGGAGACCCTCGTCCTCCTTGTTGCCGGCGCCGCCATCGGTGTCCCCGCGGCGCTTGCGGCAGCGCGGCTGCTCAAGAGCCAGTTGTTTGCATTGGACCCGTCGGACCCGCTGACCATCGCCTGCGCCACGGTTGTCCTGTTCGCTGCCGGCGCCCTGGCGGGCTTCCTCCCGTCGCGTCGAGCCGCGTCCGTCGAACCGACGCTGGCGCTGCGGAGCGACTAGCGCACCTCCCCTTCACCCCTGCGGCCGGTTCTTGGCCTGCTCCATGGCGATCTGGTTGATGTGCGAGAGCGCTCTGGCGCCGCTCGCGCCTTCGATCGCCTTGACCGCGATGTCCTGGACCTGTTGCTTGGCGTCGGCCAGTTGCTTCTCCAGCGCGGCGACCTGCGTCTGCTGGCGCGCCACGGTCTCTTCCAGCGTCTTCACCTGAAGCGCCGCCAGCCGCTTCTCGGTCTCGGCATCCTTCTTCAACACCAGGATCTGCTGCTCGAATTTCGCCTCGCTTTCGCGGCGAGCCAGTTCCGCCGCGGCCTGCGCTTCCTTTTGCAAACGCACCGGGAATTCCTGCGATTCTTTGCGCAGCCGCGCCAACTCCTCTTCCTGCTCCTTCAATGCCGCTCCGCGCTGCGCCCATCCCTTCTCCAGCGCTTCCTGCTTCTCCTGGTTCTTTTTCTCGGCCAGGCGCATCTCCTCGTCGTACTTGTCCTGCGCCTTCTTGCGCTCCAGGCCATTCTTGTATTCGTAGTCGTCGATCTCGCGCTGGCGCTGTTTCTTGAGGCTCTCCTCCTGCTCCTTGCGCTCGCGCTCGGTCCGTTCGGATTCCTCCTCCCAGGCGACGCGCTGCGCGGCGATCTCCGCTTCCAGCCGCTGCTTCTCGATCGCGTGGTCCTGCACCATCTGATCCAGCGCCGTCGCCGCGATGTCGATCTTGTGCAGCCGCTCCAGCTCTTTGCGCTCGAGGGCCACGGCCTCGCGCACCGACCCCAGAAGCTGCACCTCCTCGGTCAGCTTGCCGGAGAGATCCGAGAGCGCCCTGGTGACATCGAGTCCCAACCCAGAGATTCGCTGCACCACGGCCTCCACCGTCACCCCATCGACGGACTGGCGCACTTCCGCGTCGCGAAGCCGCGCGGCCGCTTCGCCCTTGGCGTCCGGAGCCTCCCGCGACTGCTCCACTTCTTCCTGAATCTCCGCGAATTCCCGTTGAACTTCGGGCTTGCTGCGTTTGGCGCGCACCGGCGCTTTTGCAGGTTTGGCTGGCATGGTAGACAGCTTAGCACCCACGATCCAGGTACGCTACGATCGAAGCATCTCGACCGTCTGGAAAGACAATCTCCGCGTCGTCATGGTATCGACCCGCAACCCGCTGAACATCGGAGCGGCCGCGCGCGCCATGGCCAATTTCGGATTCTCGCGCCTCGCCTGCGTGAATCCTTACGACGTAGCGTTTCGCGAAGCGCGGTCCGCCGTCGGCGCCGCGCCCCTGCTGCGCGCGGCCGAGGAGTTCGTCTCCGTCGCCGATGCCGTCGCCGAGTGCAAGCTGGTGGTGGGGACGACCTCCGTCGGTCACCGCGAATTGCAGCACCCCATCCGCCGCCTGGAGTACGGCGCCCGCCTGATCCGGCGCTCCCTGGCGCAAGCCCCGGCCGCCCTTTTGTTCGGGTCGGAGAAATTCGGCCTCTCCAACGACGACCTGAGCCACTGCCACTGGCTGATGCGCATTCCGGCCATCGATCCGGATCTCTCGATGAACCTCGGCCAGGCCGTGGCGCTCTGCCTTTACGAGCTGGTGCGCGATCCCCGGGCCGTTCAGGCGAGCCCCGGCAGGATCAAGGCGGCCCGCGCCGCGGAGACCGAGCAGATCACAGCTATGCTGATGGACGCCCTGCGCCGCAGCGGTTATATCAACCCGGTGACCGCGGCCTCGGCCGAACAGAAGATCCGCCGTCTGGTGCGACGCCTGGAAATCTCCGCGCGGGACGCCCCTGTGCTGTTGGGAATGCTGCGGCAGATTCTGTGGAAGCTGGAAAGCTGACCGCTCACCGTTTTGGCGAAGGCAGGATGAACGTTCCCGCCGTGTCTCCGAACGCCAGAGCGACGGCAATGCGCCCCAGGTGCGCGACGGGCACCGCGAGATAGCGGAGCACGCGTTTGGCGAGTCGGGCTGGCATCTGCGCGAGAGAATGCTGCGGCGCGGCGGCGCACATCTGGCCGCGCGGTTCAGGGCAGGCGCAAGAGCCGCCGGGTTCAGAAGCAACTCCAACCTTACAGGGCAACGCGCGAGGTTGAGTCGGCGCTACGATGTATACTGATCACTACTAAACACTCCGAAATGAATCCAGGACTCAGGGGGATGTCTGATGAAAACGAATGTGGCTTCATTGACGGGAATGATCTTCTTCCTCACGGTTGGGTCCGGGATGGCGGAAAAACCGCTCCCCGACTACAGTTTCGTCAGGGGGGCCTGTTATCCGGGCGGTTGGAGGAATTCACAGGCCATCATGGAAAGGGACCTGGGCTATGCAAAGAAGTTGAATTTAAACAGTACGCGAGTGTGGCTGAATTACACCGCCTACGAAAGAAACCCGGCCGATTTTCTGAAATCCATTCAGAACTACATCCGCACTTCGCATCGCCTGGGGATCTCGACCATGCCCATATTGTGGAATGGTAACGGTCTCAATCCCGATACGCTGAAACCCGAATTCCGCGCACGAGGCGACGTGTACGTGAAGGCCGTGGTCGACGCGCTAAAGGATGAGCCAGGCCTGCTGGTGTGGGACGTCATGAATGAGCCGTTAACCAATCCCTATTACGGTCGCGCTCCGGCGGAGGAAAAACCGAAGCGTGAAGCGGAGATCACGGATTTCTTGCGGCATTACATTACCTATGTCAAAACACTGGATCCGGTGAATGCGACTACCGTGGGGTATGAAAAGTCGATCTCTCTGGAACCCACCGCCGATCTGGTCGACGTTTTCAGCTTTCATGAGTACACGCAAACCCGCGCGACCGTCGAGCAGAGTTATCGGGTTGCCGAGGAAACCGCCCATAAGCATGGCGATAAGCCCAGGCTCAACACGGAGACGGCGTGTATCGCCCGCGCCAATCCCTATGACATGGTCCTGGAAATCTCCGAAAAGCACAAGACGGGCTGGTACGTGTTTGAACTGATGATCGAGGGATATTGGAGCGAAGTCCACGGGCTGGTTTATCCCGATGGTACGATTCGCGATCCCTCCATCATCGCTGCTTTGTTCGGATTCTATAGAAACCGCGACCTGAATACGAGTGTGAAGCCAAGTCCTAACAGGGAAGGTCACGCCAATCTAGCACTCCAAATGATCGAGACTGCGCTGCAAGACGACCCGAGCGTATTCAGTCACTCGAAAACGTCTACTAACAAGATTCTGGACGCGGCTGAGTACGCCGCGAATTTGCTCGAAGCAGCCGAAATGGTCCCCATGTATGAACCCCCTACTGCGAAGATCAAATTCTGGCGGGAGCAACCGGAAGAAAAACGGGATCGGGAGGCAATCCGCTCTTTTGCCTATGATTTGGGACTGACCCTGAAGAAGTATTGCAAGATCTACTAGAGAAGGTGCGGCGATTGAGATGGCGGCCCCGCTTCCTAGGGCCTTCGTTTCCGCGCGCGCGCCGCGGATTCTCAACGGGTATGATAGCCGGTAGCGGCAACGACCTGCCTTGTGTCACAATCTGGCTGTCGTTGTATTTAACCTGCGGGAGGTACTCCCATTCTGCGAATACTCTTCGCGGCTCTGATTGTTTTTGTACTCCTGACGCCGACTTCGGCGTCGCCACAGTCGTCTGAAAGGCGCCGACGGCCCACGATCCGCTACTTCATCGCCACTGCGTATTCGGTGGAGGGCACGGGCGCTTCCGGCAAGTGGTCGCATCCAGGCACTGTTGCCGCCGACCGGAAGGTATTGCCGCTAAACAGCCGCATCCGCATTTACGGCGCCGGCCGGTATTCCGGCGACTATACCGTGGAAGACACTGGCGGGAAGGTGGACGGCCACCACATTGACGTCTACATGCCCAGTCAGGCAGAAGCCAAGAAGTTCGGCCATCAGCGGGTGAAGGTGGTCGTCCTCAAGTACGGCGACGATGAGGCAAGTCCACCCGATCAGCAGCAAAAGGCTGAGGCGAAGGCCGCAAACCAAAAGGTGCGCGCAAAAGCGAATACGGCGCCGCCAAAATGATTGCGCCAGCGGCTTCGTTCAAACGCCCTTGCGTCTCCCGATCCTATAGCGCCACTTCACGGCGTATGGTCGCCATCGCGGACTTGTGCCGCGCCGCGGTCCAGAAACGGCGATCTCGGGATGCCACTCCTTAAGTGGCCCGCATTGTCTCTAGAGCCGATCTTCCGGCACAGGTTCTGCCGCGGGAACCTTGTCCAGCGCGGCGAGGAAACGTTCGCGACTGGCACGTTCGGCCATTTGCTCCACGCGGTTCCAGCCGGACAGTTGTTCGGCCAGCGCCGCCGCAACGATCCGTTCCACGGAAACTTGCTGCCGCGCCGCCAGTTCGGCGATCTGCCGGTACACGGCGTCCGGAACTGTCACGCTGAGAGTCATATCGCCTCCCCTATTATCGCAAGGAATTCCCGCGGCGTAATCACCTGAATGCCAAAGCGCTCAGCGCCCGCGAAGTCTCTGGCGTTGAAGGTAAGCAGGAAATCGGCCCGGCTCTCCACGGCCAGTTCCAGGACGAAGTGGTCCTTCGGGTCTCGCAGGAAAAGGCAGCCGCAATAGCCAGTGTGAGGCTCCGCGGTTGGAGAGCAGCGAAGCCACAAGCACGTTGGCGTCGATAACCACCGGGTACACGCGAGGCTGCACCTTAAGCTACATCAGCGCACGCTTAAACCGCACCTCGCCGGTGCCGCGTCGGGGGCTTGGCGCCTTTGAATGTCAGGGTCACGTCCGCGGTGTGGTTCTGCGCGTTGAGATGGACGTCGGACTTGGTCTCGCCCAGGCCGTCGAACACTCCCTGGTCGCGTATGCGCTTCAGGAACAGGTCCGGATAGTCGGGGTTGAAGGGCTGGCCCGCCTTGATGGTCCAGATCCGCCGCATCTCCACCTCGCCATCCAGGTCCAGGCCCACCAGGTTCAGCTTTCCCATGGTGAACTGCGGCCCGGCATCCACGTGGATGGCCACGTCTACCGCCTTCTTCGCGTCGTCGATGCGCCGCTCCTGGGTCACCTTCGCCTCCATGTACCCCGCATGGCGCATGGCTTTGCGGATCCGCTCCAGCCCTTCGTTCACGCGGTCCATGTTGGCTACGTCGCCGGCTTTGAAATCGCCGGCCTTCAGCAACTCATCCGGCTTCACCGGGCTGGGGCCTTCCACCGCCACCTTGCCCAGTTGGTAGCTCTGCCCTTCGTCGATGGTCACGAAGACGTGCAGGCCTTGCACGTCCTTCACCGGCTCGGTGCGGATCTGCGGGAACGAGATCCGCACGCGCCCCCGGGCTTCGTACACCGGGCGGATCGACGCGCTCAGCAACTGGCGGAACGTGTCTTCGGTGTAGGGAGCGCCGATCGCCACGCCCGCCACCGCTTCGCGCAGCACGTTCTGCGGGACCACCTGGTTACCCTCGAAGGTCACCTGCGCCACGGCGGGCGGAGTGTGTGCGGGCCGGAACACGATAGCGTAGTCTCCCGGCTCTCCCGGAGCCACCGCGGCGGCAATCTTCTCCTCGATGCCCTTGGCCGCCAGGTAGTCCTGGACGAACCTGGCGTACCGCTCGAGCACCGGCTGGGTCGCGGGCAAACGGCCGGCCGAGTACAACGGCTCTTTGGCTCGCAGGGCGGCTTCCAGGTCCCTGGACGACACGTGCAGATCCTCGAAATCCACCGGGTAGACCTGCTGGACTTCCGCCACCTGGAAGGTCGCGACGTACCCCTTCCCGGTAGAGCCCGGAACGAACTTGTAACCCACGGTTTCGAAGGCGCCGCTGGCCACCAGCCGGTCGCGCGCCGCCTCGAATTCCGGCCGGCCCGCCATCTGGCCGATCTTCAGGCCGGCGGTCTCGATCACCTGCTCACGGGTGTAGCTGTGGTTGCCCTCCACCGTGATGCTCTCCACGGGCCAGCGGGCGGCGGGCGGGCCGGCAGGGCGCGTGGCCGGCGCCTGCTTCTTCTCGGTGGAGCGCTGCTGCGCGAATCCGCAAACGGACGCCAGCATCAGTGTAATCAGCAGCCATTTCATGTCGTTTCTTTTAATGGTATGACGTACCGGCGCGAGGCCAGGTGACAGGGAATGTGCCCGCCGCCGGGTCATGGGTAGAATGGAACAAGTGCCTTACGATCTGATTGTTATCGGGAGCGGCCCAGGCGGCTACTCCGCCGCTATCCGCGCCGGCCAGTACGGGTTGAAGACCGCGCTGGTGGAAAAGCAGGCGAAACTCGGCGGAACCTGTCTGCTGGTGGGCTGCATCCCCACCAAGTCCCTCCTGCAGACCGCCGACGTGTGGCAGCGCTTTGTCAATTCGGAAGCCGAAGGCATCCACTGCGAGAACCCGCGCCTCGACTACCCCAAGGTGAAGGACCGCAAGGACGGCATCGTCAACAAGCACTCCAAGGGCGTCGAGATGCTGCTGAAGCGAGCCAAGGTGGAGCGCATCGCGGGCTTCGCCACCCTGAAGGGCGCGGGCAAGGTCGAAGTGAAGTCCGATGGCGGGGTGCAGACTATCGAAGCGAAGAACATCATCATCGCGACCGGGTCGGAGGCGCGCATGCTTCCGGGGCTCGAACCCGACGCCGAGTTCATCCTCACCAACGTCGAGATTCTCAACCTGACCGCCGTGCCGAAGAGCCTGATCATCATCGGCGCGGGTGCGGTGGGGGTGGAGTTCGCGTCGATCTTCCGGCGGTTCGGCTCGGAGGTCACGGTGGTCGAGATGCTGCCACGGATCGTGCCGGTGGAGGACGAGGACATCTCCAAGGAGTTGGAGCGCAATTTCCGGAAGCAGAAAATCCGCGTGGAGACCGGCGCGCGCGCGGACAACATCCAGAAGACCGGCCAGGGAGTGCGGCTCACGCTGACCACCCGGGACGGCAAGCAGGAAACGCTGGAAGCGGAGAAGCTGCTCGTGGCGGTGGGCCGCAAGCCCAACACGGAGGGCATCGGCCTGGAGAACACCAAGGTCAAGCTCGACCGCGGTTACATCCAGGTCGGCGAATACCAGGAGACCGCCGAGCCGGGCGTCTACGCCATCGGCGACGTAGTGGCGGGCACGCCGCAACTGGCGCACGTGGCCACGCGCGAGGGCATGATCGCGGTGGCCCACATGGCCGGAAAGCCGGCGGTGCCCATCAACAAGCGGCGCATTCCGGGCTGCACTTACACGGAGCCGGGAATCGGCAGCGTGGGGCTCACCGAGGCGCAGGCGCGCGCCGAGGGCTACAAGGTCAAGATCGGGCGCTTCCCGTTTGCCGGCGACAGCCGCGCCACCATTCTGGGCCACCATGAGGGCTTCGTCAAGGTGGTGGCCGAGGAACAATACGGCGAGATCCTCGGAGTGCACATCATCGGCCCGGAGGGGTTCGAGCTGGTCGCCGAGGCAGTGGCGGCCATGGAAGCCGAAGCCACCGTCGAGGTCATGATGCAGACCATCCACGCGCACCCCACGCTCTACGAAGCCGTGGGCGAGGCTTTCAACGCCGTATACGGTCTTTCCATCAATGCGTAAGTGCTGCGTTCGGGAACTCGGCCGCATGGATTACGGCAAGGCGCTAGCGCTCCAGCAGGAGCTTGTCGCCGGGCGCAAGCAGGGATACGTGCCGGACCAGCTTCTGCTGCTGGAGCATCCCCACGTCATCACGCTGGGCCGGAACGGCCGGCTGGAAAATCTGCTGGCCGGCGAACAGGCGCTGTCGAGCGCGGGCATTTCGTTCTACCCGACCGACCGCGGGGGCGACATCACCTATCACGGCCCCGGCCAGCTTGTCGGCTATCCCATTCTGGACTTGCGCGAGTGGAAGCGCGACGTGGGCGAATACGTCCGCGCCATCGAGCAGGTGATCATCGATACGCTGGCCGGCTACGGCATTGCCGCCGGGCGCATCCCCAAGCTGACGGGCGTGTGGGTGGAGGAGCGCAAGATCGCGGCCATCGGCGTGCACATCAGCCGCTGGGTGACGTCGCACGGGTTCGCCTTGAACGTGGATACCGACCTGAGCTATTTCCAGTACATCGTGCCGTGCGGACTGACCAGGCCGGTTACCTCCATGGCACAGCTTGGCGTACGCGCGACGGTGGATGAAGTTTCCCGAAGCCTGGCCGCGCATTTCGGCCGCGTTTTCGATTGTGAGATGGCGCCCGGCTCTCCAGCCGGTGTAACGGAGGACTGACATGACCGACGTAGTGATGCCCCAGATGGGCGAAAGCATCGTGGAAGGCACTCTGACGAAGTGGCTGAAGAAGCCCGGCGACCGCGTGGAGCGCGACGAGCCGCTGTTCGAGATCTCGACCGACAAGGTGGACACGGAGATTCCGGCCCCCGCGGCGGGGACGCTCGGCGAGGTGCTGGTGGCGGAGGGTCAGACGGTGGGGATCAACACCGTAGTGGCGCGCATCGATGAAGGCGGCGGCGCCGCCGTGAAGCCCGTCGCGGCCGCAACCGCGCCGTCGCCCGCAGCCGCCGAGGCGCCACCCCCGCCCCCACCGGCCGCACCCCCGATCGTGGAAGAGCCAGCCCCCACCCCCGCCGAACCCTCCGGCCCGCTTTCTCCGCTGGTGCGCAAGCTCGCGCGCGAGCACAACGTCGACTTGAGCCGCATCACGGGCACCGGCGCCGGCGGCCGTATCACCAAGCAGGACATCGAAGGCTATCTGGCCAAGCCCGCGCAACCGGCAGCACCGGCAGCACCGGCCGCGCCGCCGCCGGCACAACCGGCTGCTCCACCACCGACGCCGCAACCGCCGCCGCAACCGCCTCCAGCACTGGCGCCGGCAGTAGTGCCGCCCGCCCCCGCAGGGCAGGCGAAGACGCGCATCGAGCCGCTGGGGACCATGCGGATGAGGATCGCCGAACACATGCTCCTCTCCAAGCGCACCTCGCCGCACGTGACCACGGTGCACCGCGTGGATATGACCAAGGTGGCCAGGATGCGCGAGCGGCACAAGGCGGCGTTCCAGGCCAGCTACGGCTTCTCGCTCACGTACCTGCCGTTCATTACGCGGGCCGCGGTGGCCGCGCTGCGCCAGTTCCCGCTGCTCAATGCGTCGCTCGACGGCAACAACATCATCTACCACAACGAAATCCACATCGGGATCGCGGTGGCGCTGGAGAACGGCCTGATCGTTCCGGTGATCCGCGCGGCGGACGAGAAGAACGTGATCGGACTGCAGAGGGCCATCGTGGACCTGGCCACGCGCGCCCGCTCGCGCCAGCTCAAGCCCGACGAAGTGCAGGGCGGCACCTTCTCCATCACCAACTTCGGCAGCTTCGGCAGCCTGATGGGGACACCCATCATCAATCAACCCCAGGTGGCGATCATTGGAGTCGGCACGGTGGACAAGACTCCGGTGGTGATCGACGACGCTATCGCCATCCGGTCGATCTGCCATCTCTCGCTGAGCTTCGACCACCGCCTGGTCGACGGCGCGCTGGCCGACCAGTTCATGACCAGGGCGAAGCAGGTGCTCGAAGACTGGTCCGAAGAGGTGCTGTGAGCGTATGATGGAAACCAGGACGGCGTGATGGACCCGGAAATCAAGCAGGCCTTCGCGGAACTGGCCCGGCTGGTCGAAGACAACAGCCAGAGCCTTCAAGCCGAGATGGAACTGGGCTTCGATCGGGTCGAGGCCGCCACCCGGCGCAACAGCACCTCGATCGCCGGCGGGGCCAAGGCGATCGCCGGGCTCAGCCGATGGGCCGGCGCGCGCGACAAAACCGACGCCAAACGCGACCGCGAGATCCGCGATCTTCGCCTGCGCCTTCAGAAAGTCGAGCGTGCCCTCAAGCGCCGCGCAAGTTGATCGAGGAGACCGGACGCACGGTCTGTCAAGCTGGTTTACAGGACTGCGCGCCGCCGGGCGTCCAGAAGCTTGACAGCGCGCCCCGGCAGCAGACTGATTCCGCTGGCGTTTGTTTTGGGCATGCAAGTGCCATTCGAGAGCGGGGTGAATACAGCATGATCCTGAGCAAAAGCATTCCACTCTATGTCGGGACGTTTCTGAACAACATCCGGAGGGATTTCCGGGCGGGGGCGTACGCAGAGGACTACCGCGGCTTGTTGATCCGCGAAACCAGAATGCGGTACCCGGGGCTGGTGGAGGGCTTGGGAGACCTGGGGCGAGGACCCACCCGGCGAGGCGAGGTGCGGGTGCTGGCGGACGCCGACCACATCATTCCCAGGTCCCTGTGGGCCATCCTGATTCCACCGGCCTGGAATCTGCCGGGAGCGCCGCCCGCCACGCCGAACATTCTGAGCAACCTGTTCTGGAGAACGGTGACCTGCAACCGCGGCGCGCCGAGCCGGGGAGAGGCGCTCGACCACGCCTGGATCAGCCACATCAAGGCAGAAGCCGGAGCCAATCCGACGGCTCAGTGGGCCAACCGGTACATCCAGATGTTCCTGCAGACCAAGCACGACGAAGGCGTGAATATCGATGTGCCGCTGGACCCGGGGCGGGTGGACCAGATGCAGGGCGGCGGCGATCTGTCAGCGGTCATCGCGTTCATTCAGAGCGTGCGGCAGGCGCGCCCCGGGATCGGCACGAACGAACTCGTGGACCTGGTTGAAGACCGGTTCCCGCACGTTCGGATCGAGACCGAGGGAGGCTCGCCGCGGGTGGAGATCGGATAGCCGCCGGACGGGCAACCGGGCGCTCGCCGGATGCGGTACGATGTGCCCGTGAGCCACATTACCAGACGAAATGCCATCGGCGCGCTGATCGCCGCACCCGCTTTGATCCTGCCACGCCGCTCCGCCGCGCAGGAGGCCATTCCGGAAATCGAAAAAGGGCCGTTCAACGGAACCGCCGAATCGCTCCACGACTATCGGACACCGGAGTGGTTCCGCGACGCCAAGTTCGGCATGTGGGCGCACTGGGGTCCGCAGTCCGGCGTCGAAGACGGGGACTGGTACGCCCGCAACATGTACATCGAGACCCAGGCGCAATACAAATACCACCTGGAGCATTACGGACATCCCTCCAAGGTGGGCTACAAGGACTTGTGCCCGCAGTGGAAGGGCGCCGAGTTCGATCCCGACCACCTCATACAGCTTTACAAGAAGGCCGGCGCCAAGTACTTCATGAGCATGGGCGTGCACCACGACAATTTCGACCTGTGGAACTCGAAGTTTCAGCCGCGGTGGAACGCCGTCGCCACGGGACCGAAGAAGGACGTCGTGGGGCTGTGGCGGAATGCGGCGCGGAAGCACGGATTGAAGTTCGCGGTCAGCGAGCATCTCTCGAACAGCTACAACTGGCTGGCGGTCTCGCACGGCGCGGACAAGACCGGACCCATGGCGGGCGTGCCCTACGACGGCACCGATCCGGCTTACGCCGACCTGTACCACCCGTTCCCCAAGGACCAGCCGATACCCACGCAGGCCATGAGCCGGGTGGCGCCCGATTCCTGGAAACTGCTCTACTTCAAGCGCATCAAGGACCTGATCGACAACTACCAGCCCGACCTGCTGTACACCGACGGTGGCATTCCGTTCGAGGCCTGGGGCTACAAGCTGGTGTCGCACTACTACAACGCCAATGCCAAGCTGCACGGCGGGAAAGTGGAAGGCGTGTACACCAGCAAGACGCGCCGGGATTGCGAAACGGGCACGTGCGTGTTGGACATCGAGCGGGGGATCGCCAACGAGATTTCGCCCAATCCGTGGCAGACCGACACGTGCATCGGCAACTGGCACTACCAGAGAGGCGCGAAGTACAAGACGGTCAAGACCGTGGTGGACATGCTGTGCGACATCGTCAGCCGCAACGGCAACCTGATGCTGAATATCCCGCTGCCGAACAGCGGCAAGCCCGATGACGAGGAGCTGAAGGTGGTGGAAGGCATCACCCAGTGGATGGCGGTGAACAGCGAAGGGATCTACGGGACGCGGCCGTGGAAGGTGTCGGGCAACATCGCAGCTCCCGCGGCGCAAGCGCAGGGAGGGGGCTTCAACGAGCGCAACCGAAAGGACCTCACGGCGGGCGACGTGCGGTTCACCACCAAGAGCGGGGCGCTCTACGCGTTCGTCATGGGCTGGCCGGAACACGAGGCCGTGATTCCCACGCTGGCGCTGGGCGGCAAGCTGCAAGTGGGGAAGATCCGCAGCGTGGATGTGCTGGGCCACAAGGGCAAGGTGAAGTTCACGCAGGACGAGCAGGCGCTCAAGGTCGAAATGCCGCCGCAGAAGCCCAGCGAAAACGCCATCACGCTGAAGATCGTGGGGGCATAGACGGCCCGCATGCGACGCGCCACGCTGCTGCTTTGCACGGTTGCGGCATGGGCCGCGCCGCATCCGCTGGCTCCTCTCACGGCGGCCGAAATCCGCGCGGCGGTCGAGATTCTGCGGGCTTCCGGGCGGCTGCCGGCGGCGCCGCGGTTCAGCATGATTGCCCTGGATGAGCCGCCCAAGGAGATGGTGCTGCGCAACGCCGAGACGCCACGGCGAGCGTTCGCCGTGGTCTACGACGCCGCGGGCAACCGCACCTGGGAAGCCATCGCCGACCTGAATGCGAAGCGCGTGGATTCGTGGAAGGAGATTCCCGGCGCGCAGCCGCCGGTGGGCGGGGCCGATTCCTCGGCGGCCGACCGCATCGTCCGCGCCGACCCGCGATGGCGGGCGGCATTGCAGGCGCGCGGCATCCGCGACATGAACGCGGTGGTGACGATCGCGTGGCCCGCGGGCTATTTCGCGCTGCCCGGCGAGACCGGCGGGAGAATCGTGCGGGTGACTCCATACTATGGCGGCGGAGACAACTTCTTCGCCCATCCCGTGGAGGGTGTGACGGCGCACGTCAATCTCACGGCACGCCGGGTGATCGATTTCCTGGACATCGACCGCAACGCGCCGGTCTCGCGGGAAAACGGCGATCTCGACACCGCAGGCGCGCCGTTCCGCGCGGCGCCCGCTCCGCTCCAGATCACGCAGCCGGCCGGGCCGGGATTCCAGATCGTGGACGGAGAAGTGCGGTGGCAGAAGTGGCGGTTCCGCTACGCGCTGCATCCGCGCGAGGGGCTGGTGGTGTACACCGCCGGGTTCGAAGACGGCGGCCGCGTGCGAAGCGTGATGTATCGCGGGTCGCTTTCGGAGATGGTGGTGCCGTACGGCGATCCGGGCGGGGCGTGGTTCTTCCGCAACAGCTTCGACGTGGGGGAGCTGGGGCTGGGAATCATGGCCAGCCCGCTGCGCGCGGGCGTGGATTGCCCGCAGAACTGCACGCTGCTGGACGCGGTGGTGGCCGAGGAATCGGGCGAGCCCCGCATCATCCCGCACGCGGTGGCGCTGTACGAACGGGACGGCGGAGTCAGTTGGAAGCACGGCGACGACACGCGGCGCGCGCGGGACCTGGTGTTGTCGTACCTCAGCGAGGCGGGCAACTACGAGTACGGTTTCGACTGGATCTTTCACCAGAACGGCACGCTGGAGATGAGCGTGGCGCTCACCGGGATCATGGCAGTGAAGGGCGTCGCGGATGGGGTGCACGAGCCGTACAGCCACATGGTGGCGAAGAACATCGCGGCGGTGCACCACCAGCACTTCTTCGCGTTCCGGCTGGACATGGACGTGGACGGCACGGCCAACCGCGTGGTGGAGATGAACAGCGCGCCGGTACCGGCCGGGTCGAAGAATCCCTACGGCGGCGCGTTCACCATGGAGATGACGCCGCTCGCCACCGAGCGGCAGGCGCAGCGCCGGATGAGCCTGGAGAGCAGCCGCCGATGGATCGTGGAGAGCACCACGGCGAAGAACGCGCTGGGGCAGCCCACCGGGTACGCGCTACTGCCGGGCGAGAACGCCGTGCCGTACCTGCTGCCCGAGGGATGGGTGCGCAAGCGGGCGGGGTTCCTGAACGCGCACGTGTGGGTGACGGCCAACAGCCCCACGGAGATGTACGCGGCCGGCAATTATCCCTATCAGAGCAAGGGCGACGACGGACTGCCGAAGTGGACCGCGGCCGACCGGCCGATCGACAATCGCGACGTGGTGCTGTGGTACGTGATGGGGATCACGCACAACCCGCGACCGGAGGACTGGCCGGTGATGCCGGTGCACGCGGCCGGCTTCAAGCTGGAGCCATGGGGCTTCTTCGCACGCAACCCGGTGCTGGATCTGCCACCGGGGCGGTGACGCGGATCGGAGCCGGAGGCGCGTCGGGAACGAGAAGCCCGCGCAGGATCAGACACGGCACGGGCTTTCCGCTGCCAGCCTACCCGCGTGGGCGGTTTTGCACGGTTACGGAGGTAGTGTCCGTGGCGGTCTTGGCGGTGGAATCGGTGACCGTCAGGGTAAACGTGTAAGTGCCCGGCCCGCTAGTGAACTGAACCAGCGGTGTGGCGGTATTGGGGCCGATGATGGCAGCGACGGGGGAGCTTGCGGGCTGGGTCCAGCTAAAGGTGAGTGGCTTGCCATCCGCGCTGGCCGATGCGGTGCCGTCGAGCGTCATCTGGAAATTCGTGGTGACCGCGTTCTTGGGGTTCGCAACCGCGGTAGTCGTGCCGCTGACCGGCGGCGCCGGCGTGGGGAGAGCGGGACGCAGGGTATGAATCCGGGTAACAAAGATGCCACCCGGGACAATAACGCTGGGATCTCTCTGGGCGTCCACAATCGTGGTGGCGATGAGCTGCCCGCCTTGCACAATCGCCTGGGTGACGATGAAGTCATCCGAGGCGGGCGCGGTAGTGCCATCGGCCTTTGTCACAATGCGGGTGATGGTTCCGGTGCCGTTGCAATTCACAGTGTATGTTCCCGTGCTGGTAACATTGGTTATAGTTCTGTCCCCGGTTGCCGATCCAGCCGTGGGCTGGTTATTGATGCCGGTTCGCGTCAGATTGCCTTTTCCATCCAAAGACTCGGGCTGGAGTCCGACCGCGACGTTCGCGCCGTAGTTGACTACAACGGAATACGAACCCTGAAGGCTTGTAAGGGTGTAGCACCCGGCGCTCTGGGCATCCGGCAGCCGGGTGTAAGTGCGGGTCAGAAAAATGCCACCCGGGATAATAGCACTGGGGGTTCTTTGGGCGTCTTCAAGTGCTGTGGCGATTAATTGTCCGCCATTCACAACTGCCCCGGTGATGAGGAAGTCATCGGCCTGAGAAGTGGTGGTGCCATCCGCCTGCGTGAGAATGCGGTTGATGACGCCGGTACCGTCGCAATTCACAGTGTAAGTTCCCTTTTGCGTACCGGTTGCGATAGTTCTCGCTCCAGTTGTCGATCCGGCCGTGGGCTCGTTCAAGATGTAGGTTCCCGCCAGATTGCCATTTCCATCAAAATACCTCTCCCCGAATGCTATTGCTAAATTCGCGCCGTAGTTGCCGATAACCGCATAGTTGCCCTGCAGGCTACCAAGGGTGTAGCACTCCGTGCCTTGGGCATTCGCGGCGGACACGCCGAGGAAGCTAGTGAGAATCAACGCTGCTGGAACAAACAACCTTGTCGTGCTAAACATTGTTTTCCACCCCTTGATGATTAACAGTGTCATTCAGGCCCTAAGTGTCAGCGTGGTTACGTGTTGGAGTTTGCGTCTCCGAAACTCCCAAACGTGGAAATGCCCTTCTGCTCCCGACAACGCGGAAGCTTCATGTCCCGGGATTCGAGATCCCGTTGCTAAACAGGGAGCATCTTCTGAACGCTGCCAAACAGCATGCTCCAGTTCCGTGATCGGGTAAGAGTTTTCTTCTACAGTAAGTCCCTATATATGTGGTGTATTCCGACAGTCTCCGCCGGTGCGGCAGACTGAAGTCTGCCCCACGTCAGAGGTTGGGACCGAGGCCGAGGAGCTTTCCTAATCGAAGCCAGCGGGAGGACTCGAGGGCGGTGCGGATGGCGCGCGCGGCCGATAACTGCTCGACCAGCTCGGTGACGCCGCTCGAGCTTAGTGCGAACGGGGCACGGAGGGCGATCACAGGGAGCGAACACGGGTTCGAGTAGATGACGCCAAACTCGCGGTTGCCGGCCGGGTCGAACCGCACGATGGAGAATCCGGCAGCCGAGAGTCCCGCGCGGATGGCCTCGTCCGAGAAGATGCGGCGCTCCAGCGTCGCGCCGGTACCGCCGTGGAACGTGAGCCGGTCGAACACGCGGTACTCGCCGGCGGCGGTCCGACCCACCAGAACGGTCCTGCCATCGAACTCGGCGAATGCCGATTCGGTGAGGCCGGGATAGTGTTCGATGATGCCGGGATCGAGCGAGTAGGGGACGGTGAGGATCAGGACTCCGGCGGGTTTCAGCAGGCGGCCGAGCGTGGTGAACGCGCGGTCGACGGGGGCGGGCACGTGCTCCAGGACCTCACTGCAAATGACGAAATCGTATTTGCCGAATTCCTTCTCGTCGGGGCGCGAGAGATCGAAAGCCGGATCGCGATGATAGAAAGTGTTGGTGTAGGTGAAGCGGGTTTCGAGACGGCCGGAGTAGACATCGGAATCGCTGATTCCCAATCCGCGAACACTCTTCAATACAGGGAAGCCGGAGAGCTTCAGGTCGAGGCCGAAAAGGGCGCGGGACAGCGCGAGCACGATGGAACGGAAACGGATCGAGGAACGGCAGTGAGAACAGGTCACCTGCTCGCGATCGCCCGCGGCGGCGGCCGTGGTGTTTCGCGCGCCACAGATGTTGCAGGTGAATGCGCCGAGCTGCTCCTCTGGGACCATGTGGGGGGCGACTCTCATTGTAATCAACCTCGATGGTGCGGATATGACCGGAGCTACAATACGGAGCATCATGTCTCATCGTCGCTTTGCCCTGCTGATCGCGACCGTGCTGATTTCGGTGTCGGCGGCCCAGACCGCCAAACGGCCGCTGAACCACAACGACTACGATGGCTGGCGCTCCATCGTTAGCCAACGCCTGTCGAGCGACGGCAAGTTTCTGGCGTACGGGCTGTTCCCGCAGGAAGGCGACGGCGAGGTGGTGATCCGCAACCTGGTCACCGGCAAAGAACAGCGCGAGCCGGCCGGCGCGCGGCCGGCGCCCGTGCCCGCAGCCACGGCGGAGGAAGGCCCGCCAGCCGAGGCGCGCAGCGTGACCATCACGTTCTCGGCCGACAGCCGCACCGTGGCGTTCTCCACATTTCCCACCAAGGCGGCGGCCGACAAAGCCAAGAAGGAGAAGAAGACGGGCGACCAGGCGCCGAAAGACGGCATGGTGATCGTGGACCTGGCCTCGGGGAAGGCGGCGCGCATGGAGCGCGTGAAGCGGTTCCAGATGGCGGAGAAGGCGTCGGGGTATCTGGCTTACCTGCGCGAGGCGCCCGAGACGGCGCAGACGTCGACTCCACCAGCGCCCAAGCCCGAGGGCGGTTTCGACGCCGATCAGCAGGGCGGGCGCGGAGGCCGCGGAGGCGGGGCCGGAGCGGGCGGCGGAGGGCGGGGCGCGCGTCCCGAATTCGGGTCGGACCTGGTGCTGCGCAATCTGGCGGATTCCTCGGAGCGCACCTTTCCGGACGTGGTGGAGTTCTCGATCACCGACGACGGCAGGCAACTGGTTTACTCCGTGTCCGCGAGGGACACGGCGAAGAACGGCGTGTTCGCGGCTCTCGCCGGATCGGCGGACGAGCCCGCGGCGGTGCTCGACGGCAAGGGCAAGTATGCCAAGCTCACGTGGGACGAGAACCAGGGTCAACTGGCGTTCCTCAGCACGCGGAACGACGCCGCCAGCAAGCAGCCCAAGTGGAAGCTGTATCGCTGGGACCGCCGGGGGACCACGGCCACCGTGCTGGCATCGGCCGACATGCCGGGCTTCCGCAAGGAATTCGAGATCAGCGACAAGGGCAACCTGAGCTTCTCCAAAGACGGCAGGCGGGTGTTTTTCGCGTGCGCTCCGCCGGCGCCCGAAAAGAAAGACGATGCGGCCGATGGATCGAGCGACGACAAAGCCGCGGTGGACCTGTGGAGCTACAAGGACGACTACATCCAACCCATCCAGAAAGTGCGCGCCGCGCGGGAACGGGACCGCACCTTCACGGCGGTCTACCTGATTCCGGAGCACAGGCTGGTGCAACTGGGGGACGAGGCGCTGGCGGACGTCACGCCATCGGAGAGCCCCCGGTGGACGCTGGGGAACGACGACCGCGAATACCGGCCGCTGGCGGACTGGGACGAGCACTACGCCGACTCGTACGTGGTGGACGCCACGACGGGCAACCGGACGCTGGTGGCGAAGAAGCATCGAGGGACGCTGAGCTGGTCGCCCGAGGGCCGCTGGCTGCTGGCCTTCGACGGGAAAGACTGGAGCACGATCTCGGTACCGGACGGCAAGACGGTGAACCTGACGGCGAAGCTCGGGGTGAAATTCTTCAACGAAGACGCCGACACGCCGAGCACACCGGGGGCGTACGGAACGGCGGGGTGGACCAAGGACGGCAAGGCGGTGCTGCTGTACGACCGGTACGACATCTGGCGGGTTGCGCCGGATGGGACGGGGGCGAGGGACATCACCGCAGGATACGGCCGCCAGCACGATCTCAGGATGCGCTACATACGCACGGACGCGGAGAGCCCGCGGGAGCGGTGGATCGATCCCGCGCGGCCGGTGATGTTGCAGGCGGAGAATGTGAAGACCTGGGAGTCGGGATTCTTCCGCGCGACGCTGGATGGCGGCGAGCCGAAGCAACTCATAATGTCGGCGAAATACTTCACGGCCCCGGTGAAGGCCAGGGACGCCGATGTGTACCTGCTGACGGAACAGACATTCAACGAATTTCCCGACCTGGTGACCACGGACGGGACATTCAAAGAAATGCGCAAGGTATCGAGCGCCAATCCGCAGAAAGCGGGGCTGGTTTGGGGGACGTCGGAGGTAGTGCCGTTCAAGAACGCCGATGGCGTGGCGCTGACGGCGGCGCTGTACAAGCCGGAGAATTTCGACGCGCGCAAGAAATACCCGATGATGGTGTACATTTACGAGAAGCTGACGGACCGCGTGAACCGCTTCGTGGACCCGAAACCGGCCCACAACATCAACATCAGCTATTACGTTAGCAACGGATACCTGGTGCTGACGCCGGACATCGTTTACACGACGGGGTATCCGGGGCAGAGCGCGCTCAAGTGCGTGCTGCCGGCGATCCAGGCGGTGGTGGACCGCGGCATAGTGGACGAGAAGGCGATCGGGATACAAGGCCACAGTTGGGGCGGGTACCAGATCGCGTACATGGTGACGCAGACCAACCGCTTCCGCGCGGTGGCGGCGGGGGCGCCGGTGGCGGACATGATCAGCGCGTACAACGGCATCCGCTGGGGCACGGGGATACCGCGGCAGTTCCAGTACGAGCGCGCGCAGAGCCGCATCGGGGGCTCGATCTGGCAATACCCCACGCGATTCATCGAGAACTCGCCGATCTTCTGGGCCGACCGGGTGCAGACGCCGGTCATGATTTTGCACAACGACGCGGACACCGCGGTGCCGTGGTACCAGGGCGTGGAATTCTACCTGGCGCTGCGGCGCTTGGGCAAGGAAGTGTACCTGTTCGTTTATAACGGCGAGCCGCACGGGCTGACCAAGCGGCCCAACCAGAAGGACTACACGATCCGGCTACAGCAGTACTTCGATCATTATTTGAAGGGCGCGCCGGCGCCGGATTGGATGGAGAAAGGAGTGCCGTACCTGGAGCGCGAGAGGACGGCGCTGTCGCAACTCGGGGGGCAGTAGTGGGGGCTGAAGGGGACGGAGGAGAGTCGAGACTGTTCTTCCTGTTCTTCTTTTTTTCGGGGTTTTGCAGCCTCGTTTACCAGGTGGTGTGGCTGCGGGTGGCGATGGCCGCATTCGGTGTCACCACGCCGCTGATCTCGATCGTGCTGTCGGTGTTCATGGCGGGGCTGGCGCTGGGGAGCTGGGGCGGCGGGAGGCTGGTGAGGCGGAGCGGGAAACGCCCGGCGGCATTCTTCGTGCGGGTTTACGGGGCGACGGAACTGGCCATCGGGGTCTCGGGGCTGGTGGTGGTTCGACTGCTGGGAGCGGGGCGGGGGCTGCTGGCGGGCTCGTGGGGATCGGCAGGGCATTATCTCGCATCGGGGTCGTGGATCGCGCTGGTGATGCTTCCGTTTTGCACGTGCATGGGGGCCACGTTTCCACTGGCGATGGCGGGCATCCGGAGGGCGAGATCGTTCAGCTTTCTGTATGTCGCCAACGTGCTGGGGGCGACGGCGGGCACGCTGGGTTCGGCGTTCGTGTTCATCGAGCTGATGGGGTTCCGGAAGACGGTGTGGCTGGCGGCGGGATTGAACGCGATGGTGGCGGTGGCGGCCTTCGCGTTTGCGCCGGGCGCCGCCGGCCCGGCGAACGAATCGCGGCGGCCGGAGCAGGCGGCGGAGAAGGGCGCCACGGATGGCTGGCTGCCGGCTCTGCTGTTCGTTTCGGGTTTGGCGAGCCTGGGCATGGAAGTGGTGTGGACGAGGCAGTTCGTCCCGTTCATGGGCCCGGTGGTCTACACCTTCGCGGCGATGCTGGCGGTGTACTTGGCGGCGACCGCGGCGGGCTCGCGCATCTACCGCATACGGGTCCGGCGCAAGAGCACGGATCGACGAAACCTGGCGCTGGCGGCGGGCTGCTGCGCATTGCTGCCGCTGCTGGCGGCCGATCCCGAAATCTCGCTGCCGCACCGCGTGATCGTGGGCGCCTTGCGCGTGCTGGCAGGCGTGGGGGCGTTCTGCGGGGTGCTCGGTTTTCTGACGCCGATGCTGGTGGACCGCTGGAGCGGGGGAGATGCGGACCGCGCGGGGCGGGCCTACGCGGTGAACGCGGTGGGGTGCATTCTCGGGCCGCTGCTGGCGGGTTTCGTGCTGCTGCCGGAGTTCGGCGAGCGATGGACGCTGGTGCTGCTGGCGGTTCCGTTTTTCGTGTTCGGCCTCGGCGGCGCTCGGTGGCTGCTGGCCGGGTCAGTGGCGTTGTCGGTGGTGCTGGTGGGGGCGACGCGCGACTTCGAGACGCTCTATCCGGACGCCGAAGTCCGCCGAGACCACACGGCGACGGTCATCGCCGCCGGGGCGGGGATGAACAAGATGCTGCTCATCAACGGGGTGGGGATCACCTCGCTGACCCCCATCACCAAGATGATGGTGCACCTGCCGCTGGCCTGGCTGGAACGGCCGCCGCGGAAGGTGCTGGTGGTGTGCTTCGGGATGGGCACTTCGTTCCGCTCAGCGCTCGCGTGGGGCGCCGAGGTCACGACGGTGGACCTGGTTCCGAGCGTGCCGCCGCTGTTCGGTTTCTTCCACAGCGACGGCGTCGCGCTGCTGGGCTCGCCGCGGGCGAGGGTTGTGATCGACGACGGGCGGCGGTTTCTGGAGCGGACGGCGGAGGTTTTCGACGCGATCGTGGTGGATCCGCCGCCGCCTGTGGAAGCGGCGGGATCGAGCCTGCTGTATTCGGCGGAGTTTTACGAGGCGGCGAAGCGGCGGCTAAGGCCCGGAGGCATGCTGGCGCAGTGGTTGCCGCAGGGAGAACGGATCGTGGTGTCGTCGATAGCGCAGGCCCTGCGGCGGGAGTTCTCCGATATTCGGGTGTTCCCTCCGGTGGAAGCACACGGGCTTCACTTTCTGGCCAGTAACGGCGCGATGGCGCGGAACAGCGGCGCGGAGCTTGCGGCGCGGGTGCCTCCGGGCGCGGCGGGAGACATGCTGGAGTGGGGACCGGCTGCCACGGTTGAAGCGCAGTTCGAGTTGATGCTGCGGGGAGAGATGACGCTCGACACGGTGATCGACGCCGATCGGGGAGCGCCGGCGCTGACCGACGACCGGCCGGTGAACGAATACTACTTCCTGCGGCGGCTGGGGCGGGGCGCGGCGTATTTTGTACGGTGACCGGGGGCGGTGTCAAGAACCGCTCACGGTCGAGCTTCTGCGAAGCGGCTCGGTAAGAAGCAGCTCAGCAACGCGAGGCGCCAGGTATTTTTGTCCGATAATGCAGGCATGGCTTTCGAGGGGCTGCGAGTGCTGGGGCTGGAGAGCCGGCGCTCGGCCGAGATGGCGGAACTGATTCGCAAACAGGGGGGCGATCCGTTCGTGGCGCCTTCGCTGCGGGAACGGCCGGTGGAAGAAAATGCCGCGGCGTTCCGATTCGCCGAGGGCCTGTTGGCGGGCGAATTCGAAATGATGATCCTGCTGACGGGCGTGGGAACGCGGCAGTTGAACCGGCTGCTGGCCACGCGGTTTCCGGAAAACGCGTTTGCCGACGCCTTGCGGGGGGTCACCGTGGTGGCGCGCGGTCCCAAGCCGGTGGCGGCGCTGCGGGAGATGGGCTTGACGCCGGACATAGTTGCGCCGGAGCCCAACACGTGGCGCGAAGTGCTGCGGGCGACGGAAGGGCGGCCGGAACGGCGCATCGCGGTGCAGGAGTACGGGCGGCCGGCGACGGAGCTGTTGGAAGGATTGGAGGCTCGGGGAGCGGAAGTCACGGCGGTGCGGGTGTATCAATATGCCCTGCCGGAGGATTGCGAGCCGCTGCGGGAAGCCGCGCGGCGCCTGGCGGCGGGACGGTTCGAGGTGGCCCTGTTCACCACGGCGGTTCAAATCGATCACCTGATGCGCATCGCCGGGGAACTGGGGATCGAGGCCGAGGTACTGGCGGGACTGCGGCGGACCCAGATCGGATCGATCGGTCCCACCACCACCGAGGCGCTGGAGGAATTCGGGCTGCGACCGGTACTCGAGCCGTCGCACCCCAAAATGGGGCTGCTGGTGCGCGAGGCGGCAGAAGTCGCCCGCGGTTAAACTATCTTTGTGGACCGGCCTAAGAAGACGGCAATCGCACGGGCGGCGGAGTACAGCTCGCTGGCGCTGATGCTGCCGGTTTCGACGCTGGTGGGCTACGTGATCGGCTACTACCTGGACAAGGCATTCGGCACCGAGCGGCTCCGGATCGTGTTCCTGATTCTGGGCAGCGTGGCGGGCTTCGTGCAACTCATCCGGCAGGTGATGCGGGATACGCGCGATGACGATTCCTGACGTTCTGGATTACGACCGCGCGGCGTGGCGCATCGGGCGAAACCTGGCGGTGATCGCGGCAATCGGAACGGCGGCGGGGTTCGGCGCGCGGGGCTGGAAATGGGGCGCGGGCTTTTTCGTGGGATCGCTGATTTCGTGGCTGAACTACCGCTGGCTGCGGCGGCTGGTGGAGAGCCTGGGCGGGGCCGGGCGGCCGCGGCGGCGGACCGTGATCCTGGCGCTGCGGTATGCGCTCCTGGGGGCGGTGGCATATGTTATATTGCGATTTACTTCCATCAGTCCGGCGGCCGTATTCGCGGGGGTCTTCGCGCTGACGGCGGCGGTATTCGTCGAAGCCATATTCGAGATCGTGTATGCCCGAAAGTGAACTGTGGATCACCAGGATTTTCAACGACCATCTGGCCAGCGCGGGGAACGCCTTCCTGGGGCTGGTGGGTAAGCAAGCCGAACAGCGGCCGTGGGCCGATTTCGTGGTGATGCAGATCGTAGTGGTGGTGCTGCTGGCGGTGTTGGCCGCTGTGCTGCGGCCGCGGCTGTCGGTGGACCGGCCGGGCGGATTGCAGCACGTGTCCGAAATGATCTACGATTTCGTGCGCGGGCAGGCGGACGATATGGTGGGACACGAATCCCACCGCTATCTCGCGTATTTCGGCACGATCTTCATTTTCATCCTGACGTGCAACCTGATTGGCTTGATTCCGGCGTTCGAATCTCCGACGATGAACGCGCCGGTGACCTGCGGCTGCGCGCTGGCCACGTTCTTCTACTACCACCTGATGGGGATCCGGGCCAACGGATTCGGATACCTGCGCCACTTCATGGGGCCGATGACGTGGCTGGCGCCAATGATGTTGCCCATAGAAGTGGTGAGCCACCTGGCGCGCCCGCTGTCGCTGACCGTCCGTCTTTACGCCAACATGTTCGCCGGCGAGCAGGTGACCATGGTGTTCCTGAAAATGACCTACTTTGTGGTGCCGGTGATTTTCATGGGGCTGCACATTTTCGTGGGCGTGGTACAGGCTTACATATTCATGCTGCTGACCATGGTATACGTGGGCAGCGCGGTAGCGCACGAACATTAATACCGGCTTTATGCCGCCTTGCAGTGTGAGCCCGGCTCGCCAAAGCGCGAGGCCGGGGACCACCTCCTGGGGCGATTCATTGAAGGAGAATCGAAATGACGAAAAGGTTCCTGTTGGTACTGGCGGTGCTGCTGCTCGCTAGTTCGATGTTATCGGCCCAGACCCCGGGCTACCCGGGCGCCGGCGGGCACTGGGTGCCGGTCAGCGCCGCGTTCGGGATGGCCGTGGCCTCCAGCCTGTGCGGCTTGGCGCAGGGGAAGGCGATCGCCAGCGCGGTGGAAGGCATGGCGCGCAATCCCGGGGCAGCCAAGGCGATCCAGTTGGCCATGCTGATCGGCCTGGCGTTTATCGAGTCGCTGGCCCTTTACACACTGCTCGTCGTTTTCTTTTTTGAGAAGTAACCGCAGTTGCGTGGCGGGGTGAGGCGGGCGGCGGCGGCTCGCCTCCCGCCAACCGGATTTTTCTGGTGCTGAAACCAGGGTTATCTGGTATTACTAGTACCATGATTCTAGTACCCCTGGATTGTACTTTATGTGCAACGGTCTATTGACCTTAGTGTCAATCCGACATAGCATGAAGGCGATTCAATGGAACAACGCAGAACCCGGCGGTTTCGATTGGAGCTGCCCCTCTCCATCACCCGTACCGGAGCTGTACGGGTAACATTGTCGGGCCGGACCAAGAACATCAGCTCCACCGGCGTACTGTTCACCGCGGGGAGAGAGCCCGATCTGGGGGGCTCGATCGAGTACATCATCACACTGCATCGCGAGAGCACTCATCCCGTTCTCATTCGCTGCGTGGGCAAGGTGGTGCGGGCCGAACCAACGATCGGCGGGACCACGGACGAAGAGCGGCGGTCGTACGACATCGCGGTGACTCTGGAACGCTACGAGTTCGTGCGGGAGGCGGGGCGGCAGGCCGTCGGCTGAGGGGGGACCGTCGCGGAATAAGGAGTGACCGCTCCTTGCGGTTGCGGCTCAGCTGGAGTTGCTTTCGCTGTATAATTGAGCAAAGAAAAGGCGAAAGCGAGCATGGACCTCTCTCTCGGATTTCCCGAATTCTCCCAGGAACTGGCGCTCTCTTCGAAACCGTCGCTGGATGCGGTGGTCTCGCGCTACCGAGCGGCGCACCTGGAGCCGGACTCGCCGGTCCGCGCCGTGCACCATCAGCCGGCAAGCGAGGGGGAGTTCGCGGAGATACCGGCCGGGGTGGACGCCCGGTTGCGGGCGGCGCTGGAGAAGCGCGGGATCTCGCGGCTCTACAGCCACCAGGCGGAGGCGTTCGAGCGGATCGAGGGCGGGAAGAACGTCGTAATCGTTACGCCCACGGCCAGCGGTAAAACGCTGTGTTACAACCTGCCGGTGCTGAATCTGCTGTTGGGCGATGCGGGCGCGCGGGCCATGTACCTTTTCCCCACCAAGGCGCTGGCGGAGGACCAGCTTCACGAATTCCAGCGCGCGGTGGACGAGACAGGCTCGGAAATCCGCGCCTTCACTTACGACGGCGACACGCCTCAGGATGCCCGCAAGGCTGTACGGCAGAGGGCCAACGTGGTGCTGACCAATCCGGACATGCTGCACAGCGGCATCCTGCCGCACCACACACGGTGGGCGCGCTACTTCGAAAACCTGCGCTATGTCGTCATCGACGAGCTGCACTACTACCGAGGAGTGTACGGCAGCCACCTGGCGAACCTGCTGCGGCGGCTGGACCGCATTTGCGGATTCTACAACTCGAAGCCGCGGTTCATCTGTTGCTCGGCCACGATCGCCAACCCTAAGGAGCTGGCGGAAGCGCTCACGGGGCAACCGTTCGAATTAATCGAGCGAAACGGCGCGCCACGCGGGGAGAAGTTCTTCATCTTTTACAACCCGCCGGTGGTAAACCGGCAACTCGGCATACGGCGCAGCTACATCAGCGAATCGCGGCGGGTGGCGCTGGAGTTCATCGAGCGCAACCTACAGACGCTGGTGTTCGCCAACAACCGGCTTGCGACCGAGGTGCTGATCACGTATCTGAAGGACGCCTGCGATCGCGGGCCGGTGCCCAGCGAAACGGTACGGGGATACCGCGGAGGGTATCTGCCACGGGAGCGGCGCGAGATCGAGCGGAACCTGAGAAACGGCTCGATCCGGGCGGTGGTGGCGACCAATGCGCTGGAGCTGGGAGTGGACATCGGATCGCTGGACGCGGTGGTGATGGCTGGGTACGCCGGCACGATCGCATCGAGCTGGCAGCGGGCGGGCCGGGCGGGGCGGCGGCAGGGCACGTCGGCCGCGGTGCTGGTGGCTTCCAGCGCGCCGCTGGACCAGTACATCGTGGAACACCCCGACTATTTTTTCGGGCGCTCGCCGGAGCACGCGTACATCAACCCCGACAATCTGGAAATCCTGCTGGCGCATTTGAAGTGCGCGGCGTTCGAGCTGCCCATCCGCGACGAGGAGAAGTTCGGGGCGCACGACCTGGGTGACATCTGCCGGTTCCTGGAGGAGGCGGGCTTTCTGCATCACTCGGCGGGCGCGTGGCACTGGACCTCGGACACCTATCCGGCGGATGCCACGAGCCTGCGGTCGGTGACGAGCGATAACTTCGTAGTGGTGGACACGACCAACGAAGCCAACGTGATTGCCGAGGTTTCATTTCCGGCGGCGCTGACGGGCCTGCACGAAAAGGCCATCTACCTGCACGAAGCGCGCATGTACCACGTGGACCGGTTCGACTACGAGCAGCGCAAGGCGTACGTCACTCGCGTGGACTGCGATTACTACACCGACGCCATCGACTATACGCAGGTCAAGGCGCTGGAGGAATTCGGGAGCGAAGACCTGGCGGGGGCGCGCCGCGTGCACGGCGACGTCCGGGTGAACCGGCAGATCGTCGGTTTCAAAAAGATCAAGTTTTACACCATGGAAAACGTTGGCGCGGGAAAGCTCTCGATGCCCGAGCAGGAGATGCACACGACCGCATTCTGGCTGCACTTTCCGGCGGAGTTCCTGGCGCGGCTGGGGGACTTCACGCCCACCGAAAAGCAGAGCGGGATCACGGGCCTGGGCAATGCGCTTCGCACGGTGGCGGCGTTGCTGCTGATGTGCGATCCGCGCGACCTGGGAGTGGCGCTCAGCGAAGAGATCGCGGGCGGTCTGGAGCAGTTCGAGCCGAACCTTTACCTATACGACAACTACCCCGGCGGCATCGGGCAGAGCGGCCCGTTGTTCCGGCTGGCGCCGCGGCTGTTGGGGCAGACCGCGGAACTGCTGGCCGCCTGCGGGTGCGACGCGGGCTGCCCTTCGTGCGTGGGGCCGGTGGGGGAAGTGGGCGAGCGGGGCAAAGAAGTGGCGCGGCGAATTCTGCAACTCCTGATTTGATGTCTGGCGTTGCATCGTCGCCTGAAGGAGTGGTAAGTTCAACAGTGCACAAGGAATACCAGGGCATCACCGCATGGGTGACGGCCCGGGAAGCCTTTTGGATTGCGTTGGAGGCGCTGCGCAGCCACAAGCTGCGGTCGTTCCTGACGCTGCTCGGCGTGGTGATCGCCACTACGACGCTGATCGTAGTGATGTCGATCGTGAACGGCATGAACCTGTACATTGCCGACCACATCGCCAACCTGGGGACCAACACCTTCGTGCTGCACCAGTTCCAATGGGCGCAGGGCTTCGACGAGTTTCTGAAGGCACGCCGCCGCAACAAGCCGATCCGCATGGAGGACTACGAGTTTTTACAGGAGAACCTCCAGGGGTATCAGCACATCGGGGCGTTTACGGAGCTATCTCCCAATCCACCGGCGCGCTACAAGGGCCGCCTGATCGACGAGATCGAGTTGAAAGGGATGACGGCGAGCTTTGCGGACATCGGCCGCGAAAAAGTGGAGTATGGGCGGTACCTCAACGACAGCGACTACCAGCACAACGCGCGGGTCTGCGTGATCGGGTCGGACCTGGTGGAAAAGCTCTTTCCCAGCGTCGATCCGCTGGACAAGGAGGTGTCGCTGGCCGGGCTGCCATTCCGCGTCATCGGCGTGACGGAAAAGATGGGCAGCACTTTCGGACAAAGCCAGGACAACTTCGCCATGGTTCCGTTGTCAACATTTCGCAGCATCTGGGTGGGGCGCCCGGAGCTGCTGGTTTACATCAAGGCTCCGGACGGGCGGCACATGATGGAGCTGCAGGACGAAGTCCGAGCCTTGATGCGGGCCCGCCGGCACGTCCCCTACAACGAAGACGACACATTCGGCATCAATGCGTCGGACACATTGATGAGCGCGTGGCAGAACCTGACGGGCACTATTTTCGCGGTGACCATCGGGTTGGTGGCGGTATTCATGGTGGTGGGCGGAATCGTGATCATGAACATCATGCTGGCCAGCGTGACGGAGCGCACACACGAGATCGGGATCCGCAAGTCGGTGGGAGCGCGGCGGCGCGACATCCTGTGGCAGTTCGTTATCGAGTCGGGAGTGATGGCTGGCATTGGCGGCGTCGCGGGGGTGGGGCTCGCCACGCTCATCGCGCGGCTGGTCAACATGGTCTTTACGGCCTCGGTTCCGCTGAACGCGGTGATCACGGGCGTGGGGCTGTCTACCGGCGTAGGCCTCTTTTTCGGCATTTATCCCGCGACGAAGGCGGCGCGGCTCGAGCCGATCGAGGCGCTGAGGACGGAGAATTGAAGTGAGGCGAGAGTGAGAAGCGCGTAACCATGCAGGCTTACCGGCAACACGTTGGGGAGAATCTGGGGCTGGCGTTGGACACGCTCCGCACGCACAAATTCCGGTCCTTCCTGACGATCCTCGGAGTGGTGATCGGCACCACCACGGTGATCGCGGTGACATCCATCATCGCCGGACTGGACAAGCAACTGGTGGACGTGGCCGAGCAGTTCGGCACCCGCACGCTGTGGGTTTACAAGCTGCAAATGGGCGCTCCACACGCTCTGACGCGCGAGGAGCGGCTGCGCCGGCCGCTCAGCTACGAAGACGCGATGGCCATCAAGGAGCAGAGCCCGGCAACCGCAACCGTGTCGGTGGAACTGTTTCGCGAAATGGGGGATTTCGGCCTGCCGCCGGTCACCGCCCGGTACAAGGGCCAGAACATGGACGACGCCCTCTTCGTGGGCGTCACGGCGGACCACCTGCAGCTGATCAACGCCACGCTGGGCGAGGGCCGCTTCTTCACCGACGGAGAGGACTTGCACCGCCGCGACGTGGCGGTGATCGGCAACGGAGTTCGCGAGAGGTTCTTCGAGCACGCAGACCCCGTGGGCAAGACTATTTTAGTGGACGGCCACAGCCTGGAGGTCATCGGCACGCTCACCAAGTTCAAATCGTTCCTGGGCGACGATCAAAACGACAAGGCCATTCTCATCCCTTACAACAGCTACAAGAAAATTTACCCGGAGGCCAAAGACAACTTCATCTGCGTGCTGGTGGAGCCGGGGAAAATGGAACAGGCCAAAGACGAAGTGACGGAACTGCTCCGCCGCCGCAGGCACGTGAAGCCTTCGGAGCCCGACAACTTCGGCATTTCGAGCGCCGAGTCCTTGATCAGCCAGTTCCGCGAGATCATCAGCACGGTGGCGCTGGTGATGGTGGTGATCTCCTCGATCGGCTTGCTGGTGGGCGGCATCGGAGTCATGAACATCATGCTGGTGTCGGTCACCGAGCGGACGCGAGAGATCGGAGTGCGCAAGGCCATCGGCGCGCGGCGCAGCGATATCACCTGGCAGTTCCTGCTGGAAGCCATGACGCTGACGGCTTCAGGCGGGGTGATCGGGGTGATGCTCGGGTGGCTGCTCAGTTTCGCGATCCGCACTCTCGTCCCCAGCCTGCCATCCACAGTCCCTCTGTGGTCGGTGATCGCAGGGTTCGCCGTGGCTACCAGCATTGGGCTGTTCTTCGGCATGTGGCCGGCTCTGAAGGCGGCGCGACTCGACCCCATCGTGGCGTTGCGGTACGAGTGAGTCAGGCGACGGACCGCGGCTCGGAAACGGGGACGGAGCCGCGGTAAACTGGTTTGGAATCGAATTCAGAGGAGCGTCAATTATGAGCAACTACGGAGCAAAAGAGCTGGCCGCATCTTTCCGCACAGTTCGTAACAACACCATCAAGATCGCAGAAGAGATCCCGGAAGAACACTACGGGTACCGGGTCACGCCCGACACCCGTTCCGTGGCCGAGACGCTGGTGCACATCGCCGTGGGCCCGCGTTTCCAGGAGCAGGTGCATCTCGTGGAGCACCGCAGCACGCTGGAGGGCTTCGACTTCTTCGGCTTCATGGGCAAACAGGTGGCCGAGGAACAGGTGCCACGATCCAAGAGCGAAATTTTGGAGATGCTGCGCACCGAAGGCGAGAAATTCGCCAAGATTCTCGAAGGCCTCCCGGAGGATTTCCTCAGGGAATCCGTGGAGTACCCGGCGGGGATGGTCCCGCCGACCAAATCCCGCTTCGAGATGCTCATGGCCCCAAAGGAGCACGAGATGCACCACCGCGGGCAACTCATGATCGTGGAGCGAATGCTGGGGATCACTCCGCACCTCACACGCCAGATGCAGGAGCGCGTTGCCTCCATGAAAGCCGCCCAGGCCGGCAACTGACGCGCCCGCGTTTCGTGGCGGAGAGCAGTTTGATATGTTGATGGCTGCTGCCGTGATTCACGTTGCTGTTTGCCAGATTCTGTGCATCGACAGCGACCGCGAAGGGAACTTCCGACGCATCGAGTACGCACTGGAGGACGCGAAGAAGGGCGGCGCCGATATCGCCGCTTTTCCCGAGTCGTCGGTTCTCGGCTGGGAGAATCCGGACGCCCACCTGATGGCCGCGCCGATCCCCGGAGCCGACAGCGACCGCGTCGCGGCGCTGGCGAAGAAATTCGGAATGATGATCTCCATCGGGCTCGACGAAAAAGACGGCGACCGGCTGTACGACTCGGCGATCCTGGTGGACAAGAACGGAAAACTGCTCCTGAAATACCGCAAGATCAACGTGCTGGCGCAGTTGATGACGCCGCCGTACTCGATCGGCAGGCCAGAGGATATCCGCGCTGTCGACACGCCTTTTGGCCGCATCGGCGTGGTGATCTGCGCGGACACGTTCATCGACGATTACGCGAGGCGCGTGGCCGAACTCAAGCCCGACCTGATGCTGGTTCCGTACGGGTGGGCCGCCGAGGTGCAGAAGTGGCCGGAGCACGGCAAAGCGCTGGAACAACTGGTGACCAGACGGGCGGGCGAGTGGAAGATCCCGGTGGTCGGCACGGACGTAGTCGGGGAGATGACTCACGGCCCCTGGAAGGGGCAGACCTACGGCGGCGCGAGCGTAGTGGCGTCGGGCAGCGGAAAGACAATCGCGATCCTGCGCGACCGCGACGTGGAAGTGCGGGTGATCGAGTTGAAACCAGGGAGAGTGGAATGAAGGGCGTGGCCGCGCAGCACTACTCGTTAATCGAGCGCGCCACGGCTTCGCCCGCGGCGAGCGCGATCCCACCCAGCAGCCCGGCGCGGTCCCCGAGCAGTGAGCGCTCGATGACCACATCGCCGGGCGGAAACATTCGGACGCGCTCCCTGACGGTGGCGCGGACCGGGTCGATCAGCAGCTCGCCCAAACCGGCCACGCTGCCTCCCAAGACCACCAGGCCGGGATGGAGCGCGGTGACGATGTTGGCGATGCCGATCCCGAGGTAAGTGGCGGCCCGGAGGATGACATCGTGGACGGCAGCATCACCGGCGCGCGCCGCCGCGCCCATCTCTTTCGGAGTGATGGCCGCGACGTTGCCCGCCACCATTTCGTAGAGAAGCGGAGCAAGGCCCGACTGCACGAGCCGGACTGCGGCGCCGACCATCGCCGGACCGCTGGACAGCGTCTCCAGGCATCCGCGGCTTCCACAACCGCACAGAGGACCGTCGGGAATAATGGTCTGGTGACCCAGTTCGCCAGCCGCGCCGAGGGGCCCCAGCCGCAGTTTTCCATCGATGACGATCCCTCCGCCGATGCCCGTTCCGAGGGTGAAGAGCACCATGTCGGCGGCGGAGCGGCCGCGGCCAAAGACGAACTCTCCGAGGGTCGCCATGCGCGCGTCGTTCAGGAGAAAGACCGGGCACCCGATGGCGGCCGAAATCCTGCCGGCCACGGGAATGTCGCGCCACTGCGTAGGCAGGTTGGGCAGGAAGAGCGCAGTGCCCCGCCGGACATCCACGAGTCCGGGCACGCCCATCCCGATTGCCACGGGCTTTCGGCCGGCGCGCGCCGCCACATCGCCAACCAGCCCGATGATCCGCTCGATAACCGCCGCCGGCCCCAGGTGGGACTCGGTGGGGACCTGCGCCTCAGCAGCAATCGCGCCATCACGGCCGGCGACGGCACAGGCGATTTTCGTGCCTCCGAGGTCCACGCTGGCGAAGGTCTCTGTGGCGGGCATACCTCATGCTATATCAGGCGCCATCTCGCCTGGACCGCTCCCTGACGGCCGCGGCTCAGTATCGGAATCGGGAGCGGAGGCGCCCCCCTGGCTGCGAAGACGCTTGCTCTCACCGGCAACGGGGTTTACGATACGAAGCACAGATTATGGATTACAACTACCTTGACATTTCGAAGATGATCGATCATTCGCTGCTCAATCCGGTGATGACCGACCGGGAACTGGACGCCGGCTGCGCGCTCGCCCGCCAGTATGACGTGGCTTCCGCGTGCGTGAAGCCGTATTACGCGAAGAAGTGCGCGGAACTCCTGGCGGGGAGCGCGGTGGCGGCCAGCACGGTCATCGGGTTCCCGCACGGCGGGCACAAGACGGTGGTCAAACTGGCCGAGGCACAACAGGCGCTCGAAGACGGCGCCACCGAACTGGACATGGTGGTGAACATCGGGAAGGTCTTGAGCGAAGACTGGCCGTACGTTCGCCAGGACATCGAGGCGGTCGTCGAGCTGACGCACCGGGCGGGCGGCCTGGTGAAGGTCATATTCGAGAACTTCTATTTGCAGGACAGGCACAAGATCGCGCTGTGCCAGATCTGCGCGGATGTCGGGGCCGACTTCGTCAAGACTTCGACCGGATATGCGGGCGGAGGCGCGACCATGGACGATTTGAGGCTGATGCGCAAGCACTCGCCGGCTTCGGTTCGAATCAAGTCGGCCGGCGGAATCCGAACCCTCGATGCGCTGCTGGAGGTGCGGGCCATCGGCGTATCGAGATCGGGAGCGACGCGGACCGCCGAGATGCTCGACGAGTGCAGGCGCCGGCTGGAAGGAGTAAGTGTATGACGAAGTGGCTGAAACTGCTGGGGCCGGCCCTCATCGCCGGATGGTGCCTGATTCCACACTCGAGCGGAAGTCCGCAGGCCGATTCGGCGGGCGATGCGCCTAGGGAGCTGGTCTTCGTTCCGGTGAAGATCGATGGCCCCGTCCACGACCCCGCCAGGCACACGTTCTGGTTCGGGCCGTTCGCCGAATGCTCGTCGGTTTTGGATATCGACGGTGATGGCAAGCCGGACATCGCCGCCGGCCGAAACTATTACATCGCTCCCAAGTGGACCAAGTACACGGATTATCGGGACGGGGCGGCAACCAACGGACCGGATATCGACGACAACTACGAAGGGACGATGGACGTCAACAACGACGGCCGTGTGGACGTGATCAGCTCCGGATGGATGCTGAAGCAGGGCATTTACTGGTACGAGAATCCGGGCAAGCTGGGGGTGAAGTGGCAGTCTCATCCGATTCACGTTGCGGACGGGCTCGAGGGAATGGTGCGCGGCAACCTGTCGGGACGCAGCGACAAGGACCTGCTGGTGAACTACTACGCGAAGAAGCCGGGGCGCAGCCTGGTGTGGATGGAGCACCTGGACCAGGCTCCGTGGTTCAAAGAACACGTGCTGGGGCCCGAAGGCGTGGGAGTCAGCCACGGCAGCGGCATCGGCGACATCAACGGCGACGGGCGCAACGATGTGGTCACGACTACCGGATGGTTCGAAGCTCCGGCTCACCCCACCGAGGAACCTTGGATCTGGCACCCCGACTACAATTTCCAGGGCGGAGGGGGGGCCGGGCTGCCGATTCTCATCACCGATGTGAACGGCGACGGACTGAACGACATCATCATGGGTTCGGCGCACGGCTACGGGCTGGTGTGGTTCGAGCAAAAAATGGAGGGCGGCAAGCGCAGCTTCGTGCAGCATTGGATCGAGACCGACTATCCGACGTTTCACACCATGGCGCTGGCCGACCTGGATGGGGACGGAAAGCCGGAACTGATCACGGGCAAGCAGTTGCTGGCACATAACGGCGGCGACGTCGGCGCTCTGGAGCCCGTGTTCGTGTTCTATTACAAAATCGACAAAGGGCGTTTCGAACGGCACGTCCTCACCTACAGCTATCTCGAGCCGTATTTCACCGGAGAGAATAGCGGCCCGCCGCCGAATTACGTGATCGGCACGGGCATGCGTCTCAACGTGGCGGACATGGACGGCGATGGAAGGCCGGACATCGTCATTGCCTGCCGGACGGGCCTGTATATCTTCTTCAACAAAGGTTACTCGCCGAAGGCACGCGGGAGAAATCCAATGCCCGACCGCGACAGCTATCCGGGGAATATAAACTGGGAGGCGCCCAAGGGCACGCCGCAGCCGGGCCGCAAAGGACTGCCGCGGTGACTCAGGCGGACGCCTTGCAGTTGAGGAGTGACAAATGAAAGTACCGCTGTATCTATTGACGATGTTTCTCGGGGTAGTGCTCGCCGTTCACCTGGCGATGAACGGCAAAGTGGGCAGTGTGATGAACAACGCCCGCGTGGGTAATGCCCTGTTCTGGTGCATCGGGGCGATGGGCGCCCTGGCAATCGGGTTGACGGGATGGCGCAGCGGAGCGTTGGTTCCGCTCAAGGAAGTGCATCCCGCGTTGCTGACCGCGGGGATTCTGGGCGCGTGCCTGGTATTTGCGATTGCCTGGCTGATTCCGAAGGTTGGAGCAGGGCCAGTCATGATCACTCTGCTGGCCGGCCAGGTTATGGGCGGGTTGCTGATGTCGCACTTTGGCTGGCTCGGTTCGCCGGTGCAGCCCATCACCTTGACGAAGGTCGCCGGTGTTATCACCATGATCGGAGGCGTCGTCCTCGCAACTTACAGTAAGTGAAGACAAGCGGCATGAGAAAACTGAGATTAGGCACGTCAAACGTCGAAGTCAGCGCACTCGGTTTCGGCACGGATCAGATCGGGAGCAAAATCGACCGCCAGGCTTCGTTTCAGTTGATGGATCTCTTCCGGGAGCATGGCGGCACGTTCATCGACACGGGGAACTTCTATTCGGCCTGGGTACCTGGGTGCGTGGGCGGAGAGAGCGAAACCACCATCGGCCTCTGGATGAAGGAGCGGTGCGCTCGCCGGGAGATGGTGATCGCCTCGAAACTCGGGTTCGACTACCCGGGTTGCGCGGGCGGACTCGGCGCCACCGAGATCGAGCGGGAGTGCGAGAAGAGCCTTCGCCGATTGCAGACCGACGCGCTGGATGTCTATTATGCGCATCGCGACGATCCCCAGACTCCGGTGGAGGAGACGATGGAGGCCTTCGATCGCCTGGTCGGGGCCGGCAAGGTACGCGCCATAGGCGCCAGCAACCTGAGAACCTGGCGCATCGCGGAAGCCAATACGGTCAGCCTGCTCAACGGATGGCCACAGTATTCCGCGGTGGAGCAGCGGCACACTTATTTGCGCCCGCGGCACGGCGCCGATTTTGGCCCTCAGATCTGCATCGGCGACGAATTGAAAGACTACTGCGGCTGCCGTTCGATTACGCTGATCGGCTATTCGGTTCTATTGCAGGGGGCGTACACGCGCGCGGACCGGCCGGTGCCCGCGCAGTACGCCGGGCCCGAGGGCGCCGAGCGGCTAATCGTCCTGAAGACCGTGGCGGATGAAATCGGCGCCACCATGAACCAGGTGGTGATCGCGTGGATGCTGCAGAGCGACCCGCCGGCCGTTCCGATCATCGCCGGCAGCCGGCCCGAACAGATACTCGAGAACATCGGTGGAACAAACGTCAGCATCTCCGGCGACCAGATGAAACGGCTCGACAGCGCGGGGAATCCCGACGTCAAAAAGGCGTGGCTGCGCTGAGCAGGTGAGCGGCGCCAATGGTGGGAGTCGATCGAAGATGATATGGTTACAACGAAAGCGAGGTTCAGATCATCCATGAAGATTTCTGCAATGTGGTTAACTGGAATGCTTGCCATTGTGCTGCCGGTAGTGGCGGCGGCCGCGGATGTGAGTGGCAAGTGGAAGGCCGAATTCGCCACACCGGACGGGACGCAGCGCGTGAACACGTTCACTTTCAAAGTCGATGGTGGAACGCTGACGGGCACGGTGGCCGGGGGCCAGGACGAAACCCCGATTCAAAAAGGCAAGATCAGCGGGGACGACATTTCGTTCACGGCGGAGCGCCCCTTTGGGACCTTCACCTATAGCGGTAAGGTCGCCGGGAACGAGATCAAACTCAAGGTGACATTCAACGACCAGAGCTTCGAGATGACTGCGAAACGAGTCACGAATTAGGGCGCGAGATAAGAAGTCAAGGGAGTCATCCGCTTTGAGCCGGGCTAGGCCTTCTTCCAATACTCCATCGTGGGACCGGTGTAGACGCCCTGCCCGATGATGGCCCGGCGCCGCACGTCGGCCAGGTCCCCCTGCGACAGCGCCTTGAACGATTGCGCGGTCCGGATGTTATCTGCCATCTGGCCCTGCGTGCCCGCGCCACAAATGGCCACGTGGATGGGCATGCTCAGCGTGTAGGTCAGGCACTCGCCAGGGCTCAACGCGCGCAGCAGGAAAGCTTTACAGAAGACCTTGATAGCCTGAATGCCAATGCCTTTCTCCACCGCCACTGGCAGCGCCGTCTTCTCGAAGCTCAGATAGGCATGGTCGGCGGCATGCACCGGCATCAGCACGGAGTCCCACTTGTCATAGGCCTTCAGCATCGCGGCGTGAGCCTCCGGGTCGAAGTGGCCGGTGAAACCAATGAAACGGCACTTGCCCGCCTTTTTGGCGGCCTCGAACGCCTCCATGGCGCCACCCGGGCCAAGGATGCGATCGATCTCTTCTCGGGAGCGCACGTCGTGCATCTGCCAGATGTCGAGGTAGTCGGTCTTGAGCGCCTTCAGCGACATGGCGAGCTCCTGCTCGGCTTCCTGGCGGCTGCGTTTGGTGCTCTTGCTGGTGAGGAAGACGTTCTTGCGGACGCCTTGCAGGCCAATTCCGTACGCTTCTTCACTTTTGCCGTTCCAGTAGGAGCGGGCGCAATCGAAATACGTGAGGCCCATGTCGTAAACGCGCCGGATATGGGCCGCCGCTTCGGCAACCGTGGGATGCAGGTCCATGCGCGCACCACCCTGCGCGATGATAGGCACCGTGACGCCGGTCTTGCCATACACCTTCGTCGGGATATCGCCCGCCTTGGGCTTGGGCGGCCGGGCGAAGGCGCCGGTCAGCCCCACTCCAGCGAAGGCAGTTCCTACGAAGACTCTTCGTTTCATAGCGGCAGATCCTCTCTTTGACATGGTACCGAACCATTTGCGTACCGGGGGCGTTTGGAGTACAACTGTACCCATGAATGCCGTTAATCGTCTTCGCCGGAATGAGGGCCGAACTTCGCATCTCCGGATATTGCGCCTGACCTCTATCATCATTGCTGCCCTGTTTGGTCCTGAGCTCTTTGCCCAAGGCATCATGCTGACGGCTGCCGGAACGGAGTGGGTTTTTGCGGCCAATGGCAAGGCTGCCTCCGTTGCGCCGGTCGGTGACGTCAGCGCGGTGACCCTGGACAACGCCGGCAACCTGGTCTTCGCGGACCCGGGTAATGCGGTAGTTCTTCGCGTGAACCCAGATGGCACGATCACGGTGCTTGCCGGCAACGGAATCCAAGGATATTCCGGCGACGGGGGATCGGCAACTCACGCGGCTTTGAACACGCCGGGGGGCGCCGCGTTCGATGCGAAAGGCAACTTGTACATCGCCGATACGGGCAATAACCGGATCCGGATGGTGACTCCCGACGGAATCATCACCACCTTTGCGGGCAACGGAGTGGCGGCCTATCAGGGAGACAACGCATCGGCATTGAGCGCTTCCCTGAGTTCCCCGCTCCGGGTGGCGATCGATGCATCGGGCATCATTTACGTAGACGACTACGGCAACGCCCGGATTCGCCGGATCACCAGTGGCAATATTTCGCTGTGGGCGGGAAACGGGCAGGCCGGCTACAACGGCGACGGCTTCTCCGCCACCAAGGCATCCCTGAGCCAAGTTGAAGGAATGGCACTGGACGCGAACGGGAATCTCTATCTCGCCGAATTCGCGAGTCATCGGGTGCGGAAGATCGACACCAACGGCAACATCAGCACAGTGGCCGGGAACGGAGCCGCAGGGTATTCCGGGGACAACGGCCAAGCGACGAATGCATCCCTAAACAGCCCGGGCGGAGTGGCCCTCGACTCCGCCAACAACATGTACATTTCGGACACGAATAACTTCGTGATCCGGAAGGTCGATGTCAAGGGCGTTATCACGACGTTCGCCGGGAACGGAAAACACAGCTTTTCGGGAGACAACGGCCCCGCGCTGAACGGCGCTTTCAGGGCGGTCTTCGGCCTGGTAGTGGACTCGTCCAACAGCGTCTATGTCGCGGACCGCGATAACTACCGGGTCCGGAAGGTAGATGCTTCCAATGCCATTAGCACGGTTGCCGGCAACGGAACATTTCGATTCTTCGCTAATGGGACGCTTGCCAGGAATGCGTTCCTGTATCAACCGTATGGGATCAGTTTTGACGGTAAGGGCAATCTTCTCGTCGCAGATACTTTGAATAACCAGGTTCGTACGGTTGCCACGACCGGAACCATCGCTACCACTGCCGGCAATGGCGGAAAGGAATACAGCGGTGACGGCGGTCCGGCAACTGCCGCCGGTCTGTACTATCCGATTTCTGCGGTGTCGGATAAGTCGGGTAACATCTACATATCAGACTCGGCCAACAATTGCATCCGGATGATCAGCGGCGGCACCATTACGACGCTGGCCGGCAACTGCAACCTGCCAAACGGGGGTTACGCCGGAGAGAATGTTCCAGCCACCCAGGCATTACTCAACTCTCCCCAGCAGATCGCGCTGGACAACTCGGGAAACCTGTACGTTGCGGACGACGTCAACAACAAGATTCGCAAGATCAACCTCAGCAACGACATCATCACGACGTTCGCGGGCGACGGGCGGGGGACCTACGCCGGCGACGGTGGGCCCGCGGCGAAGGCCAGCCTGAGCAACCCGACCGGACTGGCATTTGACAGCGTCTCCGGTTATTTCTATATTGCCGATGCCGGAAATGCACGGATCCGGCGCATCTCTCAGGATGGCAGCCTGATCACGACCGTGGCCGGCGGCGGAACCCGCGTTGACACGGCGGCCGACTCTTTTCCCGCAACGCAGGCGGCGCTGGGGATTCCCCTCGGCGTGATGGTAGACGGCATTGGGAACGTCTATTTTTCCGACGCGGGAACCAGTCGAGTCCGAAAGGTCTCGACATCCGGCATCATGTCTACCGTGGCAGGGAACGGCACCGCCGCATTCACCGGCGATGGCGGCCTCTCCACGCAAGCTTCTTTAAACTTTCCGTACGGCCTCTCGATGGACACATCGGGGAACCTCTTCATCGCGGATGGTTACAACGATCGTATTCGCGAGGTCCTGGCGACGCCTCCGTCGCTACAGACTTCGCCGGCAACCTTGTCTTTTTCCGGGCAGAGCGGCGGGGGCCTGACCGACCCTCAAAGCGTCAACGTCTCCAGCTCGTTTTCGGGCTTGGCTTACAAAGCAACGGCGGCCACCACGAGCGGCGGCGCCTGGCTGAAGCTGGGAACGGCCGATGGAGCGGCACCCGCGGCCCTGCAGGTCACGGCCGATCCCTCGGGCCTCAATGCCGGAACCTATCAAGGCACTATAACGATTGCGTCGCCAAATGCAGGTGTAAGCCAGACGGTTTCGGTGAGCTTCACAGTGGCGCAAACCAATCCCGCGGTGCTTGGCGTGGGAGCGCAGACACTCGCCTTCGCCTTCACGCAAGGGGGAACCGCTTCGTTACAGACACTCGCAGTGACGAACACCGGCGGAGGGACGCTGTCCTTCTCGGTGTCAGCGTCGACGCCGATTGGCAATTGGCTCAGTGTGACGCCATCGGCGGGCAGTGCCACATCAGTACAGTCCGGGTCTGTTACCGTGCAGGCAGATCCGACCGGTCTCGATCCCGGCACATACCAGGGGGTTTTGAGCGTTGCGAGCGCCGCGGGCAGCGCCAACATTACGGTGTCGATGACCATCAACGGCCTGAATCAGAAGATTCTTCTCTCTCAAAAGGGACTGAAGTTCACAGCCGTGTCCAAAGGTGCTGTCCCGCTGCATCAGCAATTCGCAGTTATTAATACGGGGCAGGGGACTCTGAACTGGACCGCGACCGCTACTCCTTTATCCGGGGGTAACTGGCTTTCCATAAGTCCGGGCAGCGGGACGTCGAGCGCGGGTGACCCCAACCCTCCGGTGATCGACGTCTCGATCGATCCGACAAACCTCGACCAGGGAGACTATTACGCGCAGATCCAGGCAACGTCGGGAACCGCCGGCAATTCACCGCAGACCGTCACCTGCATCGCGCACATCCTGGCGCCGGGCTCCGATCCAGGTCCGGATGTACAGCCCTCGGGTCTGATCTTTACCGGGGTTTCGGGCTCGAACCCGAGTTCGCAGGACATTACGGTTTCCTATCTGGCCGGGGCGAACGCTTACCAGTCGGCGGTGGTTACGGATGACGGGGGGGGCTGGCTGAAGAACGCGCCCACCAGCGCTTCGCTGCTGCCGGGCCAGCCGGCCCAAGTGGTGGTGTATCCCGATTTCACGACGCTGGCTCCGGGAGTCTATCACGGAACCATCACATTTCTTTTCAACAACAACGTGGCGAGCACGGTTGACGTCATCGCGGTGATCGCGGGGGGCTCCGGAAGTTCCGCCCTCACCACGGCGAACGCGCTGCGACCCGCGGTGGCAATCGCGGATTCCCAAGCCCTGCCGGTGGAAGCTCCGGCCCTTCGGCCGCAGTCTTCTGAAGGCGCCACTCCAGTGACACGGCCGGCGAAGGCGGACGGCGTGCGCGTGGGATCCAACAAAGGTGTGGTGTTGCCGCACCGCAATTCGTATGGAACTGCCGGATGGCCGATGCCACAGTTCTCGAACCTCGTACTGGGGCCGCTGGCCGGAGGCGTCGCGGCTACAGGCCGCGCGGTCCAACAGGCGGTGCAGCCGGCGGGAGGGGCAGGCTGCACACCGTCAAGCACTCTGAGCGTTCAGGTGACCAAGCCGCAGGCCACATTCACCGCCGCTGTGTTGGACTGGGTCAATCTGGAAGTGCTGGCGACGGACTCCTGCGGGAGTCCCGTCGTGCTTGCCCCCGGTATTTCCGTAACCGCGACCGCCGCTTTTTCCTCCGGTGGCAAGGCATACGACAGTCAGCTCTCCCTTTCCGCGACAGGCAGCGGCACATGGGGGGCAACCTGGCAGCCCAAGACAGCGACATCATCACCCGTTACGATCACGATCATCGTTTTCCAGAACAAACTTGCCGGTGGCACCACGCTGACCTGCACGTTAGGATCGAAGACACTCACGCCGCTGTTCACCGGCGTACGCAATGCCGCCAGCGGCGAGACGACCTTTGTTGCTCCTGGCGGCGTGGTATCCATCTACGGACAACAGCTTGCCGACACTACGGGCACAGTGGATGGTCCGCCATTCCCCACGGAACTGAACGGCACACAGGTGTTGCTGGCGGGCCAGCCGCTCCCACTGCACTTTGTTGGAGGCGGGCAGATCAATGCCCAACTTCCATACGATCTGTCCGTAGATGCTATACAGCAGTTATGGGTGCAGAGAGGAGTAACTTTGTCGCTTCCGGAAGACATCGTGGTTGCAGCCGCTCAGCCCGCAGTCTACACCCAAGACTTGAGCGGGACGGGCGCCGGCTCCATCGCGCATGGAAGTGACGGCTCGCTGATAACCCCGTCGTCGCCGGCCAAAGTTGGGGAGGTCGTAGTAATCTACTGCAACGGCCTGGGACCGGTAGATCCGCCGGTGGAGCCCGGAACGGCCGCACCCGTGGCTGGACCGCTGTCATCTACCACGAATCCGGTCACGGTGATCATCGGAAACCTGCCGGCGACCGTCTTGTTTGCGGGACTATCGCCCGGAACCGCGGACCTGTACCAGGTAAACGTCACCGTGCCCAACGGGGTGCCCTTAGGCGACCAGGTCGGTGTCGTTGTCTCAGTCTTGAATCACAGCAGTCCGACAGTAACGATGGCTGTCCATTAGGCCCAAACTTAGTCGTGAACGGTTAGGGGGGAGGCGCCGGCAAGAGGCGTCATCCCGGAGAGGAAGATATCATGTTCCAGAGCAGTCTCAGGTGGCGGCGGGTTGTAACGGGGTTCGCCCTCTCAGGTTTGGTTGGGTGCGGGGGCCTGGCATTTGCCACTCGATATTCTCCGCAGCGAGTCCTTCTGCCAATGGCGCAGGCCTCGCCGAACAAGCCCGCCTCGCCGGCGCAGATCTCGCGAGATTACGGCCAGTTACCGCTCATTTTTGAAAAGAACGAGGGTCAAACCGATTCGCAAGTCCAGTTTGTGTCCCGGGCCGGCGGCGCCACCGTGTATTTGACTGGCAGCGAGACGGTGATGGCACTTTACCGGCCTGGCCCATCGACTTCCTCAGATGCCGGAGTACCGAAAAACCGGCTGGCCTCCGGGCGCCGCATGACTGAAGGCTGGCAGCAGTCCGTGGTGCGAATGAAGTTTCCGAGAAGCAATCCGGCCCCACGCGCGGAAGGCCTGGAGCGCCTTCCAGGGATCAGTAACTACTTCATCGGCGCCGATCCAGCCAAATGGCACACTAACATCCCGCAGTACGCCAAGGTGCGCTACCACGACGTTTATGCGGGCATCGACATGGTCTACTACGGCGACGGGCGCAACCTGGAATACGACTTCGTAGTGGCTCCGGGCGCCGATCCGAACGCCATCCGGCTGGCCTTTGAGGGAGTCGACCGGTTGTATGTCGCGGTCAACGGCGACCTGACGCTGAAGGTGGGGGAAGGAGAGTTGCGGCTGCGGAAGCCAATGGTATACCAAGCGCTGAATGGGAAGCGAGTGGAGGTTGCCGGCAGCTACCAGGTCCTTCCCGGACGACAGGTTCGATTCGCGCTGGCGGGGTACAACCCGGGCAGCAGCCTCACGATCGATCCGGTCCTGGTTTACGCCACTTACCTCGGCGGCAGCGCCAAGGATGCGGCCCTGGGCATCGCGGTTGACGGCTCCGGCAGCGCCTATTTGGTCGGCGGCACTCAATCCCTCGACTTCCGGACCGTTGCCGGGTCCTATCGAACGACAAAACCAACGTCCAGTAATAATGTGAACACCTTCGTTTCGAAGATGAACAGCGCCGGCACCCAGCTTTTGTACTCCACATACCTCGGCGGCTCCGGCAGCGACCAAAGCCAGGGAATCGCGGTCGACAGTTCCGGAAACGCGTGTGTCACCGGATTCACCAACTCTTCGAACTTTCCAACAGTTGCGGCCATACAGGCTCAGCGCAACGGACCCGACGACGCCTTCATCACCAAGCTCAATAGCGCCGGATCGGCGCTGCTTTTCTCGACTTATCTCGGTGGCTCAACCTCGACCGCCAAAAAGGATAGCGACCCCTACCAGGACGGCGGCCTGGGCATCGCGGTCGACGCGAACAACAACATCTATGTATTGGGCGAGACCGCCTCGACGGACTTTCCAGTGACGGCGGGCGTTTATCAGAGTGTTCTAAACGGCTCTCACAACTTCTTTGTCACGAAACTAAACTCCACGGGATCAGCCAAGGTATATGCCACGTATCTGGGCGGCGAGGGTTACGACACGATTGCAGCCAGGATCAAGGTGGATAGCAACACCGGTGAGGTATATCTTACCGGTTATTCCACCTCGCAGCATTATCCAACGACAACCGGGGCTTACCAGCGCCAGTCGGGGGGCGGGCAGGATGTGGTAATCACCAAGCTCAACAGCACCGCCACGAGTCTCGACTACTCGACATACCTGGGCGGCAGCGGTGACGAGGGGTCTCAAGCTATCAGCGACGCCGACCCGGTGTATGGACCGGACATCGCACTCGCTGTGGACGGATCCGGAGACGTTTTCGTCGCGGGACAGAGCAGCTCCACTAATTTTCCGGTGACGAATCAGTCTCACAACAAGACCGGCGTCACGATCTTCGGCGATCTCAACGGCACAGCGAATGGGGGTGGCTATGCCGTCGGCGCCCTCCAAGGGAATAGCTATGTCGATGCCGCCGCTTTCACGACGGGCGCGCAGAGCTACACGATGAATCAGATTCAGGCACTCTTGTCGTTCTCGAGCGGTACGAATGACATGACCATTCAGCTGTGCAACGACTCGGGAGGAATTCCGGGATCGGTGATCGAGTCATGGGATCTGAACAACGTATTAGGAACCTCTGCTGCAGTCGTGACGATGAATTCTGCCACTCATCCGATACTTTCGGCGGGAAAGCAGTACTGGATAACCGCAGGCATGGTGAATTCCGCATCGACCGGTGTCTGGTATTTCAATAGTTCGCGGCAGGGCCTGGCCACAACTAGCGTGAACGGCGGTTCATTCAGTCCAGCTGCTTCCACAACCTCGGGTTTTTATGCATTCTCGGTCAGTACGCAGGGAAGCAACTTTTTTGTTACCAAGTTGAATCCGGCGGGCAGCAGCCTGCTGTTTTCGACCTTCTTCGGCGGCAGTGGTTTCGATTACGTGCACGGCATGGCCACCGATAGCACAGGGGATGTTTACATCACGGGAGGTACAACCTCCACCGACTTTCCGTTGGCAAACGCCGAGCAGGCGCAGAATGCAGGCGGTTATGACGCGTTTGTCGTCAAGTTGAGTCCAGATGGCCAAACATTGCTGTTTTCGACCTACTTCGGCGGCAGCGGCAACGATGATGCGGGGGATATCGCAGTAGGCCCGGCGGATGGGCGGATCTATATTTCGGGCAATGCGTCGCTGTCCGTCAATTTCCCGAGCTCGAAGACAGCTAGCCCTTTTCCTTTCGGTGGAGGGGCCGGGGACGCCTTCGTGGCAAAACTGGCTCAGGCCGACCTGAAGCTCTCGCTGAGCGTCAGCGCAACGGGGTCAGTCGCCAACTTCAGGGAGGCGGCGGCCGGGACGAACGGATGGCAGCGGGCGGCTGATGTCGTGGTCAAAGGGGGTGGCACCGTCGTAATCCCAGGTCAAACCACCAACAACGGATCCGATGGCGCCGACAACACCAAGACCACGGTCAAGGCCGTGCCACCGGGCTGTGTTACGCTCGGGACCAATTGCACATCGACCAATCCCGCGGTTCCCGTAACGTGCACGTCGGATGGCCAGGGCGGCGTCGTAGCCAGTGCGCCGAGCCTGAGTCCCGGTCAGACCGCGGGGTTCAATATGCCCGGACAAGCGAGCTCGAACAGCGGCACGTGCACCGTCACTGGCAATACACTATCCGACACGGACGATGCCAACACTGGTGACAACAGCAGTTCCGCCTCGTTCACCGTTGGCATTCCGGTAACTGTGGATACCGTCCCTCCGGGGATTATCCAGGTGGCAGAGAGCGGGGGGCAGTCCTTCCCTACTCCTCATACCTTTGGCTGGACTGCCGGCAGCCAGCACACGATCGTGGTTCCTCAAACGAGCCAATCTTCCGACGGCAAGACGCAATACGTATTTGTTTCGTGGGAAGACAACAGCACATCCGCCAGCCGAACGGTGACGGCACCTTCCTCGGCCACCAATTATACGGCGACTTATCGAATTCAGTATCTGCTGCATACCACTGTATCGCCGGCGGGATCCGGAGCGGTAAGCTCCACGCAGCCGGCCGGCTTCCTGAATGCCGGGACATCCGTTACGCTGACCGCCGTGCCGAACGCCGGGAACCAGTTCTTCTCCTGGGCCGGCGCATCCGGCGGGCCCACCAATCCCCTGACAATCACCATGACGGCGCCGGTGGATATCACGGCGTATTTTACGGCGTCCGCGGTTCCTGTCAGTATGTCGCCGGCTTCAGGCACGGGCACAACCCAGACCTTCACCGCGACCTTTTCAGACCCGGCCGGGTTCCAGGACATAGGCGTGGCGGACATACTGATCAACAACTTTATCGACGGGCGGGTTGCGTGCTATCTCGCGTACGTGCCGGCGGCCAATACGCTGTACCTGGTGGACGACGGCGGACACGCGGGCGGGCCATTTGCGGGCCAGATCACGCTGAACGGGTCAGCCACAGCCATGCAGAACAGCCAATGCCAGGTGAATGGAACGGGTTCCTCCGCGGTGGGCAGCGGCAATACGCTTACGCTGACGCTGAACATCACGTTCAAGAGTCCGTTTGGAGGGAACCAGATATTCTACCTGGGGGTGGTCACCGCGGCAGGCAATAGTTCCGGCTGGTGTCCGCTCGGAGTTTGGCAGGTACCGGGCGCGGCACCGGGACAGATCACCGTGTCGAGCGCTTCACCAGGACGCGGGTCGGGCAGGAGCGCCGCTTACACCTTGACGTTTACAGACACCAAAGGTGCGGCGGATATGGGGATCGTGAACCTTCTGATGAACAACGCCATCGACGGGCGGCAGGCCTGTTACCTGGCCTACAGACTGCAGGACAACACGCTGTTCCTGGTGGACGACAAGGGGGACGCGGGGGGACCGTTTGCGGGGACAACAGCGCTCGGAGCCGGTATCATCACCAACAGCCAATGCAGCGTTTCCGGATCGGCAGTGCAGAGCGGGAACACGTTGACGCTGAATCTGAACCTTTCGTTCCAGCCGGGGTTTATCGGCAATCGTGTGATCTACCTGGCGGGGCGGGACACGGCCGACGGACATAACACGGGCTGGCAGGCGCTGGCGACCTGGACGGTGCAGTAGCTATTTCGGCGGATTGTCCAGCACGCACCGGAAGCCGGTGTTATTGTCCCTGTCATTGTGGAAGGCGCGGTAGGAGAGTCGTAACTCGTTTTCCTGGCTGTGAAAGGAGCCGCCGCGCTTGACGCGATCCTTGCCGGTGGGAGGACCGGTGGGATCGGCTTCGGGGGACTTGGCGTAGTAACCGGGATCATACCAGTCGCTGCACCACTCCCACACGTTACCCGACATGTCATAGAGCTTCCAGGCGTTCGGGTCGAATTTGCGGACGGGCGATACATCCTCCCAGATATCGTGACCGCCGGTTCCAAAGTAGTTGGCTTTGTCGTGGCTCAAAGCGTCTCCCCACGCCAACTTGCCTCCCTCCACACCGGCGCGCGCGGCCCGCTCCCATTCCGCCTCGGTGGGCAGCCGTCCGCCAGCCCACTTGCAGAAGGCGGCGGCATCCTGCTGAGTGACTTCCACCATGGGCTGGCTCTCGTTGTTCCACCCCATTCTGTAATTCTGCGGCGCCTTGGGCATTTTCACGCCCTTGTTCATACTGACGTAAGTCTTGTAAGTGGCGATTTCCACTTCCGTACGGCCCATCCAATACCCTTTACTGATGGTGACTTTGTGCCGAGGGCTCTCATCCGGCCGGCATTTCGAATCGCCCGGAACGCAGCCCATCTGAAAAGTGCCCGGGGGAATCCAGACATATTCCTGCTTATCCATGGAGTTGGAGCTGATATCGCCCGCCGGAAGAGCAGCGACCTCCTTCTTGGGCACGCCGGTGAGATAGAATGGCCGGGACAGCAATGAGTTGACGACCGGGACCTGCGCCTCATCGGTGTTCTGGCTCACGGCCAGGCGGACCTGCTGGAACAGATCTTCCGGCGTGAGACCGGGGTCTCTCAGCCTGTCCGCAAGCGCCTGAGTGAACCGGTCGATGGGACGCTGACCCGGTTTCACCTGAAACTTCCCGACGGAGGCCGAAAGAGCGAGGAGCGTGCCCGACGAGAAGCTGTACGCCGTGGTCAGACCTTGATCCAGGAACAACCGATTGGTGACAGCGGGATTCTCGCGGGCGGCGTCGAGAATCAGAAGGCGCGACTCAGTCCCCCGGTCTTTCAGTTGGCCTTCGACAAAGCCGAGCGAATATGCCTGGGTGTCGAGATCACCCTTCTCCGCGGAGAAATCGATGGGTATCAGATAATTGTCCCGGTCCCTCTGAACGGCGTTGCCGGAGAAATAAACCAGGGCGACATCGCCTTTCTGGAGCGAGCTCTGGAATTTTTCGACGGCTGCGGCAAGGCCCCGATAGTCGACGTCCAGAGCCACGGTCACACCGTAGTGCAGGGCGTCGAGAGAGTCCGCAAGAGCCTGCACATTCGCCTTGGAGGTTGGACAGGGAGACAGGCTGCGGTAAGCCGCTTCCCCAATCAACAGAGCCTTGACTTTGGACGGTTCCACCGCCTGTTGGCTCAGACTCGCGCGAAAGCCAATCAGCAAGAGACAGATTGCAGTGCCGGCGCCAATCCTGGACATGTACCAATCCTAACGCCTTTTCCAATGGAAACGAATCTGCGTTACCTGCCCGGCGGAATCGTTGCGGAGCACAATCCGGTAACCGTTATCCGCTCTAGGCGTATCAATCAGGGAAACGTCGCCAGGCGCCACTTGAGAAATGTCGGCGGGAAACTTGGGAATTGCGGCACTGGATTGGCCACCGGCCGAAACGAAAGTGCCTTGGAGCACGATCGAGCAGCCCTTCTGCAACGTGCCAGACCAGGAGAAGTCCCGGTCCGGTGTACCGCTATATGCAGGCGGCGTATTGTCGGGTGCCAGGGCCGGCACCGGCGGGCACTCGGGGGCCTTGGGCTTCTCCAGTTCGCGGATGGCGGCCTCCAAACTGTCCCAACGCGGATCTGAAGGATACATTTTGCGGGCAGCGGCCAGGTTCTGCCGCGCCTGCGCGGCATTGCCGGCGCCGATCTCCGACTGAATTCGGGCTGCCAATTGGTTGACCAGTTGTTTCTGCGCGTCCTCGCTCACGCGGCGGGCATCGTCTCTTAATTCGGTATTGGAAAGGCGGCGGGCCTTGTCCTCGGCGTCCTGGAATTTGCCGGACTGGAGATCGGCCCTCGCCGAAGCCAGGAGTTTCTCATTCTCGGCGTGAATCCTGATGCGGTCGGCCAGGCTGGTGAATTCGGGCTGATTCCGCAATGCCACGGGAACCTGACCCAGCTCGCGTGCGGCACCGTTCCAATCTCCGCGATCCACCAGGCCGCCGATACGGGAAGCGAGCACGAGCGGGTCCGGACCGGCGCTTTTGGCGCCTCCGGCCGCGGCGGTTGGGCCCCGCGCACCGGCCGGACTCGTAGCGCCGGTGGCTGCCGCCTTGCCCGGCACAGCCGTTCCGCCGGCCGCGGCCGTCCCGCCGGCGGTCTCTACAGCACCCGTCGCGCCCGTTGCAGCGGTCGCACCGGTCGCGCCGGCCGGGCCGGTGGTAGTCACGCCCGTTTCCTTGGCTGCACGCCCACTTTCAACAGGGGGAGTTCCTTTATGGAGTAATGCGTAAATGCCGCCGACACTCGCCAGGATCAGCACAGCCAGGCCCGACACCCATGCGGGACGCCGCCAAAAGGGTTGTGGTGGCGGAGCCGTAATGTCCGGCGCCGGAACCGGCGGGCTCTCCGGAACAACCGTGGCAGCCGGCAGAGCCTCCAGGGTGCTCCGCGCCCATTCGCGCAAGCGGCGCACTTCCGGCGAGTCCTCCACCTTCAGCAACTGGGTCGTCTCGTCCCACACGGTCCGGGCATCTCCGGCGTTCTGCCGCTCCTTCAGGTGCAGGACCGCCTTCTGGCGCTCCGCCGCCGCGGAGATCTCCGCCAGGTCGTGCTGCAAGTCCGGCTGACTGCCATAGCGCGCGACCAGATCCTGCAGCAGGCGGATGGCGGCGTCGAACTGCTGCTCCTTGCTCAACGATTTTGCCCGCTTGCGCCCTTCGCGGACCGCCGCTTCCGCCTCCGCGGCAAGCCGCTTGGCCCGCGCCTCGCCCAGCAGAGAATTCGCCTCGGCATCGGCCGGATCGCTCGCCACCACGGGGCTCAACAGCCGCTCCGCGTCCTCGAAGCGTCCCTTCTTCAGCGCGGCGCGGGCGTCGTCCACCATGCGGTCTCGCGACTTGACGCGTTCCATCCGCGCGCGCAGCTCGGTAAGGCGTGGAGCACCCGGTGCGGCGGCCGCGGCGGCTGATATCAATTTCTCGGCATTGGCCCAGTCTTTGCGCACGATCGCCTGTTCCAGCATGGACACCGCCTGCTCGGCTTCCGCACGCCGGCGCTCCGAGTCGAGGCTCGTGCGCAGGGAAGCGAGAGATGGCTCGTCCGGATACCTCTGGCTCATCTCATCGAGCGCCAGCGCCGCGCCGCGCCAGTCCTGCAGGTCAAAGGCCTGCTTAAACAAGGAGGTCAGGCGCGCGATTTCGCCCTCGCGGCGGCCGCGGTCGAGTTCCTGCTGAATTCTGCCCAGGCGCTGTGTGAGCTCGGGGGCTCCAGGAAACTGCGCCAGGGCGGCCTGGCAGGCACCGAGCGCCGCCTGCCAGTTGCGTTGGTTCTCCAATTGTCGGACGCGCTCCACCGCCTCGGCGACCTGCCGCCGGCGTTCGACGTTCCGAAGAGCTTCCTCGACCTCCTTCCGCAGAAACAGGAACGACGGCTCGGAACCGAACTGCCCAGCGTGTTGTTGGAGCAGCCGCTGGGCATCGTCGAAGCGATTCTGCTCCACCGCGGACCGGATCTCGGTGGCTGCCCGCGCGACGGCCTCGCCGCGCTGAAACGACTCCCACTCGGTCTTTGCCTGGTCCCACAAGCGAAGCAGGGCGGGTTCTTCCGGCTGGCGTTCCAGTTCGGTTTCCAGGGCCTGGATGGCTTCGCGGAAGCGCTGGCCGCGCAGAAGCTGGGTGGCGGACCGGATCGCCGCCGCCAGGCGCTGTTCCTTGTCCCACTGCTGTCGCTCTTCGGAGACGGCCTCCAGGGCCTCCGCCAGCCGCGGATCGCCCGGATTGTTTTCGAGCTCGCGCTCGAGCACGGCAATGGCCCCGGGGAAATCGTGCGCCTGGGCGAAGCCCCGCGCCTGCCTGCACGCCTGGTCGATGGCGCGATTGGTCCGCTGCTGGTCGGCCAGGCGCTGCGCCTCGCGGAGGAGCTCTTCGATTGCGGGATTGCGAGGGTCCTCGGCGGCGGCCTGTTTGAGAACCATCACCGCCGAATCGTAGCGTCCTTCGGAGATCCTGGCTTGCGCGGACGCCATCGCCTGCTTCATTCGCTCCGCTTTGCGGTGCGCATTCCATTCGGCGTCCAGATGCACGCGCGCGCCCAGCAGGACGGAGTTGCCGCTGAAATCGCGCAGAGCGGCGTCCAGGGCGTGACGTGCTTCTTCGAACCGGGCTTCCCCGATCATCGATTCGGTCCGGCGAACGATCTCGCCCACCTTCTGGCGGGTCTCCGCCTCCTCGCGAAGCCGGCCAGCCTCGATTACCAGAAACGAGATCTCGGAATCGTCAGGGTAGGAAGCGCCCAGGCGCCGCAGGATTTCTTCCGCCTCGGCAAAACGATGTTCGGAGCGGAGGGAGGCGGCTTCGGCAGTGGCTTTCTGGATGTCCGCCGCCCTTTGCAGCATCCGCACCTGCTGGCGGGTGTCGGACAGAAGGGCTGCCAGATCGCGGTCCTCGGGAAACTCCGCGGATAGGGATTCGAGCCGGGGCAGCGCGTCCGCAAACCGCGATTCCCTCAGGATCCCCTGCAGAGCACGCTTTTCCGAGCGGAGCCGATCCCGGCGAACACGCTCGGCTTTCTGCTCGCCGATGTGAGCAAGCAACGCGGCGACCTGGCCGGAAGGATCCGAGACATCCTGCAGGTTGGTCAGTTTTTCGATGGCGGAATCGTAATCCTCCACGGCGGCGAGCCTGCGCGCGTCCTCCAGCGCCGACTTGAGGCGGCGCTCGTTATCCCGGCGCTCGATGGCTTTACGGATGGTGTCGGCCAACTCCGCGGCCTTGGGATTCCCGGCGTCCAAGCCAAGCGCCTCGGAAGCGAGCCGGCCGGCCAGAGTGAGATTCTGCTTCTGGAGCTCGCGGTTGGCGTCGCTTAACAGACGCGCCGTCTGCCGCGCCACATCCCACTGCTGGCGGGCAATCCTCAGCCTCTCGCCGATATCGGCAGCGCCAGGATCGAGCCTCGCTGCTTGTTCCAGAGACTCGACGGCCTCGGGGAACATGCGCTGTGCGATGGCGGTCTCCGCGGTCTTCAGCAGGCTGTCGATCTTAGGACGGATCGACCGCCGATGGACCGACTGCTGGATGCGTTCCCGCAGCTCCCAGACGTCGGGGTTGCTGGAATCGAGATCGACGGCCTCCCGGATGGCGGTTTGAGCCTGGGGAATCTGGTCCGAATCGAACAGCTCCCTGGCTCGCGCGGCCAACTCCGCGGCCCTGGCCCTCTGGAGGTCCAGGAGAGGCGGGCGCATGTCCAGCAACAGGTCGTCAATGGATTGGTAGCGGAGGTCGCGGCTCCTCTCCAAGGCACGGACAACGATCTGCTCCAAGGTGCGGGGGCAGCTCGGCACCAGATCGCACAGGGGAGTGGGGTTCCCTTCCCGGATCCTGGAGATGAATGCGGCTGCATTGGGCGCTTCGAATGGGTGGACACCCGCGACCAGCTCGTAGAAGATCACACCGTAAGCGAAAATGTCGCTCAGGGAATCGGCGTCCAGCCCCTCGAACTGCTCGGGCGACATGTATCGGATGGTTCCCACCATGTACCCGGTTTGAGTGAGGCGCGTGGCATCGTCGCGCGCGAACCGCGCGATGCCGAAATCCATGATCTTCACCACCCCGTTGGGCTGGACCATGATGTTGGCGGGTTTTACGTCCCGATGAACGATTCCGTTGGCATGGGCGCATTGCAGGCCCCGGCCGACCTGCTCCATGATGCGCACTTTGTCGAGCACGGTGAGCGGCTGGCTGGCGGAGATGATGTCCTGCAGATCGGAGCCCTCCAGGTACTCCATCGCGATGTACGGCTGCCCTTCGTGAGTCCCGGAATCATAGATGATGACGATATTCTCGTGATGGAGATTGCCGGTGGCCGTGGCTTCGTTCTGAAAACGGGCGATCATGTCCGGAGTGCCGTGGGTCTTCAACACCTTGATGGCTACCGGACGGCCCACCGTGTAATCCCACGCTTTATACACGCACCCGAAGCCCCCCTCCTTGATGGCGGAGCGGACCTCGTACTTTCCGATCCTGAATGGCGCGAGATCGGGCATGAGATGCTTACCGAAAGAATTATAGCTGACCCGACCGTGCGGAGCAGCACGAAATTCCCGGGCACCGCATCCAGGCTCGTCCCAGGGCGAACCTGACCGGCCGGCGCGCCATCTCCTGTCCCCTGGTACCCGATGGGCGGATCGATCTTGCACTTATACGCGATGAAGGAGTACACTTGTTTGATTTCAAAGGAGGCAGTTTTCGTCGATGAAGGGACTACGACTGTTGGCGTTGGGTTTTGTTTCCGTGTGCTCCATGCTCCTTGCCCAGGACGTTCCGGTGGTCGACCGGGGCACCACGGAGCTGGCCGGGTTTGTCGGCGGCAGCTATGGAATTGACCAGTTTCGCGCCATGGGCGGAGGCAATGTCGGCTACTCCGTGACCCGCAACTTGATGCCGTATGGCGAGTTCACGTATTTTCCTGGCGTCGGCAGGTACGCGCAAGGTCCTACCCTGCCCAGCATTGGCACCGTCCAGTACGAGTATCCCGTTCGCCTAGCAGATATTCATGTCGGCGTTCACTATCGGATTCCCTTGGGGGAACACAACAAGTTTGTGCCATACGTCGCCGCTGGTGTTGGCGTGATCCACACTTTTACGGTGAACAACCTGGTCGCCTCGGTGACGCTGAGCGATGGGCAGACGATCTCTTCGGGCCCCATTAACGATGCGGCCAAGAGCGAGGCCGCCGGGAATTTCGGCGGCGGCTTTCGCATTTATTTCGACCAAAAATTCGGCATGCGGATCGAAGCGAAAGCCTACAAAGCGCAGGACGAGCGGGTTTTCGGCAAAGTGACTGTCGGCTTCTTCTACCAGATTCGGCCGAAGATCTGACGCCCTACTGCACCGCGACAAGGCCGGTAGGGAACACCGCCGACCGGCAGGCGGTCGGAGCTGACAGTATGGCTCGAACAGGCGCGCCGGGCGGAATTACGAATCCGGAGCGCCAGGCTCCGATCCGAACGTGACCTGTCCCATCCGGAGTACCCGCTCGACCGTCTCTAGGAGCCGCGCAACGGAGAACGGCTTGGTAATCGCAGCTTGGGCCCCTAACGCAAGAGCCGTCTTGAGATACTCTCCGCTCAGGACCCCGGAGACCGCGATGATCGGCAGCGATGGCGATGACATGCGCAAAGCCAGGATTGTCTCCAGCCCTTTTTGCTCCGGCAGGAAGAGGTCCGTGATGAGCAGGTCGACACTCTGACGGCTGACAATCGACAGAGCATCTTTTCCGCTTCCGGCAACCAAAGACTCAAAGCCGGCATCGCTGAGGACCCGGCTCGCGAACCGGGCCACCTCCGGATCGTCATCGACAATCAGAATCCGCTGGCACTTCCGTTTCCGCAGGACCTCGCGCACTCTCAGTCCGAGTGCATCGCCGGTGAACGGCTTTTGCAGAAACTCGATTCCGGGCTCGAGCGCTCCTTCCGCGATCGTGAAGTTCCGCGGGTAACCGGAAACGTATAAGACTGCCAATCCAGGACGAGTAGCGCTCAACTGCCGGGCGACATCCTGGCCCGTAGAATCCGGTAAGACAACATCCGTGACCAGGAGATCGATACGGTCGGCGGACTCCTGAAACACTCCGACAGCCTCATCCCCACCGCTTGCCTCGAGCACCGTGTAACCGAGATTTCGAAGTGCCGCGCAGGCAAATTGGCGCACCTCGACGCTGTCTTCCACGACGAGAATAGTCTCGGGTCCGCCCGCTGGGACCGCTCTCTGAGGAACTTTCACCTGCTCCCTCTCTCCATCGACGCAGGGCAGATAGATCTTGATGCTGGTTCCTCTTCCCTTTTCGCTGTAAACCGAGATCCAGCCGCCGCTTTGCCTGACGATCCCATAGACTGTCGCGAGACCAAGGCCAGTGCCTGCGCCCGCCGGCTTGGTCGTATAGAACGGCTCGAACATGTGCTCTTGCGTCGCATCATCCATACCGACGCCGGTGTCGGTGATGGTGAGCAGGATGTAGCTTCCCGGCGGCATTTTCAGTTGGCGCTCCGAGAGGGAAGTACCCAGCTTCACATTGGTTGTTTCGATCCGCAGCCTTCCGCCTTGCGGCATGGCGTCACTGGCGTTGACTACGAGATTCATGAGCGCCTGCTGGATCGAGCCGGCGTCGGCAAGCACCATTCCCAACATCGGCTCCAGCTCCGTCGTCAATCGTATGTTTTGGGGCAGGAGTCTCTGCATGAGCCGGCTCAACTCGGCGACTATATCGTTCACGTTGAGGACCTTTGGCTCCGCCGCCTGGTGGCGGCTGAACGAGAGCAGCCGTCCGACGAGGGCCGCGGCCCGATCTCCCGCGTCCCGCATGGTTCCCAGGAATTCACGCGCTTGCCCGGAAAGTTGGCTGCCGGAGAGCAGCATCTCGCCATAACCGTTGATAACCGTCAACAGGTTGTTGAAGTCATGCGCAATGCCACCGGCGAGCAGACCTACTGCCGCTATCTTCTGCGCCTCCCGCAGTTGCTGTTCCAGCCCGGCGCGGTAGGAGATATCGGAGTGGAACCCGATCATCCGCAGCGGCCGCCCGGAATCGTCGCGGTCCACTACCTTCCCACAGCTCAGAACGCGCAGATACTCGCCGTTCTTCTTCCGCAGCCTCGCGTCCTTTTCGTAGCTCTGGCTGCGGCCGCCCAGGTGTTCAACCAAAAGCTGCTCGGCGTCGGCCCGGTCCTCGGGGTGAATCAAGCCGAATCCGCCGCGGTAGACAGGCGCGGCGTCGCCATCGTCGTACCCGAGCAAACGCCGGAAGCCGCGAGTGAGGTGGGCTTCACCGGTGACAAGGTTCCAGTCCCAGATGCCCTGGCTGCTTACTTCCAACCCCAGTTCGAGCCGCTCCTGGCTCGCTCTCAGCTCCTCCTCGGCCTCGTAGCGCCTGGTAATGTCCTGCTTGATCGCGATAAAGTGCGAGATCGCGCCCGCCTGGCCGCGCACGGGAGTGATTGTCATCTCTTCGATGTACTCGGCGCCGTCTTTCCTCCGATTGCGCATTTGTCCGCGCCATGGCGCGCCTGCGAGAATCGTTTGCCACAGTTCTTCGTAGAATTCCGGTGGATGACTGCCGGACTTCAGGATGCGAGGGTTCTTACCAATGACTTCGGAACGGGAATAACCGGTCAGATCCGAGAAAGCCGGGTTTACCCACTGGATCGCGCCCGCGCTGTCGGTAATGACGATGCCGTTCGCCGAATTCTCGATCGCGGCAACCAGGAGGGAATGGCTGAGCGCCGGACCATCAGGAGACACGATCGCTCCGTATCCGGTGTTTCGGGAGTTTAATTCCATAACAGACTTGGCCTCGGAGCCATGGCGCCGGCACCCATTCAAAAGGGCCGCATTTCATTGACCTCTCCTTCCTCCTGGACCGGGCAGGCGCACGATGGCGGGCTGACAACGCCGCCACCGCCTGTTCGACTGCCCTGACCGACCGGCGGAGGTCCGCGATCGCCTGGTAAAACCGCACTTCGATGGTACCCTGAGCGGAGGTCTTGCTGTCCGGCATCGGCATGTTTTTCGGCCCCAGCGGCATTTGGTGACGCGTCCTGAGTGGCGCCAAAACCTGAACTGGCGTCCTATAGGTAATTGTGGTTCAATCTTGCCGGATATCCCATCCGTATATCTACCGGGATGGACGATTCTCTATACCGGCTGAGCGTCCCACCATTCGGAATATCTCTTATGTTTCCGTGGGCTTGGCGTCTCATGCCGCGGGCGCCGGCATTTCACACCCGTAGATTTACGGATACCGGCCGGCGGGCGAAAGGTTTGTAATCGTAACATGGGTAACCCCGCGAGGCTAGATCGTCTTCGTGCTGGCGGCAGCACGGCCGAGCAGACCCAACGAAGATTGCGCCTGGTATTGGCCGACGATCACCTGGACGTGCTGGACGCAATTCGCCAGTTCCTGGCGCCCGAGTTCGATGTCTTGCGCGCGGTGAACGAAGGCATGGCGCTGATCGAGGCCACAGCCGAATTGAGACCCGATGCCGTTATCTCCGATATCCACATGCCGGGATTGAGCGGCCTCGAGGCGGGCTGTCAAATACTCCGGAAAGGGCTGTGCGGCGCGGTCATCGTGCTGACCATGTATAACGATCCGCAGCTCGTCAGGAAGGCTATTCAGTTGGGAATCCGGGGCTATGTGCTGAAGGTCGACGCGAGCGAGGAGCTGGTTCTTGCGCTGTACGCGGTGCTGAGCGGCGGGCGGTATCTTTCGCGAGGGGTTTTGGACAAGTGGAGGGAATAGCAGCGGCGGCTCCGCGCGTCCGCACAGCGGCATTCAAACTCCCATTTCATTTCGGCGCACGAGGCGCTATAGTGTTCACGACTGTTGGGTGTGATGTATGCCCAAAACAAGAGTTCTTCTCGCGGACGATCACACGTTAGTGGCAGAAGGCCTCCAGGCGCTGCTGAAGGACAGTTTCGATCTGGTCGGCGTGGTCCACGATGGGCGTGCGTTGCTGGATGCGGCGGAGACCCTTCGTCCCGACGTTATCGTGACCGACATTTCAATGCCTCTGCTGAACGGAATGGATGCTATCCGGCAGATCTTATCCCGCCGGCCGGAGACCAAGGTGATCGTGCTCACCATGCATCGGGAAACCCAGTTGGCCGCGGATGCATTTCGCGCCGGGGCAAGTGGCTACATGCTCAAGATATCGCCAGTGGAGGAGCTCATCAACGCAATTCGCCACGTTGCGCAAGGAAGATCATATGTCACGTCACTGCTGGCTAAGGACCTGATCACGCTTCTGTTGGAGGCCCGCGGTCAAACCAAGGGCGACGGCTCGCCCCTGACTTCGCGGCAGCGCGAGGTCCTGCAGTTGATCGCGGAAGGGCGGACCATGAAGGAAGTTGCTTCGATCCTGAATATCTCGCCGCGGACAGCCGAGTCGCACAAATATGAAATCATGCAGGTTCTCGGCGTCGAGACGACCGCGGACCTGATCCAGTACGCGATCCGGGTGAAGCTGATTGCGGAGTAATACCCTCGTGCGGGCAGCGAGAAAAAAACGAGAGAATGCAGCTCTAATCGCCGGCGGAAGCTTCTCGACGCGGCAGGGCCGAATCCTGATCCTGTTGCTCACGTCGGGGGCGCTGGCGATGATCGCCGCTGCCTGGTGGTACTACGCGCGCCAGCGAGCGGAGATGGAAGGCGCTGCCGCCCGCGAGCTTGCCACGGTTTCCGATGTAGAGTCGCTACAAATCGTGAACTGGCGCCGCGAACGAATCGGCGACGGCCGCGTCTTGATGTCATCGCCGATCACGCGGATTGCCAGCCGCGCTCTGTCGAGCCGCGCCCCGGCAGAAGCGGATCGAGCCGATCTGTTGGATGACATGAGCCGGCTGGCTGGCGAGTTCCTGTATACCGACATAGCGCTGGTAGACCTCGATGGCAAGGTCCGCATTCGACTGAATCCGGATGAAACCGATGCGTCCGAGCTGAGAAAACACGCTCGCGGCGACTTGGCCCGCCAGGCCATGAGTGCCGGCGACGTCGTGCTGTCGGACATCAGCCTGGACACCCGTGACGGACGCCCGCTGATGTCGTTGACCGTCCCGGTGCGCGGCTCAGGCGCGTTTATCCTGGAAATAGACCCATCGCGTTTTCTGTATCCTTACCTGGCGTCCTGGCCAGGCCCCGGCCGCACGGCCGAGACTCTCTTGGTGCGCCGCGAAGGGGACGACCTCGTCTACTTGAGCAAAATGCGCCATGCACCGGGGACCGCTCTATTCTTTCGCCGGCCGCTAAGACATCTGACGCCTCCACCCGATGCAGTCTCGGAAGCCGGGTCGGCGGCGAAGGGTGTGGATTACCGTGGCGTCCCGGTACTGAGTGAGGTCCGCCGGATACCGGATTCGCCGTGGTTCCTGGTCGCCAAGATCGACGCCGCCGAAGTGGACGAGCCTGTGCGGCGCCTGGGGTGGGAAATGGCGTTGATCGCGGCGCTGATTGGATTGGCTGGCACTGCCGGAGTGGGACTCATCTGGAGGGGCCAACAGGCGCGTATCCACCTGGAGAGGGAAGCCTGGTTCTACACGGTGGCGAATGACACGCCCGCGTACCTTTGGATGGCGTCCCCGGGTGAGGAGAATTCTTTCATCAATACACCGCTCGGGCGGTTTCTGGGCACTGACCAGCAGCGCCTGCCCAAGCACTGGCCCGAGTATCTGCACCCGGATGATAGGGCCCGCGCACACGCCACCTTTCTGGAATCCTTGAGCGCCCGGCGCAAGTACGTCGACGAGTTCAGGATCCTTCGTTTCGACGGAGAGTATCGGTGGGTCGTCGACGAAGCGGTGCCGCGATTCTCGCCCACGGGGGAATTTCTTGGCTACGCCGGTTCCCTGCTGGACATCACGGATCGCAGGCAGGCCGAGGAGCAACTGCGAATCGCCAACGCGAGCCTCGCCGGCGAGTTGTCGGAGCGAACTCGCAAAGAGCAGGAGATCCAGGGGTTGACCGCGCGCCTGATCGGCGCCCAGGAAGAAGAAAGAAAACGCTTGGCCCGGGAGCTGCACGATGATTTCAACCAGCAGATCGCGGCACTGAGCATCGCCATGGGCAACCTCAAGAGGCACATCCCGGAGGAGCGGGCCGATACGCGAGGCCAGAGCGACCGCATTCACCAGAAGCTGGTTCATCTCGCCGAATCCATTCGGCGGATGTCGCACGAGCTGCATCCGGCTGTTCTCGAGTATTCCGGGCTCGCCGCGGCTTTGCAGGCCTACTGCAATGAGTTCGGGGAGCTGACCGGCGTCCGGGTCTCTCTTCAAATCGATGGCTCGTTCGACGGCGTGCCGTCCCTCACGGCTTTGTGCATCTATCGGATCACCCAGGAGGCGCTGCAGAATGTCTCGAAACACGCGAAAGTGGGATCGGCATCGGTCGAACTGAGTCGATCGAATGGGGCCCTGCGCCTCACCGTTTCGGACACCGGCGTCGGAATGGAGCCAGACCGGGCTGAAGCGGCGGCCGGGCTGGGTCTGGTCAGTATCAAGGAACGCACACGGCTCGTCAAGGGCAGCCTGGAGATAATCAGCCGGCCTGATCAAGGCACCACCATAACGGTCAGAATCCCGGAGTGACACGACTTGCCGAGCCGCGACCGTGAGGGAGCGGTTGCCATCTATGGGACTGTTACCGACCCCACAGCCTGCCAGCCCGAGTTCAGCGTGTTGTTGCGCGCCGCAAGATAGAACACCTGGTTGCCCGCAAACCCCTGGCTGAACGTGATGGCCAGCGTCAGCATAAGCGTGTTCCCGCTCGCCGTTACCGAGCTGCCCGCGCCGGCGATGGTGCACTGCCCGTTCGACACCGTACCCGAACCCGGCAGCACCATCCCCGAATACGGTCCTCCCGCATCGCCCGCGTTGTCCACCAGGTACACCGCCCCCGAACCCGCCCCCGCGGGCACGAATGCCACGTAGCACGCGCCGACGCCGGTAATGGCGCTGTTGATCAGCACGTCCGTCACCGGGATATCCTGCCAGCCGTTGCTGTCGGTAAATGTGAATGTGTAGCTCTGGCTTAAGCCGTTGGTGCGCGCTGGGCTCATTCCGCCGACGCTGGGACCGGTGACGGCCGCTCCCGGATTGTTCCAGGTCCCCCACGCCAGCCAGCCCGAATTCGACGACGCATCCTGCGCCGACAGGTACAACACCTTGTTGCCGGCAAAGCCCGGCGTGAACGTGATGGCCAGCGTCAGTGTCAGCGTGTTCCCGCTGCCGGACACGGAACTGCCCATCCCCGTGATGCTGCACTGGCTGTTCGACACGCTGCCGGACCCCGGCAGCCCCATCCCGGAAAACGGCCCTCCCGCATCGCCCGCGTTGTCCACCAGGTAGACCGACCCCGCGTTTGCGCCTGAGGGAGCGAACGCGATGTAGCAGGCTTGCCGCCCGTCCAGCACGTTGTTGATCAGGGCGTTCACCAGAGTGAGACTTTGAAAACCGCCCGTATCCGAGAAGGTGAAGATGAATGTCGACGTCGTTCCGCTGCCCGCGGCGGGACTGACCGCCGTCGCCGATGGGGTCGTTGCCGCGGGCCGCTGAGTGGTCACGGCCACAAAGCTGAAGCCGGGATCGGAACCTGGAGAAGGCGGCTCTACGGAGTACACATAACTGGTTTCCAGCGGAAGAACCACATAGAAGTTGGAGGAGCCCCCCAGTTGCCCCGGTGTCAGACTGCTGTCGAAACTGAATCCCGTTAACGACTGCCCCGCGGCCAGGTAAGAACCGGGACCGGACGCCAGCCATTCGATTCCGTATCCATCCAATCCGCCGCCGTGCGTGACCGTGCCACTCCAGGATGCGGGAGCCTTGACGTTCGAAGGCGCGTCAGGCATCAGGTCGTATCCCGGAACCCACGAAAACCAAAACGTGCCGATCGTGGTTGTCCCCTGGTTCTTCAGCGTCAGTTCGTAGTGATAGGTAGTCGAATTCACCTGCGTGGGCGTCACGGTGGCGCTGGCGCTCAGTTGGGCGCGTAGCGGCGCGGCTCCGCATAAGACGATCGCGAAAGCGCAGGCGCCGATCCGGTTCCTTCCAGTGTAAGTATGTCTCATAATTGCTTCCCTCCTGCTCCGAATCTAACACCAGGAATTCTTCTCAACGGCGCGCAGGCCGGCGCGGAATGGCGAATTTACAGCATGTTCACGAGTGTGAGAACGGCTCCGGACCGAGAGCCCCGTAGTTTGGATGGAAGCGCACAATCCCCGCGCTGATACGCGATGATAAGGAGAGGCGCATCAATGTCGGATATGACTTATGGCACCTGTTGACGCTTTGGCCGATGCAACAGGCGCCCGCCCGGGTGTTCGCTGCCAGCTCATCGTTGCCTTCACCGCGGCCCTGATATTCGTGGGTTGCATAGTGAGTCCTCCGTCCCTGATGGACGACGTGGACGCGGTGCAGGCGCAGATTGCGCGCAACATGCTGCAATCCGGCGACTGGGTCACCGCGCGGCTGGACGGCATCGCCTACCTCGAAAAATCTCCGCTGAAATACTGGATGATGGCGGTGTCGTTCAAAATTTTCGGCGTGCATGACTGGGCGGCGCGAGTCCCCATTGCCATATGCGTGGTGCTGCTCTGCTGGGTGACCGCGCGGTTCGGGGCCTGGGCGTTCGGCGAGCGCGGGGGGATGTGCTCCGGGCTGGTCCTGGCGACCAGCGTGGGGCTGTTTCTATTCACCCGCATCCTGATTCCGGATGCCATCCTCACTCTCTCGATTACCGTGACGCTGTGGGGGCTTCTGCGGGCTTTGGATGAGTCGGAGCCGCACCCGGCGCCGTGGGCCATGGCGATGTGGGCATCCATAGCGGCCGGGCTTCTGTTGAAAGGTTTGATCGCGGCGGTGTTTCCGGTGGCGGGCGGGTTGTTGTATCTCGGCTTCACGCGGCAGTTGTTCGCGCGATGGACCTGGGCGCGCCTGCGGCCGCAGTGGGGCATTCCACTCCTTCTGCTGATTGCGGCGCCCTGGCACGTGCTGGCGACGCTGCGCAATCCGCCCTATTTCGACTGGACCATGCACAGCGAGAGCGGCTCGTACCACGGGTTCTTCTGGTTCTACTTCATCAACGAGCATCTCCTGCGATTCCTGAACCTGCGCTACCCGCGGGATTACAACACCGTGCCGCGCCTGTATTTCTGGCTGTTCCACCTGCTGTGGCTGTTTCCCTGGAGCGTCTATCTGCCGGCGGCTTTCCGGCTGGATTACCGCAAGCCCGGCCGGGCCTCGCGGGTTCGCCTGCTGGCATTGTGCTGGTGCGGATTCATCCTGGTGTTCTTCACGTTTTCGACTACGCAGGAGTATTACTCCATGCCCTGCTATCCCGCGCTCGCGCTCCTGCTCGGCTCGGCCCTCGGCGGCGCAAACGATCGGGTTCTGCCGTCCCTGCTGCGGTACGGCACATGGGCGTTAGCCGTCGTGGCCACGCTGGCGGCAGCCGCGACCGGCGCGATTCTCTGGATGGTGCGGGGCATGGCGGCGCCCGGAGACATCGCGGCCGCGCTGAATCAGAACCCCGAGGTCTACACGCTGTCGCTCGGTCACATGACGGATCTCACCCTGCGGTCATTCGCATATTTGCGGCTGCCGCTGGCGGTGGCGGGCGTCGCGTTTGTCGTGGGAGCGGGTGGAGCATACCTTAGCTTGCTCGGCAGCCGGCGCAAAGGCCGCTCTGCCGTGCCGGTAGCCGCGCTCACCGCCATGATGGTGCTCTTCTTTCACGCCGCGCGCCTCGCGCTGGTGGTCTTCGATCCGTATATGTCATCGCGTCCGCTGGCGCAGGCGCTGCTCGATTCACCGCCGGGCCAGTTGATTGTGGATGACCAGTATTACACTTTCTCTTCCGTTTTCTTCTACACCAACCGGCGCGCGCTGCTGCTCAACGGACGGGTCAACAACCTGGAGTACGGGTCGTATGCGCCCGACGCGCCCAAGAATATCTTCATCACGGACGCCGATCTTCAGAGACTGTGGGCGCGGCCGGAGCGGTACTATCTGACGGCCGAAAAACCACAGATGCCTAGGTTATTGAATTTATTGGGGTTACGCGTACACCTCGTAAAACAGGCCGGCGGCAAATTCCTCGTCACAAATAATTAAAAAAGATTTTCAGCTCTCTTTTCAATCATTTAGCCGCTTGAAGGGGGTCGAATGCTTCCGTCGCGGTGATAGTGTTTAGTCAGGTGGATGAGTGCGGCGGACCGAGCCGGCCCCTTCAGTGGCGGCGGACTTCGGGACCGTCGGGCAGTGTTGCCATATTACGGCTTCGCAAAGGATCGCGAAGCCGTTTTTTATTGGGGGAAGCAAGGATGGACGAGGAACAAACAACAGAGCCGCAATCGGGGGTTACACCCGAGTCAAGCGGTCATCAAACGGAGGAGCTTCCGAAGAGCTGCAGGCAGTGCGAACGCTGGCTCGAAATCAAGGAACGCATCCGCGTTTCCGAAGTTCTGGCGAGTGTGATCGAGAAGATGAAAGTCAAGCTCGAGGCAGCGGATTTCAAGCCGACCATAGCGGACCTGCTGAAGTTGGTGGACGCGGAGAAAACCCTGGAACAGGAGGATTTTGAAAACGACGGCGCCAAGGAGGTTAAGGTCACGGTCACATGGCTACCAGACTCCTCAATCGAGGAATAACCTACAATCCGCTGCCCTCGCAAAAAAAGTTCCACGAGTCAGAGGCCAGGTTCAAAGGGTTCTCCGGCCCGGTCGGCAGCGGCAAGAGTCAGGCGCTTTGCCAGGAGGCCATACGGCTCAGCTATCTCAACCCGGGGCGGACCGGGCTGCTCGGGGCGCCCACGTACCCCATGTTGCGGGATCCCACGCAATCCACGCTGATCGAGATCCTGGGAGCCAACGAGGTTCCCTTTGAGCACAACAGGGCCGAGAATATTATAGTTCTGCCGGATATCAAGTCGCGAATCCTGTTCCGGCCCCTGGACGAGTATGAGCGCCTCCGGGGCACCAACCTCGCTTGGTTCGGGCTCGACGAGCTTACCTACACTCCGGAAGAGGCTTGGCTGAGACTCGAAGCCCGGTTACGCGACAAAAAAGCACGCCGGCTGTGCGGATTCGCCGTGTGGACCCCCAAAGGGTTCGACTGGGTCTACCGCAAGTTCATCTCGGGAGGGCGCAAAGAAGACTACGAAGTCATCCTGGCCGAGCCTGGTGAGAACCACCACCTGGCCGAAGGTTATTACGAGAAGCTGAAGCGCAGTTACGACGAGAAGTTGTATGCGCAGGAGGTCGAGGGCCAGTACCTCGCTGTCGATTCGGGGCGGGCCTACTCGGCGTTCGACCGGTCCATCCACGTTACCGACTTACAGGTCAATCCGCATGAGCCCCTGCTGTGGGCGCTGGATTTCAACTACGACCCGCTGTGTTCGGTCATCGTGCAAATCATCGGCGGCAAGGTGCTCGTGCTGGACGAGATTGTCATTCGCAAAGCCTCGACGCTGGACGCATGCACTTGGTTCTTGGATCGATATGAGCGCCATCCCAACGGCTTAGTGGTCTACGGAGATGCTTCGGGGTTCCAGCACGGCACCTCCGCCGAAAAGACGGACTACGATGTGATCAAGGAGAGTATCGGCCAACTTTCGAACTTGAGCATGATTTTCAAGGTGCCTCCACAGAACCCGGGTGTCAAGAGCCGGTTGAATCTGATGAACTGGACGTTGCGCTCGGCTGTGGGAGACGTTGGAATGCTGGTGGACAGAAAGTGCCATGAGTTGATCCGCGACTTCGAAGAGGTGTGTCTCGACGGCAAAGGCGGCATCGACAAAATACGCGACCCGGCGAGGTCGCACCTCTCCGATGCTCTGGGTTATCTGGTGTGCCAGGAGCGCTCGAACGAAATGAAGATCGGACCGAGAGAAAGGATATTGGTGCCATGTTGAACATTAATCGGGAACATCCCGAGTACATCGCGCGCAAGGCGATGTGGAGGCAATACAAGGATCTGTACGCTGGCGGCGAGCGGTTTCGCGTGAATGCCAACGACTATCTGGTGCGCCGTCTCAAGGAGCCCGGCGAGGTCTACCTGGAACGGCTGAGCCGCGTGTTCTACGAAAACTATGTCGGATCCATCATCGACTGGTATGCCGCGACGTTGATGCGGCGCGAGCCCGTGATGCTGTTCGAAAGCAGCGACATCGCAGCCAAGAGCTTTTTCAGCCAGTTCACCGGCGACTGCGATCTGAAGGGGACCACGCTCAGCGAGTTCCTCCGGCAGCAGTTCGTCGAGACGCTGGTGTGCGGCAGCAGTTATATAGTCGTGGATTTCCCGCGAGGCGCGCCGGCGCTGACGCGCGCGGAAGAGGACGCCTCCGGGCGGTCGCGCGCGTACCTGGTGGATTACAGCGCGGACGAGGTCATCAACTGGAATTACAGCCCGGCCGGCGGCTTGGAATGGGCGGTCATCCGGACTTCCTGCCTGCAGCAGTCGCAGGTGACCGACGCGAAATGGGAGCGGGAGACGCGGTGGATCTACTACGACCGCGAGAACTTTCAGCTCTTCCGCAAGGCGGGCGAGGGTAGCACCATCGATCTGATCGATGAGGGCCCGCACGGACTGGCGGCGCTGCGGCGCGTGCCCCTGTTCCGGATGCGGTTGACCGAGGGGCTGTGGCTCATGAACAAGGCCGCGCTGCTGCAACTGGAACATTTCAACAAGTCCAACGCCCTGGCGTGGGCTCTGACCATGGGCCTGTTCGCCATGCCGGTGGTGTACTCGGACAAGGAGTGGAAGCAGGTGGTCGGCGAAGCTTATTACATCCAGTTGGGCTCCGCGGACAAGTTCGGGTGGACCGAGCCGGAGGGGAAGGTATATCAGATTGCTGCCGACAACCTGGTCCGGCTGAAGGACGAAATCTACCGGGTCTGCTACCTGATGAACCAGGCGGGCACTCCCAGCGCCGGCGACTTGAAGCAGTCCGGGCTCAGCAAGCAGAGGGACTTCAGCATTACCCAAGAGGTGCTCCGGGCCTACGGCGACCTCGTCAAGGACACATTGAAGCAGATCCTCTGGGCCATCGCGGCGGCGCGGCAGGACGAGATCGGGATCGATGTCTCGGGCGTGGACGAGTTCGACATAGGCGACTTCGGCAATGAGCTGGATGACGCCAAGAAACTGCTGGAGCTGGGAATCGAGTCGGAGACTTTGAAGAAGCAGGTGCACAAGAAGCTGGCCCTCAAATACCTCTGCGACGCGCGGCAGGAGATTAAAAACCAGGTGGCGGAGGAAATCGAAGGCGAGTCAGGCCTTCAGCCCGCGGACCCGCTTCCGGTGGGTCCCGCGAAAAACTAACTCTTTAGGAGGTGTATGGAAGGAATTGATGTGCAGGCGATCGTGCGGCAGGCGATTCAGGAGTATTCCAGCCAGGAGCAGTCCAAGAGCGAACCGGCCTACAAGGCGGAGCTGCTGGAGGAACGCAAACGCAGGGAACAACTGGAACGCCGGGTGAACGAGCTGGTGGAGGAGAACAAGCGCAGCCGGAAAATGGCCGACGAAGCGGACCGGAGCTCGGCTGTGCGCGCCGAATTGCAGCGCCTGGGCGTGGCGAAAATCGACCTCGCCTTCAAGGCGGTGCAGGACGGCATCGTGCGCACCGAGGATGGACGCCTGGTGGCCCGCACGGAGACGGGCGAAATGCCGGTGAGGGATTATCTCACGGCATTCGTCGGCGAGAATCCGGAGTTTCTGCCGGCTCGCATCGCCGGAGGGACGGGGATGACCGCCACGCTCAAGGCGCCCACCGCTGGAAGAGAGACGGTGGAGCTGGAGCGAATCCGGCCGGGGATGAGCGCAGAAGAGATGCAGCGAGTACGCGAGGAGATCGTGCGCGTCGCGTCGCAAACCCTACGGGGATTGTAGGGAAAACGTAAAACCGGGGACAGACACGAGCATCCACCAGGCGCCAAACGCGCCCAGGGGATGAGTGTGCCTGTCCCACTAAAAGGAGAATGAATGGCAATAACCTCAACTAACGTCGCAAACGCGATTGTGAAGCTGGTGGCGGCGGACGCTTTGCCGGTGCTGGTGGGGAACCTCGTGATGGGGAACCTCGTGAATCGCGATTACGAACCGGTGCTCGCACAGGCCGGCGATACCGTCAACATACCGATTCCGCCCACGATGGTGGCCAACAACATCGCGGATTTAGGGACGGTGCAACCGCAGTACCCGGCTCTGGGGAATGCGCAGATCGTGCTGAACACGCACGCGGAAGCGACCTTCCAGATTCCGGACGTCACCAAAGTGCTGGCGGTGCCGGACCTGCTGAAGATCTACATGGAGCCGGCGGTGGCCGCCATCGCCCAGAGGGTCGAAAGCGACCTGCTGGGCCTGTATGGCCAGTTCACGGCCAACACGCCGGTTGGAACGCCGGGGGCGCCGATCACCGAAGCGACCATCGACGCCGCGGAAACCGCGCTGTTCATGGCGAAGATCCCACCCACCGAGCAGAAGTACATGGTGGTGGACGCCAATGCCTATTCCTCGTGGCGGCAGATTCCGCTGTTCGAGGAGTACCAGATGGCCGGCGCGGCCGGCCTGCGCGCCCTGATCGACGGGACTATCGGGAAGTTCAAAGACTTCTTCGTGTTCCGCTCGCAGTTCGTGCCCAAGACAGGGACCGGTACGGTAACCACGCACAACCTGGCGTTCACCAAGAGCGCCATCGGCTTGGTGGTTCGCCGCCTGCCGCAGCCTCTGCCGGGGACCGGCGCCATCGCGGAGTACGCCGAGTTGGGCAACTTCGGGATGCGCGTGGTGATGAGCTATCAACCGAACACGCTGGCACAGCAGTTCACCGTCGATGTGCTGTACGGCTGCGGTGTGTTGCGGAATGCGGCCGCCGTGCAGGTGAACACGTAGGCGGACGGCGCGTGAAAACGGGGCGGCCGGCCCGAGGCGGCCGCCCGCGATCAGGAGATGGAGGACCGAAATGGATTTGAGGATCTACTTCAAGAAGATTCGTGACATGGAAGCCAATATCGCGGACGATTTTGCGGTCGTGGTGAGCCGGGAAACGGCGGACGGCGGCAGAGCGGGCGCGCAGACCGAAGTGCCGCGGCGGACGGCGGCGAAGATGGTCGTCGACGGTCTGGCTGTCCTGGCTTCGGAGGCTGAAGCGGCGGCGTTTCGAGCCATCGCGGCGGAGGCCCAGCGGGTCGCCGAGCAAGCGGTCGCCGCGGCGCGGGTGCAGCTTACGGTGCTCACCAGCGCGGAGCTGGAAAGACTGAAGTCGAAGTCGAAAGACAAGGCGAACTGAGATGGCTCTGTTCATTGACGGCGAAGTATCGAACCTGGCGGACCTGGCGGGGCAGGACTCGCAGCTTCTGGACGTGGCGAGCACCGAGGGGATCGATGTGACCCGGAAGCTGGAGCTGGCCGAGGAGGAGATCGGGCTGGAGCTGATCACGCTGTTGAGCAGCTCGACGAGCGTGGACCCGCCCTTCTGGCTGGTCTCGCGGCCGAACCTCGGGAGCGTCGTGGCCACACCGGCAATCAAGTTGTGGCACGCGTACCGCACGCTGGAGATGGTCTACGAGGACGCATACTTCAGCCAGTTGAACGACCGCTACCAGGGGAAGCGCGACCAGTTCCACGAGAAGGCGCAGCGGGCGCGCGAGCAGGTGATCCAGATCGGGGTCGGTATGGCCTCGGATCCGATTCCCCGGTCGGCGATTCCGGACCTGGAGGCTGCGCCCGGCAGCGGCCTGCCGGACGGCACGTACTACGTGGCGACGGCGTGGGTGAATCGGGAAGGCGAAGAAGGAGCATGCGCGGCGCCGGCGGACATCACTACGTCGGGAAGCGCGCTGGTGGTGCATGCGGGGACCGCGCCGGCGCCGGCGGCCGGCTGGAACGTTTACATCGGGACGGCGCCGGAAGCGCTGTTCCTGCAGAACTCGACCGAGATCGCGCCGGGAGACACCTGGATGCAGGCGACGGCGCCGGCGGCGCAGGGAAAGACGCCCGGCGATGGACAGCGGCCCAGCTACTTCCAGCCGGTGCCGCGGGCGATTCAGAGGGGATGATGACAGCGCAGATCGGTGGTGCGGCGACGGCCAAGGTGATTCAACGCCTTACCGGTTCCGCGGGAATGAATTCGAGCATCGCGGCGCTGACGGAGGGAAGCGCAACGGTGAGCGCTCTCAACGCGGCCCAGGTACGGGCGCAGAACGTGTCGGCGGACCTCGCGGAACGGAGCGGCAGCGTCAAATATCCCGCGGTGCAGGTGTATTGCGAGAAGATCGCGAACCAGCTTACGGAGAAGTTCCGGAGCTTTTCCGGCAAGGCGCAGATGGCGATCGAGATTCGCCATTCTCAGGACCGGCTGGACGGGCTTCAGGACGCCCTGGAGTTGTACGCGGACGCGGCGACGCAGGTGTTGACTGCGGGGCGCGGCGACTGGGGCGACGGTATGTTTTACGGCGGCGGGTACGAGGTGGCGTTCGCGGCCGTCAAGAACGGGGGAAAGAATTTCATCCAGGTGGCTAAGGTCACCTTCGAGATCGGAGTAAGCAGGAGCTAAACTATGGCCTCTTATGTTTCGTCAAACGAAAATCGGTTTTACACAGCGCTGGAAAGCTCGTACGGACAGGTGGGAGCAATCACATCGGTCAACCGGATTCCGGCGTTGAAGCTGACGGTGCAACAGCAGCTCCAGATGGCTGACCGGAAGGATAAAACGGGCAGCCGGACGTTTGCCGGGTTGCCGGCCGGCGGAAGGAAGCGCACGGATTTCGAGGTGCAAACGTACCTGACGAGTTGGGACAAGTCGGCGGCTGGTCCCGGATACGGACCGCTGTTCCAGGCGGCGCTGGGCGGAACGCCTCTGTCGTCGGGCGGCGGAATCGTGGCTTCCACTACGGACACCGGGAGGGTGGCGTTCGCCGCGAATCACGGACTGGCCGCCGGACAGGCGGTGGCCTCCTCGGGCGAGATTCGCTTCGTGGGGGCGATCGTGGATGCGCACACGGTGCAACTGAACGCGCCGTTCACCATCGTGCCGGCGCCCGGCGCCACGCTGGGGGCGACGGTGACCTACGTGCCTTCGACGGTGCTGCCGAGCGCGAGCGTGTTCGACTACTGGGACCCGGCGACGGCGGTGCAGAGACTGCTGTGCGGAGCGGCGGTGGACCAGATGACCATTCAGGTGAACGGCGACTACCACGAAGTCCACTTCAAAGGGCTGGCGCAGGACGTCCTGGACAGCAGCAGCTTCTCGGGAAATGCGGGACAGTTGCAGAGCTTTCCGGCGGAGCCCGCCCTGGGCGCATTCGATTTTTCGGTGGTGCCGGGCAACCTGGGGCAGGCCTGGCTGGGGACGTCGGCCACGCAGTTCTTCACCATCACCAACGCGTCGCTGGTGCTGAAGAACGCGCTCGATGTGCGGTCGAGGGAATTCGGCACGAACGTGCCGCAGGCGATTTGCCCGGGGCAGCGGTCGGTGACGGCGGCGTTCGATCTGTTCAGCATGGACGACGCAGCCACAACGGCGCTGTACCAGGCTGCCCGGCAGCGCTCGCCCATCAGCGTGATGTTCCAGTTGGGAGAGTCCGCGAATCAGATGATGGGCGTCTACCTGAAGAGCGTGATTCCGGAAGTGCCGGAGTTCGAGGATGGGACCACCCAGTTGCAATGGCGGTTCCGGGCATCACGGGCGCAGGGGACGGTGAACGACGAAATCGCAGTGGCGTTCGCGTGACAGCCATGAACTACGAAAGCGTCAAGACGGTGGAGTCGCAGGCTGCGGCGGGTGTGACGTTTCGGGTCGCCCGGATGTCGTTTGGCCGGCGCGTGGAGCTGATGCGCAGGGTGAGGGAACTGGCGCGGCAGATCGAGTTCCTGGAGGCGGGACAGGGAACCGGGGACAAGATGGATGCCGCGCTGCTCCACGCGGAAATGGACCGCCTGTTCCTGAAGTGGGGACTGATGGCGGTCTCTGGGCTCGAGCTGGATGGGGCGGAGGCCACGCCGGAATCGCTGGCCGAGGCCGGCCCGGAAGAACTTTTCCGCGAAGCGCTGGCGGCAGTGCGGGCGGAAATCGGACTGAACGCGGAAGAAAGAAAAAACTGCTAGTCGCATTCCATTTTCAGTTTTCCAACCAGGCCGGGTGGAGATGCGACGTTTGCCGGAGGTCCGGCCTGGAGAAGAAGCGGCGGTGCGCGTGGCTCGGGATTGCCGAGGATGCGAAGGCGCCGCTGGTCTGGGCGCGGAAGCAGATGGCGCTCACGGCTTGCCCAACCTCGTACATCAGCGGGGAGAGCCAGACGCTGGTGGAGGAGTTCTTCGTGCGGCGCCGGCTCGGCGCGCTGAATCTCGTTGAACTGAGCGCCCGGCAGGTGGAAGCGTTCCTGATTCTGGAGAAAGCACTCGCGGTAGAGATGAACGATGGCCAACACAACTCAAGACGATCTGTATGAGACTTTTCTCGCCATATCGGCGGGGCAGGCGGCGATTCCGGACCCGATGACCGACGCCAGCGCGGAGCTGGCGAAATCGGTCAGCGACGCGGCGCAGTTGATGGAATCGGCCGGCGCGACGTTCGCGGCGATTGCGCCGCCCGCACAGGCGGCCGCGAGCACCGATGCTCCGGTTGGACCAGTCGCGGTTACGCCGGCGGCCCCAGTCGTCCAGCCCACCACGCCTGCGACGACGACGACGGCGGGCACGGTAAACGACGGCGGGTCGATTACTTCGACGTTGTTGAACCAGGTTTTCGGCATGGTGCCGGCGGTCGGTACAGCGACGTCGGCCGTGTCGAGCGGCGGCGGAATCGGCAGCACGCTGGAGTCGATCGGGAAGGACGTTCTCGAGAGCGGCTTCGGAATGGTGCCGCTGATCGGGGGGCTTCTGGGACTCTTTGACGGAGGGAGTTCCACAACCCCCACGCCGCTGGCGAAATATGCCATGCCGGCGGCAATGAGCTTCCAGGGAGCGGAGACGGATTCCGCGGTGACCGATGCGGATTACGACCAGATGGGCATGCCCAGGACTTATGACGGTTCGGGCGGCTCGACGTTGGCGGCGTCGAGCACGTCCGGCGGCGGGAGCTCGAGCGCCACAGGGGCAGTGGCGCCCGCTCCCACCGCGTCTCCTCAGATCACGGTGAACGTGCAGGCGATGGACGCGCGGTCGTTCCTGGACCGCAGCAGCGATATCGCGGCGGCGGTGCGGGACGCGATGCTCAGCTTGAACCCTATTAACGATGTAGTCAACGACCTTTGACCATGGCGACCTTTCCCAATTTGAAGACCAGCGCGGTGGCGCAGTATCCGGCGCAGAGGACCCTGTCGTTTCAAAACCAGGCCTTGCGCTTTCTGGATGGCACGGAGCAGCGATACCGGGATTCGGCGGGGCCGCTGCATCGCTGGGTGATCCGGCTGAGCCAGTTGGATGAGGGGGAAGCGGCGGCGCTGGATGCGTTCCTGGCCGCCAACCAAGGGGCGTTCGTCAATTTCGCGTTCACCGATCCGTGGGACGGGCAGGTGTACCAGAATTGCAGCCTGTCGGCGGATGAAATGGACCTGACAGCGGTGGCGGATATGAGCGGCAAGACGGTGTTGACGGTGGTGGAGAATCGAGTCTAGACATGTTGGTGTATCCACAACTCGGCAGCGGGGCGCTGAGCCAGTTTCCGGTCGTGAGGCGGCGAAAGCTCCGGACCGTGGTGAATCGCTCGCTTGATGGCCGATCGGTGAAGCTCGCGGATCCGTTCGGAGCGGTTACGGAGTGGAGCTTGCAGTACGCGGGGCTCTCGGACGACGAAATGTCTGCGATCGAGCAGTTTTTCGCGGCCGCGGAGGGAACCCTGAACGCATTCACGTTCCTGGACCCGGCGTCCAATCTGCTGGCGTGGAGCGGGCAGTTGGATAACGCGGTGTGGCAACGCGGGCCACAGCTTACCGTGACGGGCGGAGTGGCGGACCCCACGGGCGGAACGGGAGCGTGGCACATTGTGAATTCGGGTGAGGGCGCGCAGAGCGTCACCGAGACGCTCGCCGCCCCCGGGGGGTACGTGTACTGCTTCAGCGCATATGTGCGCGCGCAGCAGGCCGGGACCGTGACCATGCTGATGGGCAGCCAGCGCGCCGATCAGGCGGTTGGGAGCGACTGGGGCAGGATCGTGTTCACCTCTAGCGGCGATCCCACTTTCGGGCTGGAGGCGCCGGCGGGAATGGCGCTGGACGTCTTCGGCATGCAGGTGGAACCGCAGGCCGCGGCGTCGGTCTACCAGGCGAGCACCACAGGCGGGGTCTACGAAAATGCGCGGCTGCGCGACGATGCCCTGACCATTACCACGACGGATTTGAATTGCCATTCGTGCACGGTGAACATCATTCATGCAGAACATCTCTGATCTAAAGGAGCAGGCGGTCACCGATACGCCGTTGCTGGTTTTCGATTGTCTGCTGGCGGACGGGCGTACGGAGAGCTGGAGCACGCACAGCGTGTCGGCCGGGGGCACCCAGTACGCGGCGCTGGTCCTCGATCACACGCTGTTCCAAATTCAGACGGCATCCGACCAGGGGGTGGATGGGATACCGCGGATTTCCATCGTGCTGGCGAACGCCGATTCGCATTTCTCCGAGATCGAGCGGTCGACAGGATGGAAGGGCGCGCTGCTCAAGGTCGGATTCCTGTTTTACGATTTGCGGAACGGCGCGCCGCTGACGGACACCGCGGTGATCTTTCAGGGAATCTGCAACCCGCCGGACGAGATTCGGGAAGCCACCTTCCGGCTTACGGCGACCAACCGGATGAATCTCCAGCGGCTGCTGCTGCCGCAGGTTCACATCCAGAGGCGGTGCCCATGGCAGTTCCCGGCCACCGACGACCAGCGGAAGGAAGCGATCGACGGGGGAGCCAGCGGGAAGTACTCGCGTTATTATCGCTGCGGATATTCGGCGGGGGAGACCGGCGGCTCGGGGAACCTCAACGGCGATGCGCCTTATACCGATTGCGGTTATACGCGCGACGATTGCCAGGCGCGGGGGATGTGGCTGAATTTCGGCGGCATCGAGTTTGTGCCTCCGGCCATTTCGGTGCGCACCTATGGAGACAAGAGCTCCCACACTTCGGCCATTTCGTCGAACGCGGCAAGCTACAACGACTTCGTCCCCCTGCTTTACGGGACGGCCTGGTTCACACCAGCGGTGGTTTTCGCGCGCAACGACGGGAACCTGACGCGCATGGAAGTCCTGCTGGGGATGGGCGAGATACTGGGCGTGCTCACGGTGCTGGTGAACGACGTGGAGATTCCGGCGGGCGTGAACGGCACCAACATGACGGGAACGGGCTGGTACAACATTCGGACCTATGGGACGAGATCCGGAACCTGCAACCTCGACTTCACCGACAGCGCCGGCAACCCGTTGGGCGATCCCTACGGCAGCATGGCGTACCTCTCGGTGGTGGTGCCGAACCAGTTGAACGATGGCACACGGCTTCCGCGCGTCAAGGTGTTGGTACAGGGCATGAAGCTGCCGGTATACGCGGCGGACGGGAGCCTGGTTGCCGAGCAGTTCACCAGCAATCCGGCGTGGATCCTGCTGGATGTGCTGCGGCGGACGGGCTGGAGCACGACGGAAATCGACATCGCCAGTTTCGCGGCGGCGGCGGCCTATTGCGACGAACAGATCGACGCTTTAGACATCTACGGCAATCCGATCACGCTGCCGAGATTTCAGTGCAACCTTGCCTTGCAGACGCGGCGCAGCGGGGGCGACCTGGTGCGGGGCGTGCGCAACTCGGCGCGGCTGCTGCTGACGTATGGAACGAACGGCGCTCTCGAGTTGCGCGTGGAAAATTCGATCGCGGCCGAGCAACCCGCCAAACCGGATTGCTCCAACAGCCAGGAAACACTCAACGGCGGCTGGCCGGCCTACGAGTTCGGCGACGGCAGCAACGGGTTCTCGGGGATTCTGCGTAAGTCCACCGGCGAGCCGAGCGTGATCGTTACCTCGCGGAGTGTGGCCGACACGCCCAACCGTTTCGCGGTGGAGTTTCAAGACGCGCTGAACGAGTACCAGCAGGACAGTTTCTCCCTGGTGGACGTGGACGACGTCACGCTGTGCGGGCAGGAGGTCTCGGCAACGCTCGCCGCGCTGGGGATTGCGAACTACGACCAGGCAGGGCGGATTCTGAAAGTGAATCTGGACAAGTCGGTTCGGGGCAACACTCAGATCCAGTTCGAAACCAGCGTGAAAGCGTTTGGTGTCCGGCCGGGCGATCTGATCACGGTGACCTATTTAAAGGAAGGATGGACGCGGCAGCCGTTTCGGATATCCAAGATCGCGCCGGGATTGAACCACAGGGTGAGCACCATCACGGCGCAGATTCACGACGATGCCTGGTATGCGGACAGCAATGGCCAGGTCAGCTCGGCGACGGGGGTCGGCCGGCAGAGCGACGCGGGGCTGGGCATCCCGCGGCCTTTGATGGGCAGCGTGGTGGATGCCAACGGAATCGTGCAGTTCGGCGTGGAAGAGACGACCACTACGAACAGCGACGGCACGGCCGGCGCAAGCCTGGCGGTAAGCTTTCTTTCGCCGGCCATCGCCGGAGCGGCCGGCCCGGGCATTCCGATGCTGAGCCTGGCGCCGCAGGTGGGGACGGGCGGGACACTGCTCGGGGACCAGACGCTGTACTACGCGGTGTCGGCGGAGGATGCGGACGGAAACGAGAGTGCGATGTCGTTCGTGGTGCGGGCGACGATCGTGGCGGACAACAGCAGCGTGACGCTGGAGGGGCTCAGCTTCGCTCCCGGGAGCTACGCGTTTCACGTTTACAGGGGAAACACGCCGGCGCAACTGGTGCGTATCGCCACGGACGTTTCGCTGGCCGCGCAGTTTACGGATACGGGCTTGCAGATGCAATTGATCGCGGCGCCCGATCCGAATTTCGATCACGCCAATTTCTACTGGCGAATGGAGATTCTGCCGGAAAGCGCGACGACCTTGCACTCTTCCAATACGGTGGGGAACGGCACCCTGCAGATGACCGACCACCAGTATCGGGGACTGACGGTGTGGATCACGCGGGGGCGCGGCGCGGGGCAGGAGGCGACGGTCGCGGACAATACAGCGACGGAGCTAACGGTTTCGCCGGCATGGACCCTCGAGCCGGATGCCAGCAGCTTTTTCGCGGTGGCCGAAAACAGTTGGCGGTTCGGCGCGCTGAGCCGGAGCAGTCCGGCGCAGATCGGCATTCCGAACCTGTCGGGAGAAACGGTGGAGATCAGCGGACGGTCGGCCAACGTGAACGATCTGGAGTGCGCGGCCGAGATTTCCACCATCACACGCTGGCAGATCGGCGGCTCGAGCGGAGGCGGCACGAGCGACAGCGATGTCCCGCCGCAACCGACTTTCGGACTCACCCTCCCGGCGGGCGGCGGCACGATCGAACTGAGCGGCGTCGGGTTTACAGACTTGACGAACACGCGGTCGGTATCTTCGGCCACCATGACGATGTACTACTGGGACGAACTGGAGACGGCGGCGCCGATGTTCCTGGCGAGCGCGATTGCGGCTACGGATACGCTGCTGACCGTGGCGCCGGCCGGCAGCACGACGGGCCCCTCGGGCGGGTTCGTGCAGGCGGGGGCCGAGGTGATGCGGGTGGATGCGGTGCAGGACAACGGAACACAATATCAAGTCACGCGGGGCATGCATGGAACGACTGCGGCGGCGTACGGCGCCCAGACGCGGGTGTACGGTCTTGCCAAAAAGACGGTGATCGCTCCTTTCCCCGCGGGCTTCTTCGGGAGCCCGTACAGCGCTAGCTGGATGTATCCCATTCCCATGCCGGACGTGCGCGTGGCGAGCGCGGAACTGTTTGTCACCAACGACATTGGCAACAGCGCGACCAGCAGCATCTGTGTGACGAACAACGACGACTGCGGGCTGCGCACGCTTTCGGGCGGGCAGTACACGATACAGGTGGACGGATACCTGGCGGTGGAGGACCCGGTGGCGCCGGCGGTGGTGGTGGATGCGTCGCACGCGGTGCGCGACATTTTCGCGGTCCTGGGCCAGGCTGCCGACGCCCCGGTGCAGCTACAGGTGAACGTGAACGGGGCGGCGTACGGCACGCTGGCATTCACCACGGGGATGATCGTCTCCAATGTCATCGGCGGGCTCACGGTGCCGCCTTTGACCGCGGGGGCGCAGGTGACGGTGTCGGTGCAATCGGTGGGACAGGTTAATCCGGGCGCGAACCTGACGGTACTCATTCGACTCTGAACCCGACAGCGGCGGATACTCATGGCGGATCAATTGACCAAGCTTCGACCGGATCGCGACTTGCAATGCTACTTCCAGGAGCCCTCGGCCATTGCCGCGCTGAGCAATACCAGCGCCAACGGCTTTACGGTTTCGGGATGCTGGCGGGAGCAGTTCGACTGGGCGGTGGTGGAGTGGTGCAGGGATAACGTGTTCGAACATCCCGCCCTGCGCAACCTGCCGGATGGCGACCTGAGCGGGTTGCAGTTGAGCTATGACGAGACGCGCACCAACTGCATTTCGATGGATTCCACGACTTACGACGCGGTGGGCTGGTCGTATTTGCGGATCTGGGAGGAGTCCGCCGCGGGCGAGCTGTTCCATTGGGTGCCGCTCAAGAATTATGCGACGCCGGTGAGCGGCGGCTACACGCCCGCGACCGCGCAGTTCGAACTCCAGGGCACGGCTACTCCGGGAGATTACATCGAGCTGGCCTGGCTCGATCAGCACTTCAATTACCTGGTGGCGCAGGGCGACACCCTGGCGACGGCGATCGCCGGCCTGGCGTCGGCCATCAACAGCGGGACGGGCACGAGTGGCGTGCAGGCAAACAACGCCGGGCCTCAAATCACGTTGACCTATCAGGCCGGCGCGGGCGCGAACGGGAATCGGGTCGGCGTTTACGGAACCGTGCATGGGGCGGCGACGGAATCGTGGTCGCCGGGATGGGCCATGTTTGCCGGTGGAGCGTCACCGCAACAGTGGCGGATCAACTTGGATTTCAGCAGTCTCTACGACACCAACCAGCAGCGTGTCAACACGAACAATGTTCGGAAGCTGCGGTGGACGTGGGCGGCGGACCTGCAGTTCGGCAACTTCCAACGAAGCGAATTCGCCGTGGCGTTGTCGAACTGGCAGGTCACCGGAACGAACCTCGGGTACAACGTCGCGGGGCCGGGCAGCCCGAGGATCGAAGACAACTCGATCGACGTGGTTTACGCGGGCTCCTGGGTGGAGGAGCGCGGGAACTATTCGGGGGGATCGATTCATCATACGACTCAGGCCGGCGACCATCTCGGATGCAGGTACACGGCCACGGCGGCACACACGCTTTACCTGGGGACGAGGTACACCGATAACGGCGGACAGGCGACGGTGCAGGTGGACACGAATCCGCCTGTCATATTGGATTTGAAGCGCTCGCTGGAGGACGTGTTGATCCGGGTTCCTCTGGGGCAACTGTCCGGGGCGGCGCACACGGTGACGGTTACGCATACCGGGGCGAACGGCACCGACCTTTACTTCGACTTCCTGGAGGCGGCGGCGCCCACGGCGGCGCTGCCCTCATTTGCGAGCTATCCCACCACGACGCTGGCAACCGATTGGGACACGAATCATTCCATCGCGATCGCACCGGAGCGGACGGCATGGCTGATCAACACGCTGGGATTCCAGGGCCGCGCCAATCATTACGCCGGGGCGATGTGGTTCTACGAGCTCGTGCGCCGCGGCAACTCGTACGCATCGGGAACGATCACGTTCGCCGGAGCGCCGCAATTCGGGGGCACGACCACGGTCACGCTGGCGGGCGGCCCGATTCAACATTTGAACCTGATCGGGGATACGGCGGAAAGCATCGCACAATGCTTCGAGCTGCTGATTACGGCGGGCTCGTCGGGCGTGTGGGCGCAAGCGAATGGGGCCATTCTGACGCTCACGGCGCGCGCCATGGGCACCGCGGGAAACGCGATCACGATCGCGGCAAACACGGGCAGCCAGCAGTTCACGGCGGCAGTAAGCGGCACTGCGCTGGCGGGTGGCGCCGATGGAACCTGGCTCACGGATTTGAGCGCCGTGCCGCGATTGAACCGCGCGGCGCGCGACTGGAGCCTCAGTTACTTCGGCGCGCTGAAGCAATACGGAATCGACGGGGCCGCGTCGTTCAGCATGGAACTGGGGAATGGCGACGACAGCGCACCAGCCGGAATCGCGCAGATGTACACGGACAAACCCTGTTGGGTCAACACCCCGGCTTTGCAGACGAATTTCTCTCCCGCGAGCACTCAGTTCTGGCAACAGGCGTACCTGGACATGGCCGGAGTGATGGCGGCCGCGGGCATGACGCCGTATCTTCAGTTTGGCGAGGTCCAGTGGTGGTACTTCGGCGACACCGACACCAACAACGCCCCCGTCAGCATGCCGTTTTACGACGCCTACACCAAGACATCCTTTCAGGCGGCGTATGGACGGCCCATGGGGGTGATTCCCAGCCAGAATGCGGATCCGGCAGCGTTTTCCGAGGAGTGCGCTTTCTTGCCGGGGCTGATCGGCGCGTTCACGCAGGCGATCATGAATTTCGTGCGGCAAACGTATTCGCAGGCGCGCTTCGAAGTGCTGTATCCGCCGGACACCAACAACACGCCGCTGAACGGGATCATCAATTATCCGACTTCCACCTGGACGCCGGCGAATCTGCAATGCCTGAAGACGGAGAACTTCACGTACACGGGCAATCGGAATTTGAACCAGGCCCTCCTGTCGATCGAGCTGCCCCAGACGTTGTCGTTTCCGCCTTCGAAAAGCAGCCACCTGGTGGGCATCGGCGATTACACCACGCCATGGTCGAAGGAGCGGCGGCTGGCAATGGGCGCGGGGCTGGAGTCGGTGGTGTTGTTTGCGCTCGATCAGTTCTGCCTGATCGGGTATGGGCTGCCGCTGGACCGGGGGCCGAGACGCGCGCTGCGAATGGGGTGACTACAGCGTCATCCCGCCGTCGACCGAGAGGACCTGGCCGGTAACGTAATTGTCGGGCTCGAGGAAGAACCGGATGGCGCGGGCCACATCTTCGGCGCGGCCGAACCTGGGGATCACGCCATCCCGGATGTAGCGGTCGTACTTTCCGGATGCGATGCTGGCCTGCGCCATGCCGACGGCCGTCACGCCGGGACTCACCACGTTGACACGAATATTTGACCTACCGCGGCACTCCTTCGCCAGGATTCGCGCGGCATGCTGAAGAGCGGCTTTCTGGGCGGCGTAGGCGGTAGAGCCGGGAAACAGGGCGTTGGCCTGCATGGTGGAGATGAGGACAATCGCGCCCGCGGTGGATGAGTCCTTCATGCGCGCGGCGGCTTCGCGGGCCAGGAGGATCGGGCCGAAATAGTTGCTCTCGTGCGAGCGGAGCATGGCAGCCTCCGTTTCGGCGGGATCGGCCACACGCGCGGGATCGCCTGCCAGCACCACCAGGCCATAGAGAGCCGGAGCGGCGTCCAGCAGACGAGCGCGATCGGGGGAATTGGAGAGATCGGCCTGGACGACGGCCGACGACGCGCCGCGATTGCGGCGGTAGCTCGAGATTACATGGGCGCCTTCCGCCAGCAGGAGCGAGGCCAGCGCGGTGCCGAGGCCGCCGGCGCCTCCAGCCAGCACCACTTCCCTGCCCTTCAGGGAATCACTCGGGAGCGACATCCTTCTCCAATGCCAGGTAGCCGCAGGCAACCACGACCAGGAACATCGCGAGGACATTGCTGATGCCGAGGTTGTACTCGAAGAAGCCCTCGGCCAGCGTGGCAAGCACCACGGCAATGGCGCCGTGCAGCAGAAATCTTTGCGCGCCGCGCCCCGGCGGCAGCGCGCGCAGGCCGCGCCAGAAATCGTAGAGGATCTGTCCGAGCATCCACATCATGACCAGCATGGTGGGGATGCCGCGCTCGGCGGCGTACTGCAAATAGATGTTGTGCAGATGGCCGTACCAACCTTCGGGACGGGGCGTGCCGGTGGGGGCGTACCGATCGAATTGGTAGTGAGGGCCTTCCGGTCCCAGGCCCAGCAGGGGGTGCGCTTCCACCATGCTCACTCCGGCCCGCCAGGTGTACAGTCGGAAGGCGTTGGAATCCACGTCTTGGGGATGAACCATGGAGGTGAAGCGGTCGCGGATGACCGCCGGAGAAACGAAAAACGCCGCCACAATCGCGACGGGCACCAGAAGCACCAGCCAGCGGCGCCAGAACCATACCAGATACAAGCCGCCGATCGCGGTGGCGATCCACACGGCGCGGGTTTCGGCGAGGAGCACGGCCACGGCGATGAACGCGGCGAAGAGAATCCAGACCCAGCCGCGCTTTTTCACGGGCGGCCCGAAAAACAGGAAGGCGGCGAGCATGAGCAGCGCGAACATCTCCTGGGCCGAAAACGTGTTCCAGTGGTTGGTGAAGCCGGTGATGCGCTCGCCGACGTAGTAGGCGTACACGTTCTGGTGCAGTTCCCGCGCCATCTGGACTTTTTGGACGAACTGGACCACTCCGCGGGCGGCGCTGACGGCGGCGAATCCGGCCCACGTGAGGAACAGCCAGCGGGCCACCTTCAGGCTGCGCAGCGCGGAGAACACCACCAGGAGCAGGCTGAACACGTAGATTTTGCGGACCTGCGGCAGACCTTCGGCGATGTGTCCGGAGAACGCCAGCGCGATCAACGTGCCGGCCAGGAACAGCGCGAGCGGCAGCTTGATGCGCGGAAAGCGCAGCGGCTCGCCGGAAAGAAACAGCGCCGCCAGCGCGAGAGCCAGCAAGATCTGCCACAAGGCGATGGAAAACAGGATCGAGGCGGCGGCGGCGAACGTCAGCCAAGTGGCGGCGCGCGGCAGGAACAGCGCGCCACCCACCGGGTTATTCATAGCGGAGGGCCTCGACCGGATCGAGACTCGCGGCGCGGCCGGCCGGCCAGATCCCGAAGAAGAGGCCCACGCCAACCGATACCATCACGCCGGAAACGGCGGCCCACAGGGGCACGGCGGTGGGCAGATTGGGAAAGATCAGGCCGGCCGCGCGCGAGATCATCCAGCCGAGCAACAGTCCGAGAAGGCCGCCCAGCGCGGTCAACACGACGGCTTCGGTGAGGAATTGCACGATGATGTCGCTCTTGCGCGCGCCCACGGCTTTGCGGATGCCGATCTCGCGCGTGCGCTCGGTGACGCTGACCAGCATGATGTTCATGACGCCGATGCCGCCCACCAGCAGGCCGATGGAGCTGAGGATCACCATCACCAGGGCGACCGTGGCGGTGACGCGGTGGAAGTCCGCGATCATCTGCTCGGCGGTGGTCATGGAAAACGTGTCGGGCGCATTGAACGGCACACGGCGATTGGTGCGCAGCACGGCGCGAAGCTCGTCCTGGGCCTGGTCCACCATGCCGATGTAGGCGATGACGATCAGCATGTGCTCGCGCGCGGCGGGAAACATCTTGCGCATGGTGAAGTAGGGGATGAGGATGCGCGTGTCGTCCTGGCCGGGCAGGGAGCTGGCGGGCCGGTCCATCACGCCCACGATCTCGAGCGCGTGGCCGTCCACTTCAATCCATTTGAACAGAGGGTCCTCGTTGGGCAGCAACTGCTTCTTCACATCCTCGCCCACCACCACGACGGGCATATGGTGGGAATTCTCCAGCTCGGTGAAGAAGCGGCCGTACTTCATGGTGGTTCCGCCGTAGGCGTAGCCTTCTTCGGTGCCGCCCAACTGGCTGATGTTGTAGAGATCGTTTCCCTTGTAGCGCGCGCTGTGAATGCCGCCGCTGGGGAACAGGTAGGGACTCACGTGCTCGACCGAAGGGCAGCGCTCGGCGATGGCGCGGGCGTCCTCCAAGGTAAGCGGCTTGCGGCTGCGCTCCTCGCGCGTGGAATTCCCCATGGCGGTGGTCTTGGTGACGATGATGGTGGTGGGGCCGAAGCTGCGCAGAATGCCGCTGATGGCTCCGTCGAGGCCGGCGATGATGGAGCCCACGCCGATCACCGCGCCGGTTCCGATGATGACGCCCAGGATGGTGAGAAACGAGCGCATCTTGTGCTCGCGCGTGGTGGCCAACGCCAGGCGGATTCCGGAGTTGAGAGAAGCCAGTGTCATTTTTCCACCCGCAACGCTTCGATGGGATCGAGCATGGCGGCGCGGCGCGCGGGATAGATGCCGAAGAAGAGCCCCACCACCGCGGAGAGCGTCACGCCGATCACCACAGCGGAAAGGGGCACGGCCATGGGCACGGGCGTCAAGGTCCGCACCAGCACCGCGACAATCCAGGCGATGGAGACTCCCATAAGCCCGCCAATGGAAGCGAGCATGGAGGATTCGACGAGGAACTGGTTGAGGATGTCCCGCCGCCGCGCGCCGACCGACTTGCGGATTCCGATTTCGTGGGTGCGCTCGGTCACCACCGCCAGCATGATGTTCATGATGACCACGCCGCCGACCACCATGAACACCGAGACGACGCCGACGGCCGTGGCGGCGATGGCGCCGGTCAACTGGTCCCAGAATTTCAGAAGGGCGTCGGAGGTCAGAGTGGAGAACGTGTCGTCGTCCTGCGGTTTCAGGTGGCGGTGCGCGCGCACCAGCATGCGCACCTCTTCCTGCGCCTCGATGAGGTGGTTGTGGTCGAGCGCGATGCCCGCGTAATCCATGCCGTTGCGCGCTCCCCAGATTTTGAAGTACGTCTCCACAGGGATGATCACGAAGTTGTCTTGCGATTGGCCGAATATCGATCCCTTGGCGGTGGCGACGCCCACCACGGTGAACGGAAGGCCATCCACCGATACCGAGTGGCCGATGGCGTCGCCGTTGGGAAAGAACTTGGTCTTGATGTCGTTGCCGATGAAGGCGACGTTCATGTGCTGCTTGTTCTCGGTGTCGGAGAAGAAGCGCCCGTCCTGCGCATCGTAGTTGAGAATGACCGCCATGTTGGGCGAGAAGCCCATCAATTGCACGGCTTCGGCGCTTTCCTTGGCAAGGTGGACGGTAACGGAGCGGTAGCAGGCCATGCCGATTTCGCGAGTCAGGGTGGCGCGCGAGCGAAGGAACTCGAATTCCTCGCGATTCAACTGCGGGTTGCGCCGCTGCATCTCGAGGAACTTCTTGGGATCCCATTGCATCATGACGATGCGCGTGACGCGATATCCGTCGGCGCCCATGTTGGATACGTTCTGGGCGATGTATACGTCCATGCCGGAGATAACCGACATCACCGCGATCAACGTGGTGGTGGCCAGGATGATGCCCAGCAGAGTGAGAAAACTCCGGAGCTTACTGCCGCGCAGCGATTGGACCGCGCCGGTAACTGCTTCCCAAAACGATGCGTGTGTGGCTGTCATGTCACAACCTGGCAGGCCGGGCCAGCGGATAAACGGACCCGTTCCGCTATCCACTCCATTATCGTCTCCTCCGCCCAGAAACGATGCGGGCGGCGGCCGATGAAGCCGAGGTGGCCGCCATGCTCCGCCGCCACCAGCTCGATCCACGGGTTGGAACGCACCGGCGGCGAATCGAAGACCTCGAAAGGAATGAAGGTATCATCTTTCGCCTGGATCAACAGCAGGGGCACGCGGATACCATCCAGGAAGCGGGCCGCCGACTGCGTGGCGTAATACCGGCGCGCGTCGCCAAAGCCGAACGACGGCGCGGTGATACGGTCATCAATCTGCATTACGGAGCGGAGGCCGGCAAAGTTCCGTTTCTCATATCGGCCGGTGGCGCACAGGCGGGCGCGCATAAGGCGGACGAAGCGCCGCTCGTAGTAGCGGTTTTCGGGTTGGGCGATGCGGCCGGCACAGGCCGCGAGATCGAGCGGGACGGAAACGGCGGCGGCGCCGCGGAAAAGATCGCGCGCGGCTTCCCCCATTTCGCCGGCGAGTTTCAGGACGACATTGCCACCCAGGGAGAAGCCCACCAGAAACGCGGGGGCGCGGCCTTCGGCGCGGAACTGGCGCAGCACGGCCAGCAGGTCGCTGGTGAGCCCGGCGTGATAGAGCGTGGGGCACAGGCGCCCGGTGCCGCCGCAGGTGCGCATGTTGAATCGATGGGCGGCGAAGCCCGCGCGGAGCGCCGCGTTCGCGAGGCTGCGCATGTAAACGGCCTGGCCCGAGCCCTCGAGGCCGTGAACCATGACGATCTCGCCCGAGGCGTCCCCCGCGGGCCGCTGCGATTCCACCAGCACCTGAACGTCCGGTTCGGTCCGGTACAGGCGGCGCTCAATGGGGAAGCGGGGGTCGTCGCCCGCCCGCCGCCACAGGTGTCCCGCGACGGTCTGGAGATGCGGATTGCGGAAGAGCGGCTCGAACGGCGGCATGAAAACTGTGGAAACTTGTAGTATAAGAGATACGCGACCTATGCGAACCACCCTGATTTTCGTACTCGCAGCCGGCACGGCATTCGTCGCCGGCGCCGCCGACCAGCCGCCGCGGATGTCGCCCGCGTTTACCATCCATCAAACCGGTGGAGCGCCCGAAATCCCGCTGAGCCAGTATCGCGGAAAGATCGTGGCGCTGGCATTCATCCAGACAACCTGCCCGCATTGCCAGGACCTCACCAGGACCCTGAAGCCCATCGCCCAGGAGTACACGCCGCGCGGCGTGCAGTTTCTGGAATGCGCGTTCAACGAGGGCGCCGCGACGCTGGTGCCGCAGTTCGTCCAGCAGTTTCAGCCGCCGTTCCCCGTCGGATGGGCGGACAATGTCGCGGTAAGAGTCTACCTGCAGTACGCGTTCTACGACACGAGAGTGCTGTACGTGCCGCACATGGTATTTCTGGATCGCCGCGGCATGATCCGCGGAGATTTCGCGGGCGAGAGCAGCTTCTTCACCGATCCGAACACGAACATCCGCGCGGAGCTCGAGAAGCTGTTGAAACCCGCGGGGCCGGGGACCAGGAAGAAGTAGGGGCGGCTTCATAACCTGGAGCATGAGCGACTCACCTCCTCCGTTTCGGTCGTATAAAATCGATTGAGTCAGGCGGCTATGCCTTTTAGTGCGGGAGAACGCCTCGGACCGTACGAGATCGCCTCGCCGATCGGCGCGGGCGGCATGGGTGAAGTGTACCGCGCCGTCGATACGCGCCTGCGCCGCGTGGTCGCGATCAAGATTCTGAAGGCCACGTCCTCGGCGGATTCGCGTGCCCACTTTCTGCAGGAGGCGCGGGCGGCATCGGGGTTGAATCACTCGAATATCGTGCAGGTCTACGACGTCGGTTCCACCGATGGCACGGACTTCATTGTGATGGAGCTGGTGGACGGCGCCACACTGCCGCAGGCGATCGGACCTAAGGGCCTGGGCGCCATAGCCGCACTCGATTACGCAATCCAGATCGCGGACGCCCTCGCGGCGGCGCACTCGGCCGGCATCGTCCATCGCGATGTGAAACCGGGAAACGTGCGCATCTCGCGAAACGGCGTTGTGAAAGTTCTCGACTTCGGCTTGGCCAAGGTCGTGGAGCAGGGCGTCGCCGCGGAAGATGAAGACACACGCACTCTGGGTCCTGAGACCGTAGAGGGCACTGTGGTGGGAACGGTCGCCTATATGTCGCCGGAGCAGGCCGAGTGCAAGCCGATCGATCATCGGTCCGACATTTTTGCATTCGGCACATTGCTCTATGAAATGCTCACGGGGAAGCGTATATTTCAGCGGGACTCGACGGCCGCGACATTCTGCGCAATTCTGCGCGAAGATCCGCCATCATTGACCAAGACGGCGCCGGCGGCGCCGCGCGAGCTGGGGCGGATCGTGGCCAGGTGTCTCCAGAAGGACCCGGCTGCGCGATTCCAGCAGATGAGCGAAGTCGCCAGCGCGCTGCGGGCGGTCGGTGAGGAGTGCCGCCAGAGGCGAATGCCATGGCCTCGCGTTGGCTGGGCGGTAACCATGGCGGCTGTTTTGGCCGCGGCGTGGTGGCTGTGGCCGCGTGGCTCGACACTCCGCGCGATCGACCTGACGCGGGTGACATCGGACGCCGGATTGACGATCAATCCCGCGCTGTCCCGGGACGGCAAGCTGCTGGCCTATGCGTCGGATCGCGCGGGCGGTGCCTTGAACATCTGGGTACAGCAGGTGGGAGGCGGTGAGCCGATCCAGGTCACGAATGACACGGTGGACGACTCGGAGCCATCGTTTTCGCCCGACGGCACGCGGATCGCTTTCCGGTCGCAGCGGGATGGCGGCGGCATCTACGTCGTTCCCGCGCTCGGTGGCACGGCGCGACGTATTGCGAATGAAGGCCGGCGGCCGAGATTTTCGCCGGATGGGGAGTGGGTCGCCTACTGGGTGGGGGACGGAGGCGTATACAGCCGCAATCGGTTCTACGTGGTTCCCCGAAACGGCGGGGAGCCGCGCCAGTTGGCAGGCACGTTGTTCTCGGCGAATAGCCCGGTATGGTCGCCGGACGGCAAGTCCCTGTTGTTCGTGGGCGCCGAATCCGATCGACAACCGCTCGCCGAGCAATACGACTGGTGGGTGGCGCCGCTCGCCGGCGGTCGGCGCTGACCCAGGTTGGAATCACTAATCAGTTGAGCATCTGGCGACAGCGCCTGGCGCCGAATCCGTGGCGCGCAAAAGGCAAGCCGGAACGGATGACAGCCGGAGCGGGAATCGAGGTGCAGCCGTCGATTGCGGCGGACCGGCTTGCTCTCGCCACCACCACGGAAAACCTGGAGATCTGGATGCTGCCGCTGAATGCCGAATCGGGGCAAGCCAGGGGAGAAATGGAACGCGTCACGTCATCCAACGCTACCAACCAGTATCCGGCCGTGTCGCGCGATGGCAGCAGACTCGTGTTCGTCTCGGACCGCCAGAGAAATCTCGATATTTACGAGATGGACCTCCGCAGCGGAGCGGTGAGCGGGCTGACGGCGACCGAATTCGATGAGGTTGCCCCGCAGCCGAGCGCTGACGGGCTCAGAGTGTTGTACTACGTGTGGCAAGGGGACCGGAAGCCGTCGTTCACTTTTTGGGAGGTGAATACGCAAGGCGGCGCGTCACGGCAGGTGTGCGGCGATTGCGACGGACCGCTGTATTGCTGGTCGAACGACGAGAAGAAGGTCATCTACTTCAAGAGCCAACCGGGCGGGCCCGGCGCGTTGGTCACGCGGGATCTGGAATCGGGCGCCGAATCGTTATTCGCGTCGCACCCCAACTATGCGGTCAGGCTGCCTCACCTATCTCCGGACGAACGCTGGGTTGCATTCCAGACCGTGGTGAGCCAGACACAGCGCAAGCTGTTTGTAGCGGCCGTTCGGGACTGGCATGTCGGACCAGAGGAAGAGTGGATCTATATCCCCGACGCGCGCGCTCCCACGACGTGGTCCACGTCGGGAGACGTGCTGTACTTCCTGTCGGATCGGGACGGCTTCCGGTGTATCTGGGCACAACGGCTGGACCGGGCGACCAGGCGGCCTGTCGGCGAGGCGTTTGCGGTGCTGCACTTGCACACTGCGCGCCGGAGCTTGTCATTTAGCTTGGAGGTCGCTGCGATTGGACTATCGCTGGCGTCGGACAAGCTGTTCTTCAGCATGCCGGAGCACACGGGGAACATCTGGTTTGCACAGTTGGAAGGGCGCCCGTAAGCCCACGAAACTACTCTACCGACCGCTCCCAGAGGATGCGCCGGCCGCTGCTCCGGCTACCGAGGCGATGCGCGCGAAGTTCGTCCAGTAGGCTTACATCTGCTCGGATAAGGTGCGGTCGATGGGGGCAAGCCGGACGGTGTTCCCCCACGTGCCGAAAAGGAAATTCAACTCCGACGAGTGCGCCGTGGCCGGCCGTCCATGCCCGGCGTGTGTCATCTCATCGGCACGATGGTATCGCGGCCCTACTGCTTGGGCAAGACCTTCACGTCGGTGACGTAAACCACAGGATCGTTCACCACCACGGTGGCCTCGATACGGTCGCCCACGTGAAGCTTTTCAAAATCCGAATCGGGCTTCACGCGGTACTCCATAGTCATGGCCTCCATCCAGTCGCCGATCTTGCCGGCGTCGATGGTGGCGGTTTTGGAGTTGGCGTCCAGCGCCTTGATTTCGCCCTGCATGGGGTAGCGCTTGCCTTCGTCCTTCGCCCGGCATCCCGCAAGCGAAACCGCCAGAATGATTGGGAACACCAGTCTGCGTGTCATCACTTCACATCATCGCAGGAAGGCGCGGGCACGATCACCTCCTTCATCCGGAACGCCGCTCCGGACGGGCCGGGCGGGACGATCCGGATTGGGGGACACCGGCAGGCGGGTGGCGGCTTCGGGTGTCCTCTGTTCCGCTGCCGGGGGAGGGGCGATGCCGCCTGCAGGAAAAGACCTGAACCGCCGATATAGTTTACCAGGAGGCATCAAATGGATTACAACGCAGCGGTTCTTGCACACTCGAGATGGAAGACCCGGTTGAAGAACCACCTCATGGGTCAGGAGCAGGTAGATCCTGGCAGTGTCGCAAAGGACGATCAGTGCGACCTCGGGAAGTGGATTTATGGAGACGGCAAAAAGCACGCGACGCTCAGCGCATTTGCAGACCTGAAGACCAAGCACACAAAGTTTCACCTCGTAGCTGCAAACGTCGTAAACAGCGCACGCTCGCGTCCGCGGGACAAGGCGCTGGAACTGATCGACCCCTTGGAAAGTGAATTCGGCCGCGCGACCTCCGATGTCATCAACGCGCTGGCCGCCGCGAAGACCCTTTTTGATTGAGCGGGCCGGGAGCGATTGTTTCACTCAGCTGACGCTCCGAACAGGCCAGGCACGCGGGCCGCGCTATAGTAGTCCGGAGGATGGAGCGCGACTTTCGCAAAGGCCACATCGCCATCGACTTCCCCACCGTCCCTTTCGATTCCGTGGGCGGTCTCCTGCTGCGGTCCACCCGGCTGTTCTTTGCCACTCTTCCGTTTCTGGCCGCAGTCACCCTGGTGGTCATGGTCCCGGGGAAACTCCTGCTCGAGTTCACCTGCTATGTCACGAATGTCCCCAGCGAGGGAGTCCTTTCCTATCTCTTGATGGACATGGGCGACCTGGTCTTCGGCGCACTGGTGATGCCCGCGGCGATCTACGGGCTGGTGATGAAACTTCGCACGGGCAAGACCGCTCCCACCGGCGAATCGCTGCGCTGGGGCCGGCGACTGTGGGGCAAGAGCCTCTGGAACATGTTCAAGGTGGAGGTCACGATCATGCTCTGGAGCCTTCTGCTGGTGATTCCCGGCATCGTGGCGGCGATCCGGCTGATCTTCGTCGATCCCGTCGTCGCCATCGAAGGCCGCCCGAGCTCCGAGATCCTCGAACGCAGCCGCCAATTGTGCGCGGGCCACGGCTGGCGCATTCTGGTGGCGCTGCTCCCGGCAGTGCCCATCAACCTGCTCCACCTGCTGGCCAGCCTGCGCGCGCTCCAGTATTCGCGGTGGCTGATGCCGCCGGTAGATGGACTGTTCGCGGTGGCCGAGCACTGGATGACCGCTGTCGTCGTCCTGATGTACTTGGGGCTGGCCGCGCGATAGAGTGAAGATGCCGGGTTCGGAGGGTTCTCAGATGGTCATGTTAGGGATCGACATCGGGCGCGCGCACATCAAGGCGGGGATGGTGAACGAAGAGGGCGCCATTCTCGCGTCACGGACCATCCCGACTCCCGCGGACCTGGATGGCTTCGTGCCCTCGCTCCACGACGCCATCCGATGGCTGCTCGAAGCGACCGAGATTCCCGCCGGGGCCGGCGTGGGATGCAAAGGCATCATCAACCCCGAGAACACGCTGGTGGAGGTGCTCCCGGGACCGCTCCACTACCTGGAAGGATTGCGCCTGGCCGATCTAGTGGGCCTGCCCATCGACGTGCCCGTGTTCGCCGACAACGACGCGCGCGTGGCCCTGGCGGGCGAAATGGTGTGGGGCGCGGCGCGCGGGCGCGAAGACGTCCTGATGCTGACGCTCGGAACCGGCGTGGGCGGCGCGGTCCTGTCCGGCGGCCGAGTGCTCCGCGGCCATTCCGGAATGGCGGGGCACCTAGGGCATGTCACGGTCGAGCCGGACGGCGCGCTGTGCGCCTGCGGCAATCGCGGCTGCCTGGAGACCGTGTTCTCCGCCAGCGCCATCGAGAGCGAGGCCCGGGCGGCGGTGCATCGCGGATGCGCGTCCACGCTGACCCGCCTGTTCCGCGAACAGCCGCAACTGGCCACCTGCCGGACCATCTTTCAAGCGGCCAGCGAAGGCGATGTGGTTTCGACGGCAATCGTCTCCCAGGCGATTCACAAGCTGGGCGCGGCGATTGCGGGCCTGCTGCACGTGTTCGACCCGGAACTGGTGATCATCGGGGGCCACGTGGCGGATGCCGGAGCGGACCTGATGGTGCCGTTGCAGGAGGAGGTCTGGAGCCGCTCGCGCGGGTTGCTGGGACGCGAAGTTCCCCTGGTGGAACAGGAGGTCGCCGACAAGTCGGGAATTGTGGGCGCCGCGGGACTGGCGATGGCGCCGCGCGGGTAGCGTGTCTCGACTGACGGGAACGGCACTGCTGTACCCTTGTTAAGGAGATCGCCTATGGTAAAAACAACCCTTCTCAGGTCGAGCAAGAGCGGCTTCTTCGCCGCCGTTCTGTTTTGCGGGCTGGCGCCGGCCCAGAGTTCTTTGAGCGTCACTTCCAAGATAGTGGCCAGCGCAAACGGCTTCCTGAGTTCGCTTGACGAGGGACAGCGGTCGAAGGTGCTGTTCGATTTCAACGACGCCGCGCAACGGAAGAAGTGGTCGAACCTGCCCACGACGATGGTGCCGCGGGCAGGCCTGAAGATGGGCGAGCTGAGCGGGCCGCAGAGGAAAGCGGCGATGGAGCTGCTGGCCGCCACGCTGAGCAAGCGCGGGTATGAGAAAGTGCTCGCGATTGTCGAAGGCGACGAGGCACTGAGAGTCGCCAGCGGCGGGGGCCGGCCGATGTTCGGGCGCGACTTGTTCTACATTTCAATTCTAGGCAAGCCTTCCGTGAAGGACCCCTGGATGCTGCAGTTCGGCGGCCATCATCTGGCGCTGAATATTACCATGGCGGGTCTCGATGGGATTCTCACGCCCAGCCTCACGGCGGCACAGCCCGCGAAGTATACGGTGGACGGCAAGACCGTGCGGCCGCTCGGAGCCGAGAACGACAAGGCCTTCGCGCTGATCAATGCGCTGGACGAAGGGCAGCGAAAGCAGGCGATTCTCAATTACAAGGTGGCCGATCTGGTCCTGGGGCCGGGGCAGGACGGAAAGACGATCCAGCCAGAGGGCATCAAGTGTTCCGCGATGAACGCGAGCCAGCAGGCGATGCTGCTGGACCTGGCGGGTGAATGGGCGGGGATTGTCCACGAACAGGCAGCGGCGGCGCGCATGGCGGAGATCAAGGCGAATCTGCCCGAAACGTGGTTCGCGTGGAGCGGACCGACCACCAACGGGATGCCGGCGTATTATCGGATTCAGGGACCGGCACTGGTGATCGAGTACGCGCCCCAGCCGCTGGGGGGCGACCCGACGATGCACATCCATACGATTTACCGGGATCCGACAAACGATTACGGGAAGAAGTCAGTGGGGCATTGAGTACCTTCACGATGAGACGATTGGGAGTGAGCGCGCTGCTGGCGCTGAGTCTGGCTGGAGGCGCGGCCGCACACCGGCTGGACGAGTATCTGCAGGCCACCCTGATCGGAGTGACGCGGGACGGCATCGACGTGGAGATCCATTTGACGCCGGGCGTGGCCATGCTGCCGGTACTGATGGCCGTGATCGACCAGGATCGCGACGGACGGATTTCGCCGGGAGAAGAGCGGGCCTATGTGGGCCGAGTGGCACGGGAAGTGGAGCTGCGAGTGGATGGCGTACCGGCGCCGTTGTCGTTGATCGAGAGCAGCTTTCCGCCCCTCGAAGCCATGCGGGAGGGATTGGGCACGATCGGGATAAAACTGCGCACGGCGCGCAGGGGGCACGAGTTGCGTTTCGAAAATCGGCATCTGCCGCAAGTCAGCGCATACCTGGTGAATTGCCTTGCGGCTCCCTCGGACGGGCTTGTGGTGAGCCGGCAGGAGCGGGACGAGGCGCAGAGGTCGATCGAGTTCGAGTATTCTTTCGGCGCGGGCGCAGTAGCGGGACCGCGAGCGGCGTGGATCGCGCCAGGGCCATTCTGGCCGGCCGCGATCGGGATGCTGCTGGTGGCCCGGATGGCGGTACTGATCTACAGAGCGAAACACGGCAAGAGAGCATCCGCTCCCTGACGGTCGAGCTTCTGCGAAGCGGCTCGGCAGGGCTATTGCGAAAACAAGAAGTCGCGGATGCGCAGGTACGTCTCGGCGCCCAAAATACGCGGCGCGAAACACAGGCCCAGGAAGCGGCGCATCAGCGCATCCGGCCCGCCTGCTCGCGGATCGAGCGACCCGGCCAGCGCCATATCCTGCACCGCATTCCGGCGAATGATTTCGCGCAGCGTGGCCGGACGCGCGAACGATTGCGGCCGCGTCCCCATGAAATAGTCCGCCAGAACCTGCATCGCCGCGGCATCCGCCGCCGCTTCCACGGGGGGCAGAGCCAGAGACCTCACCACGTCCGGCGCGCGGGCGATCCCGGGGATGCGGGCCTCGAGAACCCGCGCCTCCATAGGCACGACGGTCCATATGCCCACCTTGAGCTGCACTTCCACGCGAAAGCGCGCCACATCGGCGCCGGGCGGAATCCACAGGTCCAGCAGGTACAGCCGCGTGTTCTGCCCTTCGATCTTCTCGTCGGGATCGGGCATGACTCCGAAATCCGGCAGCCGCTCGATTTCCATCAGCGGATCGGGAATCCATCCGGCGGGTGTCGCGACGAAATGCTCTTTGTACAGCGCGACACGGCACGCATTCACCGGGTTGGTGACGACATAAAGAAGGTACGACTCCCTGGGGGGCACCGACACGGCGATGTGAAACGAAGCGAATCCGTTGCGAGCCACCGCGGGGGAAAGGATTTCGCGCACGGCGAGCGCCTTGTCGGCGGCCACCACCGCTCCGAACGGGTCCAGCCGGTGGAATTCGGAGTAGATCTCCACCGACTGCGCGCAGGCCGCCGCGGCAAAAAGAACTCCGGTCACTGCCAGCCTGAAGGTCGCCACTATTCGTATCTTAGAGCGTCGGTGGGACTCAGGTGCGCGGCGCGGTTGGCGGGCAGAATTCCGAACACCAGCCCCACCAGGCAGGAGACGCCGAACGCCACCACGATCGCAACGGGCGAAATGGGAATGCGGATGTCGGCGAACAACCGCACGGCGAGCGGAATCGCCACGCCGGCGGCAATCCCCAGCACACCGCCCGAGAGGCTCACCATCATCGCCTCGGTGAGGAATTGCAGCAGGATTTCCCTGGCCGAAGCTCCCACCGCCAGCCGCACTCCGATCTCGCGCGTCCGCTCGGTCACGGTCACCAGCATGATGTTCATGATGCCGATGCCCGAGATCACCAGCGTGATGGCGGAGACCAGGACCAGCACCAGCGAGAGAATCAGCGAAATATTTTTGGCAGCGTTCAGTATGGCGGTGAGGGTATCGACGCGGTAGCTGGCGCCCGGACGGTGGCGCCCGGCGATGATATCCTGCACACGGCCCGCGATGCGCTCCACCTCCTCGGGCGCGCGCACCTGCACGTAGAGCGGGTCGATGCGCTCCACCGGGGTGAAGTAGCGCAGCACCGTGATAGGCATCAGGATGGTCTCGCGCTCCACCTCCGACTGCCCGAAGGTCTCCACGCGCTCGTGAAACGTGCCGATCACGGTGAACTGCAATCCGTACAGCCGGATCACCTGGTTCAGCGCCGCGCCCAGGCTGCCGTACATGCGCTCGGCGAGCTTGTCGGTGAGGAGCGCCACCTTGTCGCGCCGCGCGACGTCGTCCTCATCCAGGAACCGGCCGTCACTGATCACGATGTTGCGCACGTCCTGGTAGGCCTGGTCGGTGCCGATCACCTTGACGTCCTGCTCCCTGCCGCGGATCAGCATCCGGTCGGAGTTCGACATCACGCCGGTAGCCGCCACGATGTCCGCGCCGGTATCCTTGCGGATGGCCTCGACGTCCGCCATTTTGATGTAGTCGGCATCCGCCACCGCGGAGGAAGGGCCGGCCGAGACGTAGTAGGCGAAGATGATGTTGGAGCCGATCCCTTCCACCTGCTGGAGGATATAGTCGCGGCTGGTCAGCGAGATGGTCACCACCAGGATGACCGAGGCGGTGCCGATGACCATGCCGAGGCCGGTGAGGAGAGACCGAACGGGATTGGCGCGAAGGGCCTGAGCGCTGAAGCGGATGGCCTCGCCGAGAAACATGTGCCGGGCTTATGTGCCCGTCACCTGCCGAAGGAGCTTCTGCGCCTGCGACCGCGGCGGGTCTTCCGGCGTGAGATCGCTAACCAGGTAGCGCCTGAGCAAGTCCCGGGCAGCCTCCAGATTGCGGTTCTGCTTGATGTAAATCTCGGCCGTGGCGAACATCAGCTTGGCGCTGTCAGGGTTGATCTTTTGGGCGCGCGCGAGGCTCTGGTCGGCTTCCTGGTATCGTCCCTGTTTGGACAGGAACCGCGCCAGGTCGATGAATCGCCCGATCTGGCGTGGCGAGGCCTCGATGGCGCGCCGCAGTTGTTCTTCGGCGCTGCCGAATTCCTTGCGCTTCTCCGCCAGTTTCGCCTGCGACCAGTGGAACTCGCCGGAATCGACGGCCGCGATCTTCACGGCCGTGGCTTCGGCCTTGTCGAAGCCGCCACCCAGGAAGCCGGGCGCCTCCAGGTAGTATTCGAAAAGGTCGGTGAGCGCGTCCAGGTTCCGGGGATTCAATTGCACCGCCCTTTCAAAGTGCTGGCGCGCCTTGGAGGCAAGTCCCGGAGCGGTGAACGGGCTGGCGGTTTCGGCCCGCCGTCCAAAAGCGCGGCCCAGCCAGAGGGCGTATTCCGAACTGCCCGGTTCCAGCGCGACGGCCTTTTCGAGCGCCTCGGTGGACTTCCGGTAATCCCCCAACATGTAGTAATTCCTGCCGGCCAAGGCGTAGTCCGCGCCATCCTTGCCCCGGTCCGGGATGGCATGCAGGATTTTCAGCGAGCCCTCGAAGTCCGTGAGGTTATAGAGTTTATGCGCGCGTTCAAAATCCGGCCCGGCCCCCAACGCCGCTGTGGCCAGGGTCACGAACATCGCTACACCCGTCGCCTTGGTACGTATTAGTCCGTTTCGCAACATTTTGCCTTTAATTATACAGATGAGTACGTGTGGTGGAGGGTTTCAGATCGAAAACTAATTCACCGGGGCCGTAAAGCTGTCGAAGGAGGAGCCGACCATGACCCCAATGGCCGCCATCCCGGGTTTGACCGTATCCGGAACCCGGAAGGTAACCCGCGTCGAGCCGATCGTGCCCGGGTCGGGCGCCACCGATATGACTTCCGCCGCGATTCCGCCCACGGAGACGGCAACCGGGGCCAACGGCTCAGGCAGCGGCTCGGCGGCGGGCTTGCCGGTCACGCCCGGCGGATCCGTCTGCCCTTCGCCGGTGATCACAAGAGAGGCCGCCGAACCTCGGGTGTACACCACCGGATTCGCCGGACGGAATATCCCCACCGAGGACGCCGATGTCTGCAAGTTGACGTTTATGCCTATACCGCCGCGCGCGACCACGGCCAAGGCCGTCGAAGCTCCGGCGATTTCGTACGGAACCACCGCCACCAGTTCGCCCGAACTGGCCGACAGCAACGGCGCGGCCGTCCCGTTGAAGAAAACCTGCGTGTCGCCAATCGCGGAAGCCACGTATCCGGCGGCATCGAGCGACCCCGGCACGAACCGCGTGGGCCCCAGGCATACGCCCTGAATTACGACCGTTTCGCCCGGCGCGACGTTCTCGTTGCCGTACTGCGGGCAGTTGCCGCCCGTGCCAAAAAATGACGGCGTACACGGCAGCGAGACCGGTCGCTTTGTGGCCCCGTTCAGCACCGGCACGGAGGTGAGCCTGACGGGCGCAACGCCGCCGTCTGCGGCCGGCGCGGGAATGCGCCAGATGCGATTCGCGTTGGTGTCGGCCACATACAGGTCGCCATTCGGCGCGGCGGCCATGCCGCCAAACGGGTCGCCGGCCGCCGCCAGCGCCAGAACCTGGCAGTCGGTATTGAGCCGCGCCAGGCGCACGGTGGTACCGGAATAATAGATGCTTCCACGGCCGTCCACGGCAAAGGTGGTATCTCCGGGAACGGGAATGGCGCGGCCATCGGGCGTGAAGATGTAGCCGGTAGCATATACGTTCCCGGCGCTATCGACGGCCACGTTCTGGGACCCGGGGTACGGGAACGGCGTTTGGATGGTGCCATCGGGCGCGATGTAGCGAATACCCTGCCCGGCGACGTACAGTCCGCCCTGGCCATCGGCCGCCAGACCCGTTGGAGTGCCCAGGTCGGCATCGACAGCCGGTCCGCCATCGCCGGAAACGCCCGGCTGCCCCGTCCCGGCGATGACCGCCAGCGTGCCGTCCGCCGCCAATTCCAGCACCTGGTAATGGCCGGTGTCGGCAATATACACGTTGCCGCCCGCGTCCACCGCCACGCCGGAAGGGTTCAGCAGGGGCGTGGGCGCGGAGAGGCAGGCGGGGTCGTCCAGGATCGTTGCGCCGCTCCCGGCGATGGTCTGGATGATGCCGTCGGTTCCGATTCTGCGGATGCGATTGTTGTCGCGGTCGGCGAAGTAGACGTTGCCGGAGGAATCCAGCGCCATCGCGGTTGGATGGCCCAGGACCGCATCCGTGGCCAAGCCGCCATCGCCGGAGAAACCGCCGCCCGCGTTGCCGGCCACGGTTTCGATCACCCCGTTGGTCCGGATTCGCCGGACCAGGGCGTTGCCGAGATCGATGAAGTACAGGTCGCCCGTGCGGTCGAACGTCAGGTCGTAGACGCCCTTGATCCCGGCGTGAATGGCCAGCGGCACGCCGGGAGCGTCGGGCGTGCATCCCTGGCTGAAGCCCCAGGACCCGCCAGCGATGGCCTGCGTGCTCTGGTCCGGGTTGACCCGAAAAATCTGCGGGATGCCGGCGGAGTTCCAGCCCCCGACGTACAGGTTTCCCGCGGCATCCATTGCGTACGATTGCACCTGCCCGGCGAACAACCGGACCAGCATGCCGTCCGGCGTCACCTGGTCGACTCCGTTCTCCTCGACGAAGTAGACGTTGCCGGCGGCATCGACGGTCAGGTGAATCGGAACCCCCATGTTCACCTGGAGGGCGGGCGCCGTGAAGTAGCCCGGGGCCGAGGAAGAGCCGTACCCAGTGCCGGCGAAGGGTTGAAGCTGGCCGCCGGAAGAGAGTTTCCACACGCGCTGCTGCGAGGCGAGGTAGATAACCCCTTTCGCATCAACGGCTATCGACGAAACCGGGATTGGGAAGACCGGCGGCTGTCCAGGCCAGTAGAGCTGGCTGGTGACTGTCGAAACCTGGCCCGACGGGTCCTGTTCCCAGACGTACTGGTCGCCTGCGACGTAAAGGTCGCCCGCGCCGTCCACGCCGATGGCTTCCGGCCCGTGAGCCGCATGGTCCCACGGACCGGCCACGGCGGCTACGCGGCCGGAAGCATCGACGCGCCAGACGCGGCCGGTCTCCTGGACGTAGAGCGTGGCATCCGGCGCGATGGCGATGTGCAGCGGCTGCATCACCAGGTCGGTGGCCATCCCGGTGAATGGCAGCGGCGCCCCGGCGACCAGAACGGCGTCCGGCGTGGGCGGAAGTTGCGCGACGGCCTCTACGGCGCAAGAGAGCGCGATCAGCGCGCGGAACGGGTTCATTGCAGGAGTCTCATACTAAGACCCGCGGGGAGGCGGGGGAACTACACGCGCCAAGGACATGGAATTCCGAATTTTCCGGTTAACGCTTTCGTTTCCGGCTCCGTCCGATACGCAGATTGGGTATTCAGAATTCGTCACAGGGGGCGCCGGCCGGGAGGGAGAAATGACATCGGTACGATCGGCACGCATCGTCGTGGTTCTCGTCTTTCGTTGTTGCTTGCCCGGCAGGGGAGATCCGCAGGAAATCGAGGCCCAATCGCGGCCGGAAATTCCCATGGCCTCGTTCGAGGTTGCGTCTATCAAACCGCAGCCGTGGACGAACCAGGGCAGGGTTGGGGTCGTCGTCCGGGGCAACACGCTTGCGGGCGAGCATGTGGATCTGTACCGTCTCGTCGAATTTGCGTACGGCTTGAGAACGGACGGCTCGCAACTTTCGGGAGGCCCGGGATGGGCGCGCATGGGCATTCTTTCCGACGTGTCTGGCGCCGACTCGGTGCTGTTTCAGGTGATCGCCAAAGCTCCAGTGGGCCCGCCCCCCTCTATCGAACAGTTCCGGCTTATGCTCCAGGCGCTGTTGGCCGATCGATTTCGGCTCAGGCTCCACCATGCCAGGAAGGACCTTCCCGTGTTCAACCTGGTAGTAGCGAAGAACGGGCCTAAGCTCAAGGAGAACGTCTCAGACGCAAAGGTGTCGATGGCCATGAGAGACGGGAGGCTGTTCCGGATTAGGGCCGTGCATGCTCCCATCCGGAATCTGATTTCGGAACTCTCGAATCCCAACCACGGCGCGGGCCGCCCGGTATTCGACAAAACCGGACTCACGGGATTCTACGATTTCGAAATCGAGTGGGCTCCAAACGACCTCGCCGCAGCGGGGCCGGACGGCCCGGCGCCGGATACGGTGGGTCCATCCGTCTTCGCAGCTCTCCAGGAGCAGCTTGGACTGAGATTAGAACCGGGCACGGCGTCATTTGACACCGTAGTCATAGATCACGCGGAGAAACCATCTCAGAATTAGCCTGCCGTCAATCGAAAGACACCTCACTGACCTTTGGCACTTGACATACGCTGGTAAGGTGCTAGCCGAGCGCACACGCGCCTTTATGCTAGGCTCAACGCATGCCCACAAAGGCAAGGAGGAGACCAGAGACACCGGCGTCTTCGCCGTCATTGCCTGAGCAGGCCTCCTGGTTGATCGTGGGATTCGGGCCGTAATGAACCTGGGTCTTCTCGAGATCTCCGGATTCGACGCTGATCACCTTGAAGGGGCGAGTTACGATTTCCGAGTTGGCCCCAAAGCGACGGTCACAACGGCCTCAAGGCCGTTAGATTCTTACGCCATTAATCGTAAACAGAAATACTTCAACAAAGCTCAGGCTGCCTCACGGGAAATTTCAGATATTTTTGGCTAGCTTTTCGAAGGCCGCGTGACGCGGTTTACCAGAGGCGGCATTGCTTTTCGACGGGCCGCACCATAGGGTCGCCCGGTTTGCACTGGAAGGCGCGGTGGAATTCGGGCATGTTCCGGAGCGTGGCGATGGCGCGCCATTTTGAGACGGGGTGCGGGTTGGTGGAGAGCTGCAAGCGCATGGCTTCGTCGCGCATTTCGGCTCCGTTGATGCGCGCGAAGGCGATGAAGAAGCGCTGATCGCCGGTGAAGCCGTCGAGGACGGGTCCGGGCTTTTCGCCGAGCGAGCGCTGGTAGGCGCGGTAGGCGACGTTGATGCCGCCAAGATCGCCGAGGGCTTCGCCCAGGACCTGCCTGCCGTTGTGATGCAGGCCGCCGCCTACGTCTATGGAGTTGAACTGATCGACGACGCAGGCGGTGCGGGCATTGAATTTGGCGCGGTCCTCGCCGGTCCACCAATTCCTGAGGGCGCCCGAGGCGTCGAATTTGGAACCTCCGTCGTCGAATTGATGGCCGATTTCGTGACCGATGACGACGCCGATTGCACCGTAGTTGGCGGCATCGTCGGCCTGCATATCGAAGAAGGGCGGTTGAAGGATTCCGGCCGGGAAGACCACTTTGACCTCGATGGGGCTCGAGTAGGCGTTGACAGTGGGCGCGGTCATGGCCCAATCGACGTGGCTGACGGGCTTGCCTATTTTGGAGATTTCGTAACGCTCGCCCCACGTCCATGAGGCGCGGACATCGGCGAAGAAATCGCCGCGAGTGACGTTGATGGCGGAGTAATCGCGCCAGGCGTCGGGATAGCCGATTTGCACCTGGAGGGCGTTGAGCTTGGCGATGGCGAGCTTTTTGGTTTCGGGCTGCATCCAATCGGAGTTTTGAAGCTGCTCGCGGAGCGCGGCGCGGAGATTTTCAACCAGGGCCTGCATGCGGCGCTTGGCTTCGGGCGGGAAATATTTCGCGGAGTACGCCTGGCCCAAGTCGTCGGAGAGGTCGCGATCGATGAAGTCGGCGCAGGTCTCCCAACGAGGGGGGGCCTGCTGGATGCCCGTCAGCACGCCGCTCTGGAAATGGAACGACTCATCGGAAAAGGGCTTGGCCAGGTAGGGGGCGGCGAGCTGGAGATCGCGCCAGCGCAGCCAGATTCTCCAGGTTTCGAGCGGCGATTCGGAGAGCTGCCGGTCGACGGCTTTGAGGAACTCGGGCTCGGAGACGTTTACGGTGGTAGATGGGGGAAGGCCCAGATCGCGCAGCATGAGCGCCCAATCGACGTTGGGAGCGAGGGCCTTGAGCGTGGCGAGATCCATGGGGTGATAGGTCTTGTCGGGATCGCGTTTGTCGGCGATGGTGAGCGCGGACGCGGCGAGCGTCTTTTCGAACTCGAGGACAGCGCGGGCCTGTTCGGCGGCGGCGGCCCGCAGAGTTCCGGCGAGCTCGAGAAGTTTGGCGGCGTGATCGAGAAAGGCGGCGCGGATCTGCTTCGATTTGTCGTCGTCGCGCAAGTAGTAATCGCGGTCTGGGAGCGAGAAGACCGACGATCCGGTGCGCCCGGCGCCATCGCGCTCTACGACGCGGGCGACGACGCGGTCTGGGTTCTTCGCGTCCTGCCCGGAGGTGAAGCGGAAAGGTCCGACGACGGCTCCGTTGATAGCGCCGAACGGACGGCCGATTTTCTGAAAGGAGGCCAGAACAGCCATGAGATCGGCGCGAGTGTGGATGGCGGCGATACGATCGAAATCGGGCTGGAGCGGGGCGTAACCGCGCGCGTCGATGGCGGCGGTGTTCATGCAGGCGGAGTAGGAATCGCCGAGACGGCGCTGGGAGGAGCCGGGCGCGGCGTTGGAATCGGCGGCGGCCGCGTCGAGGATGGTGCGGATGCGCTCGCGATTGGCGCCGGCGAGCAGGGCGCCGGGCCCCCAGGAGGATTTGTCGGCGGGGATGGGGTTCTTGTCGTGCCAGCCACCGTTCACGTAGCGCCAGAAATCGGTGCAGGGCTTGCAGGTGGGATCCATGTCCTCGGGATGGATTCCGCTGCGGGCGGGATTCTGGCCCTCGACTGCGGCAGTGAGAAACAGGAGCAGAAGCAAGCGAGCGGTCTGCAAAGTGCCTCCTCAGATGTCGTCAGGGGTATTGATATAGTTAGCGGGAGGTAGTGTAACACGATTCCGGCCATCGTCAGTGGCGCGGATGCTTGTTTGCAGAAATCCAGCAAGCCGCAGCGAAAGGCCAAGCGGTGAACGCTCTGCCAGAGTGCCTTATTCACCCATATCGGTAGGCATCCGACGATCTGTGCTACCCCAATTCCTCTTGGTTCTGAAGGCAGAACGCCGCTTGGGGCCACTGTACAAGAAGCTCACTCTCGGTCAACTGGACGGGCGCTGGTGAGTACTCCGGGCGTGTAGACCGTTCTGAAAGCCCCTCCGATCCGGGGTCTTGACGCCGAAGTTCTTACCCCGCGTCGTCCGCCGGGATCGGTTCGGATGTCGGCGGTCCCCTTTTCGTCGATGCTACCAGGAGGACCGCTAGCGGCCGCAATGCGGCATGGCCAGAGGCGGTGCGCAGGCGTCCACACGGCCAGTCGGCGTGCGGAGCCCTTGCAGCGTGCGGCGTCGACCGGATACTTCTGGGACAATGAAGACCATCTCTATGACTCTTGGATTCGTTGGGACAGGCGCCATTGCGGCCGCCATAGTCACCGGTCTCAATTCGGAGGGTGGGGCGCGCCTTACCATCCGCTTGTCGCCGCGCAATGCGGCCGTCGCCGCCGGTCTCGCCAGCCGGTTTGATAACGTCTCCGTGTGCGCCTCCAGCCAGGAGGTGCTCGATGGGGCCGAGACAGTTGTCCTTGCGGTGCGTCCGCAGGTTGCGGAGGAGGTTCTATCCGGGCTCCGTTTTTCGTCCGGCCAGATCGTGATCAGCCTCGTAGCCGGGGTCTCCGCGCGCCGTATCGCGGAACTGGTGACTCCTGCCGGAAAGATCTGGAGGGCAATCCCGCTGCCGTCCGTCGCCCAGAGGCGAAGCCCGATTGCGTTATATCCACCGGGCGGGCCTCCCGCCGAGCTGTTTTCCCTGCTGGGTCAGGTATTCGGGATCGAGAAAGAAGACCATCTCAACGCCCTCAGCACCGCCACCTCGACCATGGCTGCATACTTCGGCTTTGTGGGCCACATTGCGTCCTGGGTCGCGCGCAAGGGGATTGCGGAAAAGCAGTGCCGGGAGTATGTAGGACGTATGTTCGCCGGACTCGCCGACGCCGGTCTGGAAGCGTGCGAACGAAGCTTCGAGGACCTCGCGACGGCTCACGCGACACCGGGTGGACTGAATGAACAGGTTCTGCGCGATCTGACCAATCACGGCGTGTTCGATACTCTCACGGAAGCTCTCGATTCCGTGCATCGAAGAGCCGGGGGCGCATCCGCCTGAGCAGGTTCTGTCCGGATGATCGGGTATTCGGAAGTTAACCGCCAGTGAAACCGCCATATCGGAGAGTGCGTTCGTGCGGCGCCCCAAACTCCCACGACCCGCTCAGCGTTCCACTTAGCTGGTTAGCCATCCCGGAGTTCTGCCGCTCCCGGCCCCAGATGCAGCAGTGCGGAGATTCTGAGCTGTGGAAATGCCGGGGCTGTGGAAAGCGTGGAAAGCCAAAAGGCAGGCTCAGTTCCAGTTCATGCACTATGACGGCAAGATCAAGTTCCCCACCATATTGGACCAGAACGACTATCTGGTGGAAGGGGCGTACTACGTTCACAAGGCCAAGATTCAGCCATTCTTCAAGTACGAAACCCAGAGTTACGTCGATTCGGCGAACGCCTCGAAAGACATCAACCGGGCGGGCTTCGGCGCCAACTACTATATTCGCGGCCAGAATCTGAAGTGGACCCTGCAATGTCTGCGAGCGACGCCGCAGAACGGCTCGACCTTGAAGCCGGCGAACGAACTCACCATGCAGTTGCAGTTGTTTTATTACTAGGCCTGTAACCGATGTCCAACCGAGAGGAGTCTTAGCCATGGCAACCAGTGCTATGCACGCAACGCGGGCGAATGTAATTCAGACCGCCGGCATCAGCCGATGGTGGCGGGTGGTGGGCGGGCTCTTGATGAACCTGGCCCTGGGCAGTCTTTATGCGTGGAGCATTTTCGTCGCTCCATTGGAAAAACAGTTCGGGTGGAAGCGCGCCGATACCACCTGGGTGTATACGTTCGCTGTGGCGGTGTTCGCGCTCACTTTCGTGGTGGCCGGGCGCATCCAGGACAAGATCGGCCCTCTCTACTGTTCTCTCGCCGGCGGCATCCTGGTGAGCTTGGGATTCTTTCTCTGTGCCTACACCACCAGCCTGACCTACCTGATCATCTGTTTCGGCGTGATCGGCGGACTGGGCAACGGCTTCGGGTATGCCACACCTATTCCGGTCATGGCCAAGTGGTTTCCCGACAAACGCGGCTTGGCGGTGGGTCTGGCCGTGGGGGGATACGGCGCGGGCGCGGCGATCTTCGGCCCGCTGGCAAGCTTACTGATACCGGCCTATGGCTTGCCGGCGACGTTCCAGATTCTGGGCGCCATCTTTCTCGTGATGACCATGATCGGCGCGTTCCTGCTCAGGAACCCGCCGGCCGGTTACCAGCCCGCGGGATGGACTCCGGCTCCTGCTTCGAAATCCGCGGCCACCACCTACGAATTCAGACCCGGAGAGGTGCTGCGCACTCCCACCTTCTACCTGATGTGGGTGGGGTATGCGCTGGGCTGCTCGGCCGGCATGATGGTGATCAGCCAATTGGTCCCCTTCGCCAAGAGCGTCGGCATCGCGGCCGGCGCGCTGACTATCATGACGATGGTGGTGGGCGCGTTCGGCAGCGCTGCCGGCCGCATTCTCTCGGGCTGGATGTCGGACAAACTAGGCCGCATCAACGTCCTGCGGATGATGATCGGCATCTCCATGATCGCCATGCCGGTGCTGTATGCGGCCGGAGGCAATATCGCCATGCTGTACCTGGCGGTATTCGTGGTCTACTGGTGCTACGGTACGCAGCTCTCGGTGAACGGCGCCGCCACATCGGACTTCTGGGGCACCAAAAACGCCGGCATCAACTACGGCATGTTGTTCACGGCTTGGGGTGTGGCGGGCATCATCGGCCCGCGCATTGGCGCGACGTTGTTCGACAAGTATCATAATTATCAGGCGGCGTTTTACACGGCGGCCGTGCTGGCGGCGGTAGCTCTGGTATGCGAAATGTTGGCCAGGCGGCCGGCGGCACCGCAGCCTCGTTCGGCGACGAGGGGAAAGACAACTTTATCCGCACTTTCGAGAAAGGATTCTTGATGTCAACTGCCACTCAAACGAATATCGACTCGGTCCTCACCGAAAATCGCGTCTTCGAATGCTCCGATGACTTTCGCTCCAAGGCCCATGTTCGCAGCATGGAAGATTACGAGCGTCTTTACAAGGAGGCCGAGACCGATCCCGAAAAATTCTGGGGCGGGATCGCGTCCGAGCTGCACTGGTTCAAGCCTTGGGACAAGGTGCTCGACTGGAACTGCCCATGGGCCAAATGGTTCTCCGGTGGCGAGATCAACCTCTCCTATAACTGCCTGGACCGCCACGTCGCCAGCGGCCGCCGCAACAAGGCCGCCATCATCTGGGAAGGCGAGCCCGGCGAGGTGGTGACGCTCACCTACCAGCAACTGCTCATCGAGGTCTCGAAGTTTGCCAACGTTCTGAAGTCGCTGGGCATCCAAAAAGGCGACCGCATCGCCATCTACATGGGCATGTGCCCCGCCCTCCCGATCGCCATGCTGGCCTGCGCGCGCATCGGCGCTCCGCACACCGTGGTTTTCGGCGGCTTCTCGGCCAACGCCCTGGTGGACCGCATCACCGACTCGCAGGCGTCACTGGTCATCACGCAGGACGGCTCCTACCGGCGCGGCGCCGAGGTGAAGCTGAAGCCCGCTGTCGATGAAGCCGTGCTCTCCTGCCCGTCGGTGAAAAATGTGGTGGTCTACAAACGAACCGGCACGCCGCAAACCATGTTCGGCGGCCGCGACCACTGGTGGCACGAGCTGATGGCCAACGCCTCCGACGAGTGCCCGGCCGAACCGCTCGACGCCGAGCACCCGCTCTATCTTCTCTATACGTCGGGCACCACCGGCAAACCCAAGGGCATCCTGCACACCACGGGGGGCTACTCGGTGGGCACCTACATCACCGCCAAATGGGTCTTCGACCTCAAAGACGAAGACCTCTACTGGTGCACCGCCGATATCGGATGGGTCACCGGCCACAGCTACATCGTCTACGGTCCGTTGCAGAACGGGGCCACCAGCCTGATGTACGAAGGCGCGCCGAACTTCCCGGAACCCGACCGCTTCTGGCGCATCATCGACCGCCACAAGGTCAACGTCTTCTACACCGCGCCCACAGCCATCCGCGCCTTCATGCGGTTTGGCACCGAATGGCCGCGGAAACACGCCATGAAGAGCCTGCGCCTGCTCGGCACGGTGGGCGAACCGATCAATCCCGAAGCCTGGATGTGGTACCGCGAAAACATCGGCCACAACCGCTGCCCCATCGTGGACACCTGGTGGCAAACCGAAACCGGCATGATCATGATCACTCCGCTTCCCGGCGCGACGCCCACCACGCCCGGCTCCGCCACGCGGCCGTTTCCCGGCGTGATCGCCGACGTGGTCACGCGCGAGGGCGAGCCCGTGCCTCTCGGCGGAGGCGGCTACCTGGTATTGAAGCGGCCGTGGCCCGCCATGCTGCGCACGATTTATGGCGACCCCCAGCGCTATCAGGACCAGTACTGGTCGCAGATCCCGGGCATGTACTTCACCGGCGACGGCGCGCGCAAAGACGCGAACGGCTATTTCTGGATCATGGGCCGCATCGACGACGTCATCAACGTATCCGGACACCGCCTCAGCACCATGGAGGTGGAGTCCGCCCTGGTGGCTCACCACAAGGTCGCCGAGGCGGCCGTGGTCGCCAGGCTGGATGATCTCAAAGGCCAGGCGATTGCCGCCTTCGTCACGCTGAAATCCGGCAACGCACCCACTCAGGAGCTGAAAGACGAGCTGCGCTTGTGGGTGGCCAAAGAGATCGGTTCCCTGGCGAAGCCCGACGACATCCGGTTCACCGAAGCCCTGCCCAAGACCCGCAGTGGAAAGATCATGCGCCGCCTGCTGAAGGAAATCGCCGCCGGCGGCGAGGTCAAAGGCGACACCACCACCCTGGAGGATCTCTCGGTGATCTCCAGACTAAGCCAGCACGACGAGTAGCGTCCGGCCGTTCCTACTCGGTCGTCCCGTAGTATCCGGGCCGCCACGAAACCATCAGATGGCGGCCCTCCACGACTTTCACCTGCACGCGGTGATACTTGCCATCGTGCCGGGAGCCGCCGGGCCGGTACCCCAGGACGTATTGGTTCCGCAGTTCTGAACTGATTCGCGCGGCAACGTCCGGAAGATCCGCCAGGTACTCCACTGCAGAATGCCGGCCGCCGCTCTCCCCGGCCAGGGCCTCCAACAGGTCCTGCCCCGGGCGCGTTGCCTCAGGCAGAATCGCCGTGCGGTGATCGTAGATCCCCATGGCATAGACCCACAGATCCGATTCGCGCACGCGCCTGCGCATCTCGGTCTCGGTATAGCGGCTATAGTTGTCCCCGCCGTCGGAAAGGATGAGCAGCGCGCGCCGCGCATTTTGGGCGCCCTTCATGGACTCCATCGCCAGGCAGACCGCGTCCAGAAGGGCGGTCCTGCCCCGGGGCTCGGCATGCCGCAGCCGCTCGCGGATCTCATCTGTGTTAGTCGTGAAAGGCACGGTCAATCGCGCGCTCTTGCTGAACTCCACCAGGAAGAATTCGTCTTCCGGATTAGCGCCGCGAAGGAACTGGTCGACCGCCTCCCGCGATTTCGCCAGCTTGTCCTTCATGCTGCCGCTCGAGTCGAACACGATGCCGACCGACAGCGGCACATCTTCGCGGGCAAACTGAACCACGGTCTGCTCGGTCTTGTCGTCGAAAATGCGGAACGCGTCGCGCCCCAGTCCGGTGATGGCATGGTTCTTGGAGTCCGTCACGCTGACCGGTATCAGCACCAGCTCGCTGTCGGCCCGAAATTCGGCTGGCGTGGGCGATGTCCGGACTCGCGTTGGAATGGACACCGGCGGTTCATCGGCGCCCGGCGCCGCGCAGGCAAACAAGCAGATGGCACCGATCAACATCGGCGCCCGATGTGGCCTAACAGTCACAGCTACCCAGTCCCCTCTGGGGTACGAGTCTAGCAAAGTTGAAGGGAGAAAACTGGCCGCGCGCACGCGTTGCATCCGGCGGCGATATAGAAGATAATCAAGCCCAGAAGTCTCAATTATGGTAATTCCAGGCATGCGGTGCCCGTGTGTCTTTCTTTTGTGCCTGCCCGCTGCTGTGTGGAGTGCCACCCCGGGAACGCCCGATTCCTGGATCCCGGCACGGTGGCCGGGAGGGCCGCTGGAATTGGCGCGGCGCGCGATGGCCAAGACCGCGCCGGCCGATCCGGCGATTCGCGATGCCATCGCGAGCTGGTACGACCCGGCAACCCTGCGGCTGCTGGAAGGATCGCCCCTCAACTGCCTGCTGGTCACCTGGAGCGCGGGCGCGGATCGCGAGGTCGAGCGGCGGCAACAGCAGCTCATCAAAACCTACACCGCCGAGGCTCATCAGCGAGGCATCGCCGTACTGGGGTTGGTCTATCCCGGCGCGGACCCGGCGCGGTCCGCCGCCGCAGCCGCGGACGCGCGCCTGGATGGCCTGGCGCTCGATGGGGAGTTCCCGGGCGGATTCCCCGGGCAGGTGGACAGAGCCCTGGCTTCGGCGAACAGCTCGGCAGTGGTGATCCCGATCGCGGCGAGTGCGGCGTCTGTACGGACCGCCAGGCGGCCGATCCTGGCAGTGGAGGGCGTTTCGCCCAGCGCCCGCAACCTTTCGGACATGGGTATCACCAGCGCGCCTTCGAGCGAGCCGTGGATTCAATCCAACGTCTGGCTAGTGCGCTCCTTTCGGCTCGGGCCTGCGTGGCGGCCCGTGTGGATCAGCTATCAGCCGGAGGGCGGCACGCCCGCGGACTACGCCAGGAGCGTGGCGGATGCGGCGGTGGCGGGAGGCCGCTGGATCGTGGCCCTCGACGACGGCCTTCGCGCCGGTTTGCGCCGCAACGACGCTGCCGCGCTGGCCGCCTGGCACGGCATCGGCGCTTGCCTCAAGTTCGCCGAGGATCATGCGGAGTGGCGCAGGTTCGCGCCTTTCGGCAACCTCGGGATTGTCGTGGACAGCGCCGCTGCGGATCCGGAGATGGCGGACGAATACCTGAAGCTGGTAGCGCGCCGCCAGGCGCCGTACCGCCTGATCGCGCGCTCCGAGCTTAGTGCCGCGTCGCTCGCCGGTTTTCGAGCGGTGCTGGCTACGGCGCTCGCGCCTCCCACGGAAGTGGAGAGGAATGCCCTGCGAGCGTTCGCGGAGAAGGGCGGACTGGTTGTGGCCGGGCCCACTTGGGGCGATCCTCCGAAGGACAAGCCATTCGCCGAGGTCCCGGTGGGCAAGGGCCGCGTGACCGTTTACAAGGACCTGGATCCCGAGTCGGTCGCCCGGGACATGCGCGATCTGCTCTCGCACCGGGATGCGGGAGTCGCCGCGTTCAATGTGCCGACGGCGATCACGTACGCGAGCACCGGCGCCGCCGGCAAGTGCCTGCTGGTGCAGTTGCTCAACTATTCCGACTCACCGGCTACCGCGATCACCATACGGGTGAGCGGGAACTTCAAGTCCGCGCGGCTGTTCACGCCCGGCGCGGAGCCTCTCGACCTGGCCATGAACTCGTCGGACGGGCAGGTCGATGTGACCATCCCCAAGCTTTCCTTGTGGGGTGGAGTGTTGTTGGAGTGAATCCGATGAAAGATGCTAACGGGTATCTCACGCGGCGCGATTGGCTGGCCGTTTCGGGGCTGGCGGCAGGCGCTCTCTCCGCCACGCGCGCGCAGGCGGCGCCACAGGCTCCGGCGGCGGCGGTCGCAATCGCCAAGGTCCGCAGCTACGACGAGGACCTCGTCGCACAGTTCCGGACGATGTTCGAACAGGTCGGCGGCATCGGCGGACAGGTTCAGGGCAGGACGATAGCCATTAAGGTGAACCTGACCGGCGCAAATCGCTTCGAGGGATACACCGCCGGCGAAACGCACTGGGTGCATCCCAAGGTGGTCGGCGCGGTCACCGCGGTGCTGGGCCAACTGGGAGCCAAACGCATACGGATCCTGGAGAGCGCCGGCGGGCGCAGGCCGGACGCCCGGCTCGAAGACAAACTGCTGCAAGGCGGATGGGACGTGGCCGCGCTGAAGAACGCCGCGCCGCTGGTGGAGTTTGAGGACACCGACGGGCCGGGCTCCGGCAAGCAGTACTCCACGTTCAAGGTCCCAGGCAAGCCGTACATTTTCCCGGCCTTCGAACTGAACCGCTCGTACGAAGATTGCGATTTCTTCGTGAGCCTGGGCAAGGCGAAGAACCACGAAGAGATGGGCGTCACCATGTCCATCAAGAACATGTTCGGCGTTACGCCCACGGCACTGTACGGCGGCCGCGAGCGGATCTTCCACTACGGGCAGGTGCAGGCGCCTTCGGGCGCGCCCGCGGAGATCGACCCGCGCTCGAATCGCTATGAAGGGTGGCGCCTGCCGCGGATCCTGGTGGACATCGTCGCGTCGCGGCCGATCGATCTGGCGATCAACGATGCGATCATTTCCACCGTCGGCGGCGAAGGCCCGTGGGTGCTCGGCGCCCGGCCGATCAAGCCCGGATTCCTGGTCGTCGGGCGGAATTGCGTCAACACCGATGCGGTGACCATGGCGACGATGGGCTACAATCCCCGCGCCGGACGGCACGAAGCTCCCTACCGGCTGTACAAGGGTCCGGAGAATCACCCCAAGGAGCAATTGGCGCCCGCGGACGAAACATTTCAGTACGCCGACAACATGATGCTGCTGGCCGAAGCGGTGGGAATCGGCTCGGCGGACCTGGGCAAGATCGACGTTCGCGGCGTGCCTATAAGGGACGCGGTCTTCGACTTCGAGGCCTTCTGGAAAAACCAGATGCCCAAACCGAAGGTCACGGGAGCCAACCGCATGCCGCCGGCGGACCGGCACGCGGCTATTTCGGAGTGAAGGTCGAGTCCACGCCGAAGCGCTTGTAATTGGTGTAGGCGATCCGCAGGCGCTCGCGCTGCGGGCCGGTGCGGAAGTGCAGCGTATCGTCGGCGTAGGTGTACATGGGAAACCAGTGCTTGCCGTCCACCGGCTTGCGAATGGTGGTGAAGCGCGGGAACAGGTTCTCGGTCTTGGTAGTCCGGATCTGGGGCACCGCCTGGCCCTCCATGCGAACGATGTCGTACTCCTTCTTGCCCACCCAGATCATGCCGTCGAAGTAGCGCAGGTCGCCCAGGATCTGCCGGGGACGCACTTGCAGCACCCAGCAATCCACGTCGTCCATGGTCTCTTCGCCGCGGAACTTGGTTTCGTAGTTCCAGAGGCGGTCCTCGGTCAGCACGAGAGGCTGGATGTCGCGGATGTCGCGGAAGTCCTCGTCGGTCAGGATGAGGAACTTCAGGGTGTTCTGTGGGTTGCCGATGAGCTGCTCGGTGCGTTCGTGTTTCGGCGAGAAGATGATGTCGCGCACTTCGCGGTAGGCGCCGCGGGCGCCGCCATGGTCGTCCAGTTCGTCGAGGGTGACGGTCTGGCGATAGGTGTACTCGTTGCGCTCGGCTTCGGTTTCCGATTCGCGATGCGCCACCAGCTGGGCGAGGTTGGGCGGAGCGTCCTGCGCGCGCGCCAAGGGGCCCGCGGCCACGGATGCTAGAATGAGGCCGATGGCCAAAACGCCCGGCGGCTTCCGAGCGGCTCTGCTGATCGGCTGGATGGCGCTGGGCGCGGCGGGCGTCTTGTTCGCTCGTTGGAAAGGCATTCCAAACTGGGCGGCTCTGCCAATCGTCGCCGCCTTCCTCGTGGCATACCCATTCTATCTGGTTGTGGGATTTCCAGCCCTGCGGGAGCGCCTGGCCGGAAGGCCGCTGCCGGCGTACCTGGTGGTGTCGGCCGTGCTGCCCTATCTGGTGACCTGCCTCGGAGGGGTCCAGTTCCACTGGGCGGGGTTGGTGCGGATGGCGGCGCTGGCCTTGGCCTTCGGGCTCTGGTACGTGGTGCTGCCGGCGGCGGCAGTTGTGGATATCGCGTTCCTCGCCCTGATCCCCGCCGTGCTCCTGGGGAAGTACCTGGACGCGGTCTTCACGACGTTCGATCCTGCCTGGCAACGGTACGCGGTGGTTCTGGGGCACGTGATATTGGTCCAACTTGCGGTCATGGTGCTTCTGGTGGAGCGCCGCACCGGCGACTTCGGGTACGGATTCCTGCCCCGTTGGAAGGACTGGCGGATCGGCGCGCGGAACTACGCGTACTTTCTGGTGGCCGGGTCGCCGCTGGCCCTGGTGACGAAGGCCGTGAAGTACAACGCGCCCTCATCCCCGTGGATCGTCGCAGGGTTCTTCCTCGGATCCCTGTGGGTGCTGTCGCTTTCCGAGGAGTTCCTCCTGCGCGGCGTGCTCTGGAACTGGATCGAGGAGTGGTCCTCGAGCCGGACGGTGGCGGCGGTTGCCACATCGGTCGTCTTCGGGCTGCTGCACATCGGGTTTCGCGGTTTTCCGAACTGGCGCTGGGTGCTGATTGCCACCGTGCTAGGGTGGTTTTGCGGGCGGGCGCGCATTCAGGCCGGCAGCATCCGCGCCAGCGTAGTGACCCACACGTTGGTGGTTACTACCTGGCAGGCGTTTTTCCGGTAGAGGGAGAATCGGGTAAATACCTGTTAGTACCGAAACTTACAGATCGTTCGGAAGATGATTTTCCTTTCCAATCAGCGTCTTAGGAGGAATGCCTGTACAGAAGCCGACTTCCAATAAAAATATCTACAGATTTTTGTTGCTTCCAAAAACGGAATCTACTATTATTGGAAGTAAGCCGGGGAGGCAACTCCCACCAAAGCGAGACTAACCTCTAAATAAAAGACCCCTGAAGCAATCCTCCCCGGCGCCCGAAAGGGCAGGGTCTTTTAAACCTCAAGAAACTTCCTGATGTAAATGTCCGCAGCCTGGGGCGTTTCGGCTCTGCGCAGCCGGTCTGATACCATACAAGCATTACCCTTGATTGACACGATTCCAGACATTCTGGCTCGTATTGTCGCCAGGAAGCGCGAGGATCTCGCCCGCGGCGCTCCTCCGATCGAGAAATGGGAGCAGGCGGCCGAGGAGCGCGCAGTCGGCCGCCGCGATTTCCGGGCGGCCCTGACCGGGCGCTTCCCGGCGATCATCGCCGAAGCCAAGAAGGCATCGCCCAGCAAGGGCGTCCTTTGCCCCGATTTCGACGCGGCGCGCATCGCGTCGGCATACGAGCGAGGGGGCGCGTCAGCGCTCTCGGTGCTCACCGACGAAAGCTTCTTCCAGGGCAGCCTGGGGGACCTGGAAGCCGCCCGCGCGGCGGTTTCCTTGCCCGTCCTGCGCAAAGATTTCACGATTGCGGCATCGCAGATCGTGGAGGCGGCCGCGTTCGGCGCCGACGCCATTCTGCTCATCGCCGCGATTCTCTCCGAAAGCCAGATCCGCGAGTTTCGCGAGAGCGCCGCGCGCTACGGCATGGCGTCCCTGGTCGAGGTTCACGACCGGCGCGAGTTGGATGTGGCCATCGCGGCTGGCAGCCGGATCATCGGCGTCAACAACCGCGATCTCGCCACGTTCGAGGTGACGCTGGAAACGTCGCTGCGGCTGGCGGAACACATGCCGGCAGACCTCATCCGCGTGAGCGAAAGTGGCATCCACGACGCGCGCGACATCGCGCGATTGAGCGGCGCGGGCTACACGGCGTTCCTGGTGGGCGAGCACCTCATGCGATCGGGCGACCCGGCGGCGGCGCTCCGGCAACTGGTGGCGCCATGATCCTGAAGATCTGCGGCATCACCAATGCCGAAGACGCGGCGGCGGCCATGGAGGCCGGGGCGACGGCCATCGGGTTCAACTTCTATCCTCGCAGCCCACGGTATCTCGCGCCGGAGCGCGCGGCGGAAATTCCGTCCAGGCCCGGTGTGCGGCGCGTGGGAGTCTTCGTGAACGAAGGGCGCGCGCGCCTGGAGGAGATCGCGCGCATTGCGAGGCTCGACGTGGCGCAGTTGCACGGCGACGAATCGCCGGAAGATTATCCGGAGTGCGTGGCGGTGTGGAAGGCAGCGCGCGTGGGCCAGGGCTTCGACCTGGCGCGGTACGATCGGTGCCCGGCCGAGGCGCTGCTGCTGGATGGCGACGCGGGAGAGCTTTACGGCGGGTCGGGCAAGAGCTTCGACTGGCGGATGGCGGGGGGCGCGGCGGCGCGCCGCATCATCCTCGCCGGAGGGCTGGACGCTTCCAACGTGGCGCTGGCGGTCTCGCTGGCGCGGCCTTGGGGCGTGGATGCCTGCTCGCGCATCGAGAGCGCGCCGGGCAAAAAGGACCACACGAAAATGATCGAGTTTCTCGAAGCGGCCAGGGCGGCGCTCGCGACATGACTCCCATGCCGGACTCGGGCGGGCACTTCGGACCTTACGGCGGGCGGTACGTCCCCGAAGTGCTGATGGCGCCGGTCGAAGAATTGGAAACGGCGTACGTGGCGGCGCGCGACGATTCCGCGTTCCAAGCCGAATTGAGCGACCTGTTGCGCCACTACGCGGGCCGCCCCACGCCGCTGTATTTTGCCAGGCGCCTGACGGAACAGCTCGGCGGGGCGCGCATCTGGCTCAAGCGCGAAGACCTGTTGCATACCGGCGCGCACAAGATCAACAACTGCCTGGGCCAGGCGCTTCTCGCCCGCCGCATGGGCAAGCGCCGCATCATCGCCGAAACGGGCGCGGGGCAGCACGGCGTCGCCACCGCCACGGTTTGCGCGTTGATGGGATTCGACTGCGTGGTCTACATGGGCGAGGAAGACATGCGCCGGCAGCGCCTCAACGTCTTCCGCATGCGCCTGCTGGGCGCCAAGGTGGCGGCCGTCTCGAACGGCAGCCGCACCCTCAAGGACGCCATCAGCGAGGCCATGCGCGACTGGGTCACGAATGTCGGCGACACCTATTACCTGCTGGGCTCCGCGCTGGGGGCGCATCCGTATCCCATGATGGTGCGCGACTTTCACAAGGTGATCGGCGAGGAGGCGCGGCGGCAGATTCTGGAATCGGAAGGCCGGCTGCCCGACACCATCCTGGCCTGCGTGGGGGGCGGGTCGAACGCCATCGGCATTTTCCATGCGTTCCTGCCCGATCTGTCAGTGGAGCTAATCGGGGTCGAGGCCGGCGGGCGCGGCGAGTCGCTCGGAGAGCACGCGGCCCGCTATCGGGGAGGCGCGCCGGGCGTGCTCCAGGGCGCCTACAGCTTCGTGCTGCAGGACCAGCACGGCCAGATCGCGCTGACGCATTCGATTTCGGCGGGCCTGGACTACGCCATGATCGGGCCGGAACATGCCTGGCTTCACGACGAGCGCCGCGCCGAGTATACGGCCGCTTCCGATCGCGAGGCGCTGGACGCCGCGCGGCTGCTCTCGCGGACCGAGGGCATCATTCCCGCGCTGGAATCGGCCCACGCCGTGGCCGAGGCGGTGAAGCGCGCGCCGGCGGCGAAAGGGAAGGTGTTTGTGGTGAACATCTCCGGGCGCGGCGACAAGGACATCGACATCTACCGCGAGAACCTGAAGGAACTCGACGAACCATGACGCGCATCGGGCGGCTCTTCGACTGTTTGAAACGGGACGGCCGCAAAGGGCTCATCGCCTACATCACGGCCGGGGACCCCTCGCCCGAGCGCACGCCCGCGCTGGTGGAGGCGCTGATCCGCGGCGGCGCGGACCTCATCGAGCTGGGCGTGCCGTTTTCCGATCCGATCGCCGATGGCCCGGTGATCCAGCGGGCTGGAGAGCGCGCACTCAAGGCCGGAACGACGCTCACCACCGTGCTCGAAATCGCCGCCGAGATCCGCCGCACTTGCGACACGCCGCTGCTTCTTTTCACCTATCTGAACCCGGTGCTGCGCTACGGGCTGGAGCGGCTTTCGCACGACGCGGCCGAGTGCGGCATCGATGGCTGCCTGCTCACCGACGCTTCGGTGGAAGAAGCCCACGAATACGTCGGCGCCATGCACCGGAACGGGCTCGACACGGTGTTCCTGGCGGCGCCCACCAGCACGGAGCGGCGGTTGCGGCTGGTGGCCGAATACTCCACCGGCTTCGTCTACCTGGTCTCGCGAACGGGCGTGACGGGCGAGCGCGAGACGCTTTCCGATACCGTGGCGCCGCTGGTGCGCTCCATGCGCGCCATCACCGATCTGCCCCTGGCGGTAGGGTTCGGCATCTCCAAGCCGGAGCACGTCGGCGCGCTGGGGCGACAGGTGGAGGCCGTAGTGGTTGGCAGTGCCTTCATGCGGCTCATCGAGCGCAACCTGGATAACCCGTCGATCGAGATCCAGCTCGAATCGTTCACGCGCGAGCTGAAACACGGGTTCGGAGTGACGGCATGACGCAGGAAGAGGCGCGCCTCCGCCTGGAAGAATATCGCGTGCTGATCGACGAAGTGGACCGGCGCATCGTGGCGCTGATCAACGAGCGCACCCGTGTGGTGGAGGAGATCGGCCGCGTGAAGCGGGAGGCCCATCTGCCCATCTACGAGCCCAAGCGCGAGGACCAGGTCTTCGCCAACGTCACCGGTTCCAACGGCGGGCCGATCACGCCGGAAGCGGTGCGGCGCATCTTCGAGCGCATCATCGACGAAATGCGCACCATTCAGAAGATGCGGATGATTTCCGATGGAGAGAAATAGATGCTGGTGGTGATGCAGCAAGGCGCCACGGAGCCGCAGATCCAGGGAGTGATCGACCGGCTGGTGGAGCTGGGATTCGACGTGCACCGTTCGACGGGCGTGATCCACACGGTGCTCGGCGGCGTCGGCGGCACGGACGATTTCGACCTGGGCATTTTCGAAGTGATGGATGGCGTGAAGGAGGCGCATCGCATCATTTCGCCTTATAAGCTGGCGAGCCGCGTTTTCCGCCCGGCCGGAACGGTGGTGAAAATCCGGGATGTGGAGATCGGCGGCGGCCGCGTGGTGGTGATGGCCGGGCCGTGCAGCGTGGAGAACCGCGAGCAGATCGAGAGATCGGCCGAAGTGGTGGCCGCGGCCGGAGCGCAGGTGATCCGCGGCGGCGCCTTTAAGCCGCGCAGCTCGCCGTACAGCTTCCAGGGGCTGGGCGAGGAAGGGCTGCGCATGTTGCGCGAAGCCGCCGATCGGCACGGGCTGCTGGTGGTGAGCGAGGTGATGGACGGCACGCAGATTCCGCTGGTGGCGGAGTATGCCGACATCCTGCAGGTGGGCGCCCGCAACATGCAGAACTTCAACCTGCTGAAGGAACTCGGCAGGCAGCGCAAGCCGGTGCTGCTGAAGCGCGGGATCGCCGCCACCATCGAAGAGCTGCTGCTCTCGGCGGAATATATCCTGGCGGGCGGCAACTACGACGTGATCCTGTGCGAGCGCGGCATCCGCACGTTCGAGACCTATACGCGGAACACCATGGACATCTCGGCGATTCCGGTGGTGAAGAAGCTTTCGCATTTGCCGATGGTCGCCGACCCGTCGCACGGCACCGGGCGGCGCGACAAGGTGGCGCCGATGGCGCGCGCGGCCGTAGCGGCGGGCGCCGACGGGCTGCTGATCGAGGTCCACCCCGACCCCGATCACGCGCTGAGCGACGGCGCGCAATCGCTGCGGCCCGAGCAGTTCGCCGATCTGATGCGGCAGTTGCGGATCATCGCGCCGGCGGTGGAGCGCAGCATCTGAAATGGAGAACGTCGCGATTGTCGGCACCGGGCTGATCGGTGCGTCGTTCGGGCTGGCGCTGCGCCAGGCCGGGTTCCAGGGCGCGATCACGGGGGTCAGCTCGCCCGGCGCCATCGCCGATGCGGCGGCGGTGGGCGCAATCGACCGCGGCGCGCCCCTGGCGGAGGCCGTTGCGCACGCAGACCTGGTGTTCCTCTCGCAGACGATCGGCCGGATCCTGGACACCATCCGCCACATCGGTCCGATGGTTCGGGAGGAGGCTCTGGTGACCGACGCAGGCTCCACCAAATGCGAAATCGTGGATGTGGCCCGGCAGCACATCACCGGCTGCCAGTACCTGGGCGGCCATCCCATGGCCGGCAAGGAGAAGCGCGGCGCGGCCCAGGCCGGCGGCGGTCTCTTTCGCGGCCGCACCTGGGTGCTGACCCCGGACGATCCCGCCGAATTGGAAACCGATGCCGCCCGCGGCTTCCGCGGATGGCTGGATCGCATCGGGGCCCGTACGGTGGTGATGGACGCCGATGAGCACGACCGCGTGGTCGCGCTGACTTCGCACCTGCCGCAACTGGCATCCACGGCGCTGGCGTCCACGGTGGCGGACCGGCTGGACGCGGCGCGGCTGGCGGTGGCCGGCACGGGCCTGGAAGACATGACCCGGCTGGCGCTCGGGTCCTACGATCTGTGGCGCGACATCGTGGCCACCAACACGGAACACATCGAGCGGGCGCTGGCGCTTTACATTCAGAAACTGGAGCACATGCGGGAGAACCTGCGGACCCGGCAGTTGCAGCAGGAGTTCGAGCGGGGCGCGAACCTCGCCGTGAAATTGCGGCGTTAACTGCGTATTGGCTTGAGGTACCATAAGAAAGGAAAAGACTCATGGAGAACGGGATCGATCGCAACGCGCCGGCGACCAAAGGGGATCTGCTCGATTTGAAAGCGGATCTGCTCGCCCCGAAGGCTGATGTGCAGAATTTGAAAGAGGATCTCCAGCATTTGAAGGCGGATCTGCTGCAACGGATGGACAATCTTCTGGAAGCCATGCGCGACATGCAGACCGAGTCGCTCAAGGCATTCTACAGCTATGCCAAGAGCACGGATGTGAAGTTGAAGGACGGCGAGATGGCGGACTATGCCCTTCGTGAGCGCGTGAGCGCGGTAGAGTTCCGGATCACCGAGGTGGAAAGGCGCCTCAACCTGCCGCCGCAGTAGGACCGTTTCCCCTGGCTCCCCACTCCACTCTTTTGCGATACACTACCCATAGGCTCATAGCCGCATCCGTGCGTAAGACGGGCTCGCGGCGTTCTCTGGCGGAGGCAGACGCTTTGTCGCGCCCCACCGAATGCCGAGTTAGGAATTTTCAAATGGAACAAAAGTTAAAGATCGCCGTGTTCATCGATTTTGACAATATCGAGATCGGCGTAAAATCCACGCTGCACCGCGAATTCGACGTCGCGGCAGTGCTGGACGCGTTGAAGGAACGCGGTGAAATCGTCACCAAGTTCGCCTACGCAAACTGGGGACGGCAGGAATCGGCGACGCGCGCCCTGAGCGAGCACGCCGTACAGATGGTGCAGCGCGACCCCTCGCCGCGCGGCGACAAGAATGGCGCCGACATCAACCTCGCGCTTGACGCGCTGGAGATGGCGTTCACCCACGACCACATCAACGCCTTCGCCATCGTCAGCGGCGACAGCGATTTCATCGCGCTAGTCAACAAACTGAAACAATACGACAAGCGCATCTTCGTGGTGGGCGGGCGCGCCTTCACGAGCACGATTCTGCAAAAGAATTGTCACGAGTTCGTGGCCTACGAGTCGGTTATCGACGAGCCGCGGACGCGCCCGTCGGGACCGCCGCAGCAGCAACAGCAGGAGCGGCAGCAGCAACAGCAGGAGCGGCCGCAGCAGGAGCGGCCGCAGCAGGACCGCCAACAGCAGGAGCGCCAGCCGCAGGAGCGGCAGCAAGATCGCCCGCAGCAGCAGGACCGGCCGCAGCGGCAGCCGCACAAACGCCAGGCCCTCGACCTGGCGCAGGCCATGCCGCTGGTGGAGCGGGCGCTGGGCGTTCTGGAGCGCCGCGAAGTGCGGCCGCAGCTCGGCCTGCTGAAGTCCACCATGCTGCAGCTCGATTCCACCTTCAACGAGAAAGCCTACGGGGCCAGCTCGTTCACCGACTTCGTGGAGAAGCTCCAGAAGGCGGATTTCGTCGAGGTCACCGGCGGCGAGGGCCGGTACATGATCCGCATGCGGGGCGGCGCGGTCCCCGAAAAGGCCAGCGCCAAACCGGAGCAGGCCATTCCGCTGCTCCGCGACGTGCTGGAAACCCATCGGCTGGAAATGGACGACGGAGCGACGGTCGACGAGCTGGCCGAGTGGGTGCGGCAGGAGCAGCCCACCTTCGACTGGCGCCAGTACGGATTCCAGGAGTTCACCGAGCTGTTGAACTACGCGCAGGATAAAGGCCTCACGCGCATCCAGGCCGACGAAGACAAGGGGTTGATCGTGTCCCTGGGGGCCGAGTTCCACCCTCCCGCTCCGCCGCCGGAGCCGGAGCCTTCCCCCGTCATGGAGGAGGAGGAAGAAGAAGGGCCGCAGCCGCTGGTGCCGGGACAGCCCACCGCCACTGGCGAAATTCCCCTTCCCGAGGCTCCGCCCAAGGTGCAGCGAAGGCCCAGGGCGCCGCGCAAGAGTTCCGGCGACGGCATGCCTAAGAAGCGCACGACCCGGCCGCGCAAGAAGACGCCGATGCAATGAGGTGACCATGCGATACCCGCCTGTCGCGGGGGTCGTGCTGCTTGCTGCTGTGGCTCGGGCGATGGACGCCTCGTGATCTCCGCCGCCACGACCTTCGGGGCGCACGGCGTGGGCGTCAACATCGATCCCGACCGGATTCGCGAGGCGCGCGACAGCGCCCGGAAAGCCGGCGTGGAGAGACTCGTGAAGTTCGAGCAGAACGACCTTTTCCTGGCCGATATTCACGGCGCATCGGTCGTGACGCTTTCCCTGTTGCCGGATGTGAACATGCGCTTGCGGCCGAAACTGCTGAAGGATCTCGAGCCGGGCACACGTATCGTTTCGCACAGTTTCGACATGAAAGACTGGAAGCCGGATCAGGAAGAAATAGTGGACGGCCGCCACCGCTATTTGTCGGCCATCCCCGAAGAAAAGGTCAATCCGTAGAAATCAATCCGTAGAAGAAGGCACAGTAGGCCGCGGCTGGCGCAAACTGCCCCAGCGGCGCCCACGGCGGCCGTATGTGGCCGTGTGATAAACCACCGCGGAGAATAATCCAATCAGAATCGCGACGAAGACGATGTTCACGTAATCTCCTGGATACCTCTATTCTACCCCCTCGATTGTGACAGTTTCGTGAAAAGTCCGGTGACCGGCCGGCGGGTGTTTACCGGGCAACACAATTCGCTACCGCCCGTCCCACAACCTCGCCACGCCGCATGCTTTCCAGAATCAAGGGAGTTTCTTCGAGGTCGTGCATGTGGACGTGGGCCCGAATGGCGCCGGCGCATGCGAGTTCGAAGACCTCCCGGAGTTCCTGGCCCGTGCCCAGATAGCTGCCCCGAATCGTGACGCCTTTCAGAATGGTGTCGGTTAGCGGCAACTCGTACGGACTCTGCGAAAGGCCCACCAGCACCAGCGTGCCGTTTCGCTTGAGCGCGCGGAAGGCCTGCCCGATGGCCTCCGGCGAAGCTGTCAGCACGATGGCGGCATCCACGCCGCCGTGTTCCTTTTGCAGGGTGCGGCCGGCGTTAGCGGCGTCGAGCGCGATCTCCGCGCCGTTCGCGCGCGCCATTTCCAACTTGGATTCCGAGACATCCGCCACGGCCACCCGCAGATGGCGCAGGCGCGCCATTTGGAGCGCGAGGTGCCCAAGTCCGCCGAATCCGAAGAGCGCCACGGTCTGGCCGCTCGCGAGGCCCGCCTCCCGCAGGGCTCCGTAGGCCGTCCATCCCGCGCAGCACAACGGCGCCGCTGCGCCCGCCGAGAGACTCGCCGGCACGCGCACCAGCGCCGCGGCGGGCACAACCGCATACTCCGAGAGCGCGCCATCGCGGCTGAATCCGAAATTGGACTGTTTCGGGCAGAACCTTTCGCGCCCCGAGAGGCACCACTCGCAAGCGCCGCAAGTCGTGGCCAGAAACGTGATTCCCGCGCGGTCGCCGTGGGCCCATTCCGTCACGCCGGGTCCCACGGCTTCCACCAGGCCGATGCCTTCGTGGCCCAGCGTTACCGGCGCGCGGGGCAGTTTCTCCAACCCTGCGACGAAAAGATCGGAGTGGCAGATGCCGCAGGCCTCCAGGCGCAGCAGCACTTCTCCCGGACCCGGGTCCGCCAACCAGACCTGCCCCACTGCCACGGTTCCCCGGGCCGCGGGCAGGATCACGGCTTTCGATTGCCGCATCACGTCAAGCCCTGCAAAAAGTAGTTGAACCGCCTCTCGCGCCCGATCGTCGTGTTCTCGCCGTGCCCGGGGATCACCACCGTTTCGTCGGGAAGCGGCAGCAGCTTGTCGTGGATCGACCGCAGGATCTGCCGGCCGTCTCCGCCGGGCAGGTCCGTCCTTCCGATGCTGTCGCGGAACAACGTGTCGCCGGCCACCAGCTTGCCCTCCGAGGGAATCCACAGGCTGATGCTCCCCTGCGTATGGCCGGGCGTGTCGAGCACGTGAAACTCCGCGGCTCCGATCACCAGCCGTCCGCCTTCCTTCACTGGAACATCGATCGCCACCGGATCCACCGGCGCCATTCCCAGCCACGCCGCCTGCACGTCCAGCATCTTCTGCAATTCGGCATCGTTCAAGTTCATGTAGACCGGGCTGCCGGTGGCCAGCTTCAGTTTCTGCGCGCCGCCGATGTGATCGATATGCGCGTGCGTGATGACGATGGCCTTCACCTTCAGGCCGTGCTTGCGGAGCACTTCCAGCACGCTCTCGATCTCGTCGCCCGGATCCACCACGATGGCTTCGCGGCTCTCCTCGTCGCCGAAAATCGAGCAGTTGCACTGGAGCACTCCCACCGTCAGGATCTCGTGGATCATATGAGTCCGGTAAACCTCAGACTCCGATTGTATACTCACGGTATGGCTGACGTGCTCTTCGTGATCATGCGGTGGCTGCACCTTGCCTCGATGGCGACCCTGGTCGGCGGCATTCTTTATGCGCGCCTGGTGCTGGTTCCCGCGCTCGGCTCCCTGTCCCCGGAGTCCGGCGAAGCGGTTGGCTCGAAAACCGCGGTGTCGTACCGGCCGCTGGTCCTGTTCTCTATTTGCGGCCTGATCGTCTCCGGCCTGTATAACCTGCTCACTACGCCCGGCCACAGGCCCATCTATCACATGCTGCTGGGCGTCAAGCTCCTGCTCGCGCTGCACGTGTTCTTCGTCGCCTGGCTCATCACCCAGCCGCAGAATCCGCGGCGCGCCCGCATGATGACCGGCACCCTCATCTCCAGCGCCATCATCCTGGTGATCGCCGTCTATCTCCGCCACATCTTTTAACATGGAGTCATGAGCGAAGGTTACAGAGCGTTGCGGCACGGCGCCGCCTGGCTGGATCTTTCGGCGCGCGGCCGCATAGTGGCGCGCGGCCGCGACCGCGCCCGATTTCTGCACAACGTCACCAGCAACGAAGTCAGGAAGATGACGCCCGGCTCGTCGTGCTACGCGTTTCTGCTCAGCCCCCAGGGGCGCATCCAGGCGGATCTTTACCTGCTCTGTTTCGAAGACCATTTCCTGATCGATACGGAGCCGGAGCTGCGCGAAAAGGTGCGGCAGCACATCCTGAAATACAAAGTTGCCGACCAGGTGGAGCTGGAGGATGTCACCGGCGCCACCGCTTCGCTGGGCGTGGAAGGGCCGGACGCCGCGGGCATCCCGATCCCGTCCGGGGACCACTTCACGGGGCCGTTTACCGTCACCGGGCAGCCCGGATTTCGAATCTACTGCCCCGCGGAGCAGAAGGCCGAGCTGGTGGCGCATCTGGAGCGCGCCGGCGCGCTGCGGGCGTCCGCCGAAGATGCGCGGCTGGTCCGCATTGAAAACGGCAAGCCGGTCTGGGGAGAGGACATCCGCGATACTTCGCTGCCGCAGGAGACGCAGCAGTTACAGGCCGTGAGCTTCACCAAAGGTTGTTACATCGGGCAGGAGATCGTGGAGCGGATCCGCGCCCAGGGGCACGTGAACAAGAAGCTGGAGCGCATCGAGCTGGACGGCCTGGAGCCGGTCCTTGCGGGCACGAAGCTAATGGTGAACGGGCATGAGGCGGAGGTGACCTCTTCGGTCTATTCGCCGCAGGCCGGCAAGGTGGTGGCGCTGGCCTACGTCCGCACCGCCTGACGCAGCCGCTCGACGACGCCGGGCGGGATTTTCAGATTGCCGTCGCGGCCCGTGCCCAGCTTCACTTCGGGCTTCGCCTCGCCGTGAAAATCCGAGCCGCCGGTCACCAGGATGCCGTGCTGCTCGGCAATCGCGAGGTACAGCGCCGTCTGGCCCGGGTCATGATCGCTGTGGTAAGCCTCGATGGCATTCAGGCCCCACCGGCAGAGTCCCGGCATCAGCGCCGGGACGTCGCCCGAGATCCGCACCGGGTGTGCCAGGGAGGCGATCCCTCCGGCGCCCCGGATTCTTTCCACGGCATCGGCAAGCTGCGGCTCGCGGCGGTAAACGTAGCCTTGGGCCGATTCGTCCAGATAGTTGTCGAAGGCCTCGCGGTAATTGGAGACGTACCCTTTTTCCACCATGATCCGGGCGAAGTGCGGGCGGCCGGTCATGCCCCGCCCGCGCGCCTCCGCCTCTTCGACCGTGATGTCGAAGCCCAGCTCGCGGAGCCGGGCGGCGAGCCGCACGTTCCGTTCCCGCCGCGATTCCTGCATTTCGCGAATCCAGTCGCGGAAACCGGGAAGGCCGCCGTCCTCCAGAAAATACCCCAGCAGGTGGACCGAGTGCCCGTGAAGCTTGGTGGAGATTTCGATGCCGCAGACCAGTTCGATGCCGTTTTTCCGCGCCAGCGGCAACGCCTGATCGTACCCCGCGAACGTGTCGTGGTCGGTGATCGACAGTACTTTCACGCCCGCGGACGCCGCTTCTTCCACCAGCCGGGCAGGCGAGTAGCTGCCGTCGGATTCATCAGTATGCGAGTGCAGATCGACCAAGGCGAACCAAACCTGAGTGTTCCAGTTTAGCCCAACACACTTGGCCTTGGCACAGGCGGGGCGTTCTCAGGTCCGCCCGTGATGTCGACCTTGCCCCCGAATCGCCGCTTTACCGCCGGGGGAAAGTGAACTCCGCCCGCTCCTCGCGCAGGCGATCGAGATCCAGCTCCTCCGCCGCTGAAAGATCCAGCACGCGGACGCGCTGCCCCTCCCGGAGTTCCTGGAGCCTCAACTCCCGGCCGTTTTCGAACCTGACGGCGTCCCGGTAGCTGTTGACGGCCGCCGAGATCTGCGTGAAGGTTACAATCTCCGCCGGCCCTACACCCATCTCGTTTTGCAGCCGCGATGGGATGTCGCGCAGTTGAAGCCGGGCGCCCGGCGGAATGCAGACCGCGGGAACCGATGCTATCTTCGGCGGGTTGAAGAACTCCTTCACCGCGCACCACAAACCACGGCGCGCCGGCAGCGGTGGATCGGCCGCGCGCTTCACATCCGCGGGTGAGGCCAGCCCTAGCGATCCTGTCGGGAAACGGTGAGACACCAGTTCCTCGCCCTCCCGAGCCAACCGGTTTGGTACAGCCATTAACGAGTAATCACACATTTTTCCTTGAACCCTCCTTACCTCGATTGGGCGAGGTCGCCCTACTTAGAGTTTGAGTTTGACCTTCGAAAATGACAAGACGAAACTGGGGCATGTGGTTCACTACAGGACGGTCGGACGGTGCGGACGCGCACAATCCCCGCCCTTGATGACCCCTGTTAAGATGTGTGAGTGGATTCCGATCAGAACCCGGGCGTCGCCGCGGCCGCTCCCGAACTCCATCCGGCGTGGCGCCGCGTCCAGTTGGCACGGCATCCGAAGCGGCCTCATTCTCTCGATTACATCGAGCGCCTGGTGACCGACTTCCAGGAAATCCACGGCGACCGCTCTTTCGGCGACGATCCCGCCATCGTGGCCGGCCTCGGGCGCTTCGAGGGACAGCCGGTCATGGTGGTGGCGGAGCAGAAGGGCAGGGACACCAAGCAGAAGCTCTACCGCAACTTCGGGATGCCCAAACCGGAGGGCTACCGCAAGGCCCTCCGCGCCATGAATATCGCGGCCAAGTTCGGGCGGCCCATCATTACGTTGCTGGATACGCCCGGCGCCTACCCGGGAATTGACGCCGAGGAGCGCGGCCAGGCCGAAGCCATCGCCCGCAACCTGCGCGAGATGGCGCGGCTCCCCGTGCCGGTGATCGTAGTATGTATCGGAGAGGGCGGCAGCGGCGGAGCGCTGGCCCTCGGGGTGGGTAACACGGTCCTGATGCTGGAGAACGCGGTGTACAGCGTCATTTCGCCGGAAAGCTGCGCCGCCATTATTTATCGCGATTCCGGGAAGGCGGAGCAGGCCGCGGCGGCTCTCCGGCTGACCGCGGAAGATCTGCAATCGCTCGGGCTGATCGACTGCATCGTGCCGGAGCCGCCCGGCGGCGCACAGGAAGATCCCGCCGCCGCCGCCGAGAGCCTGCGCGCGCAGTTGCGCCGGAGCCTGGATGAGCTTTCCGCGATGAGCGCCAGCCAGTTGGTGGAGCACCGCTACGCCAAGTTCCGCCGCATGGGGAACTTCTTCGCGTGAGGCCGCTCCGCCTCGGGAAATCGGGGCGCGCCGATCAAGCGCCGGCGTGTTGACGCCACCTTGGGGCGTTGATCTGCCGGCCCGCGTGCGTCAGCCCGCGGTATCCGGGACGGCAGGCGCTAATTTCCGGGCTCCCGGCGCGTCTCTCTAAGGGAATCTCTGCATGCCCCCGGCAAACAGATGCGGCGGTGTAAAATAAGAACTGAACTCCCAGCCGTCGATTGGCGTCTATAACGGGTGACAGGAAAAAGGGGAGATTTGCGCCGTGAAACGTAAGTGGAAGATTTTTATCGTTCTGGTGGCCGTACTTTTGGCGGTCGTCGGAGTTTACGCAAGCACTGTTTACAGTAAGCGCGGGGTTGTGACCGTGCAGACCGGCAAGGTCGCCCGCATGGATCTCACCAGTCTGGTTACCGCCTCGGGCGAAATCAAGCCCAAGAATTACATCAATATCGGCGCCAACGCGGTGGGCGATATTACGGAATTGCTGGTCAAAGAAGGCGACCGCGTGCGCCGCGGGCAGTTGCTGGCGAAGATCGAGGACATCCAGCCCGAGGCCGACGTGAAATCCCAGGAAGCCAGCCTTGCGTCGGCCGAGGCCGACTCGAGCGCCTCCGAAGCCGGGCTGAAGGCCTCCGATGAGAACACCGCCACCATGGTGGCCACCCTCGAAAAGGACAAAGCCGACCTGGATCGTATGAAGTCCGAGTTGGACCGCGCCGAGTTGCTCTACAAAGAGCAGCTCATGGCCAAGCAGGATTACGACCTGAAGCGGTTCACCTACCTGTCGCAGCAGGCCGCCATCAAGGAGTCCGAAGCGAGGATCACCCAGGCCAGGGCCCAGCGGGAGCAGATGGCGGCGAATCTCACCTCCGCCCAAAAGCGCGTCGCCCAGAACAGGGCCGGCCTGGTGCGGGCCAACGACATCCTGCATAAGCGCAGCTCCTACGCGCCGATCGACGGCGTGGTGACGAATCTGCCGGTGCGGGCCGGCGAGTCCGTGGTGCCCGGCCTTCAGAACCAGTCCGGAACCCTCATCATGACCATCGCGGACATGTCCCTCATCACCGCGGAAGTCAAGGTGGATGAGACGGATATCGTGAACATCAAGCTCGGGCAGATTGCCGACGTCACCATCGACGCCATCCCCAACAAGACCTTCAAAGGGCACGTGACGGAAATCGGCAACACCGCGATCCTTCGGTCTACCGGCGTGGCGGCCAACCAGAGCGCCATCTCCAGCCAGGAAGCCAAGGACTTCAAGGTGGTCGTCGCGCTGGACAATCCGCCCGACGACGTCCGTCCCGGACTTTCTTGCACGGCGAAGATAACCACGGCCACCCGTGCGAACGTCCTAACTATACCGATCCAGGCGCTGACCGTTCGCCAGAAGGGCGACCTGGAGGTGCAGCCGGCGGCGCCGGCTGGCGGCGCCCAGGCGGCCACGAAACTCGACCCGGCCGCGGAAAAGGCGAAAAAGGAAGAACTTACCGGCGTTTTCGTGGTCAACGGAGAGAAGGCCGTCTTCCAGAAAGTGGATACGGGAATTACCGGAGCCACCGATATCGAGGTGGTCGGCGGGTTGAAAGAAGGCGACCAGATCATCACGGGAACCTACCAGGTGATCCGGACCATTAAGAACGAGACCATGGTGAAGGTGGACAACAAGACGCCGGCTCTGCAGCAGAAGACGTAACGGCGGCCTGACGGCCAGTCCCACCAGACGTAAAACTCAGAAACGAGAACCATCAAGATGGCAGCGGTTGCAGAAAAGGAACTCATCCAGCGCGGCTTGGACCTCAAGCGGGACGGCATCGTCATCCGCACCTATGGCCTGTGGAAGACCTACGTCATGGGCGATCAGGAAATTCACGCCGTTTCCGGCGTGGATATCGAGATCAAACGTGGCGAGTACGTCGCCATCATGGGTCCGTCGGGATCGGGCAAATCGACCCTGATGAACCTCATCGGATGTCTCGATACGCCGAGCAAGGGGCAGTACTACATCAACGGCAACCTGGTCAGCGAAATGACCGACGACGAGCTGGCGCGCATCCGCAACAAGGAAATCGGCTTCGTTTTCCAGACCTTTAACCTGCTGCCAAGGGCCACGTCGCTGCACAACGTGGAACTGCCGCTGATCTACTCCGGCCTGGGTTCGGAGAAGCGCCTCGAAATGGCCAAAGCCGCCATGCGGGCGGTGGACCTGGAATCCCGCATGTACCACAAGCCCAACGAGCTTTCCGGCGGCCAGCGCCAGCGCGTGGCGGTGGCTCGGGCGCTGGTGAACAATCCTTCGATTCTGCTGGCCGACGAGCCCACGGGCAACCTGGACACCGCCACCGGCAACGAAATCATGGGCCTGTTCGAGCGGCTGTTCCAGCAGGGCAATACCATCGTGCTGGTGACCCACGAACACGATATCGCCATGCACGCGCACCGTATCATCCACGTCCGCGACGGAAAAGTGGAGAAGGACGAGCGCATCAAGTAGTTTCCCGGCGCGGGCCCAACAGCCGCTCGGCATTGAGCGCCCCTTCGGGCGATTCCTCGTGCTTGAACATCAGGTACAGGTCCCGGCCGCCGGCCAGCAAGTCGCCGGCGCGCGCGGCGATCGCATCCACGTCCGCATCCGTGTAATCCGGCTTGCGCAGGCGGTAGTACACGAAGTCGGCCGTGATCACCTCCGGCACTTCGAGCCTCTCCGATTCCGCCACGCACAGGGAAATGTTGCGCTCCCGCAGGGCGTCGTACACCTCGTCTACCAGCCACGATGCGTGGCGGAATTCGAAGGCGTAGCGCATGCCGTCCGGCAGCAGCGGCAGGAAGCTCCCGAGCAGGCCCAGGTCGCACTTCAACTGCGGCGGCAACTGGAAAAGCACCGGACCGATTCGCCGCGAGGTGCGCAGCGGGTCGATGGCTTTAAAAAAGATCTCCGTGGCCTGTTCAGCGTTTTTGAGCCGCAGGATGTGGGTGATCCGCTGGTTGGCCTTCACCGCGAAGACGAAGCCCGGCGGCGTGGCCTCCACCCAGCTTTGCAAGGTGGCGGCCGAGGGCAGGCGCCGAAACGTGTAATTGATCTCCACCGAGTTCAGCCGCCCGGCATAGTGTTTCAGGAATTGGTTGGACGGAAGCTTGGCCGGATAGAATCCGGGCTTCCAGGCGGGGTATGCGAAGCCGGAGGTCCCGGCATACAAAGTTGCCATGGCTTATCATTATCTCTGGCCGGAGGTTCAAAATGCTTCAGCTTATTGTAGGCTGGCTGGTCAGCGCGCTGGCGTTGTGGATCGTGGCCGAGATCATCCCCGGGATTCAGGTCCGCGACTTCGGAGCGGCCCTGCTCGCCACCATTGTCATCGCCGTCGTGAACGCCGTCGTCGGTCCCGTGATCAAATTCCTCACGCTTCCCTTCACCATCCTGACGCTGGGACTTTTCCTGCTGGTGGTGAACGCTTTCCTGTTGAAGCTGGCGTCGCTGTTCACGCCCGGCTTTCGGGTGAACGGGTTCCTGAACGCGGTCTTGGGCTCTCTCGTCCTGACCATCCTCACGTCGGTTCTGCGCCGCCTGGTGTTTGCCTGATGCCGCAACCCCTGACGCCTCAAACGCCCGAAGAATTGGCCGAAGCGCTGCACTCCGCTCGGTCGCGCGGCCGCACCATCGCGTTATCCGGCAATCGGAGCAAGCGCGGAATGGCCGGCCCGGCGGGGCCCGCGGAGGAATCTGTTTCCACCGCCCGCCTGCGGCGCGTTCTGAAATACGAGCCGCACGATCTGACCATCAGCGTGGAGGCGGGGCTTCCGTGGCGCGAGTTGTCGTGCCTGCTCGCGGAAAACCGGCAGATGGTGCCGCTCGATCCGCCGTTTGGCGCCGCCGCCACCGTCGGCGGCGTGATGGCGTCGAACTCCAGCGGCCCAAGACGGCGCTTGTACGGCACGGCGCGCGATCTCGTCATCGGCATGCGCTTCGCCACGCTCGAAGGCAAACTGGTGCAATCCGGCGGCATGGTGGTCAAGAACGTCGCCGGCCTGGACATGGCCAAGCTCATGATCGGCTCCTTCGGCACGCTGGCGGCCATCGCGGTGGTCAATTTCAAGCTCTGTCCGGCGCCCGAAGTGGAGCGCAGCTTTCTGCTGCGATTCGACTCCGCCGCTGCCACCGTCGCCGCGCGCAACCGCATCCTCGCCGGCGCCCTCCAGCCGTCTGCCATCGATCTGCTGAATCCCGCCGCCGGAGCCACCGTCGGCAACGCCGCGTGGCTGCTGGCCATTCGCACCGGAGGCAATGCCGCCGCCATCGACCGGGGCGAGCGCGAAATCGCGCAGCTCGGCGAAGGCGTGGCGCTGGACGACTCCGCGCAGGCGACCCTCTGGCGCCATATCGAAGAGTTCACGCCGCGCTACCTCGCCAGGCACCCCGATGGCGCTTCCGTACGCGCCTCGTGTACCCTGAAAGAGCTGGAAGCCGTCATGTCATCGTTCGGCGGGCCGGCGGTGGCGCGCGCGGGCTCGGGTGTCTGTTACGGCTTCTTCGAAGCGCCGGAGGCCGCCGCTGATTGGGCTGCGGAAAGCGCCGGGCGCGGATGGAAAGCGGTGATCGAGTTTTCGCCCGAAGACCGGAAGCAGTCGCTCGACCTGTGGCCCGCGCCGGGCGGCGATTTCGAGATCATGCGGCGCGTCAAGAATCTGTTTGACCCGGAGAACCTGTTAAACCGTGGCCGTCTCTATAACCGCATCTGAAACAACCCGCCTTGGCCCGCGCCAGTTCGACCTGGACTGCTGCGTGCACTGCGGCCTGTGCCTCAACGCCTGCCCCACCTACCGCGAGCTGGGGCTGGAGATGGACTCGCCGCGCGGCCGCATTTATCAGATGGTGCAAGTGTCGGAAGGGGCGCCCATCACGCCCTCCTACGTTCAGCACATCGGCCTTTGCCTGGCCTGCCGCGGCTGCGAATCGGCCTGCCCTTCGGGTGTGCGCTACGGCCGCATGGTGGAGGATGCGCGCGCCGAAATCGAAAGCCAGGTGCGCCGCGGCTGGTTCGCGCGCCGTCTTCGCCGCTACGTCTTCGACCGCCTGCTCCAGTCGCGCTTCCTGCTCACGGCCGCCGGAACGCTGCTCTACCTATATGAAGCCAGCGGCGTCAAAGCGCTGGTGCGGGGCATGACTTTTCTCAGGCTGCTCGGCAGTCTGGGCGACCTGGCGCAGTTGGCTCCTTCGGCCGAACCGCCGTTCTTCTTCAGCCAGATCGGCCGGACTTTTCCGCCGCAGGGCGAGCGCCGGTATCGCGTCGCCTTCCTGGCCGGCTGCATCGCCAACGTGTCGTTCGCGCGCTTGAATGAGGCCACCGTGCGCGTGCTCCAGAAAAACGGCTGCGAGGTGGTGGTTCCCGACGACCAGGGCTGCTGCGGCGCACTGCACCTGCACTCCGGCCTTCGGGAGGATGCCCGGAGTCTCGCCCGCCGCAATATCGATGCCGTGTTGGGCGGCGGCTTCGACGCGATCATCACCAACGCCGCCGGATGCGGTTCCACTCTGAAGGAGTACGGTGAATTGCTCGCGGACGATCCCGCCTATGCGGCTAAAGCCCACGAGTTTTCTCTCCTGATGCGCGACATCACCGAGTTCCTTGCCGGAATCGAATGCAACACCCAGATGGGTCCGGTCAACGCCGTCGCGACGTACCAGGATTCCTGCCACCTGGCGCACGGGCAGAAGATCCGCTCGGCTCCGCGCAAGCTGCTGGCCGCCGTGCCCGGGCTCACCTTGCGGGAGATGGCGGGTTCGGATCTCTGTTGCGGCAGCGCCGGCATCTACAACGTGGTGGAACGTGAAATGTCGGGCCAGATCCTGGCGCACAAGATGGAATCCATCAACGCCACCGGCGCCGCCATCATCGCCACCGCCAATCCCGGATGCATGCTGCAGCTCCAGGCCGGCGCGCGGCTGCACGGTTCCCGCCAGCGTGTCATGCACGTGGTGGAGCTGCTGGATCTGGCGTATAAGAACTATCAGGCTCCCCGCCCCTCGCCCCCCGCGTCCGCTTGACCTCGCCCCCGCGTGCGGCGCTCACGCCTGCCGCAGCGTCACCACGGGATCGACCTTCGTCGCCCGCCGCGCCGGCAGATAACTCGCCAGCAGCGCGACAGCGCCGAGGAACAGCGCCGAGCCCGCAATCGCCACCGGATCGCCCGGACTCACGCCCACCAGCAGCCCCGCCGCCATGCGCATCGCCGCGATCGCCAGCACCGCCCCAACCAGGATGCCCGCCACCGTCAGCGCCATGCCGCGGCGCAGCACCAGGACCACCACGTCGAACGGCGCGGCGCCCAGCGCCAGGCGGATGCCAAACTCGTGCTCGCGCTGGCTCACCGCGTACGCCAGCAAGCTGTACAAGCCCAGCGCCGCCAGCAGCAGCGACACCGCACCGAGCACGCTCAGCAGCGCCGCCGCCACCTTCTGCGCATAAAGCGAGCCGGAAATCACTTCTTCGAAATCCACTACCTCCGCGGCGCCGGCGTTCGGCTCGATCGCGGCGGCCTCGCGGCGGATCGCGGCCGCCGAAGCCCGCGCGGGCCCCACGGTCCGGATGAAGAAGCCAGTCCAGAACTCGCCCCCGTGGTTCTGGCGGTACGGCAGGTAGATGTAGGGCGTGGACGGTTCCGTCAGCCGGTGATATTTGCTGTCCTTCACCTCACCGGTTACGGTCGACCAGGAGCCGTCCACGCGGACCCTGCGCTCCACCGGGTTGCCGCCTCCGAAGTAACGCTGCGCGAATGCCTGATTGACCATCAACACGGGCGCGCTGCCGCTATCGTCCTGTTCGGTAAAGTCGCGGCCCTGAAGCACCGGAATGCGCAGCGTGTCGAAATAGCGCGGTGCGACCGTAGCGCTCATCACGCTCATTTGCTCGCTCGGACCGGGGACGTATCCTTCCACTTCTATCGCTGAGAACTGGCCGGTGCCGATCTCCAGCGGCACCGTATTTGCGAAGCTCAGGTTGGCGATGCCCGGAAGATCGCTGATGCGGTCGCGCAGGCGAAGGCAGAACCGGGCCCGCTGATCGGCATCCGTACAAAAAGTATCGAGGTGGAATTTCGCAAACAGGACGTTGCTCGCGTCGAAGCCCGGATGAATGGCCCGCGCGTTTTGAAAGCTCCGCGCGAACAGCGCGGTGCCAACCAGCGCCACCAGCGCCAGCGCCACCTCGGAAACCACCAGCAGCCCGCGCGTCCGGTTCTGGCCGGCGCCGGGCGTCCCGCTCCTCCCTCCTTCCTTCAGAGCCTCCATCAAACCGCTTCTCACCGAGTGCACGGCGGGCGCGAGGCCGGTCAGCAGGGCACCGGCGCAGCACAACAGCGCGGTAAACCCGAGCATGTCCGCGTTCAGCCTGAAATCGAACTCCACTGGAAACCCCGCCGGCGGCAGCATCCAGAGGAGCGCGCGTCCCAGCCAGGCCGCCAGCGCAATGCCCGCCAGTGCGCCCATCGCCGCCAGCAGCAGGCTCTCGGTAAGAAGCTGCCGCACCAGGCGCCAGCGGCCCGCGCCCAGGGCCATGCGCACGCACAACTCTCTCCGCCGTGCGGTGGCGCGGGCCAGCTGCAAGTTGGCTACATTCGCGCCCACGATCAGGAACACTACGAAGCAGACGGCCATCAGAATCCGCAGAGGCGCAAGCAGCACCGACTGCATTCCCAAGTGCGCCTTCCGCACGGGCATCAGGCTCGCGCGGAAGCCGCCGCTGGTCTTCGGCGATTCCTCCGCCAGGCGCCGCGCGCACACTTCGACTTCCGCGTTCGCCTGCTCGAGCGCCACGCCGGACTCCAGCCGCGCGGTCACCCACATCTGCCGCACGTTCCGGTCTTCCAGCAGCCACCCGCCCTGACCGTTCAGCAGCGGCGCCATGCTCATGGGGATCCAAATCTCCATCAGCATGCCGGGCATCGTGCCGTGAAACTCCTCCGGCGCGATGCCGGCCACCCTCAGTTCGTAACGGTTCACGCGGACGGTCCTGCCCACCACGCCCGGGTCGCCCTGGAACAGGCTCCGCCAGAGCCGGTAGCTGATCACCGCCACCGGAAAGGCGCCCGGCTTGTCGCCATATTCCGATGGCAGGAACGACCGCCCGCGCACGGGCTTCACGCCCAGCACCGCGAAATAGTTGCCGGAGACGTATTCGCCGTAAATCCGGCGCGGGTTGTCGGCCGTTCCAACGTTGAACGCGTTTGCCAGCGAGGCGGCCAGACCGGAAAAGGACTTCAGCCTGTCGCGATAATCGCGGTAATCGCGGTAGGAAGTGTTGGTGTATTCGCCGCTCGGCGACACGGTTTCGAGCGCCGCCAGCCGTCCGCCCCCGGCCACCCCGGGGAACGGGTGGACCAGCAGGGAGTCGATCCAGCCGAAGACAGTCGCGTTCGCCGCTATACCGAGCGCCAGCGTGAGCACGGCCACCGCCGTGAACCCTGGACTGCCCCGAAGAACTCGGAGGGCATAGCGCAGGTCCTCGTAAAGGCTGCGCATGATGTTCCTATTCCAGTATGCATCCGGAATGCCAGGCCTAAGTTGCGGATTCTCCGCGCCGGCCAGGCCGCGCTGCGTTCAATTCCGGACCTTCGTGTCCGCTACTGGGACGCCGTGAAAGCCTGTGCCGCCTGCGTCGCTCGCTCCCGCGTCCACTTGACCTCCACCCGCGAATCCAGCAGACTTGTTCCAGAAGGAGCAATTCCCATGAAGCGTCTGCTGGTTTTGATCGCCGTGTTCGCCCTTTCCGCCGTCGCCGCGGATATCAGCGGTAACTGGAAGGCCACCGCCGACGGGCCCAACGGGTCCATGGAGCGAACTTTCGTCTTCAAACAGGACGGCACTAAGCTTACCGGCGAAACCACAAGCTCGATGATGGGCAAGTCCACCCTCATGGACGGCAAGGTGGAAGGCGACACCGTGTCCTTCACCATCACCGTTAAGTTTCAGGACAACGAGATGAAGCTGAGCTACAAGGGGAAGATCGTGGGCGGCAACGAAATCAAGTTTACCGTCGAAAACCCCGCGGGCGGAAATGCCATCCAGTGGGACGCCAAAAAGACTAGCTGACGCCGCGGGCGCGCGATGCCGCCCTACCGCGCCCGCACTTCCTGGTCCTTGTACTGTAGCTGGTACAGCTTCCAGTAGATTCCGCGCTCGGCCAGCAACTGCTGGTGCGTCCCCGATTCGCGCAGCCGTCCCTTGTGCATCACCAGGATGCGGTCGGCGCGCTGGATGGTCGAGAGGCGGTGCGCGATGACGATCGAAGTCCGCCCTTCCACCATGCGGCCCAGCGCTTCCCGCACGCGGAACTCGGTCTCGGTGTCGACGCTCGAAGTGGCCTCGTCCAGAATCAGGTACCGCGGATTGTGGGCCAGCGCGCGCGCGAAGCTGATCAACTGCTTCTGTCCCGTCGAAAGGCCGCTGCCGCGCTCGCGAATGGGATGCGCGAAGCCCTCGGGCAGGCCGCGGATGAAGTCCAGCAGGTTCACCTGCTCCGCCGCCGCCTCCACTTCTTCGCGCCGGATGGTCTCGGTTCCCAGCCGGATGTTCTCCTCCAGCGTGCCGGTGAACAGGTACGGGTCCTGCAACACCACGCCGAACCGGCGGCGCAGCTCCAGCGGATCGAAGTCCCGCACATCCACGCCGTCCACCCGGATGCTGCCTTGCTGCACGTCGTAGAAGCGCAGCAGCAGGCTCGTGAGCGTGGTCTTGCCGGCGCCCGTGTGCCCCACCACCGCGATCGTTTCCCCCGCCGCGATGGTGAAGCTCACGTCCCGCAGCACCCATTCCTCGCCGCGGTAAGCAAACCAGACATGCTCGAACTCGATGGCGGCGGCGCTCCGCGGTTCGGGATGCCCATCCGCCGGCGGCAGCACCGTGGCCTCGGTGTCCAGCAGCTTGAAGATGCGCTCCGACGATGCCATGGCCGCTTGCAAGATATTGTACTTTTCGCTCAGGTCCTGAATCGGGCGGAAGAACCGCAGGCCGTACTGCAGAAACGCCACCACCACGCCCAGTGTCAGCCTGCCGCTCTCGATGCGCAGCCCGCCGTAGCTCAGGATGCCCGCCAGCGCCAGCATGGAAATGAACTCCACCACCGGATAGAACCATCCGTACGCGGTGATGGCGTCCTTGTAGGCGTCCATGTGGTCGCGATTGATCCGTTCGAACTCGCGGCCGCTCTCGGCTTCGCGGTTGAAAAGTTGCAGCACCGCGATGCCGGTGATGTGCTCCTGAAGGTACGCGTTGATGCGGGCGATCGCCACCCGGATGCGCCGGTAACTCTGCGTCACCGTCCGCCGGAACACCAGGGTCGCCACGATGACCAGCGGCATGGCCGCCAGCATGATCAGGGTGAGCAGCGGGCTCAGCCGGAACATGATCGCCACGATCAAGGCCAGCACCAGCACGTCGCCCAGGATCGTCACCAAGCCCGAGGCGAACAGGTCGTTCAGCACGTCCACGTCGGTGGTGACGCGCGTGACCAGGCGCCCCACCGGATTGTGGTCGTAGAAGGCCAGGTCCAGCCGTTGCAGGTGCCCCATGAGCTGGCGGCGCAGGTCGAACATGGCAAGCTGCCCGGTGTATTGCATCAGGTAAGTTTGAGCGAATTCGCAGACCATCGTGCCCAGCAGCACCCCCAGGTAGAGGAGACCGATTTTCGACAGCCCGGTCCAGGGGTCGGAGGGCAGAAGCGGATCGAGAAAGGTCGGCGCGGCGTGCGTGCTGTGCTCGAGGTAGCGGTCCACCGCGATCTTGGTGAGCAGCGGCCCCAGCACCTGCAACCCGGACTGCCCCATCAGAAACAGCAGCGAGAATGCCACCAGGGTCCGGTAAGGGCGCATGTAGCCCAGCAACCGGCGCATCAATTGGGAATCGTATGCCTTGCCGAGGACCTCTTCTTCCACTGCTTCCAGTCTACCGGACGCGCGCCGGCTGCCTCACCGCCGCAACCCCGCTCCTGGTACCGCTCAGGTAGTAAGTCGGGCCGCCCTTCGAACCGCAATGTTATGATAGCGAATGGGCCTCGGAAACTGACCTCATGGACTTCCTGCGCAACAGGTACACACTGGTTCTCACCGCCGTCCTGCTCTTGCAGGCCGCCGTGTATTATACGGTTGCCTTCCGTTCCGAACGTGTGCCCGCCATGGCGCCGCTCAGCGACTTTCCCCAGTCGATGAACGAGTGGCGCATGGTCTCGGACGTGCCCGTCGAACAGGAGATCCGGGACCTTCTGAAAGCCGACGATTTGCTGAATCGGGCTTATGCGAGTTCTTCGCAATCTTCCTCCGTGGGCCTCTTCATCGCATTTTTCAAAACCCAGCGCTACGGCCAGTCTCCCCATACGCCCAAGAACTGCCTACCGGCTAACGGGTGGGAAGAGGTCAGGAACACCACGATCTCGTTCGACGTCCCGGCGTGGAACAGGCCCATCGTCACCAATGAGTACGTGGTGGAGCACGGCGACAATAAGAGTGTGGTTCTCTACTGGTACCAGAGCCATAACCGGGTGATCGCCAGCGAGTATTCCGCCAAGATCTGGCTGGTGTTGGACGCCTTGCGGTATCACCGCAGCGATACTTCGATCGTGAGAGTTATCGTGCCGGTTCGCGATGGCCAGATCGACGCCGCGACCGAAATCGGCAAAGAGTTCATCCGGGCTATGTTTCCTCAGCTGTTGAAGCAATTGCCCACCTGACGGGCTCCGTGCTGCCGCGGTGCTGGCCCTACGCGAATTCCCACGGCCGGAAGCGGTGCTGGTGTTCCGCCATGTCGACGCGGCTGCCGCGAAAACGGACGCCTTCCATTTCCAGGCGCGTGCGCTGCTCCAGACCGGCCTCGTAGCGCAACTTGATCGCGCCGCTCGCGCCGACGACCCGCTGCCAGGGCAGCGAATTGCCGCAATTGTGCAGCAGCCGGGCGACGTGGCGGTGATATAGCGGATATCCGGCGGCGGCCGCTACCTGCCCATACGTGGCCACCTTGCCACGGGGGATCTGGCGGATGGCCTTGCGGAATGCCGCGTCGCGCTGCTCGCTCTCAGGAACGCGCATCAGGCGGCGCTCCGCCTCCTGCCGGGTCAGTTTGCGCATGGCGCCGCGTGCAGCAGTTCCTTCTCGACGCTCAGCAGGATGCAGCCCGGCGTATCGATTTTTTCGAGCGTAAGCCCGTTCCAGTAGAGCCTGCCGCCTTGCGCCCAGTGCGGCGGGATGGTCACCCGCAGCTCCTTGACGGTCCGGCTGACGATCTGGATGTCTTTGTCGTCGGGCACGTATTGGGCCTCCACGCGCGCCGACACCACCATCTCGCGCCGCGGAAGAACAATGCGGGTTTCCATCCGGACGCGCTCCTTGCCGCGCTGCACCGTGGCGACCGCCGGTTTCTCGTCGGTGATCTTGGCCATGGTCTCGCCGTACTGGCGCGCGTTTTCGATGGGCTTCCCATCCAGCGCCACGATGCGGTCGCCCATCTTCAGCGGGCCGCTGTACTTTTCGGGCAGGAAGGTGACCAGCACGCCGGGTCCCGGATCGTCCGTCTTGAAGCCGAAGCCGCCCAGGTCGAGCGCGGCACTGGAGGCGGCCGCGAGGCGCGTGGACGGCAGGACGTCGTTGCGCTCGTTGACGTCGAACTTGGTCAACTGGATCCAGTAGCAGTGGGCGAAGGTGGGGGAGTTGGTCTCGCAGTCGATTTCCGCGGGGAAGTCGTCGCGCCGGTGTTTCGCCAGCCAGTCGAACACCGCGGTATTGGTGGCGCTCGCCGGCGAGAGCCACTCCACGTTGAGTTTGGCGGCTTGGAGCTTGCCGGCGAGGGCCTGATCGCCGGCGCCGCCACCGACCCACAGGACGGGCACGTTGGTGAAGTTGGCGGTGAAGATCCGGTCGGAATCGATAGCCGGCTGGGGCGAGCCGCCTAGTGCCAGGCCGGCGGCCCACAGGTCGGGCACGCGGGAGATGGTGTAGAAAACCGCGGCCGCGGCGTCACCCCGGCCGGCAAGATAGATGCGCGCCGGGTCCACGCTGGAGTCGCGGATGGCATTCTGCACGGCGGTAGCGAGCGCCTGGACGCGGAGGTCGATGTTGGCCTCCGAAGCGGCGGGGGTGATCACGCGCCAGCCGAGGTCTTTCGTCCACGCCTGCCATTGGGCGGCGTCGGACGCATCGATCAGCGCGATGGCAGGCGTTTTGGCGGCGGGCCCGGACGGCGCCCCGCCTTGGGCCCGCGCGCGCACCGGCAGGAGTGCCTGTGCCGCGAGACTAATAATGCCGCATGCGAGAACGGATCTTCTTGACCAGTTTTTCGATATCATCCGTTTTCTTCAAGGTGGAAAGGGAAAGGACGTAGCGGTCGTTCTTTTCCAGGTCTTCCTTCAGTCCTTCGGCCAGTTCGATGAGTTTGCCGGCGTCCTTCAGGTTTTCTTCGTGCTCGGCTTTGAGGATTTCGTCGCGCTGCAGTTTGCCGCTGGGCAGGCGGGCACTGTCGTCCTGGACGGCGCCTGGCAATTGGCCGCCGGAACCCCCGCCGCCCGCGCCGCCCCTCTGATTCAACGCCAACGCGCTCATGGCGGCGAGCGCCACCGCCATAGTGCATCGCCGGAGTGTCGATTTCATGGGAGAACCTGCCTTCATGATAGCGGACGCGGTCCCCCGTGGTTCCGCACCGGACCCCGGATGTTAAAAGTGGAAACGGACCGCCAATCGATCCTCTTCGCGTCACTCCTTGGTTTCGGTGCCGTCCGCTTTCACCAGCACCGAGTGTCTCTTGCCGTCCTTGCTGGTGTAGCCGGCCTCGTAAAGGGTCTCGCTCCCTCGCGTCATGATCTCGACCGTGCGTATCTTGCCCCCCGCGGCCTTCTTTTCGATGGCGGACCTGGCGCCGGCCGGAATGCCGTCGAGGGAGGATTCCACCTCGACCACCGTCACGTTCCCCTTGGTGTCCACATTGAAGTCGCGGTGCTTGCCGTTCACTATGGTCTCGACTTCGTACTCCGTCTTGCCGTGTTCGGTCTCCTTGGAGAGGCCCTTGATCTCGGCGCCCTTGGCCTCGTCCTGCACGGTCTTCTGGACCGCCGGCGGCAGGTCCTTCATCTGGAGCTTCTGTGCCGCGGCGCCTCCGGCAAGTGCTCCGATGGCCGTCACGATGATCCCGATACGCATTGAGTAAGTCATATGGAAACCATACCCGATTCATCTGAAATTTGCTCCCGCGCCATGCCGCTCCCACCCCCCTGTTATCATGAGTGGAATATGGAGGAAGTCAACGTCGGCATAGTGGGGCTGGGCAATGTGGGCTCGGGAACACTGGCCATCCTGGCCGAAAACGGCGACCAGATCGCCCTCAAACTGGGCTACCGGCTCAAAGTGGTCGCGGTTTGCAGCCGCTCGGTCGATCGCAAGGAGATCCCCGCGGCGCTCGAGCCCGTCTTCAAGACCACCGACTGGCGCAAGGTCGTGACCCATCCCGACGTGCACATCGTCGCCGAGCTTGTGGGCGGCACCAGCGTGGCGGCCGAGATCGTCAACGCCTCCATCGAGAACCGCAAGTCCGTCGTCACCGCCAACAAGGAATTGATGGCCGACTGCGGGCCCGAAATCTGGGACCGCGCCATTCGCGCCGGAATCAACCTCGCCATGGAGGCCAGCGTTTGCGGCGGCATTCCGATTCACGCCGTGTTGCGCGAAGGCATCTCGGGCGACAACGTCGTGGCGCTCTACGGCATCCTCAACGGCACCTGCAACTACATGCTCACCGAGATGGAGAAGCGCAACGTGCCGCTCGCCGAAGTGCTGGCCGAGGCCCAGTCGCTGGGCTACGCCGAAGCCGACCCGACCTACGATATCGACGGGTTCGACGCGCGCTCCAAGCTGGTTCTGCTGGCGGCCCTGGCGTTCGGCGAGAAGATCACCCCTTCGGACATTTTCATGGAAGGCATCCGCCGCATTTCGCCCATCGACTTCCGATATGCCAAGGTCCTGGGGCATACCATCCGGCTGGTCTGCGGCGCGCGCAAGACCGCCAACGGGCTCATCCTGTTCGTGCGGCCGGCGCTCATTCCCGTGAGCACCATCCTGGCCGGCGTCCAGGGCGCCTATAACGCCGTCTGGGTGAAGGGCAAGTTCGGCGAGGACACCTTCTATTACGGATGGGGCGCCGGAGCGCGGCCCACCGGCGTGGCCGTGGTGAGCGACCTGATGCGCGTCGCGCGCGAGATCCGCGGCGGCAGCCCGGAGCGCGTTTCCCCGTTCGCCCACGAGCGGCTGGGCGAGAACAAGCCGGTCTCCATCACCTTGCAGAAGCGCGCGTACTACATGCGCTTCCGCGTCGACGACCGCCCCGGAATCATCGCCAGGCTCGCGGGCATCCTGGCGAGCAAGAATATCAGTATGGATGCTGTCCTGCAGGAGCCGTGCGACACCAAGCACGACCTGCCGTTCGTAATCACCGTGGAGGAGACCGCCGAACAGTCGGTCCGGGAGGCGTTGGAGGAAATGTCTAGTCTGGATTTCATGCGCGAAGAGCCGCTGGCCATGCCTTTGGAGCCGGGCTTATGAGACCGCGGGCGTTGGTGGCGGCGTTGGCGCTGGCCGGTTGTCTCTACGGCCAGGTGGCTTCCCAGGCGAATTCCGGCTTGAAGACCGAAGAGGGTCGCAAGGCGCTCGCCGCTGGCCTGGGCGACCCAGCCCGCGACGAGAAGCAGAAGCCGCGTGAGTTGGTGGAAGCCATGGGGCTCGAGCGCGGCATGGCGGTCGCCGATGTGGGCACCGGCGTCGGCTACATGCTGCCGTTCCTGAGCCGCGCTGTCGGCCCGCGCGGGCGCGTCGTCGGCGAGGACATCTTCGACGATTTTCTGGCCTCGGCGAAGCAGCGGGCCGAGGTTCAGAAACTCAACAACGTCACCTTCGTCAAGGGCACGGAGTCCGATCCCATGCTGCCGGATGGCCAGCTCGACCAGGTGCTCGTGCTGGACACCTATCACCATTTCGACTATCCCGAAAAGATGCTGGCCGGCATCTACCGCTCGCTCAAGCCGGGTGGGAAACTGGTGATTGTGGAGTATTACAAAAGCCCGGAGGCGATGCCCAACGGGCGGGCGATGACGCACATCCGGCTGGACAAGCCGGACGTCATCAAGGAGATCGAGGCCAACCACTTCCGCCTCGTCTCGGAACGCGAGCACGTCCCGGGCAGCCAATACATGCTGATCCTGGCGAAAAACTGATGAGGATCGTGGCGCGCACTCTTGCGTGCCGCGCCGGGAATCGTCCCGGCGCCTGGCGAGGGTTCAATATGAAGAGTTTCTTTCGATACGCGGGATTCGCGGCGCTGCCGCTGGCATTGGCGCTCCGGATGGGCGCGCAGGAGCCGGGCATCACGCGCCAGCAGGCCGACGACATCCTCAAGGAGCTGCGCCAGATCCGGCAGTTGCTCGAGAAACAGGGCGCGAAGCCGGCGGAGGAGCCGAAGGACCAGGTCACTCGCGCGAAAGTCAATCTCCAGGGCGCCCCCATGCTCGGCTCCAAGGACGCGCCGCTCACCATGGTGGAGTTCACCGACTACCAGTGCCCCTTCTGTCAGAGCTTCCACGTAAAGTCCTTCGGCGAGCTGAAAAAGAACTACATCGATACCGGAAAGGTGCGGTTCTACAGCCGCGACTTGCCGCTCGATTTCCACCCCAACGCCATGCGCGCCGCCCAGGCCGCCCGGTGTGCCAACGACCAGGGCCAGTTCTGGAAAATTCGCGAGGTCATGAGTTCCAATCCCGACAAGCTCGACATGGACAGCCTCGTGGCGGATGCCACCGGGCTCAATATGGACGTGGGCGCTTTCCGTGCGTGCGTGCAAAGTGAGAAGTATAAGGACGCGGTGCAAAGCGACGTGATGGAGGCCATGCGCATCGGCGCCAACGGCACGCCGTCCTTCGTGGTGGGCAAGAGCACCTCCGAGGGCGTGGATGGCGAGTTGGTGGTGGGCGCGCAGCCGCTCCCCGTCTTCGAGATGAAGCTGAAGGAACTGGCAGCCGGAAGGTAGGCATGCCGCGCCCGATCGTGGTCTCCGTCCTCGCGCTGGCATGTGCCGTCGTGGCTGGCGGCCAACCGGCCCTCACGTCCGCCGGGCGCCAGGCCAACATCGATTCCTTCGAGCACGCCTGGAAGACCGTCCTCGATAAGCATTGGGACCCCAAGCTCGGCGGCATCGACTGGCAAGCCGTGCACGATGAGCTGCGGCCCGGGATCGAAGCCGCGAAAACCATGGACGAGGCTCGCAAGGTGATGTCGTCCATGCTCGAGAGGCTGAAGCTCACCCACTACGGCATCATCCCCGCGGACGTCTACCGCGAGCTGGACCCTTCTGATGCATCGGGCGGAGGAGCGCGCGACGCCGATCCGGGCATCGACCTCCGCGTCATCGAAGGCCACGCCCTGGTGACGTCCGTGGAACCGGGATCGCCGGCCGCCGCGCACGGAGTCAAGCCGGGCTGGGAAATCGTGCGCGTCAACGGCGCGGAAATGGCGCCCGCGCTCCAGCGCATCCAGCAGCAGTTCGCCGCTTCCACGCTGCTCGACCTCCGCCTGGCGCGGTCCGTCCTCTCGCGCCTTCAGGGACCGAAGGGCGCCACGGTGCATCTCGATTTTCTGGACGCCGCCGATCGCACCGTCTCGCTCGGCCTGGACCGCGTCCAGCCGCGCGGCCAGCTAGCCCACTTGGGCAACATGCCCCCGATGTACTTCTGGGCGGAATGGCGAAAAGTGCGCCCCGATATCGGTTACGTGCGGTTCAACCTGTTCCTGGAGCCCGACGTCCTCTCCAAAACCTTCGCAGACGCCGTGAACGGTTGTGGCGGCTGCAACGGCTTCGTCATCGACCTTCGCGGCAACCCCGGCGGCATCGGCGGGCTGGCCATGGGGGCCGCGGGCTGGTTTATGGGCGAATCGGGCGTCGAGTTGGGCACCACTTATCTGCGCGGCGCCACCCTCAAGTTCGTCGTCTTTCCTCGCCCGCAGCCGTTTCTCGGTCCGCTGGCGATCCTGGTGGACGGCTGTTCCGCCTCCACCGCGGAGATCCTGGCCGCTGGGCTGAAAGACGCGAAACGCGCGCGCATCTTCGGCACGCGCACCGCCGGAGCGGCCCTGCCCTCCATTATCGAAAGGCTGCCCAACGGCGATGGATTCCAGTATGCCATCGCCAACTACATCTCCCAGGGCGGCAAGCCGCTCGAGGGAATCGGCGTGATCCCGGACGAGGAAGTGCGCCCTACGCGGCGCCAGTTGCTGGCGGGACAAGACCCGGCGCTGGATGCCGCGGTCGAATGGATTCGAAATCAGAAGAAGAAGTGAGGAAGCCATTATGAACCGGTTTCAATCGGGACGGACAATCAGGATCGGCCTGTCGCTGCTGTTCGCGGCGGCCGGCGCCTTGGCGGCAGCCGACGATCTGCCCAAGGCTGAAACCATACTCGACAAGTATGTTGAGGTGACCGGCGGTAAGGCCGCGTACGCCAAAATCCACGCCGAAATCACCACCGGCAGCATGGAGTTTGCCGCCATGGGGCTCAAAGGCAAGATGGTGGAGTTCACCGCCGAGCCCGGCGAGAGTTACGCGGAGCTCACCATGCCCGGCATCGGCAAGATCCTGGAGGGGACCAGCGGCGGCGTGGCGTGGGCCTCGTCGGCCATCCAGGGCTCGCGCGTCAAAGAGGGAGACGAAAAGGACGAGACTCTGCTGCGCGCCAGATTCAACTCCGACGCGAAGTGGCGGGAGATCTTCAAGAGCGCGGAAACCGCCGGCATCGAGAGCCTCGACGGGAAGGACTGTTACAAGGTCGTGTTGACTCCCAACGCGGGTAACCCGGTGACTAAGTGGTACGACAAGCAATCCAACCTGCTGTCGAAGATGGCCATGAAATCCAAGACTCCCATGGGCGAGATCGAGACCGAGACCATATTCAGCGACTATCGCAAGGAGGGTGACATCCTCCTGGCGCACAAAGCTGTGGCTCACGCGGCCGGCCAGGAAATCGTCCTGACCATCGACAGCGTGCAGCACAACGCCGAGATCCCCAAAGACAAGTTCGAGCTGCCCGACGAAATCAAGGCGCTGCTGAAAAAAACGGCCAAGTGACAAAGTCGCCCTTACGGTATGTCGTACGAAACGGTTGGGTAGTGGGGTTTTTTCCAAAAGAGCCCACTGCCAACGATTGACGCTGGGAGGTGCGGCGGGGTAGGGTAAATAAACAGAAGGAAAAGACGATAATCTTAGATAGGGACTGCCGTGACGACCACCGTTGACATTAGACCCGAGGTTCAGGCTGAGCTTGCCCGTCAAGCTGCCGCGCATGGCCGCGCGAATCGCGGTGGGAACCGCTCGACAGGCCGGTCGCTAGACGGTGAGAGTAGAGCACCGCGCCGTCCGCCCGTTCGAGTTGCAAAGCAGGCCCCACATCTCCGTTGCCGCGATGCTGCAAATGGGCTTGGAGGAAAAGGCGTTGGACCTCGCGACCTTTGGCCTGCTGATGCCGCTCTGGTAATCCTGCCTGAAACGCATCTGTCCTGCCTGGGTGCGCTCCTGTACCGTTGAATTAAAACTGCGGGTGCAAGCGCAGCTTCTTGGCCGTCAACGCGACGCTGGGCAGCCTGACGTTGCGAGGAACGGCTGGCATGTTTGTCCTGAGGTGGAAATGTGCGATGGCAGTGCCCGGATGCGCGCGTTGTGATCGATTCCGCTCAGATCCGGCACCTGAAATGTCTCATATCGGCTTTTCCCGTGAACTGCGCGGTTCATGACCGGGACCTTATCGGTTCATCCGAACGCGGTCGATGGCCGCAAACGGCGGCACTGCTTTTGTGTTCGCAGGAGTTCAAGAGCACGGGAGATTGTGGCGCGCGAATTGCCCTTCAGGTCCGTGCCTGTTGAAGTCTTCAGGCACGCACAACCTGGAAGCCCCGGCGCGAAAGAAGGTTCTGTTATGCCCCGAGCTTACCGTCATGGCCGCACAGAATCTAAGTGCTACGGTTTCGTTAATAGAAATCCTGGCTGAAAGGAATATGCGGCGATAGGATTTGGCGGCGCCTGGAGGGTGTTGGTGTAGGATGGTGCCAGTTCGGACAGCCAAAATGGAAATCCCGGAAATGAGATGGTCATGAGCGCAGTCAAGCAACAGAGCGAAGCGGCGACAGCACTCCTGCCCGCGAAACGGTCCTTCGCGGTCGCCGTGGCTATTCTGCTTGGTTTTTCGAGTTCGGGATGTCCCAGCAGCGCGCTGATCCCTTGGCCGGGCTATTCGTCTCTCCAGACTCCCAGCAGCATCGTTCGTCCCTGGATCGTGCTGAAATGCACACTGTCCGATGACCCCAGCACCCGCAGTCTGCCTGGTGACCTCAATCCCGCCATAACAGACCTCGATACTTATATCGATTTGTTCCTAACGATCGAAGGGGCCGGAACGGGGAACATGATTGACTATTACAGCGATGTGAGCTACGGAACGATTTCACTCAGCGGTAGTAAGGTATACGGTTGGTATCCCGCGCCCTTCAACGGAACTGAGCCTGGGCTGGCAGGTTCAGGCAATCGGTACAAACGTGTTCAGCTGTGCGCTGATGCGATACCCGCTTCCGAAGCGGCGGCCATCGGTTTCGGCGCAGGGTGGTGGGGCATCATCATGGTGACCAACCACCGGCAGGATGGCGGTTCGTGCTACTATGGGCAGGGTTCGTTGACGATTCAGGGTAAAACCTACAATCTGGCCTGCGTAGTCTTTGACCCCTATAGCATGTGGACGGCCTTCGCGGCCCAGGAGGTGGGCCATGGTCTGGGCATGTCTCACTCCTGGGACAACAGCCCGTGCGAGTACTGCGATCAGTTCGACGTCATGAGCACCCTGAACGCCTGGCAATTCTTCTCGGCCAATTACCCTCCCGAGTATGCTGAGACAAATCACCAGAACGGCCTGGGCAGCGGGGGATCGGGGCCGGGCCTTAACTTGCCGAATTTGCTCTTCTTGAATGCCGTATCTCAATCTCAGCTCGCGACCTACAAAATCGGGAGTGCGCCGCAACAGTTTGTAGTAGGGGCTCTCAGTCACCCGTTTTCGGCCGGCTTCTTGGGCGTGAAGATCGTTGGGAGCACTCCGGACGATATTTTTACAGTCGAATACAGACAGGCCGACGGGTGGGACCAAGGGTTTCCCTCAAACGCTGTGCTAATTCACGAATACAAAATTGGTGCGAGCCCGTACTCCTATTTGCAAGAAGGCCCAAGCATTCCATGTGGTGGATGTTCGGGATCATGGCCGGTCAATTCCACCTGGTCCTCGGCGCATGCCAGCGTATATGTTAGCAGTATTGACCCGTTGTTCGGGACGGCAACGGTTACGATTAGCTCTCACTAGCGCCCGGGCGAACAGAGGGCGACCGGATTTCGCAGCTCCGAAGAACAACTCGCCGAGCGCAACTGCCGGTATGAATACTACGAGCGCCCGGACCAGATTAGAAAGCACCCCGTCATCCCCCTCCAGCAGGGCGATGACGATGTTCGTGTCTGGCAGGAATCTACCACTCGCTGGCGTCAACCCGCTCACACTCCTCATCAATCGCTTGAGTCATCTGCCGGGCGGAAACGGAGTCGAGAGACGATGAGAACTGGCGTAACCGCGCGCCGTTTTCGCCCAGCGGCGCCGAAGCGCAGAGAGAAGCGACGAACCGGAGGACTTGTTCCTGCATGTCCGCGGGTAATTTCTCGACTTGCCTGGCGATCTCTCGTGTGACGTCCATGGGCCGAGTCCCTCTTCCGTCCAGGATCACTTCCGCAACGCCATGCCCACTCCATTGGCCCATAACGCCAAACCGTTGCAGTTAGCCCTGACACCCGATTCGTGGCTAAGTCCCCTCCTCACCAGTGCTTCCGAACGACGCGCCCGGCATGCGGCCGATTTCCTGTCTTCCTCGAATTCTCAGTCACAACAATCTTTCCCAGTAGTTTCAACAACTTGCGCGAAATCGCTTGGACCCGCGTTGTATAGTGGAATTGTAGTAGAGCGGTTCGCTCACCGGGAGCAGCCAGGCCGTCGGCGGAGAGGAGCGAAATTCCGCAACTTTAGTTGCCGAATTTAGCAGCTAAGTCCTTTGTTTCTGGCGTCAAAAACGCGGATAAAGTTGCGGTTTTCAGCCGCGACGCGCAGTGCCCGCGCCGGCCAGCCCTCGAACCTCTCCCGCCGTCGGATATAATCGTTTCTAGTCCCCGAAACGAGCTTTTAAGGAGTGCCATGCAGTCTCGCCGTAATTTCATCGGCAAAGTAGCGTCCAGCCTGGCCGGCACGCTGGCGGCTTCCAACGTCCTCGGCGCCAACGACCGCGTTCGCCTCGGCATCATCGGACACGGCGCGCGCGGCAGCGAGATCCTGCGCGAAGCGTTGAGCTGCGCCAACGTCCAGTGCGCCGGCGCCGCCGACGTCTACACCCGCCGCCTGGAAGAGGTCAAGACCGTCGCGGCTGACGCCAAGACGTATCTCGACTACCGCTACCTGCTCGACGACAAGAGCATTGACGCCGTGCTGATCGCTACTCCCCAGCATCTGCACGCCGAGCATTTCGCCGCCGCGCTCGCCTCCGGCAAGCACGTCTACCAGGAAAAGACCATGGCGTTCACCGTGGCGCACGCCAAGAAGATGCGCGCCGCCGTCGAGGCCGCCGGCCCCGGCCGCGCCGTGCAGATCGGCCACCAGTGGACCTCCTACGGGCACGTGGCCGACGCCGCCAGCTTCCTCAGGCCCGAGTTGATGGGCAAGGTCACCTCCATCGAAGCCCACATGTATCGCAACACGCCGCACGGCAAACCGCAGTGGGCCCGGCCGGTCTATCCCGATATGACCCCCGAGAACATCGTGTGGAAGTCGTTCCTGGGCGACGCGCCCCCGCACCCGTTCGACGCCAACCGCTACATCAACTGGCGCTTCTTCTGGGACTATTCCGGCGGCAACGTCTACGAGAACATGTGCCACCAGATCGCCTTCTGGTACAAGACCATGGGCCTCAAGATCCCCGCGGAAGTCACCATGACGGGCGGCCTCTTCCTCTGGAAGGACGGCCGCGAAGTGCCCGACACCATGAACGTCTCCATGCTGCACGAGGACGAGCAGATGATGTTCAACTGGACCTCGGGCTTCGGCAACGACGAGTTGAACGTCACCGAAACCGCGCTCGGCGACAACGGCTCCATCCGCCACACGCCGCAGAGCATCGCCTACGCGCCGCAGAAGGTCAACCGCAAGGACGCCAATGAAATGGTGGGCACGACGCGCAACGCGCGCGCCGCCCACATGCAGAACTTCCTCGACTGTGTCCGCGATCCCGCCAGGAAGCCCAACTGCCCGTTCGATCTCGGCTTCCGGGTCGCCATCGCCTGCCGCATGGCGGTGGAAAGCTACCGGCAGCGGCGCACCGTGCGCTGGGACGCGGCCGCCGAGGAAATCGTCTAAGGCCGTGGACTTCGAGTACACGCCGGAGCAGGTCCAGCTTCGCAAAGCGGTTCGCGAGTTCGCCGAGGCCGAAATCGCGCCGCACGTCGCCGAATGGGACGAGGGCCAGATCTTTCCCCTGGAAGTCGTCCGCAAGCTCGGCGAGCTGGGCTACATGGGCGCAATCTTCCCGGAGGAGGTGGGCGGCGCCGGCCTCGGCTACATCGACTACTCCATCATCATCGAAGAGTTGTCGCGCGTGGATGGCTCGGTCGGCATCATCCTGGCCGCCCACACCTCGCTCTGCTCCAACCACATTTTCAAAATGGGCAGTGACGCGCAACGCTGCCATTATCTTCCCAAGCTGTGTTCCGGCGAATGGATCGGCTGCTGGTCTCTCACCGAACCCGAAGCCGGCTCCGATGCCGCGGGCACCCGCACCAACGCCGTCCTGGACAACGGCGAATGGGTGCTCAATGGCGCCAAGACCTTCACCACTAATGCGCACCACGCCGATGTCTGTGTGGCCATGGCGGTCACCGATCGCGCGGCGGCGCAGCACGGCATTTCGGCCTTCATCGTCGAGAGCGGCACGCCCGGCTTTCGCGCCGGCAAGAAGGAAAACAAGCTCGGACTGCGCGCCAGCGCCACCGGCGAAGTGATCTTCGAATCCTGCCGCCTGGGCCCCTGCCAGTTGCTGGGCAAGCTCAACGAGGGCTTCGTCGACAGCCTCAAGGTGCTGGATGGCGGCCGCATCTCCATCGCCGCGCTCTCCATCGGAATGGCCCAGGGCGCTTACGACGCGGCGCTCCGGTACTCCAAGCTGCGCAAGCAGTTCGGCCGGCCCATTTCGGAATTCCAGGCCATCCAGCACAAGCTCGTCGACATGGCCGTCGATATCGATGCCGCCCGCCTGCTCAACTATCGCGCCGCGTGGAAGCTCGACCGCGGCATGCGCGTCACCCGCGAATCGTCCATGGCCAAGCTGTTCGCCTCCGAAGCGGCCGTGCGCATCGCCGGCGAAGCCGTGCAAATCCACGGCGGCTACGGCTTCATCAAGGACTACCCCGTGGAGAAGTTTTACCGCGACGTCAAGCTCTGCACCATTGGCGAAGGCACCAGCGAAATCCAGCGGCTGGTGATCGCGCGCCAGCTCCTGAAAAGCTGATGAACGAGTGGGCCCGTAAAATCCGCGAAGGCGACACCCGCGCGCTGGCCCGCGCCGCCACCAGCGTGGAGAATCGAGATCCGCGCGCGCTCGAGACTCTGCGCGACCTCGCTCCTTTCGCTGGCCATGCCCGCACCATCGGCATCACCGGTCCGCCCGGCGCCGGCAAGAGTTCCCTGGTGGATGCCCTGGCGGCGGCCCTGCGGCAACAGGGAAAAACCGTCGCCATCATCGCCGTCGATCCCAGCAGCTCCCTTACCGGCGGCGCCATCCTGGGCGATCGCATCCGCATGCAGCAGCACCACGCCGATCCTGGCATCTTCATTCGCTCCATGGCCACGCGCGGCAACCCCGGAGGCATCGCCCGCTCGACCGCCGGCCTCGTGCGCCTGATGGATGCCGCGGGCAAGGATTTCGTCTTGATCGAGACCGTCGGAGTCGGCCAGGACGAGATCGCCATCGCCTCCCTCGCGCAAGTCACCATTGTTGTGCTGGTCCCCGGCATGGGTGACGACGTGCAAGCCCTCAAGGCCGGCATCATGGAAATCGCCGGCGTCTTCGTGATCAACAAGTCGGACCTCCCCGGCGCCGATCTCGTGGAGCGCGACCTGCGAGCCGAGCTGCCTCACGCGGCCATCGTCCACACCGTCGCCACCGAAGGAAAAGGGATCGGCGAATTGCTCGCCGCGGTCGAGCAGGTCCATGCCCAGCCACGGCACGCGATCGACCTGCCCCGCATCGACCACCTGGGCATTGCCGTGCCCGATCTGGAAGCGGCCGTGGCCTTCTACCAGACCCTCGGCCTCGCCGCTTCCCATCGCGAAACCATCGAGGCCGAACAGGTGCGCCTGGCCATGCTTCCCGCGGGCGACTCCCGCATCGAGCTGCTCGAGCCCACCGCGCCCGATTCCCCCATCGGAAAGTTCCTCGAAAAGCGCGGCCCCGGCCTGCACCACGTGGCGCTGCGCGTCCCCGACCTCCCGGCCGCCGTCGCGCGCTTGCGTGCCTCGGGCGCACGCCTGTTGAACGAGCCGCGCGAGGGCGCCGGCGGCCACCTCTACGTTTTCGTGCACCCCGCCTCCGCCGGAGGCGTGCTGTTGGAACTCATTCAGGAGAGCGAAACTTGAAAGCAGAAATCGGCATCATCGGCGGCAGCGGTCTCTACACCATGCCAGGATTCGAAGCTCACGAAGAGGCGAACATCGACACCCCCTTTGGCCGCCCTTCGGACAATTACGTGGTCGGCACGCTGGCGGGCCGCCATGTGGCGTTCCTGTCGCGCCACGGCCAGGGCCATCGCATCTCGCCTTCGGAGCTCAACTTCCGCGCCAACATCTACGGCATGAAACTGCTGGGCGTGGAGCGCATCCTCTCGCTCAGCGCCGTCGGGTCGCTCAAGGAGGAGCACCGCCCGCTCGATTTCGTCATCCCCGACCAGTTCTTCGACCGTACGCGCGGACGCATCTCCACCTTCTTCGGAGAAGGCCTTGTGGCCCACATCAGCTTCGCCGATCCCGTCTGCCCCGAGCTGGCCGCGCTCCTCGCCGGCGCCTGCCAATCCTCCGGCGTCAACGTCAAACGCGGCGGCACCTACCTGTGCATGGAAGGGCCGGCCTTCTCCACCAAGGCCGAGTCGAACGTCTACCGAAGCTGGGGCATGGACGTGATCGGCATGACCAACTTGCAGGAGGCCAAGCTCGCGCGCGAAGCCGAGATCTGCTACGCCACCGCCGCCATGGTCACCGACTACGATTGCTGGCATCCCGCGCACGACGCCGTGACGGTCAACGACATCATCGCCAATCTCGTGAAGAACGCCGAGAATGCGTGCAAAGTGGTGGCCGCGGCCGTCGCCCAAATGCCCGCCGCGCGCGCCGCCTGCAAGTGCGGGTCGGCGCTCTCCCACGCCATCATCACCGATCGCAAGATGGTTCCCGAAACCACCCGCCAGAAGCTGGGGATTCTGATTGACAAGTACTTCGTGTGACGAAATCGCGCGCAATGTCCTCGATCGGTCGGTGGCCGGCAATCCGCCTGGCGAGCTGCCGCGGGCCCTTCTCGAAGAGCCCTGCGGCAAGGCGTTGTTCGGAATCCTGGTGGAGGGTCTGGCGGACCGCTTCGAGCCCTCCCTGTGCGATATTTACGCGCGCCTGTTCTCGCAGGCCGCGGCGTACGCCGACAGCGCCCTCGAGCCCGCCGCGCTGATCGCGCGTTACCAGCGCGTGCGCAAGCCCCGCCTCGTATCGGCGGAGCCGCGCCGCGTTTTCGTTCTCTCGCGCGTCACCCTGGGCGCCGATGTGGCTGTTACCAGCGTCCTGCTCGACGCCGCCAAACTCCGCTTCCCGCATGCGGAAATCGTCTTCGCCGGCCCTCGTAAGAACTACGAGATGTTCGCCGCGGATCCCCGCGTTCGCCACGCCGAAGTCGCCTATCGCCGCGGCGGTTTGCGCGACCGCCTGGCCGCCTCGGAAGACTTGGAGCCGCTCCTCTCCCCGCCCGATTCCCTGGTGATCGATCCCGATTCGCGCCTCACGCAGCTCGGCCTGTTGCCCGTGTGTCCCGAGGATCGCTACCGCCTGTTCGAGAGCCGTGCCTACGGCGGCTCCAGCGACAGCGCCCTGCCGGACCTGGCCGCCGCCTGGGCAGTTGAAACGCTCGGCGTCGTGGGCGCGAAACCCTGGGTGGCGCTGGCCCAGCCGCCCGAACATGCGCGCGGCGTGGCCGTGAGCTTCGGCGTGGGCGAAAACCCGGCCAAGCGCCTCCCCGATCCTTTCGAGACGGAGCTGCTGGTCCTGCTGGCGCGTTCCGGCGCTTCCGTTTGCATCGACACGGGAGCGGGCGGCGAGGAGGCCGAGCGTGTGCGCCGCGCGGTGGAACGCTCGCGTCTCGCGGCCACGCTCTGGCAGGGATCGTTTGCGGGCTTCGCCGCGATCATCGCCGCCAGCCGCCTCTACATCGGCTACGATTCCGCCGGCCAGCACGTCGCGGCCGCGTGCGGGGTCCCGCTCATCAGCGTCTTCGCCGGATTTCCGTCGCCGCGCATGTTCCACCGCTGGCGCCCCGCCGGTGCCCGCTCGACGGTCATCCGCATGGACCACCCCGACCCCCGCCAAGCCCTGGCTGCCGTTGCGAAGGCTCTTGCGAAGGCTCTTGAACTCGCTCCTGGAGTGTGAAAATGCTAACATTAGCCAGCCGGCCCGGGTACTGCCTTTCATTGACGGCTGCCCCGGCGGGTCAATAGTCTGAGATGGATAGGGGGTGTCATGCCGCGTTGTAAGGTACTTCTCCTGCTTCTGGCGATTCTCTCCGCGGCGCAGGCGCAGCCGAAAAGGCGCGTGGCGGTGATGAACTTCGATTACGCTACGGTGCACAGCGGCGTCATGGGGCTGTTCGGTTCCGACCAGGACGTCGGCAAAGGCATCGCCGACATGCTGGTGGACCGGCTGGTCACCGACGGCGTCTTCTCGGTCATCGAGCGCAAAGACCTGGACAAGATCCTGGCCGAGCAGAATTTCGCCAATAGCGATCGCGCCGACGCTTCCACCGCCGCCAAGATCGGCCGCGTGCTCGGCGTGGACGCCATCATCATCGGCAGCATCACGCAATTCGGCCGCGACGACAAGAAGACCGACGTCGCCGGCGGAGCCATGAACCGCTTGAGCAAATTCGGAATCGGCGGCGTGCAGAAGAGCGAGGCCACCGCCGTGGTGCAGGTCACCGCGCGGATGATCGACACCACCACCGCCGAAATCCTGGCCAGCGTGCCGGGCCACGGCGAGGAATCGCGCGGCGGCACGGGCATCATCGGGGCCGGCGGCAGCAACGCCGGGCTGGCCGGCGGCGCGCTCGACATGCGCAGCAAGAACTTCGGCGCCACCATTCTGGGCGCGGCCACCAACAAGGCCGTCACCGCCGTCGCTGTGGGGCTCGAGCAGAAATCCGCCAGCCTGCCCGTCAACGTCGCGCCGATCGAAGGGCTGGTGGCCGATGTCTCCCCGGACGGCACGCTGGTGATCAACGTGGGCTCCAAGGCCGGTGTCGCGGTCGGCGCCCAACTCCAGGTCAAACGGTACGGGCGCGAAATTCGCGATCCGGCCACGGGCAAAGTGCTGCGCCGCGCCGAGGACATCCTCGGCACCATGACCGTAACTCAAGTGGATGCCAATTCCGCGGAAGGCAAGTTCAACGGGTCCTCGCTACCCAAGGTCGGCGACGCCGTCACCAATCCGAAATGAGGTGAGGTCATGAACCTCGAGGTCGGTTCCACCATCGGCGATTACCAGGTGATTGATATCCTGGGCGCCGGCGGCATGGGTCAGGTCTACAAAGTCCGCAACGTCATCTCCAATCGGATCGAGGCCATGAAGGTGCTGCTCCCCGACATCGCCGCCGACCCGGACCTGGCCGACCGGTTCGTCCGCGAAGTCCAGGCGCAGTCCGGCCTGGAACACCCCAACATCGCCGCGCTGCACACGGCGCTCCCCGTGGACAACCAGCTCCTGTTGCTGATGGAGTACGTCGAGGGCGTTACCCTGGCGCAGAAGCTGAAGGATGGGCCGGTGCCCGCCGCCGAGGCCGTGGACTATATCCGGCAAGTGCTGGCCGCGCTCGAATTCGCGCACGCCCACGGCGTGGTCCACCGCGACATCAAGCCCGCCAACATGATGCTGACGCCCGGCGGAGCCGTCAAGCTCATGGATTTCGGCATCGCCAAGGGAGCCGCCACGGGCTCGCTCTACTACATGTCGCCCGAGCAGATTCAGGGCGCCGCAACTCCGGACCCGCGTTCCGACCTGTATTCCGTTGGTGTTTCGCTCTACGAGCTGGTCACGGGCAAGCGGCCGTTCGATGGCGACAGCGAGTACGCCATCATGGCCGCCCACCTGGAAAAGACGCCGGTGCCGCCGGCCGGGATCGATCCCCGGCTTCCGCCGTTGCTCAACGACCTGATCCTCATGTCGGTCTCGAAAGACCCCCATGAGCGGTTCCAGAGCGCCGCGGCTCTAAGCAATGCGTTGGGCAACGTCGCGGTCCCCGTTCTCACGCCTTTGCGGGAGGCTGCTGCGACGCCCGCTCCAACGCCCGTGCCGGAACTCGCCGCGGCGCCCATTCCGGAGCCGGTGCAGGAGCCTACCGCGGTGCCCGCTCCCCCGCCGGCGCAGGAGGCTGCTGCGGCGCCCGTTCCCGCGCCGGTGCGGGAGGTCTTGGCGGCGCCCGTTCCGGAACCGCCCCACGTCGCCGAACCCGCCGCGATCGCGCGCCCGCGCAGCAGGCGCGGCCTGTGGATGGCGCTCGGCGCCGTCGCCGCCGCCCTGGCGGTAGTTGGCATCATCGAGTTCGCCCCGCACAAAGGCACGAAAGCGGCGCCGCAAATCGTGACGCAAACCAATCCCGAACCGGCGCCGGCCACTCCGATGCCGGCTGCCGAACCGCAACCAGCGGTGACGCCTCCGGCCCCGGCTCCAGCGCCCGCGCAGGCCGTGAAACAGGCTCCGGTCCCGGCTCCTTCTTCGAGGCAGGCACGCCAGGAACGCCCGGCGTCCGCGACATCGCCGCCGCCGTCGCGAACGCCGGCCGCGGAACCGCCGCGCCCGCCGGCCTCGGCGCCTGTCGAGGCGCGGCCGGCCGCCGCGGTGCAGCCGCAGCAACCGGCAGCCCCCTCGCCCACGCCGGCGCAGCTTCAGGAAGCCCGGGAGCAGTGGACCATGCTCAATTCCCGCGCCACCGGCATCCGCGTCACTCTCGATTCGCTTCAGCGGTCCCAGGCTGCCAGCGGGCTGAATATGAACAGCCGGCTGCAGCAGCCCGCGCACCTGGTGGACGCCTACATGGAGGGCGCCAACGCCGCCTTGAACGCCGGCGACCTGCCGGCCGCCAAGGACTTCATGCAAAAGGCGGAGCGCCAGATCGAAACGCTGGAGAAGGCGCTGAACCGCTGACCTCTTGCGGTAAATTGGAGGTTTGCCAGACCTCCAACAAGCACGTGAGTGGCTGGCCCAGGTGGATTCCCTCGCCGTGCTGACCGGTGCGGGAATCTCCGCGGAGAGCGGCGTGCCCACCTTCCGCGGCGGGGCCGGCCTATGGAAAGACTATAAGCCTGAAGATCTCGCCACGCCGGAAGCCTTCGCCCGCGATCCGCGCCTGGTATGGGACTGGTACGACTGGCGCCGCGGCCTGATTGCCAAGGCGGTGCCCAATGCCGCGCACCGCGCGCTGGTCGAGCTGGAGATTCGCAAGCCCCGGTTCACCCTGATCACCCAGAACGTGGATGGCCTGCACGACCTGGCCGGCAGCGGCAAGATCCTGAAGCTGCACGGCGACATCTGGCGCATGCGCTGCACCGTCTGCGGCGCCAACTTCCCGAACCGCCGCGTGCCCTTGCCCAAGATCCCACCGCACTGTGCCTGCGGCGGCCTCGCCCGTCCCGGCGTAGTCTGGTTCGGCGAGCCCCTCCCCGACGGCATGATGAAGGAAGCCGAGCACGCCGCCGCGTCGGCCAAGGTTTTCCTGGTGATCGGGACGTCGGCCGTGGTGCACCCCGCCGCGGGCCTGGTCCCCTTCGCCAAGCAGGCGGGCGCCAAAGTGATCGAGATCAACCCCGAGCCCAGCGCCGTCTCCGGCATTGTGGATTGCGTTTTGCAGGGCCCCGCCGGCGAGCTGTTGCCCAGGCTGTTGTAGCCCGGCGCGCCAAAAAAAACCGGGCGTCCTTTAAGGACGCCCGGGTGAGGAGCACTCGTAATCTGTTCGGAGGGTCAGATTACGAGTGTGGAGGAGCCCAACTAACTCGTCAGGTGGAGGAAATCATCATGCCAGTAACCCGCCGTGCCCCAGGCAAGCCACCTCCCAGCCCGTGACATGATATCGCGCCAACAACGGCGGCAGTATTAAATCCACCACATTCGGCTTGGCCGATCGGAAGCATCCGGGCGCCGATATGATCGGCACTTCTTCCCGGTACGACAGCAACAGCAGGTTCCCCGGTTCGACCGGCGCCAGGAAGCGTTCCACCTGGCCGCCGACCCGCAGCATCGCCTGGCCGATTACATCTTCCGGGCCGGCCGGGGCGGTCGTCGAAGCTACCAGAATTACGCAGGGCTTCGACCGCAGCAGATGTTGCATGCAACGGGCGACGGAGTTCTCGTCCTCGGTGCACGCCAGAACGAAATTGGCGTTGACGCCGAACCTCTCCAGGCGCTGCCGCATGATGTTCTCAAAGAGCTGCCGGGCGCGCTCGCCGCTGATCGGGTCGGTGTAAAGAACCCCGACGCTCGGCGTCCGCACGGGCCTGGCCTGCAGGATCGGACCGCGCTCCTTCAGAATGCCGATGAGAGCTTCCAGTTGATCGGTCGCCACCGCGAACGGGGCGCTCTTGACGGTCGCGATGCGTTGTCCGGCAACGGCGTAGCTGAAATTCAGCGCCGTAGCGATCACCACGCTGGCGGTGCAGTTGATCTGCTTGAGCAGCTCGTCATCCACCAGCACGCAGCAGTTTTCCGTGGCCAGAAGATTGGCCCGGCCTCCCGCCGCCAGCCGGATTTCGAAGCTGCCGCATCCCATCTCACTGGCTACCTGGCAGACTGCGTCGTCTTCGCCGACCTCGCCATCCTCCAGCTCGGTGACCCAGATGGTCTCCATGCCTTCGGATTCCAGTACCCGAACGTCCTCATCGCTGATGACATGGCCTTTCGCCAGCAGCTTTTTCCCGCCGGGCCGGAAAACGGTGCAACAAAGGACCCGCCCAGTTGAGGATTTCACGTCAACCGTTTGCGCTCTCATGCAAGCCTCACAAGAAGTTTGGATCTCTCAAGTTTAAGGGTTTAAAATCCTTAAATTGGATTCTACATCGGGAGGGTGGGAAAATTGCCGATTATTTCTGCGGTCTTTTGTGGGGTGTGGGGGGATTCCCTACTTTGGGGGTACTAAGTTAGCGTTGCGGCGTCGGAATCTGGATGAACTGGTCATCCGGAGATACCACCGGCTGCCCCCAACCGGACCACCGGTCCCCCCTGAGCACGCGGACGACCGCAATTTCGTCGCATGCCTGGAACTTCGGGCAGCGCACGCAGTCCTTCCAGGCTTTGAGCGGCAGGGCGCCCCGCTCCACGACGTGGAAGCCCACCTTGTTGAAAAACTCTACAACATAGGTGAAAGCGAAGACGGCGTCCAGTTCGTACATCGTGGCTTCCTGCACCAGGGCTTCCACTACCCGCCTGCCGACGCCATGCGTTTTGGCGTGTTCGTGCACGGCGAGAGACCGCAGTTCGGCAAGGGTAGGGCTGTAGAAGTGGAGGGCGCCGCACCCCAGAAGCTCGCCGGCGCGCGTCACCACGGTGAAGTCGCGGATGGCTTCGGACAGCTCGAATTCGGTGCGGGGCAGCATGACCCCTTTGGCCGCATAGCCGTTGATGAGGTCGAGAATCGGCGGGATGTCGCGCATCACCGCCTTGCGGACGGTGAGCCGCGCTCCGGCTGCCACACTCTCGACAAACGCATCGGCTCGAACTGCACTGATCATGCTGTCACTCCGTTCAACACCAGGCGCGTTCCGACATCGTCACCCGCAAGCACGCGGCCGAGCACGCCTTCGGCCGCCCCCGGCGCAATCCGCACCTGGCCGACACCGGATTCGAGGGCTGAAATCGCGGCGTTCAGCTTGGCCTCCATGCCTCCGGTCGCGATGCGATCCGCAATGAGCCGCCCGCTTTCGGCGGCAGTGAGCAGGCGCCGGATGCGCTTCTCGCCATCCAGCACGCCTTCGACATCGGTAAGAAAGATCAACTGCGCGGCGCCGAAGGCCGCGGCGCAGGCCACGGCCATCTGGTCGGCGTTGACGTTGTACACGCGTCCCCGCCGGTCGCCGGCAACGCAGGCCACCACCGGCAGATACCCGTTGGCCACCAGCAGGTGGAGCAGGCCCGGGTTCGATCGAGTGACGCGGCCGACGGCGCCCAGGGCCGCATCCATCTGCTCGGCCTCCGCCAGGAGCGCATCGATGCCGGTCAACCCCACGGCCAGGGCGCCGGCGCGGTTCAGGGCGGCCACCAGTTCGTGGTTCACGGTCCCGGCGAAGATCTTCAGGACGGCATCCAGGATCTCGGGGGTGGTGACGCGCAGGCCGTTCACGAACTGGCTCGAAATGCCGCGCTCGGCCAGAAAACGGGTCATCTGCTTGCCTCCGCCGTGCACCACGGTGATTTCGACGCCACCCGCCTGTGCCGCGGCGATCTGCGCCGCCAGCGCATCGCGCGAAGGCGCGGAGTCGAGCAGGGTGCCGCCGAGCTTGACCAGCACCCTCACAGCAGCCCCTCGGTTTCGGGATAGCCCAGCATCAGGTTCATGTTCTGGATCGCCTGGCCGGCCGCGCCCTTCACCAGGTTGTCGATGGCGCTGACCACCACAGCCCGCCCGGTCCGCCCGTCCAGGATGACGCCAATGTCGCAGAAATTGGTGCGCGCGACGCCGCGCAGGTCGGGCAGGTGACCGGGTTCGTAGAGCCGGACGAACGGCTCGCCGGCGTATCGCCGATCATAGATGTCCAGCAATTCCTTGGCGCCGGCGACACCCGAGGCGTGGAAGTAGATGGTCTCCAGGATGCCGCGGTCGACCGGCAGCAGTTGCGCCGTGAAACTGAACTCGCACTCTTCCAGTCCGGAAACCTGGAGCACTTCCGGAACGTGGCGATGGGTCAGGACGGAGTATGCCGAGAGATTCTCCGTGACCTCGCAGAAGCTGGTCTTGAGGCTGGCTTTCCGGCCGGCGCCGCTGACTCCGGACTTGGCATCGCAGGCGATGCCCGCCGCGCGATCGACCACGCCCGCATCGACCAGCGGCCGGATCGCCAGGTTGGCGGCCGTCGGGTAGCAGCCCGGGTTGGCGACCAGGCGCGCCGCCGGAATCGGCTCGCGGCAGAGTTCCGGAAGTCCGTAAGCAGCTTCGGCGAGCAATGCGGGTTGGGTATGAGGTTCCTTGTACCAGGCCGCATAATTTTCCGGTGTGCGCAGCCGGAAAGCGCCGCTCAAATCCACCACCCGCGCGCCGGCCTCAAGCATGACGGGGGCCAGTTCCATGGAGATCTCGGGCGGCGTGGCCAGGAATACCAGTGTCAGGCCAGCTTCGCGGACGGCCTTAGCATCACAGGCCAAACTATTCACCTGGCTGGATTTGCGGATGACGGGACCGGCGGGGGCATGTTCCCGGTGCTCCAGCAGGACAGGCTCGACGCTGGGGTGTTGCTTAAGGATCCGGACAAGTTCCGCGCCACTGTACCCGCGATGGCCGACAATCCCTACCCGCTGGCCCATGATGACTGTTTATTCGCTCCTATGAATAAAATAACATAATTGGGGGAACGCGCGCCACGATTGGTGAGGCGCATCCTTGTCCGGACAGCGGGCACAATGGCTCGCGTCGCAGGCGGTAAGGGTTTCAGATCGTTGGTTCCGAGGGGGTGCCATAGGGGATTTCCAGCACCGCAACTCTGAAGATTTTGGCAACATGAGCGTGTCACATACGGCACGTTTACCTGTAGATTATTGATTAATTTAAGATACTGCTGAGCAGGAACCTACGATCCCTCGGTCAACAGCCTTACCCATCTGGCACGCCGCGCACTGAAACCAAAAGGCTTGCGACGCACTCACCGCGAAAATGTCCCGAAATTGGTGGGACTCCCGGTTGCGCCACTTGTTTTGCGCCCGATCCGCCGTCATTGAATCGTGCTGCCAATGTCCCCTTCGTTCGACATCGGTCGGATTTCCACATCAGGGAAGACCTGCGCCATTCGGCCGCCCAAGACGATTAGGTAGCACTGGGCCTCCATACAGATGGAGTCGGCCATGTCCGGGCTGTCCAGCATTTTGCTGCTGGCGTAAGCAGCGCGGCCGTCTCCGATATGGACGAGATTGTAATAGGTGCCGACTGGATCGGCGTGTACGATGTGGTTGTGTGCAGCGCAGATCTTTCTCGCGTCGGCAGCATTGACCTCGGGGCCGCCCATGGCTTGCAGCATTGTGGCCAAGGGAGGACGCTCCGCGTACTTCCATCCGCTCTCCCACAGTGCCACCGCACCAGGATTGAGCGAAAGATACGAAAGTACGGCCGCTCGCTCGATTAGTGGGCGCATCAGCACCATCGCGGGGAATAGGTATCCCTGCCTCACAAGCTCGCGGATGCTTAACGCGATGTTGATCCCCTGTGGGATGATCTGACAAGCAGCTTTCTGAAGCGCGGACAAGTGATCCAGGCGCGCATGAGTGTGCGCTGCTACTCGACTGTTATTCTGAAGTGCCCAGACTATGATCCGATCAAACCACAGCACCGATGGCAGTCCCAGGTACGGTTCGTTGTCTGGCATGAAGACTGCAGGCGTTCGCTTCTGCTCTGACATGATCGATCTCGCCGAATACCGCTCGATGCCGCCTATTGTAACCGAGATAAGGATGCGGCCTCCGCATCGCCATTCTGCTGCCCTGCGAATTCCTTCGGGCGCCCCTTGGCTGCCGCGCGCTTCCGCAAACTTGAAGCTGCTTGCGACAGCGTGATACTACGAATCCGTTTACGCACCCTGCGGCGGGACCGAAGGTCTCCGCGACCGCCGTTTGTAGGACAATGGGGATGCGGCCATGGTGACGCTGGAAACATTGCGGGGCGAGAAGAGGGCTGAAATTCTGCGTGTGGCCGAGGCCCACGGCGCCCGGAATATCCGTGTGTTCGGTTCGGTGGTCCGCGGGGACAACCGCGATGACAGCGACGTTGACCTGCTGGTGGAGTTCGAAGAAGGGAAGACTCTCTTCGACCTGATTGGATTGAAGTCGGACCTTCAGCTTCTGCTCGGCGCGACCGTGGATGTGGTCACCCCGAACAGCCTCCGCTATATCCGCGACCGCGTGCTGGCAGAGGCGCTACCTATCTAACCGATGACCTCGCCGGATGCCCTCGTGTATCTGCTTCACATCAGGGACTGCTGTGAGGAACTGACGGCGTGCCGGCACCTGCGTCAGCAGGGCAGCGTCCCGCCTTCCATCCTTTTCAGCGCAGTCTGCCGCAATCTGGAGATCATTGGCGAGGCAGCCAAGAAGATCGGGCCCGCGTATCGCGAGGCTAACCCCGCGATTCCCTGGCGCGAGATGAGCGACTTACGCAACGTACTCATCCACCAATACGAGGGTACGGATGAGGATCTGGTGTGGGGCATCGTCGAACGCGAGATTCCGCCCCTGCTGGCGGCGGTGCAGCGACTGTTGGGGACCGCGGAGAAACGCTGATCGCGCCGGACGGAAGCGCGTCCGGTGATGGGGCCGGGGGAGAGGCGTTTGACGGGAAGTTTTGACGCTGGCTGTTGGAAGATTCATCGTAGGGTAGCCAAAAGCGGCCTCGCCACAGGACTACGGAACGAGTGCAGATTGAGAGGCCGCTGCAGCCCGCCTGGCCGCCCATCCACCCCGGCGAGTTACTTCGGGATGAACTCGGTGAGATTGGTGTCAGCCTGAATGAACTGGCGCGCGCACTCCGGGTTCCGATGAACCGGATCAGCGCGATCGTCAACGGCAAGAGGGCCATCACAGTGGACACCGCGATGCGTCTGGCCCGATATTTCGGCACATCGCCGCAGTATTGGTTGAATCTTCAGGTCGCCTACGACCTCGAGGTTGCCGGCCAAGAGATTCAACCGCGGATTGAAAGGGAAGTGCTGCCCCGGACCGCCGCCTGAGCCGGGTCTGGTTGCACCTGGTGGCCTCGGAGTTGCGATCGCTGGTCCGCGGCATACCAAGTCTCCGGCGCCCCATATACCGACTTCCCGATACAAACGAAAGTCTCCCCGCCCCATCTCTATATATGGAGCCACTCGATGTAAGGAAGCTGGGTGGCGATCCTCAGAGACTTTTTTTGGAGGCTTACATGAAGATGCAACAGATTTTGGGCCGGCCGAAGAGAGCCGCCGCGGCGATGCTGCTGGCGCTCGGATTGGGCGGCCTCGCGGTGGCGGCTGCGGATCACCTGATGAACCCGCCGGCCACGTTCAAGTTCGCGAGCGCGGACGAGCCGGCCAGCCGCAACAGTTTCGCCCCGGTGGTGAAGAAGGTATTGCCCTCAGTCGTGACCATTACTTCGTCCCGTATGGTGAAGACCGGCTTTTCGGGAGGGGACGACGGAATCCCTCCGATGTTCCGCCAGTTCTTTGGCGATGATCAGGGCAACGGCGGCGGGCGGTTCCGCATGCCCCGGCAACAGAGGGAGCAGGGCCTGGGCTCGGGCGTCATCGTCAGCCCGAACGGCTACATTCTGACCAACAACCACGTGGTGGATCACGCCACCACCGTGACCGTGATCATGCCCGACCGGCACGAATACAAAGGCCGCGTGGTAGGTACCGATCCGAAGACCGACTTGGCCGTACTCAAGGTGGACGGCGGATCCATGGAACCGATCACCATCGGCGATTCCGATAAGGTGCAGGTGGGCGACTACGTGCTGGCCGTCGGCAATCCCTTCGGCGTCGGCAAGACGGTCACCATGGGCATCGTCAGCGCCACCGGCCGCGCCAACTTGGGCATCGAAGACTATGAAGACTTCATCCAGACCGATGCGTCGATCAACCCCGGCAACTCGGGCGGCGCGCTGGTGAATGACCGCGGCGAGCTGATCGGCATCAACACCGCCATTCTGGCCAATGGGTCGGAAGGGAACCAGGGAATCGGATTCGCGGTTCCCGTCAGCGTGGCGCGCAATGTGATGGACCAGATCATCAAGAACGGCAAGGTGACGCGCGCATACCTGGGCGTGATGGCTCAGGAAGTGACGCCCTCCATCGCCCAGGCCTTCCGCGAACCGGAAGTGCGCGGCGCGCTGATCGGCGACGTGACGCCCAACAGCCCGGCGCAGAAGGCGGGCCTGGAAAAGGGCGACATCATCCTGGACATCAACGGCAAGCCGGTAAACGGCAGCGCCGAGCTGCGCATGCACGTTTCGCTGATGGCTCCTGGAACCAGGGTGACGGTGAAGGTATTCCGCGACGGCGCGGAGAAAACCCTCCCGCTGACCCTGGCGGAAATGCCCACGGAAACTGCCAAGAACGAACAGCCGGAGAACAGCAGCGAAGATGCCCTGCAAGGGATCACGGTGGAGAACGTCACCGCCCGGACGGCCCGGCAGCTAGGATTGCCGGCCACCGCTACCGGAGTCGTGGTGACCAACGTGGACCAGGGCAGCAAAGCCGCCGATTCCGGTTTGAAGCGCGGCGACGTAATTCAGGAAGTGAACCACAAACCGGTGCGCAACACTTCGGATTTCGAATCCGCCATGCGCGGCGCGAAGGACAACACTCTCCTGCTGGTGAACCGGCAGGGCAACACGATGTATCTGGCTGTCTGACCGGATATCACCCATTCAGGAAAAGGCCGGCCCCGGCGCCCTCGTGCGGGACCGGCCTCATTTTTGCCTCAAGCCCGGGAGGGATAATGAGGTTGTTTCCCCCATTCGGACCTATGGCGACAGCGACTGAGAGCGCGGACACGGGCGCATGGAGGGACCCCACCCCGCCGTCCAGCAGGCTGCGCTGGTTGTTCCTCTCGGTTTCCGTCGTGCTGCTGGCGCTGCTGCTGGTGTCGGGGGTGCTGGCTGTCCGGTTTCTCTCGGAGATGCGCACTCAGGAACTGGCGGCTACCCGCGCGCTGGCGGAGCGCACGCGTGCGCTATCCGGGCTTTGGCTCTCCATACAAAGCTACGATCAGGCCGTGCAGCAATTCGTGGCGCAGACTGCCGCCGACCGGGACGCCGAGGCTCGCCGCCGCCTGGATGAACTGACGCTCGAAATCGACGCCGGCTTCGAGCGCTACCCCAGCGTCCGGGACTCCGAGGAAGACGCGCTGCTGAACGGCATGCGGCGAGTCTTCTCACAACAGCGGACTCTTTATATCACGATTCTGGCGGCGAGGCCCGCGGAACGCAGGCGCCAGGCGGAAAACATGCTTGCCGAGCACCTCGTGCCCGTCCAGAAGCAGATCCTGGACTGGAGCGGGAAACTCCAGGAGTGGAACGGAGAGCGGCTCCAGCACGCCGACCGCGCGCTGGTGACCCAGTTCGCGGATCTGCAGTGGAGCCTTTCGCGGGTGCTGGCCATCGGATTCGGAAGCGGCCTGGCGCTGGTGCTGGGCAGCATGGCGTACATCGTGCGGCTCGACCGGCAGACCCGCGTCCGCTACGTCGAGCTGGCGCGAAGCCGGCACGCGCTGCAGCAGCTTTCGGCGCGCCTGGTGGACGCGCAGGAGACCGAACGGCGCGCCATCTCGCGCGAGCTGCACGACGAAGTCGGCCAGACACTGGGAGCGCTGCTGGTGGATATCGGCCGGCTCTCGACCACGCTCTCCGGCGATCACCCCGAAGTGAAGGCGCAACTGGACAACCTGAAGTCGGTGGCCGAGCGAACTTTCCAATCCGTCAGAAATATCGCGCTGCTGCTCCGGCCTTCCATGCTGGACGACCTGGGATTGGCGGCGGCCCTGGAATGGCAGGGGAGGGAGGTGTCCCGGCGCAGCGAGATCGAGGTCTCGGTGGATTCGGAGAGCGTGCCCGAAGACCTGCCCGATGAGTACAAGATTTACATCTACCGGCTCGTCCAGGAAGCCCTGAACAACGCGGTGCGCCACTCCGGCGCCAGGAACGCGAAAGTCGTGGTGGAGCGGCTGGCGCAATCCATCGTGGTGCGGGTCAGCGATGACGGCCGCGGCTTCGATCCGGGGCGTTCGCGCGGGATGGGAATATTGGGAATGGAGGAACGGGTGAACCGGCTGGGCGGAACGTTTCGGGTGGAGTCTCAGCCGGGAAAGGGCGCGACGGTGACGGCGGAACTTCCCATACCCGCCGGGAGTAACGCGTGAGCCAGATCAGGGTCCTGCTGGCCGACGACCACACCCTGATTCGCGCGGGCCTGCGCATGGTGGTGGATGCCCAGCCCGACCTCACGGTTGTGGGAGAAGCCAGTGACGGGCGTGAGGCTGTGGCCCTGGCCGGGAAACTGAAACCCGACGTAGTGGTCATGGATATCGGCATGCCGAGCTTGAACGGCATCGAGGCGTCCCGCCAGATTCGCGCGGCGCTGCCGGATACGCAGGTGGTCATGCTGAGCATGCACTCCGACGAAGGGTACGTGCTGCGGGCCCTGAAAGCGGGCGCCAAGGCGTACCTGCTCAAGGATTCCGCGGAAGCCGACCTGGCGCGCGCCATCCGCGCCGCCACCGCCGGGAAGTCGTTCTTCAGTCCCGCGGTGGGCCAGGTGCTGCTGGAGGACTACATGCGCAGGCTGCAGCGCACGGGAGGCGAAGATTCCTACGAGCTGCTTTCGCCCCGGGAGCGCGAAATCCTGCAACTGGTGGCCGAGGGCAAATCGAGCAAGGAGATCGCCAATCTGCTCAACCTGAGTGTCTACACGGTGGAGACGCACCGCGCCAAGCTGATGCAGAAACTGAACCTGCGCAGCGTCCCGGAAGTGATCCTGTACGCCGTGCGGAAGGGCATCATCTCGTAGGTGTCGGCGTGGCGGATCGTGGTAGCTTGAACGCATGAAGAGCCGCGTGGTTGGCGCGACCGAATTCAAGGCAAAGTGCCTCGCTTTTCTGGATGAGATCGACCGCAAGGGCAGCACGATCACTGTTACCAAACGCGGCCGCCCGGTGGCCACGGTTGGGCCGGCCAAGAGGCGGCCGTGGAAGTCCCCCGAGGGCGCGTGGATTGGCAAGGTGCACATCCCGAAGGAGTTGCTACAGGAGGACGCAATGGCGGTGACCGCAATACATCCGGGGGAACACCTCGCCGAAGAACTGAAAGAACTCGCCATGAGCGCGGCCGAACTGGCTCGCAAACTGGATGTTCCGACCAATCGCATTACCGGCATTTTGAACGGGCAGCGCGCTATCACGGGGGACACGGCCTTGCGTCTGGCCCATTTCTTCGGCACGAGTCCGGAGTTCTGGCTGAACCTGCAAAGCCTCTACGAACTGCGCATTGCCCGGAAGAAAGTGGGGAGATCGATCCATGCGCTTCCCAGGTTGAAGCGCCCCGAGCGCGTTCCCGCGTGAGGGTCGGGAAAGGGGCGCCATTGGCCGGCCGGTTCGATTCGTAGCTGATACAATGCGACCAATCCCATGGCGACTCCCTCTCCGTTCTCCGTCAAAACCGCGGCGATGCTGTTCGCGGCGGCAGTGGCCGCGGTCTGCGCGGACCCGCCCAAAGGGCCGAACGCAGCCAGAATCCAGGCGATTCCCGCGCGCTTCCAGCAAATGGTGGACAACCACGAGCTGTCCGGCGCCGTCGTGCTGGTGGCCAACAAAGGCGAAGTGATCCTGAACAAAGCGGTGGGCTTCGCGGATCTCGCAACCCGGCGCCCCATGCGAACCGACACCATCTTCCAGATCATGTCGATGACCAAGCCCATCACGGCGGCTGCGTTGACGCTGCTCGTGGAGGAAGGCAAGGTGATCCTGTCAGAGCCCGTCTCGCGCTATCTCCCCGAGTTCGCCGATCAGATGGTCAACGATAACGGCGCCCAGCGCCGCCCGGCGAGGCCGCTGCTGGTGAAGCATCTGGTCACCCATTCGAGCGGCATGACGGATCCGCCGGTCGAATTCCGGCAGCAGATCCAGAACAGGATGGAGACGACGCTCGAGGAAGCGGTCAAGATCTATGCCAAGACCCCGGCCGCGTTCGATCCCGGCGCGCGATGGGCCTATAGCAACGCCGGGCTGGCCACCGCCGGGCGCATCATCGAGGTGGTCTCCGGAATGCCCTATGAAAAGTTCGTCGAGGAGCGCATTCTCAAACCGCTGGGCATGAAGGACACGTTCTATTTTCCGGACCGCGTGGACCAGGCCAAACGCGATCGAATCGCCATGTTGTACCGCGCGGGCGACGGAGGGCTGCAACCGGCGGGCGCCAACGTCCTGGGCGGAGATCCGAAACTCCTGCGCAAGGGCGCCAAATATCCGGCGCCCGAGTTCGGCTTGTACTCCACCGCGGCCGACATCGCCCAATTCCACCAGATGGTGGCCGACGGAGGCGTGTACAAAGGGGTCCGTGTGCTGTCCAAGTCCGGCGCCGAGTTGATGATCACCATGCTCACGGGCGATTTGGTCAGCCGATTCCCGGGCGTCGGCAACGGGATGGCTTTCGAAGTGGTCGACCGACTCGACAGCAATCTGGGGCTCAGCCTGCAATCGAAGGGCACGTTCGGCCATCAAGGCGCCTTCGGGACCTACGCCTTCGCGGACAGGAGCAAGAATCTCGTAGGCGTGCTCATGATTCAATTGCAGGGGCGCGGCGTGCTCCAGTCGGAATTCATTTTTTCGGCCATGGTCGAGGCCGCGGTAGACTGATACCGCGTCCGCACCGCATTACTCCAGGGCGCCCGGGTTCGCCACCGTAGACAGGTCGTCCAGCGGCTCTCCCAGGTACTTCCGGCGGATGAGGCGGCGCACGATCTTGCCGCTCTGCGTCTTGGGCAACTCGCGGGTCACGACCACCTCGCGCGGGCGAAAAGTCGGCCCCAATACCTCGACCACCGTGGCACACACCGCCGCGGGATCCACCGTAGCGCCGGGTTTCGGAACGGCAAACCCCACGATGGCTTCGCCCTTCAATTCGTCGGGAACCCCGATCACCGCGGCCTCCGCCACGCCGGGATGGCGCATCATGGCTTCTTCCACCTCGGCCGGCCCCACCTTGCGGCCCGCCACGTTCATGCTCTCGTCGGCGCGGCCGTGGAGGAACCAGAAGCCATCCGCATCCACGCTGGCCCAGTCGCCGTGATACCAGGTGCCGGGGAAGCGCGACCAATACGTTTCGATGTAGCGCGCCGGATCGTTCCAGATGCCGCGGGTCATGGAAGGCGACGGACGCGTGCAAACCAGGTAGCCCTTGCGGCCGCGAACCGGCGCGCCGTTTTCATCCACGACCTCAGTGGCCATTCCCGGCGCCGGCCCGCCGAGGGTGCAGGGCTTCAGGGGCTGGATCGGCAGCGGGAACAGAAAGCTCCCCACAATCTCGGTGCCGCCCGAGATGTTGATGATGGGGCATCGCCTGCGCCCGACGCGGTCGAAGAACCACATCCACGAGCCCTCATCCCAAGGCTCGCCGGTCGAGCCGAGCAGCCGCAGGGAGCGCATTTCGGGGAGTTCCTGTGCCGTCTTGCTCAGCAGCCGGATGGCCGTGGGAGAAACCCCGAAGGTGGTGATGCCGTGGCGCTCGATCATCTCCCAGAGCCGCATCGGCCCGGGGAAGTCGGGTGCGCCATCGTACAGGAAGATGGTCCCGCCGAAAAGATGATTCCCGAGAATGCTCCACGGCCCCATCATCCAGCCGATATCGGAAAGCCAGAAGAAGCGGTCTTCCGGCTGATGGTCGAAGCCAAGCCAGATCTCCTTGCCCATCTGTGCCAGGCATCCCGCGTGCGTGTGCACCGCGCCCTTGGGCTTTCCCGTGGTGCCCGAGGTGTAGAGGATGAACGCGCGCGCCTCGGAATCGAGCGATTCGGTTTGAAATTCGGCGGGCTGTCCCTGGAGGAAGTCCTGCCACGAGATTGCGGCGCCCGGCAGGGAGTCCGCCGGCCGCGAGCCGGGTTCTCGATAGGGCAGGACGATCGTGTGCTCCAGGCCCGCGGGCATCTTTTCGGCCAGCGGCAGCAGCTTGCCGCGCCGCTCGAGGCGGTCCGCGGTGAACAGCACGCGCGCGCCCGAATCTTCGAGCCGCGTGGCGATCGCCCCGGCGCCGAACCCGGCGAAGATCGGGACCACCGTGAGGCCCGCCTTGAAGCAGCCGTAGAGAATCGCGAGAATCTCGGGCGCCATCGGCATCGACAAGGCCACGCGATCTCCGGCGCCGAGGCCCAGGTGCCGCAGTCCGTTGGCCACGCGGTTGGCATCGCCGCGCAGTTCGCGGAAACCAACCTCGCGAGTCTCGCCGTTCTCCGCTTCCCACAGGCACGCCGTGCGGCCCGAATCGGCCCAGCGGTCGAGGCAGTTGTGCGCGATGTTGAGCCGCCCGGGCAGGAACCACCGCGCCCACTCCGGTCCGCGCGACAGGTCCACTACCTGCCGGTACGGCTCGAACCACTCGACGCGCATTTCGCGCATCAACTCATCCCAGAACCGCTCCGGCTCCTCGCGCGAGAAGCGCAGGAACGATCCGCCGTCCGAAAAGCCGAGACGCCGCAGGAACCGCCAGACGTTGGTGCGCTCGACAAAGTCGCGCGACGGCTCCCAGATCATGCAACAATTTTCGCACCGGGGCGGCGGATCGGGCGGTCGTGTATTCTAATAACGATACCGTGCTTTGGGGAACTACAGGCCTTTGCCGCGCAACACTGCGTCTGGCAACTTTGGGGGTATTGGTGTGCGCGGCTACTTTTATGGCCGATCCGCCGATCGTCCCGCTGGGCGTTTGCGAAGTGCTGCGCGACCTTCCCGCGGAAGACGGCAAGAGCATCGCCGTGCTCGGGCGCTACTCCTTCCGCGAAAACGGCCGCTGGATCGGCGAGCAGGTGTGCGATCCGCCCGTCGAGATCGCGCCCCAGCTCTGGTTGGTGGAGAGTTCCAGCGGTCCCATGCCCCCGCAGGACTACCAGATCGACGGGCAGGCTCTACGCAAGAAGCTCGCCGAGATCCAGCGCCACACCTCGTTGGGCAAGTTCCGCTTCGGGACTCCCGACTACGACCGCTGGGCGGTGGTCTTCGGCCAGATCAAGCCGCGCCAGGGGGAAGACGCCAAGAAAGCTCCCGCCAACCTGGTCTTTCGCGGCGACGGCGTGGTGATTTTCCTGGCGCCGCAGTAGGGCCGCGCCGCGCCGCGGTGATATTCTCAGGAGTGTTGACCCAAACTGACGAAAAGACCAAGACCCCGCTGCTCGCGCTGGGCAGGCTCTCGCTCGGAGTCGGAGATCGCTTCGCCCACCAGGCAAAAGCGCAGCTTCGGGCGTGCGTGATGGCGGCCGAGCGCGGAGTGGAGGTGATCCCGGTTTGGAACAAATCCAACCGCGAGCACGGCGTGGTGGGTTCGGAGCCTTCCAGCGTGAGAGCCGCCGCCGACGCTGCCGTCCGCGACCTGGGCTGGAAGCCGGCGCACTACGTGGATGCCGACCACATCAACCTGACCACCGTGGACCGCTTTCTCGATGCCTGCGATTTCTACACGCTGGACGTGGCGGCGGCCATTGGAAAGCCGGCTGCTTCCAGGGACCTCGAAGCATTCCTCGACCACCATCCGGAGTTGGCCGGCCGCCTGGCGATTGCCGGAATCGACCAGCCGTTTGCAACCACGCGGCAGTCGATCCGGGAAATCGCCGCGCGGTATCTTTTCGCCGTGCAGGAGGCCGGCCGCATCTACCGCCGCATCGCGGAACGAAAAGGCGCGGGGACCTTCATCACCGAAGTGTCGATGGACGAAACCGACGCGCCGCAGACGCCTCCGCAGTTGCTGGTCATCCTGGCGGCCATTGCGGACGAGCGCATTCCCATCCAGACCATCGCGCCGAAATTCACGGGCCGCTTCAACAAAGGCGTGGACTACGTTGGCGATCTGGCGCAGTTCGAAAAAGAGTTCAACGACGACCTGGCGGTGATCGCTCACGCCACCGGCCGGTATCCGCTTCCCGGAAATCTCAAGCTGAGCGTGCACTCGGGCAGCGACAAGTTTTCCATCTACGCGCCGATCCGCCGCGCGCTTCGCCGTTTCGACGCGGGCGTACACGTGAAGACGGCGGGCACCACGTGGCTCGAAGAGCTGATCGGGCTGTCGGAATCGGGCGGCGACGGGTTGGCGGTCGCCAAGGAAATCTACGCCAAGGCCTATGTGCATCGCGAGGCCCTTTGCGAGCCGTACGCCAGCGTGATCGATATCGACTTCGCCCGGCTGCCTTCGCCCGAGACGGTGCTTGGCTGGACGCCGGCCGAGTACACCTCGGCGCTGCGCCACGACCAGTCGAACCCGGGCTTCGATCCGAACCTGCGCCAGTTGCTGCACGTGGGTTACAAGGAGGCGGCGAAGATGGGGGACCGATACCTGAACATGCTGGACCGATGCGAAGAAGAGATTTCGCGCAACGTCACGGAGAACCTTTTCGCGCGGCACATCAAGCCGCTGTTTCTGGAGAAGTGAGATGCGTCTTTTATCGTGGCTGTGCCTGATCGCGCTGGCGGCGCGCGCCCAGGATACGCGCAAGGTCACGGAGCCGGTGATCCCGCCGAGCTGCGCGGTGCTGTCCGCCGCCCTCACCGCGGTAGACAACAACCGGACGGTGGCGGAGGCCGACGAGAATCGCCTGGACACCGGGCGCATCCAGAAGGCGCTGGACGCCTGCCCTGAAGGCCAGGCAGTGGAGCTGAAGGCGGAGGGCGCGCACAACGCCTTCCTTTCCGGACCGCTCGAGCTGCGGGAGGGAGTGGCGCTCAACGTCGCCGCCAAGACCATCCTGTTCGGCTCACGCGACGCGCGCGTCTACGATGTGCGCCCCGGCAGTTGCGGGATCGTGGATCAGAGCGGCCGCGGCTGCAAACCGCTGATCGGCGGCGCCGGAGTGGCGCACGCCGCCGTGGTGGGGGACGGAACGATCGATGGCCGGGGCTGGGCCAAGGTGATGGGCAAAGACGTCTCCTGGTGGGACCTGGCCGAACAGGCGCGCCGCGGCGGAAATCAGAATTGCCCGCGAATCCTGGTCCTCAATCGCTGCGACGACTTCACGCTGTATCGCGTCACGCTCAAGAACTCCGGCAATTTCCACGTGGCCTATAGCGGCGGCAACGGCTTCACGGTTTGGGGCGTGATCATCAATACGCCCAAGAACGCCCGCAACACCGACGGCATCGACCCCGGGTCGGCGACCAACGTCACCATCACCGAGTGCTACATCCAGACGGGCGACGACAACGTGGCGATCAAGGCGGGCGGCCATTGCTCGCACATGACCATCGCGCACAACCATTTCTACACCGGTCACGGAATGTCGATCGGCAGCGAGACCAACGGCGGCGCCGACGCCATTCGCGTGACGGACCTCTCGATCGACGGCGCGGACAACGGCATCCGCATCAAGTCGAATTCCGGCCGGGGCGGGCTGGTCGAGGACGTGGTGTACAGCGATGTGTGCATCCGCGATACCAGGTACCCCATTTACATGGACACGAACTACGCCAATTTCGGCCGCAACGGAACCAGGCTGCCGGTGTTCAGGGGAATCGTGCTGCGCGACGTCCGCGTCCAGAGTGGCGGCAGGATTACGCTCGAGGGCTACGACGAGAAGAACCGCCTGGGGATGACCTTCGACAACGTGTATTTCGATTCGCTGCCGGACACCAAGGTGACGGCCGCGCACGCGGACCTGGTTTTCGGCCCCGGCCCGGTGAATCTCGAGGTGACCGGCGAAGATGTGGCGGTGAAGGCCGCCCCGGGCTCGGGAACGCCGAACGCCTGCACCGGCAAGTTCGTTCCGCTGCCGGAACGGTAGGGGGGCTACTTCGCGATGTCGCACCGCTCGGCGCCGGCGACGCGCGCCAGGTCGTCCGGGGCCACCAGCATCTGGCAGCCGCGGATTCCGGCGCTGAGCGAGATGACGTCCCACAGGCCGGCGGTCTCGTCCAGGAACAAGGGATACGGCTTCTTCGTGCCGATCGGGGAAACGCCGCCGCGGATGTAGCCGGTGAGACCCAGCACCTCCTTGACGGCGACCAGTTCCACCTTCTTGTTGCCGCTGGCCGCGGCCAGCGCCTTCAGATCCAGTTCGGTATTGGCAGGGATCGCGGCCAGCAGGACGCCGGTGCGGTCGCCGCGCGCGACCAGGGTTTTGAAGACCTGCTCGGGCGGCATGCCGATGGCTTGGGCAACGCGAGGCGCGCTGAGGTCGGTTTCGTCGACCGTGTATTCGCGCAGTTCGTAGCGCACGCCCGCCTGGTCCAGCAGGCGTGCGGCGTTGGTCTTGATGCGGTCCCGGCTCACCAGCCGTGCCGCATCACCGCTTCGCGAGCCAGCGAGATGACCGTGGGGTGAGCCAGGGCGCGGAAGTCGGCGGTGCGCATGTGGATCACGTCGCGATGGGTTCCCGCGTTGAAGGCGATCATGTCTTCGACGGCCAGGCTGCTATCCAGGTAGACGGGAACCTTGTAGAGGTTGCCGAAGGGCGGCATGGCGCCCAGCTCGCAATCCGGGAAGAGTTGGCCGAGTTCCTCCTCGGTGGCGAGTCGCGCGTGGGTGAAACCCAGGGTGAGACGAACCTCCTGGAAATCCACCAGCTTGTTGGCGGGTACGACGATTAAGTGGTAGCCCTGGTCTCCAAAAATGAGCACGGACTTGGCGACCTCCCGATTGGGCAGGTGCTCCGCGGACGCGACCTCACGGGCCGTAAAAGCTAAGGGGTGATTGCTGTGCGTGTATTCGGCGTGGTTCTCGTCGAGGAATACGCGCAGTTTCTCTAAAACCGGCATACGAACCTCCGCTGATCGAATTGTACGCCCGCGCGATGCCGGGTGGGGGGTCCCTCTACTCCCGCGCGGTGCCGGGTCGTCCCGGGGGCCTGAGGGGGTCGCGGCCGGCAGGTGTTCTCCGCCCCCTTTAGTTAACGTTGTCAAAGTACTGGAGGTACCATAACCTGGGAACGTGGGCTCGCGTCTTCTTGCATTTCTGTCGCTGCCGGCCTGGCTGCTGGCGCAGAATCCGGCGGTTACGATCGCAGTGGACACCACTGCCAACCGTCACGCGATCAATCCGAACGTCTACGGGGTGGCGTATGCGACCACGGCGAATCTGCTCGACCTCAACGCGCCCCTGAACCGTTATGGAGGCAACAACACCAGCCGGTACAACTGGCAGGTGAACGGCGACAATCGCGGCAGCGACTGGTATTTCGAGAGCATCGGCGATTCCAGCTCGACGGCGGGGGAACGCGGCGACACATTCATCTCGAACAGCCGAAGCGGCGGCGCCCGGGCTCTGATCACCATCCCGATGGTGGGATACGTGGCCCGCCTGGGCGCCAGCCGCTCGAAGCTGGCCGGCTTTTCGATCGCCAAATACGGGGCCCAGTCGGGCAACGACTGGCAATGGTTTCCGGACGCGGGGAACGGCGTCGCCAAAGCAACCGGCGCATATATCACGGGCAACGACCCCAACGACGCCGATGTCGCGGCGAATTCCAGTTTCCAGGCGGCCTGGGTGCAGCACCTAGTGAGCACCTGGGGAACCGCGGCCAACAACGGCCTTCTCTATTACATCCTGGACAACGAGCCGAGCCTGTGGCACTCCACCCATCGCGACGTCCACCCCACAGGCGCCACCATGGACGAAATCAAGAGCAAGATGGCGGACTACGCCAGCCAGGTGAAGCTCATCGACCCGGGGGCCCTGGTGGCCGGCCCGGAAGAGTGGGGCTGGAGCGGCTACTTCTACAGCGGCTACGACCAGCAGTACGGAAGCCTTCACGGCTGGAGCAACCTTCCCGACCGCGCGGCCCACAGCGGCGCGGACTACCTGCCCTGGCTGCTCTCGCAACTCAAGCAGACGCAGGTGGCGGGCGGCCTGAAGCCGCTCGACGTTTTCAGCGTGCACTATTATCCGCAGGGCGGGGAGTTCGGCAATGACACGTCGGCCGCGATGCAGCTTCTGCGCAACCAGTCGACGAGATCGCTGTGGGATCCAAACTATGTCGACCAGTCCTGGATCAACGACAAAGTACAACTGATACCGCGCCTGCGTAACTGGGTGAACGCATATTACTACCCGGGAACGCCGATTGCCATCACCGAGTACAACTGGGGAGCCGAAGCGCACATCAACGGCGCCACCACACAGGCCGATATCTACGGCATCTTCGGCCGCGAGGGCCTGGACATGGCTACGCGATGGACCACCCCGGACCCTTCCACGCCGACTTACAAGGCGATGAAGTTATACCGCAACTATGACGGCAACCACTCGACCTTCGGAGATACCAGTGTCCTAGCCAGCGTGCCTGATCCGGATAACCTTGCGGCGTACGCGGCCGTGCGGTCTTCCGACGGCGCATTAACACTAATGGTGATCAGCAAGGTTTCGAGCGGGAATACGCCGGTAACTGTTTCGCTGGCGGGTTTCACGGGGAACGGAACGGCCCAGGCGTGGCAGCTTACTTCGTCCAATGCCATCGCGCGGCTGGCGGACCTCAATTACAGTGGATCGCTGGCCGCCACCGTGCCGCCCCAGAGCATCACCCTGTTCGTGATGCCGGCGGGAACGGCGAACATACCGCCTGTGGCCGCCCTGGCGGCCACGCCATCCTCCGGTATTGCGCCGCTGGCCGTGACCCTGGACGCATCGGCATCGCATGACCCGGATGGAAGGATCGTGACTTACACCTGGGCGTTTGGCGATGGCGGCACGGCTGCCGGCGCCGCGGCAATCACCAGTCACACTTACACCTCGCCCGGGACCTACACGGCAAAGGTAACAGTTACGGACAACAGCGGCGCCACCGCTTCGGCCACCACCGGCGTGACCGCGACCACCGATCCTGACGCCATTGCCGCGCCAAGCAACCTGACCGGCGACGGATTGCGAAGCGTCGCGTACCTGGCCTGGAAGGACAACTCCAACAACGAACAGGGATTCCACATCGAGCGGGCGCCCGCCGCGCCGGGTCCCTTCACGGTGGCAGGTACGGTGGGCGCCGGCATCACCTCGTGGTCCGAGAGGATCGCCCGGGGCACTTACTTCTACCGCGTTCAGGCATATAACCAGTCGACTGGCAGGGTTTCCGCTTATTCCAACGTCGTGACCGTGCGCGTAAAGTAGGGACGACTTATGAAGTCATTGCTTCTTATTCTTAGTGTGGCAGGGGGAGCGGCAGTGTTATCTGCCCAGCCTCCGACGCTGCCGATAGGCACTTGCACCGTGTTTCCAGCGAATAGTATCTGGAACACACCGGTAGATACGTTACCGGTGTCGGCTAACTCGGCGACATGGGTGAACACCATCGGCGCGACATCGCCGGCGCATGCCGATTTCGGATCGGGCACATGGGACGGCGGGCCCATCGGCATCCCGTTCGTGCTGGTGCCCGGGACTCAGACCAAATACCCGGCGACGTTCGACTACGCCGATGAAAGCGACAAGGGGCCGTACGCAATTCCGCTGAATGCGCCGATCGAGGGCGGCAGCGGCAGCACGGGCGACCGCCATGCCATAGCCGTGGACACCGACAACTGCATCCTCCATGAACTCTACGCCGCGTATCCCCAGGCGGCTTCGTGGACGGCCGGCTCGGGCGCCAACTTCGATCTGAAATCCAACGCTCTGCGTCCGGCCACCTGGACGTCGGCGGACGCGGCGGGCCTCCCCATCATGCCGGGCCTGGTGCGCTACGACGAAGTGGCCTCCGGCGAAATCCTGCACGCCCTGCGGTTCACCGTGCCCAACACGCTTCGCGCCTACGTGTGGCCGGCGCGGCATTACGCCTCGAGCCTCACCGATCCCAAGTATCCGCCCATGGGCCAGCGCTTCCGCCTGAAGGCGAGCTTCGACATCTCGACTTATCCCGCCGAAGTGCAGGTGATTCTGCGGGCGCTCAAGAAATACGGCATGATGATCGCCGACAACGGTTCCGCGTGGTTTCTCTCCGGCGAGCCGGATTCCCGGTGGAACAACGACGACCTGGGTACGTTCCGGAACATCACCGGGGCGGCGTTCGAGGCGGTAGACGTCTCTTCGCTCATGGTCGATCCGAATTCGGGACAGGCGGTGCAGCCGGGAGTCTCGGTGACGGTGACCCCCGGCGCGGCGACGCTGGTGACCGGCGCCAGCCAACAGTTCACCGCCACGGTGCAGAATTCCACCGGCCAATCGGTGGCGTGGTCCGTGAACGGCATGCTCGGAGGCAGCGCGGCCGTGGGCTACGTGAATGCCGCCGGGTTGTATACGGCGCCCTCGGCGGTGCCGTCACCGGCCACCGTTTCGGTTCAGGCTGCCTTGACTGGCACGCCATCGGCCACGGGTTCCGCCACGGTCACCATTACGGCGCCCGTGCCCGTCTCCGTGACGGTGTCGCCAAAGACCGGGGTTGTCCGGGTGGGACGGAGCGTCCAGTTCACCGTCACCGTCAAGGGCACGGCCGACACGCGCGTGACGTGGCAGGTGAACGGGACCACAGGCGGCAGCGCGACTGTGGGAACCATCACCACGGCGGGCGTTTACACGGCGCCGGTCACCGTGCCGTCCCCCGCCATCGTGACGGTTCGCGCGGTGAGTGTGGCGGATCCCACGAAATCGGCGTCGGCGAGCCTTACGATTACGCGCAAGTGACATCCCGCGGGGCCGCCGGCGGCGTACGATTTAATCATGAGGTGCGTGACGCTTCTGGCTCCTGTCCTTTTGCTCGTCCCATCGGCGCCCTCGGCCGCCGGGGACGCGCCGCTCGATCGCGCGACGCTGCGCGGATTGAAAGCGGTGAACGTAGTGCTCGACCAGCTCGATCCGGAAGTGGAGAAGCAGGGGCTTACCAGAACCGACCTGCAAGCGCGGCTGGAGGCGCGGTTGAAAGATGGCCAGATTCCACTCGACCCGTCCGCGCCAGATTTCGTCGGCCTTCGCGTCACATCGGTGCGGGCGGGCCGCGGGGCACTTGCCCTTCGGGGAGCATTTGCCCTTTGCATTACCCTCGCGGTCTACCAACCCGTCGCCCTGTCGCGGGACCAGCACGTCAGGACCGCCGCGGCTACCTGGGATGTCGAATCCGTGCTGATGGCCGACCCCAAGGCCATTCGTCAGGCGTCGATGGACACGGTGGATGAGCTTGCCGGCCGGCTGGCGAGCGCCTGGCGCGAGGTCAATCCGCGCTGACGCGACGGTTTTCGGCGTCTTTCCGCATCCTCCTAATACTTCTTGGCGGCCGCCTGGATGCCCGCCGCGGCCTTGCCCAAATCGTCGAGGTTCATGACGGGTTTGCAGGTGAGACGCGCGTTCATCGCGAGAAACCAGGGTTCGGCAATGGACGGCAGTTGGGACGAATCGGTCATGTCGAAGAAGAGGTAACCGGTGCGCTCGCCGTCGTCTTCGGCGAAATATGCGGCTTCGGGTTTGAGGTCGGCCAGAATCGACTGGATCGTGGAGCCGAGTGTGCCCGCGCGAGCTAACTCGTTGGCCTTCTCGGTGGACATGTTCACTTTCATCATCATGCGCATGGCGCCGATTATACCCCATCGGGCGCGGCCGGCCTTGAAGCGATATCCTGATCCATATGGGCAATGCGATTCGAACCTGTGTCCTGGCCGTCTGCGCCGCCGCGAGCCTGTTCGCCGCGGATCAGCCGGCGTGGAGCGAGAAGGCGGCCGCCGCTTACCTCGACGGACGGCTGACCTGGTGGATGACCTGGCCGCAGGCCGCGCGCGATCATGAAACGTTCTGCGTCTCCTGTCACACGGTGCTGCCCTACGCCATCGGCCGGCCCGCGCTTCGAGCCGCACTCGCGGAGCAGGCGCCCTCGCCGGTGGAACGGAAACTTCTGGACAACGTCACCAGGCGCGTCCGGATGTGGAAGGAGGTCGAGCCATTCTACCCCGACGCGGTGAGGGGCGTCCCCAAGACCGCGGAATCGCGCGGGACCGAGTCGATTCTCAACGCCGTGATCCTGGCCGGATACGACGTGCCCGGAGGCAGATTGAGTCCGGACGCCCGGCAGGCGCTGGATAACATGTGGGAGCAGCAGTTGAAGACCGGGGACGCCAGGGGCGCGTGGGCCTGGCTTCAGTTTCACAACGCCCCGTGGGAGGGCGACTCCCAGTATTTCGGAGCCGCGCTGGCGGCTATCGCGGTCGGCACCGCCCCCGGCGGCTATCGCTCCTCGCCCGCGATTCAAGACGATCTGAAGTTGCTCCGCGAATACCTGCTGCGGGAGCGCGGATCGCAAATCCTGATCGATCGCGTGATGCTGCTCTGGGCGTCGGCCAAACTGCCCGGGCTCCTGACGCGCGAGCAGCAGACGTCCATCATCGAGGAAGCGCTCGCGAAACAGCAGGCGGATGGAGGCTTCAGCCTGTCGTCGTTCGTCGGCGCGTGGAAGCGGCACGACAGCACGCCTCTGGAGACCAGGAGCGACGGCTATGCCACCGGCGTGGTTACCTTCGTGCTGCCCCAGGCGGGCGTGCCGCGCGACCGGCCCGAGTTGAAGCGTGGCCTCGCCTGGCTCGTGGCCAATCAGGAAAAGGCCGATGGCCGATGGCTGGCCTATTCGCTCAACAAGCAACGCGATCTGTCCACCGACGCCGGCCGTTTCATGAGTGACGCGGCCACGGCATACGCCGTCCTGGCGCTCCAAGGCACGAAGTAAGGGCCCGTCACAAAGCGCTCCCGGCGCTCGCGGGTTTCCCGGACATGAAGGCACGGATCCCCCAGGTGAGGAGCAGGGCGACCGCGAGGTAAACCGCCGAAGTGGCGCTGATGGCGGCGCTCATGCCCCAGCGATCCGCCGCCGCGGCAACCGCAATGGGGGCGGCGCTTCCCCCCAGCCATCCGATGGAGTTCATCACACCCACGGAAGTCGCGCGCCGCTCGGGCTTCACCACGTCGTAGAGCGACGCCCAGATGTTCGCGTCGTACAGGCCCTTGAAGTAACCGAAGCCCGACATGGCGAGCACCAGCACCACCGGGGAAAGCGTCCAACCGGTAAGGAACAGAAACGGGATGCCGCCCATCAACCCGAGCGCCTGCGTCATCATGCGCCCCCCCGCGCGGCGCTCGACCAACCGGTCGGCCAGGTAGCCCCCGGAGAGCACGCCGAGCACCGAGGCGATCTGGAGCCAGGCAGTCCCGTTGAGCCCCGCCATCGACAGCGTCATTCCGAACTTCCGATTCAGGAAGGAAGGCATCCACGTGAGGAAGACCATGGCCACGAAATTGGCGCCGAAGAAGACCGCGATCAGCACCGGCGCCATCCGGCTGGAGAAAACGCCCTCGATGGCGCTCTCGAGATATTCGGCCGGACCTCGAGCGGCGGGGGGCGCTGCCTCCTCCGCGCGGGTTCGCTCCGGCTCCCGGAGCAGAACCAGCAGAACCACGCCTAGCAGCATCCCCATCGAGCCGAAGGCGAAGAAACTCGACCGCCACCCGAACTGCTGGGCCATGAAGCCGGCCACCGTGCCCCCGGCGATGGTGCCGGCGTACACGCTGGATTGATGCATGCCCATGGCGCGCGAGCGCGTTTCCTTTCCATGGTAGTCGCTCAGCAGCGACATCGACGCCGGGTAGTAGAAGGTCTCGCCCAATCCTTCGAGCGCGCGGAATAGCACAAGTTGCGAATAGCTGCGGGACAGCGCCGTCGCGATGGTGATCGCCGACCAGAAGATCAGACCGCCGATAATGAGGTGCTTGCGGTTGGCGCGATCGCCGATCAGCCCCGCGAACGGAGCCCCGAACGCATACACCCACATGAACGAGGACGCCACGATTCCGAGCTGGACATCGCTCAGGTGCATCTCCGCTTTCAGCAGGGGGAAGACGGAGAAGATCGCCTGCCGGTCGGCATAGTTGAACAGGCAGACGAACCACAACATGGCCACGACCCACCACTTGTACCCGGATCTCATACCGAAGTGCCTATTATGGAGACTGCGGAAGCCCGCGGCAACCAGCGTCGCCGGCCCGCAGGACGCCGCCGCCGCATTTGACAATGCTCCCCCTGAGCCGTTACCCTAAAAATTCGTAAACGTAGAAGTGGAGACGTGTGTCAATGAGTACCGAGTTCCCCACCAAGAACGGCGTTACCCGTAAGTGGCATGTCATCGACGCGCAGGACGTGATCCTGGGCAAGCTGGCCACCAAGGCGGCTATGCTGCTGATGGGAAAGACCAAACCAACGTATACGCCGTTCCTGGACACAGGCGATCACGTGATCGTCATCAACGCGAGCAAAGTCCGGCTCACCGGCCGGAAAGAACAGAGCAAAGTGTATCGCCATTTCACCGGATACCCCGGCGGACTGGTGGAGACCAGCATCCAGCGGGTGCGCGAAACGCGGCCGGCCCGCATCGTGGAAGAAGCCATTCAAGGCATGCTTCCCAAAACCAAGCTGGGCAAACAGATGTACCGGAAACTGAAAGTCTACGCGGGTGACCGGCATCCGCACGCGGCCCAGAAACCGGCCGCGCTGGCCGTCAAATAGACAGAGCAGGAAGGTAGCGATTTTAGTGGCAGCGACGATCGTTCAATATTTGGGTACGGGACGCCGGAAGAGATCGGTGGCCCGCGTTTTCTTGCGGCCCGGCAAGGGCGAGATCGAAGTTAACGGCCGCGCGTTCGAGAATTACTTTCCCACGGAGAGTTCGCGCGCCCTGGTGCGGCAGCCGCTGGCGGCCACCGAGACCACGGATAAGTTCGATCTGTTGATCCTCGCCGATGGCGGCGGGGTTGCCGGCCAGGCGGGCGCGGCCCGTCTGGGCATTTCCCGGGCCCTGGTGGAATTCAATGCGGAACTGCGGTCCCGGCTGAAGAAGCTCGGCTTTTTGACCCGCGACCCGCGCGCGCACGAACGAAAGAAGTACGGACAGAAGGGCGCCCGCAAGCGGTTCCAGTTCTCCAAACGATAGGTTTTGGTGGCGCTTCCGCGGCGCAAATCTCGCTTTGGGCCGTGTCGCGGAGGCCGGTGTAGCGAGGGGACAGCCCCTCTCAATTTGATTAGGAGGAAGTTTGCCCGCAATATCGATGAAGGAATTGCTCGAAGCCGGCGTTCACTTCGGGCACCAGACCAAGCGCTGGAATCCCAAGATGAAGGAATATATCTTCGGCGAACGCAACGGCATTTACATTATCGACCTTCAGAAAACGCTCAAGATGTTCAAGGACGCCGCCCGGTTCGTGGGCGAGATGGCCGCGCAGGGCAAGAATGTGCTCTTCGTCGGCACCAAACGCCAAGCTCAGGAAGCCATCGCCGAGGAGGCCAAACGCTGCCAGATGTTCTACGTCAACCAGCGCTGGCTCGGCGGCCTGCTCACCAACATGGCCACGGTGCAGAAGTCCATCAAGCGTCTCAAAGAGCTGGAAGGCATGGCCACGGTCGAAGGCGGCTACGCCGGCCGGCCCAAGAAAGAGGTCATCCGGCTGGAGCGCGAGCGCAAGCACCTGGACCAGAACCTTGCCGGCATCAAGGACATGCCCGGCCTGCCCGACATCCTGTTCGTGATCGACTCCAACAAGGAAGCCATCGCCGTGAAGGAAGCGCGGCGCTTGGGAATTCCGGTCGTGGCCATCGTCGACACCAACTGCGACCCGGACGAAGTGGATTACGTGATCCCCGGCAACGATGACGCGCTCCGCGCCATTCGCCTCTTCGCCAGCAAGGTCGCCGACGCCGTCGTCGAAGGACGCGCTCTGGCCACCGAGCAGGACTTCACCGCCGACAAGATCGTCACCGACGAAACGCCGGCCGAGGAAGGCATGCTGGAATATACCGAGTACGTGGATCCCAAGTACGCCGAGAAGATCATGGCCGAAAGCCTGATGGAGGAGGAGCCGGCTTCGGTTTCGCAGCGTAAGGGGCCCGCTTCCGAAAAGGCCGAGACCGAACCCGAAGCGGTCGTGAAGGAAAGCGGACACTAGTGTGGAATCCGTGCTTGCGAGCCGCGCGCGTAAGCAAGCGGTGCGCGGGACACCACAAGCGGACCGGTATGACGTTGGGTTGTACAAGGAAATAAAAACAGACCTATGGCGGAAATCACCGCGGCACAAGTAAAAGAACTGCGCGAGCGCACCGGCGCGGGCATGATGGAATGCAAGCGCGCCCTCGTGGAAGCCAACGGCGATCCCGGCGAGGCCGAAGTCCTGTTGCGAAAATGGGGCCTCTCCTCGGCGGGCAAGAAGTCCGGCCGGGCCACGCGGCAGGGCCTCATCGGCAGCTACATCCACGCGGGCGGCCAGCTCGGCGTACTGGTCGAGATCAACTGCGAATCGGATTTCGTGGCGCGCACCGGCGAGTTCAAGGAGTTGGTCCACGACATCGCCATGCATATCGCCGCCGCCGATCCCAAGTACCTCCGGCGCGAAGACGTGCCGGACGATGTTCTGAACAAGGAGAAGGAGATCGCGCGCGACCGGGCCGTCATGGAAGGCAAGCCCGAAAAGATTCTCGACCGCATCGTGGAAGGCCGCGTATCCAAGTTCTACGAAGAGGTCTGCCTTCTCGACCAGCCCTTCGTGAAAGAGGCCACCTTGACCATCGATCAGCTGGTCAAGACCAAGATCGCCAAGCTCAAAGAGAATATCGGCATCGCCCGATTTACCCGCTTCAAGGTCGGCGACGTCGCCGCGGCCGAGTCGGCCGGCGACGCGGCCGCACAGTAATGCTGCCCCAAGCGCCGCAGGCTCTCCCCCGCCGCGTCGAGGCTCGGTGCCATGCCGCTCTATAAACGCATCCTGCTGAAGCTGAGCGGGGAAGTCCTGGCTGGCGGGGCGCCGTTCGGCATCAGCGCCGACAGAACCAAGAGCCTGGCTTGCGAGGTCGCCGACGTGGCCGCCGCCGGCGTACAGATCGGTATCGTGGTGGGCGGCGGCAACATCTTTCGCGGCGTCGCCGCCGCGGCCCAGAACATGGATCGCGTGACGGCCGACCACATGGGCATGCTCGCCACCGTCATCAACTCGCTGGCTCTTTCCGACGCGCTGGAGCAGATCGGCATTCCCACCCGCGTCATGAGCGCCATCGAAATGCACCAGGTGGCCGAGCCCTACATCCGCCGCCGCGCCATCCGCCACCTCGAGAAAGGCCGGATCGCGATTTTCGCCGCCGGCACTTCCAACCCCTACTTCTCCACCGATACTGCCGCCACCCTGCGCGCCCTCGAAATCAAAGCCGAAGTGATCGCCAAGGCCACCCGCGTGGACGGCGTCTACAACCGCGATCCGCTCAAGTTTCCGGACGCCGTCAAATACCCGGAAATCAGTTACACCGAGGTCCTTCAGCAGGGGCTGGGCGTGATGGACGCCACTTCCATCGCCATGTGCCGGGACAACAAGCTGCCCGTCATTGTTTTCAATCTGAACACTTCTGGCAATATAATGCGAATGTCGATGGGAGAACCCGTCGGGACCATGATTCGTTAACCGTTCGGCGCGCCGCGCGCCGGCAGCCGGTTTTTTCGGAGAAACTGCGACATGAAACCAGAACAGCAAGCAGCACCCAGCGGTCCAACGTTCAACTCGATCAAAGACGTGGACGCCAGCCTGAGAGCCCGCATGGAAAAGGCCGTGTCGGATTTGCAGCACGAAATGGCCGCGATCCGCACCGGGCGCGCCTCGCTGGGCATTCTCGAACACATCCGCGTGGATTATTATGGCACTCCCACCCCGCTCAACCAGGTCGCCAACCTCCACGTTCCGGAGCCCTCCCTGATCACCATCCAGCCGTGGGACGTTTCCCACATCGGGCCCATCGAAAGATCCATCCGCACGTCCGACCTGGGGCTGAACCCGGCCAACGACGGCAAGATCATCCGGCTGCCCATTCCGCCCCTCACCGAGGAGCGCCGCAAGGAGCTGGTGAAGAAGCTGCATGCCGCCGCGGAGCACCACCGCGTGGCAGTCCGCAACATCCGGCGGGACGGCAATGAAGCGTCCAAGAAGCTGCTGAAGGACAAGAAGATCACCGAGGACGAGGACAAGCGCGCCCACGACGAGATTCAGAAACTCACCGACACGTACATGCTGAAGATCGATCAGGCGGCCAAGACCAAGGAGAAGGAGATCCTGGAGATCCGCTAGCGCGGGTTCCCCTACAACCGGATTCCCAACTCCCGAAATCAGGCCTACAATACTGGCAGGAGGCTAGCTGCTATGTTGCCGGTTCTGGTTTATGTGGCCGCGGTTGCCCTTCCCGCTTACGCTCTGTATCGTTTCCATTCCCAAGCCTGGTATTGGCATGTTCTGGCCATCGCGGCGGCCCTGGTGATCGGGCTCATCCCGATTCCGCCGGAGTTCCAGAGACGGGGGTTCGACCTGTTGTTCGGATTCGGCCTCGTCGTGTTGCTCTTTTGGGGCATCGGCGGATTCATCGTGCCCCAAGGCGGCCATCGCGAGAAGCACGCTTAGGCCCGCAGATTCCGCCCCGCGCTCCCGTTAGCGAGCCGCGACCGTACTCGCGCCTTTGGCGAGCAAGGGAGCGGTGCCTTCTCCCGGCCGTCTCCGCTCACCGCGGCGCTACAATGCGGTTTCATGCGCCAACGCTCCGCCATCCGGAACGTCTTCGAATACGTGCTGGCGCTCGCCGCGCTGAAGTCGCTCCAATGGGCGCCGCTCCCGGTAGCCCGCCGTCTTGCCCGCGGCTATGCCGGTCTGCTCGATCTGGCGATTCCCCGCCTGCGCCGCGTCGCGATGCGCAATCTCTCCATGGCCTTGCCGGAGCTAGGCGGCGCCAGGCACTCCGAAATTGTGGACGGAGTCTTCCGCTCCATCGCCCGGCTTCTGGTCTCGTTCGCCAGGTTCCCCTCCATCCGCCAGGACACCCTGTCGCGTTGGATCCGCCTGGAAGGCGGCGAGCACTTCCAGGACGCGCTTCGCCACGGCCGCGGGGTTCTCTTCGCCACCGCGCACCTGGGAAATTGGGAGCTGAGCGCCTATGCCCATGCGCTGCTCGCCGGACCCATGAACGTGGTCGTGCGCCCGCTGGACAACCCGTTCATCGACCGCCTCGTGGAGTACCGCCGCACGCTCTCCGGCAATCGGCCGATCTATAAGAAGGATTTCGCGCGGGCTATTCTCAAGGCGCTGTCGGTCAACGACGCGGTCGGCATCCTCATCGACCAGAACGCCTCGCCCGATACCGGCGTGTTCGTCGATTTCTTCGGACTCCGCGCCTGCGCCGGCAGTGGGTTCGCCAAGATCGCGGCGCGCAGCGGCGCGGCGGTCATTCCCGGCTTCGCGCTCTGGTCCCCCGGGGAGAATCGATACGTTCTGCGCTTCTACCCGCCAGTCGCCATGTCGGGCGATGCCTGGAGCGACACCCAGGCGCTACAGAGCAAACTGGAGGAAATCATCCGCGCGCATCCCGACCAGTGGTTGTGGATCCATCGCCGGTGGAAGACCCGCCCGCCGGGAGACCCTCCCCTGTATGAAAGCGCACCGGCGCCCGTCAAGGCGCCGTGATGCGGTGTAGTATTCTGAAGCCGGCGCCATGGCTCCACTGAAAAGCTCGCCTCTGAACGCCACTGTTTTCGCGGTGGGAATCACCTCCGTGACCACCCTCTTCGCCATGCTGTTCCGCCCCTACCTGGAGCCCAATCTCGGTTTTCTCTTCCTGGCCGCCGTATGGGTATGCGCGTGGTTCCAGGGCCGCGCGGGCGGCCTGATGGCCACCGTGGCTGCGGCTCTGTCCATCCTCTTTTTTTTCCCGCGCCCCGATATCGCCGCCGCCTCCTCCCCACCCGGGAGCATGCCCGTCCGCCTGGCCGCCTTCGTGTTCCTGTCGTTGCTGCTCACCTGGATGACCGCCTCCTGGCGCGAACGCGGCCGCCTGTTCTCGTCCACGCTTTCCAGCATCACCGATGCCGTCCTAGCCACCGACCGCGAAGGACGCATCACCTTCCTCAATCCCGTGGCCGAATCCCTGACCGGCTGGCCGCGCAACGATGCTCGCGGCAGGCCCGCCGGCGATATCCTGCACATCATCGACGAACGGACCCGCGACCCCGTCGAGAATCCTTTGGCCCGCGTGCTGCGCGACCGCGTGATGCTGGCCAGCGGCGATCACAACGCGCTGGTCTCGCGCAGCGGCGCCGAAGTGCCCATCGAGCACAGCGCCTCGCCCGTGCGCGACGACGCCGGCGAAGTATCCGGCGCGGTCCTGGTCTTCCGCGACATCGGCAAGCGCCGCCAGTTGGAGGAGCAGGTCACCCACGCGCAGAAAATGGATGCCGTGGGCCGCCTGGCGGGCGGCGTGGCGGGCGATTTCAACAACGTGCTCACCGTCATCAGCGGTTACGCCGAGCTGCTCCGCGCCGAGGTCCCCGCCGCCGGCCCGCTCCGCCGCTTCGTCGATGAGATCATCTACGCCGGCGAGCGCGCGGCCGCTCTCACGCGCCACTTGCTGGCGTTTAGCCGCGGCTCCACGGCCCAGCCGCGCGTGCTGGAGCTGAACAGCGTGGTCACCGGGATGGATCCCATCCTGCGCCGCCTGCTCGGGCAGAACATCGAGCTCATCATGCTGCCCGCGTCGGGCCTCGGCCGCGTGAAGGCCGACCCTGCCCAGATCGAGCAGGTCATCGTGAACCTTGCGGCCAACTCGCGCGACGCCATGCCCGAAGGCGGCAAGCTGGTGATCGAAACTTCCAATGTCGAGCTGGACGAGGGGCCGGCCAGCGAGAATCTCGGGGTGAAGCCGGGCTCCTACGTGATGCTCGCCGTCAGCGATACGGGCGTGGGCATGGACTCCGAAACGCGCTCCCGCCTGTTCGAGCCGTTCTTCACCACCAAGGCGCCGGGCAAAGGCGCCGGGCTCGGCTTGGCCACGGTGTACGGTGTCGTCAAGCAAAGCGAAGGCCAAGTGACCGTGTATAGCCAGCCCGGCTGCGGCACCATTTTCGAGATCTACCTTCCGCGCGTGACCGAGACCGCCGCCGAACCGGTCGCCAAAGCGTCCGCCAAAGGCTCCGAATCCATCCTCCTGGTGGACGACGAGGAAGGCGTGCGGACCCTGGTAAGCTCCATCCTCCGGTCCAACGGCTACGACGTATTCGAGGCCGGCAACGGCCTGGCGGCGCTCGCCGTATACGACAAGAACGCCCACAAGATCGACCTGGTGCTGACCGATATCGTGATGCCGCAGATGACCGGCATCGAGCTGGCGCAGCAGCTCGCCGGGCGCTCGCCGGACCTGCGGATTCTCTACATGTCCGGCTACCGCGACAACCCCTTGGTCAGCGCGGCGGGCGGCACGCCGCGCGCTTACCTGCAAAAGCCGTTCACGCCGGACGTGCTGCTGGTCAAGGTGCGGGAAGTGCTCGATGCCGAAGCGTAGCCGCCTCTGTACCGACCCGCGGCCGCACTCGCGCTTGGGCGAGCAAGGGAGCGGTACCGGCAGGATAACCCCAGCGCGCTGGATTGTCGATGCCGTTAGCCATCCCGTCCGCGCGCGATGGGGTTGTGTCTGCAGACAGTGGCTGCCATCAGAAGGACGGCAGCCACGCGGATTCCGATCGCTTCTTAGAAGTCGATGCGGGCCCCCAGTTGTATGGTTCTGTTGCCGATGGGGGCGCCGGTGATATATCCGAAATTCGGGCTGGTGAAGCTGGTGACAGGATTGGACATGGTCTTCCGATTGAGTGCGTTCAAAAAGTCCGCGCGTACGGTGGTGACGTACTTCTCTTTGAGGCGGAAAAATTTCCGGAGACCACAGTCTTCGTTGATTGTGCCCCACCCGCGAAACTGCGTGAAGTAGTTATGCGCAGTGCCCAAAGTGTAGGGCGCCGGCATACTGACCAGCGCTGTGTTGAAGTACCTGTTGGCGGCCGGATTCGACAGCCGGTCGGCATAGTCGAACGACCCCCTGTCGGGCGTGAACTGTATCTGGCCCGGAGCGACGTTCATCAGCGGCGTGCCGCCGTTCCAACCAGCGATGCCGCCGGCTCCGCTGAAGCCCAGCGGCATTCCGCTCAAGTAGTTGGCGATTTCGGAAACCTCCCAGCCGCCCACGACCCAGTCCAGGGCCTTGGGCATGGTGCTTCCAAACGCCCGGCCGCGACCCAGCGGCACGTTGTATTGCCAGAACATCTTGAACGCGTTCGGCACATCGAAGCTCGCTATCCCTTTGTCGAGGGCCCGGTTGTAATAGTCCACCCCCGCGCCGTTGGTATTGTTCATGGCTTTCGACCAGACATAGCTGGCGTAGGCATACAGACCTTGGTAGAACTGGCGGCTGACAACCACGTTGAGCGAATTGTAAGTCGACATCCCGTCGAATGGGCTAGTGATCCCAACGGTGGAATTGGCCCGCAGTTGGGGCCACTGGCGCAGGGCGCTGTCCACCGTGCCCACGAACCCCGGGTACGGATACGGCACGCCGTACCTTGCCGCGTCAGAGGCATTGTTGATGGTGCTCCCCAGGACCGGCCCGTACTGTTGGACGACTGAAAAGGGAGTTTGATTCGGGCGCTCCGTGCCGCCTCGCAACTTGGTAGCCTTGTTGGCGATATAACCGATGTCGAGCAGGGTTCTCCCGGGCAACTGTCTCTGGATGTTAAGGTTCCACTGCTGGACGTAGGGCGAGGTCCCGTAACGCGGGTCCACCATGGTAGCCGAGCCGGCCGAATCGGCGTAGGAGAGATTCTGCACGGGCGGCACCCAGAGGTTTTGCGGGATCCCGCCATCCCAGTTGAAGGCGCCCGTCCAGGGGGTGGTCGCGTTCGCGGCCAGGTTAAAGCTGCCGGCTCCCACGATGTTCGGCCCGAGATTGCCGTCGTCGCCTACGTACATAATGGTATAAGCGCTCCGGACAGTGAGGTCCTTCAAGGGCTGCCAGGCGAAACCGACGCGCGGACCGAAGTTACGAAAATGCCGCGAGCCGAAAACGCGGCTGCCGGTGCAGATGGAGCAGTTTCCGGCGAGATCGTAAGCTCCGGGAAGATTTACCAGGGGGTCATTCTTAGTGGGATTCCAACTGTCCTGGCGATCGTGCGACTCGAAGCTCTGCGGATTGTAGTCCCAGCGCAAGCCCAAATTCAGAGTCAGATTCGACCTGACTTTGAAGTCGTCCTGGAAGAACAGGGCGTGGTAGATGTAATGCGGCGTTGTGGGAGCAGGGATACCGAACGTTCCGTTGTTCACGATACCCAGCAGGAACGAAGCGAACGAGTATCCGGTATAGGCGTTCGCAACAGAGTTGTTCGGGAGCGAGGTCGCCGTGTTGCTAAACGTCAAGGACAGGCCGCTATTGTTGGCCGCGTATTCGATAGTCGAGAAATGGTTCTGGTTCTCGTAACCCACCTTAAAAAAGTGACGGCCTTTGGAGAAGCTGATGGTGTCCTGATAGCCCCAGAGGTAGTTGGAGCTGACATATGCGAAAAAGGGCTGCGGATAGGACAGCGGGTAGACCGGTCCGCCGCCCCAATTCAGGTTCGGATAGTCGTTGAGAGTCGCGTTCTTGATTCCGTATACCGCGGCGCCATTCACGCCGGTGTTCGTATCGCCCGGCGGATTGACGTTCATGTTGTACATGAAACCGATGTGGTTGAACACGTGCGGAGTGATGATCCAGTCCTCCGCCATCCGCCAGCGCCAGGTGTGCATGTCCTGGTAGAAGTCCTGCGCCCACGGTCCCCCCGTGCCGCTAGGATCGTTATAGTTCCACAAGCCCCCGCTGCGGGGCTCCTGCACGGGACGCCGGTTTTCGTCGAAGCCGAACGAAACCTTGTGCTTGTCGGAGATGGTCTGGTCTATCTTCAAGTCAAACTGATACTGGGAGAAATCCGAAATCTGAGCGACTCCCGAGAGCAGGGTCGCAGGCCAGTTCGCATTTTGCGTGAGCGGATAAAGCCCGGTTGCCGGGTTTCTGTACGTTGGCGGATAGATCGAAGAGCCGAACTTGGCGACGTTCTGCGAAACCGTGCTGAAGCGGGAAGCCGGAATAATGTTCCCCGGGAACCCGTCGGCGACCCACGAGCCGTTGGGAGCCAGCCGCAGCGTAGCCGGATCGTAGACCGTGCCCTCGATAATGGCGTTCCCTAGAGCATCGGTGCCCACGTTCTTGTAGCCGCTATCGCTTTGCAGCCGGCTGAAATTGCCCTGCCAAAACTCCTGCAGGGGATAGGCCGTGTTTGGAGACCCTACACTGAACAGGTGCTGCTTGTATCTCTCGTAGGTGCCATAGAAGAACGTCCGGTTCTTTCCGTTGTACACTTTGGGGATGTAAACCGGCCCGCCGAAATTGAAGGAGTAGTTATACTTGTCGTCGGGATCGCGGGGCCGGCCGAAGAAATTATTGATGAATGTGTTGGCATCCAGGTTCTTACTCTTGAAAGCGCCGTAGGCGCCACCGTGGATCTGATTCGCGCCGGACTTGAAGGCGTAGCTCAGGACACCTTGGGCGACGCGCCCGTATTCCGCCGAGTAACCGGCGCTTACTACCTGAAATTCACCCACCGCCTCGACCGAGGGCGAGGATTCCGTAATGATACCGCCGCTCTGCGAGCCTCCCGGGCTGCCGTCGAACAGCGTCAACTTTGTGGAGGAAGAGTTCATGCCGTTGATATAACTGGTCTGCGGGGTTCCATACATTCCGGGGAGCACACTGTAGACCCAGCCTTCGATCGTCCGGGCGCGGTCGTTGTCGGTGAACGTGTGAGGCTGGTTGCGGACCTCCGCGTTGCCCTCGGTGCTCGCCACCCTGGCGGATTCCGTCTCGACCATGGACAGCGGCGCGGACACCTGGATCGACTCGGTCTGCGAGCCGATCTCCAGGGTGACATCCACCCGCAGAATTTGGGCCTCGCTCAACGGCACGCCGGTGCGGTCGAACTTTTTGAAGCCCGCCGCCTGGAATTCCATCCTGTAGGCCCCTATCGGCAGGTTGGGCACGGTGTAGTCGCCCGCATCCGTAGTCGCGGACTTGTACACCGCGCCGCTTTCCGTATGGGTGACCGTTATTTGAACGTTCGACACCGCGGCTCCCGTTGAGTCGGTCACGATTCCCGTGAGGGCGCCGCGATCGCGTTGGGCCAGGCACGTCGCTGCGAGCATGACGATCAGCAAACATACGATGACACTCTTGTACATCCCAAGCCTCCTATGGCTGCGGTCGAGTAGGCCTGAAATTACAAACGAATCCCCGGCCGATTCAACGGTTTTGCTATTTAGACGATAGCCTCTAAAGACCACTTTATATTAAGTGGAACCGATTTGGTTAACCGTAATGCTGATTACGGGCATCGGCCGGATCGATTCCGGCGCCTCGAGCCGTCCGTTCCTGGCGCTATTCGCGCCGTGAATACCTCTCAGCGGCTCTTTCAATTTGACTTCAGGACCGAAATATGTGAATCTCAGCGCTACGGGCAGCCACGGGCTGGGCGAAGGCGCGCTCGCATGAAGGAGGTTCTTGTGCCACCACCAAAACAAGCGCTGGGACGTCGAAGGTTTCTGAAAAAGGCCATCACCGCCGCCGCGGTCGCCGGGTTCCCGGCCATCATTCCAGGGTCGGCCCTGGGTCTGAACGACGCCACTCCGCCGAGCGATCGCATACACATGGGATCCATCGGAGTGGGCAACATGGGCGGGGGCCACCTCCGCAACCTGCTCCAATACGACGAAGTCCACGTGGTCGGCATCTGCGATCTCAAGGAAGAGCGGCGTCAATGGGCCAAGTCGGCGGTCGACACGAGGTACGGGGATAAGTCCTGCTTGGCCCATCAGGACTTTCGCGAGCTGCTGGCGCGTAAAGACATCGATGCCGTAACGATCGCCACCGGGGAACGCTGGCACCCCCTCATCGACATCGAGGCGGCCCGCCGCGGCAAGCACATGTATTCCGAGAAGCCGTTCGCCTTGAGTATTGCCGAAGCCCGCGCGTCGCGCGACGCCGTGCTTCGCTCCGGCGTGGTTTACCAGTTTGGCACCCAGCAGCGTTCCAGCAACTACTATCGCTTCACCAAAGAACTGGTGATGAACGGCCGCATCGGCGACCTCCAGAAGATACTCATCTGCTCCAACGGCGGTTACGGTTATGCCAAGGGCCGTATCGAGGAACAGGTTAAAGATGTGCCGCCGGGCATTGACTACGACATGTGGCTGGGCCCATCCCCGTATCACGCCTACAGCGACCGGCGCGTCACCAATATCTGGATGTCGATCACCGATTACGGTCTGGGGCACATGGGCGGCCTATGGGGCATACACGACCTCGATATCTCGCAGTGGATCAACGAGGCCGACAACACCACCCCCATCAGCGCCGAGGGCACGGGCATATTCCATACCGACATCCGGGACACGGCCTTTATCTACGACATTGAGTACAAGTACGCCAACGGCGTCATCTGCGAGTACATGGACATGTCGACGGCGAAACAGAAGTACGAGCAGTTCCGCCAGGGCGCCATGGCCGCATGCATCGTGGGAAGCAAGGGTTGGATCTACGTGGCGCGTGAAGGGATGTGGACCAATCCTCCGGAATTGATGCGTTCCTTCATCGGACCTGACGAGCGCCACGTCATCTTGAGCAACGACCACAAGCAGAATTTCTTCAACGCGATCCGCACCGGCGACCGCACGATCTGCACCGTGGAGAACGCGGCTCACGACGAAATGATGTGCCAGATGGGCGATATCGCCATGCGGCTGAAGCGCAAAGTGCGGTTCGATCCCGTCAAGGAAGCGTTCATCGACGACCCCGAGGCCAATCGGAGGGCTTTCCGTTCGATGCGCAGCCCGTGGCGCATCGATGTTCCGGAGGCGTCCGCATGAAGACGCGCCTTCGCTTGCTCGCCGCCTGTCTCGCTGCGGGCGCCCTGGCGCAGGCGCAGGCCCAGACATTTCCGCAACCGCGCGGCCCGCGGGAGCCCAATGCCGAGGAGCGCGAGCGGCTCGAGAAAATCGTCCCCGCCACAGCCCCGGCGAAGCCCGCCAAAGCTCGAAGAATGCTGGTGCTGGACATCAACATCGGGCACGGGCAGCATCCCTCCATCCCGTTCGCCAAGCTGGCCCTGCAATTGATGGCGAGTCACACCAAGGCCTTCGAGCCGGTCTTCGACGACAACCCCGAGATGCTGAAAGCCGCCAACCTGAAGCAGTTCGATGCGATTTTTCTGAACAGCACGATCGGACCGATTTTCGATACGCCCGAGCTGAAGGAGAGTTTTGTCAACTTCATCCGCAACGGCGGGGGCCTTGCCGGCTACCATGCAGCTACGTTTACCAACGCCGATTGGATGGATTTCAGCTTGATCATCGGCGCCAGGAACGGCTACCATCGGGAACCGACCGAGAAGGTCACGATCAAGGTTGACGACCCGCGCAGCCCGCTCACCAGGCCCTTCCTCGGCAAAACGGTGCAGTTTACCGACGAGTTCTTCCGCTTCTTCGACGAACCCTACACGCCCTCCCGTTTGCACATCCTCACCAGCATCGATCTCGCCAGGACCGACATGAATCAGGGCCAGTGCGGCGGGAGATCGACGAAGCCGTTTCCGCCCTCGGTGCGGTGCACCAAGGACGACAATATCTACCCGATCAGCTGGGTGCGCAGCGAGGGCAAGGGACGGATCTTCTATACCACCATGGGCCACGGGTACGAGAACTTCTTCGATCCCCTTTTTCTCGAGCATCTGCTCGCCGGGATTCAGTTCGCCCTCGGCGATCTGGATACCGACACTACCCCCGGCAACGTGAAGCCGCAGTGAGGTGATCCCATGACGATGAAGCACGCAATCCTGCTCTCGAGTGTCTTGGCCGTTTCCATTCCGCTCGCGGCGCAGCCCTACGTCGATATTCCGAAACCGGGCAAGACCATGGCCGAAATGGAGCCGGTTCTGGCGCAGATCGCCGCCTGGGAATACAGCCAGAGTCACGAGCCGCTGTTCCGGTTCGACGAGTTCGTCCAGGGCACGCTGGCTTCACCCGCCGAGTTGCGGCGGATCGAGAGCCGTCTCCTCCAGACCCTTCCGGCGGCCACGCTCGCCGGCAAGCAATACATTTGCCGCCAATTGGGCCTCATCGGCACCGATGCCGCCGTCCCCGCCCTCGCGAGCCTGCTCGCCGCGCAGCAGACCAACGACATGGCCCGCAACGCGCTGGAGCGCATCCCCGGCGACGCGTCCGCGAAAGCTCTGCGGGAAGCGGTGGCGGCCGCGTCGGGAAAGGCGAAAGTCGGGGTGATCAATTCCCTCGGCCAGCGCCGCGACGTAAGTTCCGTCTCGATCCTCAAGCCTTTGCTCGCGTCTCCCGATGAGCCCGTCTTCGAAGCGGCTGCCTCCGCGCTCGCCGCCATTGGCGACCGGACGGCCCTGGCTGCTCTTTCCTCGGCCAGGAGCGGAGCCACCGGAGCGCGCCGCGGTCGTGTGACCGACGCGTATCTTCACTGCGCCGGGAAAGTGGCTGCCGCGGGAGACACCGCGGATGCGCTGAAGGTTTACCGGGAATTGAACGCCGCGTCCGAACCGGAGACGCTTCGGGTGGCGGCCCTCGGCGGCCTGGCCGCCTTATCCGGGAAACAGGCCGCGCCGGAAGTGCAGAAAGAGCTGGCCTCCTCCAGCCCCGTGATGCAGGCAGCCGCCATTCGACTCCTGAATGGAGTTTCGGGACCGGAAGTCACCGGCCTGCTGATGCAGGCCTACGCAAAAGGCACGCCCGATGCGCAGACGCGCATCGTCACCGCGCTGGGGAACCGCGGCGACGCGGCCGCGCGATCGCTGATTACCGGCGCCGTGAAAAGCAGCGAGGCAGGCGTCCGCAAAGCCGCGCTGGTGGCGCTTTCGCGAATCGGCGACGGATCGAGCGTCATGGTCCTCGCGCAAGCTGCCGCTGGCCCCACCGGCGTCGAGCAAACCGCTGCCAGGGACAGCCTCAACGTCATTCGCGGCGCCGGTGCCGACAAGGCCATCGTGGACGGCATCGCTTCCGCCGCCGAGGGACCCAAGCTCGAACTCATACGGACGGCCGGCGTGCGCAACCAGGTTTCCGCGGCGGGCGCGCTTCTCAACGCCGCGAAGGATTCCAACCCCGCGGTCCGCCGCGAGGCGCTTCACGCCCTGCGCACCGCCGCCGGCCCCGATCAGTCCGCGGCAGTGCTCTCCATCCTGGCGCAGACCCAGGATGCTACCGATCGCCGCGCCGCAGCCGCCGCTGCCGCCGCCGCCATCCGCCGCTCCCCGACGCCGAAGATCGGCGAAGTGGTTGCCGCCTACGAATCCGCCCAGGACGTCCAGGTTCGCACCGCGCTCCTGGATGTAATGGGCCAGGCGCCCTCGGATGCGGCGCTTCCCACTTTGCGCAAGGCTCTTTCCTCCTCCGACCCCGAGATCGTGCGCGCCTCCATTCTGGCGCTCTCCGAGTGGCAGAGCCCGGCGCCCATGCCCGACTTGCTCGAGATGGCCAGGAACGGTCCGACTCCCGTGCAGCAGGTGCTCGCGCTGCGCGGGTACATCAAGTTGATCTCCGCGCCTTCGGGCCGAACCCTGCCACAGACGGTGGACCTGATTATCCTGGCCATGTCGCTCGCCAAACAGCCGGAGGAAAAGCGGTCTCTCCTCGCGCTGCTCCCCTTCTATCCCACCAAACCGGCTTTGGCATTAGCCCAAGCGCTCGCCGAGGACAGTTCAGTGTCGCGCGAAGCCCGCTACGCCGTCACCAGGGTTCAACTGGCGCTCGGAGCCCGGGACCAGTAAGCTCCATTTCCCGTCGGGCCGCTACGTGGCGTCGGCCGAAACGGCTTCGGTGGATCGTAGTATGCGGTGGCCGCTCAGTTCGGCGGCCGTCCGCAGCAGCCCGCGAAACCAGGTCACGGCCGGGTCGACCTGGCGAAATCGGTGCCATTGCGTCATCTCGGCGAGCCGCGGCAGTTCGAGCGGCGTCGGCAGGATCCTCAGCGGAAGGTGTTGCGCATAGCGTCTGGCGAGCCGTTCCGGTATGGTGGCGATCCGGGTGGTTCCGATCACCAGTTGAGGCACCGTGTTGAACGTCATAGTGACGATTTCCAGACGGCGCTTGTGCCCCAGTCTCTCGAACACCCACTCGTCGAAGACCGGCATCTGCCGTGTCCCCAGCCGGACGCCCACGTGCCCGATCGCCAGAAACTGGTCGAGCGAGAGGTTATCCTCGATCGATTTGTTGTTCGACCAGACCACACAGACGTATCCATCGTCGAACAGGTCTTCGGAAGGGTGGTTTGGCGAAAGATACTGCTTCGGCATGATCAGGAGGTCCACCTCCCCCCGCTCGATGACCTCCACGGCGTTCTCGGCATTGGACAAGAGATCCAGCGTGACTCCGGGAGCCGTGCGCTCGATCATCTCCAGCACCTCCGGCATCAGCACGCTGGTCACGTAGTCCGACATGATCAGCCGGAACCTGCGGGTGGATGCCGCCGGATTGAACGCGGGAAGCTTGCGGGCAATTGCCTCGGCCCGCATCAACAGATCCCGCACCGGTTCCACCAATTCTTCGGCCAGGGGGGTGAGCACCAGCTTGTGGGCGATCTGGACCAGCAGCTCGTCGTCGAAGAATTCGCGAAGCCGCGCCAGGGCGCCGCTGGTCGCGGATTGGCTCAAGTGAATCCGCTCGCCCGTGCGAGTGACGCTCTTCTCCTGGAGGAGGGCGTCCAGGACGTACAACAGGTTCAGATCCAGACCCTTGAAGTCCATACGGCCACAGTCGCGGTGTTCGAAGTCGTGGCCTCATTCTATCAAAGCGCAAGGGCCGGTATCGGGCTATCGACCGACCTGAAATCGGTAGCTGCCGGATTTCACCGCGAATACGGCCCGGTCGTCCTCCTGGCGCAAGAACCTCACGTCCCCGCTGGAACCGGCCGGACGTCCGCTCTCGTTCACCGCCGCCGCGGCCGGCGCGGGAATCATCACCACCGCCGTGGTGTTCGGCGGAATCGTCACCTCGAGATGGAAACCGTCGTCCTCGACACTCCACTTCGAAGCGATTCTGCCGCGGATGGAGTCGTACTCCGCCGTTACCCATCGGATGGGCGGCGGAGTACGATCCGCTGCGGGCGGCGGACCGGGCCTGATCACAATCCTTCGATAGCCCGGGCCGTCCGAGTCGATCCCGGCCAGCCACCGGAACATCCACTCTCCCACGGCGCCGAACGAATAGTGGCTGTAAGAATTCATGGCCGGCGCGAAGAAGCCGTTCTCTTTCGTGTAGCTGTTCCACCGTTCCCAAATCGTGGTGGCGCCATTCTCCACTTCGTAGCCCCATCCGGGGAACTCCCGGCTCTGAAACAGCCGGGCCGCCAGGTCGTGATGGCCGCTGGCCGATAGCACCGGAAGCAGCGGGCTGGTCCCCAGGAAGCCGGTGGTCATGTGATAGCTGTTGTCCCGGATCATCGCCGCCAGCCGGTCGGCGCCTTTTTGCCGCAGCGGTTCCGGAAAGAGTCCTTGCGACAGGGCCAGCACGTACGCGGTCTGGGTATCGACTTTCAGAGTGCCGTCCGCATTCACGAAGTCCGCCTGGAATACGCCGCGGATTTTCTGGTACAACTCGCGGTACGCCGCCGCTTCCGTCCCCTTGTCCAGCGCCGCTGCCATCTCCGCCATCAACCGCGTGTCGTAAGCGTAATATGCGGCGTCGATGTACTGGATGGGTGTGTTGCTGCCGATCGCCAGCCAGTCGCCCCACGCGTGGAACTTGTCCGAGCCCCGGTAGCCTCCATTCAACTCCCGCCGGAACTCCATAAACCGCGTCATCGCGCCCCAATGGCGTAACAGAGCCCGCACGTCTCCGTACGCTTTCCACACGCCGTAGGGCACGATGATTCCGGCGTCCATCCAGGCCGTGCCGTACGCATAAATTCCCGGCGATCCGTGCTGCATCGGGTACGGAGCATAGTCCGGGAAGGCCCCGTTCGGCCGTTGGGATTCTTCCAGGTCGTCCAGCCACTTGGTGTAGAACGCCGCCGTGTCCGCGTTGATGGTCGCCGTCCGCGCATAGATCTGCGCATCGCCGGTCCAGCCCAGCCGCTCGTCGCGTTGCGGGCAATCCGTCGGAATTTCGACAAAGTTCGAACGCTGGGTCCAGACGATGTTACGAAACAAACGGTTCGTCATCGGGTCCGACGATTCGAAGCGGCTCGTCAGGGGCGTGTCCGAATGAACCACGATGCCCATGATTGCATCCATATCCGGACGGCCCGGATAGCCCGTCACTTCAACGTACTGGAAGCCGTGGTAAGTGAACCGCGGCGCCCAGGTCTCGCCTTCGGGGTCGCCCCGCAGGATATACGAATCGGTGGCTCGCGCCTTTCGAAGGTTCTCCGTCATGATGCGGCCTTCCGGATACACCATTTCGGCGAAGCGAAGCTGCACCCGCGCGCCGGCCGGCCCCTTCACTTTCAGCCTGGCGACACCCGAGAAATTCTGCCCCATGTTGAAGACATACGTCTCGGGCGCGGGATTCAGGATGGCCACCGGCTTGATCTCCTCGATCGGCCGGATGTCCGGTCCCGGGTAGGCTTGCATTTTCGAAGGGCGGCGAAAGCCGAGTTCCACCTCCCGATCGCCCGCCGCGTCCCAGAACACTGCCTTGGTGCTTCCGTTGTCCGAGGCGAGGATCGCCGGCTCCCAGCCGGTTGGTTCCTTACGGGCATCGTAGGTCTCGCCCATGAGGATATCGGCCTCCAGCGCTGGTCCTGTGGCAGTCTCCCAGCCAGGACCGGTTGCCACCATTGCGTGCGAGCCGTCCGCGTACTCGATCTCCAGTTGCATGATCAGCGCCGGCGTTTTCCCGTACATATACCGGCCTGCCTTGTTCGGTCCGTAACCCACCAGCAGCCCATAGCCGACATATCCGGAGTACCACCCCTCGGCGACGGTTGCGCCCAGCGTATTCCCGCCTGCCGAGAGTAGCCCGGTGACGTCCCAGGCGCGATAGTAGCTTCGCCGCGTGTAGTCGGACCACCCCGGAGCGAACATCGCTTCGCTGACCCGGCGGCCGTTGACGTATGCGTCGAAAATACCCAACGCCGAAGCGTACAGGACGGCGCGCCGCACGGGCTTCCCGGTTTCGAAATTCTTGCGGTAGTGGCGCGCCGGCGGCAGATAGAGCGATTCGCGCGAAGCGTGCAGCGGCGACGTGTCCCGGTAACTGATCCACTCCGCCTTCCAGTCCGCCGGCTGGAGCAGTCCCATGGACCACTTGCCTGTCTCGCTCCAGGGCGACACCCGGCCGCGCTCGTCCCATAAGCGAACCTTCCAGTAGACCTGCTGCCGCGAGGCGAGCGGCTTACCGCCGTACGGTATTTGGATCGTCTCGGCGTCCGCCCTCTTCCCGCTGTCCCACAGGTCGCCCTTGTTCCGCTCGAGCAGACTCGGATGGGAGGCGGCCAGAATCCGGTAAGCCGTCTGCCGTTGCCCTCTCTCCCCGGAAGCCAGCGTCCAGCTCAGGCGCGGCGCGCCGGATTCCACCGCCATCGGGTCGGACAGGTATTCGCACCGCATCCGTTCGACGCCGAGCGGCATCCCCTGAGCCATGGCAATCGGGCCGCCCAGCGGCAGCAGGAGAAGAAGTTTCCTCAATGCACCTGACATTCGTACCTTTCGAGAGACCAAAGATACTACCATGCCCCAAAATCCCGGTGACAAAACTTTCAAAAATATAATCCCGCCCTCCATACTCGAATCGGAAGGACCTATCCGTGATTCCCCAACCATCCCGCTTCGAACGCCTCGTCCAGGCCGTCCTCGACCGCCGCGTCGTCTGCTCCCGCTCCACTTGACACTGGCCCGGCTGCCTGTTACTCCAGGGAAGACTGCGACCCATGATAAATTCCCCCGATGTTCCCCCCGTCTCCGGGTTCGAAACCGCCACCTACCGAAAGGTCGTCTGGCGGCTGATGCCCTACCTGTTTCTCTGCTACATCCTGGCCTATGTGGACCGCGTCAACGTGGGGTTCGCCAAGCTCCAGATGCAGCAGGACCTGCATATGAGCGACTCGGTCTACGGCCTGGGCGCCGGGATCTTCTTCATCGGCTACTTCTTCTTCGAAGTGCCCAGCAACGTAATCATGCAAAAGGTGGGCGCCCGCTTCTGGATCGGCCCCATCATGATCGCCTGGGGCGTCGTCTCTTCCTGCACCATGCTGGTCCGCAGCGCCACCGGTTTCTACGCCCTGCGTTTCCTGCTCGGCGTCGTCGAATCGGGCTTCTTCCCCGGCGTGATCCTGTACTTGACATTCTGGTTCACCAGCCGGCACCGCGCCAAAATGGTGGCGGTATTCATGAGCGCAATTCCGCTATCGGGCGTCGTGGCGGGGCCGATTTCCGGGTGGATTCTGGGGCGCATGAGCGGCGCCGGTCACCTGGCGGCGTGGCAGTGGCTCTTCCTGGTGGAGGGCATCCCCTCGTTCCTCGCGGGCCTGATCACTTTGTATTTCCTCACCGACAACCCGGCCAAAGCCGTGTGGCTCGATGACGCCCAAAAGCGGCTGATCCTCGGGCGGCTCCAGGAGGAGGAGGAGGCCAAGAAGCGCAGCGGCAGGGGCGGCCACAAGTTCGCCGACGCGTTTCGCAATCCCGCCGTGTGGCTGCTGTGCGTGGTGTATTTCGGGATGACCGCCGGCAACTACGGCATCGGATTCTGGCTGCCGCAGGTCATCAAGGACGGCATCACCAGCGATCCCCTGGTCATCGGCTGGATCACGGTGATTCCGTGGGCCGCGGCGGCCGCCGCCATGCTGGTCGTGGGACACCACTCCGACGCCACCGGCGAGCGGCGCTGGCACTTCTCGCTGTCCGCCATCCTGGTAGCGGTCAGCTTCGCCGCGAGCGCCTTCCCCGGCATTCCGGGACCCCTCCGCCTGGCCGCGCTCACCGTGGCGACCGTTGGGATCATGAGCTCCTTCGCCGTCTTCTGGGCGCTGCCGACGGCGATTCTCTCCGGGACCGCCGCCGCGGCGGGAATCGCCTGGATCAATTCCGTGGGCAACCTGGGCGGCTGGGCGAGTCCCTACGTGGTGGGCGCGATCCGCGACCGGACGCACAGCATGACGCTGGCTCTGCTGGCGCTTTCAGCCGTGGCGCTGGTGGCGGCTTTGGCGGCTCTGGTCGTGACGCGGCCCCAGCCGGTGGGCGGCGAAAGCAGGTAACGATTATGGATCATCCCTTTTCACGCCGTTTCCTGGTGCGGTCCGCCCCCGCCGTCGCGGCCTCGCTCGGCGCGGGCTTTGCGGCCCAGATCGAAAACCCGGCGGCGCCCTCCGGCGCGGATCTCGGCGCGCGCGTCTACAACGTGCGGAACTACGGCGCCAAAGGCGACGGCCAGACGCTCGATACCGCCGCGGTGCAGTCGGCCATCGATGCCTGCGCCAGGAACCGGGGCGGCACCGTGCTGGTCCCCGCGGGCGACTTCGTGGTCGGCACCGTCGAGCTGAAAAGCAACGTGACCCTGCACGTCGCGGCGGCGGGACGTTTGCTCGGGAGCGCCACGCCTGGGCACTACTCCGCCGGCAAGGGCGTTCCGCCGGGCAACGGCAACGTCGTGCGGCTCTACGCCGCCGAGGCCGAAAACGTCACCATCGAGGGGCGCGGCGCCATCGACGGACAGGGCGACAAGTTCTACATCGGCCGTGGCGACAATACCGGTCCCGGCGGCAACCGCGCCGAAGGCTACGTCAACCGGCCGCACCTCGCCATCTTCTACCGCTGCCGCAACCTGCTCGTCCGCGACGTCTTCTTCACCCGCAGCGCCTACCACTGCATGCGCATCCTGGAGTGCCGTTACGTGCACCTCGATGGCGTGAGGATTCACAATCGCGTCAACCTCAACAACGACGGCTTCCACATCAACAGTTGCGAGTACGTCAACATCGCCGATTGCAATGTGACCTGTCAGGACGATGCCTGCGCGCTGTTCGGAAGCAACCGCTTTGTCACCGTTACCAACAGCACCTTCAGCATCCGCTGGTCCATCTTCCGCTTCGGCAACGGCCAGGCCGAGAACATCGCCATCTCCAACTGCGTCGTCTACGACACCTATGGCTGCGTCGTCAAGATACGCTGCGGCGCGGGCGCGCGCATCGAGAACGTGGCGTTTTCGAACCTCATCATGAATAACGTGACCGGGCCGATCTCCGTCGGTCTCGACTCGGGCTACGGGCGCCCCGCGCAGCCGGGCGCCGCCGCGCGCCCCCGCGGAATCGTGCGCAACCTGATGTTCAGCGGCATCCGCGCCACGGTCGTGTCCCAGGGCCGCCAGTTCGCCGACATGCCGATCCCGAACAACTTCCGGCCCGGTGAGACGCGCACCTGCATCACGCTCAACGGCGTCGGCGACGAGTTCCTGGAAGGGATCGCGTTCAGCGATATCCACGTGACCTACGGAGGCGGAGGAACCGCGGAGGAGGCCGCCCGCCGCGACATCCCGAAAATGGCGGGCGAGTATTTCGAGCTCGGCACCCTCCCGGCTTACGGAATGTACGCCCGCAACGTGCGCGGGCTCGCCCTGAACAACGTGCGGTTCGACGTGGCCGCGCCCGATCTGCGGCCCGCCTTGGTTTTCGATCGCGTGGAGGACGCCGCCGTGAGCGCCTTCAGCGCGCAGGGGAATCCCCGGGCCGAATCCCTGATGCGTTTCACGGACTCCCGCGACGTCCTGCTGTCGGCATCGCGCGTCCTCACGCCGGCCGCCGTCTTTCTCCAGGTGGAAGGCGGCGCCAACGAGCGCATCACCATCGATGGAGGCGACCTGTCGAAGGCGGATAAGCCGCTGTCGTTCGCCCGGGGCGCCGCCAGCCAGGCGGTGAAGCTGCGCGTATGAAGCCGCCCGCCCTGGTCCTTCTCCTCGCGTGCTGCGCGATTTGTAGCGCCAAGGACCGCGCCGCCTGGATGCCGCAAGCCCAGTGGGGCGTCATGACCCACTATCTCGCGGACTGGCAGGCCCGTACGCACAACCTCGACATGAGCGTCGAGCAGTGGAACAAGCTCATCGACAACTTCGACGTCGAGCGAATTGCCGCGCAACTGCAATCGGCCGGCGCCCGCTATTATCAGATCTCCATCGGCCAGAACTCCGGATACTATCTTTCGCCGAACGCCGCCTATGACAAGATCGTGGGCATTCAGCCTGGCAAGTGTGCGCGCCGCGACCTGGTCGCGGATCTTTACGCGGCGCTGAACCCGCGGGGCATCAAGCTGATGGTCTATCTGCCTTCCGGCGCCCCCGGCCAGGACAAGGCCGCGGATGCCGCCCTGGAGTGGCGCAACGGACCGTATCCCAACCGCGAGTTCCAGCGGAAGTGGGAGCAGGTGATCCGCGAATGGTCCGCGCGCTGGGGAAAGAAAGTCGCCGGCTGGTGGTTCGACGGCTGCTACTTTCCAAACTTTATGTACCGCTCGCCCGACCCGCCCAATTTCGCCAGCTTTGCCGCCGCGGCGCGCGCGGGTAACCCCGATGCCGCCATCGCGTTCAACCCCGGCGTAGTCTACCGCATGCTTTCCATCACGCCGTATGAGGATTTCACGGCGGGCGAAATCGACAAGCCCGATCTCGTCACCATCCGCCGCGCCGCGGACGGAAAAATCGACGGCACTCAACTCCACATGCTGAGCTACCTGGGCCAGACCTGGGGAATGGGTGCGCCGCGGTTCACCGCCGAACAGGTCATCGCCTACACACGCAAAATCCGCGAAGCCGGCGGCGCGGTCACCTGGGACGTGCCCGTCGAGCTGAACGGCACGATCTCGCAGCCGTTTCTCGACCAGTTGGCCGCCTTGGGCAAGGCCCTTGGAACAAAGTGATGATTCTCGACTCCTTCAAGCTCGACGGCAAAACCGCCCTGGTCACGGGAGCCAGCCGCGGCATCGGAAAGGCCATCGCGCTGGCCCTGGCCGAAGCTGGCGCCGATATCGCCGGCACGAGCGCTACCCTGTCGCCCGAGAGCAGCACGGTCGCGCGCGAAGTGGCCGGGCGCGGCCGCCGGTTTTGGGGCCATGCGTGCGACCTGGGCGATCGCAAGGCGATTTACGCGTTCGTGGAGAAGGTTCATCGCGAATGCCCGCCCATCGATATTCTGGTGAACAATGCAGGCACCATCCTGCGCAAGCCGGCCGAACATCATCCCGACGAATACTGGGACCGCATCCTGGAAGTCGACCTGAGCGCGCACTTCGTTCTGGCGCGCGAGTTCGGCCGCCGGATGCTGGAGCGCGGCTCGGGCAAGATCATCTTCATCGCTTCCCTGCTGAGCTTCCAGGGCGGCATCACGGTGCCGGGCTATGCCGCCGCGAAGGGCGGCGTGGCGCAGTTGACCAAGGCGCTGGCCAACGAGTGGGCCGGGCGCAACGTGCAGGTGAATGCCATCGCGCCCGGCTATATTGCCACGGACAACACCACGGCGCTGCGCAACGATCCGGTGCGCAACCCGGCAATTCTCGCACGCATTCCCGCCGGCCGCTGGGGCGATCCCGGCGATGTTGCGGGCGCCGCTGTTTTTCTCGCCAGCGCCGCTTCCGACTACGTCAGCGGCGCCGTGCTCACGGTGGACGGCGGCTGGATGGGCCGCTGAGGCTCGCGGCACGTGTGAATTCACGCGGAGGAGGCGTTGAGTTTACACCTGGCCGCCAAACGTAATTTGGACGCCGCCGTCTGATCCGGCATGAGGTTGGTGATCCTGGCTGTGGGTGGGGTGCTGGCCGTGGCCGCGCAGCCGCGGAAGGCTTTCGACGACAACGAACACGGCGTTGCGGCCGCTTCGCGCGGGGACTACAAGGAGGCGGAGCGGCTGTATTCCGAGTCCGTGGCCCTGTGGCGGGAACTCGGTCCGAAGTATGAGGCGCACCTGGCGATCTCTGAGGCCAATCTCGCGGATGCGCTCTGCGCGCAAGGCAGAAGGGAGGAGGGCGCGAAGCTGGAGAACGAAGCCCTGGCAACGCTCCGCCGTACGCTGGGCATCCGGAATATCAACACGCTGAATACCATGAACAGCCTCGCCGGGATCGACATCATGCTGGGCGAAACCGGGCCCGCGGAACAGTTCCTTCGGGAGGCGCTGGCGGTGGAACGCGAACTCTATCCGAATGACGTCCAATTGACCCGCTCGTTGATCGGCCTCGCGACCATCCGGCTGAGAGGAGGAAAGTATGATGAGGGCCTGCCGCTCGCCGAAGAGGGCCTGCGGAATGTTCAGAAGGCTGGAGCGGACGACACCCTGGATGCCGCCCTGGCTTACACCACTGTCGCCGAGATTCACCGGTGCGCCAAGCGCCCCGAACGGGCGCTCCCGCTGTATCGCAAGGCGCGGGCCATCTACGAGCGAAAGCTCGGCCCTGGGAGTGTGCGAGTCGCGGTGGTCCTTACTCAGGAAGGCCTGATCCTGCTCGGCGAAGGAAAGGTCGCGTTGGCCGACAAGGCCGTGACGCGTTCCCTCGACCTGGTGGAGAACGGCTGTCCGGGGTGCGCCGCGGAACGTTTTGTCGTCGAGACCAACGCGGCGCTGGTCCGCCTCCAGCAAGGCAGGTATTCCGAGGCCGACCGCCTGCTCTCCGGTGCGATCTCGCTCGAGGAGCAGGCCCACACGCATCCGGGGGCGGATGTGGCCTCCGCCCTGAATACCCTGGCGCTGGTCCGGGAAAAGGAGCGGCTCTACGAGGATGCCGACCGTCTGCACAAGCGCGCCGCCGCCATCCTGGCCTATCAATAACCATGCGGCTCAATAGGTCGAAGCTCCCCGCGGGCCACTAGGAACGCGGGCTCGCGCCGTGTCCGCTCGAAAAGCACCGAAAACTCGCGCAGGCAGACGCGGCACTGATAGCGGCCGCGGCTCGGCCACATCGGCTCTCCGTGCATTTTCTTGCACCAGAATCTCTCCGCGCGTTCCAACCATGCCCTCATGTTTTTCCCTCTCGTTGAACTACGCGGAATTCGAGAACCGTTTGTGCCACGCCGGCGCGGAATTACCGCCAATACCCGCGGTGGAGTCTCCACGCCCGCCCTTCGTGCCGCCACTCGGGCGCCACCCAAACCGCACGCGCCCGCGGCGGGCGCATCCAGCGGCCACCGACCCACGCCCAGTTGTTTCCGCGCCAATCCCAGTAACCGTTGGTCCATACGAAACCCGCTCCCGGCGCGACCCCCACCACTTCGTATCGCGGCGACGGAGGGCCGGTGCGTACGTAGTAAGCGCCGCCGCCCACGCAGCCCGCCAGAACCGTGCCGAACAGCACCAGAACACCCGCCATCACTTTCTGCTTCATTTCCGATACCTCCTACCAGGTGGAACGCAGGCACGGCAAGCGCCGTTGCGAGCCTGAAATGAAGTTAATGTTAGAAAGCTTTCATTTGATCGGGGAGCCCGGTAGCGCAGCGAACCCAAGCACCAGCCACAGCCCTGGCAAGCGGTTTCATGTAGAATGCGATTAGCCAACCGCCAGGAGGGTTAAGTAAGCAAATATGGCCAGGATCACGGAACTCGATGTCAACGGCGCCCGGCGGCGGATCGATGCCGACCCCGAGCGCTCGCTCCTCAGCGTCCTGCGCGACGATCTCGATCTCACCGGGACCAAGTACGGCTGCGGCGAAGGGCAGTGTGCGGCCTGCACCGTCCTGATCGACGGCCAGCCCACGCGCTCGTGCCTCACCAAGGTGGGAACGGCGGCCGGGAAACAGATCGTGACCATCGAAGGACTGGCTCCAGAAGGCCGGCTCCACCCGGTGCAGGAGGCCTTTCTGGAGGCCGACGCGATGCAGTGCGGCTGGTGCACGCCGGGGATGATCCTGGGCGCCGTGGGCCTGCTGCGGCGCAATCCGCATCCGAGCGAAGGCGAAATCGTGAGCGGCATGAACGGCCACATCTGCCGCTGCGGCGCCTATCCGCGGATCGTCGCCGCGATTCAATCGGCGGCGAGGAAGGGAGGCCGCATATGAAACGGCGCGATTTCTTCACCGCGCTCGGCAGCGGGATTGCTGTTCTCGTCGTGGACGATGGGGAAGCGCAGGAATCCGGAGGCGGATTCCGCCGCGGCGGCGGAGAGGCCGCGCCCACCGCGCTGAGCGCGTGGCTGCACATCGGCGAAACCGGTATCGTGACGGTCTACACGGGCAAAGTGGAGGTCGGGCAGAACGCCCGCACGTCGCTCACCCAGGCCGTAGCCGAAGAATTGCGCGCGCCCGTGGACTCCATCCATATGATCATGGGCGACACGTCGCTGACACCGTTCGACGGGGGCACCGTGGGAAGCCAGACCACGCCGCGCATGTGGCCGCAGATCCAGAAAGCCGCCACCACCGCGCGCGAGATGCTCCTGGACCTCGCATCCCAGAAGTGGATGGTGGATCGCACCGCGCTTTCGATCGCCAACGGCAAGGTCGCGGCCGGCAGCCGCTCCGCCGGCTTCGGCGAGCTGACCAACGGCCAGAAACTGACGCGCACGATTCCCACCAGCGCCGCGCTCAGGCCGGCGGCCGAATGGAAGGTGGGCGGGACATCGGTCGCCAAGGTCAACGGGCGCGAAATCGTCACCGGCGCGCACAAGTACGCTTACGACGTCAAGCGGCCCGGTATGCTGTACGGCAAGGTGCTGCACCCGCCGTCGTTCGGCGCCGCGCTCGAATCGCTGGACGGCTCCGCCGCGGAGGCCATGCCCGGCGTCAAGGTGGTGCACGAAGGCAACTTCGTGGGTGTCACGGCGCCCGATCCGCAGACGGCCGAGAACGCCCTCGCCACACTGAAGGCCGAATGGAAACAATTGGCGGCCGAAGCGTCGAGCCGCGACGTCTTCGCGTATTTCAAGAAGACCGCGCTGGGCGCGCCCGAGGACAATCCGCGGCTCACGTCCTATACCGTGGCTTACATCGCGCACGTGCCGCTGGAGCCGCGCGCGGCCGTGGCCGAATGGGACGGCGGCAAGCTGACGGTGTGGACCGGCTCGCAGCGCCCGTTCGGCGTGCGCAGCGAGCTGGCTGGAGTTTTCGGGGTTCCCGAGGACTCCGTGCGCGTCATCATGCCGGACACCGGCTCCGGTTACGGCGGCAAGCATCAGGGCGATGCCGCGGTGGAAGCCGCGCGCCTGGCGAAGGCGGCCGGCAAGCCCGTCAAGCGCAACTGGACGCGCGAAGAGGAAATGACCTGGGCCTACTTTCGCCCGGGCGGCATCATCGACGCCGGCGCCAAGGTGAACCCGGACGGCACGATCGCCGAATGGGAGTTCCACAACTACAATTCGGGCCCGTCCGGTCTCAACACGCCGTACGACATACCCACCAGGCGCGAGCAGGCTCACCAGTCCAAGACGCCGCTGCGGCAGGGCTCCTACCGCGGCCTGGCGGCCACCGCCAACCATTTCGTGCGCGAATCCTACATGGACGAGCTGGCCCATTCGGTGAAGATGGACCCGCTCGACTTTCGCCTGAAAAACGCGAAGAACGACCGCTTGCGCAATGTAATTCAAGCTGCGGCCGAGAAATTCGGGTGGCAGTCGCGCAAGAAAACGGCTGGCCGCGGGTTCGGCATCGCGGCCGGTTTCGAGAAGGGCGGATACGTGGCCACCTGCGCCGAGGTCGGCGTCACCAACGGTGCGGTGAAGGTGCTGCGGGTGGTGGAGGCGTTCGAATGCGGTGCGGTGGTAAACCCCGAGCATCTGCGCAACCAGGTGGACGGCGCTATCGCCATGGGTATCGGCGGCGCTCTGTTCGAGCAGATCGATTTCGCCGACAACAAGATCCAGACCAACCGGCTGTCGCGATACCGCGTGCCGCGCTTTAACGACATGCCGGTGATTGAGAGCGTGCTGCTCGACCGGAAAGACATCGTTTCCGCAGGCGCGGGCGAGACGCCCATCGTGGGCATCGCCCCGGCCATCGGCAACGCCATTTTCGACGCCACTGGTCAGCGCATCCGCACTATGCCGATGGCGCCCAGAGGGCTGAGTTAGAGACTGCCCCGCGGGCGCGGGCCGGTGACGATGGGGCGGCTTGTGGCGGCTTGAGTACGAATTGCAGAGCGCGTAAGCGGGTTGCTACACTGGAACTTCCCCGGCCAGGTAGCTCAGCTGGTAGAGCGCAGCCCTGAAAAGGCTGGCGTCGGCGGTTCGATTCCGTCCCTGGCCACCATGTTTTCAACAAGTTACAGACCCCCAAAAAGCCTGTTTCGTTCCATTTCGTTCCAATATTCTTGGTTCCCGAGGTGTGTCTCAGGGACGATTCCGGCCAAACACCAAGACCTCAAAGTGTCGAATGCAGTGGGGCGCCGGGGACGGCTACCCACTGCATTCGACACTTTCCATCCCATTGGTAGACCTGTACTTGGACCCGAGGGGACGCGGATTTTCGGCCCCGCCGCCGCCTGACAGGGCAGCCGCCTGCCCGGTTGCCGCCATTGTTTCCGTCCGATGCCGCTAAGAACGGCGCCACCCAAAGCGACATGGTAAAATCCGGGCACCCTGTTGATTGGCCAATATCGCTTCCCAGGGTGTTAAAAGGAGAATGCTCAAATGGATGTGAATGGTCGGTGCCGCCTCATTTCTGTTCTGATTTTTTGGCCAATGCTGCTGAGCGCTCAGTCGGCGCGACAGCATGATCCCGCCGCCCTGAAACATTTGGTCGGCCCCTCTGTACTGGCAGCCGACACAAGCCAGTGAAGAGGTACACGCTCTTTCTACGGTGCCGGGCGCAACGGGGTTGCCTGCAAATGCAACTCCGCTTGTCTTTGTGGCGATGTCGCCTTGCCGGGTAGTGGATACCCGAACCAGCGGAGGATTCGCCGGTGCCTTCGGGCCACCTTCCCTTGTCGGCGGAGCAAGTCGAACCTTCCCTATACTGTCCAGCACCACCTGCACGATTCCCGCAGTGGCGCAAGCATATTCATTCGAGATAACTGTCGTGCCACCGGGGCCGCTCGCCTATGTCACGGCTTACCCTAGTGGGCAGGCGTCACCGGTGGCTGCTATCGCGGTTGAGTCACCGCAAGGTTTCCTGGTGAGCAACACGGGGATTATTCCAGCCGGGACCAATGGCTCGGTTGACGTTTACGCAAGCAATCCGACGGATATTGTGATTGATATCAATGGGTACTACGCCTTGATAAGCAGTACTGGGGGAAACACAGCCGTGGGCATCGGTACGCTTGTTAGCGACACTCCTAATTCGATCCCCGGAGGCGGGTTACAGAATACAGCCGTAGGTAGTCAGGCATTGCAGAGCAATACTTCGGGCAGCAATAACACAGCAGTAGGTTCGGGTACGCTGCAAAGCAACACCAGCGGCACCGACAACACGGCCTTCGGTTTTGCTGCGTTGCAGAATAATATCGGCAACAGCCAAAATACCGCAATCGGCTCCCAAGCCTTGGAGAGTAATACAATCGGGAACACAAATACCGCAGTCGGCGCATTCGCCCTAATGGACAATTCGACGGGCCAAAGTAATACAGCCACAGGTAGGGCCGCCCTAGAAAAGAACACCGCAGGATTCGGCAATACGGCCATAGGTGCGGATGCTCTGGGGAGCGACACCGGCGGGTCTTGGAACACAGCCATCGGGTTTAGCACGCTGTTATTCAACACAATCGGCCACTACAATATCGCCATCGGGTTTGAGGCAGGTAATAAGGTCATGACTAGCGGGAACATCCATATTGGCAGCCTCGGCAGCCCCGAAGATATCTCCACCATCAGGATAGGAGGGACCCAGGCACTCGGGGATACGGCTACCCAGAACAGGTTTTTCGCCGCCGGTATCCGCGGCACCACTACTGGCAACAATGATGCCATTCCAGTCGTCATTGATTCTAATGGCCAGTTGGGCACGGTCAGTTCATCCCGGCGCTTCAAGGAAGACATCCACGACATGGATACAGCCAGCAGCGATCTGATGCGACTCCGACCCGTCACTTTCCGCTACCAGAAGCCCTTCGCCGACGGCTCCAAGCCCATTCAATATGGCCTGATTGCCGAAGAGGTAGCCGAAGTGTACCCCGATCTTGTGGCCCATTCGGCGGATGGCGAGATTGAGAGCGTCAAGTATCAGGTGCTGGACGCGATGCTGTTGAACGAATTGAAGAAGGAACATCTTCAGGTGCAGCAGCAGGCTGAAACGATTCGGCTGCTACAGACTCGCCTTGCGGCGCTGGAAGAAGCACTACGGCCACGTCAGTAGATTCGCCTTTCGAGGGGGCCAGTTGCGTCTTGCGCATTTGCTGAACGTAGTCGGTTGACGGTGGCGGAGACCGTTCACCCCGCCGGTGGCGTGTCATCGTGCCGTGCGCCCACGGTCGGCGCGCCGCCGGTCAGCGCGCCATGAGTGACGAACGCCGGGCCGCGCCCGAGAGTCGCCGGGGACGTGCACCATGTGCCCTCGGGTCGAGTGGTGCCATCCCCTCGGCCAGCAGGGCGCTGCCGCCCAGGTCGACCATGCACACCACCATGAGGAGGCCGCAGCCCGGCTGCCGCTACGACCACAGCGATCCCCACGGCCAGCAGGGCGCTGCCATCCAGGTTGACCATGAGCACCGTGATGAGGAGGCACCCTGCCCGGCTGGCTGTACGGTCGCGGCGATCCCCACGAAGCGCTACTCATCATCCATTGGGCCATGCGTTCGCGGCCACGGTCGGCGGGTCGCTGCGCAGGTTCTCATGGATGACGGCGGACGTGTAGGGCCTTCCGATCCACACGCGGGGTGCGCCGGGCCGTGCGGATGCGCCCGGCGTGTCGAAGCACGTGCGCGGCTCCTGTTTTCCGGTAATCCCTTTTTGTCCACGATAGGCTTCATCCGCCGGAACCGACCACTTCTGAGCAACGGGGACTATACGGCCATGTGGATTGTCGGACGCTGGCGCGTTTCACGGGAGTGATCCGGCGAAACTCTCCAACGGGACTTCTGGGCAGACGTCAGCCTTTCATCGCGCTGCAAACATCACCGATTCGCCCTCCAGTATGGCTCGTAATTGTCTTTGTAGCTGGACTCGCAAGTCCGCGTCGCCTCCGATCTCATCGGCATAAAAGACCACCCGATACCCACTCACATCAAACGGAAGGTCTGTGTCTTTTTGCGCCAACAGTACGAGCGGCTTCGCTTGGGCGTCAGCGTAACCGACCTCGTAGAAAACATTTGGATTCGAGGTCGTGATGTCTGCTATGAGTACTCTAGCGTCCGAGATCTGTCGCTTGATGTCTTCGAGGATTGGCTTCGGCCCGGCCAGATCATCGGCTCGAACGGGCACAAGACCTTCGACCGAAATTACTTCCCGAATAACACTGTTCCAGATAATATCGAACCGCGACCCAAACTTCATAGCCACGAACGCGATAGGGAGCGATCTTTTGACTTCCAGTGACTCAAATGTCACGCTAGCCGGGCCCGCTGCTATGAGTGCCACTTGATCGCCAGGCGGCTGAAGAGGTAGCGTCCACCTGATCACGGAAACATCATCAACCGAGAATCGTAACTGCTGGCCCTTAAGCTCCGCTCGCAACCGATAATCGCGGTTGGGCAGCAACCCGCTGTTGGATGAACCTGCGGAGTACAAGGGCCTAAACCCAAACCCTGGCGTGAATTCGGCCAGGCTATACGGCCTTGGGCCGCCGAACTCACAATAATAAAAGCGATCATTCAAGGACCGAAAACCCAGTATTATGCCGGCTCCGTGGATTCCTCCAGGACCCTTGGGAAACGGTTCGGCAAACCGAACAGTGACCTCGACGATCCCGCTGGCGAATCGCTCGATACCGCTTGTGAGTATGCCGATGCCAAACTCCACGCCGGCCGATGTCCAAATAGGTCCATCGACGAACTGAACACGCGGAGTCGCTTGGAGGCTCCACCGCCCCATCATCTCGGCCCAGTTGATGGGCGCTGAGACGGTCTCTTGAGAATTAGAGAGCATGCTCCGACTCTACCATCCGCCCCTAGTGATTGCCACGCTTGTTTGTACTTGCGGCACGCCAGCGTCAATGCCCCATGGCGGCCACAACGAGTATGAACAACCGCCACCGAGCCGTTGGGGACTAGCGCGAAACGGCGTTGGAGGAAGTGTCGATTCCACCTGGTCGTATAACGCCGACTCGTAGAACTGGGGGCTGCAACTCTCTGCTTGGGGGGATTGTGGACGTTATGTGAGGTTACGGAAACTGACGCCAATGCGCTCGGCGGCGAGCGTCGGCGGCCAGGGCCGACCGTATGGCCCACGGTGGTCAGCGCCGTTGTCCTGGTGAACCGAGGCCGCGCCGGTCAGCGCACCACCCGCGAGACCTCCGGCCCGCCGCTCGATGGGCCACCCCTGCCGACACGTGGCCGCAGGGCGATGCCACATTGAGCCGGGTAGCGTCGAATCAGGGGATGCGCCATGCCCTGCGAGATCGTTGGAGGCGACGGTACAGGGCATGACGCGGAGCGCGGCCAATAATTTCGCCTCAGCTAAGCGTTTAAGCGTTTTTCTGGCCGGTCCAATCGCGGTGCAACCAGTGACCAGCCCCATCGCACCGCATTGCAAAGTACATTTGGCGACAAAGTACCTGGCCGTCTTACTCGCAGCGGCGTCGGCCCGCTCTCCCCCGTCCATCGGCCAGCGCTCGCCGCCGTTCGCGTGCAGAGCGCCGGGCCAGGCTCGGCCAAATGCGCGAGCGGAAGGCCCACACGCCCACCATCGGCCAGCGCTCGATCACGCTCAAGCCTATAGGCGGCGATCCGGCCCCCGATGCCCGCCAAGACCGCGCCTCACGCCCATCGGGCAGCGCCCCGTGAAACGTTGTACATTGGCGGGCGATGATATGGCCGACGAACAGCAAGTCGCGATCCTGAAGCAAGGCGTGGATGCGTGGAATGAGTGGCGAGAGCAAAACTGGCAGGTGACAATGCCAGACCTCGGCGGCTCCCCCTATTGGAAGCTGAACCTCAGTGGAGCGAATCTCGAGTCCGCGAACCTCAGCGGGGCGAGCTTCCGCGAGGCGATCCTCCGCGAGGCGATCCTTCGCGAGGCGATCCTTCGTGGAGCAGATCTCTCGGATGCCGACCTCAGCGGGGCAGTCCTCGTCAATGCGGATCTCGGCGAAGCAGCCCTCGACAATGCGCATTTATGCGGGGCGGACCTCCGCAGGGCCAACCTCAGCGGGACACGCCTCAAGGGGGCGGACATGACGGGCGCGCACATAGGGTGGACGCGCTTCGGAGACGCGGATTTGAGCCTCATGACTGGACTTGACACGGTAACGCACCATGGACCATCGACTATTGGCATCGATTCCCTGTACAAGTCGCAAGGAAGGATCCCCTACGTGTTTCTAGGCCGTGCTGGCGTGCCGGAGAATCTCATCGCCTATGTGGGCTCCTTGGTTGGGCGGGCCATCGAGTTCTATTCCTGCTTTATCAGCTACTCCAGCAAGGACCAGGACTTCGCGGAACGGCTTCACACCGATTTGCGCAGCAAGGGCGTGCGCTGCTGGTTTGCGCCGGAAGATTTGAAAACAGGAGACCGCTTCCAGGAGCGCATCGAGGAGTCGATTCGGCTCTTCGACAAGGTCATGATCGTTCTGTCGGAAGCTTCGGTGCAGAGCCGGTGGGTCGAGCGTGAGGTAAACGCCGCTCGCGAGCGGGAAGACCGAGAGAACCGCACAGTGCTTTTCCCCATCCGTATCGACGACGCCGTCATGGACGCGCCGCAGCCGTGGGCGGCTGATATCCGGCGCTCGCGGCATATTGGCGATTTCTGCCGCTGGAAGGATCACGACGCCTACACGCAGGCGCGGGATCGGCTGCTCCGCGACCTCAAGGCCAGCGAGGTCGAGCGTAGCTGATTCCGGCGTGGCGTCACCGGATAGCGCTGGATAACGCTCAGTTCCCACGGGCGTCGGGTTGCCGGGCACGGTCGCATCGGTGATTAGCCGGGCCCGGCCGTCCTCCGACGGGCACAGCAAATCTGCAGGCCCAGGCGCGCAGCCGGGCGCGCAAACAGTGTGAACTACCCTTCGCAGGTGTTTCTCAACCATTTCCGCGGCTGCAGGAGTGGCGTTACCCACCGATGGGTTCATTAATAAAAGACGAGAAATCGACCGTAATCATCATCGGATCCCGAGTCAATAGCACATGGTCAGGAGTGTGTGCGACCATTCGGTCCGGATCGATGGGGCCCAGAGCCTCAAGGTTCGGAATCACACCCCCTGGCTCCAGCGATGTGAATTTTCCGGTGTCGTCGAAGCTGGCGCGCACGCACGAGAACGCAAAGCCCAGTTGCCTGTCACCTTTGAATGTGACCGACAAGCTTGAAGCGCTGCTGACCGAGATGTTCGCGTTCGCTTTTGTCACGATCTGCGAAATCGCCGGCACGTCGACTTTGAACCCCGCCTTATTCGATTTTTCGACGCTGATACTGAAATCGCGGCTCGTGATAGCAGAATCAAGGATATAACACTGGAACGGCCGGTCCTGCTGGAAGAAGATCGAGGCGGACGGGCTCTGTCGATTTAAAACCGAGCCGACGACATGTTCGCCGAGTTCGTTCACATCGATGAAGAACCGAATAGTGGGCTGGCACTGGTGGTATCGAAGCCCGTCAGTGTCAGGGTCACGGTGAGGCTGTCGATGCTGACCAGAGAAGTGTAACTCGGGTTGCCGGTGAAATTCCAGGGCGTTTGGTTGAGCGCCAAAGTTCCCGCTGAATACCTCTTGACTAACCGTGGATGTTAGGGTAACTGATGCCACACACACCGCTGCCGTGCACAGCAAAACAGTGATCGCAATACTCAAAGTCCATCGCATATCGAGCCGCCTCCGCGGCTCTTAAAGTTTTTCTTGGTTGGGGACATCCGGACGCCACGCATGCGGCGAGGCAGCCTGGTCTTCTCCGGAGAACGATATTACGCGCGTTGGCGGGAATAAGTCAAGTGGAGAACGGGCAATTTAGTTTGTATTTGTTTACCAGCCTGAGAGACCTCTGAAATCGCCCGCCTGAAAGATTTCGCTGGACAAATGATGCGGTTTAGGCTACCGTATGGTTGGATGAAACCGATTGTCCGGCCCACCGCCGAAGAGCC